>Ga0207710_10000010_pt1 | contig 482087 bp, 454 predicted proteins | sample KBSS24metaG_FD_184400 | JGI IMG/M metagenome (GOLD analysis project Ga0207710, IMG submission 184400) | Switchgrass rhizosphere microbial communities from Kellogg Biological Station, Michigan, USA - KBS S2-4 metaG (SPAdes) (version 2) | ecosystem: Host-associated > Plants > Roots >...
CGATCAGCGCCGACCTCGGCAACGGCCCCGGCATCCAGGAAGTCGCGACCTTCTCGGTCGACGTCTCGGGCCCCAACGGCAAGGTCGCAGTCTCCAACGCGCACGGCACCGTCACCGGTGCGGCCGGTGGCGTTCTGCTCCGTCCGTTCGCCCGGCTCATCGCCTCGACGGGTGACAGCGTCACCACATACGGCGAGCCTTGGAACATGAACTAGCTCCCAAGTTCAGAACAACGTAAACAGCCCCCCGGCCTCGGCCGGGGGGCTGTTTCGTTCGTGCTCGTGCTCAGTCAGTCCTTGTCGGCGCTCGTCGTCTCCGCGGTGTCGGGGCTCGGTCCGGTACCGGGGCCCGTCGTCTGCTTGGCGACGCCGGCTTCGGCCGCCATCAAGTCGCGGATCTCGGTGAGCAGGCTGAGTTCGGTGTCCTGAGCCTGCTCGACCTCGCCCTTCTTGCGCAGCCTGTTGTACGGCACGACGACGAGGAAGTAGACGACGGCGGCGACGAGAAGAAAGTTGATGGCCGCCGACAGCAGGACGTTGAGATCGATCGTCTGGCCGCCGTAGATGGGGATGCGAAGGATCCCGTAGTTCGCGTCCTTTCCAGCACCGACTCCGTCGATGAGCGGTTGAACGATGCTCTCGGTGAACTTGGTGACCAGCCCCGTGAATGCGGTGCCGATGACGACCGCTATCGAGAGGTCGACGATGTTGCCGCGAGCGAGAAACTCCTTGAAACCCTTTAGCACGCGCGGATTCCTTCCTTTGGTAGGGGCGGTCTTGGTCCAGGACTCAACCCAGGCCTGCAACGTTAGTCCGCGGTAGGCTTGCGGGGATCGGTTGACGTCGACGAGATCTGGGGCCAACGGAGTGCAGATTCGGCAAGTGGTATCGAGTGCGATTGTGCTGCTGGGACTTTCGGTGATACCGATGGGGTTGGCGAATGCCAAGCCGCCCACTCCGACGCCCACGCCGAAGCCGACTACGTCGACCAACGACGAACTGGCCGACATGGTCATGGACGCACTAGGGCACCCGCCGATCCCGACCACCACCCCGGTCGCACCGCCGCCGTAGACCTCAGCGGAGGGTCAACGTAATGGCCCGTGTCAGTGACGCACCGGCCACTTCGTTGGCAGTCGGTGCGGGTAGCGCGACGAGCACCAGCCGGTCGTCCCGACCACCCGATGCCTGATGCTTCGCAGACACGAGGACGACGACGGCGTTCGTCGCCAGCAAGAGTGGCCGCTCGTCGGCCTCACCTGACGGCGCTTCGTCGACGGCCAACACGTCGACGACGTCACCAGGACGGATGAGGTCGAGCAAGCCTGTGTCAGCGAGATGCAAAGGCACGATCCTGGCATCTGGTCCCGCGGCAACCTCGGCGAGCCTCGGACTGAGTAGGCGCACGTCGGTGATCACCTCGCCGCGACGCGCGGGGCTCGTCAGCGTCGACCCAACGGCAGCGGCGAAATCGGACAAGGCGCCGTCCGGGATCGTGGTCACCGGATGGGACTGAAGGGTCAGGTCGGCGGGGGCGAGTTCACTACCTGGAGACAAGTCGCGCGCAGCGACGACGATGGTGGACTGCCCGTCGGCCGGATCGGGCCGCAGCGCCGCAACGGCCGCAAGAACGACGAGGCCGCCCGCCGCGAACCGACGGGCAGCGACCGTGCGTGTCCAATCCGGCCGTCGATTCAACAACCGACTCAAAGCGGACGGGTTGAGCGAATCCCCCATGAACACACGGTAGGCAACGAGTCACCAGTTGGGACAGGGCCGACGCGGCGCCTGTGGATAACCAAGCTAGCTAGAAGCCGCGGCCTTCGGGCTCGACTTCTCCGAGGAACTGGCGGCGGCGGCTGGCTTGTCCGCCGACTTCTCGACCTTCTTCTCGGCTGGCTTGTCCGACGACGACGAACTCGACGATTCATTGGCGCCACCCGACGAGCTGCTGGCCGAACTCTTCGACGACTCGCGACTGTCGTTGCGGTAGAAGCCGCTGCCCTTGAACACCACCCCGACGGAGCCAAAGAGCTTCTTCAACCGACCAGAGCACTTCGGGCACGTGGTCAGCGCATCATCGCTGAAAGCCTGCACCGCGTCGAACTTGTTGTCGCATTCGGTGCATGCGTAAGAATAGGTCGGCACAGAAACCTCCGAGATGGTCAAACCTGTTAGCACTCTAGCTGCTCAAGTGCTAGAACCGCTACGTGAGGCGCGCCATTCCCGTCATTCTCGTGATGGTGGTGGTCGGGGTTGCCGTCGCGCTCTGGTTTCATCGCCGCGAGTCCCCGCTGCCACAGCTGCCATGGTCGACGCAGACGGCGGCCACGCATGCCACGCCGTCGTACGACCACGCGCGTTCGGATGCGCAGCGACTGGCCGTCAAGGGATGGGAGGGGCGGATGGACTTCGCCCGCTACAGGTTCGGTGAGCCGTGGAGCGACGACGTCAGCGTCGAATTCGGCCACAACGGCTGCAACACCCGCGACGACATCCTGCGACGCGACCTCGCCCACCTCGTCGTCAGACCCGGTACGTGCTTCGCGCAGAGTGGAACGCTTCACGACCCGTACTCGGGTAGGGCGATCGCCTTCGTCCGTGGGCCCGAGACATCCAGCGCCGTGCAGATCGATCACGTCGTCTCGCTGTCGGACGCCTGGTACAAGGGGGCGCGCGACTGGGACGACCAACGGCGCAGGGACTTCGCCAACGACCCCAGAAACCTTCTCGCCGTCGACGGAAAGGCCAACTTCGACAAGGCATTTCGCGATGCCGCGAGCTGGCTGCCGCCAAACGTCGCGTTCCGCTGCGAGTTCGTCGCGCGTCAGGTGGCGGTGAAGGTGGCCTACGGGCTGTCGGTGTCGGCCAAGGAGAAACGGGCGATCGTCGACCTCTTGGCGGCCTGCTAGGCGCCGAGCCGGAGCAGCCCGCTTCCCGGAGTGAGTGCGTGCGTCATGGGAACGTCGTGCGCCTCGCCAGGCAGCGATTCCATCAGCTCGTCGTCGCGGACGACGGCGACCAGCTTTGCCGTCGGGTCGGCCAGCCGCAGCGAGCGGTCGTAGAAGCCGGCGCCCCGACCGAGGCGGATGCCCGCGCGGTCGACCGCCAGCGCTGGGACCAGCACCACCCTCGCCGTCGCGACGCTATCCGGCGGCAACCAAGGAGGCGTCGGCTCGCGCAGCCCGAACTCGGCGTCGACCAGACCTCCCTGGACATAGGAGCCCCAACTCAGTGGGCCGCTGCGCGCCACCGGAAGCAACACCTTCGCACCCGCAGCTGTCATCGCATCGAGCATCGCGAGTGAACCTGGCTCCGACCCGATCGGCACGTATGCGCACACGACTTGTCCGGGAGGCACCACGTCGGCGACTGCGGTGACCAGCGCGTCGGCCTCGGCGCGGCGCCGTTCGGGAGCCAGTTCGCGGCGGGCACGCAGAATCTTCGTGCGCAGTTCGCTCTTGCGCACTCGGGCGAGCTCCACGTCGTTACCCATCTCTCCGCGGCATTCCCAGCGCTTTCGCCCGAGGTAGATGTTGGGTCTCGGGCGTGTGATCAGCGGATGCGGTTAGTGTGTATCCGATGATGTCACAGGCGCAGGTACCGATTCCGCGTACCGCGGTCGTCCCCGCCGCTGGCCTGGGAACGCGATTTCTGCCTGCCACCAAGACGGTGCCCAAGGAGTTGCTGCCCGTCGTCGACACCCCCGGCATCGAGTTGGTGGCGGCCGAGGCCGCAGAGGCAGGCGCGGAACGACTCATCATCATCACCTCGGAGGGCAAGGACGGCGTCGTCGCCCACTTCGTCGAGGACCTCATTCTCGAGGGCACCCTGGAGGCCCGCGGCAAGCACGTGATGCTGGCGAAGGTCCGCCGTGCGCCGGCTCTGATCAAGGTCGAGTCGGTTGTTCAGCACGAACCGCTAGGGCTCGGCCACGCCGTCGGTTGCGTCGAGTCGAGCCTGTTGCCCGACGAAGACGCGATCGCCGTGCTCTTGCCCGACGATCTGGTGCTGCCGACGGGTGTGCTCGAGACGATGTCCAAGGTGCGGGCCAAGCGTGGCGGCTCGGTGCTGTGCGCGATCGAGGTGCCGCCCGACGAGATCAGTGCATACGGCGTATTCGACGTCGAAGTCGTGCCGGATGCCGTGAACCCGAACGTGTTGAAAGTCCTTGGCATGGTGGAGAAGCCGAAGGCAGAGGATGCACCGTCGCTGTATGCCGCCGCGGGTCGCTACGTGCTGGACCGTGCCATCTTCGATGCCCTGCGGCGCGTGCAGAAGGGTGTCGGAGGCGAGATTCAGCTGACCGACGCCATCGCGCTGCTGATCGAGGAGGGCCATCCGGTTCACGTCGTCGTCCACCGCGGCCGCCGACACGACCTGGGAAATCCCGGCGGCTACCTCAAGGCTGCGGTTGACTTTGCGTTGGAGCGTGACGACTACGGGCCGGAGCTGCGGCGCTGGTTGGTCGAGCGACTAGGCCTGGCGGCAAACTGAATTCGCGCCTGATGAATTCAGCGCCGACGACGCGCCGGGCCTTCGGACTGAAGAAAGGCGCATTGTGCGTTCGGTGGAGGAGCAGCAGGCTCGAGTAGCCGCGGCCGCGGTGGCGCCACGACCGATACGGGTGGCCATCGCCGAGGCACAGGGGCTGATGTGCGCCGAGGAGGTCGTCACCGAGCGACCGCTGCCCGGCTTCGATCAGGCCGCCATCGACGGTTATGCCATCCGCAGCGTCGACGTTCTCGGCCTCGACAGGGGAGTCGACAACGGCGACTCCGGGTCCGAAGAGGACTCCGACGACCGCGACGACGTCGAGGTGAGCCTGCCGGTCATAGGGTTCATCGAGGCGGGCGCGCGAACTCCGAGCAGGCTGCAGCCCCGCCAGGCCGCCCGCGTCCAGACGGGTGCGCCGATGCCAACGCTCGCCGACGCCGTCCTTCCCCTGCGGTGGACCGACGGCGGCGAGTCGCGGGTCCGGGTGCTTCGCAGCGTTCGCTCTGGTGCCTACGTCCGGCGCACTGGCGACGACGTCCAGCCCGGTGACGTCGCAGTGAGGTCCGGCACGATCATCGGCCCAGCGCAGGTGGGCCTGCTTGCCGCGGTCGGACGGGACAGGGTGCTCGTCCACCCGCGGCCGCGCCTGTCGGTGATGAGCGTGGGCGGCGAGCTCGTCGACACCTCGCGGACGCCGGGCAATGGTCAGGTATACGACGTCAATTCATATGCGCTCGCGGCGGCGGGACGAGACGCCGGTGCGGAGGTCAACCGCGTCGGCATCGTCGACACCGACGCGGCGGAACTTCGTGACGTCGTCGCGGGGCAGGTCAATCGGTCCGAGGTCGTCGTGATCGCGGGCGCGGTTGGTGGGGCCGCGGCCGAGAGCGTGCGAAGCGTGCTTTCCGAACTCGGCGAGATGGAAGTGACGCGAATCGCCATGCATCCCGGCTCGGTTCAGGGTTTCGGGCAGCTGGGCCGTGACGGCGTGCCGGTGTTTCTGTTGCCCGCGAACCCAGTGAGTGCGCTGGTCGTGTTCGAGGTGATGGTGCGTCCGCTGATTCGGATGTCGTTGGGCAAGCGGCAGCCGATGCGGCGAGTCGTGCAGGCGCGCACGCTGTCGCCGATCTCGTCGGTCGCGGGGCGGACGGGTTACCTGCGTGGGCAGCTGATGCGTGACCAGGACACCGGCGACTATCTGGTGCAGGCTTTGGGTGGGGCGCCTGGCTCGTCGTCCCACCTGCTCGCGACGTTAGCGGAGGCGAACTGTCTGGTGATCATCCCAAGTGAGGCCGAACAGGTTCGGACGGGTGAGATCGTCGACGTCGCCTTCCTGGCCCAGCGTGGCTGAGCGGCCGGTCGATTCGTCGTGAACCTCTGGCGATCGACGTCCATGCATCCAGGCTGGCCGCAACCTGCGGGTCCGATTCGAGTGGAAGCCGGGGTCGTTCGGCTGCGACCGGTTCGGTTGCGCGACGGCTCGCAGTGGAGTCGCATCAGGCTGAAGGATCAGGCGCATCTAGAGCCGTGGGAACCGGTATCAGACGTGAATTGGCAAGTGCGCCACGCAGTTACGTCGTGGCCATCGATATGTTCTGGACTGCGCGCCGAGGCACGCAAGGGTCGGATGCTGCCGTTTGCGATCGAGCTGGACGGCGAGTTCTGCGGTCAACTCACCATCGGAAACGTGACGCATGGTGCGCTGCGGTCGGCCTGGATCGGCTATTGGGTGGCCAAGGACGTCACCGGCGGTGGCGTGGCGACGGCGGCGTTGGCGTTGGGCGTCGACCACGGTTTCGGGCCGGTTCGACTGCATCGGATCGAGGCGACGGTACGGCCGGAGAACGCCGCTAGCCGCGCGGTGCTCGCGAAGGCGGGTTTCCGTGAAGAGGGTTTGCTGCAGCGCTATCTCGAGGTAGACGGTGCGTGGCGGGATCACCTGTTGGTGGCCGTCACGATCGAGGAGATGCGCGGCTCGGCAACCTCGGCCCTGGTCCGAGACGGGCGCGCCAGCTGGTCGTAACCGTGGGACAGATGTGACTCATGTGGCTGATGTGCTTGTCACGGGTGAATTACAGGTGTGTAATTGACTCGGCGCGCCGTCCCTGGATGCGCTGGTCACAGACCTAGCCTGATGGGGAAAGGAGCCGGCATCATGCCAAGCATCCCCCAGTCCCTCCTCTGGATTTCCCTTGTCGTGCTCTGGCTGTTCGTGCTCGTTCCGATGCTGATCAGCAAGCGGGAGACCGTGCGACGGACGAGCGACGTGGCTCTGGCGACCAGAGTGCTCAACGATGGCCACGGTTCGCGGCTGCTGCGACGGCGCCGACCAGCGGCCGGGCACCACAGCGATCCCGACTGGCGACCATCGGCCGACGACCTCGACGACGACGCCGAAGAGGACGTCGAACCGGCGCCAAAGCGCACCGTCGTGCTGGCCGCGGCGGCCGTCGTGACCGAGGTGGAACCCCTCGACGTCGAGGTAATCGACCCGGATACCGACGCGCTGCCGGTGGGTGAGTCCGAAGCCCGCTCGGCCGAAGAACCGGAACTACAGCTAGATCTCGGGCTGACCGACGAGACGAATCCTCCGACGCAGGCGATCAGAACCGTCGCAGAGGCGGACTTCGACACCGACGACGAGCTGGACGAAGACGAGTTGGACGACGTCGATGTGGTCGATCAGGTTGGCGAGGACCAAGTAGACGGCTTCGACGCCTTCGAGGGCACCGACCACGAATACGAGTATGACGACGACACGTCGAGTTTCGAGGCCCAGTCCGACGACGAAGTACCCCTCGCGGTGTCGATGTCGGAGGCCAGGCGGCGACGCTATGAATCGCCAACCGCCGCGGCAGTGAGCGCGCGAAAGTTCAAGTTCCGCAAGCGAATGCTGATGGTGCTGACGCTGCTGATGGTTGCCGTCGCCGTGGCGGCGTACTTCGTCACGCCGAACCTGTGGTGGGTGTGCGGCTCGATCGGCATCTTCACGCTGCTCTACCTCGGCTACCTCCGTCGCCAGACGCGGATCGAGGAACAGGTCCGCCGCAGGCGGTCACAACGGATGATGCGGGCGCGCCTCGGCGTCGAGAACACTCGCGATCAAGAGTTCGACGTCGTCCCGTCGCGGCTGCGTCGGCCAGGAGCCGTCGTGCTGGAGATCGACGACGAGGACCCCGCCTTCGAGCACCTCGACTACGCGACGTACGAGGAGTACTACATGGCGCGTGCGGCGGGGCAGTAGCTCTACCAAGAATCTTCCAACCCCGCTGGCTGATCCTCGAGGTAGCCGGTCCCACGACGGGACCACTACACCACGAGGAGTTACCCATGAACGCCATCGAGATCGTGGACGTCATCGACGTCGCCAACGAGATGATCGCCTTCGACGAAATGCTCGCGGAAGAAGAAGCGCTCGTAATGCAGGTCGCCGCTTACTCGCGCGTGGCATAGGTACCGCAGAGCCGCTGGTTTTTAGCGGGCGCGTCCCGACTGGTAGCCTGTGCTACCGCAAGGGGCTATGGCGCAGTTGGTAGCGCGCCTCGTTCGCATCGAGGAGGTCAGGGGTTCGAATCCCCTTAGCTCCACTCTTGCTAGTGCAGTTCAGGATGTTTTGAGTAGGTAGGCCCGAGGTTCGTCAACCTCGGGCCTACGTCTGGTTGTGAGAATGCCGAAAAGGCATCGATCCGAGAGTGGCAGTACCGCAGGGCAATGGTGTGCCGAGTGCATGTATTGGCGAGCCTTGTCGCGGCGAAATCATCGCTCAGCCTCGGGGCCGGGACGGCCCACTAGGTCCAGGCCGTACAGCGTTGCGGCGTTGACGAAGGAAAACTTCTCGCGGTCCTCCTCGGAGGCGAAGTGTCCGAGGAAGGATTCGATCTCGTCCTGCTTCGGCTGCTGGAACGGGTAGTCGGTGGAGAACATCAGCCGGTCGATAGTGGTCACGGCCAGGACATGGTGCAGGAGGGCCGGGTTGAACATTCCAGAAGCGGTGATGTGGAAGTTCGTCCGGATGTATTGCGAGACAGACCGTTGCAGCCCCGCCACGCGGGAGAGGCTGTCGGCTCGGTCGAGCCAAAACAGCAGCATCTCGCCCCAATGGCCGAGCACGATCTGCAGTCCTGGGTGTCGGTCGAACGTCCCGCGGAGGATCAGGCGTAGTGCGGCGAGTGCGGCGTCGAGGTGCCAGCCCCATCCGAAGGTGGCTAGCGCAAGATCGGTCAGGTCGCCGAAGCCGCGGTAGGAGGCATTGCGCGTCGCGTCGGAGGGGATCTGCGGGTGGATGAAGACTGGCTGGCCGAGCTCGGCTGCGGCGGCGAAGAATTCGTCGTAGGCGGGGTCGTCGAGGAAGCGGTCGCCGGAACGGCCGTAGACCATGGTGCCGACGTGGCCCAGACCTCTGGCGCGCACTAGCTCGTCGACGACGTGCTTCGGGGAGGACATGGGCAGGGTCGAGAGAGCGCGGAACCGAGTCGGATGCTTGTCGACGGCCGCGATGGCGGTGTCGTTCGCGGCGCTGCTGAGGCGCCGGGCCTGCTCGGCGGAGAGCGGTTGGGTTCCCGGCGGGGTGAGGGCGAGGATCGAGATGTCGATGCCTTGAGCATCCATCGCCGCGATCCGGCACTCGCCGAGGTTCTCGAGGCGCTGCTGGTGGTCGCCCATTGCGTTGAAGGCGAGGCTTTCGTCCGGCCGGGCAAGGGATTTGAGGGCGGAGGTGACGCCGGGGGCTATCCAGTGTTCTTCGATGGCGATCAACATGCTGTCCTCTGGTTCGTTGGACGGATCGGATCAGGACGGGCGTCGATTCGCTCATCAGCTGTTGAGTGAAATAGTACGGTAGTCGAACGCTTCGCTCAACACGCATAGAGTGAACCCATGGACGAAGGCAGCGAGGATTCCGGTTCCCCGCCCACCACGAACCGGGCGGCTCGTCGCGCAACGACGCAGGCCCGGATCCTCGACGCGGCGCGGCAGGAGTTCGGCGACCGAGGGTTCGAAGCAACGACCGTGCGGAGCATCGCTCACCGCGCCGGGGTCGACCCGTCCCTGGTCCTGCAGCACTACGGATCCAAGTCGGCGCTTTTCACTGCCTCGATCCAGCTCCCGTCCGGCAAGCCGGAAGAAGCCGCAGATCATCTGGCCGACGTCCTTTCGGTGCGTGCCGCCGCATTGCCCCCCGAGATGCGGGCCCTGGTCCGATCCATGTTGACCGTGCCGCAGGCTTCCGACGCCATCCGGCATCATCTCGACGAGCGAATCGGCAACCTAGCCGCAGCTATTGGCGGCCCGGACGCCGAGCTGCGCGCCGCGGTCGCCGTGAGCAGCATCCTCGGCCTGACCCTAGCCCGCCACTTCCTCCAGTTACGCGCGGTGGCGAGCGCTTCCGACGACGACGTCGTCCGCGTGGCCAGCCAGGCCCTCGCCTCGGGCCTTGGAGCAGAACGCGTGAATTCAACCCCTTGGCGCCGTGACCTCTAGGCCGCCACCGAAACCGGTGATGCCGGGCGGCTTGCCTAGCTAAAGCGATCTCCAGATGCGGCGTTTCATCGGCCGCGAGCCATCACGCACCATGGGTTTCGCGCGGGGGGCCTCGTGCGGGAATGTCCCGGACGGCAAAACTGCTGTCACGTCTTCCTGCCAGCAGCTCCCGAACCCGCGTCTCGGCAACCGACGACGCCGGTGCTATGCCGACCATTTCTGTGTAGGGCAACGGGTTTCGGCAAAAGTCGGCGATCCCTTGGCTCACGATTTCCCCGGCGCGCCGGCGCTGGTGCGCAGTCGGGTGATGACGCTGACGACGGTTCCGGCCATGGCCACCGCCGCGACGGCGCTCAACGCCAGCGGCATCGATACCGCTGACAGGCCGCCGGCCAGGGCGGGGCCGATCGAGCTACCGCCGTAGAGCATGAAGTTGAACAGCCCTGCGGCTGCGGGACGGTCGCCGGGGGCGACCAGGTCGCGGACGCGGCCCACCAGGATGACTTGCGCGGCGGCGAAGCCGATGGTGGCCAGTGCGACTCCGATGGCCACGGTGAGCGGCAGCGGTCGCCACCCGGCCAGCAGTGCTGCGGTCGCCGTGAGCATCCCCAGCAGCGCGGTCGTCTGCCACAGCGGTTGACGGCGTCGCCACAGCGCGGCGAGGGCGGGTCCTGTCAGTACCCCGCACAACGCCGCGGGTAGCAGGAGCAGGCCAGTCTGCAGCGGCGAGACATGTTGGCGGGCAAGCAGTTCTGGCGCCGTGCTTAGCACTCCGTAGTAACCGGCGAAGAGTGTCAGACCCGCAACGGCCCCCGACAGCAGCCCCGGTGCCGTCACGACGCGACGGGGGACGAATCCACGGGGGTGGCGGCGGACGTGGTGTACTAGCGCCGCCGCAGCGCAGATCGCCACCCCGGCCATGACGAGCAGAACCGGTGGGGCCAGCTCAGCGGACGCGCTGTGCAGCAACGTGATGGTTGCTGCGGCCAGCACCGACAGCAGCACCGCTCCTGTGACGTCCAGGCGCTGGTGACGATTCGCGTCACCGGGGGTGAGCCGCAAGGCGGGCAGGAGCACTAACAACGCCAACGCCGGTACGGCCATCGGTGCCCGCCAACCCAGAGAGGCGGTGAGCAGACCGCCGATCAGGCTGCCGCTGCCCGACGCGGTTGCCTGGCATACCGCCACCGCCGCAAGGGCGGTGACGCGTCCCCGCCGATCCTGGGTCTGATCGATGCACGCGTAGACGCAGATGATCATGCCTCCGGCGCCGAGGCCGCCGAGGAGGCGACCTGCAACCACGACGGGGAGTATCGGCGCAGCGGCGGCGATGATCGACCCGGCCGCCGTCGCCGCAACGGACAATCCCAGCGTGGCGCGCAGACCCCACCGTTGCGCGAGGCGTCCGCCCAGCGGCATGGCCACCGCTGCGCCAAGCGACCACACCGAGATGATCCACTCGGTGGCCGAGAACGACACTCCCAATGCCGTGGACACCGAGGGCAGCGCCACCGATGGTGCACCGACGGCGACGGAGACCGGGGCGGCCAACGCGCCAAGGACTGTTCCCGTCCACCGGGCCGAGGCCACCCGTGGGCGAGTGGACGCGACGTCGGCCTCAGGACCCGAGCGCAGTGATCTCATACCGAAAGGATGTGCAACGCAACAGAATCCGAGCGGGCTGCGCTCGTCGACGTAAGTGGCTGCCGCACTACAGTTTCTTCTTCCGAAGCCAAGTGCGGATGGCTGCGATGTGCTCTTCCTTGCACTCCAGTGGCAGCCAGTGTCCGGCGGGCAGGGTCGTCTCGGTGAGGTCGGTGCAGGCCGCGCGCATCGGGTCGCCTTGGCGGTTTCCGGTGATGCTGCAGATCTGATCGAAGTCGCCGTTGACGAACAACACGGGCTGCGACAGGCGGCCGCCATCGGGTGCTTCACGAGCGTAGGCGAGGTTGGCGTCGTCGTTGAGGTACCACGCGCACCCTGGACCGAAGCCATGAGCCTGGAACGCCTCCAGTAGCGCGTCGAAGTCTGTCGGCGGCCAAAGGGCCGGGTCCGGTCGAGTGGGAGGGGCGTGGTGCGCGGCGCCGAAGCGCCCGCCGTTGCGGGAAACCAACGCATTCGGCGACACCTTGCCGACTCCTGCGGGGTTACCCGGTCGAAAGATCGACGCCAGCGATGCGGCTTGGTCCGCATCGAGGTCGGCGACTGCCGCCTCGAAATGCGTGGTGTAGTAGCGGTAGTAGTCCCACTGGCCCTCTGGATATTCGTCGGCCGGATAGATCGTTCGGTCGATCAGTGGGAGGACCGTCTGCATGGCGTGTCCGTCTGGGTGGTAGGCCAACGACGTCAGTACGACGCCACGGCTGCGGCCGGGCTGGTGTGCGGCGACGTCGCCGGCCACGACGCTGCCCCAGTCGTGGCCAACCCAGATCGCAGGCTCACCACCAAGGTGGTCATGAAGCTCCGCCACGTCTGCGACGACTTCCTCGATGGTGTAGGCGTCGGTGGCTGCAGGGATGGACGATCCGCCGTAGCCCCGTAGGTCGGGAGCGACGCAGTGCCAACCGTCGTCGGCGAACGCGTCCATCTGGGCGCGCCACATCAAACCGATGCTCGGCCAGCCGTGGAGAAAGATCATCAGGGGTCCGTCGGCGGGCCCGCATTCGAGGTAGTGGGTCGTGTGACGGGGCGTGCTGAAGGTGCGTGAGGCCAGCGTCGAGACCGTGTGGGCGGGCATGGAACTCCTCCGAAAGCAATGAACTTTGCTTTTTTCACGGTACGCCACTGACGAGGAAAAGCAAAGTTCTTTGCGTACTATCGATGGCATGCTCCACCCAAGTGCTGCCAACCGCCCCGAAGGACGGGCGAGTCGAGTGACGGGCGCGATCTACGCGTCAGTCGGCGAACTCGTCGCCGAGGGCGCAACCAAGATCAGCTTTCCCGTCATCGCCGAACGGGCCGGGGTCAACCCGACGACGTTGTACCGACGCTGGGACGATGTCAAAGCGCTCCTCGAGGAAGTCGCGGTCGCCGCCCTGACGCGCGACGGTGAATCGATACCCGACACCGGATCGCTCGAGGGGGACTTGACGGAGTGGGCTGAAATCATCGCGTCTGACATCTCCCGTCCCGGGCGGGCGCGCTACCTGCGCGCGATGGTGTCAGCGCGCATCGAGATCGTGGCGAGTTGCCCGGTCATGCAGACGCGGCAAGAGCAGGCGGCAGAAATGGTGCGTCGTGCCCGCGAACGCGGAGAGCCGACACCGACGGTCGCGCAGATCCTCGACCACGTCATCGCGCCGCTCTATCACCACGTCGCGTTCGCATTGGAAGTCGACCAGGAGTTCGCACGGCGGATGGTTCGCGACGTGCTGACCATGGTCCGCTGACCGATCGTCCCGGTCCGGCGTTGCACCGGACGGGCGGCAGCTCCTCGAACCATCGCAGGTTCGGTGAACCGCTGCTCGGCCTCCCGCCGCGATAGGCGGGTGATCCCTTGGCTTATGCCAGAACCGGCGCAAGCTGGTTACATCTGCTCACTGTTGGCGGACGGAGACATGCTGGCCAGATCGACCGCCAGCTCCAGTCAGGTTCTTGACAGCGGATTCGATGTGATCGCACATCTGAACGAGCCCTGGTCCCGATGAACCCCGAGCGGTCCCGCGTCGTGTCACTGAAGGGGACACCGTGACGATGAGGTCATGGCGCTGATGTCGAGTGCGATGGGGAGACAACTTGTCGAGATGTCTTGCACGTGCGCCCGCCGGGGCGCCACCATTGGTGCTGCTGCATCCCTTGGCCTCGACGGGAGAGATGTCTTGGGCACCTCTCGCAGAATCGCTGCGAGCCGCGGGCTATCGCGTCGCAGCGCCTGACCTACCTGGGCACGGGAGCTCCAGCGCCACGTCGTTCACGTGGGAGAGCGCCGCGGCCACGGCCCGTGCCGCCGCCGAGCGATTCGGACTGGAAAAGCCAGTCCTCGTTGGCCATTCACTTGGGGCGGCGACCGCGATGTACGCGGCCAAACGCGAGCCTGCCAGCTTCGCTGGTCTAATCCTCAGCGGCGCCGGGGCATGCTGGAAGGACAGGTACGTCCAGATCGGTCTCACGGCGGCGGCTGCCATCGGAGCGCTGTCTGCGGCGGTCGGCCGGCGCGAATTGCTGGCTCACGCCGCAGGCGTACGCGGCCACGAGATCCGGATCGCCGCCAGCACGGCTCAGATCGCACCCGCTCAACTATGGCGAGCTGCAAGGCTTTTGACGCACTTCGACATGCGGGACACACCTCCGCCCCCGATACCGAGCACCGTCATCGTGCTCACCGCCGACCGGCGGATGCCGCCGGGATTGCAGCGGGCACTCGCCCGTTACTTGGACTGCCCGCACGTCGACGTCGCCGCCGATCATGACGCACCGGTCCGTCAGACCGGCCGGTTCTTCGACGGCATGCATGACGCGCTGACGTTGTTGACGGAAGGATCATCATGACCACCCAGATTTACGACGGCCGCGACGTCGTCGTCATCGGGGCGGGCCCCGCCGGACTCGCGGTCGCACGCGAGCTCGAGCATCGTCACGGCATCACGACAGTGGTCGTCGACCGCGCAGCGGCGCCGGCCATTTCGTGGCGTACCCGCTACGACAACTTCCGCCTCAACACCACCGGGTACTTGTCGCATCTGCCAGGACAGCGGATCCCCGTGACCGCAGGCCGCTGGCCGACCCGGGAGGACATGGTCCGCTATTTCGACGACTATGTGCGGCGGCAGAACATCAGGCTAGAGCTGGGTTGCGAGGTCAAGACCGTCGAACGCAGGCAGGACGGCTGGCTATTGGACACGACGTCAGGCGAAATCCGAACGCGCGCAATGGTCCTCGCTACGGGTAACTATCGCACACCCACCATTCCCAAATGGCCCGGTCTAAGCGAATTCAGCGGTGAGTTCGTCCATTCCGGCAATTTCAGAAATGCCTGGCCCTTTCGCAATCGTGACGTTCTGGTCGTCGGCGCGGGCAATTCGGCCGCCGACATCGCCGTACAGCTCGCGAACGACGGCGCGCGACGGATCTGGCTTGCGGTCCGTACGCCTCCGCATCTGGTGCGACGGGCCATGGCTGGTTTTCCGTCGGACATCTTCCTCGAGCTCTTCGCCTGGGCACCCGCGAGCGTCGTCGATCCGATCATCGGGCTCTCCGAACGCATGATGTGGGGCGACCTGTCGGGCTACGGCTTCGACCAGCCGCCGCTCGGGCTCAAGGCGACGGTGGAACAGACGGGCCGAATCCCCACGCTTGCCGACGAACTCATCGCCGCCGTGCGAGCTGGCCGTGTGGAGGTCGTCGACGCCGTCGAAGCGGTGGAAACCGATCGGGTGATCCTGCGCGACGGCACCTCGGTGCAGGCCGCGGCGATCATCGCCGCCACCGGTTTCAGCCGGGATCTCGACGGGTTGGTCGGGCACCTTGGCGTCCTCGACGACCACGGCTGTCCACACGGCGGGTTCGCCTCCCACGTGGGCGATGGGCTGTTCGCGATCGGTTACGGCATTCCGCCCAACGGCCCGCTGCGCGCGATCCGCCTCGCCGCGAGTCCCTTGGCCGAGGAAATCGCCGCTCACCTGGCGACGAGCTCCCGCGCACAACCGAAAGTTCCAGCCGCGGAATGACTGTGAGCTGCAGACGCGACCAGCCGAGATTATGAGAGCGATCACGTCGGATGAACTGAAGCCCCTCGCGGTTCGTGTCACTGAAAGACGGGGGTCTGGCCACGACGCGGTGGCCAAGAGCAAGAGGCCTATCCGAGTCGCAGTCGATGCGCTGTCCGAAGTCAAGGGGACGCAATGGTTTTGCCTTCTGTCGATAAGTACTACGTCCGCGGGGCCGAGGGATACGAGACTGCCCGTCGGGCGACGGTGTGGAACGGCCTTCTGCCGGACCGCTTTCCCGATGTGATCGTGCAAGCTCACGACACCGAAGACGTCGTCGCAGCGATCCGCTATGCCCGCGCCAACGGCCACAAGGTCGGCATACGGTCGGGCGGGCACAGCTGGGCGGCCAGTCACCTACGCGACGGCGGCCTCGTCCTCGACGTCAGCCACCTCGACCGCTGCGTCGTCGACCCAGATCGGATGACCGCAGACGTCGGCCCAGGCAAGATCGCCAATGTCTTTGCGGCCGAGCTCGACTCGCAAGGCCTGTTCTTTCCCACTGGCCATTGCGAGGGCATTCGCCTCGGGGGCTACCTGCTGCAGGGCGGGTACGGCTGGAACAGCAAGGTTCTCGGACCGGCGTGTGAGAACGTGCTTGGACTCGAGGTCGTCACCGCAGAGGGTGACCGGATCTACTGCGACGCGGAAAACCACCCCGACCTGTATTGGGCCGCCCGCGGCGCTGGCCCTGGTTTCTTCGGTGTGGTCACGTCGTTCAAACTGCGGCTACACCGCCGCCCGGCGGTGCTGGGCACGTGCCTGTACATGTACCCGATTGAGTTCGCCGACGAGGTATTCACCTGGGGTCGCTCCATCAGCCCAGAGATCGACGATCGCGTCGAACTCCAAATCCTCACCACGCGCGCCTTCCCGGCAGCCGGGATCGACCACCCCGTCATCACCATCGCCTCACCGGTCTTCGCCGAATCAGAGGACGAGGCGATGAAAGCACTTGCTGCACTTGGCACCTGCCCGGTCGTCGACAAGGCGATGATCAACCTTCCCTATGCACCGACGACGCTGCCCAGCTGGTACACGGCCGTGATGTCGAATTACCCGAAGGGACACCGCTACGTCGCCGACAACATGTGGACGTCGGCGTCGGCTGAAGAACTACTGCCCGGCATCCGCAGAATCATCGAAACGATGCCACCCCACCCCTCGCACTTCATCTTCACGGGTTGGAAGCCCTCGCCGGATCGCCCTGACATGGCGTTCAGCGTCGAGGACGACATCTACATGGCGCTGTACACCGTCTGGGAGGATCCGGCCGACGACGAGCGGTACCGCGACTGGTCGGGGTCCAACATGGCGGCGATGTCGCACCTGGCGACCGGCATCGCGCTCGCCGACGAGAACCTCGGAAGGCGGCCTGCGAAGTTCCTCACCGACGCGAACATGGCGCGCCTGGACAAGGTGCGCGCAGCCTACGATCCCGACGGACGCTTCCACAGTTGGATGGGGCGCGTGTGAAAGTAAGCGTGCGGCATTGCGATTCGAGTGGAAGGTGTCGAGAAAGCACGAGTCGCCACTGTCTGGTCGACCGGGATCGAATGCCTGCATGCGGGCGCATTACAACTCGCTGTGCATCCCCCGACGGGATGGCGAATCTGCGGGGCCCGCGTCGTCGTGTAGTGCTCCAGATCACTATATCGGCGCTATACAACCTACTATAGCGCCGCTATAGTAGGCGTCGTGAGTACGCGTGAAGTGCTAGTAACCGCCGCCTTGAAGGTGCTGGAACACGAAGGCGAGTCGGCGTTTTCGACGCGCCGGATGTGCGCAATGGCCGGTGTGACGGCTCCGACGCTCTACCACCACTTCGGTAGTGCTGACGGACTTCTCAGCGCTGCGATCGTCGAGGCGTTCGCTCAGTTCCTGGCCAACAAGAAGGCCGAAGTCCTATCTGACGATCCAGAGGTGGCGCTTCGCCAAGGCTGGGACAACTACGTCCGCTTCGCCGCCGAACGGCCACGGCTGTACTCCGCGATGCTGGTCCGCGTCCTGCAGGGGGTGAGCATTCCGGCTGCCGATGCCGCACGCGCGCTTCTGATGGAGCGCATCGACGCCCTCGCCGCCGCCGGCCGCTTGGCCATGGACTCGCACGCCGCGGCCGACCTCGCGTGGGCGTCGGCGCATGCCGCGTCGTCGCTCTACGTCATGACCCCCGAGCAGCCACCCGATCCGGCCGTCATCGACGGAATGCGCGACATCGCAATGCTTTCCATCTGCACACCCATTGAAAGGAAGAAGTCGAGATGAAGATTCTCGTCACTGGCGGCTCCGGTTTTCTCGGTGCCCGCCTCATTCCCAAGCTCGTCGACGACGGACACGCTGTGTTCGCGCTCGCACGGTCTGCATCGTCCAGCGAGGCGGTCCGTGCGCTGGGCGCAGCGCCGGTCGATGGCGAGCTCGACAACATCCGAGACGTCTCGCTACCGGCAGTCGACGCAGTGGTCCACGCAGCGGCGCTATTCCGCTTCGCTGGGCCCCGCGACCCGTACTTCCGCGCGAATGTCATTGGCACACAGTCGGTCCTGGACGCTGCTCAAAGTGTGGGCGCCACCACCTTCGTCTACATCAGCGCCGGTGCCGTCGTCATGGACGACCGAGGTAGCGCGCTGCACAACGTCGACGAGGCGGCGCCCACCTACCCGCACAGCTTCTCCGGTTATATTGCGAGCAAGGCGCAAGGCGAGGCGGCGGTGCTCGCGGCCAACCGGCCCGGCTTCCGCACCATCGCTCTGCGCCCGCCCGCCATCTGGGGGCCGGGCGGGCCGTTCAGTCGACAGCTGCCTGGCGCCGTCGAGTCCGGACAATTCGCGTTCATCGCGCGTGGCGAGTACCCAATCTCCACGATCCACGTCGACAACGTCGTCGAAGCGGTGCAGTGCGCGCTCGAACGCGGCACCGGTGGGCGTCCGTACTTCATCAACGATCGTGACACGACGACCTTCCGCGACTTCGTTGCCGACATCGCGAAGGTGGAGGGGATCGCCATCGATGGGCTTCGCTCCGTGCCCTACCGCCTCGCGTTCACTCTGGGCCGAGTCATGGAAGCCGTTTGGACGCTGCGATCGGACAAGGAGGATCCGCCGCTGAGTCGCACGATGGTTCGCCTTATCGGACGGGAGTTCACCATCGACGACGCCGCCGCGCGCCGCGAACTCGGCTACGTCGGCACCACCACGCGTGCCGAAGGCCTCGACGAGATGGTTGTGCGCGCACCGAGATGAGGCCGACGGCACACGACGCGAGTTAGCAAGCAATGTGACCATTGTGATCTCACGGGATGCTCCCGACGACGGGGAGATGATCGGGATGGGTGAGTTGCTTTCGCGGCGACATTTCTAGACACGCCAGGCGGCCTGGATCGATGCCGCTTCGCGTGCGCCTTGCTGAATGCCAATCCGTAGTGCCTGGCCGGCGATCTGGGAATCCAACACATTCACTGGAGATTCGAGGCCGCTGAAGTCTGGGTCGATCGCCGCCACCTGGGTCGTCTCTCTTAGCCGTGCAAGCTCGGCGTTGGAGGCAATGGTCGAGCGAATGCCATTAAGTCGTTCATCGGGGGATCACCAGATGCATCAGCCGACTAGCGCGTCGGACCATGTGAGAACGGCGGCAGCGCGGCGAATTCCGGGTCGATGCGAGCCGTGCGCGCCACGTGGTGCGCCAAGCCGCGCACCCGAGACAGCGGATGATCGGCGAACTGCGAGTCGTACCGCGGGTCGTCGCCGGCGTGAAATGGCAGTCGGCCGCGAACTTCCGGCGCATACGGGTGCGGCATCACCCAGTTCTGGAACCCGAGCTGATCCACGAGCACCGCCTCACGGAGCCCGGTCATGCCCGACTCCAGCGATTGAATCTTCACTCGGACACAGGAGTTGGCCCTGGGAACGGTAAACGACGCCAGGAACGCCTGCCCTGCGGGCCGATCGGGCAAGGGCAGCTTCACCACCTGATACACCGCGGGCAATCCGCCGAATTGCACCACGTGGGCTTCGATCAAGCAGCCGGCCTCGGCGGCTTGCACCGCGAGAGCATGTCGCAACCGGGCCACGTCCTCCAGCGGCGCGGGCAGCTGTGGCGTGCCGTCGTCATGCCACAGGGTGATCTGATCAAGGGTGCGGGGCACGATCCAACCGACGAGATCGACGCTCTTACGGTACTCGAACCCAGTGGTGTCGAACGAGATTGGCACCCGAGAAGCCTAGCGCCGTAATTCCTCGGCGACCAGCAGTGGGATCGGCGCTCCAAAACTGGGATCTGGCAAGCGTCTTCGACGCACGACGAGCGAAGAGGCTAGCGCCGTACTTCGACGACGAGGTGCCTTATGCCGGTATGACGATTGCTGCGCGTCCATTCGGCCGGCTCGACCAGACGAACCGTGGTGAATCTGTCCAGGAGTTCTTCGAACAGCACACGCAGTTCGAGGCGCGCGAGGTTGGCGCCGAGGCAATAGTGCACGCCCTGCCCGAACCCAAGATGGGGATTCGGTTTCCGGGTCACGTCGAAGGTGGCCGCATCGGGGAACGCCGACTCGTCCCGGTTGGCCGAGCCCTCCCATATCTGCACCTTGTGTCCGGGTTCGATTCGGCGCCCGCCGAGTTCGACGGTGCGTGTGGCGGTTCGCCGCTTCGAGGGCGACGGCGACGTCCAGCGGACGAACTCCTCGACGGCGGTGGGTAGCAAGTCGAGATCCGTTCGCAGCACGTCCATCTGATGCGGGTGCTCGACGAGGGCGAGGAGTCCGCCAGCCACCGAATTGCGGGTGGTCTCGGCGCCTGCGCTGAACAGCAAGCTGAAGAACAGGTACAACTCCAGGTCCGACAGACCATCGGCTCCGTCGGCATCGGTCGAGGCGTTCGCCACCACCGAGAGCATGTCGTCGGTCGGGTTGGCCCGCTTGTCTGCAATCAGTTCCTGGCCGTAGGTGTACATCCGCGAGCCGGCGTCCTCGCTCGACATCTGACCGACATTGGCCTTTCGCGAACGGCCGAAGTCGAATTGCGGCTCTATGGCATGGAAGAGCCAATGTCGTTCGGACTCAGGCACTCCCAACAGTATGCAGATCATCTGCATCGGAAGCTCTGCGGCCACGTCGGCGACGAAGTCGAACGGCTCATCGGGCGTGACGCCATCGAGTAGGCGACGGGTTCGGGTGCGAAGATCGTCCTCGACGCGCGTGATCATGCGAGGGGTCAGTCCCGAACTCACCAGCCGTCGGATGGCCGAATGCCTGGGATCGTCCATCATGTTGAGCGTCTGGCCCGCTATGGACAAGTCTTGCAGCAGGGTGCCGCCATACGGGCGGGCGCCGCCGGTCACCGATGAGAAGGTCTCCGGGTCGCGGAAAACCGTCAGCGTCTCTGCGTACGTCGCCACCGACCAGAACCCCTCGCCGTCGGGCGTGTTCTCGGTCGCGTGGTGCCAATAGACTGGTGCTTCCTCGCGGTGCAGCGCGAAAAGGTCGTGTGGAAAGCCCGACGCGAAGTTGTCCAAGTCCGTGAAGTCAATCGCGGCAAGCGAAGTGGCCGTGGCCCCTGGGTCTTCGTTCGTCGTCATCGTCCTACCCATCGACTGACCCATCATGGCGGGTTCGGCACGGACTCTAGCGGTTGCGGGAGCGTTCGTACTCGAAACCGTGGATCGCGGGCCGCGAGAATCCCCTTGGGTCCGACGCCGCGATCAATCATCATGCGGGACAAGCGCTTCGCTCGCTGTCCCGTCCGGGTCTCGAACGTCGTACGACCTACATGGCCGCGACGATGTTCGCCTGGGTCAGCGGGAGTGTCCGAACCCGCACGCCAAGTGCGTCGTTCAGCGCATTTGCAATGGCGGCGGCCGCAGGACCTTGGACGCATTCCCCGACACCCAGTGAGGCGTTGCCAACCGACGGCAGTAACTCGACCGCTACCTCGGGCACTTCGGAGAAACGCAGGATCGGATAGCTCTCCCACGTGTCACTGGTCACCGTGCTGCGATCGAAACGGACCCGTTCCTTGAGCGTCCAGCTCGTCGCCTGGATCGCCCCGCCCTCTATCTGGTTGGCAGCGCCGTCGGGACTGACGATCAGGCCGGCGTCGACCGCGACGGTCAGTTTGCGAACCCGCAGCGCTTCGATGGCATCGACCTCTGCCACGACCGCGCAGTACGCGGAGCTGTTCTTGTAGCGCGCATACGCGATACCGCGGCCATGCGAATCCCTCGGCGTCCAACCCGACCAATTCGATCGCCGTGCCGCCGCGTCGATGACGGCACGCGCCCGCGGGTCGGCCAAGTGCGCCAAACGGTACTCGATGGGGTCGCGGTCCGCGCTGGCCGCCAATTCGTCCATGAACGACTCGACGGCGAAGACGTTGAGGAATCCACCGAGCGAGCGCAGCGCGGACGTTCGCAGCGGCGGCTCGTCGAGCAGGTTGTTGACCACCTTGACCGACGGAAAGTCATAGCCAGGAACGGCGTTGCGGCCGGTGCCGCCGCCGTTGACCAATGGTGGCTCGCCGCCGGCACGGATCTGCTCTCCTTCTCGATCACTGACTGCAAGGAACGGCGTTGTCGGGGTCAGGCCCGGCCGCCCCATGTAGCTGCCACTCCAGATCTCGTGGTGCCATGCCACCACGTCGCCTCGGTCGTCGACGTCGGCCGACACGGTGACGACGCCCGCCGATCCGACCGGTGACCAACCCAATTCGTCCTGGCGTGACCAAAGAACCTGCACCGGACGACCTGGCACGGCCAACGCGACCAGCGCAGCATCCATGGCGGCGTCGTCGGCTCCGTTGTGGCCGTAGCAGCCAGCGCCCTCGACGTGACTGACGACCACCCGTTCCACGGGCATCCTCACCGCCTTGGCGATCTCCCGGCGGAGATGATAGATGCCTTGCGCGTGCGTCCAGACGTGCAGCCGGTCGTCGACGGCGTGCGCGACGGCGCATGAAGGACCGATCGACCCGTGCGCGATGAACGGGCGGTGGTAGGTCGCCGACTTGGACTGTGCAGCAACCCGTTCGGCTTCTGCGGTGCGCTCGGCGAGCACCGACGTCTCGGCAGACGCGCGAACCAGGAAGTCGGCGAGGTCGTCTTCATCGGGTAGTGATGGGCGCTCGTCCCAGACGGCGTCGCGACGCAACCGCTCGGCGGCGCGCACGACCACCTCCTCGCGTTCGGCGACGGCGGCGAGGAAGGACCCGTCGCGAACGACGGAGACGACGCCAGGCAGCGCGAGCGTGGAGGCGGTCTCGATGCTGCGGAGCCGCGCGCCGCGAGACGGTGGTCGGAGTACCCGAGCAAAGAGCATGCCTGTCGGGGCGAGGTCGTGAACGTACCGGCGAACTCCAGTCAGCTTGTCGGGCAGATCGATTCGAGGCACACTGCGGCCGACCACGCTGTAGTGGTCGGGGGACTTGGGCGTGACGGTGCCCGATGCATGGCGATCCAACGAGACGTCGGCGGCGAGATCCCAGTAGGTGACTTCGCTGCCGTCGGGTGCGGTGATGCGGCCATCCAGAACGTCGAGGTCTTCGATCGGCACCGCCAGCTTGGCGGCAGCGACGGCGAGGTAGAGCTCGCGCACCTCGGCGCTCACTGCCCGCAGCGCGCTGCCGGAATGCTGGATTGACAGGCTCCCGGCGGTGTATCCCTCGTCGGGACTCAGGTCGGTTGTCGCGGCCGTCATCCGGATGCGGGCCACGTCGACGTCGAGTTCCTCTGCGACGATCTGCGCCAGGGCGGTCAAAACTCCCTGACCCAATTCGACCTTGCCGGAACGTACTTCGACGATTCCAGCGTCGCTGATGGTGAGCCACGTGCTCAGCACCGGATTGGCCGTCAGCGACGGATTCGGTTGACCACCGGTCATGCGTCACCCTCGTCCATCGCTTCCGCGGCGGCCAACACGGCGCGAATCACCCGGTTGTGGGCGCCGCATCGGCAGAGGTTGCCGTCGAGTGCGGCGCACACGTCCTCGCGCGTCGGGTGCGGTGTCTCTGCGAGAAGCGCTGCCGACTTGACCACGATGCCCGACATGCAGTAGCCGCACTGTGCCGCCTGAGCGTCCCGCAGCGCCAGGATGACCGGATGCGCGTCGCAGGCACCCAGACCCTCTACGGTCGTGATCTCCGTGCCTACCACCGTCGACACCGGGGTGTCGCAGGAATAGGTCGGGCGTCCGTCCACCAACACGTAGCAGGCGCCGCACGCGCCAAGGCCGCAGCCGAACCGAGTTCCCTTGAGGCCGAGATGATTGCGCAGTACGTACAGAAGCGCAGTCTGGCCTTCGACGTGCACCTCCACGCGCTGGCCGTTCACGGTCAGCGATCTTTGCACGGGTTGCTCGGACGTCATGGTTCCTCGACGTCGAGGCTACGCGGCGAGCGTCGACCCCGTCGTGTGCGCTAGGTGACCACGAAGTAGAAACCGAGCAGCAGTGCGAAGAGTCCGATCAACCATCCGCCGGTGGTGGCCTTCAGCCACGTCGGCGCGTTCCGCACCTCCATGAAATTCCAGATCACCAAGGCCGCCTTCACCGCAGCGATCAGTAGGACCACGACCGTGACGGCGGCGTTCAACTGATGGGCCGAGCCACCGTCACGGGCAGTCAGCCACGACATCACGGTGACGGTCGTGAGTACGGCCCAGACGATGGTCAGCGGATTGCGAACGTATGACGTCACGGATCACCTCATCAAGTAGAGCAACGCGAAAAGGACGAGCCATAGGACGTCGACCATGTGCCAGAAGGTCGCGCCGGTCTCGACGAACGTCATCTTGGGTCGTACCGACCGCAGGTTGCGAACGACGAAGCACAGGATGACGAGCCCCAGCAGGACGTGGCACAGGTGCAGCCCTGTCATCACGAAGTAGTACATGAAGAAGAGGTTCGTTCCCGGCGTCAGTCCAGCCGTGACCTCGGGAACGTACTCGAATGCCTTCAACACCGGGAATGCCGCGCCGAAGACCAATGCGATGCCGAATAGGCGAACCGCGTCGGCGACCTTGCCGCTGCGGGCCGCGCCCGTGCCAAGCGCGACGAAGAGCGAGCTCGTCAGCAGCATCACGGTGTTGATGGCGCCGATGTCCGAGTTCAGTCGTGCCTGGCTGGTCAGAAAGACCCCCTGGTCTTGGCCCCGGTAGTACATGTATCCGACGAAGTAGACGCCGAAGATGAGCAGATCGCCGACGACGAAGAACCACATACTCTTCTCGCCGGGAATGTGGTTGCGCACGCTCAGGTTTCGTCGAACCGCGACGTCAATCATGCGTTCGCCTTCGGCCGGACGCTCGGTGACTCGCGATCGAGCCACGCGTTCTCCAACTCGTCGTCCGGCTGGTTCTTGATCGCCCTGAAGATGCAGACGTAGACGATGATCTGCCACGACACGTAGAGCACCATGGCGAACCAGAACGTCATCAAGCCGTTCCAGGCGAACGGTCCCGACTTCGAGATCCAAACGGGCGCTGCCATCAGCTCGGTGACGTACTGCCAGACCGTGTAGTAGCCAAGCCACTTCGGCAGAACGTTGTTCTCATCGAGGATGATGGCCAAGCCGAACGCCATCCACATGACGCAGAAGCAGCCCAGCGAGCCGATGAACGCCAGGTAGCCAAAGTCATAGAGCATCAACAGGATCGACGCGTCGTACCCGGGTCGAAATGCGCCGAGTCCGAAGCAGAACATCGGGAAGAGCATGCCGACGATGGCGCCGGTCATCGAACCGACCATCATCGAGTATCGGAACACTGGCGACACCGACATGCGCTTGACCTGAATGAGGTACACGGCGTTCGACAGGGGCGCCAAGCCGAACGACATCGTCAGCATCGTGCACGCAATGAGCAGGTTGTGCGAGTGCATGAAGTCGACGACCTGTGACGCCGACGCGCTCGGCGAGCGCGGAGGCATCATCCAGCTCAGCGGCACGAACACGATGCCGAACAGGTTGAAGAAGAACGGCACGGTCCAGAACGCGATCCACTGATCGAGCTTGCGCTTCCTACGGCGCGGTTCCGCTTGCCCAGCTGCGGGCGGAGGTTCGGTGACGATGCCGTCGCTCACGCGAGCACCCCCTGCTGATGTTCTTGATTGTCAACGGTGCCTTGGCGATTGACGACCCGCAATAGCACGAAGAACATGACGACGAGGTAGATCGCGAGTACCGCGATTCGCAGGGTGAACGATACGCCGCCGTCCCACGCCAGCGGTCCCGTCTTGAACAGAATCGAGAAGGCGCTGGGAATCAAGAGCACGGAGGCGGCGACGTTGAAGTGTGCCACCCACCGGGGGAAGATCGGCTCTTGGCGGTCATCGAGATAGATGCTCACCGCGAGGCAAAGGTTCTGCACGACGATCGAACCGACCGGCGCGATGAAGAAGAACCACGCCATGTCGTTGAGCAGACTGATGAGCTGCGGATCACGGTCGGGTCTGAAAGCCGCTACCCCCCAACAGTAATCGGCGAGGATGAACGCGGTCGTGCCGACTCCGACACTGATGATGTAGGCGTAGGTGAACACACTGCTCGACGAACTGGTGCGGGAAATCTGCACGGCAGTGATGGCGAACAAGGGCACCAGCGATCCCGCGATCAGATTGCAGAGGATGACGACGCCGAGAATGCCAGTGTTGTAGTCGCGGAAGATGGCCGCGACCTGTTCGGGTGACAACGTCGGCGACAGCGGCGGGGCGAACAAGGGGAATACGACGTACGCGAGCGCGAACAGCGCCATCGCCGGCGGCGCCGTCCACAACAGAATGCGTTGGCCCTTGATGTTCATCGACGCCGTCTCCGTTTAGGTCCGTCGCTAGCCGTTCGGCTAGTGCTAGCGGATCAAAGGCTAGCCGATCGGCTATCAAGCTACAAGCATCATCCGGGTGCAACGCGAGCCGTTGGGCAGCCCGGCTTTGGGGCATTGCGGAACGCGTTGCGAGGCAAGGCGTTAGGGTTGCCAGCCATGGGCTTGCTGGACGGTCGCGTCGCGTTTGTCACGGGAGGTGCCCGCGGTCAAGGCCGCGCCCATGCGCTGGCGCTCGCCGCCGAAGGTGCAAACGTCGCCATCGCCGACGCGCCCCGTCCGATGAATCTGACGTATCCGCTCGGCACCGAGGACGACCTTCGCGGCACTGCCAAGGAGGTCGAAGAGTTGGGCGGGCTTTGCCTTCCGATCATCATGGACGTGCGCGACGCAGCCGCGGTGGGTGCGGCCGTGCAGGACACCGTCGACAAGCTGTGGAAGCCTGGACATCGTGGTGGCCAACGCCGGGATCGTCAGCACCGGCCCGTTGGACGAGGTCACCGACGAGGTCTGGCAACAGCTGGTCGACACCAACCTGACTGGCGCGTTTCACACCTTGCGCGCCGTGGTTCCGGTGATGCGACGTCAAGGGTACGGCCGGATCGTCGTCACGTCGTCGATGGGTGGCCGCATGGGCATCCCGGACCTCGCCGCCTACAACGCGACGAAGTGGGGAGTCATCGGGATGGCCAAGTCCGTGGCGTTGGAGGTCGCCAAGGAGGGCATCACGGTGAACGTCATCTGTCCGACCACGGTGCACACGCCGATGGTGCAGCCCGTGGGCTCCGACGACGTTCCCGATGAATTGGTCCAGCGAATGATGCGGGCGAATCCGATTCCTCGGCCGTGGCTCGAACCCGAGGACGTCAGCCGCGGGCTTCTGTACCTGGTCACCGATCCGGGCGTCGTCACGGGCAGCGTGCTCGAGATCGGTCTTGGCGGGAGCGCTCGAATTCACTGAGCAGTTGGCCTACCGAATTGGCCCATGGGATTCCGCGCGGGCGGCTGCCCGCCGCGCCGACCAGGGGCCAAGCGGGATGGCGGCGATCAGCATCAGACTGACGGCCAGGCCGCTGACGGTGTTCGGCAGCGGCACCCCAAACGCGGCCAGCACGTGCGGGCCGCCGAAGAGGACCGCGAGCGTCAGCGCGCTGAAGCCGAGGGTGACGAGCCAGACGACGGCATCGTTCATGCGCCAGGTCGACGCAACGGATGGCCGGTTGCGCCGGTTGCGCCACTGTGCCCAAGCCAAACCGGCGAGTATCGCCAACCACGCGAACTGGGCGACCGTGGCCCACGCCGAGTTCAGGTCGCGGCCCAGCCCGTAGCTGACGAAGAACGCGGTGAGTATCAGGTACACCCACCAAGGGCCCTGGGTGTGGGCGTTGCGGATCGATTCGGCCTGAGTCTTGTCCATGGGAAATCCTTCTGGTGCGGGGAATCGTCGACTCAGTAGTCGGAGACGGCCTTCTTGACTACCGAGTCGACCTCGTCGGCCAGCAGGAAGCGCTCGGCGACGAGGGCTTCGGCGGCCGCGCGAACGGCAGCCGAGTAGTCGTCGACGGTCGGGTAACGATCGGTGACCGACGGCCGGCCAGGGGCGAAGGGCAACTTGCTGCCGATGCGCTCATAGAGCACGTCGGGCAGTTCCTCCACATGGGCCCTGGGATTCCAGCCCGTGTAGGCGGCGAGCGGTGCGGCGACCGCGGGTAGGCGGACGCCTGCGAGCTCGTTGCCGTCGGCATCGGTCGCCGACACCACGTCGACGAACGTCTCGCCGAGCTTGACGGGCCACTCGCCGATGCCACGGTCTGCGTCTGGTCCGAGGTAGACGGAGCGAGCGACGGGCAGCACGGCGAGACCGGGCGTGGCGGCGTGGCCGAATGCGGACAGCACCTCCTTGCGGGAAACGGCAGTGCCATCGCTGCTGCGCGGTACCCGGCTCGCGGGAGGCTGGAGACCCTCGACGACCCACTCTTCGAGCGCGAGCAGCAGAGCCCGGCTCACCGGCGTGACGTCGAGACGGTGCACGGGGTTGCCCGTCGGCAGCGACTCCTTGAAGTTGCTGCTGCCGAAGTGGTCGGCGCCGGCGATCATGTACGTCCGAACGTCGGGGTCCTCTGGCAGATCCCTGCCGGTGTAGGGGTCGACGTGCGTCAGGGCGCCGTCGCCGTTCCAGTACTCGGCCGAGCTGTTGGTGAAGACGATCTTCGGCACGCCGCCGAGCTCACGCTGCCGAGCGAGCAGATCGGCAGGGGCGAACGGGGCCATCGTGCCGAACCCGTTGGTCTGCGTGACCGACGGCTGCGCGAAGCGGTGGTTGAACTCGCCGCGCGCAGCGCTCGCGAAGTCGCTGAACACTCCGTCGAAGACGGTCATCCCGGACTCGTCGACGTTGAGGCCCTCGGAGAGGAACTGGCGCAGGAAGCGACCGGCCTGCGAAACGCCGTAGGCGAACGTGTGGTCGATGCCCTCGGCTCGCAGGTGCGACACCACGTCGCGAACCGCCAGCATTCCGCAGCCGACGACCGGGGCGAGCGACGTCCGGTAGACCAACTCGTACCAGTGGAACGGCTGGAAGCCGCCGTCCAAGGCCACGTGCGTCTCGTCGGTGAACTGCCACGTATCCCGCGGGATCGTGGTGGGCTCGGCGTCGGGCGACGTGCGGACGGTCAGAACCGCCTCGGGGTCGTTGACGTCGACGGTCGGGTACTTGGTGAAGTCGAACAGGAAGTCAGCGCCAGGCAGTGCTTCGACCTCGGGCGCCGAGTACCGCAGTGGGTGGACGTCGTGGGCACGGTCGGAGCGCCACTCGAGGCGCATCGTCCCTGCGGGCACCTCGACCTTGGGCGCGGTGAGGCCCAGGATCGCCGACGAGCGCTGTACGTCCCACTGCCAACCGCACGACGCGATCGTCCAGCCGCGGTCGAGCAGGAAGCCACCCTTCAGCCAAGGAGCGTTGGTGGGCACGCCGCGGTTGGGGACCACGAACAGGAGCTTGCCGTTGCCACCGTCCTTCGGGCGGATTAGCTGGAGGTCGGCGTCGTAGCGCACCAGGCCGTCGGCGTCGCGGGGCGCGAGCTCGAGATCGACGATGCGCTCGTTGCCGAGATGCTCGGGGTCGACCGCGAAGTTGACGGTCGCCTCGACGCATTCGTAGCGGCTATCGGCGTGCTGGTAGACGTTGTTCGTTCGAACTGACTCGACGGCCATGTCAGCTCCTCGTGGTGGTCGGTTGGGCGGTATCGCCGACGACGGTTGTCGTCATGAAGAGAGATTGCCGGAGACCTCTTGGAGGATCCTTGGCAATTTCTCAGGCGTGCCCTGCCGACGGCGAGATGCCCGGCGGCGACTGCTTCAGTCGCCGCCGGGCATCAGGTGAAACCGCCTAGACCCGAGGGAAGTTGGCTCCCGCAACCGCGTACATCGGTCCGCCGTGCTGCAACCGAGGACCGGCATGCGGCACGTCGACGCGCGGGCGCAGCTGGGCTGGGTGCGGGGCGGTGAACTCCAAACGCATTGTGCGGCCGCCGATCTTGACCGACATCCCGGGCCGCCACTGCGCAGAAGTCCACGGCGCGAGCTTCGTCCAGCCCTGCTGTCCCTGCTCGCGCACCAACGATCCGTTGGCCGAGTTGCGGTCGGTGACGATGACCTCGCCGTTGAAGAGTCGAATTTCCATGTGGGAGCGCGACATCTCACCCGTGACGTCGTCGATGCGAACCGGGCGAAGCCCGAGCTTCGTGGCGTTCGCCTTGTCGGGGTCACGACCGATCAGGAGATCCTGATCGATCTCGATGCGCGAGTTGTCGTCGAGCACGATCCATCGCCTCGGCGGCGGCCCGGCGACCACGGGAGCCGGGGCCTGCACGGCGACGGGAGCGACGAGGGGCAGGGGAGCGGCTGCGGGCGGCTGACCGATGACCGGTTGCACCGCAGGCACGCGTGCAGGCGTCTGGGGTGCCTTCGAGCACCAGATGACGGCGCCCTGGCCGGGCACGGTGCTGCCACCGGTGAGCGAGTAGATGCCGTTCCGCTGAGCTGGCGTGAAGGGTAGCTGGCCGGGCTCGTCGACGGTGACGACGACGGCAACCGCGGGCACCGGCACCGTCTGGTGCACCAGCCGGCCGCGACCCCGCAGGATGGTCTGCAGGACGCCGTCGTCGAGGACCACGGTCACGGCGCCCGAGATCAGGACCTCCAGGCCGGTGGCGGTAGGCATGATGATGCCGACGTCGACCAGCGCGCGGCTGAAGTTCGCCTGGCGCGTCATCTCCGTGAACGCACCTGCCAACGTCTTCTGCTCGGTGCGCCCGACCATCTCGACCAGAGCGGCCAGCTGATGTGCGGCAGCGGAGTTCTGCGTGAGCGGTGCCCGGTCCATGTGGGCCACGACGATGACCGTGCCGTTGACATTGGCCACCAGGTGCCTGCCGGGAACGACCTCCACCTCGCGAGGCGGGCTGATCACCCGCTGGCACACCATCGTCTGCTGATGGCCGACCTCGGAGAGCTGGCGTGCCAACTCGGGATCGGATACCGGCGGGGAGGTCGAGTGGTCGGACGGGGCCTCGCTGATGCCGATCTTGGAGTGCAGCCAGCGCAGCGGGGCCGGGGCCCACCAGTTGAGATCGCCTGCCAGCTTGAGGAAGGCGGGCACGACGACAGCGCGGATGATCGTCGCGTCGATCACGACGGCCAACGCCGTGCCGATGCCGAACATCTTCATGAACGACAGCCCGCTGGCGAACGAGAAGAGGGTGATCGTCAGGAGCATCGCTGCGCTGCTGATGATCCGCCCGACCCGGCCCAACCCGACGACGGTGGCGGCGTCGTTCGACAATCCCGACTCCCTGGCCTCCTTGATGCGGCTGAGCAGGAAGATCTCGTAGTCGACCGACAGGCTGAACGCGATCGAGCACAGCAGCACGACCATCGACAGGTTCAGCGGGGCGGGAGTGACGCCCAAGTAGTGCGCCAGGTGCCCGTCCTGGAAGACCCACGTCATGATCCCGAGAACTCCGCTCAGCACCAGCACGTTGAGGACCAGCGCCTTGAGCGGGACGATCACGCTGCCCGTGAACAGGAACAGCAGGATGAAGGTGGACACCGCGATCAGGCCGATCGCCAGTGGCAACTTGTCGCCGATCGACTTGCTGCTGTCGATCAGTTCGGCCGTCGCGCCGCCGACCTCGACCTGGTGGTCGACGATCATGCCGCGAATGTCGCGCACCATCTGCTGGGCACGGGCCGAGTCGGTCTCGACCGAGATGAACACCGTCGCCTGGCTTGCGGCATCCGGTGCGATCGACGGCACGGGGCCTGCGGGCTTGCCGTGCGCGAAGGTACCGATCGGACCCTGGACGACGATCACGTCGTCCATGTTCGAGACCTTGAGCGCGAGATCCTTGAGCGCGGCAGCGTCGTTGCGCGTCGCGAGCGTGATCGTCTGCGAAACGTCCATCTTGTACTCGTTCGGGTTCTGCAGCGAGTCGGCGACCTGACGTGAGGTCGAGCTCTCCGGCAGCGCACGCTGGTCCGGCGTTGCGAACTTGGCGTGCAGGAACGGAACGCCGAGCCCGACCAGAATCACGATCACGGGCAATGCGTACATCACCGGGCGCTTGATCACGGCCTCGGCGACGCGCCGCCAGAAGAGCGAGTCCGCCGACGGCGAGGTCTTGCGTCGGATCACCTTCAGCGACTCGATCTTCGTGCCGAGGATCGCGAGGAATGCCGGCAGCACGACGATCGCGCTCAGCGCCGAGAGCAGTACGACGGCGCTGGCGGCCAGACCGACCGACCGCAGGAAGTAGATCGGGAAGACGAGCAGTCCGACCATGGCCAGCGTGACCGTCACTGCGCTGAACAGGATGGTGCGGCCCGCGTGGTCGACGGTCGAGATGATCGCCTCGTGGTGCTCCTTGCCGTTGTCGCGTTCCTCCCGGAACCGCGACACCATGAGCAAGCCGAAGTCGATGGACAACCCGAGACCGAACGCGGTCGCGACGGTGAGCGCGTGCGTCGAGACGTCCGTCCACATCGTCATCAGGGTCAACACCAACAGCGTCATGATGATCGAGCTGACGCCCACCATGATCGGCAGGAACGCGGCGACGAGGCCGCCGAACACGACGATCAGGATGACGAAGGTGACGGGCAGGGCGACGGCCTCGCTGAGCTTGATGCCTGCCTTGACCTTGGCCCGGATCTCCTTGGAGACGCCGAGGTCGCCACCAGCACGCAGCTCCACGTTCGGGTCGTTGGGGAGGCCGTTGATGATGTTGGCCGCGCGGTCGGATGCTTCGTCCTCGTTGCCGCCGACGTGCACCAGGATCAGCCCAGACTTGCCGTCCACGCTGCGCAGGTTGGTTTCCTTGGGATCTTCGAATGTCTTGGTGACCTGCGAGTCCGGCTCTGCCTTCGCGAGCTTGGTGACTTCGTCGACGACCTTCGAGACGTCTGGGCTGTCGAGGCCTCCGCTGCGGGGGATCACCTGGACGATGAGGTTCGAGCTCGTCGGGAACTCCTGGTTGAGGAAGTCTTCGACCTGCGACGACTCCGACGCCGGGTCCGTGTACCCGCCGACCTTCAGCTTGTCGGAAACGCCACTGCCGAACACGACGCTGGCACCCAGCAGGATTGCGACCAGGAGCAGCACCAGCTTGGGCCGCTTGACGGTGAACTCAGCCAATTTCCTCAACATGGAAGGAGTCTTTCCTGTGGCTCTTGGTGTTTTCTAAATGCGTTCTTGGCAGGGTCAGGCCGGCACTGCGACGAGCCGCTCGTCAGCCGAGCTCGGCGCCTCGCCACGCGCCGCGATCTTCAGGAAGACCCGTGCGACCAGGGGCGCAGCGAACAGCATAAGCAGAATTCGAATGACCTGCGCGGCCATGACGAACGTGACGTTGGAGCCTGTTCCCACGGCGGTGGCCAGCACTGCGTAGACGCCGCCGGGGCTCGTCGCGAGGTAGCCGTCGAGCATGCTCAGACCTGCCACCTTCGCAAGGACCACGCCGAAGCCGGCAGCGGCCACGTTCAGCACGACGATCAGCCCGAGCACGGTCGGAAGGATCCGCTTCATCGTCTGGAAGGACTCACGGGTGAACTCGAGCCCGGCCTGCCAGCCGATCAGCATGATTCCGGCCTGCACCAGAATCATCGGAACGGTCAGCCCTCCCGCGATGCCGGTGAGGTCCAAGACGATTGCAATCGCCATCGGACCGAGCAACCCGGCGCCAGGCAGCCTCACCGAGCGGCCTGCCGCGGTGCCGACGACGACGATGAGAGCGACCACTGGAACGCTGTAATACCAAGGCAGCGAATAGGTTTCGGACAAGTGCGCCGCATTGTCCTCGGTGCTGTGGAAGAACAGGGCCACGATGATGGGCATCGACGCCATGATCAGGGCGACGCGGAGGTACTGGACGGCCGCGACGATCCGGTCGTCGGCGCCGAGCTCCTTGGCGATCGCCACCACTCCCGCCGCGCCCCCCGCTACCAGCGAGAGGGCGCCGGTCAGTGGGCTGACGTTGCGGTGCAGTCCCAGCAGTGCGCCGCCTGCGACGCTGATGGCCAGCGTGCCGATGCCGATGGCGATGACGATCGGCCAGTTCGAGCCGAGCGCGTCGAACGAGACGCTGTGCACCAACAATCCGGTGTAGACGCCGAGCACGCCTTGAGCGGCGCGGCCCGCGGTCGACACGGTGTTCGGCGCATACCGGGCCAACATCTTGGCGAGGACGCCGCAGCCAATGGCGATGAGGACGAGGTCGAGCGTGTTCATGGGCGAGAGACTGCGACACCCGTCTTGGCGGATTCTTGATGCCTTTCATGCACCCCCCGCAGGCCGTTTAGAAAGTTCCAAGAACGCGTCCACAGACTTCCCGGGAAGGAACGCGGAGGCTTCCCAGGAAGAACGCCGCCCTACGCCGCCGGCGGCCGTAGCCTGGACGCATAGAGCTTGACATGGAAGGACAGTCCCGATGAGCATCGAGGCAACGCAAGTAGAGGCCGGATTCCGGCGCATGCCGATCACCGGGCCCACGGTTTGGAATCGCGCCAACCTTCGCGAAGACGACTACGTCGTCGCGGTCCAACCGGATCAGGCCGCCGCCTGTATGCAAATTCGCGACGAGCTACGTCGCAATGGCAAACGGATCGACACCATCGAGCCCGCGGACTTCCAAGCGCGCGGCCTGGCGCAGATCGCCAGTGGAATCCGTCGCTGCATTCTGTCGGGCCCTGGCTTCTGCGTGCTGCGCGGACTTCCCCTAGATGGTTGGACGGACGAGGAGGCCTCGATGCTGTACTGGGGCCTTGGCACCTACCTCGGCACTCCCCAACCACAGAACCGGCAGGGCGACCGCGTCTACCTCGTCCAGGACACCGGCAAGACGACCGCGGAGGCACGCGGCTCGAAGACCAACGCGGAATTGATCTTTCACTGCGACGGTGCCTCCGGCTACCTCGGCAGCAAGGTCGACGTGCTCGGGCTGTTCTGCCTGCGCAAGGCGGTATCCGGCGGCGAGTCACGCATGGTGAGCTCCCACAACGCTTACAACACGCTGTTGGAGACGAGGCCCGATCTCGTTGAAACCCTTTACGGCCCATTCTGTTTCGACCGGTCACGCGAGACGCTGCCCGGCGAGGACCCCATTTCGGTTGGCTCGGTGTTCACCGACACGCCCGACGGCGTTCGCGTGCGCTACAACCGCGCTTACATCGAACTAGGCCATCATTTCGCCGACAAGCCGCTGGACGCGCCGCAGCGCGAGGCGCTCGACGCTCTCGATCAGGTGCTCAACGATCCTGCCAACTCCGTCGAGTTCACCCTTGACCCCGGGGACGTGTTCTTCGCCAGTGACCATGCGACGATGCACAATCGGCGCAAGTTCATCGACGCTACCGAGGTCGCGGATCGGCGCTGCCTCGTGCGGCTTTGGCTCGAAGGCGAGCCCCGCAACTCGACGGACGGCTAGGCCTCGCACGAGTCGCCCAGCCTTTAGTTAGCTTCGTTGAGAAAGCTCCAAGAGCAGTCAGACACACTCTCTTCAGAACGTGGCCCACCCCATGTACGGGCCGCGATGACAACCAGAGAGTTAGTGAAAGGACTGAGCGATGAGCGAGTCGACGCAAGTACTGTCCGGCACCCGGCGCCAGTCGGTCGATGGCCCCACGGTCTGGAATCGCGCGAGCCTTCGCGCCGAGGACTACGTCTACACGGTGACCCCAGAGCAGGCAGCCGCTTGCTTGCGGATCCGGGATGAGCTGCGGCGCAACGGAAGGCGGCTCGACACCATCGAGCCTGCGGACTACCGCTCGCCCGAACTCGCGGAGCTCGCCACCGGAATCAGCCAGCACATCGTCTTCGGCCCCGGCTTCTGCGTGCTGAAGGGGCTCCCCATCGAGGGCTGGACCGACGAAGAAGCGTCGATGCTGTACTGGGGCCTCGGCACCTACCTCGGCGGGCCGTTGCCGCAGAACCGTCAGGGCGATCGCGTCTACCTGGTTCAGGACACCGGGCTCACCGTCGGCGAGGCGCGTGGCTCGAAGACGAACTCCGAGCTGATCTTTCACACCGATTCCGCGTGCGCCTATGCCGGCAGCCGGCCCGACATCCTCGGCCTGCTGTGCCTGCGCAAGGCGATGTCGGGCGGTGAGTCGCGGATGACCAGCGGCCACACTGCCTACAACGCGCTGCGCGAGTCGGCACCCGAATTGCTCGAAGAACTCTACGGGGAGTTCTGGTTCGATCGTTCGAACGAGACCCAACCCGGTGAGGATCCCTACTCGGTCGGCGCGATCTTCACCGACACCCCCGCAGGCGTGCAGATCCGCTACAACCGCCTGCACATCGAGCTGGGCCACTACCGCGGTGGTCGGCCGTTGACCGACCGTCAGCGCCAGGCTCTCGACGCCCTCGACGCCGTGCTGAACGATCCCGCCAACTCCGTCGAGTTCAAGCTAGAGCCGGGTGACGTGTTCTTCGCCGACAACTACGTGACGTTGCACAACCGGCACGGTTTCGTCGACGAGCCCGAGGTGGAGAAGCGTCGCTGCCTGGTGCGCCTGTGGCTCGGTGGGGAACCGCACAACGCGGCTTCGCCTTCGCGACGGACGACCCACGGCGTCCTGCGTTCGCGCCGTCGCTGATCGAACGAGCCGAGGTCGGCGATCGACGCCGACGGGGGCACGCTGAGGGCGCCAGAGTGTGGACTCGTTTGCCCTTGGGTATGCCTGGTTGGGCAATGTGCTTCAGACAGTCGACGACCTTTCCAGCCCTACTGCTAGTCGGGATGCTGTCCGTAGCCTGCTCGGGGCCACCGGGCGGCGGTGCCGAATCATCAACGGTCGCAACGTCGTCGACCTCCTCCGGGCTAGGCCCTACGGCTGTCGAGCTGCCCCCCGTTCTCGTGAGTTATGCGTGCGAAGGTACGACGACGCTGTTGTCCGCGATGTTCTACAACGATCGACGGCCAGCAGAGCTGGTGCTCACCTGGGGTCAGCAGACCGCGCGGCTGAGGCAGCAGCCAATGGGCAGCGGCATCCGCTACGTCGGCGACGGCGTCGAGTACGACGAACACCAGGGGAGAGTGGACGTCGACTTCAAGGGCACCCAACTGAGTTGTCGGGCAAACCAGCCGTAATCAGCATTAATCGCGTGAATTGGCTCGCGTAGGCAAAGCCGGACGTTGCACATCGCGCGTGGGTGTGTCACTCAGCAACCTCGGCGGCATGCAATCCGCATGACTCGTGCGGCCAGCGATGACAAACTGAGCCGATGATCGACAACGAGATTTACGCACGGCTTGGCACGCTGGAGCAGCTCGTCAAGAATTTATACGAGAAGACCGGCATACCGGTCCCCGATCTTGCGACGCTCGCCAGGACGACGGTGTCACCCCGCGTGCAGCAGCTGATCGCGTCGGGCGACAAGATCGGCGCCATCGTCGCCTACCGGCAGGAGACGAACGCCGACTTGGCCACGGCGAAGAAGTTCATCGAATCGCTCTGACCGATCTCCACGCGATCTCCATGCAATCTCCAAGCACCGTGTCGACGAACGGCTGATCCTGAGTGCACGGCAAATGCTTGCCAACTCATCAGGAGATCAGTCATGAAGAAGTCCATCGTCAACCTCGCAGTGTTCGGCGCCATGTCCGCAGCAGCCCTCGGCCTCGCTGGCACCGCAACGGCCGTTCCGTTCGGTGGCTCGAACGCCTCCGATGCCGTTGCGACCCTGCAGTCGCAGGGGTTCTCGGTTCAGATCAACGGCACGGTGAACGTGCCGCTGTCTCGGTGCACCGTCCTCGGCGTGCACGGGCTGCCCGGTCCCGAGGTGGCGGGACGCCAAGGCTCCCCCTCCTCTGGTGAGCAGGGGTCTGGCACCGTGTTCGTGGACGTCGACTGCACGCACTAGGAGGGAGGGTGGGACCGACCGGGGGAGAGGTCCCACTGCGATCGGCCCCGGCGACCCGCAGACGATTGCCAGCCCCTTGCACACGCCGTAGCCTCGTGACGTGGTGGGATCCGCTGCAGTCAGCGCGGACGACCTGGCCGCCTTGGAATTCTTCGGAGGCTGCCCAGTTGAGTCGCTGGGGCCGATCGCAACTCAGCTGCGCCCGCTGACCGCCGTACCGGGGCAGGTCCTCATGCACCAGGGCGAGCAGGCCATCTCGTTTCTCCTCATCAGCAAGGGCCGCGTCGAGATCCACCACGAGGGGACGGACGGGTTCGTCCTCGTCGAGTTGGGGCCCGGCATGATCGTCGGCGAACTCGCGCTTCTGCGTGACGCCCCTCGGACTGCGACGGTCACGGCCGTCGACGAGGTGTCGGGTTGGGTCGGTGGTCGCGAGGCCATCGGCGACATGCTCGAGATTCCGTGGCTGCTCGACAAGCTGTTGCGGACGGCGCGCCAGCGACTCGCCACCTACATCACTCCCATCGCCGTTCAGTTGCGCGATGGCACCGACCTGCGGTTGCGACCCGTCCTGCCCGGGGATAACGCACGCGTCGTGCGTGGGCCCGTCGAGTTCTCCAGCGAAACCCTGTATCGCCGGTTTCAGACGACCCACACGCCGACCCCGGCCCTGATGCGGTACCTGTTCGAGGTGGACTACGTCAACCACTTCGTGTGGGTATTGACCGACGGCGTGGACGGACCGGTCATCGCCGACGCGCGGTTCGTCCGCGAAGAGGCCGACACGGCCACCGCCGAGATCGCGTTCATCGTCGGCGACGAGTACCAGGGACGAGGCGTCGGGAGCTTCCTCATGGAGGCGCTGGCCGTTGCGGCTCGCGCGGGCGGTGTCACGCGATTCACCGCGCGCGTGCTTGCGGACAACTACGCGATGCGCGCGATCCTCGACAAGTACGAACCGCAGTGGCACCGCGACGAACAGGGCGTGGTGACCGCACTCGTGAATGTGCCTGCGCCACGGACGTTGTCGCTTTCGCCCAAGATGTATCGCCAGATTCGTTCCATGGCGGGCCAGGTCATTAGGGTGATCGGTTGATGAGGCCTCCCCTTTCGAAGGACACGCGGCTCTGCATTTCGCTGGCTGCTCGACCTAGCAACATCGGTACCAGGTTCCACAACCACCTGTATGACGTTCTGGGCCTTGACTTCATCTACAAGGCGTTCACGACGACGGACATCGCCGCGGCCATCGGCGGCGTACGGGCGCTCGGCATCCGGGGCTGCTCGGTGTCGATGCCCTTCAAGGAGGACGTGCTGGCGCTGGTCGACGTGGTCGAGCCGTCGGCGCATGCGCTCGGATCGGTCAACACCATCGTCAACGACGGCGGCCGTCTGACCGCTTCCAACACCGACTACCTCGCGGTCCAACGCCTCATCGTCGAACACCGGCTCGACCCCGCCGACACCGTGCTCATCCGCGGTAGCGGCGGCATGGCGAGCGCAGTCGGTGCGGCATTCCGGGACAGGGGTTTTCACGCAGGCACGATCGTCGCACGCAACCACGAATCTGGAAGTGCGCTCGCCGAGCGGCTCGGTTACGAATACGCCGACGAGGTCGGCTCCCGTGTCGCTTCGGTGCTCGTCAACGTCACCCCGATCGGGATGGCAGGCGGGCCCGAGGCCGATGAGTCCGCGTTCGGCCCAGAGACGATCACGTACGCGCACAACGTGTTCGACGTGGTGGCTCTGCCGTCGGAGACTCCGTTGATCACTGCGGCCCGTTCGGCGGGCGTCTCCGTCATCACCGGTGCCGAGGTCATCGCGCTACAGGCCGCGGAGCAATTCGAGCGGTATACGGGCGTACGTCCGACGGCTGAACAGGTCGCCGAGGCATCGGCCATCTCTCGGGCGTAATCGTTACGGAGCGTTGATCACCACGATGGGGCGGCGCACGCGCTCGAGCATGTGACCGGTGAAGCCGGCATACATCATCCGCGCCTGAACGAACCAGTCCATCGACGAGTGCACCGCAGCCGCCGTTGGCGGCGCATCCGCCGGCAGCGGAATCTGGAACGGCAAAACCACGGGTACGTTGGCGCGCAACGGGATTCGCTTGCCGAGCGTCACCACTCGCCCGTCCAACTGGCCGCCGGGGCTCGGGGCACGGGTCAGCGGATGAGACGCGCGCTCGCGCTGCCACGATACGGCCAGATCACCGTCGGGCAGATCCATGGTTGGAAGCAGGGTCACCTGGCCGGTGATGTCCTCACCGGCGCGCTGAATCGGCGACGACAGCGCGATGTCGATGACCGTCTCGGCAGCGCCGGAGACCACCTCCAACGGCTCCACGTGGGCTTCGACGTCGGCGGATCCGATGAGAACGGTGAACTCGCCGCGTGCGTCGACGTCGCGACCGCCGCGTGCGACGGACAGTCGGCATTCCCAACGGGCGATCGACGACGACGAGGCAGGTGCCCATGACGGAATGCGGAATGTCGATGAGGTGCCCGCGAACTCACCCGTTGCGATCGGGATGTCCTCGGCGATCACGCTGACCCAGTCGTCGGTGTCGCGGTCACCGCCGTAGTTGGTGCCAACCTGATCGGCGGTCCAGAAGCTGTCGTTGCCCGCGGCCGCTGCCGAGTCAACCCGACCGGCCCAGTGATAGTTGTAAAAGTTCGTGTAACCCCAGTCCAGGCGGGCCGCGGTGACCTTGTCGATGGGCTTGTCGGTGGTGACGGTCGCCTCGACGGTCTGTCGCGGGCAGACGACCGCTGGCGTCACGACGACGGACGCGCCACCGCTGCGACTGAAGAGTCCCACTACGTTTCGAACCACTTCTTGTTCTTGTACTTCGCCCTGTTCGCGGCGTACTCCTCGGGATGGTTCTTCTTCTGGTACGCGCGCGCCGGCCAGAAGATCAGCCACAAGACCGGGTAGACCGTGATGTAGAACAAGCCGGTGACTACGGCGCCCATCAACACGGCGAACACCCACGCCGGGTAAATGAGGATCAGGCAGAACTGGAGGAACTGCTTGATCACGACGGGGTAGCCCTCGGCCATCGACCACACGTAGCGCGGGCTCATCATGTGCAGGAATCGCTTGACCCTCGACGTCTGCGCCTCGGCCTCCGCCTGCGCCTCGCTGACGTCTCGACCGCGTTCCTCCCTAGTGAGTCCGCGCTGCGGTGGCGGAGGTTCGCTGGGGTTTGGGGGATGGACAGCAGTCATCAGGCCAGGCCTCGTTTCTGTCGGAAGATCGGCAGGAACCTCTTTGCCAACGGAGAGTACCCAACCAGCATCGGAGTCACGGGGTGATGGTGGTCTTCTCGTCGATGTCCGACATGGCGCCCAAGAGCGGGCCCATGCCGTCCTCGGTGCTCTTGGCATTGAGCTGCAGGACGTACAGCCCGTTCGGGCTAGGGATGGCGATCGTCTTCTGCGCGACGAACAGCTTGCCGCCGTCCTTGTCATAGGTTCCACCGATCTGGAACCCGTTGAACCCGCCGAGCTTGGTGTTCTCGCCCGATCCGCCCTCGAACCCTGGCAGGTTCCTCACCTCGCCCGCCGCGTAGCCGAGGACTTCGTCGGGCTTGGCGGGGTCGGAGAGCTTCACCATCATGGCGACGATCGTCGGTACGGGCTTCGCGGCAGCCGGGTCGGCGTAGTCCATCGCGGCGTAGGCGCCATTGGGCTTCGTGGCGTCGGCATCCGTCCAGCCGTCGGGGATGGGCAGGGTCACCACCGGGGCCCCGGCCTCTCCCTTTGCCACGGGCGTCTCGGTGATTCCGGTCTTCTTGATGTAGTCGGCGATCGTCTCGTTCGGTCCCGACGCAGCGACCGCCGAGGTCGGCGCGGCGGTCGAAGTCGCGCTGCTCGACGCGCTGCTGCTGCTGCTGCTGGCGGTTGAGGTCGTCGGCTCCGTCTTGGTGTCCGACCCGCAGCCCGCGAGCGCCAGGCTTACCGCGAGGACGGCGAGGGCGGCACCACCGGCTCTGGTGTGCGTTCTCATGGGTCGTTCTCCTGTCGTAGAAAGCAGCCTGAGCCTACGGTCGCAGGCTCGCGCACCGGGCTTGAATCAGAAAGCGATCTCTTGGGTGGTAAAGCGATCGGTCACGTTGCCGGTCAACGATGGGTCGTACGGGTCGATCGCCTTGGCGTCCCCGCCGTCGGACAGATCGAGCGCGTCGAACTCGACCCAGATGATGCTTGGGCTCGTCGTCAGCTCGAAGAAGTACATCCGGTTGGTCAGATCGCACACCGTTCGGTATTCGGTGTTGTAGACGCCAAATTCGGCATATGGCGCGCCGAAGGGTACCGAGACGTTGCGCATGATGGCCATCACGCCCGCGACCGCTTGGCGCTCGTCGACGGGCTTGGGGAGCAGCGCCGAGTAGTAGGCCGCTCGCTGGAAGCGATCGATCGCATTGACGTTGCCGGGCAATGGCATTTCGCAACTGGGGTGCGAGAAGTCTTGAGCCGCAAGAAGAGCCAATTGCTCGTCGTACGTCGGGTCGTTGGTCATCAGCGTGAATTCGCGACCGTGGTGGACGACGAGGTTGCCGTCTGCAAACTCGAGAATCGCCGAGTCGCCGTCGATGTCCTCGATGGCGAGGTGCATCGTCGCGTCGTATCCGTGGGTGCCGACCATCACCAACTGGATGCCGTCCATGAGTGCCAACGCCTCCGAAACCGTCGCAGCCTGGTCGAGCAGATATTGTGGCCACAGGGCGATGTGCAGGCCGGGGCGCGCCGAGTCGCGGGCGCCGAGGTCGGTCGATTGCAGGTAGAGGCCATGCGCCGCGAGTCCGCGCTCATTGAACCCGTCGACGGTGCCGATGCCGTAAATCGTGGTCGCCAAGCTGGCGTACGTGCTGCTCCACCGCAGCGGGTTGTCGGTGACGACGATTTCGCCGAGCATCACTCCTCCGTCGCGCTGGCGACCACGTGGCGACGCGACGATTAGGGGCTCCGTCGACTCGGGCCAGTCCATGGTGCGACCAGTCAGTACTGCGACGCCATTGGTATTCCACAAAACCCGAGTGCACACGGCGTCTCCTGTCGACTGGGCGAGCGTAGCCGTGGTAGCAAGGCGGCGTGCGTGTCTTCGCGACGTGTCTCCTGGCCGCGTGTTGTGCTGCCTGCGGCCATCCGGGTCCTGGCACGCCAACGTCGAGGTCGTCGGCGTCTTCGGTGGAGTCGGCTCGGCCGACCGAGGTCCAGCCCGTCAACATCGCTCGCGTGCAGGGCGATCTGCCCGCCGGCTACGAAATTGCCGGCCTCACTGGGCGGACGGCCCCGCTGGCGCTGTGGGGATTCGGGCCGGATTGGGTGTCGGATCCGCCGCAGTGCGGAGCGCTGGGGGTACCGGCGGGCGAGGATGCGCGAGTCGTTGGGTGGTCGGGGTCTGGGCCGGGTGGCATCGTCTACGCGGCCGTCGCGGAGGCCCGGGTGGACCTGGATGGGGCGCTCGTCGATGGGTGCGGCAACTGGTCGGTCACGGCGGGCCATACCAACGGGACGGTTCTGCTCGTCGCCGCGCCACCGATTGAGGGCGTCGCAACGCTCGGAATGTCCTCGGATGCCACGACCCGCGTCGAGGGAGGCACCGAAACCCATTCGCACGCCGACACGTTCACCGCCTACCTCGGCGATTACGTGACCTACGTGACGGTGGTTACCGATCCTGGAACGGCAGGCCCTCGCCTCGACGCGGACTTCGCGGCAGGACTGCTGACGAAAACGGTGACGGCGTTGCGAGGCTGACGTCGTGCAGCCAGGTAGATTGGCGGCGATGCTGAGGACCCTGCTGTTGGTGGTGTGCGCCGGCCTGTTGGCGGCTTGTTCTGGCGGCGAAGCGGGCGGAGGGGGCAAGTCCGCCGACATCGCCAGGGTGGTCGACGTGAAGTCGACCTTCGGGCCCGAATTCCACGTGACGACCGTTGCGCCGACCGGGATCGATCCGCATCTCCTTGCGCCGCAGCCACTTCCGCAAAAGGTGACGTTCGACCCCGCTGACTGCGCAAAGCTCGCGACGGCGTCGACCATTCCCAAGGGTGTCAAGGGCAACATGGCTGCGATGACGGCGGAGGGCCAAGGCAACCGGTTCATCGCGATTGCCGTCGAGACCTCCGAGCCGTTGCCCGTCAACGAGCCGGGAAAGGGGTGCGAGCGCGTCGCCTTCGCCGGGCCAGGCGCCAAAGGGCTCGTCGAGGTGACCGATTCGCCGTCGATCCAGGACGTTCAGGTCGTGAGCACTCACCGCGTCGTGCAGACCGAGGTCAACGGAAAGCCAGCGGGCGGTGAGCTTTACAACTACGTGGCGACCTTCGGTTCGTTTTTGGTGATCGTCACGGCCAATCCGACCGTTGTGCCGGACAAGCCTGCAGCCCCCGTCGACGTCAAGCGTGCCCGCGATCTGCTAGTGGCAGCGGTGGCAGCCGTGCGGGGGGCGTCCTAGCGAACGCCTCGCGGCCGGAACTGGATGCTGATCCTGGGCCCCGTCGGCTTCGCCGTCTTCGGCACGGAGTGTTCCCAGGTGCGTTGGCAGGAGCCGCCCATCACCAGAAGGTCGCCGTGCCCCTGCGGCAGCCGCAGCGAGCGGCCGCCGGTACGGGGACGCATCGCGAAAACCCTTGTCGTTCCGAGGCTTACGATTGCCACCATGGTGTCCTCGGTGCTGCTGCGTCCGATCGTGTCGCCGTGCCACGCGACGCTGTCATTGCCGTCGCGGTACAGGCACAGGCCTGCGGTGGTGAACGGCTCGCCGAGTTCGCGAGCGTAGATGTCGTTGAGGCGTACTCGCAGCTTGGCCAGGGCCGGATGGGGTGCCGGCTCGGCGATGAGGTCGTGGAAGCTGACGAGCCTCGGCACGTCGACCACGCGGTCGTACATCTGCCTGCGTTCGGCGCGCCAGGGTATGGCCGACACGAGCTCGTCGAACAGGTCGTCCTGCCCGCTCAGCCAGCCGGCCCGTACGTCGAGCCAGGCGTCTTCACTCAGGGATAGCCGTTCGGCGTGGTCGAAGAGCGAGCCCTGGACCGAGAGCGACACGCCCCGATGATATCGCACAGACGTTCGATTTTCATAGGTTGACCGGCCCGGGTCCTCGGATCGCCAGCGAGTCGTCGGGATTTGAAAGGGCGCAGGTCTTGAGGCTCATGCATCCGCAGCCAATGCAGCCCGCGAGGTTGTCGCGGAGCCTCTGCAAGTGCAGGATCCGCTCGTCGATGTCGTCGCGCCAGCCCGCCGACAGTCGCGCCCAATCCTTGCTGGTGGGCACCCGGCCGGTGGGCAGCATCGCCAGTGCGTCGCGTATCCGGCCGAGCGGGATGCCGAGACGCTGCGACATTCGAATGAAGGCGACGCGTCGCAGAGTCTCGCGGGCGTATCGACGTTGATTGCCCGAGGTGCGCCTGCTCTTGATCAGACCTTCGCGTTCGTAGAAGTGCAGTGCGGACACCGCAACACCGCTGCGACGCGACATCTCTCCTGGCGTGAGTTCGAGCATCTCCATGGACCTCAACAATAGTTGAGGCGCAGGTTCACGCTAGGCAGCCTCGAGTGGCTACGGTGCTAGGTGTGACGGATACGGTGTTGGGTTCCAATTCGGAGGTGGGCACCCTCCGGGTGGTCGTCCTGCATCGCCCGGGAGCCGAGCTGCAACGGCTGACGCCCCGCAACAACGACAGGCTGCTGTTCGACGGCATGCCGTGGGTGGCGCGGGCACAGCAAGAACACGACGCGTTCGCCGACCTGCTTCGCTCACGAGGGGTGGAGGTTCTGCTGCTCGCCGACCTGCTGACCGAGGCCTTGGCGAGCGGGGCGGCTCGCATGCAAGGAATTTCGGCTGCGGTCGATGCGCGACGCCTTGGTCTGCCCCTTGCTCAGGAGCTGGCGGCCTATCTGCGGACGCTCGACCCGACCCCGCTCGCGCGGGTGCTGATGGCGGGGATGACGTTCAACGAGTTGCCATTCGGCGAAAGCGAACTCTCGCTGGTACGGCGGATGCACCACGGCGGGGACTTCGTCATCGAGCCGCTGCCGAATCTGCTGTTCACACGCGACTCGTCGTTCTGGATCGGGCCACGCGTCGCGATCACGTCGCTGGCACTGCCTGCGCGGGTGCGCGAGACGTCGCTGACCGACCTTATCTACGCCCATCACCCGAGGTTCCTCGGTGTGCGGCGGGCATACGAATCGAGGTCCGCCCCCGTCGAGGGCGGTGACGTGTTGTTGTTGGCCCCCGGCGTCGTGGCGGTTGGGGTGGGCGAACGCACGACTCCTGCGGGTGCGGAGGCGTTGGCGCGCAGCCTGTTCGACGATGATCTGGCGCATACCGTGCTGGCGGTGCCCATCGCACAGGAGCGTGCCCAGATGCACTTGGACACGGTGTGCACGATGGTCGACGTCGACGCCGTCGTCATGTATCCGAACATCGTGGACTCGTTGTCGGCGTTCACGATTCATCGCAGGGCCGACGGCGTGACGATCGATCGTGCGGTGCCCTTCGTCGACGCGGCTGCCGACGCGATGGGAATCGAGAAGCTACGAGTCATCGACACCGGACTCGATCCGGTGACCGCCGAGCGTGAGCAGTGGGACGACGGCAACAACACTCTGGCGCTTGCGCCAGGCGTCGTGGTCGCCTACGAGCGGAACACCGAAACCAATCTGCGGCTGCAGGATTCGGGTATCGAGGTGTTGTCGATCGCGGCATCTGAGCTGGGCACCGGCCGCGGTGGCCCGCGTTGCATGTCCTGCCCCGTCGCCAGGGATCCACTCTAGTCGCGTGCGTAGGTGCGACGCCGCATGCGAAGTGCATCGCGAGCCCGGCCCACGATCGTCGTTCGCCAGTGTTGGTCCACCACCTGGATTTCCACCCAGCCCATCCGCTGCAGCAGATCCTGGCGTGAGAGTCGTTGGACTATGAATGCGTCATCGGGCTCGTAGTGGCTGACGCCGACTTTCGCGTCCTCCCAACCCATTCCGATTATTGCCGCAGTGGGCCCTTCACCAAGCACTATGCTCGTCCGCGGCGTGGGCAGCCCACCGTCGATGAGCCACAAGCGAATTTGAGTTTCCTTCGGGGTCCGCGTGCCACCGTCCATCAGGGAGAGAGCCTCCCACGCCCCCTCAACGCCGCGCGCGCCCCGATAGCGCTCGATCAAGGGCACTACCTGCCGGTACTCGACCCCAGTGACCGCAGCTAGCTGATCGAGCACCATGACCGCCTCATCCCGGGACAGGTGTCGTGCGAGGTCGAGTGCGGTGCGTGTGGGAGAGGTAACCGGCATCGACGCGATGGTCCGTATCTCGTCGGCACCGATTCGCTCGTTGCGGACGACTACCCCCTCGCGCCGTTGCCTGCGCAGCCCAGCGATCAATTCGATCGGGTTCTCATCCATCACACTGGGGTCGCCATACAGCGCTGCTGCCGCCCGGCCCGCGATGACGCCGCGGCGACCAGTCCACAACCAGGCGGCGTAGGCGTTCGTCACGATGTCCCTACGTTGACCGTTGACGAGGTAGACGTCGGGATGCACGGCGGTGTGGTTCCACCGCAGTTGTCCTCGCGTCAGTGCGCCGTTGGCGATGGCCTCGGAACCGATGAACGGCATGAACATGGCCAGATTTTCATCGACCGGACCGACGAACTCGCCTCAGCGCGAGTCGCCTAACTCCGCGCTGTGGATGGAATCCATCGTGTGGATGGACCCGCCAGTGTGGCAATCGCGTGCCGACGGTGGTCTCTTGTGATCGCACGTCGGCGGCGGTCTTTCGTGATCGCACGTCGGCGGTGGTCTTTCGTGATCGCACGTCGGCGGTGGTCTCTCGTGGATCGCATGTCGACGGCGGTCCTATGGGCGAGTTCGACGTCACGGCTGCGAGTTCGCGCGGTTTGGCTGACGACCACGACCCTGAGCTCGATGTCGCAACCCTGAGCTCGAATTCGGGCATAGGACCTCGAAGAGGGTGTCGCCGCGGAGCACCGGAAAGGCCTAGCGCCGGAAGCCCTAGCACCGGAAGGCCTAGCACCGGAAGGCCTAGCACCGGAAGCCCTAGCACCGGAAAGGCTAGCGCCAGCTGGGCAACCAGATCTGCATGTTCCACGTGGACTGCGATATCGGCAGCCCGGTGAGGATCGGGAACAGCCACACGAAGTTGGTGATGACCAGCGCCACGTAGAAGCACACCACCAACAGCCCAAGGGTTCGACGTTCTCGGCCCTGTCTAGGCGCATAGAGGATGTCGCCGAGTATCAAGGCGATGCCCATCACGAGGAAGGGCGCCATTGGTGCGGCGTAGAAGAAGTACATCTGCCGATCGATGTCCGCGAACCACGGCAGGTACCCCGCGCAATACCCGACGAGGACGACGGCATAGCGCCAGTCGCGTTTGACGAACGCCCGCCAACACACCCACGCCAACACCGGAACGGCGACGAACCACATGGCAGGCGTGCCGACGAGCAGTACCGCCTTGACGCACCCCTGCGCGCCGCAGCCCTGGCCGTTCTCCTCGAACGCGTAGAGCACCGGCCGCAGCGACATCGGCCACGTCCACGGTTTCGACTCCCACGGATGGTGATTGCCCGCGGAGTTGGTCAACTTCGAGTGGAAGCTGTAGGCACCGTAGGTGAAGTGCCACAGCGACCGGATCGCGTCGGGGAGGAGTCCGTCGTCGCCGATCGATCGGCCTTCCTCGTGCCGGTCGACGGCGGTCTCCGAGGCGAACCACGGCGCATACGACGCCAGGTACACGAGCAATGGGATGAGCCCGAACACGTACACGGTCGGGGCGAAGTCGCGTCTCAGCGTGCCGACCCAGGGCCGCGGCACTCGGTACTGGCGACGGGCCGCGACGTCGAAGGCCAGTGTCATCGCCCCGAAGAACACGATGAAGTACAGGCCCGACCACTTCGATCCGAGCGCCAGCCCCAAGAGGACGCCTGCGCCGAACCGCCACCAGCGCACGCCGAGGCGTGGACCCCACGGCGTCTCGGCGATGCGTCCTTCCATCAGCGCGACGTGCATCCGCTCCCGCATCTGGTCGCGGTCGACGATCAGGGCGCCGAACGCCGCGACGACGAACACCACGAGGTAGACGTCCAGCAGCGCGGTACGGGCGGTGACGAAGCTGACGCCGTCGGCGATGATGAGCAATCCGGCGATGCCGCCGATGAGCGTGGAGCGCGCGATGCGTCGGGTGATCCGTGCGACCAGAACCACGATGATCACGCCGCATACGGCGCCGCTGAAGCGCCAGCCCAGCCCGGTGTAGCCGAACAGCGCCTCGCCGATGGCCATCAATTGCTTGCCGATCGGCGGATGCACGACAAGGCCGTAGCCCGGATTGTCCTCGACGCCGTGGTTGCCCAGGACCTGCCACGCCTGCGGTGCGTAGTGCTTCTCGTCGAAGATCGGCGTGCCGGAGTCGGTGGGCGATCCGAGGTTGAGGAAACGGGTGACGGCCGCCAACGCCGCGATCACTGCCGTCATCGCCCAGCCCTGCAACCGGTCCAGCGGGCCGAAGTCGGGGATCGGCATCAGCGGCTCGGGGCTGATCACCGGGACGTGGCGAGGGGTGGCGACGGCATCTACGTCAGCGACGGAAGAAGCGGTCACGCCTGCGATCGTAGGCTGTCCGGTGTGACGGGCTTGGGTACGGGAGGACGCCTGTTGCTCGCGGCAACGCCATTGGGCCAGGCGGGCGACGCGTCCGGCCGTCTGATCGAGGCCCTTGGGAGCGCCGACGTCATCGCCGCAGAGGACACCCGGCGGGTGCGTGTGCTGATGCAGTCGCTCGGTGTGCGGCCAGTCGGGCGGATCGTCAGCTTCTTCGACCAGAACGAGGCGACGCGCGTGGCGGCGCTGGTCGAGGAGGTCGCAGGCGGTGCGACGGTGCTGGTGGTGAGCGACGCGGGGATGCCACTGATCAGCGATCCCGGCTACCGACTCGTCGCGGCATGCGTGGAGGCCGGCCTGCTGGTGAGCTGCCTGCCGGGGCCGTCGGCGGTGACGACGGCGTTGGCGGTCTCGGGCCTGCCGTCGGACCGGTTCTGCTTCGAGGGCTTCGCGCCGCGCAGGCATGCGGCGCGCTTGGCATGGTTCTCCGGGCTGGCAGGCGAACGGCGCACTGCCGTGTTCTTCGAGTCGCCGCGAAGGCTTGCCGAATGCCTCGACGACGCCGTAGCGGCCCTCGGGGCGGATCGCCGTGCGGTCGTCTGCCGCGAGCTGACCAAGACCCACGAGGAGATCAAGCGGGGCTCGCTGGCCGAGCTCGCTGCGTGGGCGACAGACGGCGTGCGAGGCGAGATCACGGTGGTGCTGGCAGGCGCGGTGGCAAGGGCCGATCTCGAGTCGCTGGTGGCCGAGGTCACCGAACTGGTCGACGGCGGTGCCAGGGTCAAGGACGCGTGCGCGGAGGTGATTGCCGCGAATCCGGGCGCCCCGTCACGACGCGAGCTCTACGATGCGGTTCTGCGTTCGCGGCAGTAAGGGAGTCGAGCGATGGCGCTGCCCGGGTTGGTTCTGGTGCACGGTGGTGCCCACGCCGGCGACTGTTGGGATCTGACCGTCGCCGAAATCTGAAGGCTGGCACCGGAATTGACGGTCATCGAGTCGGTGCCGGTGCGGGAGATGGTCCTCGCCGCCGCCTTCGTCCCTCCGGACGGCTGCGCGGTGGTGGACACGTTGCACGGCGATCATGACGTTGCGCGCGTTCAGACCCTCATCGAGATCGACACCTGTCACGACTCGATGGTCAGTGAACCGGAACGGTTGGCGCAGATACTGGTCGAGCGGTGTGCGCTGTACTGGTGATGCCGACGATCGTGGCCGCCTTGTCCAGGCACTCCCGCCATTCGCCGTCGGGATCGGAGTCGGCCGTGATGCCACCGCCGACGCCGAGTACCGCGTCGCCCGCAGGGTCGAATTCGACCGTGCGGATCGCGACGTTGAGCTCGGTGCCCGCTAGCGGAGACGCCAAACCGACTGTGCCGCAGTAAACCCCACGCCGACGCGGCTCCCACTGCTGGAGCAGCTGGCGCGCCCGGCCCTTCGGCGTACCTGTGACCGATGCGGGCGGGAACGTCGCATCGAGCACCACGGCCATCGACACGTCGCCATCGACGAGCGCCGACACCGTCGACACCAGGTGCCACACGCCGGGCGCTGGCCGCACGGCGAGCAGTTCGGGAACCGTTACCGAGCCCGTGACGGCCACCCGGCCCAGATCGTTGCGGACGAGGTCGACGATCATGATGTTCTCGGCGACGTCCTTCACCGACGCGCGCAGCGCCGACGGCGACTTGGCTAGCGGCAGAGTGCCCTTGATCGGGCTGGAGACGATGACGTCTCCGCGTCGACGCAGGAACAGTTCGGGCGATAGCGAGGCGACTGCGCCCCAATCGCCCATCAGGAATGCCGCGCGAGCGGGCGCGGTGCGTGCGACCGCCTCGGCGAAGAAGTCGACGGGGCTACCGTCGATCCGCCCGGTGAACTGCGTGCACACGCAGGCCTGGTACACCTCACCCGCGGCGATTGCCTCTAGGCAGGCCGTCACGCCCGCCTGATGCGTGGCGCGGTCGGGACCGTGCCAATCGAACTGGAACCGCCCGTCGTCGAGAGGGCGTTCCAGCGCATCGACGATCCACGTGGGAAGTGCTGCACCGGAAAGGCTTTCGTACCACCAGTCGCCATCGAGATCTTGGCGAAGCACGCTGTCGGTCCAACCACCCGCGGCTTCGGGGACTCGAGGTGCGATACCGTCGGCGCCGGGATCCGGGTAGGACAGATACCCGATCCACCCGCCACCGACGGCGTCGACGGTGTCCGCGCCAGCCGGCACGTCGAACACGTCTGGCTTGGCGACTGGTTCGATCGAGACGCTCGGTGCGATGACGGCGCGTGAGCCGAACCAGTCACCAGTCAGGGCCGCGGGTGGGGGCAGCCCGATGTGCGCGGTCGCGGCGGCCAACGCACGAAGCACTGCGGGTGCGCTGCGCGGCGAGACGATCCGCTCGATCCACATCGGGCCAGCTTGTCAGACGCTCGGGCCGACTGTCGCTCCGCAAGCTTCGCTCAGCGTGAGATCTCCCTTGCGACCATCACCCCGCCCAGCTTCTCGGGGTTGCGCATCGCGTAGAAGTGACTGATCACACCGTCGGTGAGCTCGACCGTGATGACGCCCTCCAGATTGTCGCCGAGGTACAGCACCAACGCCGGGGCGCCGTTGTAGAAGGCAGGCTCGACGCGGCCCTCGTCGCCTGCGAAGCGCAGCAGGCCGAGGATGAGGCGCGCGACGCGCTCGGCACCCATGATGGGTCGACGCGCGGCGCTCGCCTTGCCGTCGCTGTCCGCCGTCCACACGACGTCTGGTGCCAGCATCGCGATCAATGCGTCGATGTCGCCGGTCGCCGCGGTCGCGAAGAACTGCGTCGTCAGCGCCATCGACCGTTGCGGGTCGACCGGGTCGAACCGCTTGCGGCGGGCGTGCACGTGTTCGCGGGCGCGGTGCGCCAGCTGACGCACCGACGCGCTGGACTTGCCGATCGCGGAAGCGATCTCGTCGTGGCTGAACCCGAACACCTCGCGAAGTACGAATACCGCCCGCTCGTCGGGGCTCAGCGTTTCCAGTACGACCATCATCGCCATCGAAACCGATTCGGCGAGAACGAGATCCGTAGACGCGTCGCCGGAGTCGACGAGCAGTGGCTCGGGAAGCCACGGTCCGACGTACTCTTCGCGTCGACGAGATTGCGCGCGAAGCGCATTGAGCGCCTGCCGGGTGACGAGCTTGGCTAGATAGGCCTTCGTATCCGTCACCGTTTCGAGATCGACGTCGGCCCATCGCAGATAACTTTCCTGCAGCACGTCGTCGGATTCCGTTGCCGTACCGAGTATCTCGTAGGCGATGGTGAACAGCAGCGGCCGCAGGTGCGTGAACCGCTCTGCGTGCTCGTTCACTTGACGGGTAGTGCCGCGACGTGTGCGGCCCGCTTGCCGCCCTTGAGCCAGAAGTACGAACCCGGCTTGCGAGCCTCCTTGCGCAGGAACGAGATCGTGCCCTTGCAGACCGCCTCCTTGATCGACGCCGCCGTCCGCCCGCTGATGTACAACGGCATGACGCGGTCGTCGAGGTGCGCGAGCTGAATGGTGCCGGCCTTGCGGCCGAGGCTGATGCACTGCCCGGTGAACGCCTGGTTCACCACCGCAGGTTCGGTGCCCGCGATCCGGCTGAGCACCGTGTTCGCAGCCTGTGCGCCGAGCGGGATCGCAGCCTGGCAGCTCATCCGCAGCGGCGAATCCGATGGCGCCGATGCGTCACCGGCGGCGACGATGTACGGGTTGTCGATGCTCGTCAGCGTCTCGTCGGTGAGTAGGCGCCCGATCGCGTCGGTCGCGAGGCCGCTTCGGGCGGCGAGGTCGGGCACACCGAAGCCTGCAGTCCAGACGGTCGCCGCGCTGCGGAGCCGACGGCCGTCGGCAAGCAGGACCGAGCCCATGCGGACCTCGGTGGCCTTCGCGCCTTCTCCGTCGACGACCGTCACCCCGAGCTTCGTCAGGCGATTCGTGACCGAGCGACGCGCACGCTCGCTGAGGTACGGACCGAGCACGGCGCCGCACACCAGCGTGGTGTGCCAGCCTTCCTCGGCGAGCTCGGCGGCCGTCTCCAGCCCGGTCGGCCCTGCGCCCACCACCACGACGGGTGACCCGGGCTGCAGCTCGGCCAGCCTCGCGCGCAGAGCCTCCGCGTGCTCCAATTCGGATATGGGGTAAGCGAATTCGGCGGCACCCGGCACCGTCAGTGCCGCTCCGGTGCTGCCGACCGCATAGATGAGGTAGTCGTAGGAGACCGTCTCGCCCGAACCCAGCGTCACCATCCGGGACGCGGCGTCGATGAGCTCGGCGGTATCGACGACGAGGCGGACCTCGGACGCGAGCACGTCGGCGTAGTCGACGACTGCGTCGTCTGAGCCGGTGACGCGTTGGTGAAGCCGGATGCGTTCGACGAACTGAGGCCTCGGATTGATCAACGTGATCGCCACGTCGCCATTGAGGCGGAGGTGGTTGGCTGCGATGACGCCTGCGTATCCGCCGCCTATCACGACTATCCGTACGGGGCGGTGCTTGCTGGTCATGACTACTCCTCAAAGGTCTGCCGACTCTCCTGTGAGCCGGTCTGACCTCAAGACACCTCTGCTCACCGAAGTGTGACAGCGTTTACCTCAATGTGGTGCGCGTCACTTCACTTTGTCAGATGGCGAACGGTGCGGCCTGCGCTATTACTCTCTCGTCATGCTGCTCGGGAGCAAACCGCAAGAGGGTGCGCTGGCGGGCGAGCTCGAACTCCGCAGCTGGCGAAATCCGCGCCCGTCGGGCATGGCGTTGATGCTCACGGTCATCGTCGTGCTGACCGGGGCAACGTTGCTGCTGGGCTTCGCCAACAAGGAGCGGTGCGTCGGCCCCGACTTCGATGCGCGTGGCAGGAGCGCGCCCGACTACAGGCCCAGGATCAACCGCGACGTCTGCTATTCCGACATCCAACATCTCTGGCTTGGCCGCGACGTCGACAAACACGTCTTTCCCTACGTCCACGGCTCGATCACACCGGAGGGCAAGCTGACGGGCGGCTCCATCGAGTACCCGGTGCTCACCGGAATGCTGATGTGGGCGGCAGCCTCATTCGCGCACAACGATGGCCAGTTCCTGCTGTGTTCGGCGCTACTACTTGCCCCCTTCGGGCTGGCAACGGGCTGGATGCTCGGCAAGCTCGCGCGCTGGCGTGCGCTGATATGGGCGCTCGGTCCGCCGCTGGTCCTCTACGCGTTTCTGAACTGGGATCTGGCGGTCGTTGCGTGCGCGGTGGCAGCGGTGTTCGTGGTCAACGGGTGGCGCCCGGAGCGGGCGCTGGTCGATCGCTCGGTGATCGCAGCAGTGCTGCTAGGGCTTGGTTTCGCGTTCAAGCTGTACCCGGGGGCGTTCGTACTGCCATTGGCGCTGTACGTGCTGACGATGTCGCGGCCAGGGCGATTGCATTGGTGGGGGGCCGCGCGAGTGGTCGCCGCGGCCACGGCCACGGTGATATTGGCGAACCTGCCGTTCGTGCTCGCTGGCTACGACGGTTGGCGGGCGTCGTTCACCTTCCAGCAATTGCGGAAGGTCGACCTCGTCACCAACTCGATTTGGTACTGGGGCTTTCAGCCGGACTCCGGCTCTGATCGCCTCGAGTTTCAGCGGTGGGTCAATTGGCTTTCCCCGACTCTCGTCCTGCTGTCGTTCGGCTTGGCCGCGGCGGTGGGTTGGGCGAGGTGGCGTCGGACCGGGACCTATCCCTGGATCGCGGTCAGCGCGGCGATGCTGTGCGGATTCCTGCTGTTGCACAAGGTGCACTCGCCGCAGTACACGCTGTGGTTGCTTCCGTTCTTCGTGGTGCTGGCCGTGCCGTGGCGCTGGGTGATCGGCTACCTCGTCGTCGACGCAGTCATGGGCATTGCCATCTTTCGCTGGCTGTACGCAAGGGACACTGGCGGTGCAAACGACATCTCGGCCGGGCTGGCCGCGCAGTCGCTCGCGGTCGGAGTCTGGGGGAGCGCCGCGCTGCTCGTCGTGCTGTTCGTCGTGTTCCTGTCATTGCCCGATCCGCTGGCGGACCGCGAGCGACGCACTGCCGCAAGCGTGGGCGATCTCGCTGCGCCAGGCGATGTTTCACTCGACCTGGTACCGGGGGAAGACGGCCGTCGGCGGTGGCAACGGCGTTCCCGGTACCAACCGGACGGCGATCGCGGAGAAGTCGCGTTGATCGGTTCGCTGCCCGAGCAGGTCTAGCAGCCTGGCAGCCGAATCCGGCATCACGGGTTGCACCAGCAGAGCTGCCACGCGAACCGCCTCCAGCGTCGTGTACAGCACGGTGCGGAACCGCTCTTGGTCCTCGGCGGCATCGGACTTGCGCAGCACCCACGGCTCCTGAGCCGAGAAGTATCGGTTGGCTGCTCCGAGCATCAGCCAGATCGCCTCGAGCCCGAGGTGCATCGCAGGCACGTCGAAGTGCTTGCGCACGGTGGGCAGCAACTCGTCGGCAAGCGCAAGCAACTCGCGGTCCGCATCGGTGAATGCCCCTGGCTCCGGGGCGATTCCGTCGAGGTTCTTGTTGACCATCGACAGCGAGCGTTGCGCGAGGTTGCCCAGCTCGTTGGCCAGGTCGGTGTTGATCCTGCCGACCAACGCCTCCTCGCTGAAGTTGCCGTCCTGGCCGAACGGAACCTCGCGCAGAAGGAAGTAGCGCACCTGATCGACGCCGAAGGTATCGATGAGATCGATTGGGTCAACGACATTGCCCACCGACTTGCTCATCTTCTCGCCCTTGACGTTGATGAAGCCGTGCGCGAAAACCCTTCGCGGCAACTCGATTCCGGCCGACATGAGGAACGCGGGCCAGTAGACGGTGTGGAAGCGGATGATGTCCTTGCCGATCACGTGCAGATCGGCTGGCCAGTACTTGCGAAATGCCTCGGACTCGGTGTCCGGAAACCCCGCTCCCGTCAGATAGTTCGTGAGCGCGTCAACCCAGACGTACATCACGTGGTCGGGATGGTCGGGCACCTGGACGCCCCAGTCGAACGTCGTGCGCGAGATCGACAGGTCGCGCAGCCCGCCGGAGACGAAGCTGACCACCTCGTTGCGGCGCACGTCAGGGCCGATGAACTCCGGGTGCGCCTCGTAGTGGGCGAGCAACCGCTCTGCGTAGGCCGACAGCTTGAAGAAGTAGGTCTGCTCCTCGGTCCACGTCACGGGCGTGCCCGTCTCGATGGAGTACCGAACCCCGTCGGCGCGCTCCTCCAGTTCGTCGTCGGTGAAGAAGCGTTCGTCGCGCACCGAGTACCAGCCCGAGTACGAGTCGAGGTAGACGTCCCCCGACGCGTTCATCCGTTTCCATATCTCTATGGACGCCTCGACGTGATCGTCGTCGGTGGTGCGGATGAAGCGGTCGAAGGAGACGTTGAGCTTCTCCTGAAGGCCTTGGAACACGTCGGAGTTGCGCTTCGCGAGCTCCGCCGTCGGGATGCCCTCGGCTTCTGCAGTTTGCGCCATCTTGAGACCGTGCACGTCGGTGCCGGTGAGGAAGAGGACGTCGAAGCCGTCGAGCCGCTTGAATCGTGCGATCGCATCGGTGGCGGTCTTCTCGTAGGCGTGCCCGATGTGGGGCGCGCCGTTCGGATAGTCGATGGCGGTGGTGATGTAGTACGGCTCGCTCATTTGGATTCACCTTAAAGTGTTGCCGTGAGTTCCAAACGCGAGCCGCCGCCCGCTCCGGAGCCCCTTGCCCCCTTGGTCGACGCCCACACCCATCTAGACGCATGCGGCGCGTCGGACGCCGACGACGTGCGCGCGATCCTCGACAGGGCCGAGGCGGTCGGCGTCATGGCGGTCGTCACGATCGCCGACGATCTCGACGCGGCCCGCTGGGCGGTCGAGGCTGCCGACTGGGATCCGCGGGTCTATGCCGCCGTCGCGCTTCACCCGACGCGGGCCGACGCACTCACCGACGACGCCCGCGCGGAGCTCGAGCGGCTCGCCGCGCACCCGAGGGTCGTCGCGATCGGCGAGACCGGAATGGACATGTACTGGCCAGGGAAGCTCGACGGTTGCGCGGATCCCCAGCGGCAACGCGAAGCCTTCGCATGGCACATCGACCTCGCGAAGCGCACCGGCAAGCCGCTGATGATCCACAACCGCGACGCCGACGCAGAGGTGCTCGACGTGCTCGCCGCCGAGGGCGCACCCGACGGCGTCATCTTTCATTGCTTCTCCTCCGGTCCGGAGATGGCGAGGGTCTGCATCGACGCCGGCTGGCTGCTGAGCTTGTCGGGCACGGTCAGCTTCAAGAACGCGTCGGCACTGCGCGAGGCGGCGCGGCTGATTCCGCCGGGTCAGCTTCTCGTCGAGACCGACGCGCCTTTCCTGACACCGCACCCGTACCGTGGCGCACCGAATGAGTCGTACTGTCTGCCCTACACCGTGCGCGCGTTGTCCGAGGTCGTGGGCCGTCCGGCGGCCGCCATCGCACACGAGACCGCTGAGACGGCTGCCCGGATCTACGGATTTCGCAGCTAGCCTAGGTTGCTGGCCCATCGCGATTTCGTTACCGTCCTGTGATACACGCGGTCGGCCCGTATTCGTGGCAGACGCAAACGTCGGGAATTGAAACCTTGAATTACTTGCACAGAATCGATGAAGCACGTTCACCTGCGATGCGACTCCTGGTCGGAGGCCTGCTCGTCGCGTTGATCTTCGCGGGCGGCGTCGCGGTCGTCGACCACAAGACCGTCACCCTGACCGTCGATGGCGCGTCAGTGCAAGTTTCGACGATGAAGTCGCACGTCATCGACGTGGTGAACGAGTACGGCCTCGACGTCGGGGCGCGTGACGACCTCTACCCGGCGGGTGACCAGGCGGTGCACCAGTCCGACACCATCGTCTTGCGTAGGAGTCGCCCGCTGCAGATCTCGCTCGACGGACGGGACAGCAGGCAGGTCTGGACCACTGCTTCGACGGTGCAGGACGCCCTCTCGCAGCTTTCGATGACCGATACCGCGCCTGCGGCCGCATCTCGTGGGACGCGCGTGCCGCTAGAGGGCATGTCCCTACCCGTGCTGAGTCCGAGGACCGTCCAGATCAACGACGGCGGAGTGGTGCGCACCGTCAAACTGGCAGCGGCGAACGTCGCCGGTCTGCTGGAGGCTGCGGGCGTTCCGCTGCTGCAGAGCGACTCCGTCGTCCCGGCCGCTACGTCTCCGGTGATCGAAGGCATGCAGATTCAAGTGACGCGCATCCGGGTGGAGAAGATCGTGCAGCGGATGCCGCTGCTGCCCGTCGACAAGCAGATTCCCGACGTGACGATGAACATGAGCCGTCGCGTCGTCGAGCAACCCGGCATCCCTGGGACGCAGGACGTGACGTTCGCGGTCGCTTCTGTCAACGGGGTCGAGAGCGGACGCCTTCCAGTAGCCAACGTCGTCATCGCCCCGGCCCAGCCGGGGGTGGTTCGGGTGGGCGCAAAGCCGGGAACCGAGGTGCCGCCTGTCAGCAATGGCGCTACGTGGGACGCCCTATCGCGGTGCGAAGCGGGTGGCAATTGGGCAATAAACACTGGTAACGGATTTTACGGTGGTGTACAATTTGACCAAAATACCTGGGAGCGCAGCGGCGGTGGTCGTTACGCTGCCCGGGCCGATCTGGCTACGAGAGAAGAACAGATCGCGATTGCTGAAGTCACGCGGGCGCGTCAAGGATGGGGTGCCTGGCCTGTGTGTGGTGCGAGATTGGGGGCGTCCTGACGATCCGGCTCCTCGGGCGAACCGAGATACGGCATCTGGCGAGAGAGCTTGACTTTCGACCCCGCAAATCATTCGGCCAGAACTTCGTTCACGACGCAAACACGGTCCGTCGAATCGTGTCCGCATCAACGATCAACCGAAACGACCACGTGCTCGAGGTCGGACCAGGGCTGGGCTCGCTGACGCTCGCCCTCCTCGACCGCGGCGCGCGGGTGACAGCCGTCGAGATCGATCCTGTCTTGGCGCGTCAGCTGCCGACCACGGTGGCCCAGCACTCGCACAGCGAAATCACCCGACTTAGCGTGCTGCACCGCGACATCCTCGAGCTGGCTGCGTCCGATCTGGAGGAAGCCCCGACGGCCTTGGTGGCGAACCTCCCGTACAACATCGCGGTGCCAGCGCTGCTGCATCTCCTGGCCGAGTTCCCGTCGATCCGCACGGTCTTGGTCATGGTGCAGGCAGAGGTCGCCGAGCGCCTCGCCGCTGAGCCTGGCGGCAAGGACTATGGGGTTCCGAGCGCGAAGGTCCGCTTCTACGGGACCGTGCGGCGCTACGGAATGGTGTCGCCGACGGTGTTCTGGCCGATTCCGAGGGTGTATTCCGGCCTAGTGCGCATCGACCGGTACGAGACCTCGCCGTGGCCAACGGATCCGGCTTTCCGCAACCAAGTGTTCGAGCTGATCGACATCGCATTCGCCCAACGGCGCAAAACGTCGCGCAACGCGTTCGCCGAGTGGGCCGGATCCGGCAACGAGTCGGCAGAGCGCCTGCTGTCGGCGAGCATCGACCCGTCTCGTCGCGGTGAAACGCTTGGCATCGCCGACTTCGTGCGGCTCTTCCAGCGTTCGCCGGCATCCGAGGTGGCCGGATCGGGTGCTGCAGCCGTTCCACCGCATCAGCCGGTTCGCGTCTACTGACGCCCGCCGTCGACATCTGCGCACGTGCGTCGCTAACCGTTCAGTGATCCTTGACACACGCTCTGAGCAAACACTAGCCTGGTCGTTTACGGTTGCCGGACAGTTGGTACCGAGCGGCGGGATCGAACGAGGGGTATCTCACCACTTCGTGCTCGTCGATGTCGTCCCGGCGATAATGTCGTGTCGTGCCTACATCGGACGGAAGTACGGCGGCCGAGTGGGTGCCCACGGGTTCGGTCAGCGTCAGGGTTCCTGGCAAAGTCAACCTGTACCTCGGCGTCGGCGACCTGCGTGATGACGGCTATCACGAGCTGACGACCGTCTTCCACGCAGTCTCGCTGTTCGACGAGATCACGGTGCGCAACGCCGACGTGCTGTCGGTGGAGACCTCGGGCGAGGGCGGAGAGTCGCTGCCCTCGGACGAACGCAACCTGGCATGGCGCGCGGCCGTCTTGATGGCCGAGCACGTCGGGCGGTCGCCGGACGTGGCGATATCCGTCGAGAAGTCGATCCCCGTGGCGGGTGGCATGGCAGGTGGCAGTGCTGACGCCGCCGCGGTGCTGGTCGCGATCAACGCGCTGTGGGAACTCGGGGTGCCGCGACGTGACCTGCACGCCCTTGCGGCCGAACTGGGCAGTGACGTCCCATTCGCGTTGCACGGCGGGACTGCGTTGGGCACGGGTCGAGGCGAACAGCTGGCGACGGTGCTCGCTCGCAACACGTTCCATTGGGTGCTGGCGTTCGGCAAGAAGGGCCTGTCCACGCCGGCGGTGTTCGCGGAGCTCGACCGACTTCGAGGCGACGACGCCAAGGATGCGCCACCACGGCTATCCGATCCCGAGCCCGTTCTTGCGGCGCTGGCATCCGGTGACGCGGTCCGGCTGGCCGCAGAGCTTGGCAACGATCTCCAGACGGCCGCCGTGAGCATGGACTCCGATCTGCGCAAGACGCTTCGAGCAGGCGCGGATGCCGGCGCGCTGGCGGGAATCGTCTCCGGTTCCGGACCGACGTGTGCGTTCCTGTGCTCCTCGGCGGCGGCCGCCATCGACGTGGGCGTCCAGTTGGCGGGCGCTGACGTGTGCCGCACCGTGCGCGCGGCCAGCGGGCCCGTCCACGGTGCGCGCGTCGTGCCAGCACCGCCCGGCCTGGCCTGATTCGCGAGTGACCCGGACCACATTTCGTCTAAGGGGTTTGGTAGTTACTTAAGAGTCTCTTAAGATGATCGACGGTGAAAACTAGCGGTCACGCAAGCGGGACGCAGGCACCCCAAACCGGACATCCGGATGGGGTTGACGTCGTCGGATTCGACCGCTTCACCGGGACAAAGTCGTCCAGGGCGTCGGCTTGGTTCCGTCGCGCAACACCGTATCGAGACCTAACCGCTCCCGAAACGCGAGCGCGTCTCCAAGAAAGCGTCAAGGTTAGGTCGGAGCATTACATCTGGGCGCTGACAGCCCAGAAACGGAGGAGGTCGTCGTGAGCAGGTTCACCGACAAGATGTTCCACAATGCTCGGACCGTCACCACGGGCATGGTCACCGGCGAGCCCTACGAGCCAGTGCGGCATACGTGGGGCGAGGTGCACGAGCGCGCGCGTCGTATCGCAGGCGGCTTGGCGGCTGCCGGTGTCGGCCCCGGTGACGCCGTAGGCGTGCTGGCGGGTTTCCCTGTGGAGATCGCGCCGACCGCGCAGGCGCTGTGGATGCGCGGCGCCAGCCTGACGATGCTGCACCAGCCGACTCCGCGGACCGACCTGGTGGTCTGGGCCGAGGACACGATGAACGTCATCGGCATGATCGAGGTCACCGCCGTCGTCATCTCCGAACCCTTCCTGGTGGCCATCCCCGTGCTGGAGGAGAAGGGGATCAAGGTCCTCAAGGTCACCGACCTCTTGGAGGCCGATCCGATCGACCCGGTCGAGACCGACGAAGACGACCTCGCGCTGATGCAGCTGACGTCTGGATCCACCGGATCGCCCAAGGCGGTGCAGATCACGCACCGCAACATCTACTCCAACGCCGAGGCCATGTTCATCGGCGCCCAGTACGACGTCACGAAGGACGTCATGGTCAGCTGGCTGCCGTGCTTCCACGACATGGGCATGGTCGGCTTCCTCACGATTCCGATGTACTTCGGCGCCGAGCTGGTCAAGGTCACGCCGATGGACTTCCTGCGCGACACGCTGCTGTGGGCGAAGCTGATCGACAAGTACAAGGGCACCATGACCGCGGCGCCGAACTTCGCCTACGCGCTGTTCGCCAAGCGGCTGCGCAAGCAGGCCGAGCCGGGTCAGTTCGACCTGTCGACGCTTCGGTTCGCGCTGTCGGGCGCCGAACCCGTGGACCCGTCCGACGTGGAGGACCTGCTCGACGCGGGCAAGCCGTTCGGGTTGAGCCCCAAGGCAATTCTGCCCGCCTACGGCATGGCAGAGACCACGCTGGCAGTGTCGTTCTCCGAGTGCGGCGCCGGTCTAGTGGTCGACGAGGTCGATGCCGATCTGCTGGCCGCGTTGCGCCGCGCCGTGCCCTCAACCAAGGGCAACACTCGGCGGCTCGCCTCGCTGGGCCCGCTGCTCCAGGATCTCGAGGCGCGCATCGTCGACGAGAACGGTGAGATCATGCCAGCCCGCGGGGTTGGCGTCATCGAGCTGCGCGGCGAGTGCCTGACCCCCGGCTACATCACGATGGGCGGATATCTGCCAGCCCAGGACGAGCACGGCTGGTACGACACCGGCGATCTCGGCTATCAGATGGAGAACGGCCACATCGTCGTGTGCGGCCGCGTCAAGGACGTCATCATCATGGCTGGCCGCAACATCTACCCGACCGACATCGAGCGGGCCGCTGGCCGAGTCGCGGGAGTTCGCCCGGGCTGCGCCGTCGCGGTGCGGCTGGACGCGGGTCACTCGCGCGAAACCTTCGCCGTCGCAGTCGAATCCAACGCCTGGCAGGATCCGGTCGAGGTTCGGCGCATCGAGCACGACGTCGCACACGAGGTCGTCACCGAGGTCGACGTGCGGCCCCGCAACGTCGTCGTGCTTGGGCCTGGCACCATTCCGAAGACGCCGTCGGGCAAGCTCCGTCGCGCCAATTCGGTCTCGTTGGTCACCGGCTAGCACCCGCCCCGGCTGCGCAGTTACGTGCGTCGCTGAAAAGCGATGGCCGACTGTCGTGCTGCGTCGTTACGGTTGAGCGATGACTACCCCGGCCATCGAAGCCATCGACCTTGTCAAGCGCTTCGGTGACTTCACCGCCGTCGACGGTGTGAGCTTCTCCGTGCCGCAGGGCACCGTACTTGGTCTGCTCGGCCCCAACGGCGCAGGCAAGACCACCACGGTGCGCATGATGACGACGTTGTCCGAACCGACCAGCGGCTCGGCGCGCGTCGCAGGCTACGACGTACTCACCGAGCCGGACATGGTGCGGCGCAACATGGGACTGACCGGTCAGGCGGCGACGGTCGACGAACTGCTCACCGGTCGCGAGAACGTCCGCATGATCGGTGGGCTTTACGGCATCGGTCGCCGAGATCTCAAGAGCCTCGGTGACCAACTGCTAGAGCAGTTCGACATCGCCGAGGCCGCCGACCGTCCCGTCAGGTCGTACTCCGGTGGCATGCGGCGGCGTCTCGACCTTGCCGTCAGCCTGATCGCGTCACCGCCGGTGCTGTTCCTCGACGAGCCGACGACAGGACTTGATCCACGCAGCCGCAGCGATCTGTGGGAGGTGCTGCGGGGGCTGGTCGCGGGCGGTACGACCCTGCTGCTCACCACGCAGTACCTCGAGGAGGCCGATCAGCTGGCCGACCACATCGTCGTCGTCGACCACGGCCGCATCATTGCCGAAGGTACGCCGTTGCAACTCAAGCAACAGGCGGGCAATGCCAGCCTGGTCGTCACGGTGTCGCATGCGGGCGATCTGCCGTCGGCACGCGAGCTGGTGGCCAAATTGGGTGCTGAGGTCCACGTCGACGTTGGTGCGCGGCAACTCACGGCCGCGGCGGGCGGTATCGCCGATCTCACCAGGGTTGCCGGTTGGCTGCAGGACGCACGCATCGAGGTCGACGACATCGGGCTGTCGCGACCTAGCCTCGACGACGTGTTCCTTTCGCTCACCGGCCACCGCGCCGACGACGAGGAGATGACCGCATGACCGCCGTCGCCCCCAAGGCCAACGTGGCGCTGCAGCGGCCTGCCACCCGACAGACGAACATCGCGCAGCAGTCCTGGATCATGGTGAAGCGCAACCTGATTCACACCAAGCGCATGCCAGAGATGCTCAGTGACGTCACCGTGCAACCGATCATGTTCGTGCTGTTGTTCGCTTTCGTGTTCGGCGCGTCGATCGCGACGACGGGCGGCGCGTCCTACCGCGAGTTCCTCCTGCCGGGGATTCAAGCCCAGACCATTGTGTTCACCGCTTTCGTCGTGGCCTCGGGCATCACTGCCGACGTCGAGAAGGGTGTCATCGACCGGTTCCGCTCGCTGCCGATCCGGCGGTCCTCGGTGTTGATCGGTCGCAGTGTCGCAAGCCTGGTGCACTCGTCGATCGGTGTGGTCGTCATGGCGGTCACCGGATTGTGCATAGGGTGGCGCATCCGTGGTGGCGTCGCCGATGCGGTGCTCGCCTTCGCGCTGATCCTTGTCTTTGGATTCGGCATGATCTGGTTCGGCATCCTCATCGGATCGGTGATGCGTTCGGTGGAGGCGGTCAACGGCGTGATGTTCACCGTATTGTTTCCGATCACGTTCCTGGCCAACACCTTTGCGCCCACCGAGCCGATGCCCAGATGGCTGCGGGTGATGGCGGAGTGGAATCCCGTCTCGTCGCTCGCTCAGGCGATGCGAGAGCTCTGGGGCAACGGCCCGGCTGCGCCTGCCGATGCTCAACTGCCGTTGCACCATCCGGTCCTTTCGACCATCTTGTTCTCGCTGGCGATGACGGCCATCCTGGCGCCCTTCGCGCTGCGGGCCTACGCGCGGCGGACGTCTGACTAATCGATGGCTTGACTACAGCTAGATATAGCTGACTATACTCAGCCGTATGGCCGACAAGCTCCCACCGCGCATCGCTGCTCACCCGACCGTGCGCAAGATGATGGGACGCAAGACGGAAAGGCCCGACGTCATCGACGCCGACTGGCTGCGTCAGGTGTGCCTGGAGGCCGGGGCCGACGACGTCGCATTCGCCAGCGTCGACAACCCCGACCTCGCCTCCGAACTCGAGCACGTCGACGGCGCACTGCCTGGTGCGCGCAGCTACATCTCGTTCGTGGTGAAGTTGAACAGGGACAACGTCCGCTCCCCAGCACGAAGCGTCGCCAACCAGGAATTCCACCGCAGCGGCGAGATCCTGAACGAGGCTGCGCATCGGATAACTCGGACGCTGCAGGACAAGGGATACCGCGCGTTGAACCCCTCGGCGACGTTCCCGATGGAGATGGACAAGTTCCCTGGCCGTATCTGGGTCGTGGCGCACAAACCGGTCGCCGTGGCCGCGGGTCTCGGCGTCATGGGCATCCACCGCAACGTCATTCACCCACGGTTTGGCAACTTCATCTTGCTGGCCACGGTCATGGTCGACGCCCCGATCTCCAGTTACGGTGAGCCGCTGGATTATTCGCCGTGTCTGGAGTGCAAGCTGTGTGTCGCTGCGTGCCCGGTTGGCGCGATCGGGAAGAACGGAGAGTTCGACTTCGTCGCCTGCTCGGTGCACAACTACCGGGAATTCATGGGCGGGTTCACCGACTGGGCGCAGACGATCGCCGATAGCAAGGACGCCGATGACTTCCGTTCGCGCGTCAGCGATTCGGAGAACGCGTCGATGTGGCAGAGCCTGTCCTTCAAGGCGAACTACAAGGCCGCCTACTGCCTCGCGGTGTGTCCGGCGGGCGAGGAGGTGATCGAGCCCTACCTCGACGATCGCAAGGTCTTCATGGACCTGGTGCTCAAGCCGCTGCAGGAGAAGCGGGAGACGCTCTACGTGCTACCGAACTCCGCCGCAAAGGCGCACGCGGAGAAGCGCTTCCCGCACAAGCCGATCAAGGTCGTCGACAGTGGGATTCGCGGTCGAAGCTAGTGGTTCGTGCACCCGCAGCAGCGCTCACCGCGGCTGCGGGTGCACAAATCGCGAAGAACTACCAGGCGTGGACGGTGTTCTGCGCGGGTTCGAGGCCATCGCGGATCAGTAGCTCGGTGGCATCGGCCGCCTGCTCGAGGATCGTGGGAACTTCCGTCCGCTCTGCCGAAGAGAAGTTCTCCAGCACGTACGCCGCTGGATCCTTGCGCCCGGGCGGGCGGCCGATTCCAATGCGTACGCGTTGAAAGTCCTTGCTGCTCAGGGCAGATGCGACCGATCGCAACCCGTTGTGACCGCCCTCGCCGCCGCCGAGCTTGAGCCGGATGCGGCCGAAGTCGATGTCGAGCTCGTCGTGGATGACGATCACGTCGGCTGGAGCGACCGAGTAGAAGTTGGCGAGCGGGCCGACCTGCCTGCCCGACTCGTTCATGTAGACCCTCGGTTTGGCCAACACCACCGACCGGCCGCCGAGGCGACCCGTCGTCACCTCGGCACCGGACTTCTTGTGCACCTTGAAGCCCGCGCCGAGACGGGCGGCCAGGATGTCGGCCACCATGAACCCGACGTTGTGTCGCGTCGTCTCGTAGCGCGGCCCCGGATTGCCGAGGCCGACCACCAACAGCGGATCGGCCACGGCAGAAGTCCGCCTTAGACCGAAAACTATTCGGACTCGGCTTCGGTGGACCCCTCGGCAGCCGCCTCTTCGGCGGCCTCTTCGGCCTGCTCCTCCAGCGACTCGCCGCCGCCTTCGGCCTCGAGGTCGGCCGCGGTCGGCGCGTTGGTGACGTTGACCACCAGCAGCTCGGGATCGGAGATCAGCGTGACGCCGTCGGGCAGCGGAACCTGCGATGCGAGGAACTGCGTGCCCGCCACGGCGCCCTCGACCGACAGGGTCAGGTGCTCGGGGATCGACATGGCGTCGGACTCGATCTCGATGGTGTTGGACTCCTGGTTCACCAGGGTGTCCGGACCCGCGTCGCCCTCGACGACGACGTTGACCTCGACGGTCACCTTCTCGCCGCGGCGCACGATGATCAGGTCGACGTGCGTGATGGTGCGGCGGATCGGGTGGATCTCGATGGCCTTGGGCAGCGCGAGCGCTTCCTTGCCCTTGATGTCGAGCGTCAGCACGGCGTTGGTGCCCGAGTGACGAAGCACGGCGGCGAACTCGCGGGCGGGCAACGTCAGGTGCTGCGGGTCGGCGCCGTGGCCGTAGAGAACCGCGGGGACCTTGCCATCGCGGCGAGCCTGACGCGATGCGCCCTTGCCCGTCTTCTCGCGGACCTCAGCGGTGAGATTGTTGGCTGCGTGGGCTGCCGTCTTGGCCATGTGTGTCGCTCCTGTGCCTGGTGTCTGGCACGGTGAGGGCGACTAGAAGCAGCTGCGCTGCGAATCGGTTCCCGTCGATAACGGTGGTCCGATCGGGTCCACCCTCGCCGTGATCGCCAGCCAGGTTAGCGCACGCAGGCCGCTAGAACGAAATCACAGCGGATACTTGGTGTCCGTGAGCTGCTCGGATAGCTCCCACAGCGCCATGGCGGTATTCGCGTTGCGGGCCAGCGGGCTGCGCGGAGTTGGACCCGTCGGACCCTGCATCATGAACTTCGGCCCGATGAAGCTGTCGCCCGGCAGATCCTGCGACGCGGCGTACAGCGTCTGGCGTGCGCCGAAGTCGGCGTCGGTGGCCAGCTTGTTGCCGATGCCCAGCAGCGCGTTGGTCAGCTTGCTCTCGGAGTGGCCCTGCAGGCCGGTGTGCGAGTAGCCGGGATGGGCGGAATGCGACTTCAGCGGTGATCCGCTGGCATCGAGGCGACGCTGCAGCTCGCTGCTGAACAACAGGTTGGCCAGCTTGGACTGACCGTAGGCCAGCCACGGGGAGTAGGGCCGCGACTGCCAGTTCGGATCCTTGAGGCTGATCTTCCCGAGCAGGTGCAACGACGATGAAACCGTGACGACCCGGTCGGTGACCTTCGGTAGCAGGAGGTTGGTCAACGCGAAGTGGCCGAGGTGGTTGGTGCCGAATTGGCTCTCGAACCCGTCAACGGTTCGCGCGAGCGGTACCGCCATGATGCCTGCGTTGTTGATCAGCACGTCGACGGCGTCGATGCCTTCGGCGAACTCGCGAATGGACGCCAGATCCTGGAGGTCAAGCTTGCGGACCTCGACGTCGCCGGTCATGCCCGCTGCGGCTGCGTCGCCCTTGGCGGTCGTGCGCACGGCGAGGATCACCTTGGCGCCGACCCTGGCCAGTTCGCGTGCCGTCACCTCGCCGAGGCCGCTGTTGGCGCCGGTGACGATGACGGTGCGTCCGGCGAACGAGGGCAGATCGGCAGCAGTCCAGTGGCTCATGGGCACAGCCTAGATTCCCCGAGTCGCTTCGCTCCTGCCCGCCGAACCTAGATTCCCCGAGTCGTTTCGCTCCTGCCCGCCGAACCTAGATTCCCCGAGTCGTTTCGCTCCTGCCCGCCGAACCTAGATTCCCCGAGTCGTTTCGCTCCTGCCCGCCGAACCTAGAGCGTTCGGTTACGGCTTTGCCGTCACCGTGAAGCCCTTGATGACGTCTTCGATGTCCGGCCCGTACTTCGCCGCCTCGTTCTCGAAGCTCGTCACGGTCAGCGTGATCAGGTACAGCGCGCCCTGGTCGCCAGGCTTGGCGGGCTTGCCCCGTGCGAAGACGACGCGGTTGTACGACTGCATGCGTTGGCCGCTGAGGTCATAGCTGCCCTCGATCATCGACGAAGGGAAGCCGTGGAAGTTGTTCTTGGACCCATTGAGCTTCTTGAAGTTCTGCGAGACCTCGGCCTCCGCATCCGCGTGCGTGAGGGCCTCGTTGACGTCGAGGGTGCCAGTGAGGCGGTACGTCACCAGCGTGGCGTTCGGGTAGCCAGAGCCCTTGGTGATCACGCGCGTTCCCGGCGCGAGGCTGGGGCTCGAGTACTGCTGCCAGCCCTTCGGCCGGGGCAACGTCACGGTCAGGTCGGTGAGCTTCTCGGGTTCGACTGGATCGCCGGTGACCCCGACGGACTCCAGGTACGTCGACATGGGGACGGGTGGTTCACCGTTCGGGTTCGTCGTCGTCGTAGTGGTCGACGTCGTCCAGATCGACTTGTAGTCGGGTGGTTGCGGTCCGCAGCCTGCCGTGGCGATCGCCAGCAGCACGAACGGGACAGCCCAGCGCCGAGACGTCACAGAATCTCTCGGACCGAGTCCATCGGGCGGGCCAGTCGGGTGCCCTTGGGCGTGACGACGAACGGTCGCTCGATGAGGATCGGATGCTGGGCCATGGCGTCGAGGAGTTCGTCGTCGGAGGCATCGGCGAGGCCGAGTTCGGCATAGAGCGGCTCGCGCTTGCGGACGGCGGTGCGGACGTCAATCCCTGCGTCGTCGATCAGTTTCTCCAGCTCGGCCCGCGACGGCGGCGTCTTCAGGTACAGTACGATCTCGGGCTCGATGCCGTTGTCCCGCAACAACTCCAAGGTCTTGCGCGACGTGGAGCACTTCGGGTTGTGCAGTATGACGGAGGCGCCCCTGCGCCGACCTTCGGCAGAAGCCACTAAGCCGATCCGTCGAACAGGCTGGTGACGGAACCGTTGTCGAAGACGGCGCGAATCGTGTTGGCCAGCAGCGGCGCGATCGAGAGGACGGTCAGCTGCGGGAACATCTTCTCCTCGCCGATCGGCAGCGTGTTGGTGACGATGACCTCGCGGGCGCCGCTGTCGGCAAGGCGCTGAGCGGCGGGATCCGAGAGCACGCCGTGGCTAGCGGCGATGATGACGTCGCCAGCGCCGTCCTCCTTCAGCAACTTGACGGCGCCTGCGATCGTGCCGCCGGTGTCGATCATGTCGTCGGTGATGATGCACGTCTTGCCGCGGACGTCGCCGACGACGCGGTTGCTCTTGACCTGGTTGGGCACCAGGGGATCGCGGGTCTTGTGGATGAAGGCCAGTGGGACGCCACCGAGCGAATCGGCCCACTTCTCCGCGACGCGCACGCGGCCCGAGTCGGGGGACACGACGACCATGTCGTGGTCGGAGTAGTTCTCGGCGATGTAGCCGCAGAGCAGCTTCTGCGCCCGCATGTGGTCGACGGGGCCGTCGAAGAAGCCCTGGATCTGGTCGGTGTGCAGGTCGACGGTCACGATGCGGTCGGCGCCTGCGGTCTTGAGCAGATCGGCGACCAGTCGCGCGGAGATGGGTTCGCGGCCGCGGTGCTTCTTGTCCTGCCTTGCGTAGGGATAGAACGGCAGGATCGCGGTGATGCGCTTGGCGCTGCCGCGCTTGAGCGCATCGATCATGATCAGCTGCTCCATCAGCCACTGGTTCAGCGGCCACGGATGGCTTTGCAGCACGAAGGCGTCGCAGCCGCGGACGGACTCGTCGAAGCGCACGAAGATCTCGCCGTTGGCGAAGTCTCTGGCGGTCTGCGCGGTGACGGGCACGTCCAACTCCTTGGCCACCTGCTCGGCCAACTCGGGATGCGCGCGCCCCGAGAAGAGCATCAGACTTTTGCGGTTGTCGGTCCAGTCGTTGCTCACAATTGCCCTCGCGGCTCGGGGATCGATACGGGGCAATCGTACGTAGCGTTCGTGGCATCACGTTGCCGGGTTACCAGAATGCCAACGGAAAGCGTCCAGCTACTGGGCCGCGTCGGAGTCGCCCTTCGCCCTGCGTGCCGCCTGCGCGGCGTCGCTGTCCGGACGTTTGCGCTCGACCCAACCCTCGATGTTGCGTTGCGGGCCAGCCGACACCGCAAGCGCGCCGGGCGGGACGTCGGATCGCACGACGGTGCCCGCGCCGGTGTAGGCGCCGTCGCCGATCGTGACCGGCGCGACGAACATCGTGTCCGAGCCCGTCCGGACGTGTGAGCCAATCGTGGTGCGCCGCTTGGTTTCTCCGTCGTAGTTGACGAACACGCTGGATGCCCCGATGTTGCTGTGCTCGCCGATGTCCGCGTCGCCGACGTAGGTCAGGTGCGGTACCTTGGTCCCCGTGCCGATGACGGCGTTCTTGGCTTCGACGAAGGCTCCGAGCTTGGCGTCGGAGCCCAGTTCGGTGCCGGGGCGTAGGTAGGTGAACGGGCCGACGTTCGCGTCGGCGCCGATCACCGACAGTTCACCATGAGTGCGGATCACCGAGGCGCGGTCGCCAACCTCCATCGTGGTGAGCGTGGTGTCCGGCCCGATGGTGCATTCGGCACCGATCGCGGTGGCCTTGAGCAACTGCGTGCCGGGATACACCACCGTGTCGCGACCGATCGTGACGTCCACGTCGATCCAGGTGCTCGCCGGATCGATCACGGTGACGCCGTTGCGTTGGTGCCCGGCGACGATGCGGCGATTGAGCTCGGCGCCGAGTTCGGCCAGCTGGACCCGATCGTTGACGCCCGCGACCAGCGCGCTGTCGTCGACGTGGTGTGCGCGCACGATGCCGCCGTCGCTGCGGGCGATCGAGATCACGTCGGTCAGGTACAACTCGCCCTGCGCGTTGTCGGACTTCAGCCGACCTAGTGCAGACCGCAGCGTCGTCACGTCGAACGCATAGATGCCGCCGTTGATCTCGCGGATCGCCTGCTGCGACAGCGTCGCGTCGGCCTGCTCGACGATCCCGATGACCTCGCCGTCCTGCGTCCGCAGGATGCGACCGTAGCCGGTCGGATCCTGCACCGTCGTGGTGAGGACCGTCGCCGAGGCGCCCGCGGCATCGTGTCGGCTGACCAGCTCGGCAAGGGTGTCGGCGTCCATCAAGGGCACGTCTGCGGTGGTGACGACGACCGTGCCAGCGAAGTCGGCTGGCAGCGACGGCAGCGCGCTGGCGACCGCGTGGCCAGTGCCGAGCGGCTCGTCCTGAACGGCGATGTCGATGCTTCGCCCCAGGTCTTCGGCCAGGTCGGTGGCGGCGGCGCCGACGCGTTCCCTGTCGCTGCCAACCACAACGACGAGGTGCTGCGGGGACAGTTTGCCGATCGCGTGCAGGGCGTGGGCCAGCATGCTGCGACCCGCAAGCGAATGCAGGACCTTGTTGACGTTGGACCGCATCCGGGTGCCCGCACCCGCCGCCAGCACGATGACCGCGGTCTCGCCTCTAGTCGTCATGACCCTCCAAAGCCGCGACTGTGCGGTTTCGTCCGAAACACGCCGTCAAACGGTACGAAAAACGCACGTTCACGGTCAAAAGCCGCTCCGTCGCCAGGACTCGAACCTGAACTATCTGAACCAAAATCAGAGGTGCTGCCGATTACACCACGACGGACTGCGGGTAGGACTTTAGTCGAAGACCTACTGTGTAAGGCGTGGCGGCACCGGAGAAGGAAGTGCGCGTGCCCAGGGCGCGCATGACCGGCAGTGAACGGCGCCAACAGCTCGTCGAGATCGCGAAGTCGCTGTTCGCCGAGCGCGGCTACGACGCCACGTCCATCGAGGAGATCGCCCAGCGGGCCAACGTGTCGAAGCCCGTCGTCTACGAGCACTTCGGTGGCAAGGAAGGCCTGTACGCGGTCGTCGTCGACCGTGAGATGTCGGCTCTGCTCGACGGCATCACGTCGTCGCTGACCAACAACCGGTCCAGGGTCCGCGTCGAACGGGTGGCGCTTGCGCTGCTCACCTACGTCGAAGAGCGCACCGACGGCTTCCGCATCATGATCAGGGACTCGCCGGCCAGCATCAGCTCGGGCACCTACTCGAGCCTGCTCAACGACGCAGTGTCGCAGGTGTCGTCGATCTTGGCAGGCGACTTCTCCCGGCGCGGGCTCGATCCCGACCTCGCTCCGCTGTACGCGCAGGCTCTGGTCGGGTCGGTGTCGATGACGGCGCAATGGTGGCTCAACACCCGCGAACCGAAGAAGGAAGTAGTAGCCGCCCATCTGGTCAACCTGATGTGGAACGGCCTGACGCATCTCGAGTCCGATCCCGAGCTCCACGGCGAGTAGTCACGGGGTCGAGGCCTGCAAGCTCCGCCGAGATCGACGAAATGGCGCAATTCACTCGCACTTTCGCGCCCGTTTGTTCGTTTGGGCGAGAGGGGTCCCACGTGCCTAGGATGGGGGAACAATGAATTCGCCGGGGCACCACCATGTCGAGACCCCGATGGCGGGTCTCGTCGAGCTCGCGCTCACGGACCCCTGCCTGGCGGACCTCACCAAGCAGGCGACCGCAGGCGTCGCCGAGAAGGCGCTGGTCGGGCCTGCCGCCGCCAGGTTGTTCGTCGCCGCAGCGCTCGCGCAGGCGGGTCCGCTGTTGGCGGTCACCGCCACCGGTCGCGAGGCCGACGACCTGACCGCGGAGCTGCGGGCCGTCCTCGGTGACGTGGTGACGATGTTCCCGTCGTGGGAGACGCTGCCGCACGAGCGGCTGTCGCCGGGCGTCGAGACCGTCGGCGCCCGCATGATGGTGCTGCGCAGGCTCAACAATCCCGACGACGGCCGGTTCGGCGTCCCGCTTCGTGTCGTCGTCACCACCGCGCGCTCCCTGCTACAGCCGATGGCGCCCGATCTCGCCGACATCGAACCGGTGATCCTGACCGTGGGCCAGGACGCAGACTTTGATGCAGTGCTCGCACGGCTGGTCGACCTCGCCTACACGCGTGTCGACATGGTGGGCAAGCGCGGCGAGTTCGCGGTGCGCGGCGGCATCCTCGACCTGTTCGCGCCGACGGCAGAGCATCCGGTGCGCATCGAGTTCTGGGGCGACGAGGTATCCGAGATGCGGATGTTCTCCGTCGCCGACCAGCGCTCGATTCCCGAGGTGGCCATCGACACGGTCATCGCGCTGCCGTGTCGGGAGCTGTTGCTGACCGAGGACGTCCGCCAGCGGGCTGCCGCGCTGGCCGCAGAACAGCCTCACGACGACAACCGCGTCGGCGAGACGGTCGGAGGGATGCTGGCCAAGCTCGGCGAGGGCATTCCCGTCGACGGCATGGAGGCGCTGCTCCCGGTGCTTCGACCGACCGAGCTGACGTTGTTGACCGACCACCTTCCCGCCGGTGCACCCGTGTTGATCTGCGATCCGGAGAAGGTGCGCACCAGAGCCGCCGACCTGGTCAAGACGGGCCGCGAATTCCTAGAGGCGTCGTGGTCGGTCGCCGCGATGGGGGCCGACGCGCCGATCGACCTGGAGGAGCTCGGCGGCTCGGGCTTCCGCGACCTGACCGACGTCCGCTCCGGCGCGGCCGACGGTGGGCATCCGTGGTGGACGCTGAGCCAGCTCGGGGACCCGGATGCGACCGAACTCGACATCCGACCCTCGCCGTCGGCACGTGGTCAGCAGCACAGCCTCGACGAGATCTTCGCAATGCTGCGGGCGCACGTGAGCACGGGCGGACGCGCCGCGGTCGTCACGCCAGGTGCGGGCACCGCACACCGCGTCGTCGAGCAGCTTGGTGAATCCGACGTCCCCGCAACGATGTTGGCGTCTGGCGCCGCCCCGCCGGCGGGCGTCGTCGGCGTGCTGAAGGGGCCGCTGCACGACGGCGTGGTCATCGCTGGGGCGAACCTGGTTCTGATCACCGAGGCTGACCTGACCGGCAACCGGGCCAATGCGACCGAAGGCAAGCGCCTTGCCGCCAAGCGCCGCAACGTCGTTGACCCGCTGGCGCTCACCGCCGGTGACCTGGTGGTGCACGATCAGCACGGAATCGGCCGGTTCGTCGAGATGACTGAGCGCATCGTGTCGGGTGCCCGCCGCGAGTACCTGGTGCTGGAGTACGCGTCCGCCAAGCGCGGCGGTGGGTCGGACAAGCTCTTCGTGCCGATGGACTCGCTCGATCAACTGTCGCGCTATGTCGGCGGCCAAGAGCCGAACCTCAGCAGGCTCGGCGGTAGCGACTGGACGAACACGAAGACCAAGGCGCGCAAGGCCGTTCGTGAGATCGCCGGTGAATTGGTGGCGCTCTACGCCAAGCGGCAGGCTGCTCCCGGGTTCGCGTTCGGGCCCGACACGCCATGGCAGTCCGAGATGGAGGACGCGTTCGGGTTCACCGAGACCATCGACCAGTTGACCGCGATCACCGAGGTCAAGTCGGACATGGAGAAGCCCATGCCGATGGACCGCGTCATCTGTGGTGACGTCGGCTACGGCAAGACCGAGATCGCCGTCCGTGCGGCGTTCAAGGCAGTGCAGGCGGGCAAGCAGGTCGCCGTCCTGGTGCCGACGACGCTGCTGGCCGATCAGCATCTGCAGACGTTCACGCAGCGGATGGCCGGGTTCCCCGTGACGGTGAAGGGGCTGTCGCGCTTCACCGACCCCGCTGAGTCCCGCAAGGTGCTCGAAGGCATGAAGGACGGTTCGGTCGACATCGTCATCGGCACGCACCGGTTGCTTCAAACCGGCGTGACGTGGAAGGACCTCGGGCTCGTCGTCGTCGACGAGGAGCAGCGCTTCGGCGTCGAACACAAGGAGCACATCAAGTCGATGCGCACGCACGTCGACGTCCTGACGATGAGCGCGACGCCGATCCCGCGCACGCTGGAGATGAGCCTGGCGGGCATCCGCGAGATGTCGACGATCCTGACCCCGCCTGAGGAGCGATTCCCTGTGCTCACCTACGTCGGTCCGCACGACGACAAGCAGGTGGCGGCGGCGCTGCGGCGCGAACTGCTCCGCGACGGGCAGGCGTTCTACATCCACAACCGGGTCCGGTCGATCGACCAGGCCGCGGCGAAGGTGCGGGCGCTGGTTCCGGAGGCGAGGGTCGTGGTGGCGCACGGTCAGATGCCCGAAGAGGTGTTGGAACGCACCGTCGAGGGATTCTGGAATCGCGACTACGACATTCTGGTCTGCACGACGATCGTCGAGACCGGTCTGGACATCTCCAACGCGAACACGCTCATCGTCGAGCGCGCGGAAACCTTTGGCTTGTCGCAGCTACATCAGCTGCGCGGTCGGGTGGGCCGCAGCCGCGAGCGCGGTTATGCCTACTTCCTGTATCCGCCGGAAGTTCCGCTGACCGAGACGGCGTATGACCGGCTCGCGACCATCGCGCAGAACAACGAGCTCGGCGCAGGCATGGCCGTCGCGATGAAGGACCTCGAGATCCGCGGCGCCGGAAACGTTCTCGGCGCCGAGCAGTCCGGCCACGTCGCAGGAGTGGGCTTCGATCTCTACGTCCGGTTGGTTGGCGAGGCGGTGGAGGCCTACCGCGCGGCGGTCGACGGGCAAACCGTTACCTCCGTTGAGGAACCGAAGGAAGTCAGGATCGACCTGCCCGTCGATGCCCACCTGCCGCCGGAGTACATCGGCAGCGACCGGTTACGGCTGGAGGGCTATCGACGGCTCGCGGCCGCCGCCGACGAAGCTGGCATCGCGTCGGTGATCGAGGAACTGGTCGACCGCTACGGCCCGCTGCCGGAGCCGGCGCAGCGGTTGGTCGCGGTGGCCCGGTTGCGATTGCTCTGCCGCGAGTACGGCGTCACCGAAGTCAGCTCGGTGTCGGCGGCGAACGTACGCGTTTCCCCGCTGCCGCTGCTCGACTCGCAGCAACTCCGGCTCAAGCGGATGTATCCCAGTGCGACCTACCGCGCGACGACGTCGACCGTCGTGATCCCGATTCCGCGGGCGGGCGAGGGGGTCGCCGCGCCCCGTGTCCGTGACCTCGAATTGGTACGTGTAGTGGCCGGACTCCTATTGACGCTGAACGGCAAGACCTCGGCCGACGTTGACATAACCGACTTCGGGGGTGGCACGACGAAGAGTGTTGGCGCAAAGAGCGAGGGATCCAACGAGAGGCGGAGACCATGACGGTCGTCCTCGTCGACCCTCGCCGGCCGTCGCTCGTTCCCGTCGAGGCAATCGATTTGCTCGTCGGCGACCTCCAGTACACCGAAGAGATGCCGGTCAAGGTGCCGTGGTCGTTGCCAGCCGCGCGACCGGCCTACGAGGGCGAGGATGCGGCGGTGCTCCTGTCCTCGGATCCCAACCACCCGATGGTCCTCGCGCGCATCGAGGCGGGGGAGAAGGTGATCTCGGCGCCCAGCCCCGTTGCAGGCGAACGCCTCGTCGACGCGGTCGCGATGATGGACAAGCTTCGCACCTCGGGGCCGTGGGAGAAGGAGCAGACGCACGACTCGCTGCGTCGCTACCTGTTGGAGGAGACCTACGAGCTCTTCGACGCCGTCCGCATCGGCGACGCCGAGTCGTTGCGCGACGAGCTCGGGGACGTCTTGCTGCAGGTGCTGTTTCACGCCAGGATCGCCGAGGACTCGCCCAACGGTGCGTTCACCATCGACGACGTTGCGGAGTCGCTGGTTCGCAAACTCGTCAACAGAGTGCCCGCAGTCCTTGCGGGAGAGCCGATTTCGCTCGAGGAGCAGCTAGCTCAGTGGGAAGAGCGAAAGGCGACGGAGAGCGCCGTGAAGATGCGTGCTTCGTCGATGGATGACGTGCCGACCGGCCAGCCGGCACTTGCGTTGGCGCAGAAGGTCATCGAGCGCGTCACCGCCGCTGGCCTGCCTTCGGATCTGCTCCCATCGGACATCCTCTCGGTGACGCTGTCGCCGGGAGTGGACGCCGAGAACACGCTGCGCTCCGCGGTGCTTGAGTTCATGGACACGGTCCGCAAGGTCGAGTCGGCGATCGCCGCCGGACGTCGCACCGACGACGTGCCAGAGGAGTTGGACGTCGCCGTGCTCGGGGCGGTGTCAGCCGAGGAGTGGCGCGAGCACTGGCCCAGTCAGTCGCCTGCGGAAGTCGTTGAGCTGCAACATGACTTGGATCCCGACGCCGTCGTCGAACCCCCCGATGACGAACCGGACGAGGACCTACCCGACGTCGTACGGGATGACTAGCTGTCAGAACGGCAACGCGGCCGGCCTCGCCTAGCCACACGCGCCACACCCGTCGCTGGCCCGGGCGGCTTGCTCGTTGCCCACCTTCGAGCGAATTCGGCGGCGAACGATCAACCCCGAGTCCAGTTTTCGCTCGGAGGTGAGCAATGAGCCCATCGCCCGATCCCGGGATCATCGAGACCGCACCGAGCACCTCGCCGAGCGCACGGTTGTTTGCGGGCTGGGCGATGCGTACAACAACCGTACTTTCGGTGCGATGGACTGGGCCTAGGCGAACAGTCCGTCGCCGAGGAATCGATCCGCGCCCTTGACGCCAGGCAGCGTGAAGAAGAAGCCACCGCCGACGGGCAGGACGTACTCCTCGAGCGGCTCACCCTTGAGGCGCTCCTGCACGGTCAGGAAACCCTTCTGCAGGCTGCGTTGATAGGCGATGAACGCCAACCCCTGGTCGAGTCGGCCCGCACCGTCGAAGCCGCGCGAATAGTTGAACCCGCGACGCAGGATCAAGTTCTCGTCGGTTTCGGCGGTGCGCGGGTTGGCCAGCCGGATGTGCGCGTCTAGCTTGATCCGCTCGCCCTTGGGATCGCTCGCATAGTCCGGGTCGGTGAACTCGCCAGACAGACCCATGGGCGCGCCGCTGACCTTCTCCCTTCCGATGATCGTCTCCTGTTCGATGAGCTGGGTTCGATCCCAGAACTCGACGAACATCCGGATGATGCGCACCGCCTGATACGAGCCGCCGACCGCCCACGCGGGCTCGCCGTCGCCTGGGCCCACCCAGACGTGGCGGTCCATCACGTCCGCATCGTCGACGACGAGGTTCCCCGTTCCGTCCTTGAAGCCCAACAGGTTTCGCGGGGTCGTCGCGCCGTCCGCACGGCCTGCGCCGATTCCCCGTGCGTATCCGTCGATCATCCAATTCAGCACCAGCTCGCCCCTGGTGCGTCGCATCAGCTGACGCAGCGCGAACTGCACGGTGTCGTTGTGCCCTGCCTCGAAGATGATCGAGACGTCGCCGTGGCTGAGCTTGGGATCCAGCTTGTCGTTGGCGAGGAACGGCATCTTGACCAGTTCCTTGGGCTTGCGATCGGCCAACCCGAACCGGTCGTCGAACAGCGACGCGCCGACGCCGACGACGATCGAGAGATTGTCGGGCGGCGGCTTCTCGCCGAGGATGCCGGAGTCGACGGGCGGAAACGCGGGGTCGCGCACGCTCGGTGGCTTGCCGGCCATCAGCCCGCGGATCTCGTCGGTGACGGCCCGAAGTGTCGCCTCTAGGCCCGCGCGGTCCTTGACCTGGAGGTTGAACGACGCCACCAGTCCCTGCTCGGGAATGGGCAGCGCCGTCACCCCCGCCTGGTGATCGCCTTCGAAGCCGACGAACGTCGGCGATGGCTCGGCCCGGTGGTGTCCATGGTGCGACGAGCTACCGATGGCGAGTGTCGCACCGACCCCGACCGCCGCGCCCGCTCCGGCGCTAACGGCGCCGGTGACGAAACCTCGTCGCGAAATGCCCTGGCGCGGCGGTCGATCGGTCACTTGAGGCCCAATACCCCCGAGACCTGCGACAGGTTCTCCGATAGTGCGGCCAATTGCGCCTTCAGGGTGTCGACGACCTGCGGGGTCACGGTCACGGCCGGGCACAGTGGCGACGGGTACTGGTCGCCCTCGGTGCAGTAGAGCACCCAGCCGCCATCCTTGCGCAGCGGCGCGAGCGTCGCGTAGATCTCGGTGATGCCACCGTCGATCTTGCCGAGGAGCGCAGGGTCCTTCTCGGTGAGCGCAGGGGTCAGCTGGTCGATCGCGGCCTGCGAACCCTGCAGGTTGGCGTCGAAGTCCCACAGGTCGGTCTTGGAGTAGCGCTCTTCCTCGCCGGTGATCTTGCCCTGCGACACCTCCTCGATGAGCTCGGCTGCGCCGTTCGCGACGTTGATCGGCTCGACCTTCAGACCCGCGATCTCGCCCTTGAGCTGTTGGATGCCCGCGTCGAGTTGGTCGGCGAAGGGCTTGCCGCCCTCGGTGGTGTTCTTCTCGAACAGCAGGTACTCGAGGCGGTGCCAGCCGGTGAACTTCGGGTCGTCGACGCCGGTGAAGTCATCGACGCGGGAGTCGACCGCGCCGTCGATGTCGGAGACCAGCTCGGCCAGCGGCTCGATGCGCTCCCACGGCATGCGCGACGGCGCGTATGCGGCTTGCGCGGCCTTCAGATCGCCTGCGCGCACCGCGTCGGTGAAGGTCTTGACGAGCCCGACGAGCTCGTCCACTTGCTTGACCGCGTACGCCTTGTAGCCGTCGGCCGCCTGCTGCGCGAGCGGGTTCGGCGTGGCTGCGGCGGCCGTCGTGGCGGTGCTGCTGCTGCCCGCCGTGCTCTCGTTGCTGTCGCCCTTGTCGCCGGAACAGCCGCTGAGAACTGCGCCGCCAATAAGCAAAGACGATGCAACGACCGACACTGGCCAGGCAAGATGCCGTCCCATGGAGCCTCCTTGTAGTAGTCGCGCAGTGACTTTACAGCTTTCCCACATGGCTAGGGTAGGCACGCCTAATTAAGGATTGCATCACCAAAGAAAGCCCGGGCCTGCGGGTCCGTAACTTGCGCGTTGGCCTACCGTAGGAGGCGACAAACGGCGGCATCCGTTTCGGCGCGGAGCCGCCGATGCGTGGTCCGCAATCACGGGACGATCGGGACGGCCCAATGGTGGGCTGAGTTGGTATCAGGGAGTGCAGTGTCGCAAGTGCGTTGGCTGCGGATCGTCGCGGTGATCACTGCGGCGACTCTGCTGTTGGCCTCCAGCTGTACCTGGCAGCTCGGCATTCCCATCCCCGAGGGCGTGCCGCCGCCCACGGGTGACCCGGTTCCGCCGGTCGACACCCACGCCAAGGGCAGGCCCGCGGATCAGCTGCACGAATGGGCCGCCGAGCGAGCGCCTCGGCTGGGAATACCCGTGACCGCGCTAGAGGCGTACGCCTACGCCGCCAGGGTCGCGGAGGTGGAGAACCCGAATTGTCACCTGGCCTGGACGACGCTGGCTGGCATCGGGATGGTGGAGAGCCATCACGGCACCTACCGGGGGGCCGTCATCGCGCCCAACGGAGACGTCACCCCGCCCATCCGCGGCGTCAGGTTGGACGGCTCGATGGGCAACATGACGATTCCCGATACCGACGGAGGCAAGCTCGACGGCGACCCTCACCTCGACCGGGCGATGGGACCGATGCAGTTCATTCCGGAGACGTGGCGGCTCTACGGTGTCGACGCGAACAACGACGGCAAGATAAGCCCCGACAACATCGACGACGCTGCGCTGTCGGCTGCGGGCTATCTATGTTGGCGCGGAAAGAATCTCGCGAAACCGCGGGGCTGGATGGACGCGCTTCGCGCCTACAACCTCTCCGATCAGTACGCGCGGACGGTGCGGGACTGGGCAACGGCTTACGCCGACGGCCACGGCCTGTAGAGCCGAAGATCCGGGCTGTAGAGCCGACCGACCCGCCAACCTCTAGGCTCGAACAGCCAGACGTATTGAACGCCCCACCCGACGAGGAGACGCCAGTGCCCATCATCGAGCAGGTCGGAGCCCGCGAGATCCTCGACTCGCGAGGCAACCCCACGGTCGAGGTCGAGGTGGCCTTGATCGACGGAACGTTCGCGAGGGCGGCGGTGCCGTCAGGCGCGTCGACGGGCGAACACGAAGCCGTCGAATTGCGCGACGGTGCCGACCGCTACGGCGGCAAGGGCGTGGAGAAGGCCGTCGATGCGGTCCTCGACGAGATCGCGCCGACGGTGATCGGGTTGAGCGCGGACGACCAGCGGCTCGTCGACCAGGCGCTGCTCGACCTCGACGGCACCCCCGACAAGTCGCGGCTCGGCGCGAACGCGATCCTTGGCGTGTCGTTGGCCGTCGCGAAGGCGGCCGCGGAGTCGGCGGGCCTGCCGCTGTTCCGCTACATCGGCGGTCCGAATGCGCACATCTTGCCGGTGCCGATGATGAACATCGTGAACGGCGGCGCGCACGCGGACACCGGCGTCGACGTGCAGGAGTTCATGGTCGCGCCGATCGGTGCGCCATCGTTCAAGGAGGCGCTGCGCTGGGGCGCCGAGGTCTACCACTCGCTGAAGTCGGTACTCAAGAAGCAGGGTCTGTCGACCGGTCTCGGTGACGAGGGCGGCTTCGCTCCCGACATCGCTGGCACCAAGGCCGCACTCGACCTGATCAGTTCCGCCATCGAGGGCGCGGGCTTCAAACTGGGTACCGACGTGGCGCTCGCGCTTGACGTTGCCGCGACCGAGTTCTACACCGACGGAACGGGTTACGCCTTCGAGAAGGAGACTCGGACGGCCGAGCAGATGACCGAGTTCTATGCAGGCCTGCTCGACGCCTACCCGCTCGTCTCGATCGAGGACCCGCTATCCGAGGACGACTGGGACGGCTGGGTCTCGTTGACGACGGCCATCGGCGACCGCATCCAAATCGTCGGCGACGACCTGTTCGTCACCAATCCGGAGCGGCTGGAGGAGGGCATCGACAAGGGCGCTGCCAACGCGCTTCTGGTCAAGGTGAACCAGATCGGCACGCTCACCGAAACGCTCGACGCCGTCGCTCTCGCCCACAACAGCGGATACCGGACGATGATGAGCCACCGCAGCGGCGAGACCGAGGACACCACCATCGCCGACCTTGCCGTCGCGGTGGGCAGTGGCCAGATCAAGACGGGTGCACCTGCCCGTAGCGAGCGGGTCGCGAAGTACAACCAGCTGCTGCGCATCGAGGAGGCTCTCGGCGACGCCGCTCGATACGCAGGTGACCTGGCCTTCCCCCGTTTCGCACCGGAGAGCAAGTAACTTTCATACATGCCCGACGCGAAGCGGCCTGACCCGAAGCGCCGCACTCCGGCGCCACGGCCGGCGGCGCGACCGAGTAAGGCGGGCGAAACCAGTCGGGGCCGTCCGCGGACCGGCGCGGCGGTACGGCGCGAGCCTCGAGTCGCACCCGATCCGGCGTCGGCCGAGGACGTTGCTCCCGAACCGGTCGTCGAGCCAATCAGGAAGGCGATCGCCGAGGCCGCGGAGCGGCAGTCCGAGCAGAGGTTCGGCTCGGCCGCGCGGCGAGCCGCCATCCTCGCCGCCGTGGTATGCGTCTTGACGTTGACGATCGCGGGTCCCGTGCGAACCTACTTCGCGCAGCGCGCCGAGGTGAAGCAGCTCACCGAGGCGGAGACGCAATTGCGCAAGCAGATCGCCGACCTGGAGCAGCAGAAGGTCAAGCTTGCCGATCCCGTCTACATCGCCTCGCAGGCGCGCGAGCGACTCGGCTTCGTCATGCCTGGCGACATTCCGTATCAGGTTCAGCTGCCACCGTCGGCTGGACCCAGCGCCGTTCCAGCCGGGCCGGATGCGGCGGTCGTGCCAAACGGCCAGCCGTGGTACACCGCGCTGTGGCACACCATTGCCGATGCGCCGCATGGGATTTCGCCTGCTCCCGTCGGCGACGACGTGACCTCCATCGTGCCCCCCGTCTTTCCTCCCGCCGGTGGTTGAGCAAGCCGATCTGGCCGCCGTCGAGGGCCAGCTGGGCCGCGAGCCCCGCGGGGTCCTGGAGATCGCATATCGATGCCCGAACGGCGAACCGGCCGTGGTGAAGACGGCGCCGAGGTTGCCCGACGGCACGCCGTTTCCGACGCTGTACTACCTCACGCACCCGGTGTTGACCGCTGCCGCAAGCCGATTGGAGTCGTCGGGCCTGATGCGGGAGATGACCGAACGGCTGGCGCACGACGAGGATCTCGCCGCGGCGTACCGGCGCGCGCACGAGTCCTACCTAACCGAACGCGACGCGATCGAATCGCTTGGCACGACGCACACCGGCGGAGGGATGCCGGATCGGGTCAAGTGTCTGCACGTGCTGATTGCGCATTCGTTGGCCAAGGGTCCGGGGATGAACCCGCTTGGCGACGAGGCGTTGGCGGTGTTGGCCGAAGAGCCTGCGATGGTCGGCATCCTCGAGCGGGAAAGGTGGACATGACCGAACATCTGCGGGTCGCTGCGGTCGATTGCGGCACGAACTCCATTCGCTTGCTGATCGCCGACGTCGTGGATGGCCGACTGCGCGACGTCCACCGCGAGATGCGCATCGTCCGACTTGGCGAAGGGGTCGATGCCACAGGCGAATTCGCGCCGGAGGCGCTGCAGCGCACCGAGGCGGCGCTGAGCGACTACGTCGACCTGATGCGTGAGCACTCGGCTACCAGGGTTCGGATGGTCGCGACGTCGGCGGCCAGGGACACGGCCAACCGCGACGAGTTCTTCGCGATGACGGCCAGGCTTCTGGGTTCGGTGGTGCCTGGCGCCGTCGCGGAGGTCATCGAAGGGACCGAGGAGGCCGCCTTGTCCTTCCGTGGGGCTGTCGGCGAATTGGACTCTGCGGCAGCGCCATTCGTGGTCGTCGATCTCGGCGGAGGGTCGACGGAGGTGGTCGTGGGCGGCGGAGCCGGGCTGCCGGCGACATCGGGCAGCAGCGACGTCACGGCCAGCTTCTCGGCCAACATCGGCTGCGTGCGCCTGACCGAGCGGTGCCTGCACTCCGACCCGCCGACCCCTTCGGAGATCGAGGCGGCGCGGGCCGTCGTACGCAATGCCCTTTCCGAAGCATTCGCGGTCGTGCCCGTCGACGCCGCCCGCACGTGGGTGGGTGTCGCGGGCACCATGACGACGTTGTCCGCCCTGGCGCAGGGGATGACGACGTACGACTCCGATGCCATCCATCTGTCCCGCGTGGGGGTCGCCGAGCTGGTCGCCGTCTGCACCGACCTGGTCGCCATGACGGTCGAACAGCGGCTCGCGCTCGGCCCAATGCACGAGGGCCGCGCCGACGTCATCGGCGGGGGCGCGATCGTCGTCCAGGAATTGGCGCGCGAACTCGGTGAAAGGGCCGGAATCGACGAGCTCATCGTCAGCGAGCATGACATCCTCGACGGCATCGCTCTTTCGATCGCCTAGCGGCCCAGCATCGGCGATCATGAACGTCGGGGAGAGGCGGCAACGTGAGTGATCGGATTTCGATCGTCATCGCAGAGGATTCTCTGCTGGTGCGGGACAGCGTTTCTCGGGCGTTGTCGACGAATCCCGACGTGACGGTGGTCGGCGAAGCCGAGGACTACGACGCGGCGGTCGAACTGGTCGAGCAGCACCAGCCGACGATCGTGGTCACCGACGTTCGCATGCCGCCCACGTCGACCGACGAAGGCATTCGGCTGGCGCAGTGGATGCGGACCGCGCATCCCGAGGTCGGAGTCATCGTATTGTCGAACTTCGCAGAACCGAACTACGCGGCGGGGTTGCTGGAGGGCGGCACGGCTGGCCGAGGCTACCTGCTGAAGGAACGGATATCGCACTTCGACGAGCTCGCCGAGGCGGTGCGCCAGGTGGCAATCGGCGGCACCGTGCTCGATCCGTTGGTCGTCGAGGCGTTGCTCGCCCAACCTCGTTCCGCGCCGACGCTGAGCCGGTTGACGCCCCGCGAACGCGACGTGCTCAGCGAACTCGCGACGGGCTTTAGCAACCGGACGATCGCGGCACGCCTGGTGTTGTCGCAGCGGGCGGTGGAGAAGCACATCAATTCGATATTCGCCAAGCTCGAACTGACCGTCGACGACTCCGTTGATCGGCGAGTGAAGGCCGTCCTGTTGTTCCTCGGCGACTCAGGATCGGCCGATGGTGTCGACTGAGCGACGGAAATGGTGGTGTCTACACCCTTGGCTGGTAGCAAACCCGGCAGCGATGATTACGCGGTGATGGACGAGCGCGTGCGAGTCTGGGTCGTCGACGACCAGGCCAGTTTCCGACGGGCAACCGCCGCGACCCTCGCCGCCATGGACGACTTCGTGATGGCAGGCGAGTGCGAGACTGGGGAATCGGCCGTCGAACGGCTACGTGACGCCGACGCCGACATCGTGTTGATGGACATCCACATGCCAGGGATGGGCGGCATCGAGGCCACTCGTCAGCTGCGTGCCGCACATCCGGATCTACTCGTCGTGCTGATGTCCACCTACGACATCGAGGACCTTCCTGCGGCGGCCTCTGACTGCGGGGCGGCCGAATACCTGCACAAGGAGCACCTTTCGCCAGCGTTGTTGAACCGGATATGGCAAGCAGGCGGCTGAGGCTTCCGCCTGCTGCCGGAGCGGTGCCCACGTGGCGCGCCCCGAAGATCCTGCTGCTCACGGCGTTCAACTCGTCGGCGTGGTTGGGCCACGACCTGATCAACCGGTTCAGAGCCGAGCGCTACGAGGTGTTTCTGGCCGCCCATCTCGGGGCGTGGGCCAGTGCCGGAGTCGTGCTACCGCTCCTGGAATACGCGCTGTGGTACCGAACGCTTTACGTGCTGCTCTTCGCGGCCGTCGGTGTCCCACAGTGCATTGCATTGGCGTTCGGGCTGCGGCTGGCTCGGCTCGGCCGATATTCGCAGTCGATCAGCTTGGTCTGCGTCACCAACTGGATCAGCGTCGTGTTGGTGACGCTCATCAACCCCAATTTCCTGGCGATGATGGCGCTGTTGGCTCTCGTCCCAGTTGTCTTCGCAGAGCCCTACATTCACTGGAAACGCGGCCTCGTCTTCTCCGTGATCACCGCCGCGGTCGTATTGCTGATGACCATGCTGGTGCGCTTCCTGCCGATCCCAGAGGCGGTGCAAAACGGCCCCTATTGGCTGGAGACCCTGGTCCTGGTCGTGGGGGTGCCGTTCAACGCGTTGCACATCATGGTGATCGCATGGAACAACGCGGCTGCGTTGAGGACCTCGGAGTCTCAGCTCGCAGAACGCGCCGACGAACTGGCGGCGTCACGCTCCCGTCTGACCACCGCGGCCGACGAGGAGCGCCGCCGACTCGAACGAGACCTGCACGACGGCGCACAACAGCACCTCGTAGCCCTCTCGGTCATCCTTGGGCTCGCCCGCAACGCAGATCACGACAAGTATCAAGCTCTGCTGACGGAGGCGTCCGAGCTGGTCGACACCTCCATCGTCGAGATCCGGCGACTCGCGCACGGCATCTATCCACCGCTGCTGGTCAGCGGCGGCCTGACGGAGGCCTTGCCGACGCTCGCCGCCCGTGCGACGGTCCCCGTGACACTGGACGTCCACGGCCTTGATCGCTATCCGACGTCAACGGAGGCGGCGCTCTACTACTGCTGCAGCGAGGCGCTGACGAATGCCGCCAAACACGGCGGGCCCGATACTCAGGTGACGGTCACGGCGAACGCCGACGACACGGTGCTGCGACTCGTAATCGCCGATACCGGAACGGGATTCGATCCCGCCACCATCGGGCATGGGCTGATCAACATGGCCGACCGGCTGTCGGCGATCGGTGGCACGCTCGCGATCGACACCGCGCCGGGACGCGGCACCCGCATCACCGCCACCGTCGACCCTCGGGCCTGACCACTCGCGCCGGGGGTGCAGGCACCCCCATCAATCGTGTAGCTCATACGGTGGGCAACGGGGTCCCGCCTCGGCAAGATAGAGCTACAAGTTCGAAACACCTTGTTTGACAGTATGTTCGAGGAGCGGGGGCTCACATGTCGACAACCGGAAGTCATACGGCATCCATATCGGTGGCAGATCGTCCACGTGCGACGCAGGGTCGACTTGCGCTGGTGCCGAGAAACTTTGACAATCACGCCACGCGCAAGTCCCTCCCGACCGGGATCGTGACTCTGCTGCTGGCGGACATCGAGGGATCCACTCGGATCTGGGAGACCCAACCTCGCGAGATGGCGGCCGCGCTCGCAGCCATGGATCGCGTGCTCGCCGAGCTCGTCAACGCCACCCACGGCGTATGCCCGATCGAGCAGGGCGAAGGCGACAGCTTCGTGGTGGCGTTCACGTCCGCGAGCGACGCCGTGATGTGCGCGCTCGCGCTGCAGGAGGCCGTCCCGTCGCTGATCCGCCTGCGGATAGGCGTTCACACCGGCGAGGTGCAACTGCGGGACGAGGGAAAGTACATGGGCCCGACGATCAACCGCGCAGCCCGGTTGCGCGAGCTCGGCCACGGAGGTCAGACCCTCCTATCGGGCACGACACGCGATCTCGTCTTCGGCGTGCTGCCGGATCGCGCGTGGTTGACGGACCTCGGCCGCCACTCGCTTCGGGACCTTTCCAGCCCCGAACGCGTGGCTCAACTGAGTCATCGGAACCTGCGCAATCACTTCCCGCCGCTGCGGATCCGCACGACCGAGGACGCGGTGAAGCCCGTGGTTCATCGAAACCGCTTCCACCGCACGGATTTACGGCGCAGTGCGGGTATCCGCACCGACAAGATTCTGGGCGCCGTCAGGAATCGGCTGGCCGACTACCTGAGCCCAGACTTCACATGAGCCACTGGTTGGTTGGGGGCGACGAGGGGCGCCCCCAACCAATCGGTTAGTCCTTTGGCGATTGCCTACTTTGGCGTCTCGGTGCAGTTGGGTCGGTTGCCGCAGTGACGCCCGCCGTCGCACCTGTTGCACTTGCACGAGCATGCCGGCTGGGGCTTGGTGGTAATGCGCATCTGGATCATCTCCGTTGGCTGCTGATTCGCAGGTCGATTTCGCACCCGATATCACGATGTGACGAGTTCACAATACTTCTACTCGTGCCGAGCGTGAAGGTCTTCGCGCGCGGCGGGTCACGACCGCAGGATCGGCTTGATGGCATCCAAGACCGCGACGTCCTCGATCGTCGATGGGGGCGCTTCGTCGCGGCCGTCGGCGATATTGCGCATCGTCTTGCGCAGGATCTTGCCCGACCTGGTCTTCGGCAGCGCCGCGACCACGTCGACGGTCTTGAAGCTGGCCACCGCGCCAACGTTGTCCCGCACGGCCGCGATCAGTTGCTCGGCGACGCCGTCGGCGGACGCACCTGCCTTGAGCACTACCAAACCTCTTGGCACCTGGCCCTTGACGTCGTCGCTGACGCCGATCACCGCGCACTCCGCGACGGCCGGATGCGTCGCGAGCGCGGCCTCGATTGCGCCCGTCGACAGGCGGTGCCCCGCGACGTTGATGACGTCGTCTGTCCGGCCCATCACGAAGACGTAGCCGTCCTCGTCGACGTATCCGCCATCGCCGGAGAGGTAGTAGCCGGGAAAGGCGCTGAGGTACGACGCGACGTACCGGTCGTCGTCGCCCCACAGCGTCGGCAAGGTGCCTGGCGGGAGCGGCAGCTTGACGCAGATCGCGCCCTCTTCGCCTGTGGCGCACTCGGACCCGTCGGGCGCCAGGATCCGGACGTCGAAGCCAGGCATCGCGACGGTGGCGGAGCCTGCCTTGGTCGGAAGTGCCTCGATGCCCATGGGATCGGCGGCGATGGCCCAGCCGGTCTCGGTCTGCCACCAGTGGTCGATGATCGGGATGCCGAGCGCGGCCCTTGCCCAGTCGTAGGTGCCGGGGTCGAGTCGCTCGCCGGCCTGGAACAGATACCTCAGGGCCGAGAGGTCGTGGCCGGCGAGGTGCTTGGCCTCCGGGTCCTCCTTCTTGATGGCGCGCATGGCCGTCGGCGCGGTGAACAGCGTGGTGACCCGGTGTTCGGCGGCCACTCGCCAGAACGCTCCAGCATCCGGGGTACCGACGGGCTTGCCTTCGTAAAGCACCGTCGTCGCACCGAAGAGCAGCGGACCGTAGACGATGTAGGAGTGGCCGACGACCCAGCCGACATCCGATGCGGCCCAATAGACTTCACCGGGCGCAGTGTCGTAGACGTGGCGCATGGTCCACAGCAGTGCGACGGCGTGGCCACCGTTGTCGCGCACGATTCCCTTGGGCTTGCCGGTGGTGCCCGAGGTGTAGAGGACGTACAGCGGATCGGTCGCCGCCACCGGAACTGGGTCGACGGGCTCGGCGTCGGCCATCGCCGTGGCCCAGTCGACGTCCCTGCCCGGCGTCAGAGCGCACGGCTTCTGGTCGCGCTGCAGGATGACGCACGCAGGGGTGTCGTGCTGGGCAATGTCGAGGGCCGCGTCGACCATCGGCTTGTAGTCGATGACGCGCGTTGGCTCGATGCCGCACGACGCCGAGACGACGACGGCGGGCCGCGCGTCGTCGATGCGGGCCGCGAGCTCGTTGGCGGCGAACCCGCCGAACACCACGGAGTGGACGGCGCCGAGCCGGGCGCAGGCGAGCATCGCGATGACGGCCTCGGGCACCATCGGCATGTAGATCACCACGCGGTCGCCCTTTTCTACACCGAGGCCGCGCAGCACGCCTGCGAATCGCGCCGTCTCGTCGAGCAATTCGCGGTAGGTGTAGGTGCGCTTGGTCCCCGTGAGCGGTGAGTCGTAGATGAGTGCTGGCTGGTCGGCGCGGCCGCCGTCGACGTGGCGGTCGAGCGCGTTGGCGCACGTGTTCAGTTCGGCATTGGGGAACCAGCGGTAGAAGGGCGGGTTGGTGTCGTCGAGGATGCGTTGCGGTTCGCGGGTCCAGGTCACCGCGCGGGCGGCGTCTGCCCAGAATGCGCTGGGATCGTCGATGCTGGCGTCGAACTGCTCACGGTATCCGGCCATACCCGCACGGTAGCTGGCGTTCACGGGCACCTCAGCGCCTTTCTGTATTGTCCGGGCATGCGCAATGAACCGCCGCCGATCGCAGGCGTTCGCAGGTCCTTCGTCGAGGCGCGAGGCGTGCGTTTCCACGTCACCGAGTCCGGGCCGGAAGATGGCAGGCCGGTGGTGGCCTTGCACGGCTGGCCGCAACACCATTGGGCGTATCGCGACCTGTTGGCCGACCCTCCGCCAGGGCTTCGGATCATCGCCCCCGACCTGCCGGGCTACGGATGGTCCGGACCGGCGCCTCACGCGTGGGCGAAGGACGACGTCGCCGCCGACGTGCTCGCGCTGATGGACGCGCTAGGTCTCGACCGCGTTCTTCTCGTCGGCCACGACTGGGGTGGCTTCGTGGGTTATCGAATGGTGTTGGAGACACCGGAACGCTTCGACGGGTATCTGGTGATCAACATGGCACACCCGTGGGTGACGCCTCGCATCCTGCTGCCGCACTTCTGGCGGTTGCTGACGTACCAACCGTTCATGGCAACGATCGGCGTGTGGCTGCAGCAGAAGACGCCGTACGTGGAGAAGGTCATCTACGGTGTGGGACCTCGCGAGCATCGGCTTGCCCCCGACGTCCGTCGGGTGTACTCGGAACGCTTCCGAGATCCGGTGGTGGCCCGCGCGGGCAGGGATACCTATCGGACCTTCCTCATTCGTGAAATGCCCTCGGCGGCAAGGCATCCAGAGACGCGCAGGGCGACGGTTCCGATCCGTGCGCTCTTCGGCACTGCCGACTTCGCGGTGCATCGCGCGCTTGCCGACCCGGCCACGGCGAACGCCGACGACTACACGTTCGACCCGGTCCCTTACGGCCACTTCGTCGCCGACGAGGATCCGGGCCTGGTGCGGGCGAAGCTGATCGCCCTGGCCCAAGAGACCGCTCACTAGCTCTAGCCCCACGCGACTTCGGCGCGCTTTCCACTCATTCCTGGGTGGAAAGCGCGCCGAAATCACGAACGGGCGGCGGCCAGAAGCTCGTCGCGAAACTTCGGATGTGCAATGGCGGCAAGCGCTTCCCCGCGCTGCAGCACGGTCCGGCCCTCCAGCTCCGCCACGCCGTACTCGGTGACGATGACGTCGACATGGTGGCGCGGCGTGGTGACCACGGTGCCCGCTGCGAACGACGGCACGATCCGCGACTGCAACTGGCCGTCCTTGGAGAACGTCGATGGCAGGCAGATCAGTGAGCGGTCGGACAATTCGAGCCCGGCCCCCGCCACGAAGTCCTCTGCTCCGCCGATGCCGCTGAATTGCTTGCCGTTGATCGTGTCGGCGACGACTTGGCCGTGCACGTCGATCGCGAGCGCGCCGTTGATCGAGATCATGTCGTCGTTGGCGCCGATCACCTCCGGCGAGTTGACGATGTCGACGGGCAGGAACGCGACGTCGGCGTTGCCGTCCAGCCACGCGTAGAGCTCGTTGGAACCGAACGCGAACGTCGTCACGCTCACTCCGTGGTACTGGCCCTTGCGGTCATTGCTGATCTTGCCAGCTCGGTGCAGATGCATGCAGCCGTCGGTGAACATCTCGCTGTGTATGCCGTAGCCGCCGCCATCGCCCTCTGCCAACAGCGTCGCGATCCGGTTGGGTATCGAGCCGATGCCGACCTGGAGGGTGGCGCCCGCCGCGATGAATTCGAGGGCATGCCGGGCAATCGCGTCGTCGACGTCGGTGGGTGGCGCGTCGCCGCCGGGCAGTTCGATCGGCGCGTCGGTCGACTCCACCATGACGTCGATCTCGTCGACGTGCAGCGCATGGCGATTCTCGCCGAGTCCGAACGTGCGGGGATATGCCTGCGACGTCTCGACGATCAGCACGCGCCCGGGATCGGCTCCAGCACGGCGCAATTCGCCGATGGTGCCGCCGGCATGCAGCGACAGCGAGCACCAGCCGTCGGCATCGGGCGGGGTGGCGACGGTCGTCATCACCCTCGGGGCCTGCCGTTCGAGCAGCGGTCCGAAGCGCCGGAAGTCCGCCGGCGTGAACTCGATGTCGGCACCGGAGGCGAGCAGCGCCCGCTCTAGCGGACCGTAGAAGCCCGACAGGTAGTGCACGCCGCTGCGCGAGAACAGTTCGGTGCCGACGGCCAGCAGCGCGCCGTAGACCTGGAGGTCGGTCCAGTCCTCGCGTTCGCCGAGCGCGCGAAGGAACGCGGGTGGCTGTCCGGGTCCGAGCGGGATGCCGAGCGTGTCTGCCGCCTCGAGCCGTGCGGCAGCCTGCTCTGCGGATAGTTGCTCGGGCATGGCGCGACCCTATCGTGCGCCCCACGGCGATTTGTGCACCCGCAACCGCGCCGACCGCGGGTGCGGGTGCACGAACCCCGGAGGCGGGTGCGGTGGCCGTTGATCGCGTGGCTCTGTGGTGACGGCGATCTGTGAGAATGCGGTGATGACCACGGACTGGCGCAGCATCAACCTCGCGAACTGGGAGTCTCGCGTGCCCGTGCACACCGGGCCCGACGGCTACGACCTCGCCTCGTTCGACGACCCGGCGTACCTGTCGGCGGTCGTGCGCTACGACCTGCCTCGGCTTGGCCGTCTCGACGGTCTCGACGTCGTGCACCTGCAGTGCCACATCGGTACGGACACGGTCTCACTCGCCCGGCTCGGGGCCCGCTCGGTGACGGGTCTCGACTTCTCGCCATCGGCGTTGGAGGCGGCCCGCACCTTGGCCAAGCGGGCGGGGGCCGACGTCCGGTTCGTCGAGTCCGACCTCTACGACGCGGTCGACACGCTTGGTGGGGACGGCTTCGACGTCGTCTACACCGGCATTGGCGCGTTGTGTTGGCTGCCCGACGTCCGCCGGTGGGCGGGCGTCGTCGCGGGTCTGCTGCGGCCAGGTGGTCGGCTGTTCATCCGCGAGGGGCATCCGGTGCTGTGGGCCATCTGCGACCCGCGTCCGGATCAACTGCTGGTGCTGGACTACCCGTACTTCGAGACCGAGGGAGTCGCATTCGTCGAAGAGGTCACCTACGCCGGCTCGGGCACCTTGTCCCACCCCGAGCTGGTTCACTTCAATCATGGCCTCGGCGAGATCATTTCGGCGCTGCTAGAGGTCGGGCTGACCATCGCGGCGTTCGAAGAGCATCGCGAGGTGCCGTGGAATCCGTTGGACGAAGCCATGATTCCGAGCCCGGACTTCGAGGACGAGTGGGTATTGGCGCAGGGTCGCGACCGAATGCCGATGACCTACACGTTGCAGGCCGTCAAGTAGTGACGGCCCACCTTTACGGCGTCAGCCGAACGGCAACTTTTCGCGGAGCGTGTCGACGAGGAACTGGCCAGTCGACACCGGCTTGAAGGCCCTGGCAGCGGCGGTCAGCGCGTCACGCGACTCTGCGCTCAGCTCGATGTCGGCTGCGGCGACGTTGAACTCGAGCTGTTCGACGCTGGAGGCCCCTGGGATGGCAACGACGCCGGGCAGGCTGATCAGCCAGGCCAGCGCCACCTGGGCCGGCTTGGCGCCGACGTCGGTCGCGACGTCGCGCAGCGTCTGTAGCAGCGGCTCGACGCGACGCAGATTCTCGGTGCCGAACAGCGAGTTCATCGCCCGCGCACCGCCGGGCGGACGGTTGTCGAGGCCATACTTTCCGCCAAGAAGTCCTTGTGCCAGAGGGCTGTAGGCAATCACGATGCGGTTCTCGCGCTCGGCGAACGGCACCAGATCTTCGAGGGCACCAGGCCGCGCGAGTGAAAAGTCGACCTGGTTGCTGATGACTGGCCTGCCGAGCGCGGCGTCGGCCTTCTTCCACCGCTCCAGCGAATAGTTCGATACGCCGGCCCCACCGATGCGGCCGCTGTCGAGAAGATCGCGCATGCCCGGCATGATCACCGAGTCGGGGACCACGGGGTTGGCCTGATGGATCTGGTAGAGCGGGATGCGGTCCAGTTGCAGTCGTTTCGCACTACCGCGCTCGCGCTGCTTGATGATCGCGCGAAACGGCGCGACGGGGAACACCTTGCTGGCGACGACGACGTCAGCGCGCTGGTCGCCGAGGGCCTCGCCGAGGATGCGCTCGCTCTTGCCGGTGCCGTAGATCTCGGCCGTGTCGAACAGCGTGACCCCCAAGCCGAGGGCTCGTTTCACGATGTCACGGGCTGGACCGTCGGCATATCCATCGCCGTAGCCCCACTCGCGCGAACCGAACTGCCAGGTGCCTAGCCCGATCCGGCTGGTGTGGCCGACGCCGTCGATCTCCAGGTATTTCATGGAGTCCACGGTACTGAAGCCGACTGGTTCGGCCTGGAGCCTGACGGCGCCAATTCGTACACCGACGTCAAAACCAAGTAGCTGGCGGCGGATATTGCCGCAAATCCAAGTAGCTGACCAACGGCTCGGACGTGCGATCCCGTGGGTACCGTCTGGCAAATGGCCTGAAGCATGGCCCGTGCAGGAAATTCTTGGCGAAGGAGAGCGACTCACGATGCGGTTCGATTCGAGGTCGACGGTCATCACGACCGCCTTGGCGACGGGCGTGCTCGCCACTGCTTCCGTCGGTGCGTTCTTCGAGGCGGGACGTGTACCAGCGACCTCGCCGCCGACACCCCGGGCGGTTGTGAGGGGGGCGCCGGCGTTGGCCGCGGTGGTGATGCCGACCCGGTTGTTTGCCGTGGTGGGCGGTGGGCAAAGTGCTGGGGCGGTTGCAGGTGGAGGTGCGGGCAGTGCCAGCGCGCTGTCTGGTGTCGTCGTCAACCTCGCGGCCGCCCCGCCGCGCCTGTCGGGGGTTCGGTCGCCGGTCGGTGTGCCGGTGGCACTGGCCAGACGCAACGCATCGGGTGCTTCGGGGGGTGGGGCGAATGCGAGCCTGGCCCAGGTTGGGCCGAATGACTTGGGTGGCCTGTTCGGTGCCGCGGTGGGGATTTTCATCGGCGACGGTGATGAGCCCGGTGAGAACGGCGGCCTGTTGATCGGCAATGGCGCCAACGGAGGTCCGGGTCAGGACGGTGGCCGCGGGGGCCTGCTGCTCGGCAACGGCGGACGCGGCGGTGACGGCGACGAATCCCATCCCGATGGCGGGAATGGCGGTAGCGCAGGGCTTTTCGGCAAGGGCGGCGATGGCGGCATCGGCCTATCACGCGAGGCGGCCCTGGGCACGCCGCTACAGGCCGGTAAGGGTGGCAATGGCGGCGCCGGTGGTTTCGTAGTCGGTGACGGCGGCGCTGGCGGCGCCGGCGGCACGGCTCTCGTCAATGGAGCGCCTGCAACCGGCGGTGATGGCGGTCGCGGCGGCCGTTCTGGTCTCATCGGAGATGGTGGCGCGGGAGGCGCAGGCGGTAACAGCGGAGATGCGATCCTGCTATTCGCGGGAACGGTCGGAGTCGCAGGCAACGGCGGTGCTGGCGGTCACGCGCTCTTCATCGGCAGCGGCGGTGCGGGCGGAGCGGCCGGCGGCGTTCACGCTCAGGAAAGCGCGACCGTCGGCACCGGCGGTGCAGGCGGCAACGGTGGCTTCTTGGCAGGCAATGGCGGTCGAGGCGGTACCGGCGGAGACAAGGTCGCGTATGTGAGTATCGGCGGTCCAGCCGGTCGGGGCGGTGCTGGTGGCAACACCGGACTGCTCGGCAACGCCGGTCGTGGGGGTGACGGCGGAATCGGCACCAACATCGGCGGCGGTGACGGTGGCCGAGGTGGTCACGTCATCGGCATCGGCAATGGCGGAGATGGCGGTGACGGTGGTAGGGGCGGCGTTCGAGGGGGCAACGGCGGGGACGGCGGTGGACCGGGCATTCTCGGTGGTCAGGGCGGTGCCGGCGGAAACGGCGGAGGAGCCCTCGCCCAGTTCGGTCGGGGTGGAGACGGAGGCGACGGAGCCAACGCGGTGGGCTTGGGTGCCGGCGGCCGCGGCGGCCGCGGCGGCGACAATTCATCCGCAGGCGGTAACGGGGGCAATGGCGGCAGAAGCGGCCCGTTCAACGTCGGCGGTCGTGGCGGCGACGGCGGAAGTGCGGCCACAGGCGTGGGCGATGTCTCCGGCGGCCAGGGTGGCCGCGGCGGACGTGGGGGCTTCAACGCGAAGGGTGGCGCGGGCGGAAACGGCGGGTCAGCCACCGCTAGCCCTGGTTTCGCCGGTATCGGAGGCAACGGCGGCGATGGTGGCCGTCCCGGTGGGCACGGCGGGATTGGCGGGAGCGGCAGCACCAACCCCGGCGAGAACGGGAACGACGGCTAGCTACTCCTGGAACCGGTAGCCCATCCCCGCTTCGGTCAGCAGATGCTTGGGGTGCGACGGATCGGCTTCCAGTTTGCGCCGCAATTGCGCCAAATAGACTCGCAGGTAATGGGTTTCCTTGGCGTATGCGGGGCCCCACACCTCCTTGAGGAGTTCCTCGCGCCCGACGAGCTTGCCTCGGTTGCGCACCAGCATCTCCAGCATGCCCCACTCGGTAGGGGTCAGATGCACCTCGGCGCCGTTCTTGGTGACCTTCTTCGCCGCCAAATCCACTGTGAATGACGATGTTTCGATGATCGGTTGGTCGGTATCCGCGGATGCGGTGGCACGCCGGACCGCTGCTCGCAGCCGCGCCAGGAACTCATCCATGCCGAAGGGCTTCGTCACGTAGTCGTCGGCACCCGCGTCGAGAGCCATCACCTTGTCGGACGAATCAGTGCGCGCCGACAGCACGATGACGGGTGCGGTCAACCAGCCGCGAAGGCCCTCAAGCACCTCGATGCCGGACATGTCGGGCAGGCCGAGGTCGAGCACCACGACGTCGGGCTTGTGCTCGGCAGCGAGCCGAAGTGCTTGCGCGCCGGTGGAGGCGGTGTCCACGTCGTAACCGCGGACCGACAGGTTGATGCGCAGTGCGCGAAGGATCTGTGGCTCGTCGTCGATGACGAGCACTCTGGTCTTGGTCGCGGTCATGGCAGCCTGCCGTTGGGTGCGGCGAGATCGACCACGACGGTGAGGCCGCCGCCGGGGGTGTCGGTCGCCGCGATGGAGCCGCCCATCGCCTCGACGAAACCCTTTGCGACGGACAGTCCGAGGCCGACGCCGGCGCTGTTGTCCTGATCCCCGAGCCGCTGGAAGGGCTCGAAGAGCTGTTCCTCGGTGCCGCGCGGGATGCCTGGTCCCTCGTCGATGACGTTGATCAACACGCGTTCGCCGACCCGGCCCGCATTGACCCGAACCACGCCGTCCGGCGCATAACGCAGCGCGTTGTCGATCAGGTTGACGAGTACCCGCTCCAAGAGGCCCGCGTCGGCCAGTACGACGGCGTCGTCCACCTCCACCTTGACCCGGTCGAGCCCAGATCGGCCGTATCCCGTTGTCCCCCTGTTGATTCCGAGCAGCGCGCGTTGCACGACCTCTTCCAGGTACACACGGCGCAGCTCGGGTTTGACGACCCCCGCGGCCAACCGTGACGAGTCGAGCAGGTTGCCGACCAACGCGGTCAGCTGGTCGATCGATTCCTCGACCGTGGCGAGCAGCTCGGCAGTGTCCTCGGGGGAGAAGCCGACGTCGTCGCTGCGCAGGCTTGACACCGCCGCCTTGGCGGCCGCAAGCGGGGTGCGGAGATCGTGGCTCACGGCGCTCAACAGAGACCGACGGAGTTCGTCGGCACGTGCGATGGCCTCGGCCTTGCCTGCCTCCTCGACCAGCTGACGTTGCCGAACCAACCCAGCGGCCTGCTTCGCGACGGCGCCAAGCACGCGTCGGTCGCGGGCTGCGAGTTTCTTGCCAGCCATCAACAGCCAGAATTCGTCGTCGCCGACCTCGACGGCGGTGTCCGCGCTGTCGACGTCGACACAGGGGTCCGTGCCCACGCAGGCCACGATGCCGGAGCCCTCTCGCAGCACGCTGACCGCCCGCTGTGCATAGGTTTCGCGGACACGTTCCAACAGCGTAGTGAGGTCGGCGTCGCGAAGGACGGAACCGGCGAACAGGGCGAGGAGTTCCGCTTCCTGCGAGGCATGACGGGCTTCACGCGAGCGGCTGGCGGCCCCGTCGACGAGTGCGGCCACCGCGACCGCGACGGCCAGTAGCACGACGATCGTGATGGCGCTGTCCGGTTCGGCGATGGTGAAGGTGTAGCGCGGGGCGACGAGGAAGTAGTTCAGCAGCAGGCCGGAGAACAGCGCGGACAGGGCGGCAGGCGCGACGCCGCCGAGCAGGGCGACGATGAGCACGCCGACGAAGAACAGCGCACTCTCGCCGCCGATGCCGAGGAAGCGGTCCAACAGCAGCACCGTGACCGCGCAGATTACGGATGGGACGGCGATGGCCGCGAGCCACGACGTGAGATGTCGTTGTCGCGGCGATAGTTTGGTGATCGACCACCCAGGCTTGACCTGTTCGTGGGTGACCATGTGCACGTCGATCTTTCCCGAATCGTGCACCGTCTTGGCGCCGATGCCCTCGTCGAAGATGCGCGCCCACCGCGAACGGCGGGATATCCCCAAGACGAGTTGGGTGGCATTCATCTCGCGGGCGAAGTCCAGAAGGGCGGCGGAGACGTCGTCCCCGATGACGGTGTGCAGGGTGGCGCCCAGACTGGCGGTGAGCTCCCGCACCTTGCCCATTGCTGGAGCCGATACGCCGGCCAGCCCATCGCCGCGGACGACGTGGACCACCATGAGTTCGGCGCTCGACTTGGATGCGATTCGAAATGCCCTGCGCACCAAAGTTTCTGATTCCGGCCCACCGGTAACCGCCACGACCACCCGTTCGCGGGCCTCCCACGTCGCGTTGATCTCGTGGTCCTTGCGGTACTTCGCGAGTGCGGCGTCGACCTGGTCGGCGAGCCACAGCAACGCAAGCTCACGCAGTGCGGTCAGGTTGCCCTGCCGGAAGTAGTTGGACAGGGCCGCGTTGATGCGTTCGGGGGCGTATACGTTGCCGTGGGAGAGCCTGCGGCGCAACGCCTCCGGAGTGATGTCGACCAGTTCGATCTGCGCGGCGGCGCGAACGATGGCGTCAGGCACGGTCTCCTGTTGCTCGATGCCGGTGATCTGTGCGACGACGTCGTTGAGACTCTCGAGGTGTTGCACGTTGACCGTCGAGATCACCGAGATGCCTGCGTCGAGCAGCTCCTCGACGTCCTGCCAACGCTTGTGGTTCTTGCTGCCTGGCGTGTTGGTGTGGGCGAGCTCGTCGACGAGCACCACCTCGGGGTGCCGCGCCAATACCGCAGGCACGTCGAGTTCCGGGAAACGGCTGCCGCGGTACTCCACGTAATGCGGCGGAATGAGCTCGATGTCCTGTAGCAGTTCAGCGGTCTTCTTGCGGCCGTGGGTCTCCACGACAGCGGCGACCAAGTCGGTGCCCCGCTCCACTCGGCGGTGGGCCTCGCCGAGCATCGCGAAGGTCTTGCCGACGCCTGGGGCCGCACCGAGGTAGATGCGCAGTTCCCCACGCTTCTGACCGTTCGGTGCGGCGCTCACGTGCTCATCATCCACCTGCGGGCTCAGCTCCTTACGGGATACTTCTGATCGAGCGCGAGGTTGAGTTCCAGCACGTTGACCCGAGGTTCGCCCATGAAGCCCAGATCGCGGCCATAGGTGTTGTCGGCGACGAGCTGACGCACCTGGTCGGTGCCGAGTCCGCGAGCCTTGGCGACGCGTGCCACCTGGATGTCGGCGTACGCGGGGGAGATGTTGGGATCCAGACCGCTACCGCTCGCGGTCACCGCGTCCGCGGGCACCACTGGGTTGGCCGGGGCGGATCCACGGATGGGCACGATCTGACCGACCGAGTAGTCCTCTTCGGGCTGCGCACATTCGACCTTCACGCCTTCGTACGTGGCGAGGAAGGGTGCCTTGGTCGTCGAGCACGGTTGATTCACGCTGACCACCTTGGTGGGGTGGACGACGTTGCCCGCCGTGTCGCGCGGACCGATGACCGAGAGCACCGCGCCGACGCCGTCGCCCGTGCAGAAGGGTCGCGATCCGTCGACTCCCTCCAGCGTGCCGATCGCGGCGCTGCGCGAACACACCAGGGTCAGCAGGCTTGGCTTGTCCGGTGTGTCGACGATGCTCTCTGGACCGAGATTGCTTGCGCCACTCGCCAATGGGTCGTAACCGGCACCTGCCGCAGACGGACGGCTCTGGAAGTACTGCGGCAACGGGTGACCGTCGGCGTCGGTGAACGACTGGCCGATGAGCGAGCTGCCCACAGGCTTTCCGTCGACCGAGATGATCGATCCCTGCGCCTTGTCGTCGAGGCCGGGAATCAGTGCCAGCGCCCAGACGACCAGCGGGTACCCGATGCCGGTGATCACCGTGAAGACCAGCAACGCGCGGAACGCTGCCCAGTGATTGCGAATGAGGTTGGAAACATTCATGTTAGGACATCCCGGGAAGAAGTTGGACGACGAGATCGATGAGTTTGATCCCGATGAACGGGGCGACGATGCCGCCGAGACCGTAGATGTAGAGGTTGCGGCTCAACAACTTTGACGCACTGCTCGGGGTGTACCGAACGCCACGGAGCGACAGCGGGATCAACGCGACGATGATGATCGCGTTGAAGATCACGGCGGACAGAATGGCGGACTCGGGACTGTGCAACCGCATCACGTTCAGCAGGTCCAGACCGGGGAACAGTGCGACGAACATCGCCGGAATGATGGCGAAGTACTTCGCGATGTCGTTCGCGATCGAGAACGTGGTCAGCGCCCCGCGGGTGATCAACAGTTGCTTGCCGATCTCGACGATTTCGATGAGCTTCGTCGGGTCCGAGTCGAGGTCGACCATGTTGCCGGCTTCCTTGGCGGCCGACGTGCCGGTGTTCATCGCGACGCCGACGTCGGCCTGGGCCAACGCAGGGGCGTCGTTCGTGCCGTCACCGGTCATCGCGACGAGCCTGCCGCCTTCCTGCTCACTCTTGATCAGTGCGAGCTTGTCCTCGGGCGTCGCCTCGGCGAGGAAGTCGTCGACCCCGGCCTCGTCGGCAATGGCCTTGGCGGTCAACGGGTTGTCGCCGGTGATCATCACGGTCCGGATGCCCATCCGGCGCATCTCGTCGAAGCGTTCCCGCATGCCCTGCTTGACGACGTCCTTGAGGTGGATGACGCCGAGCACCGCCGGTGTGCCGTCGCGGATCTCGGCGACTGCCAAGGGAGTGCCGCCAGCGGCCGAGATCCCGTCGACGATGTCGCCGAGCTGCGTGGACACCTTGCCACCGTTGCTACGGACCCACTCGGCGACCGAACTTGCCGCACCCTTGCGGAGTTGGTGTCCCTCGATGTCGACACCGGACATCCTGGTGGTGGCGGTGAACTCCACCCAGTGGGCGCCCGTCAGCTCACCAGGGGTTCTGGCGCGCAGTCCGTACTGCTGTTTGGCGAACACGACGACCGAACGCCCCTCTGGGGTCTCGTCGGCGAGGCTTGACAGCTGCGCAGCGTCGGCGAGTTGCTCCTCGGTGACGCCGTTGAGTGGCACGAACTCGGCCGCCTGCCGGTTGCCCAGCGTGATGGTGCCAGTCTTGTCCAGTAGCAAGGTGTTCACGTCGCCCGCGGCCTCGACTGCTCGCCCGGACATGGCGAGCACGTTGCGCTGCACTAGCCGGTCCATGCCCGCGATGCCGATGGCCGACAGCAGTGCGCCGATCGTCGTCGGGATGAGGCAGACCAATAGGGACACCATGACGATTCCGGTCACGCCGTTGCCGTCGAGGGCTTGGGTGTCGGGCACGCCAGGGTTGTTCGCCTTGGCGAAGATCGCCAACGGCTGCAGGGTCGCAACGGCGAACACGAAGATGATGGTCAGTGCGGCCAGCAGGATGTTCAGCGCGATCTCGTTGGGCGTCTTCTGCCGGTTGGCGCCTTCGACGAGAGCGATCATCCGGTCGATGAAGCTCTCACCCGGCTTCTGGGTGATCTTCACGACGATGCGGTCGCTCAATACGGTGGTGCCACCTGTCACGGCCGAGCGGTCGCCGCCGGATTCGCGGATCACGGGAGCCGACTCGCCAGTGATCGCCGACTCGTCCACCGAGGCAATGCCTTCCACGACGTCACCGTCACCGGGAATGGCCTGCCCGGCTTCGACGACGACGATGTCGCCCTGCTGTAGCAGCGGCGCGGCTATCTCTTCTTCGGTTCCGGTGCCGCCGGGGGTCCATCCGGTCAAGCGGCGGGCCATGGCGTCCGACTTGGCCCGGCGCAACGTTTCCGCCTGTGCCTTGCCGCGTCCTTCGGCGACGGCCTCCGCGAGGTTGGCGAAGAGGACCGTCAGCCAGAGCCAGACCACGATCGACCAGGAGAACCAGGTCGAATCCCGAACTGCCAGAACCGTGCTCCACACCGCGCCGATCTCGACGACGAACATGACCGGGTTTCGCCACAGCGTGCGGGGATCGAGCTTGCGGAACGCGTCGGGCAGCGACTTCAGCAGCATCTTCGGGTCGAGCAATCCGCTCTTGACTGTGCCCTTTTGCGTGTGCGTGGTCTGCTGCTGGGACGCAGGCGAATCAATGGTTGGAGTGGACATTTCAGTGAATTCCTTCAGCGAGGGGTCCCAGTGCGAGCGCGGGGAGGAAGGTGAGGGCAACGAGGATCACGGTGACGCCGACGACCATGCCGACGAACTGTGGCCGGTGAGTGGGCAACGTCCCGATGGACTCCGGCGTTGTGCCCTGGCGGGCCAGTGCGCCGGCGAGTGCCAGAACGAAGATCATTGGCAAGAAGCGACCGAGGACCATCGCCACGCCGAGTGCGGTGTTGTACCAATCGGTGTTGACGCTGATACCGGCGAACGCCGAACCGTTGTTGTTCGCTGCGGAGGTGAACGCGTACAGCACTTCCGACATGCCGTGCGGCCCGCTGTTCAGCATGCCGGCCCGCTCGCCGGGCAGCGCCATGGCGGTCGCGGTTCCCACCAGCACCAGCAACGGCGTGATCAGGAAATAGCTTGCAGCCAACTTGATTTCGCGGGGAGTGATCTTCTTGCCCAGGTACTCCGGCGTACGGCCGACCATGAGCCCGGCGACGAACACGGTGATTACCGCGAGGATGAGCATGCCGTACAAGCCGGATCCCGTTCCGCCAGGGGCGATCTCGCCGAGCTGCATGTTGAACAGCGCCATCATGCCGCCGAGGCTCGTGTAGGAGTCGTGGAACGAGTCGACGGCTCCCGTCGAGGTAAGCGTCGTCGCGTCGGCGAAGACTGCCGAGTTGAAGACGCCGAAACGTTGTTCGACACCCTCGCTCGCCGAACCGATGGCGGTGGGGTTCGTGCCGTGGGCCTGGAGCTGGAAGAAGCTCATCAACGTGACGCTGAGGATGGCGAGCGTGCCCATCACGGCGACGATCGCGTATCCCTGCTTCTTGCTGTCGACCATGCAGCCGAATGTGCGCGGCAGCGAGAAGCTGATGACGAGCAGCAGGAAGATCTCGACCCAGTTGGTCCACGCGGTGGGGTTCTCGAACGGGTGCGCGGAGTTGGCGTTGTAGAAGCCGCCGCCGTTGGTGCCGAGTTCCTTGATGGCCTCCTGGCTGGCGACCGGACCACCCGTGATGGTCTGGGTTCCGCCCGCAAGCGTGTTCACGACCTGGTCGTGCAGGTGGAAGTTCTGGATCGCGCCGCCTACGAGGAGGATCAGCGCAGCGATCAGCGCGAACGGCAGCAGGATCCGGATGGTGCCGCGCACCAGGTCAACCCAGAAGTTGCCGAGGTCGCTGGTGCGTCGTCGCGCGAAGCCGCGGACGAGTGCCACGGCGACGGCCATGCCGACGGCTGCCGAGACGAAGTTCTGAACCGTCAGCCCGGCCATCTGGACGAGGTGACCTTGGGTGGATTCGCCCGAGTACGCCTGCCAGTTGGTGTTGGTGACGAAGCTGATCGCCGTGTTCCATGCCAACGCGGGCGTCATGGGCGTTGCGGGTTCGTTCAGGTGCAGCGGAAGCTTGCCCTGGACGAGTTGGAACAGGAACAAGAACAGGACGCTGACCCCCGAGAAGGCGAGCACGCTTCGGGCGTAGGCGCCCCACGTCTGTTCCGCCTTGGGGTCGGCGCCGATCAGCCTGTAGAGCACGCGCTCGACGCGAGAGTCCTTCTCGGAGTCGTAAACCCGGTACATGTAGTCACCGAGGGGAACGTGGACGGCGGCCAACGCCAGGATCAGAACGGCGAGGAAGATGATCCCCGCGGTGAAGGTACTCACCTAGAACCTTTCCGGAAGGAGAAGGGCGGCAACGAGAAACAGTGCGATAGCGATCGCGAGCACTAGGCCGATCGCGTTGTCGACGCTCACAGTCGCTCGACCGCCTTCTGCGCCAGGCCAAGCAGGGCGAAGATCGCCACCGTCAGCAGGACGTACACCATCACGGACATCTCGTCTCCATTTCGCATCACGCCAACTCGGGCGGGCCGTCACCGAGATTCAACGCGCGATTTCTACGCAATCCGTGCGTCCTTACGGTTTCTTGACGCTGGCCGCGCGTTCGTTTACGCCCTCCTAGCACTAGCGGTGATGGAGGTCACGAATGCCGAGGTGAAGGGCTGGTTCGCCGTTCTTTACGGCCGCCATGGCCGGTGCGTGGGCGTCGTCAAGAAGGCGTCAAATTTGGTCGTCACGTCGTCAGGAGAGCGTCAGGAAGCGGTTCGAGGCTTCTATTCGGAGCCACCCTTGAAAAGTGCCGTCGGCATCGAGGTCGCGGCATACCGAGGAGCAGCAGTGACAACCGCCGAGTTGGTCCATCCCGCCGCAGCCGACGCAGTGGAGTTTGCCGAGTACCGCGCGTCCATTCCTGGCATCGCCATCGCTTGTCCTGGGGAAGCTCTGCGGGACGACGAGGTAGCGCGATGGGCGAGACGACGCGGCGTCACCGTGACTGCACATACCAGTGACCAACTCGCCCTGGCGGTTTCGTCGGGCATCGATCCCGCACGCATCGTGATGCATGGCGATCGCGGAGCGTGGGGGCCGATCCGTTGCGCGGTGAGGGTCGGCGTGCGGCAATTCGTCGTCGACGCCGCAGAGCAGGTGCCCATCCTGGAGCATTGCACCCGTCGTCGTCAGCAGGTTCTCGTCGACGTGAGCACAGTGCGCGGCGACGAGATCATCGAGGCGGCAGCCGATTCAGACCGGCTGGCACTTGTCGGACTGCACTACCGGATGGACGCGAACGCGACGGGGATGTTCCGCTACGCCATCGCGGTCGATGCGATGGTCGCGAGGATGGCAGGGTTGTACGCGCGCCGCGGGCCTGTCTCGTGTCGCATCAGTCTTGCTGGACCCCTTGATGTTTCGTTACCGGTCGCGGGTCGGATTCTCGACGAGGCGACGGAGTCGAGCTGCGTCAGGCACCACGTTCCTCGGCCGAGCGTGGTGTTCACACCTGCGCTTCGGTGAGTGATTCGTACACCTGCCACCAAATGAACTCGTGGTCAGCGATGGAGATCTCGCCGAGCTCGAGGCTGGCGTCGGCCTTCAAGAGAGTCTCGGCCGATTGCGAAAGCTGCGCGTATCGGGCCGCCGTCGTCGGGTCGTGATAGCCGTCGATGACGATGGCCTGCAGCGTGCGGACCCGTGAGCGAGCGTTGCCCGCCATCGCGTAGGCGAACGCACCGGCCCCGACTGTCACCGCCACCGCGTAGGCGCATGCAATCGGGGGCCGCTGGTTGACGCTGAGTGCGGTCGCCACCAGCAGCCATAGCACCGCACCCCAGGTTGGCCACGACCGGGCCAGCCGCACGTAGCGTCGCTCCACCGTGGTGATGCCCGGGGGGAGGACGATGAGCCGGAACCTCCTGAACCCGCTTCGGCCGGGCCCCACTTCGAGCGCACCCCAGGCGTGTTCGCCGTCGAGCATGCGCGACCGCCACGACTTGGGGACGACTCGCTGCGGTTCTCGCTGCATGACTCCAGAGTCCTCGCCAATCGTGAGGTTGGCGATGGGCCCGACCAAATCTTTACGGTCCCTGCGCGTGATTTCGTGGGGTGCCGCCGCGCGATCCATCGGGTGGACGGGTTGGGCTACGGAGGTGGGTCGGCCCTGTGAATTGTTCCATTTCGCCGTGTCCCGCAACGCCGGAGGTGTTGACTGAAATAAGCGTCTTTCGGTCTATCGAGGTGGGTGTCATGGCACGCGTTGATCTGTTTGCGAAGATTCCGTTGATCGGGATGACACTGGTCTTCCTGGCGATGTTCATCGTCGCGGTCACTGCGTATCTTCACGCGGGTTGGTATTCGATCATCGGCTACGCGATTGCGGCCGTCGTCGCGGTGGTCGGCTTCGTGATGACGTTTCGCGACGTCAGCGATACGCCGGGACCTCCGGAGCATTGGGATGCCCGCGGCGACACCGTTGATCCTGCGGCATCCGGAAACTGACTAGAGAGCGAGGACTTCTTCGATGACCACTGAACCCAAGGCTTCGGCGTACGACAACTCCTCGCTGTTGGCGGAGGACGAGGGCTACCACAAGGGTCTCAAACCCCGACAGCTGCAGATGATCGCGATCGGCGGTGCCATCGGCACGGGACTGTTCCTCGGTGCAGGCGGTCGACTGCACAACGCAGGGCCAGGACTGTTCTTGAGCTACGCGTTCTGCGGCATCTTCGTCTTCCTCATCCTGCGGGCGTTGGGCGAGCTCGTGCTGCACCGGCCGTCGTCGGGGTCCTTCGTGTCGTATGCGCGAGAGTTCTTCGGCGAGAAGGCGGCGTTCGTCGCCGGCTGGATGTACTGGCTGAACTGGGCGTTCACGGCCATCGTCGACTCGACGGCGATCGCCACCTACTTTCACTACTGGTCGTCGTTCGGTAGCGTCCCGCAGTGGCTGATCGCATTGATCGCGTTGGCGCTCGTAGTGGGCGTAAACCTCATTTCGGTCACCCTGTTCGGCGAGCTCGAGTTCTGGGCCGCAGCGATCAAAGTCCTTGCACTGCTGACATTCCTGGTCGCGGGCACCATCTTTCTTGCGGGCCGCTACCACATTCAGGGGCAGTCGACCGGTTTCAGCGTGATCGCCAGCAACGGCGGGATCTTCCCCAATGGCACCTTCCCATTGGTGATCGTCATGTCTGGTGTCGTATTTGCCTATGCCGCAGTCGAACTCGTCGGAACGGCGGCCGGTGAGACTGCCCATCCGCACAAGATCATGCCGCGCGCGATCAATTCGGTGATCGCACGTATTGCCGTCTTCTACGTCGGTTCACTGTTCTTGCTGGCGCTCCTGCTGCCGTACAGCACCTACAAGGCCGGCGAGAGTCCGTTCGTCACGTTCTTCTCCAAGATCGGAGTCGACGGCGCGGGCACGATCATGAACATCGTCGTCTTGACCGCCGCGTTCTCCAGCCTGAACGCCGGGCTGTACTCGACGGGGCGGATTCTGCGGTCGATGGCGATGAACGGCAGCGCACCGAAGTTCACGGCGCGGATGTCCAGCCGCGGTGTGCCGTATGGCGGAATCTTCCTGACCGCGGTCGTCGGGCTGTTCGGCGTGATTCTCAACCTTCTAGTGCCCGGCCAGGCGTTCGAGATCGTGCTCAACATCGCGGCGCTCGGCATCATCGCGTCTTGGGGCACGATCGTCCTCTGCCAGATCCAGCTTTACCGCTGGGCGAAGAAGGGCATCCTCGAGCGGCCGTCGTTCCGGCTGTGGGGTTCGCCCTACACCGGCTACCTCACGCTGGCGTTCTTGCTCGGGGTCGTCGTCCTGATGGCATGCGACCCGCCCATCGGAACCTGGACCGTTGCCACGCTGGTGATCATCATTCCGGCGCTGATCGTCGGCTGGTTCGTGGTCCGCGGGCGGGTGTTGGAGGTCGCCAGGGAACGCCAGGGATACACCGGCGAATTCCCGGTCGTCGCCAATCGGCCGCTGCCACCAGAGAAGGACAAATAGGGCTGATCTCACCCATTTCGTGCCTGCCGCGGAAACGGTGACGGCGCATCGGTGCAGTTGATCAACCGGGCTGTGGTCCTTCGAGGGTAAGCACGCCGGATCTCGGGACCCTTCGAACACGGCGGCCGACCCGCACGCAGCCGCTCGTTTGGTCCGCGACGGCGGCGGGTAAGCCGCGGTGCTGACAGTGCACAGGCGTCGCACAGCATTGGCTCGCCGCGCTCGGGAGTGACGGGAACTGGAAGTGTGGCAAAGGAATCCGACTCCGACGGCGAAGCGGAGGCGCGCCAGCAGCCGGCGGTGAGGGCAATGCGGTCGGAGTCGGATTCGGGACCTGCAGCGTGGTCTGCGAATTTTCTTATGACAGAGCGGGTGGGGACGGTGGGATTCGAACCCACAAATGTCAGGCGTTTTAAGCGCCCCGCCGATGCCAATTAGGCTACGTCCCCTCTACGCAGCCGAGTCTATCGTGGAGGCAGATCTCTTGTTCCTGCCTCTAAAGGTCGGCGTGAGTGAGTGGCAATTGGGGCACAACAGTCGAAGGTTTTGCAACGCGTTGTTTTTGTGGTTCCCGTCGATGTGGTCCAGCTCCAGAGGGATCTGATGGCCCGTCCACATGTCCAGCTTGCAGCAAGAGCACCTCCGCTCGAGGACGCCTTCGTTGATAAGGCGCCGGCGCAACCGATCGGACTGGATTGGATATTCGTTGGAGAGGTAGTCCTCGATCGGTCGAACACGGTGAGCGACCGTCGCGCCTCTTGACCAAGCCTGCCCGGCGAAGTGAGAAGTATCGAGATCGAGTCGCTCGATGGCTCGGTGCAGCACGCGGTAGTTCCCGCCCTCTGGCACGACACCTAACAACCTGAGTGCGCCAGCAATGGAATGAGAGCGCCTGACCGCCGCGCGATACTGCTCATCGCTGATCTTGTAACGCCCCAGCCGATTTGGTTCTGGGACAGAGGCCAGGAACGCGTCGGCCTCAACGGCATTTCTAAACCGTCGTCTGAGACGCTTCCTCTTTCCGTTGACGTAGACTGCTACGCGAACTTCATACCGAATCCCCCCGTTCGAGAGGACGACACGAACGGGCCTGCGTTCGAACTTCCTACTCATCTGCCGCCGCCTCGTTCACACGCCTTAAAGCACTTTGGTTGTCTCCCACAAGACCGGAAGATAATCCAGTGCTCCGACATCCGGTTCAATGCCGCGCATGTCTGTCAATGGGCCGTGGCGAGTCCACCCAAACTCAGCCAGCGGACGCAAACGGCCTCAAGGTCGATGTTAAAATCCGCACAGTGTCGGTTCGAATCCGACTGGGGGCACCATTGGCCGCGGTTCAACTGCTGTTCTGGTAGATCGGCCATGCGGGCGGGGGACCAGTCGTCGGCAGCAGACTTGGCTGTGGATGAGCACTCTGATTTGCTACGTCACCCCGGTCCCGATGTGCCCGTGGCACGCCGAACGCTGACGGAGCAAGCCGGCGTGCGGGTTCAACGGTGACGGCGGGGTCGCGGCGGCACGCTCGGTACGGCAAACGATTTCCGTCTAGCACCGGTGCCCCAGGCCTGCTTCGACGCGACGCCTACCACCTAGGTGTGCTACTTCTAGAAGTTGTGGACGAGCCCACTCCTGTCGTGACTTGGCGCGGCACCGCCGTGAGCAGGCGTTCCCTTCTCGTCGGCATCGGCGCGGTCACCGCATTCCTGGCCGTCGACCTCGGCGCCGTCGCGTACGCCAACAACTGGATCGGCGACAGGTTCAGCCGGCAGGCGATCATCGACCGGTTCCAGGCGATCTTTGGCGTGCACCCCGGTTTCCGGCGCAACCACGCGAAGGGCGTCGCGGTGTCGGGCCACTTCGACAGCAACGGTAGCGGACACGAATTATCCAGTGCCACGGTTCTTGCCGCGGGCACGTCGCCCGTCGTGGGGAGATTCTCACTCGGCGGGGGTAACCCGACCGTGCCGGACGATCCGGGTGTGGTGCGCGGCTTGGGGCTGGCGATCGGGTTCGCCGGCCGGGAGCAGTGGCGGACGGCGATGATCAACGCGCCGGTCTTCCCAGTGAACTCGGCAGAGGCGTTCTACGACCAGCTGCTGGCGAGCAAGCCGGATCCTGCGACCGGCAAGCCCAACCCTGACGCCCTGTCCGCGTTCTTCGCGAAGTATCCGGCCAGCGCCGCAGCCACCAAGCTGATCAAGGCGGATCCGCCGACTCCGGGCTTCGCCGACAGCACTTTCCACGGCCTCAACACGTTTCTGTTCGTCTCGGACGCGGGCACACACACCCCGGTGCGGTGGGTCTTCGTGCCCCGTCAAAAGGCGCTCCCCGCGTCGGGCAAGGGCGGTGACGTCCTCTTCGACGCGCTGGTGCGGCAACTAAAGACCGGTCCCCTTAGTTGGGACTTGCACCTCATCGTGGGTACGGAGCAGGACCCCATCGACCCGACGCTGCCGTGGCCTGCCGACCGCCGCGTCGTCAACGCGGGCACGCTGACGCTGACGACCGTCGAGACCGAAGCTGCGGGCAACGCCCGCGACGTCAACTTCGACCCACTCGCGCTGCCCAATGGCATCGTGCCGTCCGATGATCCGATCCTGGGTGCGCGATCGGCGGTCTACGCATCGTCGTACCGGCTGCGCACGGAGGAACCCAAGTCGCCGTCCGCCATCCAGGTCGACAAGGTGGCACCGTGACCGGCCCGCAGCGGTTCCCGGTCCGCTCGCGAATCCTGCACTGGCTCACCGCCGTTCTGGTGTTCGGTGGCTTGCTCATCGGCTTCACCATGGTCAACGCGCTCGGCTCCTACGGGGCATTGGTCGCCGTCCACATGACGATTGGCGTGACCATCCTGGTCGTGACCGTCGTGCGACTGGTCAACAGACTCCGGTCCCATCCACCGAACTGGCCGCCGACGGTCGGGAGGCTCGAAGGCAAGATCGTCAACCTGTCCGAGCGGGCGATGTACGGGCTCCTGCTCGCCCAGCCGCTGGTGGGGTGGGCGATGGTCTCGGCGGCGGGTCGGCCGCCGGTACTCGTCGGGAACCTTCACCTGCCGCGGATTGCGCCATTCGATGCCGACCTGTATTCGATACTGCGCCAAACACATTCGGTGTTCGCCTTTCTCCTCGTGGCCGTCATCGGCGCGCACGTGAGCGCCATCCTGCTGCACACACTGACACTGCATGACGGGATGCTGTCGCGGATGACGTTCGGGAGATCGGTCAAACCGGCAGTAGCGGAGTCGGATTCCGCCTGATCCGCCGGCGATCCATCACGGCACAGTCGTGGGCATTCTCAAAGTCTGCCCCTGCTGCGTGGACGCTGTGGATAAGAGCTGACTCCCGCCAGCAGATCGGCGAGCTGAGACACCGGGATCTGGTCGAGATTTTGTACCGCGGAAGCGATTTCGGCTCGCTGCTGATAGTCGGCGAAGGGTTCACCGAGCCACTCGAATTTCTCGACGACTCGTTCCCACGACATCGGTCGGGTTGGCGAGCCTTCGAAGTCCGATTGCTCTCGAGAGAACGTGCGGCCATCGGTGGTGAGGACGTGCACGCGCGTGGACGTGCGTTCCGGATAGGCCGCCGTCAGGTCTGACGCAGGTTTGACGACGACGCGCGCAAGCAGGCGCTGGACGTCCGGGCGCATGATTCGGTCATTTTCGAGTTGCTCGGGTCCAACTTGTCCGTCCAGAAGCGCAACCGCGGTGAGGTACTTGAGGTTGTAGTCGGCCTGCTCCTTGGTGGTCGGAAGGTCCTTGCCGCCGTAGCTACCGCCGCCGGCGAAGTCGTAGGCGCCTTGGAACACTTCGACGGTCACCGAGTCAACCTCGGCGCCGGTGAGTTGGTGCTCGCTGCGCAGAGCCAGCGTCGCGTCGATCACGGCCTGCCCATGGATTAGCGAGCAGTATTGCTTGAGGTAGGTGCACTCGACGATGTTTAGCGAGGTGTCCTCGGTGTGCATGTCGATGCGCTGGTCGAATAACTGCTCAAGGCCATTCGGGCCGTCGAACAGTGCTCGTGGGCCCGTGATCCCGCGGCCGGCGAGCAGAGTTATGTACACCGCGCGCATCCCGGTGATTGCGGGTGAAATTCCCTTCCAATTGGAGACGGGCTCGGCGTGTACGGCCGCGAGCGACAGGTTGTCGACCGTCGCGGCTGCAATCGCGGCCGCGGTCTGAGAGGCGTCCAAGCCGAACAACTTCGCACAGCCCGCCGATGCCGACATGGCCAATTGCAGGGCGTGGTTGAAACCACGGGCCATCACGGGTACCTGCGCGCTGAATCTGCACTGCACCTCATACGCGATTGCGAGGGCAAGCAAGAAGTCTGACCCGTCGGCCCCCACGTGCTCCGCAGCCGCCAGGATTGCGCCGAAGTTGTCTGCGGGGTGGCAGAGCCCTCCAGGCGTCAGGAAGGTGTCCAGCAGGTCCGGATACCGGACCAGCACGGCGTTGTAGAACGCCGCCTGGTCGACGGAGGCTCGGCCACCGCCGATCAGCGACGCCGTTGGACGACTGCTGAATTGCATCACGTGTGCGCGAACCGGCGTGATCAAGTCACCGTCCAACGCGCCCACGGCGCAGGCGACGGTGTCCAGCACGTTTCGCTTGAGCATCTGCAGTGCTGCAGGCTCGATGTCGGCAAGGCTTGCGTCCACCACCCATTGCGCGACTTCGTCGACGACGTTCGTGTGTTCCATGTGTTCGACCCTTCTGTTTCGATTTGCCACCAAGCCTCGTCAGTGGCGAACGTGGTGTCCACGACGTATCGGCTACGTGTGGTAAGCCAGCCCTCCTACGTGAGTTGAGCTGAATCATGTTCCGGTGCAACGGGATATGTCCGTGTCGGATCGAGGCCGCTAATCCGACGTTTCGTCGCGGCCTGGCACAGATGCATCGAACGCGTTCAACGTCACGGCGACCATCACGAAGCAACCGACGAGGAAGACGATCTCCGCGACGCCAGAATCACCAAATCGCGTCTGTGCGGCCCGATAGGTGCTCTCCGGTAGTGGTCCTCCACGAACGAGAGCAGACGCCGTGTCATAGGCGACCCCCTCATCGTCGGTCAGATCCGGCGGTCGTTCGCCCGCGACGATCGTGGCGATCTTGCGGTCGGCCAAGCCGGCGCGTCGAGCGAAGTACTCATGACCATAGATCTCGTAGCGCGCGCCGAATCGTGCCGCCGTGACCAGGATGACCAGCTGGTGCAGGCCATCGGGCAACGTGGAATTAGTCCACAGTGACCTGTTCAATGCCCATGCGGCCGAACCGAATTGAGGGTGATGTAGCCACCCGTTGAACGGCCCGATCAATGCTCCGTCTCGTCGACGTGCGATGAGATCTCCGAAACTACTGGCGATCACTTCGGCCATGTCGTCGTAAAGCTCCTGTTGCTCGGGTGTGAGACTGTTCGGCGGTATGGGCGGAAGCCGCATCGATCCTCCTTCGGTTGGGCAACCGGCACGCCGGTCGACGGGGACGGCGGCCGCCGGGTTCGACGGGTGAATTGAGTCGCCATCAGCCAAGCTCGACAAGTCAGCTACGTCCACGATCCGTTCCCGAACGGCGGTAAGCGCAACTTCCCACCGCCGGTCACACGCTTCTACACTGATCACGTGGAGTTGCGTCAGTTGCGCTACTTCGTTGCGGTGGCCGAAGAGTTGCACTTCACGCGTGCCGCTCAGCGGCTCTACATCTCCGGTCCGGCGCTATCGCAACAGATCATCGCCCTCGAACGCGATCTCGGCGTCGAGCTGTTCGTACGCGATAGGCGAGGTGTCGCCCTGACCGACGCCGGGCGCTCGTTGCTTGCCGACGCGCGATCGATCCTGGCCATGGCAGACGATGCCAGAGCACGCCTAGTGAATGCAGCCGCGGCGAACTCGCCCTTGCGGCTGGGATATGTCAGCTGGCTCCCAGATGACATCAACGCCATCCTCGGTTCATCGACGCCGCTGCGGATCGACGAATGGATATTGCCCTCTCACGCACAGGTGGACCGCGTTGCTGAGGGAACCCTCGATCTCGCGGTGGCCCGAGTTGGCCTTGATGTGGCGCAGGAGCGGCAACTGACTGCCCATCTGTTACGCGCAGAAAGTCTGTCCGCCGTCGGCCCTAGCACGACGTCCACGAAAAGTGTTGCAGCGCAGCGAGTTACCGTACTCCTCGACGCCGATGAATCTGCCTGGTCGTCATGGAACCGATTCGCGGAGGCGTTCAGCGACGATACGGGCGCCAAGATCGCAAGGATCGATGACGGCGGCATCGCAGGCGAAGCGTTCTACTCGCACGTGCGGCGAATCGGCGGCGCCGTGCTCGCGACGCCGAAACGCCACGCCGCGGTGTGTCCGCCAAGCCTGGGCCAACGGCCCGTCGCCGAGCCCGTTCCGTTGTGGACGTGGTCGTTGCTGCATCGGGCGGACGATGACCGCGTCAGCGTCCGAGACGCCGTCACCGCGCTGTTGTCCATCGCCAGCATCCGGGACTGGTGCAAGCCGCCAGAACGACCATGGTGGGTGCCGTTGGACGATCCACATCGCGGCGCTCTCGAGTTGGCTCGCTGAACCGAGTTTGCCGGGCGGCGCTGATCATGTCTTGCCAGTAGCGGCCCAGTTCGGCGGTAATCGCCGGCCCTGCTCTGCAGGCGTTCGGCCCATCGCGCGCGGGCCGCGAGGCGAGACAGTGGTCCTACGACCAAGTAGTCGCCAGCGGCTCGCAGCCCAAATCCAAGTAGTCGGCCACGGGGCGCGCGAGTGGCGTCGGCGCCGACGATAGCCCGGTACGGGCTATCGGCACGCCCGTGGGCACGGAGGTGTGGCTGTGTACGGAATCGGACGAGTAGGCGCCTTGGCGGCGGCGTTGGGCGTGGGGGCAGCAGCGATCAGCGTGCAGGCGCCCGCTGACCTGGGCGCGACGAGCCTTCGCGTCGAACGAGTAGAATTCGATGCCGCTGCCGTGACATGGCCACTGGCCCTGCCTATTTCAGCGTTCGTCCCTGCAAAACCGGGCAACGTCGGGACCCTGCCGCGGAGCTCCAGCCAAGCGCCCGTCACGGGTATTGAGTTCGTCCCGCTGGACGCGTTGCGGCCTGCCCTCGAAGCCCAGTCGCGTTCGTCGGGCCGGCCTGTCAGCATGGCGGAGTTCGCCAAGGTGCTTGCCCCTGCCCTCGAGAGGGAACTTGCGCAGCGTTCCGAGGGCTCGTCGAGGTCGAGTGGCTACGCACCGGCGTCCGTGCAGACCGCGGTGGTTAGGGCCGACGCGGCCGGGACCTCCTACAGCTTCTTCTTCAAAGTGACCAACGATGCCGACGGCCCGCGCGTGGAAGCGCTCGGCGTGCTGTGGGTCGGCAACGGCGCGGACGGTGTCGCCGGTGTCAATGGCGGTGCCGGCGAAAACGGTGGCGTGCTGTGGGGCAGCGGCGGTGACGGAGTCGACGGCGGTGCCGGCGGCAATGCGGGCCTCTTCGGAGACGGCGGCAAAGGCGGCAACGGCCTCGCGGGTCAGACCGGCGGAGTGGGCGGCCGCGGCGGGTCGATCTTTGGCAACGGCGGCGCAGGCGGCGTGGGTGGCACTGGGTTGACCGCGTCGAGTTCTGGGCTGTCGGGCGGGCGTGGCGGCGACGCTGGACTGTTCGGCATCGGTGGCGCAGGCGGAGCCGGCGGGGTAGGCGTTGAGGGACTCGGCGGCCAGACGGCCACAGCCGGGGGTGCCGGAGGTTCTGGCGGTGCGGGCGGCCGGGGAGGCTGGCTGACCGGGGCCGGTGGCATCGGTGGGGCCGGCGGCGAAGGCGCAGCGGGCGGCAGCACCGATGGCGGCTTCGAGAACAAGGCCGGACGCGGCGGCGATGGTGGCCTGGGTGGCCTTGGCGGCGACGCTGGACTCCTCGGCAACGCGGGAGCCGGTGGCGCTGGCGGCAAGGGTGGCGCGGGTGGCGGCAGCGACAGAGGCCAACTAGGTCCCGACGGCGGTGCGGGCGGCGACGGCGGTGCGGCGGGTCGTGCCGGACTGCTGGCCGGTGACGGTGCCGACGGAGGTACGGGTGGTGAGGGCGGCGCCGGTGGTGGGGGCGGCTCGGGCAAGTTCGATACCTCGGGCTATACCGGTGGTAGCGGCGGTGCTGGCGGCGACGGCGGACTCGGTTCCTCCGGGGGTTTCCTGCACGGCAATGGCGGTGACGGCGGCGCGGGCGGTGCCGGAGGTGCCGGGGGTGGCGGGGGTCGTTCGAACCGCGTCGACCAAGACGGCGGCAACGGTGGCACTGGCGGTGTGGGTGGATCGGGGGGGACGGCGGGGGCCGGAGGTGCGCTGTCGGGCAACGGCGGCCGCGGCGGCACCGGTGGTGGGGGCGGCACTGGTGGCAACGGAAATGACACTTTGGGAAGGGGCAACGCGGGCAAGGCGGGCACCGGAGGCGACGGTGGAACCGGCGGCACCGGAAACCGTGGTGGCCGGTTCGGATCGAACGGTGCCGGCGGTGACGGCGGCGTCGGCGGCAAGGGCGGGCACGGCGGAAGCCAATTTGGCTTCGATTCAGGCCTACCGCAGGCCGGTGGCACCGGGGGCCATGGCGGCCGCGGCGGCAGCGGAGCTACGGGTCAGCCAGGCGGAGCCGGCGGCGAAGGCAAGCCCGGCTCACCCACCTCTGGTAACAGCGGCGGGGAGGGCGGAGACGGCGGCTTGAGCGGCACGGGCGGTGCAGCGAATTAGCTTGTGCTGGCGCCGCTTCCGGACCGCTACGCGACGTGAGCCGGGAGGGTTACGCGCCCGTTGCCAGGTGGCGCGGCGCCGGGTCGGATGAAGGTCGCAGCAGTGGCCGCGGCCTTCGAAAATGGGGATCTCGGCTCCGTGGCTCGTTCTCGCTGGATGCAAATCGACCAGTTTCAGACGTCTTCGGGCACTCGTAGAGGCGTGATCGCCATACCGGTGATTGTTCTCCGGTGCCCGGGTGAGGTATCCGCGTGCCGCTCGAAAGTAACGATCGTCCACAGCTGTTGACGGTTTAACTCACAGGGAGTCGAATGTGAGCACCCGTTGAACCGCGAGTAAAGGGCGTCACACATGACGACTACCGAAGACAAGCCCGACACCCACGGCGACGTGCCAATGCCGCGCAGGCGGCGCAGTGTGGTGGCAGCGATGAAATCGCCTACCGGCGTGGCGATCCCGCATCCGGCGCTGCACTACTCCGTCGACGAGGAGTTGCAATCCAATCGCAGGACCGGCATCGACTACGTGGTCTTCGGTGTCACCGCGGCCATTGCCGTCGGCTTTTTGGTGTGGGGTTTCGTCAGTACGCCGTCGTTGAAGACCGCGTCCGGCGCGGCCCTGACCTGGGTGATGGGCAACACGGGGTGGTTGTTCATCCTCACCGCGTCCGGATTCGTGGTGTTCGTGCTGTGGCTGGCGCTCGGCCGCTTCGGCGCCATTCCGCTGGGCTGCGACGACGAAGAACCCGAGTTCAGGACGGTCTCGTGGGTCGCGATGATGTTCAGCGCTGGCATGGGCATCGGTCTGATGTTCTACGGGGTTGCCGAACCACTGTCGCATTTGGTCACCCCGCCGCCGGGGACGGGTCCGGCAGGCAATGCCGAGGCCATCCAGACCGCGATGGCGACGACGCTGTTCCACTGGACGCTGCACCCGTGGGCCATCTACTGCGTCGTCGGCCTCGCAATCGCATACGGCGTATACCGCAAGGGCAGGTTGCAGTTGATCAGCGCCGCGTTCGAGCCGCTCATCGGTGATCGCGCCAACGGTCCGCTGGGCAAGGTGATCGACATGCTGGCGATCTTCGCCACGCTGTTCGGGTCGGCGGCTTCGCTGGGCCTTGGTGCCCTGCAGATCTCCAGCGGACTGGACATCGTCGCAGGCCTCGGCGGGGGCGGCAACGCGCTTCTGATCGGCATCATCGTCGTGCTCACCATCGCCTTCGTCTTCTCGGCAGTATCAGGCGTTGCCAAGGGCATCCAGTGGTTGTCCAACATCAACATGGTATTGGCGCTGATCCTTGCCGTCTTCGTCTTCGTCGTTGGCCCAACGGTTTTCATCCTCAACCTGCTGCCGACGGCGCTCGGCACGTACTTCCAGGACATCGCTATGATGTCGGCGCGCACCGGTGCCGAGGGTGCGAACGTCGACACCTGGCTACAGACGTGGACGGTCTTCTACTGGGCGTGGTGGCTGTCCTGGACACCCTTCGTCGGCATGTTCATCGCCCGGATTTCCCGCGGCCGCACCATCCGTCAGTTCGTCACCGGCGTGCTACTGGTGCCGAGTCTGGTGTCGTTGGTGTGGTTCGCGATCCTCGGCGGCTCCGCGTTGCACGCGCAGACCACGGGCACCGACGTCTACGGCGACGGCAACAGTCAGTCGCAGTTGTTCACGCTGCTCGAGACCTTTCCGTTCACCACTGCCGCCAGCGTCTTGGTGATGGTGTTGGTGGCGATCTTCTTCGTATCCGGCGCCGACGCCGCATCGATCGTCATGGGATCGCTCTCCGAGCGCGGCACCATCGAGCCGTCGAAGAAGACAGTGGTGTTCTGGGGCGCGGCGACCGGCGCGGTGGCGGCCGTCATGCTGCTGGCGGGCGGCTCCGACGCGTTGTCGGGACTACAGACGCTGACGATCATCGCGGCGTTGCCGTTCGTCTTGGTGATGGTCGGTCTGGCCGTCGCGCTCGTCAAGGACCTTCGACGAGATCCCATGATGGTCCGAAAGCGCTATGCCGCAGGCGCAATCGACGACGCGGTGATCGCCGGGGTATGCGAGCACGGCGACGACTTCGTGATCGCGGTGGAGCGGGATCCCGACGCCACGTGATGCTGCTCCAGTTGGAGCCCGCTCAGTTGGCGGCCAATGGGCGCAGTGCCGAATCGGCGAACCGTCGACCGATGAGCAGATGCGTCGACGCGTCTGGGTGTAGTTGGTCGGGCAGTGGAAGGCGCGCAGCATCCTCCGGGCCGTACAACGCAAGCCCGTCGACGTAGGAGATGTGCGAGTCGGCCCGCCGTCTGTGCGAGACGATCGCGGCCAACTGACTACGGATGTAGGTGAGCGTGAGACGCCCCAACCCGCCCGGCCGCGCCGCGTCGTCGGGGTCGCCCGTCGCGATGAAGCGCAGCTCGCCGTTGGCGAGCGCGTCGGCATCGAAAGCGCCTGGGCCCGGCGTGGTTTCGTGGATGGGGCAGTACAGCGGGCTCACGACGACCAGTGGAATGTCCGGATGGCCGTCACGGATGGTGTCCAGGAAGCCGTGCACGGCAGGCCCGAAGGCGCGCTGCCGCAACAGGTCCGCGTTCACGAGGTTGATGCCGAGTTTGACGCTGACGACGTCGGCGGGTTGGTCACGGATCGCGCGGGCGGTGAACGGGTCTAGCAGTGCGCTGCCCGAGAGGCCGAGGTTGACGAGGTTCAGCCCTGCCCGTGCCGCCGCGACCGCGGGCCAGGTCGTGCTCGGGCTCGCCGCGTTCGAGCCCTGGCTGATCGAACTCCCGTGATGGACCCAGCGTTTCCGGTCGTCCTGCACGACGCCGACGGGTGCGTCGGTGCGCAACGCCACCAGAAGCGTGCGCTCGTGGTGCGGAAGCCAGAGTTCGACGTCCTTGTCCTCGGCCGACAGTCCGTCGAACCTGATCGTCGCGACCGGACCGGTCTCGACGGCGGACTTGCCGGTGGCCGGGTCGACGCGCACCACGTCGCCGCCACTGGTCGTCGCCTGACGGGCAAGCTGGCCGTCGACGATCAGATCGACTGTTCCCGAGGGTCTTTCGGGAACCCCGATCAGACCCATCCGCGTGCGCACGATGTCGAGTTCGATCACCGTCGCCCTCGTTCGGAAGACGAATCGGACCCCGGACGGCTGCGATTGGGCGCCGAGCAGTTGTGGATCGTCGCATTGCTCGCGGGCGCGTCGCGGGAGTCGATGTGGCAACCACCCGCGGTCGGTGCTCTCTAGCTCGGCGAATCCGTGCAGCAGCCCGGCGTCGATCTGGTGGTGGATCAGGATTTCACCCCCACGATTCGCTCGTTCCTCCTCGGCCGTGCGCCGCCGGTTCGCGCGGCGCACCGCCCAGTACACCACCAGAGCGACGCCGAGCAGCGGGTAGCCCATACCGATCCGTGTCACCGCTGACCACCCGGGCAGTGCCTCACGCGATTCGGTGATCGAAGCCAGAGGTACGGTGCCTAGCCTTCGATCGCCGAGCGCATCGCGCAGAGTGCATCTCGTTCGCTGATCGGCCCGACGACGTCCACCTCAGCGTCGGTGGTCTTGACGAGGTCGGCGCAGCCGATCGTGAAGTGCGGTCCATCGGTCAGAAACGCGGAGAAGCCCTCGGTGGAGGCCGCGAAGACGATTCGCGCGACGCCAGCCCATACGCATGCGGCCGCGCACATGGGACAGGGCTCGCCGCTTGCGTACATGACGGAGCCGGGGAACCGTTGGACGTGACCGTCGCTGGTGGCGTCACGGATGGCGACCAGTTCGGCGTGGGCAGTGACGTCGCCACGCGATGCGACTTCGTTGCGGCCTTCGGCTAGGACGGTGCCGTCTGCAGCAACGAGGACCGCGCCGAAGGGCCGGTTGCCGTTGGCCGCGGCCTCGATGGCGAGTTCGACACTGCGCGTGACGAACTGGTTGTCAGCAATCATGCGCTCATGTCCACTGTCGTGCCGAGACCGGCTGCGGTGGCAGCATCGACGAGAATGCGGGCCGTCGCGAGATCCTGCAATCCAATGCCGACTGAGTTGAACAGAGTGACGTCGTCCTCGCCGCGGCGTCCGAGCGTGGGGGTGACGATCACGTCGCCGAGTTCCAGGTCGACGTCGGCTTCACTCAGATGACCCTCCTCGATCGCCATCAGGACATCGCCCGACTTGGCCAATGCGGTCGCGCGGCAGTCGACGACGAGGCGAGCCGAACCCATTCCCCGGCCATTGATTTCGCGGTGATCGGGGCGCGGCGGAGCGCCGACCGCATTGAGATGGAGTCCTGGACGAAACCAAGCGCCGTCGATGATGGGCTCCTTGGATGGGGTGAGTGTGCACACGACGTCGGCAGCGGAAAGGACGTGCCTTGGGGACTCGGCGGCTTCAACGGTGATGTCGAGGTCGTCGACGCGGCTGCGGAACTGTGCCACCGTCGACGCACTACGTGACCAGACGAAGACCTTCTCGATGCCTCGGACGCGCGCGATGGCGCGAGTGTGTTCGACGGCGAGTGTGCCTGCCCCAATCAAGCCCAGCGAGGTACTCGAGGGCCGTGACAGGTGGGCGGTGGCGACCGCGCTGGCGGCGGCGGTGCGGATCGCGGTGATCAACCGTCCGTCGAGGATCGCCTCGCATTCACCTGTGTCCGCCGACATCAACATGATGGTGGAGCGTTGGGTTGCCAGCCCTGCGTCACGATTGAACGGCATGTCGGACAACATCTTTACCGAACTCAACCGGTGGCGTGCGGCGGTAGCGACCATCGGCAGCACCGCCCCTCCGCGCTCCAGCGCGAGAACGGGAGGTGCGGGGTTGGTGGCGGTGCCGGTCGCGAGGTCCGCGTGGGCTTGTTCGACGGCGTCGTAGACGGATGTTCGGTCGATGAGGGTGGCGATGTGTGAGTTTGTCAGGACGAGTGTCATGAGCGGGTAGACCTTTCGAGGTGGTGGGTTAGACGCGGCCGACGTAGGGAACGGTCAGGCACGTGGGCGCCTTGCGTCCGCCGACGAAGCCGCTGATGGCGATGATCGCGATGAGGTACGGCAGCATCACCAGCAAGGCGTATGGAATGTTGACCCCTATCGCTGGCAGGGCGAACTGCATGGCGCGGGCAACGCCGAAGAATATTGCAGCCCACAGGATTCCGACGACCTTCCAACGCCCGGCGATGACCGCAACGACCGCGAGGTAACCCATTCCTGCAGTCATGTTCTCGCTGAAGGAACGGACCTCCGAGAGGGCGAGTTGGGCGCCGGCCAGACCTCCGGCGCCGGACGCGATGAACACACCGATGACGCGGGTGCGGTTGACGTTCAGGCCGGTCCAGCCTGCGGAGGTGGCATCTTCGCCGACTGCGTCGACACGGATGCCTGCCATGGTGCGGCTGGAGAAGATCACCGCCAGCGCGGCGATGACGAGCAGGCAGAGGTAACCCAGAACGGTTTGACCGAACACGGCGGGTCCGATGATCGGCAACCTGCTGAGCACTGGGATGCGAACGTCGTTGAACGCGGGGACGTTCTGGCCCCTGCCGTTAGCTAGCAGGATCCGTGCGCCGAAGGTGGTAAGCCCCAGCGCGAGGGCGTTGGCGGCGACGCCGACGACGATCTGGTCGGCGCGGAACCGGACGCTCAATAGCGCTTGGGCCGCACCGAAGATCAGTCCGGCCAGGACTCCTCCGAGCGCGCCGAAGACGGCTGATCCGGTGCTGACCGACCCGAGCACGCTCGCGAAGGCGCCGGTGAGCATCATGCCCTCCATGCTGAGGTTGAGCACTCCCGCACGTTCGCTGATGGATTCGCCGGTGGCTGCGAGCAGAAGGGGGATGGCGAAGGCCACTCCGCTAGTGAGTACCTCGGTGATCATGTTGGTGTTCATGCGTGCACTTCCTCGGCAGAATTGGTAACGATCGTTGGGGTTTCTCTGTGTGACAAGGACTTTCGTGGAGCTTTGGCGGTGGTCCACCATGCGGCACCCGCGATCAATATGATCAGGACGCTTTGCACGACGGTGATGGTGGAGGACGGCACGCCTGCGGCGAGTTGCAGGTTGATGCCCCCTGACACCAGGAATCCGAACAAGAGCGAAACCGCGGCGACAGCGGTCATGGAGCCGCGGGCAAGCAGGCCTACGACCAGTCCGCTGAAGCCGAATCCCGACGAGAATCCGTCGGCCAGGATGAAGGGAGCCGACGTCACGAGGAGTCCGCCGGCCAGACCCGAGAACCCGCCTGCCGACGTGAGTCCGAGGAATGCAGTGCGGTCGACGGAGACTCCGAGCCTTGCCGACGCGGTACCGGAGAGCCCGACGGCGCGCAGTCGCAATCCGATGGCGCTGTGGCGCAGCATGATTCCCACGACAATGACGAGGATCACGGCGAGGACGATCGCAATGGTGGCCGGGTTCCTGTGCAGCCCGAGCAACGGCAGATGCGTCGCCGCCGACAGTGCTTCGGATTGAGGCAGCGTCTCCGAGGACGTCATGGGTTGGCGCAGCAGCGAAGGTTCCTGCACCATCAGCACGACCAAGGCCAGGCCGATGAAGTTGAGCAGCAGGGTGGTGATGATCTCGCTGGTTCCTCGGCGGATCCGGAGCCAGGCCGCGATTGCCGCCCACCCTGCGCCGGCAAGCACGGCAGCGAGCAGGGTGACTGGCAGCCCGATCGCTGTCGGAACCCCGTTGGGCAGTGAGACGCCGACCGCGGTGGCCGCGATGCCGCCAAGGCACAGCTGACCCTCGCCGCCGACGTTGACCAGCCCGGCACGGTAGGCAACGGTGAACCCGGCCGCTACCAACATGAGCAGAGCGGCGTTGTTGAGCGAGGTGCCGATCGCAAACGGCGAGCCGAGGGTTCCTTCGATCAGCGCGTCGATGACAGCCGCCGGCCCTGCTCCAGCGGTGGCCGCGAGCGCCAGACCGACGATTGCCGACACGATCAGGGCAGCCACGGCCACGACCATGGGATGACGACGTTGCAGTCCCAACGTCGATGGGGCGATGCGGATCCGTGGGACGGAATTCTTCGCGACACTGGTCATTCTGAGACTCCCATCATGAGGTTTCCGATATCGGTTGCGGCGGTGGATGAATCGGTATTGACCGAGCCGAGGAGTGCGCCGCGATATGCCACGACGATCCGGTCGCAAACTGCGAGCAGTTCGTCGATCTCGCTAGAGGTGACAAGCACGGCGGCGCCGTCGTCCGCGGCGTCGCGTAGGCGTTCGAGGACGAACGCGACGGCCCCGGCATCCAGGCCACGGGTCGGTTGGGCGGCGACGACGACGCGTAGGCCCGGCGTGGACAGTTCGCGGGCGAGCACCACCTTCTGTTGGTTGCCGCCCGATAGGGAACCGATCGGCGCGTCCGGGCCGGGAGCTCGGATCGAGTAGTCGGCGATGGCGGTGGCGGCATCGGCCCGCATCCGCGTGCGATTGAGCAGACCCCACCGGCGATACGTGGATAGTCGTGGTATGGCGATGTTCTCGGCGATCGACAGCGCGCCGATCATGCCCTCGGCGTGACGGTCTTCCGGAATCACGGCCAGCCCTGCAGACGTGCGTTGGGCAGGTGAAGCCGAAGTGAGATCCTCTCCGCCCACGGTCAGCGTCCCGCCATCGGGTTCGAGTGCGCCGGACAAGACGCCCGTCAGCTCGGACTGACCATTCCCCTCGACGCCGGCGATCCCGACGATCTCGCCTCGGCCGACGCTCAGATCGACACCGGACAGCGCGCTGCTGCCGTCGCTTCGGGTGAAGGTGACACCGGCGACCTGAAGGACCGCGTCGGTGTTGGTGTTCGTTCGTCGCCGTGCGGCTTTGGTGCGATCGAATGGTTCGGTATCGCCGAGCATGAGCTCCAGCAGCGACGCCAGGGGAACGTCTGCCAGACGGCCCCCGCCCACGACGGTGCCTGCCCGCAGGACGGTGGCCTCGTCGGCGGCGCGAGCCACTTCCCCGAGCTTGTGGGTTATGAGAACGACGGACTTGCCATCCCCGGTGAGGGCAGCACACGTGACAATGAGCGCATCGATCTCGGTGGGATCCAGAACCGCGGTTGGCTCGTCGAGCAGGATGAGCTGAGGGTCTCGCAGCAGCGCCTTGACTATCTCGACCCGTTGCCGGGCACCGACGGTCAGTTCCCCGACGGTGGCCTTCGGGTCCACGATCAAGCCGTAGCTGTCGGCGATCCGATCGAGGTCGCTGGACAGCCTTCCGCGTGGTGGTCGGAAGCCTTCGCGGCCCAGCAGTAGATTGTCGGCAACGGTCATGGTCGGAATGAGCGAGAAGTGCTGATGCACCATCGCCACGCCGGCTTGCAGAGCGTCCGAGGGGTTGCGTGGCCGGTAGTCGTTGCCCCCAAGGGTCATGCTGCCGGTATCGGGGGAGACGGTGCCGTAGATGCTGTTGCACAGCGTCGACTTGCCTGCACCGTTCTCGCCCAGAATGCAGTGCACTGAACTGGGTTTGACAGTCAGGGTGACCGCGTCCAGTGCCCGCACCGGGCCAAACGACTTGCCGACGCCATCCATGGATAGCAACGCCGTGGTCGTCGCGGGGCTCGTGTCTTGCGTGATGGTCATCGTCATTTCTCTTTCGACTCTCCGGTCTGCGTGCCGTGCTGATCAGTAGGGCTTGGCGGAGCCGGAGACGATGGCCGCCGTTGCCTTGGACACCGCGTCCTTCACGGCCGGATCGGTGGAGCAGACCACGAATGCGGTGCCACCCTTGTCGGTGGTGACGCCGAAGGGGACCTGCTCGGCCTTCCAGCTGCCGTGCATGGCTGATGACACGGCGTACTCGATCTCAGTGCCGATGTCGGTCTTCACGAAGCCGGAGTAGACGGTGTTGGCGGCGCAATCTCCTGGGATGGGGCCACCGTGCAGGGTGTTGCCCGATTCCTTGGCCGCTTGCTCCATGCCCTGCTTGCCGAGGTTGACGATCTGACCCAGTACGTCGGCACCACCCGCGTAGGCAGTGCCTGCGGCCTGCTTGGCCTTGGCGGGGTCGTTGAAGTCACCGACATACTGCGGGGTGAGGACCTTGATCTCGGGGCGGGCAAATCGTGCGCCGTTACCGAAGGCGTTGGCGGCGTTGACGATCGCAGGCAGCTCCACGCCGCCAACGAAGCCGACGACGCCGGACTTGGAAGCCTTCGCCGCTGCGGCGCCGGAAAGGAATTCCGCCTCGGCTTGCTGGGGGTCGTAGTAGGCGAGGTTTGCCATCGGCACCGCGTCCGACGGTCCGCCGATTTCGACGAACTTGACGTCGGGGAATTGTGGGGCGACCTTGCGGACGTCGGCGTCGGTCTGGCCGCCGACCGAGATGACGAGGTCGTTCTTGGAAGCGAAGCGCTGCAATGCCTGCTGGTAATCCGCGGGGGCGACCTGCTCGACGTAGCTGGCGTCGACCTTGTCGCCGTACTTGGCCTTGATGCGGTTGAAGCCGTCGAAGCCAGATTGCATGAATCCGGTGTCGTTGACCGAGCCGGGCAGAAACACCCCGACCGACAGTCCGCCGCTGCCGGCCGAGCCTCCATCGGATGACCCGCACGCCGTGGTGCCGAAGGCGAGAACGCCTGCGGTGGCAAGGATTAGCAACTTCGTGGGCTGAGTGATCTTCATCGAGTTTCTCCTGTCTCTGGTGGCTACCACTTAGCGGTATACCGTTATGAAGAGAATCAGGTGATTTGATTTCAGTTCAGTTGCCTTCGTGTAAGCATTGCGTTACCGGTATACCACTAACGTTAAGATGGCTATGCTGGTCGAACGCCGAGGAACAAGGAGATCGACGATGACAACCGCGGTGGCAAGTGCCAGCCGAAAGTCGTTGCGCGAACATGCCTACGACGAGTTGCGTGCCCGGATCGTGGGGCTGCGTCTCCCGCCAGGGACCCGACTCATCGAACGCGATCTAGCCGAGGAACTCGAGGTGTCGCGCATTCCGCTGCGCGAAGCCATGCAGCGGCTGCAACAGGACGGCCTGGTCGTGGTGGTGCCACGTCAGGGCGCGATTGTCTCCCCCTTCACTGTCGACGACGTGCGCGACCTGTTCGACGTCCGAGAGAGTCTCGAAGTGCTGGCCGCACGTCTGGCGGCCGAGCGAGCCGACGAGGAGGGCCTGAATGCCCTTGCCGCCCAGCTTGATACCGCCCGAAAGGCCACCAAGCTCAAGGACAAGCCTGCGATCGCGGCTGCCAATGCGGGGTTTCACACCATCATCGTCGACCTGGCCGCAAACCCCCTACTGGAGTCGATGCTCAAGCCGCTGGAAGCCCGAACCGAGTGGCTGTTCCACCTCACGAAGGACCGCGATGCCGGCGTGCAGTGCCGCGAGCACGAAGAACTCCTCGCTGCCATCACCGACCACGACCCCGACCGTGCAGCCGCGTCCGCGTTCCACCACGTGCACTCCGGGCGCGATACCAGTCTGGCCATGGCCGCGCAGTGGTCGAGTGTCGAGTTCGACCCGGTGCAACTGACGAAGGGTCGGCGGCGCGGGAACGCCTAACCGTCGCATTGGAGTAGCCGCTCGTCATCGCCGCACTCGCGATCGTCTCGCCGTGATGCGGATGGTGCCGAAACGTCGAAGACCCTAGCGCCGGTCGGGCGGCGCTAGGGTCTTTGACTCTTCCCGGTGTCAGTTGTTGCCGGTGGTGATCCTCAGGCCGCCCTGCTGGAACAGGGAGCCCTGGGGGGTGATGATGCCGCCGTTGCCGTGACCGTTGCCGAAGATGATGGCACCTGGGACGAGCGCGAAGCCGCCGCCGTGCTGGTTGGTGAAGACGATCCCGGGATCCGCCGATGCGGGCGAGGCTGCCAGAGTGGCCAGCGCGGGGGCGCCGAGGAGCAGCGCTCCCGCGACTGCGCCGCCGGCGATGCGGCCGGTGATGGAGCGACGAGCGACCTTCTTGTTCTGCGTGCTGTTCATGTGGGGTACTGCCTTTCGGAGTTGTCGTGGTGGTCGTGGTTGTTGCGGTGTTTCCCCGGATGTTTGGGTTGAGAAGACAATCGCAGCCGGTTCTTGGCGCATCCTTGGCGCTTGGGAAGTCGCTGCTCGACGACGGAACTGGCGTGCGACAGGTACCGAATCGCCTGTCTCGCGACGCCATGGAACGCAACCGTCGGCGCGTAGTGCCCGCAGTGGTGACGGCGCACCCATTGGGAGGTCGCACTGATCCAGTGCAATGTCCTCGCGTCGTTCGCAAGATGGCTTGCCTCAGCAAGCAGCCGGCCCGTCACCCAATTGGGTGACGGGCCGGCCGTGTTCGTGTGTGCGGGATTCGACTAGTTGTCGGCGTGCCCCCTGATTAAGCAGCGGACGGGGTGAATGACGTCTCGCACCGGTCCGCCACACCACCAATGGAATCCCGACCCGTTGCCAATCGGGTTTATACCGTTGCCGCCGTCATTGGCATAGCCGGGCCAATCCTGGCTCAGCCCTGCACCGCCGACCGTCGGGGACGCCGCCGCGACGGCAGGAAATGTCAGCGCACCAGCCATGGCGATGCCGCCGACCGCAAAACACAGTGTTCGTTTCATGGTTCCGAAACCCTTTCCGATTGAATGGAGAAATGCAAGATACGGCAAGTGGGCTACTGGAAAATGTGTAACAACAGATTTTTAGATGAGAGCTTGTTATGAAAGTCCACCAGGAGAAATTGAAACTGCGCGCGACAATCCGTCGCCAATGCCAGAAAGGTCACGATTGAGTGGCAATCCGATGAATCAGTATTACTAAGCGTCAACCCGGTGGACAATTCCCGCGCCGACGTCGTTCACCGTCAGGCAGTGCGAGTCCGACTGCGCGCACGTGGTTTTCAGCGTCCTCCAGGCGTTTACATTCCTCTTCAAGATCGCGATACTCGTAGACGGGCGTGCGCCGTGGGGAGGCGCTCACTGGTGGGGGAGAGTTGCATGGCAACAGTCGGGCAGACGATCGAACATCCACTTTCAGGTGAGCGAGTGACGTTCCTTGAAACCGCTGCGACGACGGGCGGTGAGCTGCTCAAGATCAGCATCGAGATGGCTCCTGGCGGCGCCCTCGGCTCGGCCCATGTTCACCCGCGCGCGCAGGAGGACTTCGAGGTGCTCACGGGACGCATCGAACTCAAGACCGCCGGGAAGTCCCGGATCGCCGACCCGGGCGAGAGGATCGTCGTTCCACGGGGCGCCGACCACATTTGGGGCAACCCGTTTGACGAACCGGCGACCGTCGCGGTCGAGTTGCGACCCGCCCTCAAGATGGAGACATTCTTCGAGACGCTCTTTGGGCTCGCGAACGACGGCAAGTTGAACCCCAAGACGCAGATGCCGAGTTTTCTCCAGGCGATCCTGATGATGCACGAGTACCGCGACGACATACGCCTGCCTGGAGCAGGAGGCGGTATCGCGTGCCGGCTGGGAGTCGCATTGGCGCCTCTCGCCCGCGCACGCGGATACCGCGCCCGGTACCCGCGGTACAGCGACCCCGATGCGCCGTAGCAGCGAAGGACCTGCGGCGCTTAGCCGTTGGGGCACTGCGTCGTCGGAATGAAGAGCGACCAGCACCACCCCGGCGGGAGGGGCGGCGTGAGGTTCGGCGGAGGCGGCGGGGGTGGCGGCGGAACCGGCCCCTCGAAGATGTTGTGCGCGACATTGCCCTGGCCGCTGTAGACGTACCAGTACGTGTGGCACACGTTGTTGTCCCAGATCACGGGGTACACGCGAATGTTGCCGGTCTGCACAGGAGGGTCGCCCGGGCACCAATGGCACGGACCCTCTGGGTGGTCCTCCGGACACCCGGGCCAACTGCTTTGCGGCAAGGGACCTCCGGGTAGAGCCTGGGCGGGGCCTTGGACCAGTGCCAGACCGGCCATCGCCACGCTTAACGGCATCAACACCCCTGCGGCGACCCGCTTCAATTTGTGCACACTGCTCATGTTCCATGTCCTATCGACCGGTGCTCAGCTGACGCCACTGATGCAACGCCGTATGTTCGCTCGGGCCAGTACATGGCGTCTTCGCTGCTACCGATCCCAAGATTCGGCCACACGCGTTACGTCGAGATCGCTTAACGCGGTGTTACTGCGACGACAGTCAGTGCGATGGCGCCGACGACTGGATCTCGATCGTGGCACGGGCGCGGGGTTCGTCGCGTCTTGGCAATGTCGCGCGCGTTCGCGATTCGATATGAAGTTGCGGAAATGCCAAATTACTGCGAAACACAATGGCTGATGCTGCCATCTATGAATGGCCCGTATTCGCCATCTTTGAAACTTAGTGCGGAATTGCGGGAATCGAACAGCCAGGTGGTACGCGAGAATCTGGCATTTCTGCCCCTGACGCCGGATCGCACTTCATGATCATGAGTCTGTTGTGGGAGCCGGTCGTTTGCGGAGATCAACGTTGATCAAGAGGGTGCTATGAGAGCTTCTGCATTCGTGGGCCGGGTTAGCGGGTTGGCCGTAGCGTTGGGCGTGGGAGCGGGCCTGTTCGTCGGCAGTGGAACGGCTTGTGCAGAGCCGGTTTCCTCTGCCACCCCCGGGCCATCGGTGAACGAGCCCAAGCCGGGCGGGAAAGCCGTGCGCGCCATCCGATCGGCCATCGCCTCGACGTCGTCGCACGGCGGCAGTTTGCGGACCACACTCGGGGCATTGACGGACAACGTTGGCTCCCGTCGGTCACCGTCCACCGCGCGGACGACGACGGCGTTGCGACCCGTCGTGATCGGACGCGTGGCGAAGGCGCGGCTAGAGGTCGCGTCGTTGCAGACTCCACAAACCCTGGCGGAGAGAACCATTGGTGCGGGATCAGCGGCCGTTGTCGAGCGACGACCGGCAATGCCAATGGCCATAATCCGTGACGGCATTGCGGATGCCGTCGTCGCCGTGCTCAAACGGAGTTCGAGCCCATTTGACTCGCCGCCTGCGCCGTTGGCCGACTCATCCATCGCCCTGGCTGCGCTAGGAGTGTCGCGTCGAGAACTTTCCGGTGCGGTTCCGGCTCTGAGGCGCTCGACGACGCCCGCACTGAGTACGCCCATCGTGGCCGGCGGTTACGAGATTGCGCCAAGCTCGGTCCTGAACGTCGGTTCGTTCTACGGGCTGATCATCACTCCGCCCGCGCTGACGGGTTCGGTACAGGGAACACAGGAATTCGACGTCATCGATCCGAACACCCATCAGCCGATTGGGAGTTTCGACGCCTTCGTGAGCACGACCAATTCGCTGATCATCGGCGGCGGCATCTCGCAGCAGATCTACGTCACCAGTGTGGCGGACGGCGCTGACCCCACTGCGACTCCTCCCGTCGGCACCGTGATATCCAAGGTCACGTTCGGCCAGGCCGGGCGGCTCGGATTCCTCTACAGCGCAATGCCTTCGGATCTCGGAACCGAGATTTCGTTCAAGCTGCTGACGCCGTTTGGGGACGTCAAGATCCCCATGCCCTATGACGCCACCCTGGTGGCCGGGGAGGTCGTCAGGCCAATGGAGCTCAACGACGAGTACTACATCGCACCGGCGCCCGGGCAGGAGCTAGACGTGACCTCCACGTCGGGAGTTCCGCCGCTGTTCACCGACATTCAGGGCGAGCAGGTGTTCGCCGTCTACCAAAGGACCGACGACGGCGTCGACGACAACGACGCGGTGATCGGCACGTTCAAGGGCTATGTGACCACCACGTCGGACATCATGGGTACGACGACCGAAGCGATCCTCGTCACCGAGGTCTTGACGGGAAACGTGGGCACCGGGCCGGGGGACGTACCGCCCGCCGGCTCGGTCTACAACGTCATCTACCACTTCGGGATCTTCTACTCCTCGATCCCGTCGGATTCCGGGGACGTGGTGACCACCGAATACCGCACGATCTTCGGCAACTTCAAACTTCCCTTCTACGAGTGGAGCGCGTCGTCACCGCTCGTCTACGACTCGTTCGAGGTGCCAGCCGCCGGCTACGGATTGATCCCCGTGACCACGTTGCAACCCGCGGGCGTCAATGGGTTGCCCCCGATGGAAGTGCAGGTCCAGGGGTACCAACAGTTCAACGTGGTCGACTCCGACGGAAATGTGATCGGCAGTGTCGACGGCGACGTCACCTACCAATGGATGCCCTTTGGCATCTACGCCGAGGCAATCCTCGTCACCAACGTTGACGGCGAGGGTCCTCCGGTCGGCTCCCAGATCAACTTCGTGAACTCACCATGGAAACACTGGGGGGCGTACTACACCGCGGTTCCCGAGGGTGACGACGACGTGCTCGCATTCACGATCGTGTCACCCTTCGGCAACATCCCAATTCCCGCGCGCTACAACGCAATCAAGGGCTTCGATGACGTCACCTACTACGATCCGTTCGTCTGAGCGGAGCGGCGAATCGCGTACAGCCTAGCCTGAATACAGAATTACCTGTACAGTCGCCGTCATGCCGACCTTGGTTCATACCGACGCCCTGGCCCGCTTCGGCTACGCGCTATCGGATACGACGCGCACCAACATCCTTCTCCGCCTGAACGCCGAGCCTGCGTTCCCGTCCGACTTGGCCGAGCGGATCGGTGTCTCACGCCAGATCGTGTCCAATCATCTCGCCTGTCTCCGCGGCTGCGGCCTGGTCGTCGGAGTAGCGGAGGGTCGGCGCACGCGCTACGAGCTGGCCGATCCCCGAATAGGCCACGCGCTCAACGACTTACTGGGTCTGGTGCTGGCCGTCGACCCGAGCTGTGACTGCATGGGCGCGGACGGTACGGGCTGCGGGTGCGCGTGATGGTCCCACCAACGCTCGATCGGAAGCGAGTGTTGTCGCGCCGCATCCGATGGTTCGTCGCAGCGACGATCGCCTACAACGTCGTCGAGGCGATCGTTGCCCTCTCGGAGGGCGCACGCGTTTCCTCGACGGCGTTGATTGGCTTCGGCCTCGATTCCGTGATCGAGGTGTCCTCCGCTGCGGCGGTTGCGTGGCAATTCGCAGGCCGTGACCCCGAGGCCCGCGAGCAGATCGCGTTACGCATCATCGCGTTCTCCTTCTTCGCGCTGGCGACTTACGTGACGGTGGATGCGATCCGATCACTGCTCGGCGTGGGGGAGGCGCAGCGTTCCATCATCGGGATTGCCTTGGCTGCGGCCAGCCTGGTCGTCATGCCGGTGCTTTCCTACGCTCAGCGGCGAGCCGGGCGCGAGCTGGGATCGCTTTCGGCAGTGGCGGATTCGAAGCAGACGCTGCTCTGCACCTATCTGTCCGGGGTGCTGCTCATAGGGCTAGTGCTGAACAGCTTGTTCGGCATGTCCTGGGCGGACCCCGTTGCGGCGCTGGTGATTGCAGGGATCGCCGTCAAGGAAGGACTGAACGCATGGAAGGGGGATGCTTGCTGCGCTCCCGTTGCAACCGGACCATGCGACTCATGTTGCAGTCCTGGCTAATTCGCACGTGCGACGTGCACCTGGATGTTGCTCTGTCGGGTCAGCCCGAAACGCCGTGATACTCGAAGGCACTGAGAGCTAGTCGCCCGACGTTGTTTCACCGTTCCCGGACCTCGTGGTGCTCTGACGGTAGGCCCTGGACGGCATGCGTCATGGCGACGACGTCGCGATGCAGCGTGTCGTAGGCCTCGACCACACTTGCCGGCGCTGGGCTTCTTCATGCCGCTGCGCGATGGCCATTCCCATCGACCGCACGCATTCAAATGCAGTGCCGGAATGTCCTTCGCGGCGTGCACATTGCGCGATTGCGATATCGTTGCCCATTCTGGCCGCCACCTAGGGAAATGATGTGAAGATCCGGAGGATGCCCCTCGTCGCGTGGGTCGGCGTCGTCTTCTTCCTCTCGTACGCGCTCTGGTTGGGGTTCGGCTTTGGCGGTCCCGGCGTCATCGTCTGGGTCAGCGACCTTGGCAGCTTGGTGGCCGAGGCCCTTGCCATCGTCTGCGTCGTCCTTGCCGCAATTTCGAGCGCTGGCAGGCAACGGATCGCCTGGATTGCGTTGGCCGCCGCACTCGGCAGTTGGTTCACCGGCGACGCGATCTGGGCGGTCTACGAACTCGGCCTCGGCGTCGAGGTGCCGTTTCCGTCGCCGTCCGACATCGGCTACCTCGCTTATTACGTCTTCACCATCGTCGTATTGGTGACACTGCCGACGGGCAATGCGGGTGCCACTCTCGCTCGGCTGTTCCTCGACGGACTCGTGGTGGCGGGTTCGCTGTTCGTGCTGGCGTGGGTGGCGGGCCTGGACGAGCTGGTCGTCGCCGGGGGAACTGACACGTTGTCATTCGCGCTGTCGCTGTTCTATCCGCTGGCCGACATAGCTCTGTTCACGATGGCGCTGCTCATGCTGTCGCGGGCAGGGCCGGGTCAGCGGGTGACGATCAGCCTGCTCGCTGCGGGGATCGCCGTGCTCGCCATCGCCGACAGCGTGTTCCTGTACCTGAACACCGACGGCTCGTACATCAGTGGCAATTTCATCGACATCCTTTGGGCTGGCGGCCTGATGTTGATGGCGGTCGCTGCACTGGTTGCGACGCAGGCGAGATGGCGCGTCGTCGACGCGCGCGAATCATCGAGCGCCGCAGTGTGGGTCACGTACGTCCCGCTCGTCATCGCGGTGGTGCCCGCCGTCTGGTACCTGTTCAGCGGCGAGCACACCCGACCGGTTTTGGCGGCGGTGTTCCTCTTGGTGGCGGCGGTGCTAGTCCGGCAGGTGCTATTCGTCATCGAGAACCGGCGTCTGCTCGCCACCGTCACCGACCAGGCGTTGCGCGACCCGTTGACGTCGCTGGCCAACCGCGACCTGTTCCACGATCGGCTCACCCACGCGGTGGCGATGCACGCCCGCGACGCCCGCGACGTCGCCGTTCTGTCGCTGGACCTGGACGACTTCAAGGTCGTCAACGACAACTTGGGCCATCCCGCGGGCGACGCGGTACTGGTGCAGGTCGCGGAGCGCTTGCGTACCAGCGTGCGCACCGGAGACACCGTTGCCCGGATCGGCGGCGACGAATTCGCAGTGCTGATGGAAGGTGGCGACGAGTCCGCGCTCGCTGCGGCGGAACGCATCCTGGAGGCCTTCGACGCCGAGTTCGTGATCGACGATCAGCCGGTCAGCGTCCGTCCCAGCGCTGGGCTCTCCGAGTTGTCAGGTGCCAACACGACGGACCTGACGGCCGAGACGTTGCTCAAGCAAGCCGACGTCGCGATGTACTCAGCCAAGCGTACGCGCGCAGGCGGGGTGGCGGTCTTCTCGACGGAGATGAAGTTGGTCGACGCCAACGACGTTGGCGCGACGAGACTTTCAGGAAAGAACGTGACGCCGACGGGTGCCACGCGACTGCTAAGCCGGCTGCGCACGGCCATCGACGATGGCTTGCTGTCGGTGGAGTATCAGCCGAAATACCTCTTGGGCAACGGGCGAATCATCGGGGTCGAAGCGTTGGTGCGTTGGCCCCATCCGCAACTGGGCCTGTTGACGCCAGAGTCGTTTCTGCCACTCGCGCGGCAGAACGGGTTGATGGGAGCCGTGACCGACCTGGTGTTGAACCGCGCGGCCGACGATGCCGCAAAGTGGCACACGCTTGGATTCGCAGTTCCGTTCGCCATCAACGTCTTTCCGCCGGCGTTGAGCGAAGTCAGTCTGGCTTCGAAGATCGCCAAGGCGATGGCCGACCGCCACCTACCGTTCAATCACGTCACGGTGGAAATCACCGAGGACCAGTTGTTGGGCAATCCGGAACGTGCCCGCGAAGTCCTGGGGCGCCTGCACGACTTCGGCATTCGGGTAGCCATCGACGACTTCGGAAGCGGCTATTCGGGTTTGGAGTATCTGCGGCAGCTGCCGATCGACGAACTCAAGCTGGGCAAGTCGCTCGTCGCGCCAATCTCCGAGGATTCTCGCGCCGCGGTGATCGTGCGCAAGCTCGTCGAGATGACGCGAGACTTGGGCATGGTGTCCGTGGCGGAGGGCGTCCAGAGCGCAGCGATCGTGGATCTGCTCACCCGTTATGGGTGCGACGTCGTGCAGGGCTATCACCTCAGCCCGCCAGTTGGGGCCGCCGAATTGCCTCGAATGGTGTCGATGCAGCATCCGCTCACCGATCGGGCCGCTGCCTTGGCCGCGCGCAACGGACGTTAGATCGGTTCTTGGCGGATGCAGGGCGAACCGTCGCTACCTCCGCGACAGTGAACTGGTAACTCGCGAGACGTTGCGCCCGTGCAATCGAGGAAATTGACGTTTTGATAAACCTGTGAATGGAGGAGTTCCTGGTTCGGGATGCCTCAATTGGGCTGCTCGACCAGAGCCGCCTCGGCCCAGTAGCCGCCCATGCCCGAGGGGATGGCGATGACCCGAATGGTGCGCGGTGTTGGGCCCTTTCCGGGACAGATCTGTTGAAGCTTCATGTCGAAGCCACGGGCCCGACTGGGCCGGCTATACCAAGACACGGGGGCGGGGTCTTGTTCGCCCATGTCCTCGATGCCGACGAGGCCGTACTGGCAATATGGCGGAGGCAGGACCGCAACGATGTTCGCCGTGATCGCCCTCGAGTAGGCATCGGACTCAGGCTGACCGTCGATTCGGAATAGCTCGACTTTGTCGGGATTGTGCGTGTTGAGCCCCGTGACGATTCCCTTCGCGGCTTTCTCTTGGACGTCGGAGGTGTACGCCTTCATGGGATACGGGTTGATGTCTTCGGTCGCATACAAATACCAGAGGCCGCCACCGCCAATGCAGGCCAAGGTGAAGGCCACCGCTATTGCGATGAGCTTGCGCCTACGTCTGATGACCGACATCTTTGTCACTCTCCCGGATATCTCAGGTGGACGCATTCGACCGAGGCGGGGCCGCTGGCGAAATCAGGACCATCGGGCATCCAATCGTCATGAAAATGATTGTCGCCGTTGGCATGTGGTCCACGACATCTACCAGCACGCCGTTCTCCATCTTCTGCACCAATGGACGGCGGTGTGATTGGTCGTCCCGCTCGCCTCGTCGTGGTGTCCGCCTACGGCTCTTCTTCAAGTGCTGCCTCAGCCCAGTAACCGCCAGAACTTCCGAATTCTCCTGGTGAAATCGCGATTACCCTGATGGTGCGCGGTGTCGGTTGTTGTCCGGGGCAGAGTTGCTGCAGTTTCATGTCGAAACCCCACGCATGCCCGACAGTCTTGGCGTACCAGGGCACCAGATCGGCGGGATGGTCCTGCTCGCCTTTGTCCACGACACCGTCGAGGACGTATCGGCATCCCGGATCGGGCAAGACTGCGGCGACGTTATCCCTGATCGCTGCGTTGGGAACGTCGTACTCCGGGCGCCCGTGCAATCGAAGTAGCTCGACGTTGTCGGGATTTCTGGTATTCAGCCCCGAGACGATCCGCTGGGCGGCCTTTTCCTGCACCGCTGGGGTGTAGTCGCGCATCCCGTACGAGTTGTGGCCGCCGTAGGGGTTTCTGCTGTCGACGATGTGCCAGTACCAGAACCAGGCGACAAGCCCGATCGCCACGATGCCAACGACGATTCCGGCCGAGATTGCCGCTATACGAGTCTTCTTGGTGATGACGGCCATCGGTCACTCTCCGGGGTAGCTGACGTAGACGAACTCGACCGATGCTTTGCCACCATTGAAGCCCGGGCGGTCGGGCATCCAATCGCTATGGAACTTGTTGTTGCCCCAGGCATGTTGGTCTACGACGTCCACCAGCCCGCCAGTCTGCATTTCCTGTCCGACGTAGACCACGGTGTGGTTGATCGTGCCGGTGGCATCGTCGTGGTAGTAAATCAGGTCGCCGGGTATGAGTCCGGCTTTGGAGGGTGCCGGGGGATCGAGTGCTGCGAGGTTCGCAGGCATCGGCGAGGTGCCGACGACTTGGCTGGCCCAGAGTTCACGATGAAGTCCCGGTTGGCCCGAGCGCCACGTGTTCGAGTTCGTGTTGCCGGGGACGTGTAGGCCGTTGATATAGCACCAATCGTCGGCGTTACTGAACTGGCAACTCGCGAGACGAGTACGCTCGTCGATCGACCAAGATTGTCGTTTTAGCTAGTAAAGCCATTGGTGGCCGACATTCCCGGCGAGGAGTGGCCAGCCGCCGCCTTATTGCGGCTGCTCGATCAAAGCCGCTTCGGCCCAGTAGCCGCCCATGCCCGACGGGATGGCGATGACCCGAATGGTGCGCGGTGTTGGGCCCTTTCCGGGGCAGATCTGTTGAAGCTTCATGTCGAAGCCACGGGCTTGGCTCGGGCCGCTGAACCACGGCACGGCGGCAGGAGTTTGTTCGCCCTTGTCTTCGATCCCCACGAGGGTGTACTCGCAACCCGGCGGCGGCAGAACGGCCGCGATGTTTTTGGCGATTTGCGCGTTGTCCGCCTCACGGTCGAGGTCTCCGCTGTGATTTCGCATCAACTCGACGTTGTCGGGATTGTGCGTGTTGAGCCGCGCGACGATTCCCTTCGCGGCTTTCTCCTGGACGTCCGGGGTGTAGGTCTTCATGGGATGCGGGTTGACGATTTCGGTCGCATACAAATACCAGAGCGCGCCCCCGCCGATGCAGATCAAGGTGAAGGCCACCGCTATTGCGGTGAGCTTGCGCCTACGTCCGAGGACCGACATCTATGTCACTCTCCGAGGTAATTCATTTGGACGAATTCTTACCATTATTCGCCGTTAGGTCACTTTCACCACGGCTCTCAGTTGTGGATCTCAGGAGTGTTTGACGGATAGGAGTTGCGTTCACTGTGGTTGTCGCACGACGGTAACCTTAGACAGACAAGGACGAGAGCCTGGCCATAGTTGCCTATAGCGAGGCTCCACGCACGTGTCGCGGCGGGTGCTCACCTCGGACAGTGCATCCACGCGCGAGCCGTCGCTAGACGTCGCGCTAAATCGGCCGGATGCGCCATTCGGGTTATTCACATCGGCGAGTTAGTGCCGTTCAACTTCTCGAGAAGTTGGCCTCCGAGAGTATGGCCTGCTTCTTATTGGAAGGGCTGGGCGGCATAGCTTCCCGTTGAGCCTGCGCTCAAAACCGCTACCTAGTTGCCCACCGAGCGAATCACCGGGGGGACTCTCCGTGCCTGACTAGTGCGCCGCCTCGAACGCCTCAACAATCTGAGCCTTGATCCTGCCACGATCAGCAACTTCGTGTCCGTTATTGCGTGCCCACTCTCGGATGGCTGCCAGCTGCTCCGGTGAAGATTGTCCGTTGGCCTTACCGCTAGCCTTCGTCCGACGACCACGGGAGCGACCAGTCTTCATCGCCGCATCAACGTACGGCTTGAGCGCCTTCTCGAACTTGGCCACATTAGGACTCGAAAGATCGATCTGGTACGCCACGCCCCGCAGCGAAAACTCAATGCGTTCGCCGCTGCCGTCAGTTATCTCGGAACCATCGATATCATCGATCAGCTGTCGAACGATGCGTTCAGCCACTACCCGCTCCTTTATAGACACCAAGCGTTGTCACCGTATCACGCGGCTTTATCCGGCTCGTCGAAGTCCGGGCAACGGTCTGGTCGATGTTTACGTCGGTATAGACGTTGCCCCACACGATGCTCATCGAGGTAATGAAAGAAAGAGCAGCCAGGCTACTATTTCCCCTAAGTGGTCACGTCATCACAACTCTCGATCGCGGATCTCAGAACTGTTTTGCGGATCGGCAGCTCGCGTTCACTGCGGTTGTTTCCGCGACTGTAATGCGTTTGTAAGCGCAACTCGTATCAGTCAATCGCCGGAAAATCATCTATCGATGGGTATCGATCGCCGATAGGCGGGATGAGATTTCTGAAATCGATGGCAAGAAAGCTCGAAGCGTCGACCGGCCTCGGCGCTGCCCGCATCATTTGCAACGGGTCAGCCACGAACACCCTCCATTCGGCACCTCGGCACCTCGGCACAAGCCGGTCAGCCGCGCGGTTGTGCTCCGCTCAGACCCGACCAAAGCATTTGGGACCCAATCAATGGCGCGATCTTGTCGGCTAGGTAGACGTGTCCGGCATCGGTGGGGTGCACGCCATCCTTGCCGATCAGATCGGGCCGCCCGACGAACCATCGTTGCGCGATCGGATCGACGAACGAGGCGCCGACATTCTTGGCTTGATATGCCAGGATGTCCCGGATTCGGAGCACCGTGGAGGGCGGATCAACCGTCGGCCACGCGGGCCCTATGACGAGCACCCGCGCAAGCGGTGCCGTCAGCCGAGCTCTCAGCAAGGTGGCGCGCACGTTGTAGTTCAGTGCGGTGGGGTCCTCGTCCTTGTCGTTGCGGGAGCCGAAGAACACCACCAGCGCATCGTCGCGGCGGACTGCTGCTGCAGTGAGCTGGTCGAAGATGTGCCCACGGTTTCCCTTGATGTGATAGCCGGCCCTGCCCTCCGCTTGAACGTCGAAGGTGAGCGGCATTCCCTGCGCCGCAAGCCTTTGCCACGCCACGGCGGTCCAGTTCTTCGGTCCGAGGCCACCTTCATCGGTACCCGTGGTGTAGGAGTCGCTGACGATGGCGATCCGGTTGGCAACGAAGTCCAGATTTCGCGTCTGACCGTGCGTCACCGGCGTCGAGTGCCCAGGAACCGCGATCAGCGCGGCGAGGACGATGACGACCAATAGCGAACGGCTCACGCGCACTGTATATCCCCCCGCCGAGCAAACGATGCGCACGACTCGCTGTTCGTTATGAGATCGTCAACCCGCACGGGCGGAGGGCTCCTCCGGGTGCGCCTGTTGGGCCTCCCTCAGGGACTTGACCTTTTGCCGTTGCGGTTCGAGTGCGTCCTCCGCCACCGGACCTTCCGTTTCGGTGACGGCCGGGCCGACGTCGAGCATCCTTCGCATCCACTTGCGACACGGCTCCTCGACCAGGTGGTAAAGCGCTGCTGCGCCGATCAAGGCGAGGACGAGCAAGCCGACGACGATGGCCTTTCCGGTCCACGTCGGCTCGAGAATGATGTCGAACTGCTTGGCCGTCCACCTCCACGCGACGTGTACCAGCTCGTGCACCATGTAAAGGCTGAACGAGATGTGGCCGAGGTACACCAGAGGTCGGATGGACATCAGCGCGGGCAGTGACCCAGCTCCGACCGCCAGCGTCGCCACCAACGGGACGAACAAGACGTCGACCAATCCGCTCGAATCACTGATCTTGGCAACGGGATTGAAGTACAGCCAGAAGATGCCGCCGATGATGACCGCCGCGATCAGGAGCGAAAGAAGTCCGGCGTTTCTCCGACCCCGGTCGGACAGGCGAAGCTTGCGCACGGCGGCGCAGGCGAGCGCGCCCGCGGTGAACTGGAAGACGATGCGTGGCAGCCAGCTCCACGGTGTGTAGAAGAACCCGGTGGCCAGCAGCAGCATGATCGGGGGGAGTGTCGCAATGAAGGCAAGCCACATCAGATTCCGCGCCCGAGTCACGCGGGCGACCCGGAAGATCACCATCGCGAGCACTCCGAACAACAGGTACGCAAGCCACTCCGCGCTGATCGACCAGGCCGGGCCGTCCCAACTCGTACCGTCGAAGAACGGCTCGAACCAGAGCTGCACGAGCGTGAGCTGGCGCACGTAACTGATCGCGTTGAGCTCAGCGGTCGACTCCGGCGGCACGTGACCGACGTGAAGGGTGAAGATGACGAACGCCGCGGCGAGATGCATGGTGACGATGTAGACAGGCCACACTCTTGCCAGCCGTAGCCAGAGGAATCGAAGGGTCGCCCTCGTCGACCACGCCTCGCCCATGCGGTCGAGGTAGGTCCAGGCCAAGACGAAGCCGCTGAGAATGAAGAAGAGGTCGACGCCTTGAGCGCCACAGTTGAGCACCGGAGCGAACGTGTCGAGGAACCACGGTGCGACTTGTCCGATCGGTTCGCGGAAGTGGAACAGCACTACCCATACCGCCGCAAAGATGCGCAAGCCGGAAAGCGCCTTTATCTCTCCGGTTCGCACAACACTCTTTCGTGAGGACTCTGCTTCGACGTTGTCGTCCACGCCACTTGCGTGCGCTTGTCCGGGCGGCTTTCGCCGTCGCGACCTTGCATCCGGAAAGCGCATTGGAGATTACCAGGACGGCCGCTCGCGGCGGGCCTGGAGCAGCTGTGGAGTTCCTGTCTGCTTCTCATGGCAAATGCCCAACAGCTCGGCAAACGCCATCATTCGTGACGCGAACAGGGAATCGGCATAGGGCGCACGGCCGGGAGCTATCGAGCCGGCGTATGCGGAGCGTTTGTACTCGAATCGTCCCCTTCGGCTCGGTCGTGAACTCGCTGAGTACGAAAGAGGGCTGAACGACGGGAGCAGCGCCTGGGCGTGCACGCTATGACGAATGAAGCCGCGTCGACCGTCGAGTTGGGTACTGGTAGCAGCACTGCTCACGACGGGCCTGTCGATGCGGACCGCGGCCACTAGTGTCGGGCCGGTCCTCGACGACCTCGAACAGTCGCTGCACACGAGCGGCGCGGTGGAGGGCTTGATCACGGCCCTGCCGGTCGTCTGCTTCGCCGTCATCGGGGCGCTGACCCCGCGCTTGTCCCACCGCGTCGGGTCCGAGCGTTTGTTGGTCGCCGCGTTGATCGTCGCGACCGCGGGGACGGCGTTGCGCGCCCTCTCGAATTCGCCGTGGACGTTCGCCGGATTTAGCGTGCTCGCGCTCAGCGGTGGCGCGGTGAGCAACGTCCTGCTGCCGAGTCTGGTGAAGCGATATTTCCCCGATCGCATTGGTGGAGCGACCGCGGTGTACACCACTGCGCTTGCCGTGGGTTCGGCGCTCGCGGTCGGCCTGACGGTTCCGATGGGCGACCTTGGCGACGGCTGGCGGCTGGGCCTCGGTTCTTGGGCGGCTCTTACCGCCCTGGCCGTGTTGCCGTGGCTGACGGTATCGATGGGGGGCCGACCGGAAGCGGCGACCCAACCCCGAATCTCACTATCCAGGCTCGCTGCGAGCCCCACGGCATGGGCATTGACGGCGTTCTTCGGACTACAATCCATGCAGGCCTACATTGCCTTTGGCTGGTTCGCGAAGTTCCTTCACGCCCATGGCATTTCACCTCATGCCGCCGGCTGGATGGTCGCGCTGTACTCGGCGATCTCCATCCCGGTCTCCATGGTGGTCCCGACGCTCGCTGCGACTCGCCCTCGCACGATGCTGACCGTGCTGTGCCTCTGCTCGTTAATCGGTTACGTCGGAATGGAATTCGCGCCGACGAGCGGAGCGTGGGTGTCGATGGCACTCGTCGGAGTGGGTGCAGGCACCTTTCCGATGGCGTTGGTGATGATCGGCCTGCGGTCGCGCAACACCGAATCGACGGCGGCGCTGTCGTCGTTCGTCCAGTCGATTGGTTACGTCATCTCGGGAACCGGTCCGCTGTTGTTCGGCGTTCTCTACGGCTGGACGCGCCAGTGGACCCTGCCACTAGCCGTGCTTTTCGCATCGCTGGCGTTGACCTATATCGCGGGTTGGCTGGCGAGCCGAGAACGATTCGTCGACGACGAATTGAGGGCAATGGAGCCGGTTGGTTCTCGCGCCCCTTCCGATTAGGAAATTCGGCATTCCCATTGTGCTCGGCGCCCTCGAACCAGGTATCGAACCGGGCAGCCCGTCGATGATCGCTGTCCCAGCGGCTGGGTAACCCGGTATCTTCCGGACATGGCCGAATCGCCGACACCCCTGACGATCATGTTCTGGCCGGAATCGGCCTACGGACCGACGAACCAGTGCATCGGACTGGCCGCCATCCTTCGCGATCGCGGCCACACCATCGTGTTCGCAGCCGAGAGTTCGTGGGCAGGCAAGCTGACGCCATTCGGCTTCGTGGAGGAGCTCGTCGATCTTGCCGCGCCTCCCGACGGGGCGGACGAGCAGGACGCCGGTGCGTTCTGGACCGACTTCATCACCCAGACCGCACCCGAGTTCCGCAAGCCCACGATCGAACAACTCGAATCGTTCGTCCAGCCCACGTACCAGGCGCTCATCGACGGGGCCAAGTACAGCGAGCCGCGACTGCGCGAGATCATCGCCACCCATCGGCCCGACGTGATCGTCGAGGACAACGTGGTGATCTTCCCGGCACTCACGACGTCGGATGCACCATTCGTGCGCATCGTTTCATGTACTCCGTTGGAGGTCAGCGGACCCGGCGTGCCGCCGCCGTTCTCGGGGCTGCCCAGCGACGATCGATCCGAATGGGACGCCTACCGAGCAGAATTCGAGCGCACCCACCGGGCGATGTGGAACGACTTCAACGCATGGGTGCAGGAGCAAGGCGGTGCCCCCCTGCCCGACTTGGAGTTCATGCCCCGCGGCGGCGCGTCGAACCCCGCCGCCAACCTCTACGTCTATCCTGCCGAGGCGGACTATCTGGAGGCGAGGCCACTCGACGACAGTTGGATCAGGATGGATTCGAGCGTCCGGGAGACCGACGAGGACTACGTCCTACCGCCCACGGTGGCCGACCGTCCCGACGACAGCGCGCTGATCTATCTGTCGCTCGGTTCACTCGGCAGCGCCGACGTGGAACTCATGCAGCGCCTCGTTGACGTACTCGGCACGACCCGTCACCGCTTCATCGTCAGCAAGGGTCCGCAGGCTGACCGGATCTTGCTGACGGACAACATGGTTGGCGCACAGATGGTGCCGCAGACGAAGATCATCCCGCAGGTCGATCTGGTGATCTCGCACGGTGGCAACAACACCGTCACCGAGACGCTGCACTTCGGCAAGCCACTCATCGTGCTCCCGCTCTTCTGGGACCAGTACGAGAACGCCCAGCGCATCGACGAACTCGGGTTCGGAGTCCGGTTGAACACCTACGGCTTCGCCGACGCGGAGTTGACCGACGCCGTCGAACGGCTACTCGGCGACACCGCACTGCGGACTCGCCTCGCCGAGCAAGGAGAGAGAATCCGCGCTCGCGACGGTCTTCGCGTCGGCGCGGACGTCATCGAACAGGTGGGTGCGAAGTACCGAGCGTCGCTTGACTGACGCCGTCGGCCTCGTCGATGTGCTGAACCTGGCCGAGGGTAAACGCCTTTCGGTGTTCGACGGTGCGATGGGGCAGTCTGCGGTGCCGATGGTCCGCGACGACGCAGGGGAGTGGCGGCGCGCTCGTCCCGGCGACGGCGTGGCCGAGGCGCTGTTGACGTTGCTGGGCACCGTCGACGAATCCATGGGCCTTGGCAACTTCGCGGTTCGTTCGTGGACCCGCCACGCTGCGACCGGGGAACGAGCCGTCGGCGTGGATCAGACCAACGAGTCGGTGATCGTCGGCGACGCGGCAGTGGTCAAGTGGGCGACCCATCTGCAGGTGGGTCCGCATCCGGCGCCGCATCGAATCAGCGTATTGCGCGACAACCGCTTTCAAGGCATGCCCGCGCCGTGGGGGATGGTCACCTGGCGGCCACCGAGCGGCGCTGAAACGTTGGTTGCCTACGTGGACGAGTACGTTCCCGAAGCGGTCGACGGCTGGACGTGGGCCGTCGACCTCATCACCGAAGCCGTGGGCGAGCGCCGCTTCGAGGGTCTGTCCGACACCGTCAACCATCTCGGTCCGTTGATTGCCGGGTTGCACGGCCACCTGAGGTCCACGGGCACCACTGCCTCCGCTGAGGACGTCGAACGGTGGCGGGACTCCGCGCTGCAAGCACTCGAAACCGTTTGTGCACTTGATGGTTCATCGTGCATCGAGGTGGCTCGGGCTCGTCGCGACGAGATCGCTCACGCGCTCGACGGGCTCGGCGGGTTCGCAGGCACCCCGGTGATCGAGGGCCATGGCGATCTGCACGTCGGCCAGATCCTGCGCAGCGGCACGCGCCTCCTGGTCACCGATTTCGACGGAAACCCGGTGTTGCCAGCGTCGGAGCGCGCTCTGCCGATCCCCGCAGCCCTCGACGTGGCGGGCATGACCCAGTCGCTGGCACACGCCGCGATCGTCGCCAGCAAGTACGCCGAACTCGAACCCGCGGTGCTTCAAAGGGTCGACCTCAACGCGCGAAAGGCCTTTCTGGTCAGCTACGAGGGGGCGCTTGAAGCGATGCGGGGCCAGGAGCTTTACGAGCCGCGTCTGCTGAAGCCCCTTCGACTACAGCAGGTGCTGCGCGAGATCGTCTATGCCGCACGCCATCTTCCCCGCTGGATGTACGTGCCCGACGCCGCCTTGCCGGCGCTCCTCGACGAAGGGAACCTCGCGTGAAGCCAGACGGGTTCGCCGCCGACCTCTACCGCAAGCCCGAAGTTCTGGAGCGGCTGGCCGCAACGCTGGAGGCTGGCAACCCGTGGGCGCAGGTCATCCCTCGTGACGTCGAGCGTGTGGTGCTGATCGGGATGGGGTCGTCGGCGTACGCCGGCGGCGTGGTGGCGGCGAGGATGCGCGCCGGCGGTCTGGTCGCCGCCTCGGAATTGGCTTCCTCACAACTGCTTCCCGCGTGGGGGGCGCGGACATTGGTGGTGGCGACCTCGGCAAGTGGCGGCTCCGTCGAAACCCTTGATGCGCTCAGCCGCTTGCCCGCGGGGGCCCACACCGTGGCGCTGACGAACACGGCTGGGTCGGCGATCACCGAACGATGTGATGCCGTCGTCATGTTGGAGGCCGAGTCCGAGGTCGGGGGCGTCGCGTGCCGAAGCTATCAGCACACGCTCGCACTGCTGCTGGCACTGGACTGTCAGCTGCGCAGAACGAGTATCTCCGCGCTGGCCGAGTCGGTCGCAGCGGCGGCGCAGGCATCGCAGCACCTCATCGCCACCGAGTTCGATTGGCGCCCTGAGGTTTCTCGCTTGCTGCTTGGCGCAGACGGCACGCACCTAGCCGCCCCGGCGCACCGGCTCTGCTCGGCCCAGCAGGGCGCGCTGATGCTGCGCGAGGGGCCTCGTCACCCCGCCGTGGGATGCGAAACCGGCGACTGGAGTCACGTCGACGTCTATCTCACCAAGACCACGGATTACCGCTTGCTCGTCTTCGCGGGCTCGGAGTGGGAGCCGCAACTGGCTGAATGGACTCAGGAGCGCGGCAGTACCGTCGTCGTGGTTGGAGGCTCCGTCGCCGGCGCGCAGTGCGAGATCCGTTATGCCGGTGATGAAGACGACGACGTCAAGTTGCTCACCGAGGTTCTCGTGCCGGAACTCGTCGCGTCCGCGGCATGGCAGGCCGGCGTCATCGAGTGACGCCGAGGCGATCGTGACGGGCGCGCGACTATCCTGGGTCGTCACAGCATTCCCATGCCCGACGACGAAGGGACATACGTGGCCAATCGCCTGAGGCTACGCCGCCCGCGAGGACTCGGGCGACGAGCGTGGTTGGTCACCTGGAGCTTGCGGCTAGTCCTGTGGACCCTCGGATTCACCCGCCTCGTCAAGACGAAGATCGTGAACGCAGACGTCGTACCGAAGCGCGGCGCGGTGATCCTGGCCGTCAATCACACCTCGATGATCGACGTGCTGTTCATCCTTGCGGCGCTGCGTCGGCCCGCCATCGCGATGGCCATGGCGGAGTTGTGGAAGTCACCGCGGACACGCTGGCTGGTCGAAGTGCTGGGCCAAATACCCGTCGTGCGAGGGAATTCCGAATCGGGCAAGCAGGCGATGGAAAGCGCGGCCCATGCGCTGGAGAACGGCGCGCTCGTCGGCATCTTTCCCGAGGGCAGAATCGTCAAGCCCGGTGAGGTCGCGGCCTACAAACCGGGTGTCGCGGTCCTCGCCAAGGAGACCGATACGACGATCATCCCCGTGCAGATCGTCAACGCCAACAAGGTGTTGCCGCTCGACGCGAAGTACCCGTCGCTCAAGCACACCGTGTACGTGATCTTCGGCGAACCGATCGACCCCGACGACTTCGATTCCATTGACGAACTCCTCGAGGAGACTCGATCACGCATCACCTCGCTGAAGGTGCCGTCGAGCTGAGTCGCTCGTCGCCCGATGAATCTGCGAGCGGTCGCGGGTCTACCGATCTGAAAGGACAATCGACTCACGGGAGAAACGCATGGGCCTGATCTACATAGAGATGTTCGCAACCCTCGACCTCGTCGGGCAGGCGCCCGGCGGGCCGGACGAGGACCCGACCGGTTTCCCGTTTGGCGGATGGCAAGCGCCGTTGATCGACGACGTCGCCGGCGCGCAGATCGACGCCGCGTACGAGGGCACGGATGCGCTGTTGCTCGGCCGACGGACATACGACATATTCGCGGCATTCTGGCCGCACCAGGACGAGGACGGCGAGGATGGGGCGATCGCCGAGCTGTTCAACCGTGTTCCGAAGTACGTCGCCTCGCGTGGCACGCCCGATCTGTCGTGGGCTGGGTCTTCGAAGCTCGGCCCCGACCTGGCGACCGCGGTGCGCGAGATCCGCGACCGGCACGACAACATCAAGGTGGTCGGAAGTCTCAACCTCGTGCAGACCCTGTTGCGCGAGAAGCTCTTCGACCGCATCGACCTGTGGGTGCACCCGATCGTGCTCGGTGTCGGCAAGAAGGTATTCGACGGTGGCGCGGTCCCGACGAACCTCACGCTGCGCGAGCCGCCGGTGGCAAGTCCCAAGGGAAGCGTGTACCTGCGCTACGGGCTCGCCGACGGCACGCCGGCCACGGGGGACATGAGCGAACGATGAGCGCCGTGTGACGCATCGCCGCAGCGGTGGCTCAGTCGATGACTGTTCTGACGCAACTTCTTTCGGTCAGGAGGGTGCGAGGGAGTCGCGGAGGTGTTTGACGACGTCGGGGCGTTGGCGCGGCGGAGGATGGTCAGCTCTGCGGGCCTCACTCAGGAAGCGCGCCTAACGTCGGGGGCGACCATCTTGCCAAGAGTGTTCAGGAGGCCAAGCGTGCTCGCGCAGCGTCAGCATAGATACGTCGTGATCGGAGCCGGAGCGATTGGAGGGTGCATTGGGGGCGTGTTGGCCCGCGGTGACGTGCCCGTCGTCCTGGTGGCCCGCGGCCGCAACGCCGAAGTACTCGCAGGCGAGGGTCTTACGATGCACACGCCCGACGGCACGTATCGCGTATCGGTTTCGGTCGCCACGGCCGACGACGTGCGGCTGACGGAGGCCGACGTCCTGGTCTTCGCGACGAAGACCCAGCAACTCGATGCAGCACTGAGGGAATGGGTCGACATGCCGGTAGCGACGGCGAGCGCAGACGTGAGCACCGCGGGGGAGTGCCTGCCGGCATTGACGGCACTCAACGGCGTTGCTGCAGAGGAGTTGGCACTGCGCTACTTCGCTCGCGTGTACGGGGTCTGCGTATGGTGCCCGGCAGTGCACGTCGAACCGGGTGAGGTGATCGTGCGCTCATGGCCGGTGGTCGGTCAGTTCCACGTCGCTCGGTGGCCCGCCTCGATCGCGACGACCGACGACGCGGAGTTTCTGGCGGAGTTGCAGGCATCGTGGACCGCGGTGGGCATCAACGTTCGGCTACCTGACGACGTCGCTCCGTGGAAGTACAACAAGCTGTTGCTCAACCTCAACAACGTCATTCGCGCGCTGTCCGAGCCAGGGGCCGATTCGAAGAGTCTGCGGGACGTCGTGATTCGCGAGGGCGAAGACGTATTGCGAAGGTCGGGAATCGAGTTCGTCTCCTTCGAGGCGTCCACAGACGCGCGAGCGGACGGCCCGACCCCACGATCGGTGCCCGGGTTCGACGATGCCCCCGGCGATTCCACGTCGCAGTCGCTGAGCCGCCGTACCGGCAACGTCGAGACCGACTATCTCAATGGCGAGATCGTGCGGCTGGCTCATCGTATCGGCGCCTCGGCGCCGGTGAACGCGGCCTTGACCCGTGCCGCCCGGGCTGCCGCCCGCGACGCCTCGGGTCCCGGCGGCTATACGGCGCAACGGCTGGCCGACCTCGTCGAGGCGTCCGCCTAGCCCGGTTCACTGGTCGGCCGCAACCCTCAGAATCCCGGCGGCAATGGTGGCGGCGGGGTGCTGACCACTGGCGGCCTGCGCGTTGCGGGTGCCTGCGTACCGTGGCGCCCAATCAATCGCACCTTGCGAGCGGGGGCGCGGCTGCGCGATTTACCTAGTTAGGCCCCTGGTGGCGGGCCCTTCGAGCAGGCTGCCGTCGGGGGCGAATCGCGAACCGTGCAGCGGGCATTCCCACGACTGGTCGGCGTCGTTCCAGTTGACGATGCCGCCGAGGTGTGGGCACACGGGTGAGACGACGCGTTCGACGCCGTCGACGTTGCTCCTGGCCTGGAGGCGCCACGGCGGACCGCTGACCACACCACCACAATCCGGGGTGCGATTCGACGCCGCGGCGATCGGGGTCACCCATCCCTTGGCGAGATTGAATCCGACCTCCAAATTGGCCTGGGCCGCGGTCGTGATCCCGGATAGTTCGTGCGGGCTCCAACTGGCGAATGCATCGGCCCAATCCATGCGACCGCCGAGGATGCGACTGGAGAGCGCCAGCGCGGCGGCCGGTCCGTTGGACATACCCCATTTGTCGAAACCCGTTGCTACGCAAATGCGGTCGAGACCCGGAAGGATCGACCCGACGTAGGGAAGCTCGTCGGCGGGTGAATAGTCCTGCGCCGACCAGTACCGCGTTCGCGTGGCGCCCGGGTAATGCAGCACGGTCCACCGGGTCAGCTCGTCGAGGGCAGCTGTCGGACTCTTCTCGCGGCCCACGGGATGGCCCGCACCGCCGACGATGAGCACCTCGCCGTCGGCCGTCGGTGCGTAGCGCACGGAACGGGTCGGCGAATCGGTGGAAATGTACATCCCGCGAGTGACGTCGCCGGGGACGTCGAATGCCATGCAGTAGGAGCGTTGGGCCTTCAGCCTGGCAAAGAAGCCACCGCGATCCAGGATGGGAATACCGGTGGCAAGGACGAGTTGCCCGGTGCGGACGGTGATCTCATCGTCGCCTGAAGTGCTGACCTTCACTCGCATGTTCGCACCGAGGCCGGCGACACTTCGTACCCGCGTGCCTTCGGCGAGCCGGCCACCATGTGCGGCTAGTTCGGCAACGAGGCTGTCCAGCAACGGCATCGGATCGAACTGGGCCTGATCGCGTAGCCGGACACCCCCGTGGTATGGAAACGGGACGTCGGCGTCGTCGACCCAGTCGACGTCGAGTCCGACCTGTCGCGCGGCCTCGAATTCCGCACGGGCCGTGGCGATTCCAGCGTCGGATTGCGCGTAGGTGTGTGCGTCCTCGTGCTGAACGTCGATACCGTGGTTCTCGCAGTGCCTCAGCACCCACGCCTGGCCTTCGCGGTTGCCCTCCAGGTACATGCGGGCGAGCTTGGGTCCCTGCTTGTCGAGAATCTTGGACAGCTTGCTGCCTTGGAGCAGGCTGATCTTGGCGGTGGTGTTGCCCGTTGCGCCCGCGCCAACGGTGCGGGCCTCCAACACCAGAACGTCCTTGCCTGCCCGCGCCAGCAGGACCGCGGTGATCAGGCCGGTGATGCCAGCGCCCACGACGACCACGTCAGCGCTTGGTTCGCCGGGCACCGCGGTGGGCGCGGGTACGTCAGGTCGGTCGGCGAGCCACAGTGAAGTCACGTCGCGAGCTATACCCAGACATCAGCGCTCGAAACTGTTCGCCGACGGTGTCGGCGTAGGTCAGCCCGCAGAAGCCGTGACCGTGACCGGGATTCCGTTCAACGCACCGTTGCCCGACGGCTCGTCGAGGAACTCCGGTGGGGAGAGCACATTCGTGTTCACCCCAGGTGAGCCGTTCGCCACCGACATTCGGGTACCGGGTTTGCCGTGCCCCCAGCCGTGCGGCATCGAGACCACCCCGGGCTTGATCGCGTCGGTGAGTTCGACCGGGACGCTCAATGCGCCCGCTGATGACGAAACCGTGACGGTGGCCCCGTCGGTGATGTCTCGTTGAGCGGCGTCGTCGCGGTGCATCCAGAGGGTGCATCGCTCACGGCCCTTCATGAGCGGCGCGACGTTGTGCAGCCACGAATTGTTGGAGCGCAGGTGGCGTCGGCTGACGAGCACCAGTGCATCTGGCGCACGTTCGATGCGGGCGCCGAGGCGTGGGAGGTCGTCGAGCAGGTATTGCGGCGCGAGGCGGACCTTCTGATCGGCGGTGCCCAGGATCTCGGGTAGCCGTGGGATCATCGGGCCGAAGTTGATGCCGTTGGGGTGGACCTTGAGCTTGTCGAGGGTGAGCCCGTCGGGGTTGTCGCCGTAGCGATCGCCGAACGGCCCGGTGCGCAGCGTCAGGTCGAGAATCCTTTCGGGTCCGCCGTTTTCGTAGTGACTACGGATCGCCGCGCCGTCGAGTCCCTGTGTGAAGGCCATGTAGTCGAAGAACCCGTCGTCGATGGCTTCGACGTCGACGTCCTCGGCGGCCGTGCCGGTGCACAGCCCGGTCAGCCGGATGAGAATCTCCCACTCCTCGGGCCGGTCGGGGTCGTCGGGTGTGAACACCGGCGGCGAGTAGTTGGCGAAGCTGTTGATCGCGAAGTTGAGGATCAGGTCGTCGTGGTGAGGCTGCTCCAATGGTGAGAGCCCGGGGAGGATCACGTCTGCGTGCCGAGTGGTCTCGTTGAGCCAGAGGTCCACCGAGATCATCGCTTCGAGCAGCGGTAGAGCCTCGTCGAGTTTGTCGCCCGCAGGGGTCGACAGCACCGGGTTGCCCGCGACGGTGATGAGCGCCTTGATCTGACCCTCGCCCGGTGTCGCTATCTCCTCGGCCATGCACGACACGGGCACCTGGCCCAGCACCTCCTTGGCCCCGCGCACCCGGGTGCGGAACCGTCCGAACTCTGCCAGCCCATCCTCCAGACCTGGCTGCGGTTGCACCGTGATGGACCACGCCGCGGGACGCGCGAACATCAGGCCGCCCTCGGTGTCGAAGTGTGCGGTGAGGATGTTCACCACGTCCACCAGCCAGCTGGCCAGACTGCCGAACTCCTGATTGCACAAGCCGATTCGGCCATAGACGACCGCGCGCGGGGTGGTGGCCAACTCGCGAGCCATGCCGCGGATGCGATCGGCGGAGACGCCCGTCGCGGCCTCGACGCGCTCCGGCGACCAGTCGGCCGCGACCTCGCGCATGCGGTCCACGCCGTCGAGGTACTGCTCGACGTGGCCAAGTGCAACGAGTCCCTCGTCGAACAGCGTGTGCACGATCGCCATGAGAAACGCGGCGTCGGTGCCGGGGGTGATGGGAAGCCACTCGTCGGCGCGTGCCGCGGTGGCGGTGCGCACGGGATCGATGACGATCACCTTGCCGCGCTTGCGAATTCCGTCGATGATGCCCATCACGTCAGGCGCGGCCAGCAGCGACCCCTGCGACGCGGCCGGGTTGGCGCCCATCACTACCAATAGGTCGGTGCGCTGAATGTCCGGCACCGGGAATGACCACCACCCGCCATACATGAGATGTGATGACAGGTTCTTCGGCCACTGGTCGACGGTGCCAGGTGAGTAGGTGATCGGCATTCCCGACATCCCAAGCAGCACAACGGAATACCGTGCCAGCGAGAAGGAGTGCGCAAGCGGGTTGCCGACGTAGGCCGTGACGGCGCTGATCCCGTACTTCTCGATGATCGGCGCGAGAAGTTCGGTGCAGCGGCAGAACGCCTCGTCCCAGCTGGCCTCGTGCCATTCGCCGCGGAGATCACTCGACTGTGCCGCGGCGCAATCCGGATGTACGGAGACCCGGCGGTGCGCGAGGCGATCCCCGGACTGCTCACCGACCTACGCGCCAACCGACCGTTGCGTCGCGTGCTCAGCGATCGGCTGGAGGCCGCGGCGCGCGGGCAACTGGCGGGTCGGGTGGACGACGCGATCGCCGCGGGGACCGCACGCGCGGTCGATCCAGACGCCCTGATGGACGTCATCGCCGGCGGGGCGTGGTACGCGGTGTGCGTTCGACGGGTGACCGACGTCGACAGCGCCACCGAGACGCTGGCCGACCTCGTGCTTCACGGGGTGCTGGCGTAAGTGAAAGTAGTTCCCCCACAGCGCTGATCGATCTCACATGTCGGCGTGCCGGCTCCGGACGAAGCAGTAGGCGCCATATGCGGCAAGGCCAAGCGCGGCGATGAGCAGTAGCACCTTGCCGTAGGGTGCACCGCCGAGCGTCTTCACCGCGGCGTCGATGCCGGAGGCCTTGGCCGGATCGGCGGTGAGTGTCGCGACGAGGACGAGTACGCCGGCACCGGCGAGCGCCAGCCCCTTGGCGACGTAGCCGACGACTCCAATCCAGGTGATCGCCGTTCCGCCCGAGACGTTGAGGTCCTTGAAGAACTTCTTGGTGGCTCCCTTGTAGACGTGGTACCCGCCCACGCCGATCACGACTAAGCCCACGACGACGAGAATTGCCTTGCCCCAGCCGGATTGCATCATCTGAGCGCTCAATCCGGCGTTTTGTTGTCCACTGGACTTGCCGCTCCCAAGGGCGAACTTGGCAGCGGAGGTAGCGAGGGCGAGATAGACAACGCCGACGGCGGCGGACTTCACTCGGTGCTTGGCGTCGTCCTCCAAGAACGTCTCGACGAGGTACCAGAAGCCAAGGGCCGCAAGGACGACGGCGGCGACCCAGAGCATGGCCGCGCCGCCGGGTTGTGCGGCCAAGGCGGCCAGGGCACCCGACTGGTCGGCATTGCCGCCGGTACCGAAGGCCAGTCGCGCGACGATGAACGCGATCAGTACGTGCAGCACGCCGCTGGCTGCGAAACCGGCTTGCGCAATGCGTTCGAACCAAGCGTTGCCGTGAGCGCTGGCTGCCATCGACTGTGTGCTGACCATCTACGGCGGATACCCGGGCCGCCGATTGATCCAAACCATGAAATTTACGGCGGGGAAGAAACGCGAGTGTGGACAACACCTAGGTACTCGATCAGCAGTACCTAGGTAGTCGCGGCACCGGGCAAGCCGCAAGTCAGGTAATCGCACCCGGGTACTCGTGGTGGTTCGGTGGGCGATCGTGAGAGTCATTTGATCCCGTCAGCGGGTCATCTGACCGGAGAGGTAGGCCCTGGTGAGCAGGAAGTCGCAGAAGCGGGCGTCAGTGGGAGTCCTTGCCGCGGGAGCGCTCGCCGCTGGTGCCGCGGGTATCGGTGGGCTCGCCGGCTCACCCGTCGCGCAGAACGCCGCGCAGGAAGCCAGAGCGCTCACGGTGGACGTGGAGCTGATGTCGACCGACTCGCCGCTGCCTCTCTTCACGGGGTTGGCGTGGCTGCCGATCGCTGGCGGCAACGGCCCACAGACGCTGATCGGATCGGCGGCCTTTGCGGGATCGGCGAACGGTCCGCTGCTGGGCAGGCCGATGGTCGGAGACGGCGGCTGGCTCGTCGGCGACGGAATCGATGCTGCCGCCGACTGCCAGGGTTTGGCATGCAACGGTGGCAACGGCGGCTTGTTGTCCGGAAACGGCGGCGACGGAGCCAACGGTGGCCGTGGCGGCAATGCCGGTCTGATCTCCGGCGATGGCGGCAATGGCAGCAACGGCGCCAATGCGGTGTACGCACTGAACGAAGAAGGGGTCGCAGTCCTGGTGCGTCCCGCCGCGGCGGGAGGGCGGGGCGGCAACGGCGCCGTGCTCGTCGGCAATGGCGGCGCCGCCGGTAGCGGCGGCACTGACGACCAACGTAATCGCGGTTTCGACATTCCCTTCACTGACGCCACCGGCGGCGACGGCGGACAAGGCGGACGTGCCGGAATCTTCGGTGGCAATGGTGGCGCTGGTGGCAATGGTGGTGAGGCGCGGTCCTTGAGCGGAACCGCGACGGGCGGCGCGGGCGGTGCCGGTGGCGGTGCCTTCATTGGCGACGGAGGCATCGGTGGCGCGGGCGCCCGAGGCCAAGCCCGAGGAGCAGGCATACAGGAGACAGGGATCGGCGGAGCAGGCGGCAGAGGCGGCAGCACCGTGATCGGCAAGGGCGGCAAGGGCGGCGTCGGCGGTTTCGGCGACGGCTTCAACGAGAACACGAGCAGGGGCGGCTTGGGTGGCAACGGCGGCAGCACCGTCATCGGCTTCGGGGGCGACGGCGGCCAAGGCGGAGACGGTGATACGAGCTTCGCCGATGCCGTTGCAGGCAAGGGTGGCCGTGGGGGCCACGTCCTCCTCGTCGGCGACGGCGGTGCCGGAGGGAAGGGCGGTCGGTCGTTCAGCGACGGGTTCGGAGCCGCGTACAACACCCATGCCGGTGACGGCGGCGCAGGCGGTAACGGCGGCTTCTTCCGGGGGACCGGTGGCCGCGGCGGCGACGGTAGCTACTCGGCGAACGACTCCTACGGTGCTTCTACCGCGGGCAACGGCGGGGCGGGTGGCCGCGGCGGCAGGTTCGGCGGCACCGGCGGGCGGGGAGGCAACGGCGATACCGCCGACTCCATTGGTGGTCCGGTCACCGGAGGTAACGGCGGCGCAGGTGGTCGCGGCGGTCAGACGCGCGGCTTCGGCGGTGCCGGTGGCGACGGCAAGGCTGCCATATCGTATGAGGGTGGCGTGACCAATCAAGGCAAGGGCGGACTCGGCGGCCGCGGCGGCATTCGTGGCATCAACGGCGTGAACGGTTCGAACGCGTAGTTCGGACTGCCTCGACGAGTCAGCCCGATACCGAAGCGTCGTAGATCGATTGGATCGACTTGTCGAGCGTTGCATCGAACTCCCGATCCGACTGCTGGGCTGACAATCCTTCGGTCAGTGCGCGGCTGAAACTTGCTATCACGCCGGTGTTCTCGGCAAGGAGCGCATCGGCTTCGTCGCGTGAGTAGCCACCGGACAGGGCTACCACCCGCATGACGCGGGGATGTTTGGTGAGCGGCTCGTAGAGGTTGGCCACCGTAGGCAGCGAGATCTTCAACATCACTCGCTGGCCGTCGGGGATTCCGTCGAGGTGTGCCGTGATCTCGTCGAGGAGGATCGCCTCGGCCTCGGCCTTGTCGGAAATGGTGACGGTCACCTCCGGCTCGATGATCGGGATCAATCCGTGTGAAAGCACTTGGTGCGCAACGTCGAACTGCTGGGCGACGTTGGCTGCGATACCCGCGGCGTTGGCGGCGCCGATCACCGACCGCTCCTTGGTGCCGAAGATGCCCTTCTGCACTGCGCGCGCGAGCAGGTCGTCGAGTCCAGGGATGGGCTTCATCAGCTGCACACCGTCGGCCTCGTCGGCCAAGCCCTTGTCGATCTTCAAGAAGGGTACGACGCCCTTGTCCTCCCAGAGATAGTTCACCGAGGGCTTGCCGCCGATGTCGCGATCCATGGTCTCTTCGAACAATATGCTGGCCAGGATCCGGTCGCCGCCGAACACCGGCGACGTGATGATCCGCGACCGCATCTCGTGGACCAGGTCGAACATCTGGGCATCGCTCGAATAGGAATTCGCGTCGATCCCGTACAGGCGCAACGCCTTCGGCGTCGACCCGCCACTTTGGTCGAGGGCAGCGATGAAGCCCTTGCCCGACGTCATCCGGTCAGCTTGCGTTTGATCCATCGTCTCGCCGTCCTTTCCGAGGGTTGCCCCGCTGCACCCCTCGACAGCCTATTCTCCTCTGCCATGACCAATTGGCTGCTGTTGCACGGCACGCCGCTAATGCCTTGCGGTGTGGATGGAGGGCGCCCAGTGTCGAGCGGTGAGGTCGCTGCGCCGTCCGTCGCGCCAGGTGTGAGAGGCCGGCCTCAGTACCGACGCCCCCAGCGTCGCGGTGCCCGACGCGTGTGGCCACGAACGTAGACCTCGCGGCCAAACCCCGCTCTGGTGTCGACGGCGTACGCGCCTGGACCGGCGAACACCAACAGGAAGAACCCCCAGCAGAACATCACCGCGAGCTCGCCGCCGTTGCCGATGGGCCAGAACCCGTTGGGAAGATGCTGGGTGAGGTATGCGATGAACATCTCGCCCGAGGCGACGAAAGCCGCTGGGCGGGTGAATAATCCGATGGTGATCAGGACACCGGTGATCAGCTCGATCAAACCGGCGAACCAAAGCAGGGAGCCTGGGGCGGCCTCGGGGCCGACGGGCCAGCCGAAGATCTTCTGCGTGCCATGGCATAGGAACAACAGGCCGAAGAAGATCCGAAACAGGCTCAGCACCATTGGCGCATACGCGCCGACACGAGCTTCATAGCGACGGGATTCCACGCGTTGGGTCATGCGCGGGGGAGTAACCAAGATCAAGTATCGATAAACCAACCAACCTTGACATCGCACCGCTGACCGGGTCGGCGAGATGGACGCTCGCACCAGAAGATCGAATGGTTTGGGCGATCGCCGGTCTAAAGCCTGCGGAGCTGGCGCACGATCCTGGTGAAGGGCAGCGACGCGGCGATCCCCCGCCTCACGTTGGGCTGGGCGAAGCTCATGTTGTTCAGGACCGCATAGCGAAGGCCATTGTCACGCAACACCGCTGCTTGTTCAACGACCTCGTCGGGAGTGCCGGTCAGGAAGCAGGCCCTCAAAAGCCCTTCAGGGACGTCGTTGGTCGCGGCCACGACGGTCTCTTCGTCGAGCGTCTGCGGGATGAGGTCCTGGCCTCCCATGAAGTCGTCCCCGAATGGGTGTCGCCCACCATGACGTTTCCACTCGCTGGCGGGGAGGCTCAGAGCGAGGGCGCGAAGGAGTCGCGAGCCAAGAGTCTCGTCGACCTCGGCGCGGCTGCGTCCCGTCACCACGAACAAGTAACTGGCCGCGACGATCGCCATCGGATCGCGCCCGACGTCGGACGCCGCGGTGCGGACCACCTCTAGCGCGGACGCGTATTCGTCTGGCTGGAAGTACATTACGGGAAACCACCCGTCGGCGTAACGACCGGTGGCCCGCAGCATGCGTGGACCGTGGGCGGCAACCCAGATCTCGGGATACTTCCCCTTGTAGGGAGGCAGATCGAAGATCGCGTTGTGCAAGGGGAAGAACGGCGAGTCGCGGGTGACCAACTCACCCGGTGAATCCCAGAGCGCACGGATCGTTGCCAAGGCCTCGACGAGCCGCCCTACCGGCTTCGACCAGTCCACTCCGTAGGGTTCGTTGCCCTCGCGCTCGCCGGTGCCCATGCCGAGGATCGCCCGGCCCCGAGTCATCAGGTGCAACGTCGCAGCGGCTTGGGCGGTGACGGCAGGATTGCGCCGCCCTGCGTCGGTGACGCTGGTACCCAGCCGCAATCGCGCAAACCGATTCTTGGCGGCCAGATACCCCAGCGCAGTCCAGGGTTCGTTCACGGCGTCGGCTCTCGGCATCAGCTTCGCGGCGGTCGAGCCGATGTACTTGGGCGTCATGATTGACCGGGGAAGCAGTGAGTTCAGATGGTCTGGCACCCAGAACGAGTCCACCCCAGTTGCGGCTGCGGCGAAGAAATTTGCGCGCGTCATGGCCATCGAGCCGAGGCCCGTGTAGAACAGCTGGTCTCCCAGACCCACCCGCAATCCCGACACACCCCCTACCGACGATGGAGCCATTATCACTCTGAATCACTCGGAATCACTCGGACGCTTCGGTCAGCGTGAGCAGTCGAGCGACACCGTGATCGTGCGCCGGACGACGACAGGAACGAGGTCGTGGTCTCCCGGCCCGTTCACCCGCCTCAACTCGGTTTGCTCCTTGGGATTTCGAATGTCGGTGACGATGCACTGATCCAACGGCGAGCTGCCGATGCGGTCGACTCTGACATCGAATCCTTGCGCTTCGAGCTGACCGATGGTGGTCGCCGCCGATTCCGCACTCGCAGGGATCGCGGGAACGGCGAGTACGGCGAGGGCGGCTGCCGATCCCGCAGCGGCGGTGAGGTGGACGATCTTCATGGCTGGAATCCCTTGCGTCGACGACGTGTGAACGACTCCTACGGTGCCGTGAAGGGGACGGCTTGCGCTTGGAGGTTCTGTGGAGAACGGCTGGAGATCGTGGGCAAGCGTCTACTCTCAATCCAGTCACGACCCGTCGATCGGAGGCTCCCCATGGCGCGCATTCAACGGTCCGACGCCTTCATCGAGATACCGACGACGGACCTTGGCCAGGGCGATCGAATCAACCTCGGCGTCGCTGGCATCATGTTCCGGTTGCCGGAAGTCGCGACCGCCGTTGGCGGCGTGACGGCAGCGCTGCAGCAGAGCGGCGCGCTGTCGCCACGCCTGATGGAGCTAGTGCGGCTACGCATCGCCTTTCACAACCAGTGCCGTAGTTGCATGTCGATCCGCTACCAGAGTGCGATCGACGACGGACTCACCGAGGACGCCGTCTGCTCGCTAGAGCAGCCTGCGGAATCCCCCGACCTCACCGACGCGGAGCGCAGCGCGCTGAGGTTCGCCGACCTCTTCGCCACCAACCACCTGGCCATCGACGACGCCGTGTACGACGACCTGCGTGCTCACTTCAGCGAGGACCAACTGGTGGCGCTGGGGTTGCACTGCGCATTCTGCGTCGGCTTGGGACGTCTGGCCGCGACGTGGCACGTCGTCGAGGACCTGCCCAGCGGCCTACGCGTCGACACCGACGTTCCGCTGACCCCATGGCACTCGGAGTCCGCGGTGGCATCCGGCTAATTGGGCTCACATCTTCGCCCCAGGAAGCACCCAGCACTGACCCATACGATCGCGGCGTGCTCAGAGTTGTTCGTGCTGGAGCCGTTGCAACGGCCCTTCTGTGTGTCGGCACCGGCGTAGCCAACGCCGACCCGTTGCCCGTCGCCGACGTGACGCAGTCCGCAGGCACCGACGACGGCTGGCATCTGAGCGCCTCGTTGACGCAGATGACCATCAACTCCGTGCCCAACATGGCCGCCACGGCGTTCACCAGAGAGGGCTTCGTATCGGGGAAGGCCGCAGCGTCCATCGACGGGAACGGCACGATCCCGGTGAATTCGGGCCGCCTCGTCTTCGGATTGCAGTTGGGCTGCCAAGTCGACCTCAGTGAGGGCGGCAGCGTCGACGTCGGCGGTGACGCCGGGATCAGCCCAGGCTTCACCGGCGGCGGCAATCTGCTCAGCAAGCTCGGCCCGTACGCCGAAGTGGATGGCGACATTTCGATCAATCTGCTGCCGGGGACGATCACCAACCTCGGCCTCGGCAAGAAGACGATGAAGGGGCGCACCGGCGAGATCAACGTTCACGACGCGCACGTAAAGGTCGACGCCTGCGGTGGAGCCGTGTCCATCCGATTCTTCGCATCGGCGATGATCGAGACCGACAAGTCCGACGACAGCGTCAACGTCTACGGGGACATCCTCTCGCTGTGATCGCGTCCGAGATGTGGCGTCGCCGTTGGATTGCAGCGCTCGTGTGCACGGCATGGCTGTTGGCCGGGTTGCCATCCTTCGTGTCTGCCCCCGTCGCGAGCGCAGACTGTACGGTCGCAGGCGATTTCGGGGCGGGCTCCGGGTGTCCACCTCCGGACGACTCGTCGGGATCGGGGGGCGGAGGCGAAAGTTGGCCTCCCACTTCGGTCGACTGGCCGCCGTCGCAATCCGACGACTCGGGTGACGGCGGCGACAAGGGTGGGGGAAGCGGCGGTGGCGGCGGCACGGCGACGCCCATCGTCATGCCTGCCGGACAGCAGGCACCTCCAACGACGCACGCCAGCCCGACGGATTCCACGACTACGACGAGCGACCCGAAGCCGATCGTGCTGCCTGGCGGATAGCCCGAGGTGAACGGAGCGACTATCGACTGGCCCGCGCGGCATCGATCGGGACGATCGCCACCAGTCGGTCACCGCTGACCACGTGGTAGCTGTCGTAGCGGTCGACCGTCGGGTCGCAGTGTGGGGTGAGTAGTTCGACCCGCTCCCCAAGCCGAACGGCCGCGCCCGCGGGACGGGTGATCGCACCGTGCTCATCGCCGAAGAAGGCATAGGTCGAGTCGGCGAAGCGCCCCGTGAGGGGCCGCGGCGCAGGGCCGTCGGTGGCTAAGGCCTTCAGGCCGGCGTCCACCGTCACCACGTGCTCGGCGTTGGCGCTCACCACCTGCGTGGTCACCCACATGCTGGTGCCGAACCTCCCGTCGGCGTCGTCGGCCAACGCGTCCGCGTATTGGACGTCCATGAAAACGTATGAACCCGGCTGTAATTCGTTGAGCACGCCGAGTTCAAGGTCAGCCTGCACGGTGCCCGTCCCGCCGCCGGTGACGAGGTCGATGCGGTGGCCGTCGCCACGCAACGCGTCGACCACGTGTGCCAACCTCTCCATCCCGGCGCGCACCGCGTCACGACGAGCGTCGAACCCCTCGATGTGTTGCCAATGTCCGCCGTAGCCTTGTACGCCCGTCAGTCTCAGGGCGGTGTGCCCGGCGACGTCGTCGGCCAACGCACGTGCCTCGGCGACTCCAGAAACTCCGGTGCGCATGAGGCCGACGTCGACGTCGACGACCACGTCGATGACGAGTGACCGTCGCTGCGCCTCGGTCGCCAGCGAGGCGACGGCCTCCGAGTGGTCGACCACGCACTTGAAGTAGGGGTCCAGCGCTGCGACGTCGCACAGCCGCGTCAGCGCGGCGGGTTCGACCACCGGCGAAGTAAGCAGAATACCGCGTACGCCCGCTTCCGAAAGTGCTTCGGCCTCACCGAGTTTCGCGCAGCAAATCCCCACGGCGCCCTGTGCGATCTGCTTGCCGGCTATCCAGGCGCTCTTGTGGGTCTTCGCATGCGGACGAAGGGCAGCCCTGGCGTCGACGCGTTGCGCCATGGCGGTGATGTTGGCGTCGAGCACCGCCTCGTCGACGATCAGCGCAGGCGTGGGTATCCGGTACCGCGACCCAGGCTCGCCGATCATTGCGCGTGTCACGGCGTCCGCACGACTAGTACTCACCCGATCGAGGTTAGGTGCTCGAAGCGGGGCCAGCGACACCATCTCCACAAATCGCTCGAGGGCGACGGGCGAGGGGCGTCAGTCGCCGGTGCGCGTCAACGTCTGCTCGAAACTGGTACTGGCGCAGCTTGATCCGGACTCCTCCTGGTAGCCGCTTCCCTTGAGCAGCGTGATGGGATTCTGGAGTGGTTGGGGAAGTGTCAGCGTGGAGTTGATCTTCGAGTGCGAGGTGCCTCCCGTCGAGCAGGGAGCGTCGTACTCGTCGTTGCGGGTCCAGATCCCGTTTTGATAGACGAACGACTCACCGTCGCCGTTGGTGTCGATCAGGAAGCTGATGCACCGGTCGCCGGTCCGAAGACAGTTCGTCTTCACTCCGAGGTGATAGTTCTGGATCCGCGGCGTGGTGTTCGCGTTGATGAACTGCTCGTCGTATTGACCGTAGAACGCCTCTGCGGGCGACACCACGCGCGTCGGCAACGTACCAGGGTCGGGTAGGCCCGCGACCGACGTGTTGCCCGTCGGGGTGAAGGTCGCCGTTCTCTTCGTGAAACACCCGCGCGGGAAGGCTGCCGTCATTTCGCCCGTGAAGGAACCGTCGGGCTGCGGTTTCAGCGTGACGACGTTCCACGCCTCGTCGTCGGCGTTCGAGCACCTGGCCGACGAGAGTGAAACCGCAACCCACGACCCGTCGGCCAACTTGTCGAACACGACGTCGTTGGTTGGGTACTGGCCACCGGTGGTTCCCGTTGCGACGCAGCCATTTTCGCCGCATTCGGAACGCAGACGCCACGTCTCGGTGAATGGTGGGTCGTTGGCTGGGGTGCCGTCGGAGAGGATCGTCGGCCCGAAGGCGACGGTAAAGCTGCCCGTGAGGGGACCGGGTTCGGGAGCGGCGCTCGTCGACGTGGTGGAGGAGGACGGGGAAGTCGGGCCCGCAAGCGGCTTCTTGTCGTCGCCGGAGTTCGCGATGACGATCGCCGCGACGATGGCCGCGATGACGACCACCGCGACGCTGGAGATCGCAATGATGAGGTTGCGGGATGACTTGGGCGGCAACGAGTTTGGCGCCGGTTGGCCTGGCCAACTAGGCGGCGGTTGCCCAGGCCAGGCTGGGTTTGGGCCCGTCGACGGGCGGTACTGACCCGCATCGATGGGGCCGGACTGTCCAGGCGCGCCCATGGGATTGCCGGCGAGATACGCCGGTTGGGTTGGGGGCCGCGGTGGCTCGTAGGGGTTGGGGGTCGGCGGCGGGGTGATCGGCGTTGTGGCGGGTGGCAACGTGATCGGCGTCGTGACCGCGGACCTTGCGGCGAAGGCCAATTCGCGGGTGGTGGCATACCGTTCGTCGGGGTTCTTGGCCATGCCCTTGGCGATGACGTCGTCGAGTTGCGCTGGCACGTCGCGATGGCGCTCCGACGCCCTCGGTGGCGGCATCGCGATGTGCCCGCCGATCTGCTGTTCGAGGCTCTCGCCTGGGAAGGGCTGGCTGCCGGTCAGGCATTCGTAGAGCACGCACGCCAGCGCATAGATGTCCGAGCGGGCATCGGTCTGCGAGGTCGTCATGCGTTCGGGTGCCATGTAGGCCCAGGTGCCGATCACGCTGGAGGTGTTCGTGAGCGCACTCTGTCCCGCTGCGCGGGCGATGCCGAAGTCGATCAGATACGCGAAGTCGTCGTCGCCGACGAGGATGTTGGACGGTTTGACGTCGCGGTGCACCAAGCCGACGCGGTGCGCGGCGTTCAGGGCGGACGCGACCTGATCGATGATGGCCACGGCGCGCGGCACGGCCATTCGGCCCTGGCGCAGGATCGTGTGCAGATCGTGGCCCTTGATCAACCGCATCGTCACGTAGAGCCGGCCGTCGATCTCGCCGAAGTCGTGGATCGGCACCACGTGCGGCTCGTCGAGTGCGGCAGCCGCTCTCGCCTCGCGGCGGAACCGCTCCTGATAGGTGGCGTCGTCGGCGTATTCGGTGGGCAACACCTTGAGTGCCACGATCCGTTCGGTGACGGTGTCGAAGGCCCGCCATACCTCGCCCATGCCGCCGCGACCCAGCAGATCCAGCAACCGATAGCGACCGAACGGAGTCCCGTCCTCCACACAACCTCCCCAGCAACGACGCAAACCACGCCACGTAACTCGACCCTGACCGGAACGATAGGCCCACGCTGGCTCGCGTGCTGACGCAAAGTCCCCGTCAGCACGCCAGCTAGCCCGTGGGCGGCAGAGTCAGTCGCCCGTGCGGGTCATCGTCTGGTCGAAGCTCAAACTAACGCAGTTCGATCCCGTCGATTCCGTAAAGCCGTGTCCGGTGAGCAGCGGAATGGGATCCGGAGTCGGCGACGGAAGCGACAGCGTCGAGGTGAGCTTGACGTGGGAGGTGCCACCGACCAGGCAGGGAGCGTCATATGAGCTGTTCCTCGTCCACACTCCGTTGGCGAAGATGAACGGCTGATTGCCGACCCCCGGTTCGAGGAAGAAGCTCATGCAGCGGTCAGCGGTGCGAAGACAAGCCGTTTGCACCCCGAAGTGGTTCTTGAACTCACGCTGCTTGCCCGACGGATATAGAACGCTGCTGTCGTATTGGCCGTGCAGCGACTCGGCGGGTGAGACCACCCGCTTCGGCTGGCTGGCAGGGTCGGGAAGTTGGGAGGTGTCGGTGGCGCTGACCCGTGTGAAGGTCGCAAGTCTCTTGTTGAAGCATCCGTTCGGGGTGGCCTGAGCCCATTCGCCCGTCATCCTCCCGCCCGATTGCGGCTTGAGAGTAATGATGTTCCACACCTCGTCGTCGGCGTTCATGCAGCCGATTCGCCCAGTGCCCACGGAGAGCCAAGCCCCGTCGACTTGGTCGAACACCAGGTCCCTCGTCGGGTACTGCCCGCCGCTCGTCGCGGTGGCTACGCACCCGTTGTCACCGCATTCCGAGCGGAACTTCCAAGATTCGGAGAATGGCGCACCGATCCCCGGGTTTCCGTCGGCAAGCAGCAGTTGGCCGAAGTCGACGTTGAAGGTGCCGGTGAAGGGCCCATCGTCGGGAACCGCGCTGGTCGTCGTGGTGGTACTGCTTCCGCCGGAGGACCTCTCTTGCGGCTTCTTGGGGTCGTCCTGACTCGCGATGATGATCGCCGCGACTACCGCGACGATTGCCACCACCGCGATGCTCGAAATCGCGACGAGGCGATTGCGGGATGACTTGGACGGCGGCGGGCCGGACCCGGGTTGCCCTGGCCAGCCCGGCGGGGGCGGACCCGGTGGCCAATTGGGCCCTTGGCCGGCGCCGGGTGGCCAGTTTGGGCCGTGGCCGTCGGGCGGACGGTACGGGGTGGCGCTTTGCGGCGGTGGGCCGCCGGACGCGAACTCCGCCCGCTGGGTGACGTAGCCCGGCTGGGTCGGTGGGCGCGGGGGTGCGTTGAGGTGTGGAGTGCTCAAAGATGCTGGGGTGGTGGAGAATACGGGATTCGGACCGGTGCCGGATGACGTCACTGCGGCCTTGGCGGCGCGTGCCATCTCCCGGGTCGTGGCGAAGCGTTCGTCGGGGTTCTTGGCCATGCCCTTGGCGATGACGCCGTCGAGTTCGACGGGTACGTCGGAATGCCGGGCCGACGCCGTCGGTGGCGGCATCGCGATGTGTCCGCCGATCTGCTGTTCGAGACTGTTGCCCGGGAAGGGCTGGCTGCCGGTCAGGCATTCGTAGAGGACGCATGCCAGCGCGTAGACGTCGGCGCGTGCGTCGGTGTGGCCGGTGGTGAGCCGTTCGGGTGCCATGTAGGCCCACGTGCCGATGACGCTCGAGGCACTCGTCAGCCCGGTCTGTCCTGCTGCGCGGGCGATGCCGAAGTCGATGAGATACGCGAAGTCGTCCTGGCCGACGAGGATGTTGGACGGCTTGACGTCGCGGTGGATCAGGTTGATCTGGTGTGCCGCGTGCAAGGCAGAGGCGATCTGGTCGATGATCCCGACCGCTCTTGCCGGATCCAATCGGCCCTCGGCGAGGATGGTGTGGAGGTCGCGGCCATTGATCAGTCGCATGGTTACGTAGAGGCGGCCGTCGATCTCGCCGAAGTCGTGGATCGGCACGACGTGAGGTTCGTCGAGGCCCGCGGCCGAGCGGGCCTCGCGGCGGAAGCGTTCCTGATAGGTGGCGTCGTCGGCGAACTGTGTGGGAAGCACCTTCAACGCGACCACGCGTTCGGTGGCGGTGTCGAAGGCCCGCCACACTTCGCCCATGCCGCCGCGACCCAGCAAATCGAGAAGTCGGTAGCGTCCGAACGGCGTCCCGCCCTCCACGCAACCTCCCCAGACAATCGACTGGCCGACCCCTTGCCCGGAACGATATGCCTTCTGGACGTGCCGTGCTTGCGGAAATCGCGGACCTAACGACGGGTTCAGTCGCCGGTGCGAGTGATCTTCTGGTCGAAGCTCACGCTATTGCAGCCGCCCCCGTTCGATGCCGCGAAGCCGTGCCCGGTGAGCAGCGTGATCGGGTTCTGCGCAGGCTGGGGAAGCGGCAGCGTCGCGGTCATCTTGATGTGCGAGGTCTGTCCGGAACACGGATCGTCGAATTCGTCGCTGCGGGTCCACACTCCGTTTGCGAAGACGAAAGGTTGGCTGCTGATGCCGGGTTCGAGCAGGTAGCTCATGCAGCGGTCGCCGGTGCGCAGACAATCCGTCCGCACGCCGAAGTGGTTCGTCCGTATCCGTGGCGTGCCGCTGGCGAAGGTGAGTTCGCTGTCGTACTTGCCGTGGAATGCCTCGGCGGGCGACACCACCCTCGCAGGCAGCGATGACGGGTCGGGGATGTAGGAGGTGTCGGTGTCGCCGGTCTTGGTGAAGGTCACGGTCCGCCTGACGAAGCAGCCGCGCGGCAGGCTCTGAGTCATCTCACCGGTCATCGACCCGTCGGGTTGCGGCTTGATCGAGATGACGTTCCACGACTCGTCGTCGACGTCCTTACAGCCTGCCGTCGACGTCTGTACCGAGAGCCAGGCGCCGTCGACGTCGTCGAAGGTGACGTCCTTGACCTGGTACTGGCCGCCGGTGACTCCGGTGGCAACGCAGCCGTTGCCGCCGCAAGCCGAACGTAGACGCCAGGTTTCGGTATAGGGGCCGTCGCCAGCAGGTGCCCCGTCGGCGAGGAACGTCGCTCCGAACGCGACGCTGTACGTGCCCTGCAAGGGCGCGATTGCGGGAACCGCACTCGTCGTCGCGGTGGTGGCGGACGAGGAGGTCGAGCCCGCGACGGGCTTCTCGTCGTCACCGGAGTTCGCGATGATGATCGCCGCGACGATCGCCACGACGGCGACCACCGCGATGCTGGCGATCACGACCGCACGGTTACGGGAAGGCCTGGGCGGCAAGGGGTTTGGCGCAGGACCTCCAGGCCAGCTCGGCGGCGGTTGTCCAGGCCAGCTCGGGTGGGGGCGCATTGGTGGGAACTCCGCGCGCTGGGTGACGTAGCTTGGCTGAGTCGGCGGACGCGGGGGCTGGTTGAGGTAGGAATTGTCGAAAGGTGCTGCGGTGGTGGGTAATACGGCGGGCGGCAACGTGATCGGCGCAGTGACGGCGGACCTTGCGGCGAAGGCCAGTTCGCGGGTGGTTGCGTACCGTTCGTCGGGGTTCTTGGCCATGCCCTTGGCGATGACGTCGTCGAGTTGCGCTGGCACGTCGCGATGGCGCTCCGACGCGCGTGGTGGCGGCATGGCGATGTGCCCGCCGATCTGCTGTTCGAGGCTGTCTCCCGGGAAGGGTTGGCTGCCGGTCAGACATTCGTAGAGCACGCACGCCAGTGCATAGATGTCCGAGCGGGCATCGGTCTGCGAGGTGGTGAGGCGTTCGGGTGCCATGTACGCCCAGGTGCCGATGACGCTCGAGGTGCTCGTCAGCCCGGCTTGGCCTGCCGCGCGGGCGATGCCGAAGTCGATCAGATACGCAAAGTCGTCGTCGCCGACGAGGATGTTGGACGGTTTGACGTCGCGGTGCACCAAGTTGACCTGATGTGCGGCATTCAAGGCGGATGCGACCTGATCGACGATGGCCACCGCACGACCGGGGTCCATGCGACCGTCCTGCAGGATCGTGTGGAGGTCATGGCCCTTGATGAGTCGCATCGTCACGTAGAGGCGGCCGTCGATCTCGCCGAAGTCGTGGATCGGCACCACGTGCGGTTCGTCCAGTGCGGCTGCCGCTCTGGCCTCCCGGCGGAACCGTTCCTGATAGGTGGCGTCGTGGGCAAGCTGCGTAGGCAACACCTTCAGCGCGACGATCCGTTCGGTGACGGTGTCGAAGGCCCGCCACACCTCGCCCATGCCGCCGCGACCCAGCAGATCCAGCAACCGATAGCGACCGAACGGTGTCCCGTCCTCCACGCAACCTCCCACCACGAATGACGAACCGAAGACGACGGCTATCGAGCGACCATAGCCGCGAGTGACGACCGAACGGCCGTGACCTAGTTGAAGTCGAGGGCCTCGACGACTGCCACCGGTCCCTCGTGAGTGGGCCTGTCCGCCCCGCCGATGACGTACACGGTGTCGTTGACGGCAGCCACCACCTCGCCGTGGCGCGGAGTCGGCATCGGCGTCAGCTTCGTCCACTTCTTCTCGGCGATGTCGTACATCTCGGCGACCGCCAAGACCTGAGTCGGTTCCTCGCCACCTACCGCGACGATCCTGCCGTGGAGATACGTGGCGCCATAGCTACCCCGCGGGGTCGGCATCTCCGGCAGTTCCGGCTGCTTGACCCATTCGTTGGTCTCCGGGTCGAATCGCTCGAACGCTGCGGAGTTCTTGTCGGCGGACAGGAATCGCCCACCCACGGTGTAGACGTACTTGCCGTCGGTCACGGCAGCGAGATGCTCACGCGGAGTTGGCAAGTCGGCCGCGTCCTTCCATGACGTCCCGTCGAAGATCTCCGTCTGCGGGACGAGCTTCTTGTCGGCCTGGCCACCGACGACGATGATCTTGTCGCCGACGGTGGCAGCCGCTGCCGCCGCCCGAGCGTGGGTCAGAGGGGGTAGTTCCGACCACGTGCCGCCGCGCAAGACGAATACCTTGTTCGACGGTGTTGCGACGTTCTCCTCGGTGCCGCCGATGACGACGAACTCGCCGCGATACGCGGTCGCGGTCGCGTGATGCAGCGGCATCGGCAGCGGTGGCTGCGTCTGCCACGCCCCAGTTTGGGGATCGAAGCTCTCGACCAGCTGGAATGTCTCACCGTGGCGCATGCCACCGGCGATCCAGATCTTGCCGTCGAGTACCGCCCACGCCATCATCAGGCGAGCCGTCGGGGAGTTCGGCAGGGAGCGCCACTGCGAGGCGGGCTGCAAGACCCGCCCGGCGAGCTTGATCGACTCCGCCGACGAAGTCACCTGATCGTCGCCGGCGCTGGTCGACCCACCGATTGCGAACACCCTGTTGTCGACGCCGGAGGCCGCCATCCCGTGGCGCGCAGTTCCCATGTCGGGCAAGTCCGACCATGTCTTGGCGACCAGATCCAGCGCCGCAACGCTCTTGAGCACCTGCCCGTCCGATATGCCACCCATGGCGACGAGGCGCTTGTCCGCGATCGCCACGCCAACGTCACTACGCCCCTGCGCGAGGGCAGGCAACGTCGTCCACGCGTCGGCGGCTGGATCGTAGGCCTCGACCGTCGTGAGGTCGTCCTTGGCGTTCTTGCCACCGACGGCATACATGAGCTTGTCGTCAGAAGCGGAGCCGAGCAGCTGTCGCGGAGTAGGGAGCGGCGCGCCCAGCGTCCAGGTGTTGCCGTCGAAGATCTCGGTGGTGTTCAGCAGCTTGCCACTGGCGTCGATGCCACCAGAGACGATGATCTTGTCGCCGACGACAGCCGCCGCCGCAGCCGACCGCGGCTGCAGCAGGTGCGGCAGCTCGACCCAGTGGCTACTGACCACGCGCCACACCCGATCCGATGCGGCGCCATTGCCCTGCACGCCGCCGATGACCACGGGATTGCTCTGGTACGTCACCGCCATCGCGTGCTGCACCGGAACCGGGAGGTCGTCGCCGCCCTTCCAGCTGTCGATGCCTGGGTCGTAACCCTCGTGCCGTCCCGTTACCGTGCCGTCTCCGTTGACGCCGCCAAAGATCCAGATCGTGCCGTCGGATTCCGTGGCCGCCACCGCTGACCGCGCAACGCGCGCATTGGTGATCGGTTGCCACGGGCCCTGCTGCTCGACGGCTTCCGTGGTGGGCGACTGCGAACCTGCGTTGGGCTTGCCGTCGCCGCCGTCGCCGCGAGTCGCGACGAGCACTACCAAGCCGATGACCAACAGCACGGCCAACGCTGCCGCGGCGGCGATCAGCCACATCTGTTGGCGCTTCTTGGGATCGGGCGATTGGGGCGATCCAGACTGCGGCAGCCCCGATTGGGGCGGGCCGGACTGATGCGACCCTCCCTGGGGCGGCCCCGAGAGCCACGGTGGCACCGGCGGTGAAGACATACCGCCGCCATGACTCAGACTTGCCGGCCGCGAGATCCGGCTCGTCGGATCGGCGTGTTCGTAGGGTGGACCGGACCTGGGTGGGCCCGACGAAGGTGGGCCCGACGAAGGTGGGCCCGACGAGGATGGCCCCGAGTGCCTCGATTGTGAGCTGCTCGGCGCCGAGAACGGCGCGGTGTGACCAGGATCAACCGCCGACGGGTTGGACTGCCGACCGGACATGCCCTTGAGGTTGAAGCCCGTCGTCGGGACGCCCTCAGAGTCCTCTCCACCGGGGCTGGCAAGCGCCATGTTGTCGGGCGGCAGCCCGTTTCGACGCTGGATGGCCTGGAGCTCGCGGCCGAACTCCGCGGCAGAGGAGAACCGCTTCGACGGGTCAAGCGACATCGCTCGCTCGATCGCGGTGCACACGTCGGCGGGGATGCCCCTCAAGCGCATGTCGGGGATCGGCGATGACACGATCCGCATGTACTGCGCGATCAGTTGTTCGCCGGTGCTGTTGTCGTGCGCGGCGGTGCCTGCGATGAGCGCGTAGAGCGTCGCGCCCAGCGAATAGATGTCGGCCGAGACCGTCGGTTGTTCCCCCGAGAGCACCTCGGGTGCAGTGAATGCGATTGTGCCGCTGAAGAACCCGGTCACCGTCTTGAAACCGCCGTCGATCCGGGCGATCCCGAAGTCGGTCAGTTGCGGTTCGCCGTAGTCCGTGGTGAGCACGTTCCCTGGCTTGATGTCGCGGTGCAGTGTTCCGGCCTTGTGCGCGGTCTCCAGCGCGCCACACAGCTTGACCCCGATGCGCAGCGTCTCCGGCCAGGACAGCGGACCCGACCGTTGCAGCCGCTGGGCTAGGGCGTCGGCGCTGTGATACGGCATCACGATGTACGGTCGGCCGTTCGACGTGACACCGACCTGCAAGATGTTCACGATGTTCGGGTGGCCGGAAAGTCGGCCCATGGCATAACCCTCGCGCAGGAAGCGCTCTCGATTCATCTCGTCGAGTTCGGACGCGAGCACCTTGATGGCCACGACCCGCCCGAGCGCCGTTTGGTTGCAGCGGTAGACGACCCCCGACGCCCCCCGCCCGACCTCCCTGGCTTCTTCGAAACCGGCGGCCGCCAGCTCAGAGGCGAGTTCGCTGCCAGCCGACGATGGGACCGTCGTCTCGTCTCCAGCCATTTCGTGCCCCCTGGATTTCAGTGTGACGAATCGTATATCTCTGGACCTACATCGGTCAGTTTATGAACGGTGTAACTGTGTGATCTCGAACGCCTCGCCCGCAGCTCACCATTATCCGCGTTCGCTCGCGATTCAGAGTCGCTTCGACTTCAGTTGCCGGTGCGGGTCATCGTCTGCTCGAAACTCAGACTCGCGCATTTGCCACCGATCGATTGTGCGTAGCCGTGCCCGCTGAGGTTGGTGATGGGATCTGAGGGCGACGGGGGAAGTGGCAGTGTCGACGTCCACTTGACGTGGGAGTTCTCCCCCGAGCACGTGTGGTCGTATTCGACGTCGGCGGTCCACTGTCCGTTGGCGAAGATGAACGGCTGGAAGGCGTCGGGGTTCATGAAGTAGCTCATGCAGCGGTCACCCGTGCGAAGACAAAACGTCTTGACGCCGAGGTGATCGGTGACGACCCGTGGATCGCCGGTCGGATAGGTGACGTTGCTGTCATATTGGCCGTGAAGCATTTCTGCCGGCGACACGATTCGCTTGGGCTGGGTGGAAGGGTCGGGGAGAGCCGCGGTGTCGGTGTCGCCGGTTCGGGTGAACGTCGCAGTCCGCTTGCTCCAGCAGGCGTGCTGGGTGGACTGAGTCCACTCGCCGGTCATGGACCCGTCGGACTGTGGCTGCAGGGAGATGGTGTCCCACGCTTCGTCGCTGAAGCCCTTGCATTGCACTGACGACGTGGATACGGAGACCCAGGACCCGTCGGCGACCTTGTCGAAGACGACGTTGAGGCTGGTGTAACCGCCGCCTGCGATTGCCGTGGCGATGCAGCCGTTATCGCCGCATTCCGAACGCATCCGCCAGGTTTCGGTGAACGGGTTGCCGACGCCTTGAGTCCCGTCCGACAAGACGACCTGGCCGAATGCGACGTTGAAGGCTCCCGTCAACGGGCCGTTGGTGGGCTGTGCCCTTGCAGGGCCGGCATTGGGCCCGGGGCCACCCTTGTCGCCGGAGTTGACGAGGATGAACGCCGCGACGATGGCCACGATGGCAACCACCGCGACGCTGGCAATCGCGACCATTCGATTGCGGGAAGACTTGGGTGGCAGAGGGTTTGGCGCAGGCTGTCCGGGCCAACTCGGCGGAGGCTGTCCCGGCCAACTTGAGTTCGGCCCCGTTGGCGGGAACTCCGCGCGTCGGGTGACGTAGGCAGGCTGGATCGGCGGGCGCGGTGGCTGGTTATGCGGTGGGTTGGGGTAGGGATTGCGGAAAGGCGTTGGCGTGGTGGGAAGTACGGCAGGGGGCAGGGTTATCGGAGCGGTGACGGCGGACCTTGCGGCGAAGGCCAACTCTCGCGTCGTCGCGAAGCGGTCGTCGGGATTCTTGGCCATGCCCTTGGCGATGACGTCGTCCAACTGCGGTGGCACGTCGCGATATCGGTCCGAAGCCCTCGGCGGCGGCATGGCGATGTGCCCGCCGATCTGCTGCTCGAGGCTGTCGCCGGGGAAGGGCTGGTTGCCGGTCAGGCATTCGTAGAGCACGCACGCCAGCGCATAGATGTCGGAGCGCGCGTCGGTCTGGGACGTGGTCATCCGCTCGGGAGCCATGTAGGCCCACGTGCCGATCACGCTCGAGGTGCTGGTCAGCCCTGTCTGGCCTGCGGCGCGGGCGATGCCGAAGTCGATCAGATAGGCGAAGTCGTTGTCGCCGACGAGGATGTTGGACGGTTTGACGTCGCGGTGGACCAAGTTGACCTGGTGTGCGGCGTGCAGGGCGGAGGCGACCTGGTCGACGATCGCCACGGCGCGCGGTACGTCCATCCGGCCCTGGCCAAGGATGGTGTGCAAGTCGTGGCCCTTGATGAGCCGCATCGTCACGTAGAGCCTGCCGTCGATCTCGCCGAAGTCGTGGATCGGGACGACGTGCGGTTCGTCGAGTGCGGCTGCCGCCTTGGCCTCGCGGCGGAACCGCTCCTGGAAGGTGGCATCGTCGGCGAATTGGGTCGGTAGCACCTTCAAGGCGACTACGCGTTCGGTGGCGGTATCGAAGGCTCGCCACACTTCGCCCATGCCGCCCCGACCGAGAAGATCCAGAAGTCGGTAGCGGCCGAACGGCGTTCCGTCCTCCACGCCACCTCCCACGGCAAATCGATCCACCTAAGGCGACCCTAGCCCCGAACGAGAAGCCCGCACCATTCGCCGAGGTCTCAGGGGGTAGGCAAGGCCAGGCGCGCGGTGTGGTCAGTCGCCGGTGCGGACGAAGTTCTGATCGAAGGCTCCACCGACGCAAGAGGATCCCGTTGATTCGTCGACGCCGTGCCCTGTGAGCACACCGATGGGGTTTTGCGGCGGTTGCGGAAGGGGTAGCGACGTGGTGATGACGAGGTGGGACGTGCCGCCCTTCGGGCAGGGATTGTCGAGTGTGACGTTCCTCGTCCAGACTCCCGTCGCGAAGACGAATGTCTCGTTACTGCTCATGTTGGTGAAGTTGCTGACACACCGACTGCCGTCACGCAGGCAGTCCGTTCGAACGGTGTAGCTATCGGTCTGTGGCTTCGTCGTCCCAGCCTGGAACGTCGTCGTCATGTCGTATGTGCCGCGAAGTGCTTCGGCGGGCGAGATCACACGCGCCGGCTGGGCGGCGGGATCGGGCAGCGCCGAGGGATCTCCGCTACCGAATCGACTGAACTTGATGGTCCGCCGGTTGCCGCAGGACTGCGTGGTGACCTGTGTCATGTCGCCGGTGAAGGTTCCGTCGTTCTGGGCTTGCAACGTGATGGTGTTCCACGCCTCGTCGTCGACGACGGCTTGGCAGGTCTTCTTCGAAGTGGTCACCGCAACCCAGTTGTCGCCGATCTTGTCGAAGATCAGGTCCTTCGATGCGTAGGTTCCGCCGCTCGTTGCAGTGGCGATGCATCCGTTGTCCCCGCACGCCGAACGGAAATTCCAGTTCTCGGTGAATCCCGGGACGGCTTGTTCCGGCGGCGGAGGTAGCCCGTTCAGATATGTGATCGGGCCGAACTCGGCGGTGTACTTCCCGGTGAAGGGACCGCTCGTGGCCGGTGAGGCGGCGCTAGTGGAGGTGTTCGTGGAAGCCGCGGAGGACCCCGAAGACGTTGTCGTGGAAGCGGTCTTGTCGCCACTGGAGTTCGCGATGGCGATCCCTGCGACGATGGCTACTACGGCTACGACCGCGACGGCCCCAATGGCGAGGATGCGGTTGCGGGAAGTCTTGGGCGCCGGTGGTTTTGGCGCGGGCAACGACTGCCAACCCGGTGCGGGCTGGCCGTGCCAATTCGAGGGCGGGCCGTTCGGCGGGACACTCGGTGGGCCTTGACGGGTCGCGTTGATGGGGGGCGGTGGTCCGTGCGTGGCCAAGGGGCGGTTCGTGGGGTAACCGGTCTGAGTGTGCGGCTGGGCGAACTCGCTGGCCATCGGTACATGGGCCGTGGGTGGTGCACTCCGTGGCGGCGCAGTCTGCGGTGCCGCGATGGCGGTCTTTGCCGCCCGGGCCAATTCCCGAGTCGTGGCGTACCGGTCGTCGGGATTCTTGGCCATTCCCTTCGCGATCACGGCGTCCAACTGGGGAGGTACGTCGCGGTGTCGATCGGAGGCCCGCGGTGGCGGCATCGCGAGGTGGCCGCCGATCTGTTGCTCGAGGCTGTCGCCGGGGAACGGCGGGTCACCGGTAAGGCACTCGTAGAGAACGCATGCCAGGGCGTAGACGTCGGCCCTTGGGTCGGTCTGGCCACTGCTGACGCGCTCGGGTGCCATGTAGGCCCACGTACCAACGAAACTGGAGGCGCTCGTCAGCCCGGTTTGGCCTACGGCGCGGGCGATGCCGAAGTCGATCAGATAGGTGAAGTCGTCCTGGCCGACGAGAATGTTGGAGGGCTTGACGTCGCGGTGTACGAGGCCGACGTCGTGCGCGGCCTGCAGTGCCGAGGCGACCTGATCGACGATCCCGACCGCACGCCCGACCTCCATGCGGCCTTGCCCAAGGAGGCTGTGCAGGTCGTGGCCCTTGATGAGCCGCATCGTGACGTACAGGCGGCCGTCGATCTCGCCGAAGTCGTAGATTGGGACCACGTGAGGTTCGTCGAGGCCCGCGGCGGAGCGAGCCTCGCGGCGGAATCGTTCCTGGTAGGTCTCGTCGTCGGCGAACTGGGTCGGCAGGACCTTGAGTGCGACGGTGCGCTCGGTGACGGTGTCGAAGGCCCGCCACACCTCGCCCATGCCGCCACGTCCGAGCAGGTCAAGCAGCCGGTAGCGCCCGAATGGCGTCCCGTCCTCCACACGACCTCCCTCGGCGACAGCTCAGCCAACCGTACCCGACCGGCACCTCTGCGCCGCTCGTACATCAGGCCGCGGCGATGCCTCCAGCAGGCACGGGGCTATGTCTTGCAGGTCTGGGCAATCGTCGCCACGGCGGCGCCTGCACTGTCGAACGCCGCCTTGATCGGTGGCGAGTCGATGAGTTCGCCCGCCAGGTAATGCGACGCCACGGTGCGATAGGCATCCGCGAGATCGCGAACCGCATCGCGGAGGCCTGCGGGCGCAGCCTTGCCATCGTCGGCGGCGATGATCAAGTTGTCCGAAGCCACGGCGAGGGCGAGCCGCGCGTTGGCGGCGGCCGCAATCGCCCCAGCGGGATCGTCGTCCGGCGCCGCCTGACTGGTCTGAAGACTCACGCCGCGGTACGCGAGATCCGATGCGGCGCAGACCTTGGTCGTCGCCTCGGCGATCTCGGTATCCGTGTACGGGGCAGGTGCCGCGGACTCGGTATGGATTAGTGGCCATGCCGCGAGGGCGAGCGCGACGAGCGCCAATGCCAATGCAGCGACGACGGCGATCAGCATGCCCCGCGATCCGCTGGGGGATTCGTCGCGACTAGGTTTCGAAGGTTCGTCAGTGGGGGTAGTGCTCGACGCCTCGTCGCTGTCAGACATTCGCCGATGATACTGCCGGCTCGCAGACGCCCGTGGAAACGCGCCGGGTCTGACTGTCCTACAACACCTTTGAGAGGAACTCCTGCAACCGCGGGTGCTTGGGGTGGTCGAATAGTTCGGCGGGAGGCGCGTCCTCCACGATCTTGCCGCCGTCCATGAATAGCACTCGGGAGGCGACTTCTCTGGCGAAGCCCATCTCGTGCGTGACCACAACCATCGTCATGCCGCCTGCGGCGAGCTCGCGCAGCACCTCGAGGACGTCGCCAACCATCTCGGGGTCCAGTGCGCTGGTGGCCTCGTCGAACAGCATGATGGACGGGTTCATCGCCAGTGCGCGTGCGATGGCCACGCGTTGCTTCTGCCCGCCGGAAAGCGTCGCGGGCTTGACGTTCGCCTTCTCCTTCAACCCGACCTGTTCGAGTAGTTCGAGCGCCTTCTTCTCGGCGGCGGCCTTGTCCATCTTCTTGGTCAGCAACGGTGCCATGGTCACGTTGTCGATCACGGACATGTGCGGGAAGAGGTTGAAGTGTTGGAAGACCATCCCGATGTGCTGGCGCACCTTGTCGAGGTCGACCTTCTTGTCGGTCAGGTCGTACTCGTCGACGACGACCTTGCCCCCCGTGATGTCCTCCAGCTTGTTCAAGCACCGCAGAAAGGTCGACTTGCCCGAGCCGGATGGCCCTATCACGCACACGACTTCGCCCTGCTTGATCGTGGTGTCAATCCCGTTGAGCACCAACAGTTCACCGAATGACTTCTTCAATCCGTCGATTCGAATCTTGACGGTTCCTTCGGGCTCGGCGGCCGCTGCCTCCGGGACTAGCTGACTCATTTGTTGATCCTCTTCTCTAGTCGATCAGAGAGTTTCGTGAGTGCCATGATGACGATGAAGTAGATGATGCCGATGATCAGCCACATGTAGAACGACTGGAAGTTTCGGGCGATGATGATCCGCCCCGTCTGGGTCAGCTCGGCGATGCCGATGACCGACAGGATCGACGTATCCTTCAGCGTGATGACGAACTGATTGATGTACGACGGAATCATCGTCCGGATTGCTTGCGGCAGAATCACTTTGCGCATAGTCGGCAGATATCCGACGCCGAGGCTGCGCGAAGCCTCCATCTGACCCTTGTCGACGGACTGGATGCCGCCGCGGACGATCTCGGTCATGTACGCGCCGGCGTTCAACGACAGCGTGATGATGCCCGCGGTGAGCGCAGACATCTGGAACCCAAGTGCGGCCGGTATGCCGAAGTAGATGAAGAACGCCTGCACCAGCAACGGAGTGCCGCGGAAGACGTCGACGAACGTCGTCCCGATGGCGCGAAGCCAGATCGACCGCGACACACGCGCCAGTCCGAAGATGATGCCAAGCACCAAAGCGATCGCAATCGAGACGATCGTCAGGAAGACGGTCATCTCGAGGCCTTGCATCAGGATCGGGAAGGTGCTCTTCAACAACCCGAGGAACGAATTGTCGGCCGTGCTTGCGCCTTCACCGAGGTAGCCGTCGATCATCTTCTGGTAAGCGCCCGAGGCCTTCAGGTTCTTCAGGCCCGTGTTGAACTTGGCAAGCAGTTCTGCGTTCTTGCCCTTGTTGACGGCGAACCCGTAGCTGGAGCCCTTCTCCTTCGGCGTCACGGTCTTGAGGCCGTTGCCCTGGGTGATGCCGTATGCCAGCACTGGATAGTCGTCGAAGACGGCCACCGAGTTGCCGGTCTTCACCTCGTCGTACATCGACGAGGAGTCGGCGAAGGAGACGACGTCGAATCCGTACTTGTCCTTGATCGAGTCGGCGAACGTGGCACCCTCGGTGCCGTTCTTCACCGCGACGCGCTTGCCCTTGAGATCCTCGTATGACTTGACGTCGTTGTTGGTGGCCAACACCGCCATCTGCACGCCGGACTCGAAATACGGGTCGGAGAAGTCGAATACCTGCTTGCGCTTGTCGGTGATCGACATGCCCGCTATGACGCCGTCGACTTGATTCGCCTGAACCGCCTGCAGTGCCGCGTCGAAGCCCAACGGCTTGATGTCGACGGTGAAGCCCTGGTCCTTGCCGATGTCCCTGATCAGGTCCATGTCGATGCCGACGAAATTGCCCTTGTCGTCCTGGAATTCGAACGGCGCAAAGGTCGTGTCGGTGGCGATGACGTACTTCTCGCCCTCGGCCGCTGCCGTGGGTGGAGTCGACAGTCCTGCGGTCATCAGGCCAACCAGAACCGCTGCGAGAAGGGCGGCCAACCTGTTCGGAGCCCGCCATGCGGTACCCGTTCTGCGACGTCGTAACCGCTCGGCCCGCATCGTTGCCTCCCAACTGGACATGCACTGGACGGCTCACGTTAACCGCGCGGGTGGCCTGCCGCGGGGGAATCGGGGCGATCGAGACATGGGCAGCAAGGACGCGTCGGTTTACGGTTCGCCCCCGCTCAAGCGAAGTGCCTCGACGGCGGCTTCGATGCTCGGAATGATTCCTGGCCCGTAGTAGGTGACGACCTGACCCAGCGCTCGGGCGACGTGTGGTCCCACCGCGTGCGCGGCAAGAGTCTGTTCGGCGATCACGATGCCGTTGACGAAGTGGGAGGCGTGGAGTCGACCGTCGCGCGTGATCTCGTAACGCCAGTCGCCGATGTGGATGCGTTCGGGCTCGGACTTGAAGACGCCGCGTTTTGCCGGCGTGTGAATGACGCCGGGAACGTTGGCGAACACGTTGACCACCAACGCAACTCCGCCAGGTCCTGACATTGCCGACGTGATGACGCGGCTCACCTGTTCGGCGTCGAGGCCGTCCATCAACCGCTCATCGGTAGGACGAGCGACGGCAGGATCGTCTCCCCGCCGCCGACCTTGCGCACCGCGGTGCCCGCGGCATAGAACTCGACCGTGTGCAATCCCCACGCGTAGTTGGAGATTTCGAAGCCGACGCCGACGACACCGTTGGCTCCGTCGCGTTCCGCCTCGGCCTGCATTCGGGACATGGCGAGTTCCCTTGCCTCGTAATTGCCTTGGGTCCACTGTGGCATCTCGGCGTTGCGGCCGGCCTGCTTGAGCGTCTGCATGAAACCCTGCACTGCGACGTGAAAGACGCAGTTGCCCATGACGAATGCCACGGGGACGAAACCCGAACGCAAGAGCGTTGTCATGTCCTGGCCGGTCAGGTGGCTGCTGAACGCCTGCCCGTTCGGCCTGCGGTATGCGCCAGGTTTGGCGGCGTACCGCACCGCGGTGCCGACGGCGATGAACTCGAGGTGCTCGCCCTCGCCCTGGTGTCGCCACTCGAGTCGCACCCCGACGACGCCGTCGGCGTTCAGAGCGTCGGCCTCGGCCTGCATGCGCGACATGGCGTTCCAGCGCGCACGGTAGGTCGCCTCGGTGAGGGTCGGCAGCTCCTGCTGCTGCCTGATTCCGGTGAACTGGTAGCCGACGTGATACACCGAAACGCCCATCACGAGGTCGATCGGTTCGAAGCCGGCGCCGTGCAACAGCACGAACTCGTTGATGGAGAGGTCCGACGTGAAGAGCTTGTCGGCATGGGAGAGTCGTTCTCCTGCCACCGGATCGAGCGGGTTCGGTTGCATCGGCGCACACCTTCCTGTGGGTGCGGTCAGAGTATGGGCCGTTGCTGTGAACTCGTTGAGAATCTCGGCGACGTTCCCACGAGTCACACGCCCGCGTCAGCCGAAGTGCGTGCTTGGCCGCGGCAGCCGGACACCGTCGACGTCGATGTCGACCTTCTCGTTGTAGAACGCGACCAAACCGGCGATCGGAGCCACGGGCGGCAGGGGATAGTCGTACGTCCACGCGAGGTCGGCGTGCACGGCATCGCCGACGTGTACGGACCAGTACCCGGACGTGGTTCCCTTGTATGGGCACAAACTCTGGGTCTCACTCGGTGTCAGATGCGTGAACGACACGTCGGTGCGGTCGACGTAATACCTTGTGGGCAGACCGGTTTCGAACAATAGAACCGGGCTGGTGGTCTCTGCCAATACGACGCCGTCGAGCTCGACCTTGACGTGGCGATGCGAGCGAAGCGCATCGACGCGGACGTATGGATTGCGTGGGTGCCCGACGATCCGCTCGTCCTCCTCGTACCACTCGACGCTCTTCCAGTCGAACCGCACGTAACCGGCGACGGGGGAGTCGGGGTCGTCGAAGACGCGTGCCGCTGACTTGGCGGTGCTCGTCTCGGTCGTGACCGACTCCAGCCGGGAATGTCCGAATTTGCTTTGGCCAGAACGGTCGTCGTCGATCAGGTACTCGGCGCGGATGTCGCGAAGCGGGATGTAGTACTGCGGGTAATAGGGCACCTCCCACACGTAGCGGGCCTCAGTGGTGTCGAAGATCAGGTCACCGCCGATGAAACCGCGCACACGCCGCGGCGCGGGCTCGACGCGACCGCGTTCGGCGGCCATCCGCGGGTAGTCCGGATTTGCAGCTGATGTCATGTTCTCCACCATAGGATCGTGATCGGCTCGTCTCATCCGAAACCACGGTGCCCCCCCAAACCTCGCACCGGGATTACTGATCGTGCGGGAATCGCGCATCCACACAGCGATCTCCGCAGGAGATATGCGACAGCGGCGGTCCCGAGGCAGGCACAGTACCTCGGAACCGCCTACGGCGTTGCTGTCAGCAATTGATGCCACCGCCGCAACGTGCGGCGTTGCCGTCCCTGAGGCTTCCCGATGACGCCGCGTTGACCAGCGCGCGCGACGCGTCGCTCTGGCCGGCCGACGCGCTGCTGGCAGGCCACTCCTTGGTATGGGGCAAATCCTCCAGGGGGTCAGAATCGTCGCGGACGACGCGCATGTGCTGCGCCATGATCCCGGACGACGCCTGGTCGACCTGCACGTGCTGCTCGGACGGGATGTGGAGGCCACCCGAACCGCTGATACCGGTGACTGCGAACGCGGGGGCAGCGAACGCGACGACCGGGGCCACGGTGATGGCCGCCCCGGCGATGATGCCTGCCGCAACTCTCTTGATGTTGTTCATGATCTGCACTCCTTCTAATCCTGCAGGGATTAGGTTTCGTTGGTTGTTTTTCCCTGACGCGATCGAAGCTATGGAGTGCGTGCAGCAGTTTCCCGCTTGTGCTGATAACCGGGACTAATGCTGTTAAGCCTGATTTTGCGCATTGTGCTCACGTAAGTGTTCTGCCTCGGCATCGCTTCGGCGACAAAGGTTTCGAGGAGTCGTTGCTGCCGATACCCTGCGATGCAAGGTTGCTCGCTAGGTCAGGCCGCCCAACGGTGCCACATTGCGCTCTGGGCTGCGGGCCATCGCGTGGTTCACCGAACTTGGTATTGTGTACGAAATATATTGACGGACAACGGATCATGCTAGCGGTCCTGTGTCTTCCGGGAGTGTACTGGCCGGCGTTGGACACCGCCGCACGCGGCTCTATCAAGCAGAAACCAACGAGCTCGCACTAACGCGCGTGCGTCAGCCCTTCTCGATGGCGCTGTCGCCCAACGGATCCGTGATGATCGGCGTGCCCGAGTGGTAAGTCACCTTGTTGCGTGAACCCGCGGTGATGATCGAGTCGGCAGAGTCGACGACGACGACGTTGTCGTTGCCCGCAACGGTCAGCGTCGAACAGTGCCCGGTGATCGTCACCGTGTTCGAGAAGCCGCTGACCGTCATCTGACTGTCGTTGCAGACCACGGTCTTGGTCTCGTTGATGCCCGCGACGGTATCGGTACTGCCTACGGCCGGGACCGTCGGCGACGGACTAGCGGTCGTGGATCCGCCACCGCCGCCAAGCGTGTGTGACGAACCGCCAGAGCCGTTTCCGGAGTTGAACAGATGGTGCGTGACGTACGAGGCCAGGCCAGGGCCGAAGGCGAGCAATACGAAGACAATCGGTATGAGCACCAGCCGTCGCGGTCCCCTTCGCCTCGACGTGCCCCACGATGGGCGGAAATAGCCGGGCGCGGCGGGGAACGGTGCTGGCGCAGCCGGGGGCGGAAGACCAGACCATGGCTGCGGTTGCGGCGGCGGGAACGAGCTGGGTTCGGCCGGTGGCACGTACCCGCTCGGCGGAGGTGGAGGCATGTAGGAACTCGGTTGTGGCGGCGGAGCGTAGGAGTAGCTCGCGCCCGACTCGCCAACGCCGAGTTCTCTTGCACGCTGGGCGCCGCTGGCCTGCTCCAACTCCCGGATGCGGGCCTCCGGATCGTCCTTCGGGTCCATTCAGCGATGGTCGCACAACGAATTGAACCCGGGAGCCTGGTTCACCGTGTCACTAGAGGTGGGCAGCCGTCCATGCAATCGATGAGTTTGGAGGTCTCATGAAGCGAACCGGGCCAGTGCGCTCGACCTCGATGATGATCGCGAGCCTCCTCGCGAGCCTGATCCTGCTGGTGACAGTGGGTCCACCGATCGCAGCTGCCGATGAACGATTCGACTTCACGGGCACCACGCTCAGCGGAGCGACGTTCAACGGCGCGAGCCTGATGGGCAAGCCCGCCGTGCTGTGGTTCTGGACTCCGTGGTGCCCGTTCTGCAATGCCGAGGCGCCGTCGGTCAGCGCGGTCGCCTCTGCGAATCCCAAGGTGACGTTCGTGGGCGTTGCGGCACGTTCCGACGTCCCCGCGATGCAGGCCTTCGTCTCGAAGTACAACCTGAACTTCACCAATCTCAACGATGCCGACGGTTCGATTTGGCGCGCGTTCAACGTGCCGTGGCAACCGGCGTACGTGTTCCTACACCCCAATGGATCAACGGATTTCGTCAACAATCCGACGTCGGCGATGTCGCAGCAGGAGTTGACCGATCACGTTGCCGCGTTGACTCGCTAGGAGCCGTTGTCGGTCGTGGGTGACGATCTGGTCGCGTTGGCCTTCGCTGCCGGGCTGGTGGCAGCGCTAAATCCGTGTGGCTTCGCCATGTTGCCTGGCTATCTGGCGTTGGTTGTTCGCGGGGACGAGGAGTCGACCCAAGGCGCGGCAGTGTGTCGTGCGCTTGCGGCGACGGCCGCCATGGCGCTGGGGTTCGTCACCGTGTTCGGCCTCTTCGGGCTGCTCGCGGTGTCGCTCGCGTCGACCCTGCAGCAGTACCTGCCCTACGTCACGGTGCTGATCGGCATTTTGCTTGTTGCCCTTGGCATCTGGCTTCTCCTCGGCCGTGAGATGACGGGTCTGGTGCCCAACCGCTTTGCTAGTTCGACCCGTTGGGCGCCGACAGCGCGGATCGGCTCGATGTTTGGCTACGGCGTGGGGTATGCGATCGCATCGCTGTCGTGCACGATTGGCCCGTTTCTCGCCGTGACCGGTGCGGCCTTCCGAGGCGGGCCCTTCGTCGAGAGCCTGCTGATCTACCTGGCCTACGCGACAGGCATGGCGCTGGTGGTTGGCGTGCTTGCGGTGGCGGCAGCGCTCGCCAGCGTCGCAGTGGCCGAGAAGGCCCGGCGGATCCTGCCCTACCTCAACCGGGTCAGTGGGGCATTGTTGCTTCTCGTCGGGCTCTACGTCGGCTATTACGGGTTCTACGAGGTCCGGCTGTTCCACTTCGGCGGAAATCCGAACGACCCGGTGATATCGGCCGCAGGCGGGTTCCAGGGCGCACTCGTCGGGTGGGTGGATGGCCACGGGGCGTGGCCTTGGCTGATTGTCCTGACAATCTTGATCGGAGGCATCACCGCGTGGTCGGTGATTCGCAGGCGTCGCCAGGGTGAGCAGTAGTCACATCTGCACCACGGGTCATTCTTGGCGCACCTCTTGGTCAGTTTGCTGCCGTGTCGGGGTGTGATTTGCCGCTCACTTTCAGATCGAATGATAAGAGTGCACCCCAGAGGCTCGACTCGGTAGTGATCTTGGCGAGATTGCCGAGAGGTTAACGCCCCAGTTAGACAGCCATATTGCAGATAGCGAAGCAAACATAACGAAGGCATAACGAAGAGTTTCCTAAGCCTTGTCTGAGAGGTTTCGAGCCATTGGTCGGATGACCCCCTTTCGATTCCCAGACACGCCGGATTCGATCGCTACACTTTGTTCAAGGCAGCGCTCCACCGGGGCGATCCATTCGATCTAGTGCCGGCACGTCTGTTGCCGGCGGAGGTGTCCATGAACATGGCAGGAATCTTCGGGCGCGTAAACGGCGTGACCGTCGAGAACTCGAACGTCACTCTCGTCGGCGCCGTCAACGTCGGGCGAGGCCCGATCGCCGACCTCGCAGTCGACGGCGACACCTTGGTTGCCACCAACTTCGGCGAGCACTCCGTGATGGTCCTGGAGGCCGACGGCCTGGCCATCACCGGCGGTGTCGTCGCAGGCGAGCCCTTCGCCGTCGTGGCCGCCCATGACCGCGCGTACGTCGGCGTCGCATCCGTGGACTACGACGCCATCGCCGTCATCGACACCACGACCGGTGGCGTGACAGCCGCATACCCGCTGTCGTACAACGCGACGGCAATGACGACCAGCCCCGACGGCAAGCGCGTGTACGCGGGCCGGATCAGGGAGGACGGCGTCGACGTCGCCGTCATCGACACCGTGGCCGAGCGCCCAGGCACCATCCACGTCGCCAATGGCATCGACCTCAGCGTCGACGCTCTGCGCGTCGACGACGGTGACCGTCGGCTCGTCGTCGCAGTCTCCGACTCGCGCGGCAGCCGCCTCGTCGTGATCGATCTCGAAACCACCAGGGTCCGACGCGTTTTGGAAATCGGTGCGCCCATCCGCGACCTCGCACTCGGCGCGGGCGGCATCGCGTACGTGCTCACCTCCGACATCGCCGACCGCGGCGTGGTGCACGTCATCGACCTCGTGGAGCACAGGATCACCGGCAGCTACGCTGTCGGCTCGGTGCCGACCCAGCTGGTCCTCTCTGCCGACGGAACCCGCGCCTTCATCGTCGACTGCGATCACGTCACCGTGTGGCGCACCGACACCCACGCCGTCGTCGACACCATCTCGGTGGGGGTGCGGCCGTCGTGCGTCGCCGTCGACCGCGACAGGTTGTTCGTCGCCGACTACGACGGTGGCATCACGGCTTTCACGGTCTTCCCGTCCGCGCCAGTCGTGTTCGCACCGTCCGCGGCACCCCGCGCGCTCGTCGTCCCGCCGGTTCGCGAGCTAGAGGCCGTCGGCGCCTGACCGACGCCAACCTCAGTTCCATCGGTAGCGCGTCTTCGGACGGCCCGTGCCTCCGTACTCCACGGTTCTGGTGACGGTGCCGTCGTCGGCGAGGCGCTCCAGGTATCGCCACGCGGTCACGCGGGAGACGCCGACCCGTACGGCTACCTCGTCGGCTGTCAGACCCTCGGCGCTGTCGCGCACGGATCGTGCGATGCCGTCGTTGGTCTCGGTCGCAGCGCCCTTGGGAGACGACGATCGGCTGGTGGCGACGCGCAGTTCGGCGAGCGCCCGGTCAACCTCGGCCTGGCTTGCGGCATCGACGCCTGCGGGCAGTGCTGAGCGGTAACGCCGGTAGCGCTCCAGTCGGTCGCGGAACGCGGCGAACGTGAACGGTTTGAGTAGGTAGGCCAGCGCCCCGTGCGCGACTGCCGCACGCACCATGTCGAGATCGCGTTCCGACGTGATCGCGATGATGTCTGGTGCCGGATGCAAACCCGCCAACGCCGATGCCAGGTTGATGCCGCTGGCATCCGGGAGCCCGAGATCGAGCAGGACCAGATCGATGGGTGAGTCGGAAGCAGCGGCCTCGGCTGCAACACGCATCGCGTCGCGTGCGGAGTGTGCCACTGCCGATGGTGAAAAGCCCTCCAGCCGAGTCAGATACGTGCGATGCGCCTCTGCGATCAAGGGATCGTCTTCGACTACGAGAACCGAGATGAGAGCGGCCATCACTGAGTCGGCCTCGGCACCGTCACGGTGACGACGGAGCCGTACGTCACGTCCGTCGTCAATGATCCACCATGGCGTGTCACGACTTGATGTACCAGCGCGAGCCCGAGGCCGTGGTGTTCGGCGTCTGCCGTGGACTTGGTCGAGTACCCGCGCTGCATCGCGCGGGCGAAGACGTCCGCGTCCATGCCAACCCCGCTGTCCGCGACGCGCAAGACGATCTGCTCGTCGTCCTCGCTCACGGTCACTTCGACCCATGGCTCGTCGTGGTCGCACGCGTCCATGGCATTGTCGATGAGATTCCCCAATACGGTCACGGCTTCCTGCGGCGTCAGCGGCAATGGTCGTGCGTTGGAAGACAAGTGAGTGTCCTCGGTGATCGTCAGGGCGATGCCGCGCTCGTCGGCCTGCGCGGTCTTGCCGAGCAGCAGTGCCACCAGCGTGGGCTCGCCGACGTCGTCCGAAAGGCGGTCGACCAGCTGCTGCGAGAGCGCAAGCTCATCCGTGGCGAAGCGGACCGCCTCCTCGGGGCGGCCCATCTCGACCATCGTCACGACGGTGTGCAACTTATTGGCGGCCTCGTGCGCCTGCGCGCGCAGCGAATCGGTCAGGACCTGCAGCGAGCTGAGTTCGCCAAGGGCGCCTTGCAATTCGGTGCGATCGCGAATCGTGACCACTTCGGACTTGGCGGAGTTGGCGGTCCCCTCGACACTGCTTCGGTTCACCACCAGCACCCTGGCGTCGGTGACGTGCACCTCGTCGCGCACACCAGGATTGGACGTCCGCAGGAACTGCGGCAGGTCGGACGGCGTCACTGCGCCAGACGGCAGGTCGAGGAGTCGGCGCGCCTCGTCGTTGGCGAGCACAACTCGTCCGTCGCCGAGGACGATCAGTCCCTCGGACACCGAATGAAGTATCGCGTCGTGATGCTCGTACATCACCCGCAGCTCGTCGGGCCGCAGGCCGTGCGTCTGACGAAGCAGGCGACGCTTGATCGCCCATACGCCGACGAGTGAAAGAGCAAGTGCGGCAAGGCTGACCGCTGCAATCGTTGGCCACTGGTCGCGCCAACGCTGCGCGAGTGTCTGCTGCGTGATGCCTGCCGAGACCAGTCCGACGACGCGGCCCGACGCGTCGCGTACCGGTGCGATCGCGCGGATCGACGGACCGAGCGTGCCCGTGTACACCTCGGTGAACGTCTCGCCGCGCAGCGCGGGCTCGATGGTGCCGAGATAGTGCCCACCGATCTGCGCCGGATCGGTGTGTGTGAAGCGGGTGCCGTCGGGCGACATGATCGTGATGAACGCGATGTCGGTGTTGGTCCGCACTGCCTCGGTGACGGGCTGCAGGATCTGGGTGGCGTGTCCCGAAACGATGGCCGCCGCGGTCGAGGGGGAGTCGGCCAACGCCGTCGCGATGCCCACCACCTGCTGACGAGCCGCAGTGTCGCCGTCCTGGCGCGCGTCCAGCAGGGCGAAGGCGCTTCCCCCAAGCACGACGACCGCGATGACGACGATCTGCAATGCGATCGCCTGGCCAGCCAGCGATTGCGGCCACCACCTGCGCATCGCACCTCCTGGGCAGTCGTCCCTGTGACCGTAATCAAACAACGTCGAGGATGAGCAACCAATGCCAATTTGGACCTTCAAACCGTTACGACGGCGGCCCAGCCGGCTCCATCGTCGAGATCGAGGAGGAGGGTTTGCACATGGTGCCGACCGCAGTCGACCAAGGCGTACGCCCGGGATTTCCTGGATATGTTGTCGGACAGCTTGATTCCCGTCTTTCAACGAGCGGTGGGAGATCTCCCCGGCTACGGCGGAACCGTCGCCCATGGGTGTTGCTGACCTCGATGGGCGATCATTCAGTCGAGACAGTGGTCTTCCGCCCGCAAAATGCAGTCCATGGTCGTAGGGTGCACGCTGACGGCTGGATTGATGCATGGTGCGAGGGGGTCGGGTGGAGGACGGGACGTCATTCGGGCGCTACCGACTGATCGGGCTCGTCGGACGCGGCGGCATGGGTGAGGTATGGCGGGCGCACGACACAGTTACCGATCGGATCGTGGCGATCAAGTTGCTGCCCGCGCAGTACTCCGACGACCCCCAATTTCAAGAGCGGTTCCGCCGTGAAGCACACGCCGCAGCCCGCTTGAACAGTCCGCACGTGATACCCATCTACGACTACGGCGAGATCGAGGGTCGGCTCTACGTGACCATGAGGCTCATCGAGGGTCGGGACTTGCACGACATCTTGAGCGACGGGCCCTTGTGGACGAATCGCGCGGTGCGCATCGTCGAACAAGTCGCCAAGGCGCTGCACGCAGCGCACAAGGTCGGGCTCGTCCATCGGGACGTGAAGCCGTCCAACGTGCTCATCGATGAGGACGACTTTGCGTATCTGATCGACTTCGGGATAGCGCGGGCAACCGACCAGACTCGAATGACCGGCACCGGCAACGCCATCGGCACGTTTCAATACATGGCTCCGGAGCGTTTGGCGGACGCGCCCGATGATGCCCGCGCTGACATCTATGCGCTTGCGTGCGTGCTCTACGAATGCTTGACTGGCCAGCCGCCCTTTGCCGGCACCAACGTGGCCAGCCTCGCGGGCGCTCACCTCCACGCCCCGCCACCTCGACCGTCGATCATCACACCGGGTTTGCCTCAACGGTTCGATGAGGTGATCGCTACCGGCATGGCCAAGGACCCCGGTCAGCGTTACGCGACGACAGTGGGGCTGGCCGAGGCAGCCCGGTCTGCCGCAGCCGCGCCCATCGCCTCACCAGATGTTGCCAAGACCATGCCCGCATCATCTGCCGGTCCGACGCTAGAACGCGCGCACGTCGCGGCCGAACCGGTCATGCCGCCGCCCTCGCGCCGATCTAGTGGACGTCGACTCTCGGTTTTGGTCGGCGCAGTGATCGGCGTGGTGATCGTCGCCGTCATCGCCGGGTTCGTCCTCACCGGCAAGGAGGACGGACAACGAACTGCGGAGACAACTGCCACCACTGCTCCTTCTATCGCTGGTCCCGCACCCGCCGACGCCGGCCCCTTGAACGGCTCATATCGCGCCGACTTCGGGGCTGAGGTCGATCTCGGCGGTAAACCGCTCGATGGCGCCTCGCCGGCAAGTGGCATTTACGACTTCCGCTCAACGTGCCCGCCTACCGGCTGCGTGGCGGTGGCGGCGGCCGCGAAGGAGGGACCGACGCTCGACTCCACCTTGGTGTTTGACGACATGGGCGGGACGTGGGTTTCTGTCGGAGTCGTCGATCTCACCGCGCCCAAGCCTGGATTTCGTTTCAGTTGTCCTGGGACCGTCGTTGGCGAATTCTGGGAAGTGATTGCGCTGCAACCGAAGCCGGACGGCACGTGGTCGGGCGACGCCACGACGACAGGTGACAACCTGTGCGACGTCAAGCGATCAGTGACTCTGACCCGCATTGGCGACGTCGCTTCGTCTAGCGTGGCGGACCCGGGTTCGATTCCGCCACGAGTCAGCTCGCCTGCCGAGGCATTGCGCGGCCAATATCACTACTCGGGGCACGAGACGAGTGGTCGATACGACGACGCGGCGTACGACCAAATCGTTCAGACGTATTGCCTCCGTTCGGGTCAACGGTGCTGGAGCTATTTTCATACCGCTGCAGACACGGTCGGACTGGCGTTGTCGTTCGCCGACGGCCAGTGGACGTCAAGCCAAATCGATCCACCATGCGCCGGTGTTCCGGCGGAAGGCAAGAACATTGCCGTCTTTCCTCTTCCACGGCCGGTGGAAGATCCAATTCCGGTGTTGACCGGAGTTGTTCACTTGGAGTGGGCGCCTGGAAGCCGGTGTAGTGGGACCCAAAATTACGACGCCAAATATCAACGCACGGGTGACTGACGGGCAGCGCGATCCTTCAAGTGGCGAGCGAGGTCGGCGGTTTCCATGTCTTCGCTGGCGCCACGGATTGTCCGGTGCTGATCAATTCTCGGCGCTCCACCGTAGAACTTAATGAACTAAAGAGTGACCTGAGTCACTCGTGGGCACACCATCCTTACAGACCACATTCAGGGGTCCACTCGCAGCAAAACAAGGAGAACCCAGCCATGGCCGCCGAACTGGACACTTCAGCCCCGCCGGATCCGCCGACGCCACCGTCCCCGCCCAAGAAGCGGGACAAGACGCACTGGCTCTACATCGCCGTCATCGTCGCCGTCGTCGGCGGGGTGATCGTGGGGCTCGTCGCGCCAGGGGTCGGCAAGAGCGTCGGCGTTCTCGGCACGATGTTCGTGGCACTGATCAAGATGATGATCGTCCCCGTCATCTTCTGCACCATCGTGCTGGGCATCGGAAAGGTGCGCGCCGCGGCCACCGTCGGGAAGGTCGGCGGGCTTGCGTTCGTGTACTTCCTGGTGATGTCGACGGTCGCGCTGGCGATCGGTCTGGTCGTCGGCAATCTGCTGAGCCCGGGCACCGGCCTGAACCTGTCTGCGACGTCGTCGAAGGGCGGTCAGCTAGCCGAACAGGCGGAGAAGGCCGGCGGCCTCTCCGAGTTCGTCCAGCACATCATCCCGACGTCGTTCTTCTCTTCGGTGACAGAAGGCAACGTGCTTCAAGCGTTGTTCGTCGCGTTGCTCGTCGGCTTCGCGGTGCAGGGGCTTGGCAGCTCCCGCGAGCCGATCCTGCGGGGGATCGAGCATCTGCAGAAGCTGGTGTTCAAGGTTCTGGTGATGATCCTGTGGCTGGCCCCGATCGGTGCCTTCGGTGCGATCGCGAACGTCGTCGGGCAGACCGGGTGGAGTGCGGTGACGCAACTGCTGACGCTGATGCTCGGCTTCTACCTCACCTGCGTGGTCTTCGTGTTCGGCGTACTCGGCGTGCTGATGCGTTTGGTGGCAGGGGTTTCGATCTTCAAGTTGGTCCGCTACCTCGCCCGCGAGTACCTGCTCATCTTCGCAACGTCGTCGTCCGAATCCGCGCTGCCGCGGCTGATCGCGAAGATGGAGCACCTCGGCGTCGAGAAGACGACCGTCGGCGTGGTCGTGCCGACCGGTTACTCCTTCAACCTCGACGGCACGGCGATCTACCTGACGATGGCGTCGCTGTTCGTAGCCGACGCGATGGGCAAGCCGCTTGCCGTCGGTGAGCAGATCTCGCTGTTGGTGTTCATGATCGTCGCCAGCAAGGGTGCGGCAGGCGTCAGTGGCGCCGGCCTGGCCACTCTGGCAGGCGGCCTTCAGGCGCACCGCCCGGACCTGCTCGACGGCGTCGGGCTGATCGTGGGCATCGACCGCTTCATGTCCGAGGCCCGTGCAGTGACGAACTTCTCCGGCAACGCGGTCGCGACCGTGCTCGTCGGTTCGTGGACGCACACGATCGACAAGAACCGCGTCGATGCAGTCCTCAGCGGCGCCAAGCCATTCGACGAATTGACGATGCTCGACGACGATGACCGTGAAGAGGAGGGCGCGACGGTACAGGAGCGCGTGCCCGCCTAGGGCGGCTAGAGCAGAAGGGCCTGGCCGTGTTCATCCCGGCCGGGCCCTTCGTCGTCCATGTCAGTGAATCCCTTGTGGCTGAGGTCATGTGAACATCCTGTGAACCAAACCGCGTGCCGTCTCGTCTAACAGTCGTAGGCCCAAAGGGGCCGTGAACGGAGGCGCGTCATGCGTGCAGCGATATCGACCATGGTGGCCCTTGCGTTGGCTGCCATCGGCCTGCTGATCCCGGCGGGGCAGGCGTCCGCCTCGTCCGGGCCATCGGAGACGGCCGCCGTGACGATCGGCCGACTGCAAGCCGAGGGATATCAGGTGAACATCGATCGAGTTGGGAGCGCACCACTTTCGGACTGTGCGGTGACCAGCGTGCGCAATCCGCAGGTGCAGACGCGGCTACTGCGGGTGCATGGCAGCGGGGGCCACGACCACACGATCGAGGTCGTCACCAGCAGGAGCATCTCCGTCTCGCTCGACTGCTCCAGCCGCTAAGAAGTGTTGCCGCACAGCGTGATCCCGCCGCCCCTTACGTGCGCGAGCAATCCAGTGTCACCGAAATCGATTGACTGATCGTCACCGGCACCAGGTTGTTGTTGTGGCCACGCCCGCCGAGGCCGGGACCGGGCAGGAGTTGGGTGATGGTCTGCGGATTGCGGATGTTGGTGACGACGCACTTGTCCATCGGGCCTGCACCGATCCTGTCGATGTTGACCGTGTACCCCTTGGCTTGAAGCGCTTTGATCTGAGCCGCAGCGGACGGGTCGTCGGCGGCGGCGAACCCAGCAGGGGCGGCCAGCGCCCCACAGATGGCCGCGCCCGCAGCGGCCAATGCCCAATTCGTGCGCATGATCGCCTGCCTTCCAGTCGAGTTGCTCTGATCATCCCCTACGTTCGACCCCTGACGCACGCGATCCCGTCCCTAGGTGCGGCTGGTGCAGTCCAGGGACACCGAGATGCTTCTGTGCACCACGATCGTGATCAGACGGTACCTGCGCTTGCCGAACTTGTTCTTTGGGCCGTAGTAGTCCTTGATCGTTCGCGTCACCGTCTGGGGGTTGCGCACACTGGTCACGACGCACTCGTCCATGGGACCGGAGCCAATCCGGTCGATGTTCACCTGATAGCCCTGGGCCTGGAGGCCGTCGATGGTTGCCGCGGCGTTCGTGATCGCGGTTGCTGGACCGGCAGGCGCGATGAGTACCGAGCACACCGCTGCGGCGGATGTGACTAGTGTGGCTAAAGCTAAAGATGGACGCATCTTCGCGCCGCCTATCGGGTCGACTGTCTGAGGTTTGCCCTCTGTCTATCGCCGGCGAGCGCCCGTTCGTTGCAGGTCTGCACGAGATACGTTCAGCCAATTTGCAGTATCGACCGGCGGAATCGCCATATTGGTGACCACCTACGGTCTACGATCGCGCCCACCGACAGCGGCTCGAAGGATTCGACCATGCGCAGCACCATGCAGGACGTCCCGTTGACCATCACGGCGATCATGCGCCACGCATGCGACGTAAACGGCGATCGCACCGTCACGACCGCGATGGGCGACGGCCGCTACCGCACCAGCACTTACCGCGAGATCGGCGAACAGGCAGGACGGTTGGCGAATGGTTTGCGCGCCATCGGCATCGACGGTGACCAAAGAGTCGGAACGTTCATGTGGAACAACGCCGAGCATCTGGTGGCCTACGTCGCGGTGCCGTCGATGGGCGCCGTCCTGCACACGCTCAACATCCGGTTGTCGCCGGAGCAGATCGCCTTCATCGCCAATGAGGCCGAGGACCAGGTAATCGTGGCGGACCTTTCCCTGACCGCGCAGCTCGCCCCGGTGCTGCCCCTGCTGAAGACCGTGCACACGGTGATCGCGGTGGGCGACGGGGAGCTCGATCAGTGGACCGCGACCGGTAAGACCGTTCTTCGCTATGCAGACGTCGTCGCAACGCAGTCGCCGACGTTCGACTGGCCGCGCCTCGACGAGTACTCAGCGTCATCGATGTGCTACACCAGCGGGACGACCGGAAACCCGAAAGGCGTTGTCTACAGCCACCGCTCGAGCTATCTGCATTCCATGCAGCAGTGCACCGCGAATTCGATGGGAGTCGGCCTCGCCGACAAGGTCTTGCCGATCGTTTCGATGTTTCACGCCAACGCATGGGGCTTGCCGTACGCAGCCCTGATGGCGGGCGCCGATCTGGTGTTACCCGACCGATTCATGGACTCGGAATCCTTGATCGACGTGATCGAGACGCAGCGGCCCACGATCGCTGGCGGCGTCCCGACCATTTGGAACGACATACTGAATTGCCTTGAGCAACAGCCTCATCGGGACATCTCATCGCTGCGCGTCGTGGCATGCGGTGGGTCCGCCGTGCCCACATCCCTGATGAAGGCCTACCACGACGGGTACGGCGTGAGCTTCCTTCAGGCGTGGGGGATGACGGAGACCTCGCCCGTCGCCACGACCTCTTGGCCACTGCCAGGAGCTTCCGCCGAGCAGCAGTGGGCCATGCGTGCGTCACAGGGGCGGCCGGTGTGTGGTGTCGAGGTCCGCGTCGTCGATGACGCTGGCGACCCGCTGCCGCACGATGACAAGGCCGTCGGCGAGATCGAGGTGCGAGGGCCGTGGGTCACCGGCTCCTACTACCTGAACCGTGACGACGCGAAGTTCGCCGGCGGGTGGCTACGCACCGGCGACGTCGGCCGCATCGACCCGTCCGCGTACGTCACGCTGACCGACCGCGCCAAGGACGTCATCAAGTCCGGCGGCGAGTGGATCTCCTCGGTCGAGTTGGAGAACCACCTCATCGCCCACCCCGCCGTGCTGGAGGCCGCAGTCGTAGCAGTGCCGGACGCCAAGTGGGAGGAGCGTCCGCTCGCCACGATCGTGCTGCACGACGGCGCACAGGCGACACCAAGTGAGCTCCGAGAGTTCCTGGCGGACAAGGTGGTTCGCTGGTGGCTTCCCGAACGTTGGACGTTCGTCGACCAGGTGCCGCGCACCAGCGTCGGCAAGTACGACAAGAAGGCCATCCGGGCCCGCTATGCGGACGGCGAGTACGAGGTGGTCACCATCTCCCGCGAGCAGACGTAGAGTTCCCTCGATCGCGTGGATTCAGGCGACTTTACGTGTGATGGTGATGGAGGGGCTAGCGCTCGGCGCGCTGGTAGGCGGTCACCACGGCAGCGCCGCCAAGCCCGATGTTGTGCTGGAGGGCGGCGGTGACGTCGTCGACCTGACGCTTGTCGGCGGTGCCACGCAACTGCCAGGTCAGCTCGGCGCACTGGGCCAGGCCGGTCGCCCCGAGCGGATGCCCCTTCGAGATCAGGCCACCCGACGGGTTCACCACCCAGCGGCCGCCGTAGGTGGTGTCGCCGTTGTCGACCAGCTTCGGCGCCTCACCCTCGCCGCACAGGCCAAGTGCCTCATACAGGAGCAGCTCGTTGGCGGAGAAGCAGTCGTGCAATTCGATGACCTGGAAGTCCTCGGGGCCCAACCCTGATTGGTCGTAGACCCTTTGCGCCGCTTGGACGTTCATGTCGTAACCGATGATGTTTGCGGCGCTGCCGTCGAAGGTGCTGGCGAAGTCGGTCGTCATCGCCTGTCCGACGATCTCGACGGCCTGCCCCGCGAGGTCGTGCTTGGCGACGTAGTCCTCGCTGACGACGATCGCCGCGCCAGATCCGTCGGACGTCGGCGAGCACTGCAACTTGGTCAGCGGGTCGGAGATCATCTTGGCGGCCAGGATGTCTTCGAGGGTGTACTCCTCCTGAAACTGGGCATACGGGTTGTTGACCGAGTGCTTGTGGTTCTTGTAGCCGATCTTCGCAAAGTGTTCGGCCGTCGTGCCGTATTTCTTCATGTGTTCGCGGCCTGCGGCGCCAAACATCCACGGCGCCACGGGGAATGCGAACTCGTCGATCTCGGCGAGCGCCTTCACGTGGTTGCCGAGCGGCGACTCGCGGTCCTCGGCTCCGATCGCCAGCGCCCCCGGTTGCATCTTCTCGAAGCCGAGAGCCATCACGCAGTCGGCGAGCCCACCGCGAACCGCCTGCGCCGCAAGGTAAAGCGCCGTTGAACCGGTCGAACAGTTGTTGTTGACGTTCACGATCGGGATGCCCGTCATGCCCAGCTCGTACAGCGCCCGCTGACCTGACGTCGAATCGCCCGAGCAGTAGCCGACATAGCCCTGTTCGACCTCGGTGTACGCGATGCCTGCGTCCTCGAGCGCCTTGGTGCCCGACTCCTTGGCCATCTGGGGGTAGTCCCAGCCTTCGCGGCGGCCCGGCTTCTCGAACTTCGTCATCCCGACTCCGACGACGAAGACTCGGTTACCCGTCCGCTTCGAAGTGTTCGAAGTGTTCGGCATGTGACATCCCTTCGCTGCGTTGCGCTTTCGCCAAAGATCTCGCCAAAGATACAAGGCTCGCGCACCGCTGAGTTGTTAGCTGTCGTTGTTCCACCAGTTGTGCAGCGAGTCGAGATCGCTGCTCTGCACTTCCGCCATGATCAGCTCGTCGTTGTAGGACCAGGTGATGTCGGCGTTGCCCTTGAAGGTGCCGCACACGAGTTGCCCGGCAGTTACGTCCGGGGTCTTGTTGTAGCTCCACGTGGTCGCCCCGGGAGTGCTGCTGCCTGGGCAGGGCAATTGCTCGTCGTTGGCGTTGACCGCATTCGTGAACGCCTCGTTCAACCCGTTGATGTTGGGATACAGCGAGTAGCGGGCGCGATCGGGGCCTCCGGGCACCGTCGACTTCTCGCAGTCGACGGTGGCCAATGCGCCTCCTGCGGGCGGGGTGATCGACTGGCACACGCTCTGCGGATAGCTCTCGGGGAGGATCGCGAATATCTGGGCCTCGAACGAGTCCGGGTTGTCCGTCGGCCGTGACGCCGTGGTACTCGGCTTCGTGCGCGTCGCAGACGCACGCGACGACGACGTCGGCGAATTGGTCGCGGTCGTCAGACCCGCAACCGGCTTGGTGTCGTCCGACTTGGTCGCGAAGTACACCCCGATGGCGGCGAGGGCGATGAGGATGACGCCGCCGATGGCGGCGATCGGAATCCACGGGGTCTTCTTTCCGCCACCGGGACTCGATCCTGGGATGCCCTGCTGGTTCCATGCAGGGGGACCGCCGGGGGGCGGTGTCGCGCCGAACTGCTGAACCCCTGGGGGTGGCGGTGGCGTGCCGTACGGGGGTGGGGTGGAGGTGCCGTAGGCCGGGGGCGGTGGCGGTGGCGGCGTGCTGCCGTAGGCGGGGGGTGTGCTGCCGTAGGGCGGTGGCGTCGTGGTGCCGTAGGGCGGCGGTGTCGTGGTGCCGTAGGGCGGCGGTGTCGTGGTGCCGTACGGCGGTGGCGTCGTCGAGGCGACCGTCGCGGGTGTGACCCCATAGGGCGGCGGGGTGGCCCCGGGCGGCGGCGTCGGTGCCAGCCCCGTCGGCGCAAACGGTTCCACCGGCATCACGGGCGTGGTGGCGCGCTCACTGCGCTGAAGGATGGTCGCCGCCTGATCCTGTTCGCGCGCGGTCAGGGCGTCGGTTGCGGCTGCCGCGAGGTCACCTGCCGTTGCGTACCGATCCTCGGGCTTCTTGGCCATGCCCTTGGCTATGACGGCGTCGAACCCCTCGGGAATTCCTGGGCGTTCGACGCTGGGCCGCGGAATCGGCTGCATCAGATGAGCGGTGATGATGACGCTGACGCTATCGCCGGTGAATGGCTGAGCGCCGGTGAGACATTCGTGAAGCACGCATGCCAGTGCGTAGATGTCCGCACGGTAGGTGACTTCGCCGTTGGTGAACCGCTCCGGCGCCATGTAGGCGTACGTACCGACGGCGGTGCCGAGTTCGGTCAACTTCTCGTCGCTGACCGCGTTGGCGATGCCGAAGTCGACGAGATAGGCGAAGTCCTCACGATTGATGAGGATGTTCTCGGGCTTGACGTCACGGTGCATGACGCCCGCTTCGTGAGCAGCGTCGAGAGCCGAAGCGATCTGTCGCACGATCGCGACAGCGCGCGCGGGGGTCATGGGGCCGTAGCTCTTCAACACCTTCCGGAGATCGGCGCCACTGATCATCCGCATGTCGACGTAGAGGATGCCGTCGATCTCGCCGTAGTCGTGGATCGGCACGACGTGCGGTTCCTGCAACCGGCCTGCGGAATGCGCTTCGCGCTGGAGCCGCTTGCGGAACACCGGATCGTGGGAGACGCTCTCCGGCAGCACCTTCAGGGCGACGGTGCGGTCCTTGACGGTGTCCTGCGCCTCGTAGACCTCGCCCATGCCGCCCTTGCCCAGCAGCCTTAGCAGACGGTAGGGCCCGAACATCGTGCCCTCACGCGACGTCGGCTCGCTCATTTGCCGTCTCCTTGAACCACCGCGGATGTCGCACGCACATGACGTGCTTGCTTGCACCCTAGTGTGTGGCCGAGGGGGCTACAGCGAAAGACGTCCGCTCATTCTGGCCGAACTTCGAAGGTGAAGTGATGGTCGCAGATACGTATCGCGTCGCCGGTCTGCAACGTGGCAGTGCCGCGGATCCGCTCGCCCTTGACGTCGACGCCGTTGGCCGACCGCAGATCGGTGATCACGAAGCTGGTGCCCGTGTCGACGATGACGGCGTGGTGGCGGCTGACGTTGGCGTCGTCGAGCACGATGTCGTTGTCGGGCAGTCGTCCGATCCTGGTCGCCGCGGCGAGTAGTTGGTGCACCTGACCCGAGGACTCGCGCAGGATCGCGACCGAGCTGGACGTGCCTACCGCGGTGCGCAGAACGATCGAATTGCTCTCGTGTACCGCCGTGGTTTGCGCGGCCTTGCGCGTGTTCATCGGCTCTTGGCGCAGGATCCGCTGGTGCAGCGCTTGGAGAGTCGGGCCTGGGTCGATGCCGAGGTCGTCAGCCAGTGTGTTCTTGAGTCGTTGGTAGGCCTCTAGGGCGTCGGACTGCCGCTCGTCGGTGTAGTAGGCGATGATCAGCTGCGCCCACAGCGGTTCGCGATACGGGTGCTCGGCGACCAGGCTCTCGAGCTCGGCGATGACGGCGAAGCCGCGATTGCAGGCGATTTGCGCTTCTGCCCGCGCGGTGTGCACGACGACCTTGTCCTCGATCAGCGCCGTCGCAAGGGGAGCGACGAACTCGAAGCCGTTGAGGTCGTCGAGAACCGGGCCGCGCCATTGCGCAAGCGCGGTGTCGAGGAATCGGCACGCCTGCTCGAACTGTCCCGCCGCGGCGGCCTGCACCCCGGCGTTCTTCGCGGTGACGAATCGGCCGATGTCGCAATCCTCGTCCGAGATGGCCAGCCGATATCCAGGCGGCGCGCTTGCCAGTACCGTGCGCGCGTCGAGGCCGGTGCGAGCGACGAGTTTGCGAAGGTTCGAGATGTAGGAGTGCAGGCTCGCCTTGGGCTCTGGCGGGGGGTACTGCTCCCATGCCGCGTTCACGAGGGAATCGCTGCTGACCGCGCGGTTGCGGCTCATTACGAGCATGGCGAGGACCGCCCGCTGCTTGGGCGTGCCGAGCGGCATCACCTCGCCGTCGACGCTCATTTGCAGCGGCCCGAGGATGCCGATGTCCAGTCGTTTTGCCGTCATCACCGTCATTGTGCAGCCGATACGGCACGAGAATCCACCCGCCGCGCTAGTCGAGTGGTGTAGATCTAAGTAGAACGTGTTGCAGTTTTGGCCTTGAAGGGGTGTGGCGGCATGGCATTGCGAGTGGTGCAGTGGGCAACCGGAGGCGTTGGCGTCGCCGCGATCAAGGGTGTGTTGGAGCACCCCGACCTCGAGCTCGTCGGGTGCTGGGTGCACTCGGAAGCCAAGAGCGGCAAGGACGTTGGCGAGTTGGTCGGATCCGAACCGCTCGGCGTCACCGCGACGAACAGCATCGATGAAATCCTCGCGCTCGATGCCGACGCCGTCATCTACGCGCCGCTGATGGCCAATCCCGACGAGGTGACGGCGCTGCTCCGGTCGGGAAAGAACGTAATCACGCCGGTTGGCTGGTTGTATCCGAGTGAGCGCAGCGCTGCATCGGTGCGTGAGGCGGCCCTCGCGGGCAACGCGACGCTGCACGGGACTGGCCTGGCGCCGGGCGGCATCACCGACAAGTACCCGCTGCTGTTCTCGTCGTTCTCCACGGGAGTGACGTTCGCTCGCGCCGAGGAATTCTCCGATCTGAGGACCTACGAGGCACCGGACGTGCTCAGGCACGTGATGGGATTCGGCGAGGTGCCGGAGAAGGCCATGACGGGGCCGATGCAGAAGATGATGGACAGCGGGTTCATCCAGGCCGTCAAGATGATCGTCGATGAGATGGGCTTCAATGCCGACTCGAAGGTCCGGGCTACCCAGGAGGTCGCGGTCGCTACGGCACCGATCGACTCTCCGTTGGGGGTCATCGAGCCCGGGCAGGTGGCGGGCCGCAAGTTTCACTGGGAGGCGCTCGTCGACGGCGAACCCGTCGTACGCGTCACGGTGAACTGGTTGATGGGTGAGGAAAACCTCGATCCCGCTTGGACGTTCGGACCAGAGGGCCAACGCTACGAGATGGAGGTACGGGGCAACCCAGACCTGACCATCGTCGTGAAGGGCTTCCAGTCGTCGGTCGGCGGAGAAGGGCCGGAGTACGGCATCGTCGGCACTGCGGCGCACTGCGTGAACTCCGTGCCTGCGGTGTGTGCTGCCGAACCGGGGATCCTGACGATGCTCGAGCTGCCGCTCATCAGCGGAAAGTCGGCGCCGCACCTGCGCTGAGGTCGCCATGACCGCAGCTCGCCGTCGAAGCACGGCCTTAGCGCGGCAGCAGCCCGCCGTCCACCGTGATCACCTTGTTGGTCAGATAACCGGTGCGCAGCATCGTGATCGCCATGTCGGCCATCTCGTCGGGCCGCCCGATGCGGCCGACCGGGATGGGTATCGGAGGGGTGCCTGTCTCCAGGTCGGCGGGAAACATCTTCGTCTCGCCGACCAGCGCTGGGGCCAGGCAGTTGACCGTCACGCCATCGGCGGCGACGCGCGGCGCGAGGTGATGCATGAGTCCGTGCAGGCCCGCCTTGCTCGCCGCGTAGTGCGCACCGACGACGCCGCCGGTGAACGCGGCGACCGACGAGATGAACAGGATTCGGCCGAATCGACGTTCGACCATGCCGGGCAGCACCCGCTGGGCGAGGAGGAACGGCGCAGTCAGATTCACCGCGAGCGTGGCGTTCCACGACGCGAGATCGATGTCCTGCCAACCCTTTATGTCGGCCGCGCCTGCGTTGGCAACGAGGACGTCCACGTGACCGAGTTCGCGCTCGGCCTTCTCGACGACGGCCTCTGGCGCGCTCGGATCGGACAGGTCGGCGGCGACGGTGATCGCGCGTCTGCCTAGCGCGCGGGCATACTCGGCGACGGCTTCGGCATCGTCGCCGTGCCGCCCGTAGGACAGGCACACGTCGAGACCCTCGTCCGCGAGCCGACGCCCGATCGCCTTGCCGATGCCGCCCGATGCCCCAGTCAGTAGCGCGATGTGACCGGCCAAGGCGCTCACGGCCGCACCAGGATCCTGATCGGGTCGCCGTCGGCCTTTTCGAGTTTCTCGATGCCGAGGGCGACCTCCTCTAGCGGCACTACGTCGCTGATCGACCGCGACAAGTCCAGCCGTCCCAGCGATACCAGTGCGGCCAGCGTGCCGATGTCGGCGTTCTGATAACCCAAGTGCCCGAGCACCTGTCGCTTGAAGAGGTTGAAGATCGACGTCGGTCCGATGTTGGGCACGTCGGCGCTCATGCCGACGCCGACCAACCTGCCGCCGACGGTGAGGCTGTTCAACGCCTGCTCGAACGTCGATCCGAGTCCGACCGCGTCGAACGCGACGTCGAGATTGCGGCCGCCGGTGGCCTCCGCGATCTTGGCGGGCAGGTCGGCGTCGCGGGCGTCGAACGCGTGGTCGGCGCCAACGGCGAGTGCCCTGTCCAGAATGGTCGGCTTGATGTCGACCGCGATGATCGGTGCGGCACCGACGAGGCGGGCCAGTTGGATCATGTGGGTGCCGAGGCCGCCGACGCCCCATACGCCGACGGACTCTCCGATGCCGACCTTGCCGGTGCGCACTACCGCGCCGTAGGGCGTCGACACCGCGTCGGCGAGGATGGCGGCCTGTTCCATCGGCACGTTGTCGGGAATCTTGGTGAGGCCGAACGCCTGCGCGACGGTGTACTCGGCCCAGGCGCCGTCGTAGGCGAATGCCATCAAGCGAATGCGCAGGCAGTTCGACATGTCACCGCGAAGACAGTTCACACACGCCAGGCACGGTTTGCCCGCGGCCACCACCACCCGGTCGCCCTCTTTCCATCCGGTCACTCCCGGCCCGAGTTTCGCTATCGTCCCCGACGCCTCGTGACCTTGCGTGACCACCGGCAACTGCGAAGGGAAGGTGCCGTTGATCAGGCTGAGGTCGGAATGGCAGATGCCGCAGAACGCCACCTTCACCAGGACCTCACCCTGGCCGGGTTCCGGGATCGGAACGTCCTCAACCGCAATGGTCTTCGAGTCCGCGTAGAACCGTTGCGCCCTCATCGTGTCGGCCATGTCCGCTCCCATCCTCGCCTGCCTTGGTACTTCGGGGTACCACCGTCATCATGGCGCAGCCGCTGGTGATAGAGCAATCACGGGTCGATCCCGATCGCTCGGGATGAGCTCTTCGGGGACATGCTCTCCGAGGTCAGGGGGCCGATGGCTCGCCGAGCTGGAGCGCGCCCTCGTTTCCATTGAGGTCTTGTCAGGACCTTCACAGTGGGTTAGGGGATGCGGTAGAAGGGGTTTGGCAACAGGAAGGTCCGCTCGGAGAAACCGCCGTCGAGGTCGGACGGCTGGTCACCGATGTTGGCGACGATCGTGTACCCCAGGCTCTCGATGTGGGCCCGCTGGGGTGCCTTGAAGTCTGCGGCCGAATCATAGTGCGAACCAACCGGTTCCATGATGAGGTTGGCGTAGCCGGTGTAGCCCGTCGACTCCAGGTTGCGCACCGTTGCGGCGCGTTGGGACTCGGGCCTGCCGGTGATGAAGAAGATCGCGGCGTCGTTGCGTCGCGCGGCGTTGAAGACGTCCATCGTCGGCGGGATGACGGTCGACTGTGAACGCAGGTCCCACGCCGCCCAACCGCACGGCCCCTCAGGCGGTTCGGCGCACGGCCCGTCGATGACCCGACCGAAGTCGTTGGCCTGGATCGCATCCCAGTTCGACAGCGCCGTCTCGTCGATGTCGAACACCACCGCAGGCCGAGCCACCAGCGGCGCCTCCTCGTCGATCCACGCGGCGGCGGGCGCGGCGGCCAGCTGCAAGTCGGTCAGGTAGGCGCCGCTCTCGTAGTAGGCGGTCGCCTCGGTCTTGAGGTCGCCGACATTTGCGGGCTGCACCGGTGGCGGCACGATCGGCGTCGGGGGAGCGGGTGGTTGGGCCACCGCGACGGGGGCGCAGCCGAGCAGCGCGACTGCAAGTGCCGAGGCGAGGGTCTTCGGTCCGAGCATGGCTAGCACACTGACACAAACCGGCGCCGTGGCACACTCGATCCCCGTGGCGAAGAGGAGTGGACTCGTGCTGGCGGGTGGTGGGCTGGCGGGAATCGCGTGGGAGACCGGCATCCTGAGTGGCATCGCCGACGTAGCACCCGACGTCGCGCGGCGCGTTCTCGCCGCGGACGTCCTGCTCGGTACCTCCGCGGGATCTGCGGTGGCTGCCCAGATAGGCAGTGGTCTGCCCATCGAGCACCTGTTCGCCCGCCAGACGGCCGAGGCGTCGTACGAACTGGATCCGGGTGTCGACGTCGACGACATCGCCGAGCTCTTCATCGCCGCGATGTCGACCCCGGGTGCGACGACGCGGCAGAAGCTGCAGCGCATCGGCGCGACTGCGTTGGCCGCTGACACCGTTGACGAGTCCGTCCGGCGCGAGGTGATCGTCCACCGGCTGCCGGTGCACGACTGGCCGGAGCGCGTCCTTCGGATCACCGCGATCGACGTCGCGACGGGTCAGCTGGTGATCTTCGACAAGGACTCCGGCGTGGAGCTCGTCGATGCGGTCGCGGCGAGCTGCGCCGTCCCAGGGGCATGGCCGCCCGTCACGATCGGAGCCGACCGCTACATGGACGGCGGCGTCGGCAGCACGGTCAACATGTCCGCTGCGGCGGACTGCGATGCCGTGGTGGTGCTGGTGCCCTCAGGCGAGTTCACGCCGTCGCCGTTCGGGGATGGGACTACGGCAGAGGTGGCGGCCTTCCCAGGTGCAACGCTGGCGATCTTCGCCGACGACGCCTCGCTGTTGGCGTTCGGGCGCAACCCGCTCGACCCTGCGTGCCGGATCCCTTCGGCCAATGCCGGCCGCGTGCAGGGCAGGGCAGTGGCGGCCGCGGTAGCTGATTTTCTCGGCTAATCAGACTGCGGCTCAACCACTTCCAACGCATCGAGCGCTGCGACGGCCAACTCGCGGCCGACGTCGATGACCTCTGTGGCGCGATGGAACTCCAGGCTGCGACACGTTCTTCGCGGCACGTCGATCAAGAGATCGGGTGGGTGCGCCGCAAGGGTGTGACGCATGAGCGCCGCCTGGGCGATCTCGATGGTGCGGTTCATCACCTCGAAGCTGCCGAGCCTCGGCACGGCGCTCTCGAGGTCGTCGGAGTCGACGACGACTTCGCCCTCCTGCCGGTCGGCGTCGGTGCTGCCCGCGCTGATTCGGTTGAGCATCGAGCGCGCCGCCGGGGTGTCGAGCAGCGTGCGAGCCGCGTTCGTATCGAGCAATGCCGTTGTGCTGCGCCACATTCGGCTGAGCAACTCCGCGGTTGGACGCGGCTCGCGCTCGGCTCGCCCGAGATCTTGACCGTTGAGGCTGACGGCGATGACGACGTCCGCGTTGACGGCGGCGAGCGGTGCCATCGGCAGCGGGTCGAGGATGCCGCCGTCGGCGAGAAGCCGACCGTCGAGCACGTGCGGTGAGATGACGCCGGGGATCGCGATCGATGCCCGGATGGCGGCGTCGACCGGACCCCGTTGCAACCAAACGGATTTCCCGGCAATCAGGTCAGTCGTCACCGCCGTGTACGGGATCGGTAGATCCTCGATGGCGACTTCGCCGAGAATCTCACGCACCGCGTCGAGGATCCTGCCCGCGCGTAGCACCCCTGCGGCGCTGATGGATGGGTCGAGCAGCCGCAACACCGCGCCCTGCGTGAGCGAGCTCGCCCACCGGGTGAAGTCATCGAGCCGATTCGCGGCCGCTAGGCCGCCGACCAGGGCGCCCATCGACGATCCGCTGATGCCGACGATGTCGAACCCGCGGTCGCGCAACTCATCGATGACGCCGATGTGGGCGTAACCGCGGGCACCGCCACTACCCAGACACAAAGCCACCCGCATGGATCAATCCTCGCGCGTGACGGGATCTAGGGGACTAGCAGCCCACCCTGGAGAAGAAGGCGGCGGAGATCAGGCCGATGAGCAGGGCGACCTGCCATTGTCCGCTAGAGAATGCCATCGCGATGCCGACGACCGCGGCGACCCCGATGACGAGGAGGACGAATGCCATGAGGACCCGCATGCCGTTGATGGATCCACCGGCGGCGGGCGGTAACGAATTCCGCGAGACGTCGTGCACTCTGGCCATGGGCCATCCCTTCGGGAGGTGATAAGGAACACATAGTACCTAATTTTGTGATTGACGCCACATATTGTTTGACACGCTAAAGGCTTATCTACCAGCGCATTTGGTCGCGCGGATTGTTAGCTCTACGAGCTAATCGCGTGATCGACGGGTTCAAGATCACAGCGCCAGCGCTACAGCTCATCTAGCCCCGGCGAATGCACGCGGCCCAAACACGGCCGAGGCGAGGTCCAAGCCGCCGTCGAGTCGACGAAGGCCGTTTAGAAGCAACGCTTTTGCCGAGATCGCGGGCCTTACCCTCATGCCGATTCGGACCGACTCCACGCGCGAGAGCGAATCTCTGAGGGGGATTGCGCGAGTCCGACGCGGGTGGGTGCAGGTAGTGGCAGGGTTGTTCGAGTGATTCTAGGTCTCGGCAGGCCCAGTCTCCGCGACGTGATCGCCGGCCTCGTCACCGGACTGTTCTCGATCCCCGAGGGCATGGCCTACGCGAGCATCGGCGGGTTCAATCCCGTTGCGGGCCTCTACTCGGGCATGGTCTCGACGATCGTTGGTTCGGTCTTCGCGCGCACCGTGCTGATGGTGACGACGCTGACCAGCGCCTTGGCGCTTTCGTCGCGCAGCGTGTTGACGGCGGCGGGCCTTGATCCCGGTGACCCAGGCAACGTCGCGGCGCTCGGCTTGGTCGTCGGCGTCGTGATGCTGGTCTTCGGGCTGTGCAAGTTCGGCGCGATCATGAACTTCGTCTCCAATGCGGTGATGACCGGCTTTACGACGGGCATCGCCGTGCAGATCATCGCGGGCGCGATCGTCGACGTGACCGGCTACCGGCCCCCCACCCACAACACCATGGGCAAGTTCATCGACGCCTTCGCCAACGTCGGCTCTTGGCAGGCGGCGCCGTGTCTGGTGGCGGTCGCCACGGTCGCGGCGTGGGCGGCGTTCCACCTCATCAAGCCGCTGAAGGCGTTCGCGACGCTGATCGCGCTCGTCGTCGTCACGGTCGGAGTCGTCATCCTGCACGTCGACGTCGAGACCGTCGGTGACATTGCGTCGATCCCAAATGCATTGCCGCCCTTGGAGTTACCACACCTCGATGCGATACCGGCGCTCCTCGGCGGCGGCCTCGCCGTCGCGCTGGTGGCGTTGGCCCAGGCGGCGGGCATCGCAGCGGCGGTCCCGAATCCCGATGGGAGCCGGTCAAACACGTCTCGGGACTTCGTCGCCCAAGGAGCCGCCAACCTCGCAGGCGGATTCTTCGGCGCGCTGCCCACCGGTGGCTCGCTGTCGCGCACGGGCGTTGCGGTGTCGTCGGGGGGGAAGACGCGTTGGACGGGCATCTTCGCGGGCGTCTGGATGACACTGCTCGTGCTGCTCGTCGGATCGCTGGCCGAGGTGATCCCCATGCCGGTCATCGGCGGTCTCGTCGTCGTCATCGGGGTCGAGCTCGTCGCGGGCCGTGCCGCCGACATCATGCTGGTGCTGCGGACCGCGCCCATGTCGGCGGTGGCCATGGTGATCACCTTTCTGGCAACCACCGAGCTACCGCTGCACCAGGCGATAGTCATCGGGGCGATCACCTCGCTGCTGCTGTACTGCGTGCAAGCCTCCAAGTCGGCGACGCTGATCGCCCTGACCCCGTCAGCCGACGGTGGTTGGGATCGCGCTCCCGTGCCCGAGGCCTGCCCGAGCAAGGAGGTGACCGTGTTGCACTACGCAGGCGTCGGATTGTTTGCCGAGGTGCCGCGCATCGACGAGCTCTGGCCCAAGGTGTCCGATTCGGACAATGCCGTCGTCGTGCTCAGCATGGGCACCCTGCCAGACGTCCCGTCGTCCAAGGTCATCCGCGCCGTCAGGAAGTGGGCCACCGACCTCGCCGCCAACGGCGGCCGAATGTACATCGTCGGCCTCAGCCCCGCGGCCGCAAAGGTTCTGGAACGGGGCGGAATCGGCGACGTACTCGGCCCCGACGGCATGATTGTCGCGACCACGCGGCTGTTCGGCGGACTCGATGAAGCAGTCGAACGCGGGAGGCGATGGATCGCCTCTGGCGGGTTTTCCGATACCTCTGATTTTAAGGCGGTCGACTAACCGCACAGATCGTCAGAGGCCGCCTCTGCCGCGACGATGACTGCCGCCTGCCGGTTGGGCGGTAGCTGCGACCACGGCTTGTTGAACGTTCCCACGCCAGCCGAATCCGACTTCTGCAGCTCGGCCAGATACGGCTCGAACTGAGTCTTCAGGTCGCCACCCTTCTCCAACATCCACGTCTTCGCCGCATGGCAGGCCTGGAAGTATTCGTCCTCCGTGGAGGCGGCGTCCTCGCCGACGGCTGTCGTAACGCCGCCGGGGGAGACACCGACCTGACCGGGGGCAGCGGTGTGCGTCTGTAGGGAAGTCGTCGTCGTCGGGGACGAGGTCGCCGAAGACTGTGACGTCGGCGCCTGATTCGATCCCGACGAGCAGCCGACGAGGACTGCCGCCGCGGCCGTGATCGTCGCCGTCGCGGCGAGGAGGAGGTGGCTGCGCATGAGCCCAATCTATGCAAGACTCGCGGCCGTGCTGAAGCGGACCGGACTGCAGGAGTGTTGTCGGGCTTGACGCCCGCCCCCCGTCTGTCCACCGTCCCTGGAGTTGGCACCCCATGTCCCTGTCCATTTCACCCACCCGTCTGCGTCTACCCGACCTCATGCACGCCACCGACAGTGCTGCCGACGACGTGTTGTCCGGCGCTTACGACCACGTGTTTCCCGTCGGCGGCACACCCCTGGAGGATCGGTGGTTCTGCCGGTTGCACGGCGACGACGAGCTCGACGTCTGGCTGATCAGCTGGGTGCCTGAACGGTCGACGCAACTCCACGACCACGGCGGCTCGCTCGGCGCACTGACCGTGGTTTCGGGCTCGCTGGCCGAAACCCGATGGGACGGTGAGCGACTGCGCAAGCGTCGCCTGCGGGCGGGCGACCAGGCTGCGTTCCCGCTCGGTTGGGTGCACGACGTCGTGTGGGCGCCGGAGCCCACCCATCTGAGTGGGCCTACCCTGAGCGTGCACGCCTATTCGCCGCCGCTGACCGCCATGTCGTATTACGACGTCACCGCCAACAACACCCTGCGGCGCGACCGGACGGAGTTGACGGACAAGCCCGAGGGGGAGTGATGGCAACTGCGCACGCGAGAAGCAATCCAACGAGCCGCATCGACGGCGTTCTCGCGTCCGCCCGAGCCAGGCTCGCGCGCCTGGCTGCCGAAGACGTTCCCGAGGCACTCGAGCGTGGCGCGATCCTGGTCGACATCCGGCCTGCCGCCCAGCGGGCGCGCGAGGGCGAGGTGGCCGCAGCACTGGTCATCGAGCGCAACGTGTTGGAGTGGCGCTGTGACCCGACCAGTGACGCGAGGTTGCCACAGGCCGTCGACGACGACGTCGAATGGGTCGTGCTGTGCTCGGAGGGCTACACCTCTAGCCTGGCCGCAGCAGCGCTTTTAGACCTTGGCCTGCATCGCGCGACCGATGTCATCGGCGGCTACCACGCCCTCGAATCCGCAGGGGTGCTAAGCGTTCTCGTCGGATCGAAGCAATAGCCGGAGCTTGTCCGTCTTTGCCTGTGTCCAGCCCGGTGGCTCCAGGATCGCAGCCCATGCGTCGGCCACGTCGCGAACGTAGACGTGGCCGTGTCCGTCGGGCACGTCCACCGCGACGGCCATGTCGGCCGACACCTGAAGAAACGTCACGATCGGAATCCACTCCATCCGAGGCGACACGTCGTAGCCGCGTGGTTCACGCAACCAATCCGGCTTGCTGAACAAGAGGTCGGGGGTCCACCACGCGATGGGATCCGACGCGTGCTGCAGGTACACCGTCTTCGGCATGCGCCAGGGATCCGCTGGTCTGCCAAGGTTTTCCGCCTTTGCGGCGAATCGGGCGTACTCGCCCTCGTGGTAGATGGGCAGCCACTCGGGCGACCCGGGATCACGGTTGCGAGTGAGGTCGGTCCAGATCGTGTTGTTGAACGTCGGGCCGGAGAACAGCGCACCGTCGGTGCGGGCGATGAGGTTGTTCAGCGACAGGAACGGTGCCTCACCACCGAACGAGCCGAGGCTCTCCCCGAACACGACCAACTTCGGGCGCTTGCCCTCTGGCATCTGTTTCACCAACTCGTCGACGGCTTCGAACAGTGCCTGCCCGGCCTGGCGGGCGTTCTCCTTGTCGACGAGGAACGACAGCCAGCTCGGCAGGAACGAGTACTGCATCGACACGATGGCGGTGTTGCCGTTGTACATGTACTCGAGCGCCGAGGACTCCGCCTCGTTGAGCCATCCGGTGCCCGTCGTGGTTGCGACCGCGACGACGGCGCGGTTCAGTCCGCCGGTGCGCACGAGTTCGGCGGCGGCGAGCTTCGCTATCGCCTCGATGTTGGGAGCCGAACCCAGACCGGCGTACACGCGTATGGGTGGAATTGCCGGCGCACCATTGAACTTCGTCAGTTCCTCGACGGTCGGCCCGCCCGATACGAAGACCCGGCCCTGGTGGCCAAGGTCCTCCCACTTGACCAAGGAGTCCGGGCCGCCCGAACGCAGCGGCGTCGTCGGCGCAGGATTGTCGGGATCGTCTTCGTCGTTCACCGCGGCGAAGGTGCTGTTGAGCTTCTCCATTGCGACTCGCACCACGACGCCGTTGAGCAGCGCGATGCTCAGGGCGAGCAGGAGGACGACCACGACGACGGCCGAAACCCGTGGCGGCGCAACGCGTTCCAACTGTCGGACCAGAAACCGAACCAATCTGCCGACCAGCTGGCCGAACTCCACCAAGACGAACAGAAAGACAACAGACAGCACGGCGGTCAGCGGATGGTCCCAGAAGGCTAGCCGCGGCACTCCCATGAAGTCGCGGACGTCGTCCTGCCAGACGTGGAACGAGATGGTGGAGAGCACCTGCCCGACGACGCCGACCACCAGCAGACCCAGCCAGGCCCACTTCGGCGCGGGCGGCGAGGTGTCCTTCGACCGCATGAAGCGGACCAGCCACACCGCGAAGACGCCTAGGCCGTAGCCGATCGAGCCCGCGACGCCGCTCAGGATGCCCTGGAAGAGCGGGCCGCGTGGGAGCAGAGACGGCGTCATCGCCAGCCAGATGAACGCCAGGCCGGTAGCCGTGCCAAAGAACGTGTAATGGCGGACCCACCAGGCACTCCGAGCGGGAGCTTCTACGGTGCCCTCGGTTTCGGCCGCTGCGGGCGGATCGTCGTCGGCGTCGGTCTTGACGCCCGTTTCTGTCACTACCGCAGATTATCGGTGGGTGAAGTTCGGCGGGCGTTTCTCGGTGAACGCCGCCATGCCCTCGGTCTGGTCGTCGGTGGCGAACGCGGAGTGGAACAGCCTGCGCTCGTAGAGCAGGCCCTCGGCGAGGGTCGACTCGAACGCGCGATTGACTGCCTCCTTGGCCATCCGGGCAGCGGACAGCGACATGCCCGCGATGGTGGCGGCGACGGCCTTCGCCTCGTCGAGCAGCGTGTCGGCGGGGACGACGCGCGAAACCAGCCCGCTGCGTTCGGCTTCGGACGCGTCGATGGTCCGGCCGGTGAGGATGAGGTCCATCGCCTTGGCCTTGCCGATCGCACGGGTGAGCCTCTGTGAGCCGCCCATGCCAGGCAGCACGCCAAGCTTGATCTCCGGCTGGCCAAACTTGGCGGTGTCGGCAGCGATCAGCACGTCGCACATCATCGCTAGTTCGCAGCCCCCGCCGAGGGCATAGCCCGCTACGGCGGCGATGGTGGGGGTGCGCGTCGCGGCGAACTTCGCCCAGTGTGCGAAGAAGTCGGCGGCGAACACGTCGGCAAATGACAGGTCGGCCATCTCCTTGATGTCGGCACCCGCCGCGAAGGCCTTCTCGTTTCCGGTCAAGACGATGGCGCCGATGTCGGGATTGGCATCGAATTCCGCTGCGGCCGTGGTGACTTCGAGCATCACCTGACTGTTGAGCGCGTTGAGCGCCTTTGGCCGGTTCAACGTGATCGTGCCGACTCGGCCGTCAGTCGTCACCAGGATGGTCTCGTACGTCATTTCATGGCTCCTATTCGAATGTCAGGTCGGGCTCGGCCGGTGCGAAGTAGGCGTCGACATCGGCGGGGTCGCATTGCGCCAACGTCGCGGGCGACCACTGAGGGTTGCGATCCTTGTCGACGAGTTGTGCCCGGATGCCCTCGACGAAGTCGTGTGACTTCAGCGCCGCACACGACGTCCGAAACTCCTCGACGAGAACGGCTTCCAGTGTGTCGAGCTCTGCTGCCCGCCGAATCGCCGCCAGGGTGACCGAGAGCGCGATCGGGGAGCGCGTCGCCACGAGGTTCGCGGCGTCGTTGGCGAGCCCAGAATCATGCGCCCGCAGCGCGGCGAGGATGTCGGCAACGGTCTCGCCAGCGAAGCACTCGTCGATCCAATGTTGCTGCGCCAGAAGTGGACTGGCAGGTGGTTCGACGGCATGGCTGGCTAGCGCGGCGTCCGGCCCTTCGGCGATCACCGCGGCCTTGAACGCTTCGAGGTCGTCGTGTGGCACGAAGTGGTCGGCGAAACCCATCGCGATGGCGTCGGCTCCGGAGAACGGCGCGCCCGTCAATGCCGCATGCAGGCCGAGATGCCCTGGCGTACGTGGCAGAAGGTAGGTGCCGCCCACGTCGGGTATGTAACCGATTCCGACTTCGGGCATGCCCATCTTGGTGGTGTCGGTGACGACGCGGACGCTGGCATGCGCGCCGACTCCGACACCGCCGCCCATCACGATCCCATCCATAAGCGACACATAGGGTTTGGGGTAGCGGGCGATGTGTGCGTTGAGCAGGTACTCGTCGTGCCAGAAGCGGCGCGCGTACGTCCCGTCGCCCTTGGCGCTGTGGTAGAGCGCTACGACGTCACCGCCCGCGCACAGTCCGCGCTCGCCGGCTCCAGTGAGGAGCACGGTGTGGACTGCGTCGTCGTGCTCCCATTCGTCGAGGGCGCTGGCGAGGCCCGTCACCATGTCGTAGTTGAGCGAGTTGATCGCCTTGGGGCGGTTCAGCGTCACGAGCCCGACGCCGTTCTCGACACTTACTAGGATGTCCTCGTTTTCGGCGGCCACGGGTTGCAATCTAATCGTCGCCAAATGGCGTCGCGCGACGGGTAACGTTTCGGTGAGAACTGATTCTCAACAAGTTCACAGGAAAGGCGACCGCGGCGGGAACCATGCCACGGCGCCGCACGTTCAAAGTCTGTTCGCATGGGGCGAACGACAGCTTTAGGAGAGGAACCGACGGTGCGGGAGTCCAGAAACCCGGTATTTCGATCCCTGCCAAAGGGTCAGGGTGGATATGCGCAGTTCGGTACCGGAGCCGCCGGCTACGGTGCGCAGGCAGTACAGGCTGAGCCATATGTCACGCAGTACCCCGACCAGCAGCAGAAGGGCGTATCCCGCCCGCTGACCATCGATGACGTCGTCACCAAGACCGGCATCACGCTTGCCGTTCTGACGGCCGTCGCCACGGTGACGTACTTCGTGATCGGCCAGAACCTTGCCCTTGCTCAGCCCCTGTGGCTGGTTGGCATGCTCGGCGGGCTCGGCATGGTGCTATTCGCCACGTTCGGCCGCAAGCAGGACAACCCGGCGATCGTGTTGACCTACGCGGCGTTCGAGGGCTTGTTCCTCGGAGCGTTCTCGTTCGTGGTCGCGAACTTCCTCGTGTCCGGCATCAATGCTGGCGCGCTGATCTTCCAGGCCATCATCGGCACGCTCGGCGTGTTCGCAGGCATGCTCGTGGTCTACAAGACCGGCGCGATCCGCGTCACCCCGAAGTTCACCCGCTTCCTGGTGGGCGCAATGTTCGGCGTGCTCGCGCTCGGGCTGGTGAACCTTCTGCTGGCGGTCTTCAACGTGGGTGGTGACTTCGGCCCGCTGCGCAGCGGTGGCCCGATGGCCTACCTGTTCTCGATCGTCTGCATCGGCATCGCGGCGTTCAGCTTCCTGCTGGACTTCGACCAAGCCGACCAAGCGATCCGCGCTGGCGCTCCGGAGAAGGCCGCATGGGGCATCGCCCTCGGCCTGACCGTCACGCTGGTGTGGCTGTACACCGAAATCCTGTGGCTGCTCAGCATGTTCAACAGCGACTAGCAGCCCTACCCGAGGGCCCGGCACATCATCACGTGCCGGGCCTTCGTCTTGTCCGGGGGACCGGGCGGTTTGTGCACACCGGCCCGCGGTGAGCGCGGGCTGGAGTGCACAAGTCCCGTCTAGGAGAGCCGCTCCACGACCATCGCCATGCCCTGGCCGCCGCCAACGCACATCGACTCGATGCCGAACGTCTTGTCGTGCGTGGCAAGGTTGTTCAGCAGCGTCGCGGTGATGCGAGCACCCGTCATGCCGAACGGGTGTCCGAGTGCGATGGCGCCGCCAGAGACGTTCAGCTTGTCCTCGTCGATCCCGAGTTCCCGCGCGGAGCCCAGCACCTGCACCGCGAACGCCTCGTTGATCTCGACAAGGTCGATGTCGGAGATCTTCTTGCCCGCCTTGCCGAGCGCCTTCTTGATCGCCTCGATCGGCCCAAGGCCCATGATCTCCGGCGAGAGTCCGCTCACCCCGGTCGACACGATGCGCGCCAACGGCGTCAAGCCCAGTTCCTTTGCCTTCGTGTCGCTCATGATGACCACGGCGGCAGCACCGTCGTTGAGCGGACACGCGTTGCCAGCGGTAATCGTGCCGTTCGGGCGGAATACCGGCTTGAGCGTGCTGATCTTCTCGTAGGTGGTGCCTGCGCGGGGGCCGTCGTCGGTCGTGACCGTGGTTCCGTCGGGCAGCTTCACCGGCACGATCTCGCGCTCGAAGAAACCGCTCTTGATGGCGTCCTCGGCGCGGTTCTGGCTGCGCACGCCCCAGTGGTCCTGGTCCTCGCGGCTGATACCGGTGAACAACGCGACGTTCTCGGCGGTCTGGCCCATCGCGATGTAGACGTCGGGAATCTTGCCGTCCTCGCGCGGGTCGTGCCACTCGTCAGCGCCCGCCGACTGCGCCAGCGTGCGTTCCTGGGCCTCGTCGAACAGCGCGTTCTTGCTGTTCTCGGCGCCGTCGGCGGCCCCGACGCCGAACCGCGACACCGTCTCGACGCCGGCGGAGATGAACACGTCGCCCTCGCCCGCCTTGATCGCGTGGAAGGCCATCCGGGTGGTCTGCAGCGATGACGAGCAGTAGCGATTGACCGTGGTCCCTGGCAGGAAGTCGTAGCCCAGTTCGACGGCCACCGCGCGGGCGATGTTGTAGCCGGCCTCCCCAGCGGGCTGGGCGCAGCCCATCATCAGGTCGTCGATGTCCTTGGGATCCAGCGACGGGACCTTGTCGAGTACGGCGCGCACCATCTGGGCGGCGAGGTCGTCCGGACGCATGGTGGCAAGCGATCCCTTGACCGCGCGTCCGATGGGCGAACGGGCGGTGGCGACGATGACGGCTTCGGGCATGGCTGCCTCCTAGTTACGAGTTTGAGTACTCAGAAACCTAGACGGTCGCAGGTACGACGATCGGCGCGGGTACGCCCGTCGTCCTGCGCCACAACCTGGTCAGCTCGCGCACGCGGGCCAATGGGTTGGCGGGGTCCGCCGATCGCGTCTGTAGCGTCGGTTCCGCCGTCGAGGTATTCGTCCACTCTCCCAACGCCTTACACAGTGCGGGGAGCAGTTGCGAGGCGGCTAGCGCGTAGCCCGCCGCCGAAGGATGGAACATGTCGGGGGAGAACAGCCTGTCCGGTGCCTTGCGGAACTCGGGCGCCAGCAGGTCGGAGAACGGAACGGGAACGCCGCCCGCCGCGCGCACGACGGCGGCCTGCGACCGGGCCAAACGTAGTCCGAGAGTGCGGGCGACGGTGCGAAGTGGTTGGGGTATCGCCGTGATGACGCCGAAGTCAGGACAGGTGCCGACGACGACGACCGCGCCGCTGGCCCGCAGACGCCGAACCGCGACACCGAGCCTTCGTGCCGAGGCACCGATGCCGTTGGTCGCCGTGATGTCGTTTGCCCCGATCATGACCACCGCGGCATCTGGCGGCGGGCCTGCCACGAACATGGCGTCGATCTGACCCGAGAGCCCCTTCGACGTCGCGCCGACGATCGCCTTGGTGCTCAACCGAATCCGCTTGCCGGTCTGTTCGGCGAGCCCTCGCGCGATCAAGACACCCGGCACCTCGTCGGCGACGACACAGCCGTAGCCGGTCGCCGTCGAGTCGCCGAACACCATCAGGTGCAAGTCGAATGGCATTCCGCGGCGCCACTTCTCGACGGGGCCGCCGCCCGGTGCGTATACGCCGTCGGCCCGTGGCGGAATGTCCCACGACTTGGGGATTACCTGCCGAGTCTTGGCAGCCTGCTCGTTGAGCAGATTGCGGGCGCCGACGTAGGCCGAGCCCGTCGATGCCACTGCCGCTGCTGCGGCAATGGCAATCGCGGATCGACTCGGCGCGCTGATGTGCACTCGAGGAGCACGACCGATGGCAACCACTCGCACAGTTTAGGTCGAAATTCACGGACACCAGCGTGGCGAGGGCGATCCGCCGGTCACGTTGCGGTATCAAGTCTGGTACGAAATATCTTCCCTGAACGTTGAACAATTCAGGAGATGTAAAGCTAGTTTACCTGGGGTTGCCCAATGGGTAACCATACCGGGCACTACAACGGCGTAGGAAGTGGTGGCGATGACCGCACCGAGTAAGGTTCAACCGTCGATTCGTGCTGGTGTTCGGCCAGCTAGAGCCCATAAACCGCGCAGATTCCCCGTCAGTGACGGAGCACCCGTCGAGGTGGTGGAGGACGGCGCGAGCCTCGCGGGCCGATTGTTTGCTCTCGCAGCCACGCTCACGGTCAAGCCCACCCTCGCGGTGGGCAGCCTCGCTCCGAAGATGCCCTGGCCGTGGGGCCTCGTCGACTTCGCCGCGCGGGTCCTGCGTCCGGCGCCAGGCACCATCCGTGCCACGATTTCGCTTCCCAATTGCACCGCACAGCTCGTTCGGGCGGACGGCGTGCTGCCTGCCGACGGCAAGCGCAGCGTCGTCCTCTACATGCACGGCGGGGCGTTCCTGACTTGCGGCACGAATACCCACGGTCGGCTGGTGACGGCGCTGTCGCGGTTCGCCGACAGCCCCGTCCTCGTCGTGAACTACCGGATGATCCCAAAGCACTCGATAGGCCAGGCCATCGAGGACTGTTACGACGCCTACAAGTGGTTGCGGCTCAAGGGATATGAGCCCGACCAGATCGTGCTCGCGGGAGATTCGGCAGGCGGCTACCTTTCACTCGCACTCGCCGAGAACCTGCAGCTCGAGGGTGAACTGCCCGCTGCGGTGGTGACGATGTCACCGCTGTTCGAGATCGACAACGACGGCCGTGCGCAGCATCCCAACATGGATTCCGACGCGATGTTCCCGCCGCGCGCCTTCGACGCCCTGGTGTCGTTGATCGAGGGTGCGGCCAAGCGTCACGTCGTCGACGGCCAGCCCGAAGAGGTGTACGAGCCGCTCGACCACATCGAGCCGGGGCTGCCGCGCACCCTCATCCACGTATCTGGCTCGGAGGTTCTGCTCAACGACGCGCGAAAGGCCGCGCACATGCTCGCCGCAGCGGGAGTGCCCGTCGAGATCCGGATCTGGCCAGGTCAGATGCACGTATTCCAGCTCGGAGCGCCCGCGGTCAAGGAAGCGACGCGTTCCTTGCGGCAGATCGGCGAGTACATCCGAGAGGCCACTTGGTAAGCAGGTTGCAAGCCTGACACGATGGACCCATGCGGATCGCCGGTCATATCAGTGAGCTCATCGGCAACACACCTCTAGTACGGCTGAACTCCGTTGTGCCCGAAGGGGCGGGCGTCGTCGCGGCCAAGGTCGAATACCTCAACCCCGGTGCTAGTGCCAAGGACCGCATCGCGATCAAGATGATCGACGCGGCAGAGGCCAGCGGGGAGTTGCGGCCGGGCGGCACGATCGTCGAACCCACCTCCGGCAACACCGGCGTCGGCCTGGCGCTCGTCGCTCAACAGCGTGGCTACAAGTGCGTCTTCGTCTGCCCCGACAAGGTCAGCGAGGACAAGCGAAACGTGTTGCGGGCGTACGGAGCTGATGTCGTCGTGTGCCCGACTGCAGTAGCCCCCGACGATCCGGACAGCTACTACAGCGTGTCCAACCGCCTCGTCACGGAGATCGACGGAGCGTGGAAGCCCGACCAGTACTCCAACCCGAACGGACCCGCCAGCCACTACGAGACGACGGGTCCCGAGATCTGGGCCGATACCGACGGCAAGGTGACGCACTTCGTCGCAGGCGTCGGCACCGGCGGCACGATCACGGGCACGGGCCGGTACCTGAAGGAGGTCTCCGGCGGGACCGTTCAGATCATCGGCGTCGACCCCGAGGGCTCGGTGTACTCCGGGGGTACGGGTCGCCCGTATCTCGTCGAGGGCGTCGGTGAGGACTTCTGGCCGTCGGCCTACGACCCGAGCGTGCCCGACGAGATCATCGCCGTGTCGGACGCCGATTCGTTCGACATGACACGGCGGCTGGCGCGCGAGGAGGCGCTTCTCGTGGGTGGCTCGTGCGGGATGGCCGCGGTCGCCGCGATCAAGGTCGCCGAGCGGGCAGGACCCGATGCGCTGGTGGTCGTCCTGCTCCCGGACGGTGGACGCGGGTATCTGTCGAAGGTCTTCAACGATGCGTGGATGTCGTCATACGGCTTCCTTCGCAGCAGGCTCGACGGCTCGATCGAACAGCCCAATGTTGGTGACGTGCTGCGACGTAAGTCCGGCGCGCTGCCTGCTCTGGTCCACACGCATCCGCAGGAAACCGTGCGCGACGCGATCGGCATCCTGCGGGAGTACGGGGTGTCCCAGATGCCGGTCGTCGGTGCCGAGCCGCCGGTGATGGCGGGCGAGGTGGCTGGTTCGGTTTCGGAGCGCGAACTGCTGTCGGCCGTCTTCGAGGGCCGCGCGAAGCTCGCCGACGCCGTCTCACAGCACATGAGTCCACCGCTGCCGCTCATCGGTGCCGGCGAACTGGTCGGCACTGCCGCCAAGACACTGCGCGAGTGCGACGCCGTGATGGTCGTCGAGGAGGGCAAGCCTGTCGGGGTGCTGACTCGCCACGATCTGCTGGGCTTCCTGTCCGACGGCACCGCCTACCGGTAGGGTCGCTAGACCTTGGTCCGATACAGCGTCACCGAGTAGGGGAGTCCGTGACATATCCGCCGCCACCCGGTTGGGAGGAGTATCCACCCACCGGCGATTACCCGCCGCCAGGTGGATACCCGCAGGCCGGGGGATACCCGCCGCCCGGGGGTTACCCGGCACCCGGGGGTTACCCGGCGCCTGGCGGTTACCCGGCGCCCGGCGACTACTCGCAGCCTGGCGGCTACCCGCCTCCGCCGGCTGGTTTCCCGCCACCCGTCGGGGCTTATCCGCCCCCGGGTGGGTTTGGCTACCCGCCGCCGGTCGGCTATCCCCTCGGGGGTGGTTATCCGACTCAGGTCGGCACCAACGGGATGGCCATCGCAGCCTTGGTGTGTGCGTGCGTTGGTCTGGCCTGCTATGGGGTGCCGTCCTTGGTCGGCGTAGTGCTCGGCATCGTCTCGCTCAACCAGATCAAGCAAACGGGTCAGCAAGGCAGGGGCATGGCACTGGCCGGAATCATCGTCGGCGGCGTCGTCATCGCGATCTGGATTCTCTTCTTGATCATCGTCATCGTCGCTGCTGGAAACGACGCGCGGTACTCGTAGCGAGCAATCAGCAACCTTCGGTGCGGCCAGCAACCAGGGCGTATATGCTGCCCATCCGACATCCGTTAGCCAAGGCAAGGATTCGCGAGATTGACGCGATCGCATGTCGCGATGAAGTTCTCGTTATGGGGGTCTTTGTGAGCGACTTCTCAGGTAGGGTTTAGACCGCTCGTTCCCAGCTAACTTCACCTTTGGAAGGCGTCCATGACTACACCACCGCCACCTCCCCCAGGGAACTACCCGCCTCCTCCGCCGCCAGGTGGCGGATTTCCGCCTCCGCCGGGCGGTGGATATCCGCCCCCGCAGGGTGGTTTTGGGGCGCCGCCACCAGGGGGAGCGTTGCCGACCGACGCGTACACGCCGTGGCTGACGCGCGTGCTGGCGTGGCTCATCGACTATGTCCCGTACCTCATCATCGTCGGCATCGGTTACGGCATCGAGGCCGCGACTCAGGAGACGGTGTGCGTCAGCGACACGTCGGGCTACGACCTCGGTGACTTCTGTGCCACGGGTAACTCGACGTTGGGCGTCGCGGCATTCTTGATCTCGGTCCTGGTCGGGTTGGCATACCTCGTCTGGAACTACGGCTACCGCCAGGGCACGACTGGTTCCAGCATCGGCAAGTCGATCATGAAGTTCAAGGTCGTCAGCGAGAAGACGGGACAACCGATCGGCTTCGGCATGTCGATCGTCCGGCAGTTGGCGCACTTCGTCGACGGCGTGATCTGCTACATCGGGTACCTCTTCCCGCTGTGGGACGCGAAGCGGCAGACCATTGCCGACAAGATAATGACCACAATCTGTCTGCCTCTGTAACCATTGCCGTAACGAACGCCGGCCCGCGACGTCTCGCCGCGGGCCGGTCTCGTTGGCTGGACTTGACGACACGACCTCAACAGGAGCAGGAGCCATGACAAACCCACCGCCGCCTCCGGGTAGCTACCCCCCGCCGCCGCCAGGAAACTACCCGCCGCCTCCGCCAGGGGGATACCAGCCGCCGCAGCAGGGTGGTTATGGACCGCCGCCGCAGCAGGGTGGTTACGGACCGCCGCCGCAGCAGGGCGGCTACCCGCCGCCGCCTCCGCAGGGCGGCTACCCGCCGCCGCAGCAGCAGGGCGGATATCCGCAACCGGGTGGCCCGGGCGGGGTACTCCCGCCGGACGCTTACACCCCGTGGTTCACGCGCGTGCTGGCGTGGCTGATCGACTCCATCCCGATCTTCATCGTCATGGGCATCGGGCAGGGCATCGCCATTGCGACGGGTGAAAACGTTTGCACCAGTGCCGGTTACGATTACGGCGGGGCGTGCGTGTCGACCTACTCGACCATCGGTGTCCTGTTCTTGGGCGTGGCATGGTTGCTGTCCATCGCGTACGCCGTCTGGAACTACGGCTACAAGCAGGGCACGACGGGGTCGAGCATCGGCAAGGGCGTGATGAAGTTCAAGGTGGTCAGTGAGAAGACTTGGCAGCCAATCGGCTTCGGCATGTCGATCGTGCGACAGCTGGCGCACTTCGTCGACGGCATCATCTGCTACATCGGCTATCTGTTCCCGCTGTGGGATGCCAAGCGGCAGACGCTCGCCGACAAGATCATGACGACCGTCTGCGTGCCCATCTAACGCCGACGTCGACGACGCCCAACCGGCGGACCGACGGTTCGCCGGTTGAGCGTCGGGTGCCTTCGCGATGCCAAGTGGCGGCACCGTTACCCTGATCGACGATGAGTGAGCAGCGTTCCAAGGCAGACGCCTACCGCGCCTATGGCCCAGCGACACGGGCAATCCACGCCGGCTTCCGGCCAGATCCCGCGACCGGTGCCGTCAACGCGCCGATCTACGCCAGCTCCACGTTCGCCCAAGACGGTGTCGGCGGGTTGCGCGGCGGCTTCGAGTACGCACGCACCGGCAATCCCACCAGGGCCGCGCTGGAGGCGTCGATCGCCGCCGTCGAGGGAGGTGCCTACGGTCGCGCCTTCGCCTCGGGGATGGCCGCCACCGACTGCACGCTGCGGGCGATTCTGCGGCCGGGCGACCACGTCGTCATCCCCGACGACGCATACGGCGGCACGTTCCGACTCGTCGACAAGGTCTTCACGAAGTGGGGTATCGACTACACCCCGGCAGCACTCTCCGATCTGGACGCCGTCCGCGCGGCGGTGACGGCGACGACCAAGCTGATCTGGGTGGAAACGCCCACCAATCCGCTGCTGTCGATCGCCGACATCGCCGCGATCGCGCAGATCGCATCCGCTTCGAACGCAAAGCTATTGGTGGACAATACGTTTGCCTCACCAGCGCTTCAGCAGCCCTTGGCGCTCGGCGCCGACATCGTGCTGCACTCGACGACCAAGTACATCGGCGGGCACTCCGACGTCGTCGGCGGAGCCTTGATCACCGACGACGAGGAACTCGACGACGCCTTCGCATTTCTGCAGAACGGTGCGGGCGCCGTGCCAGGGCCGTTCGATGCGTACCTCACGATGCGAGGTCTCAAGACGCTCGCACTGAGGATGCAACGGCACAGCGAAAACGCCAGTGCCATAGCCGAATTCCTCGTCGGCCATCCCGACGTCTCGACCGTGCTGTACCCCGGCTTGCCGAGCCACCCCAACCACGAGGTTGCCGCGCGGCAGATGAGTGGGTTCGGCGGGATGGTGTCGTTGCGAATGAAGGGTGGCCCCGATGCGGCCCGTCGACTCTGCGCGCGCACGGAGATCTTCATTCTCGCCGAGTCCCTCGGGGGGGTCGAGTCGCTCATCGAGCACCCCGCCGCGATGACCCACGCGTCCACTGCCGGTTCGCAATTGGAGGTCCCTGACGACCTGGTTCGGCTGTCGGTCGGAATCGAGGACGTCGCGGACCTGCTTGGCGACCTCGAGCAGGCGTTACGCCAAGGCTGACCGCAAGGCCGACGCGGTGACGGCCAAGTTCATCTCCGGCATCGCCGTCGCGTATTCGTGAACCCAACTGCCGCTCGCGATTTCGCTCGCACGGGCATGCACCCAACGCCAGCCGCGATCGTTGAGGCTCAGTAGTGCGCCGAGCCCGTCTGCCGCGTGCAGGATGGTGACGATGCCCGCCGTCGTCGGCGTCGGCGGATCGCGGTCGAAAAGGGCCGACAGCAGGGCGGCCCTGGCAGGGCCCACCCGCTCGCGGCGGATCAATTGCCAGCTGCGCGATCTTCCGAACCGTTTCGCAGGCCCGTCGACCAGACCTATCTCGCCGAGTCGCTCGAGGTGGGTCGGCAATCCGTTCTGCACGCCCTTGCGCAGTTTGGCGATCGCGACGTCGGGCCACAGCGGCTTCTGTTGCAGCAGTTGATAGGCCGGTTCGACGACGGGGTCGGTCGCTGCGCCTCCTGCAAGCGCGATGAGTCGTCCCGGCTGGACGGACTCTCCTGGCACTGCGGGCCGGACCCGACACGCGAACGCGAGGTCGAGTAGCACCGCTGCTGCAAGCACCTTCTCGTGGCGGGCACGCTCGAGGGCAGGCTCCAGCGAGGAGTTGTCGAGCAGCAGCAGAAGAAGGTCTTCGGCGATCTGCGCCATGAACGGACCGTAGGTCAGACCGCTCGCGACGGTTGACTCAGGAGTGGTACGGCTCCGCCTTGACTAGCGTGACCTCAACCGTGTTGCCGCTGGGAACCTGGTAGCTCCGGGTATCGCCGACCTTGGCGTCGATCAGCGCCTTGCCGAGCGGTGAGCTCGGGGAGTACACCTCGAGCTTGCCGTCGTCGCTGACGCCCTGCTGGCGGGTGGCGATGAGGAAGGTTTCCTTGTCGTTCTTGTCGCCGTCGTAGTAGACGGTGACGACGGAACCCGGAAGCGCGACGCCGGACTGCTTGGGCGCTTCGCCGACCTTGGCGTTGTTCAGCAGTTCCTGCAGTTGGCGGATCTTGGCTTCCTGCTGGCCCTGCTCTTCGCGGGCAGCGTGGTAGCCGCCGTTCTCGCGGAGGTCGCCCTCTTCGCGGCGGTCGTTGATCTCTGCGGCGATGGCGGGCCGATTGGCGATGAGCTGGTCGAGTTCCTCCTGCGCCCGGTCGTGTGCTTCTTGCGTGAGCCAGGTGACCTGCGTGTCGGTCATGTCGTCGCGCTCCTGTCTTTCTAGGGGTTCTAGGTTCTAGGGGTTTGAGCTAGGTTCGAAGTCTTTGGGTCGCTGCCGGGACGGCGGGCCGTGCATTGCCGCCCTCTGCGACGCGATCCCGCGTGTAAAAGCAGCAATACACGGTCCCAACAGGGAACCGTGTATCCGACCATGTTAGCACCGTCAGGTCAGCGGCTTTTCACGCTTTCGCCGTTCGAAGTTGGCCGACCAGTTCCCTGGCGGTCTCATCTCGTGCCGTCGTCAGGGGGCCACCAGGTAGCTGGGTACGTCGGTCCCGCAACCGTAGACGTCGCCCATCGCCGGCGGCCGGCTGGTCTTGACGAGTGCGCTGACCTGCACGGTCGCTTGCGTCGACGGGGGAACGAGCACCTCGCGTCGACCCGTCTCGCTACCGTCGATGGCGCGTGCCCTCACGATGCACACCACGGGCCGAGACGGGTCGTCGCGGGTAACCGAGATCGTCACCTCCACGGTCTGCTCGTCGAGCAGTCGGTAGCCAGCGAGGTCGCCCTTGACGTCGCCGGTGCCCAGCCGCTGGAAGGCGACGAGCGCAATCCCGACCCCGATGATCACGATGAGCGAAAAGAGGCCGAGCACTAGCAAGCGACGGGTGCGACGGGACAACCGCTGCTTGCCGTAGCGGGCGGTGGGACGCTCGATCATCGGTAGTTGGGTGCCCTTAGAACGCTCTGCGTGGGTCTGGGTTCGAACCGAACCGCTAGGACTGGAACTATAGGACCACCCGCGACGGTTGAAACGTCGCGAGACCATCGGAAGCAATCAGGTAGGGCACACGTGAGCGAACTGCGGTTGATGGCGGTGCACGCACACCCGGACGACGAGTCCAGCAAGGGTGCGGCGACGACGGCGCGTTACGCCGCCGAGGGTGCCCGGGTCATGGTGGTGACGCTGACCGGTGGCGAGCGTGGCGACATCCTCAACCCGGCAATGGACTTGCCCGAGGTGCACGGCCGAATCCACGAGATCCGCATCGACGAGATGGCCAGGGCCGCTGAGATCCTTGGCGTCGAGCAACACTGGCTTGGCTTCGTCGACTCGGGCTTGCCCGAGGGTGATCCGCCGCCGCCGCTGCCCGAGGGCTGCTTCGCGCTGGTGCCTCTCGCCGAGTCGACCGAGCGCCTGGTCCGCGTGATCCGCGAATTCAAGCCGCACGTCATGACCACGTACGACGAGAACGGCGGCTACCCGCACCCCGATCACATTCGGTGCCACGAGGTCTCGATGGCCGCCTACGAGGCCGCGGGCGACTATCGGCTCTACCCGGAGTCGGGTACCCCGTGGACCGTCTCGAAGCTGTACTACAACCACGGGTTCCTCCGGAAGCGCATGCAGCTGTTCCAGGACGAGTTCGCCAAGAATGGCCAGGAGGGGCCGTTCACCAAGTGGCTCAAGGACTGGGATCCGGAGCTCGACGTGACTGCAAGTCGGATCACGACGAGCATCGAGTGCGCGAAGTACTTCGCCCAGCGCGACGACGCGCTGCGTGCGCACGCCACGCAGATCGATCCGACGAGCTTCTTCTTCTCGACGCCGATGGAGTGGCAGCAGCGGCTGTGGCCCACTGAGGAATTCGAATTGGCCCGCTCCCGCGTCCCCGTCCAGCTGCCCGAGGACGATCTGTTCGCCGGTATCAACCCGTGACCGACGTCGTGTTGGCGATCGCCGGCGTGATGGCCGACGAAACGCCCCGAGACACCGGACCCGACTTCGGCAAGGCCAGCCCGGTCGGGCTCGTCGTCGTCGTCATCCTGCTGCTCTGCACGTTCGCCCTGGTGTGGTCGATGAACCGCCATCTGAAACGACTGCCGGAGTCGTTCGACCCGGACCATCCCGAGGCCGACCAGGCCGTCGACGACGGCACAGTCGGCTTGGTCGACGGCCCAGCGGCCGGAGCCGCGCCGGCGGCGACATCGGAGACAGAGACCGGGAACCCGCAGCGTGAGCCGGGCGGCTAACGAGCTCGGCGCGGCCACCAGCCCGTACCTGCGTCAGCACGCCGACAACCCCGTGCACTGGCGGCAGTGGACTCAGGAGGCGCTCTCTGAGGCGGCGTCGCGCGACGTACCGATCCTGTTGTCGATCGGATACGCAGCGTGTCACTGGTGCCACGTGATGGCCCACGACTCATTCTCCGACGACGAGGTGGCCGCGGTGATGAACGCGGGCTTCGTCTGCATCAAGGTCGACCGTGAGGAACGGCCAGACCTCGACGCCGTCTACATGAATGCGACCGTCGCGATGACCGGCCAGGGTGGCTGGCCGATGACGTGCTTCCTGACCCCCGATGGCAGGCCGTTCTTCTGCGGAACGTACTACCCGAAGGCGGGCTTCCTGCAGCTCCTCGCCGCGGTCGACGACACGTGGCGCACTCGCCGCGGCGAGGTCGAGCAGGCCTCCGACGAGATTGCCGGGGAACTGAAGTCGATGGCAGCCGGCCTTCCTGGAGGGGGATCACCGCCTGCGCCTGGCCTGTGCGACGACGCCGTCGCGAGCATCAGGCACGACGAGGACGTCGTCCGCGGCGGGTTTGGCCGCGCGCCGAAGTTCCCGCCGTCGGCACTGCTGGAGGGCTTGCTGCGCAGCTACGAACGGACCGGCGACCGCGGGACGTTGGACACCGTCGAGCGCACCAGCGAGGCCATGGCCAGGGGCGGAGTCTACGACCAACTGGCGGGCGGGTTCGCGCGCTACAGCGTGGATGCGTCGTGGGTGGTGCCGCACTTCGAGAAGATGCTTTACGACAACGCATTGCTGCTGCGGGTGTACGCGCACTTGGCGCGGCGGACGGGAAGTCGACTGGCGCGCAGGGTTGCCCACGAGACGGGCCGTTTCATCATCGACGGGCTCGGCGCCTCGGACATGTTCACGTCGTCGCTCGATGCCGATACCGATGGCCAGGAGGGCTTGACCTACGTCTGGACGCGCGAGCAATTGTTCGACGTTCTCGGCGACGACGACGGGCTTTGGGCCGCAAAGACATTCGCCGTCACCGAGGCCGGGTCGTTCGAGCACGGAACCTCGGTGCTGCAACTTCTCGCCGACCCCGACGACGTAGCCCGGTTCGACCGCGTCCGAGCGGCGTTGTCGGCTGCCCGCAGCACCAGACCGCAGCCCGGCCGCGACGACAAGGTGGTCACCGCGTGGAATGGGTTCGCGATCACTGCGCTGACCGAGGCGTTCGTCGCCCTCGATGAACCCGAATTCCTCAGCGCTGCAACGGCATGTGCGGACAGGATCGTCGACCTGCACATGGTCGATGGGAGGCTGAGGCGGGCCAGTCTCGGCGGTGTCGTCGGCGATTCCGCCGCCATCCTCGAAGACCACGCCGCGTTGGCGACTGGTCTGCTGACGTTGCATCAGATCACCGGCGACTGGTTGTCGACCGCGACCGCGATACTGGACACCGCGCTGCAACACTTCGCCGATCCAAACCGCGATGGCAGCTGGTTCGACACCGCCGACGACGCAGAGCAGCTCTTGGTTCGCCCTTCGGATCCGATCGACGGGGCGACGCCCGCAGGCGCCTCGCTCGTCGCGGAGGCACTCCAGCTCGCCGCGCACCTAGCTCCGCCGTCGTCGGCCGATCGATACGGCATGGCAGCGTCGGCGACGTTGGCCAGCGCAACCCCGGTACTCACTAGGCTGCCGCGCTCGGCCGGCCACTGGTTGACCGTCGCCGAGGCGGCGGTCCGCGGGCCGATTCAGGTTGCCGTGGCGTGTGATTCACCAGGTTCGGAGTTGTTGGCGGCCGCGAGGGCTCTCGCTCCTGGCGGTGCGATCGTCGTCGGCGGGCCCGTCGATTCCTCTGAGCTGTTGCTTGGGCGCGACAGGATCGCCGGCCGCGACGCTGCGTACGTCTGTCGCGGCAGGACGTGTGACCTGCCGGTCACGACTGCATCGGGTCTCGCTGACGCCCTGCGCAGCTCCGTGTAGCGTGCCGCACATGTCGAGCCCCGAGCAGAACGCCGAGACCGTCCATCGCTACCTGGAACTCATCGGCAAGGGGCAAGTCGACGACGTCGTCGCGCTGTATGCCACCGACGCCACCATCGAGGATCCCGTCGGCGGTGAGGTGCACATCGGCCACACCGCGATCCACGGCTTCTACGCAAGCCTTCCGCCCAAGGCCGACACCGAGATCATCACGTTGCGCGCGCTCGGCCACGAGGCAGCGTTCTACTGGAGCCTGACGATCGACTTCGGCGAAGGCGCGGGCGGTATGCGCATGGAGATCATCAGCGTCATGACGTTCGATGACGAGGGCAAGGTCGCGTCGATGAAGGCCTACTGGGGCCCGGAGAACATCGCCCAGCTCACCTGATCACCGCGATTCGTGCACGCTTACCCGCGCGCACCGCGGCCACGCGTGCACAAATCGCTTGGGGGTAGCTCTAGAAGACCGCGAACCACATCGCGATGTAGTGGCAGATTGCGGCGACGGCTGTGCAGGCGTGGAAGAATTCGTGATGGCCGAACGTCGTCGGCCATGGATTCGGCCACTTGAGGCCGTAGAGCACGCCGCCGATGGAGTACAGCGCGCCGCCGACGATCAGCAGCACCACCGCCGCGACGCCCGCGCCCTCCATGATCGGCACGATGAAGAACGCCGCGACCCAGCCGAGGAGCAGGTAGAGCGGCACGCCGACCCAGGCGGGTGCCGACGGCCAGAACATCTTCAAAAGAACTCCCGCGAACGCGCCGCCCCACACGATCCAGAACAGCACCATGCCCTGGTCGGACGGTAGGGCGAGCAGCGCGAACGGCGTGTAACTGCCCGCGATGAACACGAAGATCATCGAGTGGTCTAGGCGCTTCATCCACTTGCGCTTGGTCGGCGAGACCCAGGTGACGCGGTGATAGGTCGCGCTGACGGCGAACATCGCCACGATGGTGAACGTGTACAGCAGCGTGGCGAGGCCGGCGCGCGTTCCCTCCAGCGCCCACGACACCGAGACCAGGGTGGCGCCCGCGATGGTCGCGACGATCGCCGAGTAGAGGTGAATCCAACCGCGGGCGCGCGGTTTGCCGAGGAACTGTGCGACGCCGTCGGCGACGGCCTCGGGGAGGTCTTCGGCGGGCTCACGCGTCGCGTGTTCGGGGTCTGGGTCGGTGGTATCGATCGAAGCGGACATCTCACCTCCCTGACATCCGTGGGGGCACTCGAAAGCCACAGTAGTCTGAATCGTTGTGGAGATCATTTCCCCGCGGCTCAAGGAACCCGCCTACCGGGTCTACGAGATGCGACTGCGTCAGGAGTTGGCGCGATCGAAGGGCGATCTCCCTCGGCACGTCGCCGTGTTGTGCGACGGCAACCGGCGCTGGGCTCGCGATGCCGGCTTCGACGACGTCAGCTACGGCTACCGGATGGGCGCCGCCAAGATCGCCGAGATGCTTCGCTGGTGCCAGGAGATCGGCGTCGAGATGACGACCGTCTACTTACTTTCGACCGAGAACCTGCAGCGCGACCCCGCCGAGCTCACGGCGCTCATCGAGATCATCACAGACGTCGTCGAGGAGATCTGCGCGCCAGCCAATCGGTGGACCGTCCGCACGGTCGGCGACCTGGAGCTGCTCGGCGACGAGACGGCGAAGCGGCTGCGGGACGCCGTGGAAAGCACTGTGGGCACGCCCTCGGGAACCACCGCTCCGTTCCACGTCAACGTCGCAGTGGGCTACGGCGGGCGCCAGGAGATCACCGACGCCGTTCGCGCCCTGCTGAGCAAGGAACTGGCCAACGGGGCGACGGCAGAACAGCTGATCGAGTCGGTCACCATCGACGGGATCTCGGAGAACCTCTACACCTCTGGCCAGCCCGATCCCGACCTCGTCATCCGCACCTCGGGTGAGCAGCGGCTGTCCGGATTCCTGTTGTGGCAGAGCGCCTATTCGGAGATGTGGTTCACCGAAGCACACTGGCCCGACTTCCGCCGCGTCGACTTCCTGAGGGCGCTTCGCGATTACACCCGACGGCATCGCAGGTACGGCACCTGAGAAATGGCCGCGCTGTCCGCACTGGTGTTCTCCCTGAGCTGGTGGCTCGGGCTCTACCTAGTGGCGCGTGATCCGCGCAAGCCCGTGCTCGTGTTGGCCGCGGTGGGCTTGCTCAGTTTCGCGCTAGTGGTGGCGTTGGACGCGGTTCGGCTCACCAGCAGCTCGCACGCCGACCTGCTCGGCGAGGTCGAGGTGTATCTGGCCGTTGTGCCTGGGATCGCTTGGTGTGCAGTGCTTTTCGAACTCTCCCGCCGCCAGGACACCGACCAGAGCCGGGCGGGCGAGCTGGTCTTCGTCGGTGTCGTCGCCGTGCTGGCGTTTGGGGGCGCCGCGATGGCGGGTGGAGTGACGGGACCCATGCGGCCGGGCCACTGGGTGATGTTCGCAGTGATTTCGGGCTCGACGCTCGCCGCCATGGTCGTCGCCGTACGCAGGCAGAGTAGGCCCCGCCGAGTGCTTCGGGTTGCGGTCGTTGCGACTCTGTTCTTCGCGCTCGGCAACGAGATCCTGGTCATTCCGCTCGGCCTGGTACCGAGTTGGCTTGCGCTGGCAGGCACCGGGGGTGACCTCGTACTACTAGGGATCGCCGTCGCGCTGTGGGATGCATTCGACGAGGGCCAGGCGCTGCGGGCCGACATGTTCCGGTCGTTCATCGCGACGGGCGTCGTCACTGTGCTCTTCGGCGGCCAGGCACTCGTGGGCATGGCGGTGACGTCGGATCAGACCGCGCTCACCGTGCTGCTCTTCACCAGCGTCGCCATCGCGATCACGATCAACGTGCTCGCCGATCCGCTTGCCGGAATGCTCGACAGGCTCGCCTTCTCCCGCTCGCCTGCACTGCGCGCAGATCGCGCGACGTTGCGTCGCACCGAGGCCGCACTGCCGCTGCGATCGGCCAACCCGCTCGACGGCGTCGACGACGACACGTTCGTCCGGCTGACCCGTCGCGCGCTCGGGCACTACGGCGACCTTTCCAAGCTCGTGGCGAGTCCGCTGACCGCGCTGCCGACGATCGACGAGCGACTGGCCCGTCGAGGCGCCCCCGATCAACCCCTCGAACGGGCCAACGAACTCAAGGCGCTTCTCGCCGATCGCATCGCGGCGCTCAAGCCGCGCGACGGCGGTGACTTCGGCACCACCGAACAGTGGCGGCACTACAACGCCCTGTACTTCCCCTACGTCGCCGGGGTGCGGGCGTACGCACAGAACGCGACCGCCGCAGGTTTGGACCCGGTCGCCCGCAAGGCGTGGCAGTGGTTCGTGACCGAGGTGCCGCAGCGGTCGCTGCACAACTGGCAGAACGCGGCGGCCCGGGTGATCGCGGCCGATTTGCGTGGCACGCCCGTCGCCGCCGAGAACTAGCGGACGCGCTAGTACCGTTCGTGGTACCAAATTCGGTACCATCGGGAACGTGCCGTCTCTCAACATCACGTTTACCGACGACGAACTGGAACGAGTCCGGACTGCTGCCGCCAGCGATGACCTGTCGCTGCGTGCTTTCGCGCATCGCGCTGTGCTTGACGCCGCCAGTGACCACAAGCGCAGAGTCGCGGAGGCGGCCCGCATCGTCGCTGAGCGGTCGGCCGAGCTGAACAGACGGCTTGCTTGACGGAGTACCTGGACCGCGACGACGTCCTGACCGCGGGTGCTGCAGCCGTCGGGCGGGTACCGGATGTTGCGGACTACGGCCTATTGGATGCCGCCGTTGCCCGGCCACGCGCCACCGCATTCGGGCTGGATGCTTATCCCGACCTCTTCACCAAGGCAGCCGCGCTGCTGCAGTCGCTCGCTCGTAATCACGCCTTCGTCGACGGCAACAAGCGGACGGCCTGGGCTGCGGCGTGGACGTTTCTCGCCATCAACGGGCGCCCGCTCGGTGAGTTCGACGTCGATGCGGCCGAGTCGTTCATGTACGAGGTCGCGACGCAGGGGGACGTGACGGTCGAGTACATCGCTTCCCAATTGGCCATTTGGCAGTAGTTGGCAGCGTCGTGCCTCGATCTGGCAGTGGCCTCTGAGCAGCATCGTTGGTGTCGACCGAGACCTCAACGACGAGGAGCCAGCCATGACAGCCATCGCCACGCGACCACTGCGGGACAGTTCTGATTCCCTACTCCGATTCGCCATGCGCCTCGACGCAACACTGTGCGCAGCCGTCGGATTGTTCGTCGCAACCCTCGCCGACCCGCTGTCAGGAGTGTCGGGCTTGTCCGCCACCTCCGAATGGATCGCAGGCGCTGGGCTCGTCGGGTACGGCGCGCTGCTCTACGCGTTGGCCGCGGTCCCACGGATACGACCGGTAGGAACTCTCATCGTCGTCGCGAACGTCGTGTTCGCGTTCGGCGTCATCGGGGCGCTGGTGGCCGGGGTGTTACCCCTCACCGGCACCGGTGTGGCAGTGATCTCGGCGCTCACTGCCGCTGCAATCGGCTGTGCCTATCTGCAGTACCTCGGAGTACGCCGTCTGGCGTGACTCCCGCCGACCGGTGCGGGGCCGCCCGACGCAAGAGGTTACGGCGAGCGGCCCGCACCGGCCTCTCTCATCCACACCCAACGAAGGAAACATTGAAATGACTGCAAACGCCGTGCGGCTTGCGACGACATCGGATTCGTTGCTGCGGTTCGCAATTCGACTCGATGGCGTCGTCGTCGCAGGCGTCGGCACCGCCATGGTCGCCTGCGCAGGAACCCTGTCGAGGCTGACCGGACTGCCGATCGCCGCCGAATACGGCATCGGCGTGTTGAGCATCGCCTACGGGCCGCTCGCGTTTTGGCTGGCCGCGCGACCCAAGCTGCGAGGGATCGGCCTGACCATCGCCAGGATCAACGTGGGCGCCACACCGGTGCTCGTCGCCTTGGTGGTAGGCGGCCTCGTACCGACCGCCACCGGCAGTGCGATGGCCCTTGCCGTCGGCGCGTATACCGCCGTCATCGGCGTCGTGCAGTACCTCGGTGTGCGTCGCATGCGGCACTGACCGTTTCCGTCACCGTCAATTTCGCTGTGCGTCGTGTGGCTTTGGATTATCGTCTCGGCTCACGGAGATGTTCAGGCCCATGGCTGGAGGTAACACGTGAACTCCGAACGCCCACACAGACACCGGCGCGAACAGCGGCGGACCAGAGTGGCCTTGGTCGGTGCAGGCGCCGTCGCGCTGACCGCGGTCGCATCTCAGAGCGTGGCGCCGTACGGCACGGGGGCGGACTCTCACCGCGCCGTCGTCACGGATGTCGCGCTGACCGCCTTGACACCACACGACGTGGTGCTTGCACTTGGCACCGTACAAATGGGCCTTCAGGAGGCGGGCAAGTTGCGTACCGCTGCGAGGATCAATGCGGTGCAACAGCTTTCGCAAGCCACGACCAGTGCGGTGACGGTGGCGTTGGACAACAACGACAAGGCGCGGGAGGCCATCGGCGACGAACTCGTCGTCGCGCTAGAGGTTTTGGCCGCACCCAGTCACGACGTGGTACTTGCGGTGAGCACCGTGCAGATGGGCTTTCAGGAGGCGCGGAAGCTGCGTACCGCTGCGAGGATCAATGCGGTGCAACAGCTTTCGCAAGCCGGCACCAGCGCGGTGACGGTGGCCTTGGACAACAACAACAAGGCGCGGGAAGCCATCGGCGACGAACTCGTCGTCGCGCTGCAAGTGTTGGCGGCGCCGAAGACCGCCGCGGCGAAGGTCGATAAGGCAGGCGCGCAGACGGGCCGGCACGCCGCGGTGACCGGTGCCTCGCAGACGGTCAAGGCGCTGGCCAAGAACGTCGAAGCAGGTGTCAAGGCCTCCGGCATCGGCAGGCACAGGAAGGACTAGCGCTAAAGCTTGCGCAGACGCAACCGATTGATCGCATGATCGGCGTCCTTGCGCAGCACCAGCGTCGCTCGCGGCCGGGTCGGCAGGATGTTCTCGATCAGGTTGGGGCGGTTGACCGAATGCCAGATGTCGCGGGCGGCGAACACGGCTTGCTCGTCGGTCAGCGTCGCGTAGTGATGGAAGTGCGATGCCGGATCCGCGAAGGCGCCAGCGCGCATGGCGAGGAAGCGCGACACGTACCAACCCTCGATGTCCTCGATGCGCGCATCGACGTAGACCGAGAAGTCGAACAAGTCGGACACCATCAGCGCAGGGCCCGTCTGCAGGACGTTGAGGCCTTCGAGGATGAGGATGTCAGGGTGGCGGATCATCTGCTTCTGACCAGGCACGATGTCGTACAGCAGGTGCGAATACACCGGCGCGCACGCCTGGTCGGAACCGGACTTGACCGCGGTGACGAATCGCATCAAAGCGCGACGGTCATAGCTCTCGGGAAAGCCCTTGCGGTGCATGAGACCTCGTCGAATTAGCTCGGCATTCGGGTAGAGAAACCCGTCGGTGGTGACGAGGTCGACGCGGGGATGGTTCTCCCAGCGGGCCAGCAGCGCCTGCAGCACGCGGGCGGTGGTCGACTTTCCGACGGCGACGCTGCCTGCGACGCCGATGATGAACGGCACGGGACGGTCAGGGTTCTGGTGCGGCTCGCCGAGGAATTCCTGGGTTGCGGCGAACAGCCGCTGCCGCGCGGCGACCTGCAGATGGATCAAGCGCGCGAGGGGCAGGTAGACCTCTTCGACTTCCAGCAGGTCCAACTGCTCGCCAAGGCCGCGAAGCCCCGTCAGTTCGTCCTCGCTGAGCGCCAACGGCGTCGACATTCGCAGGGAGCGCCATTGGCTCCGGTCGAATTCGACGTACGGACTCGGCTCGCTGGGCCGCGGCATGCGCTCAGTCTTGCACTTACCGTAGAGCCCATGGACTCCGGTATGGACTCGACGACGTTGATCCGCGAGTATCTGCTCCTTGGGCTGCGCTTCGATCGCATCGAGGAGGGCTACGTCGACTCGTTCACAGGCGATCCATCGCTGCGTCAACAGGTCGCGTCGGAGCCCCCACCCGATCCCGCGGCCCTGGCCAGGCGCGCGAGGGAGTTGATGGCAGAGTTGCCTCGCGTCGATGGGCTGGCACCCGTGCGTGCCGACTACCTCGCTGCTCACCTGAAGGCGTTGGCCTGCGCGGGCCGCAAGTTCGCCGGGGAGGAGGTTGGGTTCGTCGACGAGGTGCGCGAGTACTTCGACGTCGACATCGCCAAGGGTGATCCCGACCGATACCGCGAGGCGCACGCGAAGCTCGACGAGGCCCTTGGCGGCACCGGTCCGCTTGCCGACCGGATGCAGGCCCATCGCAACGGCGAGGAGATCCCGCCCGAGCGCCTAGAGGAATGCATCTTGGCGTTTTCGAGCGCGCTGCGCGATCGGGTGCGGGCCGAGTTCCCACTGGCCGAGACCGAGACGGTCAACTACGAGATCGTCACCGACAAGCCGTGGTCGGGCTTCAACTACTACGAGGGTGACTACCGGTCGACGGTTGCCGTGAACGCCGACCTCAAGCAGCAGATGTCCAACTTGCCGCGGCTGGTCGCCCACGAGTCGTACCCCGGTCACCACACCGAGCACTGCCGCAAGGAAGCAGGGCTCGTCGAGCGCGACGGTCAAGACGAGCAGACCATCTTCCTGGTCAACACGCCGCAGTGCCTGATGGCCGAGGGCCTCGCCGACCTCGCCCTTTACGCCGCAATCGGGCCCGGGTGGGGTGCGTGGGCCGCCGACGTCTATGCCGACCTGGGCCTTCGCTTCGACGGCGAACGCGCTGAAGCGATATCGGAGGCATCGGCCGCGCTCGCCGACGTCCGGCAGGACGCCGCTCTGATGCTGCACGACGAGCATCGCGACGTCGATGACGTCGTGGCGTTTCTCCAGCGGTGGCTGTTGGTCAACGACGCGAGGGCTCGCCAGTCGATGAAGTTCCTGTCGTCGCCGCTGTGGCGGGCATACACCAGTACCTACGTCGAGGGATATCGGTTGCTGCACAACTGGCTCGATGCCCGGCCCGCCGAGATGAGCCTGACCGAGCGCTTCGGCCGGCTGCTCGACGAGCCGCTGGTTCCCTCGGCCCTGCGGGCACCTTGAGCGTTGGCCCCGACGCCGTTCGTGCGCCTGACGACGCGACACGCCGATTCCGCGTCGCCAGATTCACACCGGCGGGGGATGGGCTGGAGTTGGCCGACGTTTAGGCTGGAGGCATGGCTGCTGACTCCTCTGTGACATCCCCCGCCGCGCCTGGCGCCGAATATGCCGAGACCGCGAGCGCCGCATACCAGGCCGCACTGCAAGTCATCGAGTCGGTGGAGCCGCGAATCGCGGCGGCCACGCGCAAGGAGCTTGCCGACCAACGGGATTCGCTGAAGCTCATCGCGAGTGAGAACTATGCGTCGCCAGCAGTATTGCTGACGATGGGTACCTGGTTCTCCGACAAGTACGCCGAGGGCACCATCGGCCACCGTTTCTACGCCGCGTGCCAGAACGTCGACACCGTCGAGTCGGTGGCCGCCGAACACGCCCGCGAGCTGTTCGGGTCGCCGTACGCCTACGCGCAGCCGCACTCGGGCATCGACGCCAACCTGGTGGCCTTTTGGGCAATCCTCGCGACGCGCATCGAGGCGCCAGAGTTGGCAGAGCTCGGCGCCAAGCACGTCAACGACCTCTCCGAAGCGGACTGGGAGAAGCTGCGCGCAAAGCTCGGCAACCAGCGCCTGCTCGGCATGTCGCTGGACACCGGTGGCCACCTCACCCACGGCTTCCGGCCGAACATCTCGGGCAAGATGTTCCACCAGCGCAGCTACGGAACGAACCCCGAGACGGGCCTCATCGACTACGCCGCCGTCGCGGCGGCGGCCCGCGAGTTCAAACCGCTGATCCTGGTGGCCGGCTACTCCGCCTACCCGCGGCGGGTGAACTTCGCGAAGATGCGCGAGATCGCCGACGAGGTCGGCGCGACGCTGATGGTCGACATGGCCCACTTCGCCGGTCTGGTCGCAGGCAAGGTGTTCACCGGTGACGAGGATCCGGTGCCCCACGCCCACGTCACCACCACGACGACGCACAAGTCGCTGCGTGGCCCGCGCGGCGGTCTGGTGCTCGCCACCGAGGAATACTCGGCCGCGGTCGACAAGGGCTGCCCGATGGTGCTCGGCGGGCCGCTGTCCCACATGATGGCCGCCAAGGCCGTCGCGTTGGCGGAGGCACGTCAGCCCGCATTCCAGGACTACGCGCAGCGCATCGCCGACAACGCCAAGGCGTTGGCCGACGGTTTCCTCAAGCGCGGCGCGCGTCTGGTCACCGGAGGTACGGACAACCACATCGTGCTGCTCGACGTCACGTCGTTCGGGCTGACCGGACGCCAGGCCGAGTCGGCGCTGTTGGATTCCGGCGTCGTGACCAACCGGAACTCGATCCCGAACGATCCGAACGGCGCCTGGTACTCCAGCGGGATCCGTTTCGGCACCCCTGCGCTGACGACGCGCGGTTTCGACGCCGACGACTTCGACCGCGTAGCCGAATTGGTGGTCGACGTGCTCACCAACACCGAGCCCCAGGGTTCCTCCAAGGCCAAGTACACGCTCGCCGACGGAACTGCCGCGCGGGTGCACGCCGCTTCGGCCGAACTGTTGAACGCAAACCCGCTGTACCCGGGCTTGACGCTGTAGTCAGGACACGCCAACACCCCGATTTCAAGAAACATGTGAATTCGGGTTACAGTTACTTTTATGACAGACAAGCCCGTTGCCAACGCGCTGACCCTGGAACTCGAGCCCGTCGTTCAGGAGAACCTCGCTCGGCACATCGCGACCGAGGAACTCTGGTACGCGCACGATTACGTCCCCTTCGAGCAGGGCGAGAACTTCGCCTTCCTCGGCGGCAAGGACTGGGATCCGTCGTCGGTGACCCTGCCGAAGCCCGTCACCGACGCCTTGGAAATTCTCCTGATCACCAAGGACAACCTCGCTGGGTATCACCGCGAGCTTGTCGAGCACTTCATCCTCGACGAAAAGTGGGGTCGCTGGCTCGGCCGGTGGACCGCCGAGGAACACCTACACGCCGTGGCTCTGCGCAACTACCTGGTCGTGACCCGCGAGATCGATCCTGCCGCCAATGAGGACGTCCGCGTCGAACACGTGATGAAGGGCTATCGCGCGGATAGTCTCAGCCAGGTCGAGACGCTTGTGTTCATGACCTTCTTCGAGCGCGAGCATGCGGTCTTCTGCCGCAACCTCGCCGCTCAGATCGACGAACCGGTTCTGCGGGCCCTGGTCGGCAGAATCGCCAGGGACGAAGAGCGGCACGAGGAGTTCTTCGGCAATCTGGTCGCACATTGCCTCTCGTCGCAACGTGACGAGACCATCGCGGCCATCGCATCGCGCGCTGCGGCCCTTGGGCCGGTCGGGCACGACATCGACGCCTACTCCGACAAGCTTCGCGAGGTCGCCGACGCTGGCATCTTCGACGACGCCGCGCTGCGCAACGTGATCTACGACCGCATTGCACTGTGGGGTTTGAGCGACGTCCCAGCCCTCGCGGGCGTCGTCGGCGACTAGCGCGCCTTCGGTCACTTCAAGACCCCGGCGCGCCTGCCGCGCGGACATGCCGCACCGGGGGTAGCGTCGCAATCGATGGCTAGCGAATTGCTCTGCTATCCGGGCGGTACCCGTCGTTTAGACAAGAACGGGACCGGCCCCGGTCCTGGTACCGCGGCATCCGCCGAGGGAGTTCGTGCGGTGCCGCACGGGCCGAGGAGCGCCACGTGACTGAATCGTCCGTTCGGACTTATGTGCTCGACACCTCCGTGCTTCTGTCCGATCCGTGGGCATGCACGCGATTCGCCGAACACGAAGTCGTCGTCCCCTTGGTCGTCATCAGCGAACTGGAAGCCAAACGCCACCATCACGAGCTCGGCTGGTTCGCTCGACAGGCGCTGCGGATGTTCGACGATCTTCGCCTGGAGCACGGACGGTTGGATCAGCCCATTCCCGTTGGCACCCTTGGTGGAACGCTGCACATCGAGCTCAATCACAGCGACCCGACGGTGCTGCCCGCGGGCTTCCGCACCGACAGCAACGACTCCCGAATCCTGACGTGCGCTGCGAACCTCGCCGCCGAGGGCAAGCGAGTCACGTTGGTGACCAAGGACATTCCGCTGCGGGTCAAGGCAGGTGCGGTGGGACTTCCCGCCGACGAGTATCACGCTCAGGACGTCGTCACGTCCGGCTGGACTGGGATGGCAGAGGTCGAAGTATCGGCCGACGAGATCGATGCCCTCTTCGCCGACGGTGAGGTCGACCTAGAGGATGCGCGTAACCTTCCCTGCCACACGGGAATTCGACTCCTTGGCGGCAACTCGCACGCCCTCGGCAGGGTCAACGCCGACAAGCGGGTCCAGCTCGTCCGCGGTGATCGCGAGGTCTTCGGATTGCGTGGGCGCAGCGCCGAACAGAGGGTCGCGCTCGATCTGCTGCTCGACGAATCGGTCGGCATCGTGTCGCTCGGAGGCAAGGCAGGCACCGGCAAGTCGGCCCTAGCGCTGTGCGCAGGCCTGGAGGCGGTGCTCGAGCGGCGTACCCAGCGAAAGGTCGTCGTCTTTCGCCCGCTGTACGCCGTCGGCGGTCAGGACCTCGGCTATCTGCCAGGCAGCGAGGCCGAGAAGATGGGGCCGTGGGCGCAGGCCGTCTTCGACACGCTGGAGGGGCTCGCGAGCCCAGCGGTTCTCGAAGAAGTGCAGTCGCGGGGCATGTTGGAGGTGCTGCCACTGACGCACATCCGCGGTCGCTCGCTGCACGATTCGTTCGTGATCGTCGACGAGGCGCAGTCCTTGGAGCGCAACGTCCTACTGACCGTGCTGTCACGCCTGGGCGCCGGGTCGCGGGTGGTGCTCACCCACGACGTGGCCCAGCGCGACAACCTGCGCGTTGGTCGCCACGACGGCGTCGCTGCCGTCATCGAGAAGCTCAAGGGTCACCCGCTGTTCGCCCACATCACGCTGTTGCGCAGCGAGCGTTCGCCGATCGCTGCGCTGGTCACCGAGATGCTGGAGGAGATCAGTCCCAGCGCGCTGCCCTGACGCCACAGCGTTCACGGATCCCCAGTCGGTAGGCTGCCAGCGTGTCCAAACGCCCCGACAGCCGGTCGTGGTCCTACTGGCGAATGGTCATCGGCGTTTGCGCCGGGGCCGCCATCGTGGTGATCGGAGGGCTCACCGGTCACGTCAAGGTGGCGTCTCCCGCGGAGGCCGCCGACGAGGTCGACTGCGCCCTCGTGAAGTGCATAGCGCTGACGTTCGACGACGGGCCCAGCCCCTACACCGACCGGCTGCTGCAGATCCTGGAGGACAACGACGCGAAGGCGACGTTCTTCGAGATCGGCAACAAGGTGGCGGCCAACCCGGCTGGCGCGCGGCGCGTCGTCGAGGCAGGCATGGAACTCGGCAGCCACACGTGGGAACACCCCAACATGACGACCATTCCGCCGGAGGACATCCCCGCGCAATTCAGCAAGGCCAGCGACGCCATCGAGGCCGCGACGGGTCAGCGGCCGAAGCTGGTCCGCACGGCGGGCGGCTTGATCAACGACCAAGTGCTCGCCGAGGCGGGAAAGCAGGGCCTCGCCGACATCAACTGGGACGTCATCCCCTTCGACTGGGCCAACGACTCCAACGTCGGCGCCACCAGGTACATGCTGATGTCGCAGATCAAGCGGAACTCCGTCGTGCTGTTTCACGACACCTACTCCTCGACCGTCGACCTCGTGCAGCAGTTCATCCCCGTGCTGAAGGCCAACGGCTACCACATGGTGACGGTCTCGCACATGATCGGAGAGCGCGCGCCGGGAAGCACCTACGGCAGTCGCGACAACGGGCCGCCAGTCAACGAGCTTGTCGACATCCCGCCCGCAGAGATCCCGACCTTGCCCAACACCCCGTCGCCAGCGCCGATGCCGAACATCCCGATCACCGACATCCCTGGGGCGAACTCCGGCGGCTCGAACAACGGGGCATGACGAGCCGATGCATTCCAACGCGGCATTCGTCCTCACCGTTCTGGTGCTCTGCTACGCAGTAGTCTCCGGCCTGATCAAGCGGTGGTACCTTGCGCCTGCCCTGATCTTCGTCCTCTTTGGAATTCTCCTGGGGCCCTTCGGATTCCACGTGATCGACATCGGCACCGACGCGGCCATCTTCACCGTCGTCGCACAGCTGGCGTTGACGGTGATCCTGTTCAACCAGGCGGCTCAACTCGATCTCGCGATGGTATTCCGGCGACGCGAGGTGACCTTTCGACTGCTGGTGATCGGCATCCCCCTGGCACTCGTCCTCGGCACCGTCACCGCTCTGCTGGTGCTGCCGGTGATGCCCCTGTGGGAGGCGGTGTGCGTGGCGGCGATCGTCGCGCCGACCGAGGTGGCCCTCATCGATGCGCTGCTAGAGGACAAACGCATCCCCGAGCGGGTCAGACACGCCCTGTCGACCGAGAGCGGCTTCTACGACGGCTTCGCCCTGGCGGCTCTGCTCGCGGCGCTCGCGCTGGCCTCCGAACGCACCGACTCCGACGTGGGCCGCTGGAGTTGGTTCCTGGTGCGTACCGAAGTGGTGTCGGTCGTCGTCGGCCTCGCCATCGGTCTCGTCGGCGGACTCGTCATCGCGCGATCGCGAAAGCGCGATTGGATGAGCGACATTTGGGCGCAACTGGCGACGCTCGCGGTCGCGCTGGTGTGCTTCGAGGTGGGGGAGCGGTTGCACGGCAGTGGCTTCGTCGCCGCCTTCGCCGGTGGCCTCGCGTTCGCGTCCGCGGCGAAGCGCATCGGCGTCGTCACCGAGATGCAGGTTTCCGAGGCCGCCGGTCAGCTTCTGGAGCTGATGGTGTTCGCGATGTTCGGCAGCTACGCAGTGGTCGCGGGGTGGCGTGAAACCGGTTGGCGGGTCGTGGTGTTTGCCGTGGTGGCACTGTTCGCGGTGCGGATGGTGGCGGTGAGCGTCGCGCTGTTCCGAAGCAACCTGGCCACCCGGAGTCGGGTGTTCATCGGGTGGTTCGGGCCGCGCGGTATCGGCACGTTGGTGCTGGGTGTGTTGATCGTCAATCGAGGCGAGATCGTGCAAGAGCATCTGATCACTCAGATCGCGGTCGTCGTGGTCACGCTGAGCCTCGTCGTGCACAGCCTCACTGCGTGGCCAGGGATCAGTTGGCTGGCGGGCGCTCCAGAGGAGGTCGCACCACCGGATGGCATCACCGCGCCAGATGCGACCCCGGCGCAAAGCCCTCCGTGATCACCCTGCGCAACTTGAACCGCCAACCGTCCTCTGTGCGAATTGCGATGTCGCGGTAAGTACCCCAGTGATCGAGCCCTTTCGTGCCGATGAACTGAAAGCACGCGTACGTCTTCGCGGTCCCGTCTGCGAGCGGCTCGACGTAGATCGAGCTGAGGTGATGACGGGCGGGGAGAAAGTCGGCGTCGACGAATTGCCCACTGGTGCGGGTGAATAGCCCGAGAATCTCGTCGGGGCCCGTGAACCGCTCACCGCCGATGTCCAGCACGCCGTCGGGGGCAAACAGCTGGGTCAGCCGTTCGACCTTGCCGGTGTCGGCCAGATACTGGTAGCTGGTCATCAGATGCGTGACGCCGACACGGATCTCGACCTCGTCGCTCATGGCTTGCGCCTAGCTGTCCAGGTCCTTGACCTTTGCCATCTTCAACACGTCGAGCCGCTTGTCGAGCTCCTCGGTCGAGAGCTTGTCTCCGATCAGGCCGCGATCGATGACCGTCTGACGAATCGTCTTGCGCTCCTTGAGCGCTTCCTTGGCCACCTTGGCGGCTTCCTCGTAGCCGATCGCCGAGTTCAGCGGCGTCACGATGGACGGCGACGACTCGGCGAGTTCGCGCAGGTGCTTGTCGTTGGCAACAAGGCCGTCGATGCACTTGCTGGCGAACAGCTTCGACACGTTCGACAGCAGCGTGAACGACTCGAGCACGTTGCGCGCCATCATCGGGATGTACACGTTGAGCTCGAAGGCGCCAGAGAGACCGCCGACGGTAACCGCCGCATCGTTGCCGATGACTTGAGCGGCCACCTGCGTAACGGCTTCGGGGAGAACCGGATTCACCTTGCCTGGCATGATCGAGCTACCTGGCTGCAGATCGGGGAGCGCAAGCTCGCCGAGGCCCGTTAGCGGACCCGAACCCATCCAGCGGACGTCGTTGGCGATCTTGGTCAGCGATACCGCGATGGTCTTGAGCGCGCCCGAGGCCTCCACCAAGCCGTCACGTGCCGCCTGCGCTTCGAACGAGTCCGCCGCCGTTCGCAATTCGGCCAGCCCGGTCTGGTCGACGAGCACCTCGACGACCTTGGCTCCGAATCCGTCAGGCGCATTGAGCCCGGTGCCGACGGCCGTCCCGCCGATGGCGAGTTCGCCGAGGCGTGGAAGGGTGGCCTTGACCCTCTCGATGCCTGCTTGAATCTGCCGAGCGTAGCCACCGAACTCCTGGCCGAGGGTCACCGGCACCGCGTCCATGAGGTGCGTGCGTCCGCTCTTGACGACGGTGTGCCACTGCCGCGCCTTGCTGGCCAACGATTCGTGCAGCACCTCCAAGGCCGGAATCAGGTGGCGCACGGCGGCTTCCGTCGCCGCGATGTGCGTCGCCGTTGGGAAGGTGTCGTTAGAGCTCTGCGACATGTTGACGTCGTCGTTGGGGTGGACGGTCACGCCGTTGCGGGCGGCGATGCTCGCGATCACCTCGTTGGCATTCATGTTCGAGCTGGTGCCCGAACCCGTCTGGAACACGTCGATGGGGAACTGGTCGTCGTGCAGGCCGTCGGCGATCTCGCCAGCGGCGGCAATGATCGCGTCGGCCTTATCGGCGGCGAGCAGACCAAGGTCCTTGTTCACCTGTGCGCAGGCTGCCTTCAGCAGGCCGAGCGCCCGGATCTGGGTGCGCTCCAGACCGCGGAACGAGATCGGGAAGTTCTCGACGGCCCGCTGAGTCTGTGCGCGCCAGAGGGCGTTGACGGGCACGCGCACCTCGCCCATGGTGTCGTGTTCGATGCGGTACTCGGGCTCGGCGGCCTTGTTGTCGACGACGCTGTCGGTGGACATGTGCTCCCTCGGTGTGAAAGTGGCGATGGGTGGTCAGGGAAGGGGATATGCAGCGGAGATGTCGCCGGTGAAGTCGACGGCAGAATACTCGTTGAGTTTGGAGAGCCGGTGATAGGCGTCGATCATGCGGACGGTGCCGGACTTCGATCGCATCACGATCGACTGGGTGGTGCAGCCGCCGCCGAAGTATCGGACACCCCGAAGCAGGTCGCCGTCGGTGACGCCCGTGGCCGAGAAGAACACGTTCTCCCCTGACACCAGGTCCTCGGTGGTCAGCACCTTGTCGAGGTCGTGGCCCGCGTCGATGGCCTTCTGGCGTTCGGCGTCGTCGGTCGGTGCGAGTACGGCCTGAATCGCGCCGCCCATGCAACGGATGGCGGCCGCGGTGATGATGCCCTCGGGGGTGCCGCCGATTCCGGCGAGCATGTCGGTGCCCGAATCGGGCCTGCATGCCGAGATGGCACCTGCGACGTCGCCGTCGGAGATCAATCGGATCCTGGCGCCACTGAGCCGGACTTCCTCGATGAGCTTGGTGTGGCGGGGCCGGTCGAGCACGCACACGGTGACGTCGGCGACGCTGTAGTTGCGCACCTTGGCGACCCTGCGGATGTTCTCGCCGATGGGGGCGGTGATGTCGATGACGTCGGCGGCGTCGGGACCGACCGCGATCTTGTTCATGTAGAACACCGCCGAGGGGTCGAACATGGCGCCGCGCTCGGCGACTGCGAGCACCGAGATCGCGTTGGGCATGCCCTTGCTCATCAGCGTGGTGCCATCGACGGGATCGACGGCGAAGTCGCAATCCGGCCCGTCGCCGTTGCCGACCTCTTCGCCGTTGTAGAGCATCGGGGCGTTGTCCTTCTCGCCCTCGCCGATCACGACAACACCGCGCATCGACACGGAGTTGACCAGTTCGCGCATCGCGTCGACGGCTGCCCCGTCGCCGCCTTCCTTGTCCCCGCGACCGACCCACCGGCCTGCTGCCATCGCACCCGCTTCGGTAACCCGGACCAGCTCGAGGGCGAGGTTGCGATCAGGTGCTTCTCGGCGCGATGGCGTCATGCGCAGATTGTCCCATTAGCGAGACCGACGGTGCGTGCTGGGATACTGGCGGACGTGATCCCAACGCCGGAGCCCATCCCGGCCCCGAAGCCAGCGAAGTCACGGCTACTGCAGGATGGCCGGGACATGTTCTGGTCGATGGCGCCGTTGGTCGTCGGCTGCATCGTGCTCGCTGCCCTGTTCGGCATGTGCTCGTTCGCGCCGACCGGTCCCGGAGTGGGGCCGACGCCAGCCTTCGATGCCCCCGCCGCGCTGAAGGCCGACGCCGCTGCGCTCAAGTTTCCGATCCGCCTGCCCAAGCTGCCGGACGGCTGGCAGGCGAACTCCGGTGGCCGAGGCGGAATCGACGGTGGGCGGACGGACGACTCCGGCAAGCCTGCACGCGCGGTGACGTCCCGGGTGGGCTACATCGCGCCGACGGGGATGTTCGTGAGCCTCGTCCAGAGCAACGCAGACGAGCACTCGCTGGTCGCGTCGCTGGACCCCGGCCTGGTTCCGACTGGCACGCAGGACGTGGACGGCGTGCGGTGGATCACTTACGACGGAGCCCAGGACGGACGCCCGGTGTGGACGACGCGGGTGGTCGTGCCGAGCGGAGCCGCGCAGTTGGCGATAACCGGCGCCGCCGGTACGAATGAGTACCGTACGCTGGCCGTGGCTACGCAGACGCAGCCGCCTCTGCCGTCGAATTAAGCCCAAGCCGTCAGCTAGGAGCGTCCATGCCAGGATCCGAACCCGATGTCGCCGCGAGCACGGCTCCGGAAGCCGATCTGACCGGCTGGACCGTGGAACCGTTCACTGCGGCTGGCTACACCCACGACGTCTATCGCAAGGGTGATGGCCCGGGGGTGGTGCTGATCCCCGAGATGCCGGGGATCCACCCAGGTGTGCTTGCGCTCGGAAATCATCTGGTGGACCACGGTTTCACCGTTGCGTGCCCGTCGCTGTTCGGCACCCCTGGCGCGCCGGGCATGCGACCCGGTGCGGTGCCCGTCATGCTGCGCGGTTGTGTGGCAAAGGAGTTCGCAGGCTTCGCGACGAACGCCGACCGGCCCGTGGCTCACTATCTTCGCGCGCTGGCGCGCGACCTCAACGAGAAGACGCCAGGCAAGGGCGTCGGCGTCATCGGTCAGTGCTTCACGGGCGGGTTCGCGCTGGCCGCAGCGGTCGACGACAGCGTGCTTGCTCCGGTGCTGAGCCAGCCGTCGACGCCGATCGGGCTGACGCCCAGGATGAGGCGTGATCCCGGGCTCTCCGAAGGCGAGCTCGAGGTCATCGAGCGTCGCGTCGCGAACGAGGGCCTGTGCGCGTTGGGCCTGAGGTTCAGCGGAGACATCTTGGCGCCCGGGGAGCGTTTCAAGACGCTCAAGGATCGACTCGGCGACGCGTTCGAGGTCATCGAGATCAACTCGGCGAAGGGCAACGAGCACGGGTTCGGCCGATCTGCGCACTCGGTACTGACCCTGGAGGTGCGCGAGGTCGACGGACACCCCGCCTACGAGGCGCGCAAGCGGGTGGTGGAGTTCCTCAAGGAGCGGCTGACGCCGGCTTAGCCTCCGTTTTCTGCTGTGTCGCAACCCGCTTGCGGGCCCGGTCGAGCAACATCCGTAGTCGGCTCGGCTTCTTGGGTTCGTCGTCGTCGGGGTCCGACATCGGAACTCCCTTGTACACGGCGAGATACACGCTGATCGTCGTGACGATGACGATCATCAGCACCGGGCCGATGATGATCCCCAGGAAGCCGAACATCGTGATGCCTGCGAACACCGCAAGCAGCATCAGGGCCGAGTCGAGGCGGGCTGCGCGCGGTACCAGGATCGGCCGCAGGACGTTGTCGATGTTGGTGACGACGAGCAGGTGCCAGACGATCACGAACATGCCGCCAAACACGTTGCCGAACAGGATCATTCCGATGCCGAACGGAATGCTGACGACGCCACCGCCCAGGGGGATGACGGACAGCACGCTGAGCAGGATCGCGAAGATGAAGAAGCCTTCGTGGAAGCCCGCGATGTAGATCGACGCCGCGCCCGCGATGCCCTGAGCCAGCGCGATGACGAACTGTCCGAGCACAGTCCCGCGGACCATCGCCCCCATCTTCGCCAGGTATAGATCCGTGATCTCCTCGCCGAGCGGGTTGAGCTTGCGGATCAGCGTCTGCACGCCTTCGCGGTTGGAGAGCAGCGAGACGAGGACGTAGATGAAGAGGACGGCAGACGTGACTACACCTGCGAGGCCGCCGAGAGCGCCCTGCAGGAATTCGAGGCCGAATTGGCCAGCGTGCTGTGCGAGCTCGGTCATCTTCTGCTGCAACAGTTCCGGCGTGACGTTGACGCCGTGCAGGAACGGCACCTTGTCCAGCACGTCGTTGACGACGGCGAGAGCGCGATCACCCAGCGAACTGAGGTCGGTGTGCGACACCCAGGTCGACACGCTGCGGACCATGGCGCTGATCTGGACGACGGCGAGCAGCACGAGAAGCGCCAGCGGAATGATCACCGCGCACAGTGCCGACAGCACCGTGAACGTAACGGACAGGCCCTTTCCGAACCGCTTTTGGAACCAGTCGAACAGCGGGTTGAACAGGTAGGCGAAGACGGCCGCCACCACGATGAGCATGAAGTACTGGCGCAGGAAGTAGGCGCCGAAGGCGAGCGCGACCGCGGTGGCGACGGCGAGTGCACGCTTCTGCGATGCGGTGAACTCGGTCATCCCGCCCTTGGTGGCCACGATTGCCAATCCTGTCAGGCTTCCGTGTTTGGCGTGCGGGCCCGGTTCACGACGACATCAGTTTGTTGACGTGTCCGACGATGTCGGGGTAGCGCTTCATGTGGGAACCGCCGTTGAGATCGAGCACCTCGCCCGTGAGCCACGACGCGCCGGAGGAGCAGAGGTAGAGCACCGCGGCCGCAATGTCTTCCGGTGTGCCTGCGCGGCCGAGCGGGGTGTTCTCCACGTACTCCTCTAGCATCCCGGGCACCAGCGCAACACCCGCGGTGAGCGGCGTGTGCACGAAGCCGGGAGCGATGGCATTGACGCGGATGCCTCGCGGTGCGAACTCGAGTGCGGCGACCTGGGTGAGCATCGACAGGCCCGCCTTGGCCGAGCAGTAGGCGCTCATGCCGACGGCGGGCTGGCGCGCGTTCAACGACGACATCCAGACCAGCGAGCCGCCGTCGACGAGGTGGCGTCCCGCGTACTTGGCGACTATCAGTGACCCGGTGAGACAGACGTCGACGACCGACCGGAACTGGTCGACCGGCATGTCGACGATCGGGCTGACGTTGCTGAAGCCTGCGGTGGCGACGACGACGTCAACGGGACCGTGATTCTCGAAAAGCCTTGCCACCGAGGCTTCGTCGGTGACGTCGGTCTGAGCCCAGCCGTGTGGTTCACCGAGTTCACCCGCGCGGGCCTCGGCGCCCTCGGCGTTGAGGTCGGCCACCGTGACGCGGTAGCCGTCGGTGGCCAGGGCTTGCGCGCTGGCCCAGCCGATGCCCGATGCACCGCCGACGACGAATGCGGTTCTGGTGCTCACGTGGTGCTCCGATCGGGTCGTGGGTCGGCCCATTTCTCCGCGATGGCGGTCCATGGGTCGGCGTAGGTTTGGGCGCTGCGATAGTAGGCGGCGCGACGGGTGGTGATGGCGCGTGCCAGCGGGGAGACCCCACGAAGCAACCCGCGCTTCCACCCCATCATCTCGGAGGCTTCGATGAGCATGTCGGACCACGAATGATGTTGGTAGCCAAGCGCTTCCTGGGCTCTTGCGGTGTCCATCCAATCCGTGTTGAACCAGCCCTCGTCATCATTGGGGTTGCCCTTGAGCCCGACGGGCAGTCCGTCCACTAACCCCAGTGCCGCGGCGAACGACGGCGCGACGTCGCCGTAGACGTGGCGATGCGAATCGTCACCGCCGATGAGCAACGTCTCACCGACTACGTCCGCGGTGGTAGCAGCCGCGAAAGCCGTTGCGACGTCTCGCACGTCGACTGTCTGAACGCGATTGTCGATGGGCAACAGACTCTCGAAGTAGGCGTTGTCGAGCTTCAAGTAGCTTCCGAGGTCGACGCTGAGCACGCCGCCGAGGCGAAGAATCACCCAGTCCAAGGTCGATGCGCGGACGAGGGTTTCGGCCTCGACCTTGTGCTGGCCGTAGACGTCTGCGGGGTTGACGGGGGTTTCGGCGGTGAGCAAGTCGGTGAAGCGATACGGGTTGCGCGATCCGTACACCCCGATGCTGGAGGCCTGAATGAACCGTGGCGGGTTCGCCTGCTTCTGCGCGGCGGCCAACAGTGCAGCCGTGGCGTCGACGTTGACCCTGCGTGCGATGTCGCGGCGCATGTAGATGAAGGGTGGAATGACCGCCGCCAAGTGGATGATCGCGCTGGGCGACACCGTCGCCACCAGATCGTCGACTGCTTCTGGGTCGGTGAGATCGGCGAACTGCGCGGTGGCGCGGGAGGGCAGACCCCCGGCGGCCTTCCGGTTGGCAGGGGTGTCGAGGTCGGTGGCGACGACGGCACGGGCGTCGGAGGCCAGCTTCCGTACCACCGCAGAGCCGACGAGGCCGAAGGCCCCGGTGACTAGTACCTTCATCCAGCTCCTCTGACAAATCTAGAACGTGTTGCAAGAAACGTTCGTCCAGCAGCCAGTTCTACACCAGGCCGCTCTGCCATGGTCGCTTGATACAGCGGAAGCCTATGTGGCTCATGCCCGTGTCGATCATTTGTGGCCGCCGTGCGGCGGGGCGATAGCGCAGGCAATACGAGTCCGCGCACAAGAAGGAGCCGCCCTTGATCACGCGGCGCGGGACCTGGAACTGCGGTTGCGCCGGGTCGTAGGTGTCCTCGGCACAGCAGGGCGTGTCCACACGGGTCGGCCCAAACCAGTCGGTCGTCCACTCCCAGACGTTTCCCGCCATGTCGTACAGGCCGTATCCGTTCGCGGCGAATCTGCCCACCTCAGCGGTGGTGCCGTAGCCGGTGTCGGGGAGGTAGGGAAACTCGCCGTGCCAGTAGTTGGCGAGTTGCTGGCCGGGGGCCTCCGGTTCGTTGCCCCACGTGTATGTGGCGCCGTCGAGACCCCCGCGTGCGGCCACCTCCCACTCGGCTTCGCTCGGTAGCGCCAAGCCCGCCCACTCCGCGTAGGCGGCCGCGTCCTCGAACGCTACGTGTACGACCGGGTGATTCTGGCGTGCCTTCACCGACGAACGCGGGCCGCGAGGATGCCGCCAGCACGCACCGGGCGTCCACGTCCACCACAGGTTCATGTGGCGGTAGTTCACGGGCCCCGACGTCCTGGTGAACACCATCGATCCCGGTTGCAGGTTCTCCGGTGGTGCTCCCGGGTAGTTCACTGCGTCGAGGGGTCGCTCGGCGACGGTGACATAGCCCGTCTCGTCGACGAAGTCGGCGTACCGAGCGTTGGTCACCTGGTGGGTCTGCATCCAGAAACCCTCGATGGTCACGGCGTGGCTGGGCGCCTCCTCTTCGTAGTGTGCGTCCGACCCCACCGTCGTCGTCTGCGTGGGTATCCACACTAGATCGTCAGCCACGCTGCACCGCCCGTCGTTGAGATCGCACTGACGGCGAAGAAGTGCGAGTAACCATCGCCAAGAGTGCGATCTCAACGTGATTGTCAGGCAAAGACGGTCGCCCAGTCGTTCTTCATGCTGACGACGGTCCAGCCCTCCGAGCTGGCAAGGTCCAAGGCCTTCTCCGCGCCCCCGACGTAGTCGAACTCGCGATCGGCGTCATCGTGAAGGATGAGAAGGCGCAAGCCGTGGGTGAACTCCAGCATCTCGATGTCGCCGTTGGAGTTGCCTGCGGCGAAGATGGGTCGCCGCCCGATGCGGCTCCACAACCGCGCCGGCTTGACGGGCCCGTCGTCGAGGAACTCGGGCGTCGCCGTGGTGTAGAGGTCTCCGTCGCGATAGACCAGGCCAACCGAACTGCCCACCACTCGCTCCGGCGGAATTCCGTACAGCGGCCCGGTGATTGGGCGCATGAAGTCACGCCCGCCGCCCGACACGATGTAGCAGGTGAAGCCGTTGCCTTCCAGATAGCGCAGCAACTCCACCATCGGTGCATAACCGCACGCGGTGTACGGCCTGCCAAGCGTCGGGTGCTTCGCGTCGGCGAAGAATGCGTCGAACCGGCCACGAAGCTCATCGACGGTGATCTCGTGCTGCGACGTAAGTATCGCTGCGACAAGCGGTTTCAGGTCAGTGTCGTCACCCTGGTAGTGCTTGGTCACGGTATCGCCAAGCCACTTCAAGTCACCGGTATAGGCCGCCTTGTACGGTTGCTTCTCGCGCAGCGAGGGATCTGCCTCGGCCTGTTCCTTGAACCTCCGCAGTAGGAAGTCGAGTTGGATGTACATCGGTTTCTCACACCACAGGGTGCCGTCGTTGTCGAAGACGGCGACACGGTCTTCTGCCGCAACGAAATCCGGCCCACCTTCCGCGGTGACCCTACCAACGAAGTCGACGATCGCCGCCTTCGCAGAAGATCCAGGGCCGTCGGTCCAACTCTCCAACATCTAGTCGGCCGCCAGGAACGCGTCGAGCTTCTTGACGATCTGGTCGATGCTGAAGCTGGCGGGTGGATGCCGAGGCGGGAACTCCTTGAACGTGTCGAGGAACGCCGACGCCATCGCCGTCGCGTAGAAGACGAAGAAGTCCCGCCGCAGAAACCACTCGTAGTACGTATTCGACGTGACGTCGGCGTACTCGAACGGGTCGGTGCGCAGGTTGAACAGCTTGGGTACCCGCAGTTCCGTGAACGGCTCGGCCCAGATCTGCAGGGTGCCACGACACCGTTGTTCTGCGAAGACGATCTTCCAGTTCTCGAAGCGCATCGCGACCAGCTCGGCGTCGTCGTTGAAGTAGAAGAACCCGCGCCGCGGGCTGTGCTCGACCTCGCCCATCAGATAGGGCAGTAGGTTGAACCCGTCGATGTGGACCTTGTACTCGGTCTCACCGTCGGCACCTGCCTTATGGCCCTTCTTCAATTCGTCGCTCACGTCCGGATCGCCCGCGGCGGCGAGCAACGTCGGCAGCCAGTCGTGGTGTTGGATGATGTCGTTGGATACGCTGCCCGCCTTGATCTTTCCTGGCCAGCGGATCATCTCTGGCACCCGATAGGCGCCCTCCCAGTTGGTGTTCTTCTCGCTGCGGAACGGCGTTGTGCCAGCGTCCGGCCACGTGTTGCGGTGTGGGCCGTTGTCGGTGGAGTAGATGACGATGGTGTCCTCGGCGATGCCGAGTTCGTCGAGGACGTCGAGCACCGTGCCCACGTTGCGGTCGTGGTCGATCATCGCGTCGTGATACTCCGACTGCCACATGCCCGCCTGGCCCTTGCTCTCCGGCTTCACGTGCGTGTAGAGGTGCATGTGGGTGAAGTTGCACCACACGAAGAACGGGGTGTCGGCTTCATGCTGGCGCTTGACGAAGTCGACGGTGCGATCGGCGATGTCGTCGTCGATGGTCTCCATCCGCTTTGCGGTCAGCGGGCCGGTGTCCGTGATCGTCTGCTTGCCGACGGGGCCGAACTTCGGGTCGTCGGGTTCGGTCGACACCTCGTCGAGTGCCTTGCAGTCCATTACGCCGCGCGGCAGTGCCAGCTCGTAGAGCCTGGGGAACTGGTCCTTGTGCGGGTAGTCGAACTGCTCGGGCTCTTCCTCGGCGTTGAGGTGGTACAGGTTGCCGTAGAACTCGTCGAAGCCGTGCACGGTCGGCAGGTACTTGTTGAGGTCGCCGAAGTGGTTCTTGCCGAACTGGCCCGTCGCATAGCCCAACGGCTTGAGCAACTCGGCGATGGTGGGATCTTCGGCGGCCCAGCCGATGTCGACGCCGGGCACTCCGACCTTGCTCATGCCCGTGCGGTACACGCTTTGTCCACTGATGAACGCCGCGCGGCCCGCCGTGCAGCTTTGCTCCCCATAGGAATCGGTGAAGCGCATGCCCTCGCTCGCGATGCGGTCGATGTTGGGCGTGCGGTAGCCCATCATGCCGTCGCTATAACAACTCAAGTTGGTGATGCCAATGTCATCGCCCCAGATGACGAGAATGTTGGGCTTTCCGTTTGGCACGTCTACTCCCTCGTATCGCTTCCGAACGTCCAATCCCCGAACCGGGCCAACGCTATTCGGGTACGCGCGCGATTGTCGGGGCTTGGCGGAACTTCTCAGTCGATGCTTACGTGGGCCAACGGGGGTTAGGTCGCTGCCGCGCTCACGGGGGTCGAGCCCGCCGCCTTCATGCGGTCGTAGAGTTCGGTGTAGTAGGGCAGACACTCGGCCATCGCCTGCTGCGTGTTGAATAGCGGCTCATAGCCCAGGTCACGCTTCGCCTTGGCGATGGAGAAGTAGTTGTCAATGGTGATGCGCTCGACGCCAAGCGGTTCGATCAGCGGCTTCGGAATGCCGAAGCGGAAGTGCAGCCACTGCCAGACCTTCATCACGAACAACACCAGACCACCTGGCACGCGAAGCGTGGGATACGGCTCGCCGCAAGCCTCGACGACGGGGCGGGCGAATTCGAACATGTTGATCGGCTCGCCGTCGTTGATGAAGTAGGCCTGCCCTGGCGCGGAACCACCGGGTACCAGGTGTTCGCCCGCGAGGATGAAGCCGTGAATCAGGTTGTGCACGTAAGAGTTGTCGAGTTTGACGTCCTTGCTACCGACGAGCACCTTCACGTGGCCGGCGAGCACGCTCTCGAACACCTTGCGAAACATCGTCTGATCACCGCGACCCCAGATTCCGCTTGGCCGGATGGAGCACGTCAGCATTCCGTGCTCAGCGTTCTGTTCCAGGACGAACTTCTCGGCGACCACCTTGGTCTCGGTGTACAGATCGTTGAATCGTTCCGTGTAGGGCAGCGTCTCGTCACCACCGGCGACGACCTGGCCGCCCATCACCACGCTGTTGGATGCGGTGTAGACGAATCGCTTCACCCCCGCGGACTGAGCGGCGTGCACCAGGTTCTGCGTGCCGCCTACGTTGACGTCGAAGCTTCGCTTGCGGTAGTCCGCGGTGACCGAGGCGCCGCCCATCAGATCGATGATGGCCGCGGTGTGGATGACGGTGTCGATGCCCGCGACCGCCTTGGCGACGTCGTCGGTATTGGTGATGTCGCCGACGAAGGTCTGCAGCCGGGGATGTTCGGCCAACGGGTAGACCACGCGGTCGAAGGACCGGACCTCTAGCCCTCGCGCGAGCAGTTCGGTCACCAGGTTGGCGCCGACGAAGCCGGAGCCGCCGGTCACTAGCACATGGCCAAGGTCAGTGGTCAGTGTTGGGTCACCCATGTCGGCCACGGTAACTGAAACGTGTTCTAGTTTTCAAGCCAACCGGTCAAATGCGTGTGGCGATCAGTCGTCTTCGGCGTCGTCGGAGGCCAAGGCCTTTTCGATCCGTTCGCGCGCGCCGGCTAAGTGCTGTTCGCATCGTTTGGCCAGCGCTTCGCCTCTTTCCCAGAGTTCCAGCGACGCGTCGAGATCGAGCCCGCCTTGCTCCAGCTGGCGCACGACCTCGATCAGTTCGTCGCGTGCGCGCTCGTACCCCAACTTACTAATGGGCTTCATGTCCTCAGGCATTCGGTGCTCCTTCCCCTTCGCTCACGGCAAGTACGGCGCCGTCGGCAACGCGGATGCGCAAGCGTGTCCCGGCAGGGGCGTCATCGACGGTGCGCAGCACCTGCGAGGGATCAGCGCCCGAGAGGGTTTGGACGACGGCGTACCCGCGGGCGAGTGTGGCCGCGGGGCCAAGCGTGGTCAGGCGAGCCGACAGATGCCCGATTCGCTCGGATTCCGCGTCGACCATGCGGGCGACGTCGCGTCGCGCTGCGGACCTCGCGCGGTGGACCTCGTCGGCCCTGGCCACCAACGCTTGCAGCGGCGCAGCCAGCACCGGGCGGCTACGCAACTGGGTGAGCGCGTGCTGCTCGCGGTGGACCCAGTTGCGGAGGGCCCGCGCACTGCGGCGCCGAAGGTCGGTCACGAATGCGTGCTCAGCCGCGGCGTCGGGCACGATGCGCTTGGCTGCGTCGGTGGGCGTGGCGGCTCGAACGTCGGCAACCAGGTCACACAGCGGGCTGTCGCGCTCATGGCCGATGGCGCTCACCACCGGGGTCGTGCAGGCGGCGATGGCGCGGCACAGCGTCTCGTCGGAGAACGCCAGCAGATCTTCGAAGCTGCCGCCACCGCGGGTGATCACGATGACGTCCACGTGGTCGTCTGCGTCGAGTTCACGCAAGGCCTCGACGATCTGGGGTACGGCGTTGGGGCCTTGGACGGTGGTGTTGCGAATCGCGAAGTGGACTGCGGGCCAACGTGATTCGGCAACAGTAACGATGTCGTGCTCGGCGTCGGAAGCGCGTCCGGTGATCAGCCCGACCGTATCGGGCAGGAACGGGATCGGACGCTTGCGTCGCGGGTCGAACAAGCCCTCGGCCTCCAGCAGCTTCTCCAGCCGCGCAATCCGAGCGATCAGCTCGCCGATGCCGACTGCGCGAATCTCGAGGATGCGCAGGCTGAACGAACCGTTGCGGGTATAGAACTGCGGCCTGCCGTGCATGACCACCTGCGTGCCCTCGGTGAGCGGCACCGGAGCATTCATGACGACGTCCCGCGGGCAACTCACCGACAGTGACATGTCGGCCGCTGGGTCACGCAACACCATCCAGGCCGTCGATTGACGGAGTTTGAGCTCGGTGAGCTGTCCTTCGATCCATACCGTGCCGAGACGGTCGATGTACTTGGCGACGCGAGTGGCCACTGCGCGCACCGGCCAGGGGTTGTCGGGGGACTTGCCCTGCTCGGCCTCTGTCACTTGGCGGACGCGCGCGTGATCCTGTTGGCCAGCAGCGTCTGGAAGGGCGCACGCGAGCGCGTCTTGCCCTCGTAGGCGAGCAGCGTCTCCAAGTCGTCGACGCGCAGCGACGGAAGCCTGGCGCGCAGCTGCGCCAAGGTGAGTGACTCGTAGTCCAGCTCCTTGACGATCGCGGGGGCGGCCTTTGCGGCCGTCGGTGCCTTTGCAGGCTTGGTCTCGGGCACGTCCGGCTCGCCAGTGGTGTAGAGCGCGAACCGACCCTCGGTCAGGCGTTCGCCATTCTGCTCGGCGACGGGCTCGGAGGCGTCATCGTCGGCAGCGTTGTCCTCGTCGAACGTCGCCCACTCCGGCTTCTCCTCCTTGGGCGGAAAGAGCTGCTCGAGCGTCTCGTCCCCCCTGATCACCAGGTCGGCCACGTCTTGCTGCATCTTCATCACGAGCTGGGCGACCTGGCTGACCACGGTCATCGGATACATCAGGATCGTCTGCGGAAGTTTTCGGGTCTCGTCGAGCGCGGTCGCCGCAGCCCCCACCAACAGGCGGACCCCATACGGTGCAGTTGCCATGCGTGCAAGAGTACGGCTGGGCCGCCGAGGTGGCAGGCAAGTACCCTGAGAGGCATGGCTCCGACGATCAACATGGGCATTCCGGGTGCCTCCAGCTCGGTCGTCGACCCGGTGGTCGGCAAGCGGGTGTTGCTGGCCGAACCCCGTGGCTACTGCGCCGGCGTGGACCGTGCGGTGGAAACCGTGGAACGCGCACTGGAGAAACACGGCGCTCCGGTCTACGTCCGGCACGAGATCGTGCACAACCGCCACGTGGTGGAGACGCTGGCCAAGGCGGGCGCGATCTTCGTCGAGGACAACGACGAGGTTCCCGAGGGCGCCATCGTCGTCTTCTCCGCGCACGGCGTCGCGCCGACGGTGCACGAGTCCGCCGCGGCACGCGATCTCCGGGTCATCGACGCGACGTGCCCGCTGGTCACGAAGGTGCACAACGAGGCCAAGCGGTTCGCCCGCGACGACTACGACATCCTGCTGGTCGGCCACGAGGGTCACGAGGAGGTCGTCGGCACCGCTGGTGAGGCGCCCGACCACGTGCAGGTGGTCGACAGCCCGGATTCGGTCGCTCACGTCGTCGTCCGCGACGAGAACAAGGTCATCTGGCTGTCCCAGACCACGCTGAGCGTCGACGAGACGATGGAGACGGTGAAGCGCCTTCGTCAACGCTTCCCGAAGCTCCAGGATCCACCGAGCGACGACATCTGCTACGCCACCCAGAACCGTCAGGTGGCCGTCAAGGCCATGGCACCCGAGTGCGAACTCGTCATCGTGGTCGGTTCGCGCAACTCGTCGAATTCGGTGCGGTTGGTCGAGGTAGCACTCGGCGCAGGCTCCCATGCCGCTTACCTGGTGGACTACGCCGAGGACATCGACCCCACCTGGTTGACGGGTGTGACGACGGTCGGCGTCACTTCGGGCGCGTCCGTTCCGGAGGTCTTGGTCCGCGGAGTCCTCGAGCGGCTCGCGGACTACGGCTACGCGACGGTGCAGCCCGTGACGACCGCCAACGAGACGCTGGTGTTCTCGTTGCCGAGGGAGATCCGCGCCCCTAGGCACTAGCCGAGCCGTCGCTCTTACTGATAGAGCGTAGAGCCATGACCAAACCGCTGGACGGCATCAAGGTTCTCGACTTCTCCGAGCACGGCTACGTGCCGTCAGCCGCGGCGGCGCTCGCCGACTTCGGCGCGAACGTCATCAAGATCGAACGGCCAAGAGGCGACGCGATGCGCGGCATCATCAGCAGTGGCATCGTGCCAACGGTCGACGGGTGCGACTACCTGTTCGAGTTCTGCAACCGCAACAAGCGGGGAATCTGCATCGACGTCGAAACCGACAGTGGGCGTGAGGTCTTCGAGCGCCTGGTGCGCTGGGCGGAGGTATACATCACCAACCAGCTGCCGCGGGTGCGACGCAAGCTGCGCACCGAGCCCGACGATCTGATGGCGATCAACCCGAAACTGGTGTACGCCAAGGGGCACGGTCAGGGTCAGCGGGGTGCCGACGCCGAGGCGGGCGGTTTCGACGGAGTCTCGTACTGGGCGAGAGGAGGTGTGGCACACGTGCTGACCGCTCCCGATGCCACCCATCCGGCGCAACAACGGCCAGCGATGGGTGACTTTCCGACCGGCATGTTCCTCGCGGGCGGCGTGTGTGCCGGGCTGGTGCACGTGTTGCGGACGGGCAAGGGCATCGTGGTGGACAGCTCGCTCCTGGCTGGGGCGACGTGGACGTTGTCGCCCGACCTGGCATATGCGTCGCTCGCAGGCCAGGAACTCACCATGACCGGTCGGGAGCCGATGTCTCCTCTGATGCGGCAGTACAAGACCGCCGACGGATACTGGATCGCGCTGATGATGATCGACGAGGGCCGGTACTGGACTCCGTTGATCGAAGCCCTCGACATCGACGGCTTCTCCCAGCACGGCGCCGACGCCGAATCCCGAAAAGCGGTGTGGGAGCGCCTCGCCGAGCGGATCGGTGAGGTGATCGGGGCGTTGGAACGCGACGTCCTCGCCGAGCGGCTTCGCGCGCACGCGTGCATATTCTCGTTCTTCGCGTCTCCAACGGACGTTCTGGCCGACGCCGCCACCATCGACAACGGCTATCTGATGGCGCACCCCACGCAGCCCGACCTGCGGTTGGCCGCCGCACCCGTGCAGTTCGACGACGAGCTTCCTGCGATCCGCCGTGGAGGGCCCACCCTCGGCGAACACACCCGCGAGATCCTGGGCGAACTCGGCTACTCGGAATCGGTCATCGGCGAATTCCTCGACAAGGGAGCAGTCATGGGCTGACAGTTGGCACTAGGGCGCCGTCGAGCTGTCCACCAACGCTTCCAACGCACGTGAGAACACCTCGCGCGAGCGCAATTTCGCCGTATAGCCGCGGATTTCGGCGTCGGGGTGAGGACTCGCGCTCAACTTGGCATTCGCGCTCTCCGCGATGAGCAGCCGACCGAGTCCCAGGGTCTGAACTCCCGCGAACACCTCCTGAGCGGTCTCGCGGTCCAACCCTGCGCGTTCGAATTGATGGATGCAGAACTGCACCAGCCGTCGACCGTTGGGACCGAGCTTCGACGTCAACAGCACCGATCTGAGGCCGGGAAACTCCAGCAATACGTCGACACCCGCCATGAACACCGACATCAGTAACTCGCGCCAGTTCCCCGAGTCCGGGTCGGGTAGCTCGAGCCTGCCGAGGACGTCGTCACCGACCATCCGGAGCAACTCGTCCTTGTCCTCGACGTGGTAGTACAACGCCATCGCCGAAACGTCCAGGCGACCCGCAACCGCTCGCATCGTCAGCTTGTTGACACCGACCTCGTTGATGATGTCCATGGCGGTCGTGACGATCCTGTCGCGGTCGACGGGTGTGCGGTCGCGGACCGTCCTCTTGCCAACCACGTGCCGTGAGCTTACGCGTACGGGGTGGATATCGGTGCGTCAGCCGTCGAGAACACCGTCTCCATTGCTCCTCGCGTCCGCAGTGAAATCCGGGGCGCGCTTCTCGCGATGCGCCGCAAGGCCTTCCTTCACCTCTGGCCCGCCGAAGCCGATGAACTCCAGGCCGAGCGACGCCTCGAACGCAGGCCCCGCCATGCGGTACCAGTGGTTCAGGCCGTGCTTGGTCCAGCGGATCGCCGACGGCGCGCCTGCCGCGAGTTGGGTAGCGATGCGGTTGCCCTCGGTGATGACGTCGTCGTCGTCCACGCACTTGGACACCAACCCGATGCGCTCTGCCTCCTCGCCGAGCAACTCGTCACAGGTCAGCAGGTAGTACTTGGCCTTGGCCATGCCAACCAACAGCGGCCAGCAGATCGCCGCATGGTCACCCGCGGCGACGCCTAATCTGGTGTGGCCGTCGATGATTCGCGCCTTGCGACCGACCACCGACACGTCTGCCAGCAACGCCACGACCAGGCCTGCGCCGACTGCGGGTCCGCGTACTGCCGAGATGATCGGCTTGGTGCACGCGATGATGTTCATTACCAGGTCTCGCGCCTCGCGCATGATCCTGACCCGGCTGGCGTAGTCCTCGATCATGTCGGCGAGCAGGTCGAAGTTGCCTCCAGAGGAGAACGCCTTTCCCGCGCCGTAGACGAGCACCGCACGGACACGTTCGTCCCGTTCGATGACCGGCCAGACGTCCGCAAGATCGCGATGCATCTGCGGACTGACCGAGTTCAACCCAGGGGAGTCCAGCACGACGTGTAGGACCCCGTCGTCGGTCTGCTCGAAGCGCAGGCTGGGGAAGTCTTCGTAAGAGTCGGCCACGTGGAGAGCATAGGATTCCAATCGCAGCGGCGACTTCGCAGTCGCGGTGACGTCCAGTCCGATCTGCGGGAGGCTGTGCAGCCATGAGTGGCCAGGTCAGCGAGGCCAGCCCCGTCTCCTATGGCCGCCGACTGTCCGATCTCACCGAAATGCATCCGGACGCAACGGCATTCATCTATGCCAGCGTCACCGGTGAGGAGCGGCTCGTCACTTGGCGCCAGCTCGAAGAGCGAAGCAATCGCGTGGCCCGAGCGCTCGACCGGCGCGGAGTCGGGCAAGGCGACATGGTGGTCATCGAGCTGCCGAACTCCGTCGAGCACGTCGTCTTGGCGTTCGCGGTCTTCAAGGTCGGCGCGTGTGTGTTGCCGCTGCGCTCGGATCTCCCTGGGTGGGAACGCGAGAGGGTGCTGGCGGTGGCGAATCCGGCCGTCGTCGTTGGCACGCGCGATGACGTCGGCTCCTGGCCGGTCGTCACGCCTTCCGAACTAGAGGATCCCGAACTGCCGACCGACCGACTGTCCGACCGCGTGTCCAACCCGGCGCGGGCGATCGCGAGTTCGGGTTCCACGGGCGTGCCGAAGGTGATCCGCGCCAGTGGGCCCGGCGTATTCGTTCCGAGCTCGATCGAGAACTCGGTGGTCACCACACTCGGCCAGCGCCCAGGCCAGGTTCAGCTGGTGCCTGCCCCGATGTATCACACCAACGGCTCGCTCATCACCTGGACCGCCCTGATGAGTGGTCAGTCCCTGATCGTCATGGAGCGCTTCGTTGCCGACCTTGCGCTGGAGCTGATCGAGCGTCACCGAGTCAATACCTTCACCGCCACGACGATCATGCTTGCGCGCATGGCGCGGTCGGCTGACGTCGACAAGCGCGACCTGAGCTCAATCGAATCGATGCTGCACGGGGCGGCTCCGTTGCCGGACTGGTTGGCGCGCTTCTGGATAGAGCGCGTCGGACCGGAACGCTTCTTCGTTGCCTACGGATCGTCCGAGAACGCGGGCACGTGCTTCGCGCGCGGTGACGAGATCCTGCAACGCCCTGGCACGGTGGGCCGCCCGGCCAACACCGAACTGCGCATCCGAGGCGAGGACGGGAGCGACCTTCCGCCAGGGCAGGTGGGCATGATCCACCTTCGCCGTCCTGGTCAAACCGAACCGGTGTTCGCATACGTGGGCGACGTACCGTCGGCAACGGGTGCCGACGGATTCACCGCACTGGGCGATCTGGGTTGGCTCGACGACGACGGCTATCTGTACCTCGCAGACCGCCGCGTCGACATGATCATCTCGGGTGGGGCGAACGTGTATCCCGCCGAAGTGGAGGGCGCACTAACGGAGCACCCTGGCGTCGCCGACGTTGTCGTGATCGGCCTGCCCGACGACGAGTGGGGCGAACGCGTCCACGCCGTCGTACAACCCGCCGACGTCGCGCGGCCGCCGTCCAGCGACGAGTTGCGGACGCATTGCCGTGAGCGCCTTGCCGCATACAAGGTGCCGAAGACCGTCGAGATGGTCGAGCGCATCCCGCGTACGGAGGCGGGCAAGGTCAGGCGAAGCGACTTCGTCCGCGAACGCGCCTGAACCCCGTCTCGAGTGTCCGCGGCGCGACGTGCCAGACTCCGAAGATCGCTAAAGACTAATAATTGGTTCAAATCGTTGGAGGGGCCCATGGGAATTGGATTGACGGACGACCACCGCCAGCTCAGCGAGGTGGCCCGCGAGTTTCTCACGGCCCACAAGGCCAGGTGGGCGGCACGCGAACTCCTGGACGCAACAGAGGAGGCAAGGCCCGCGTTTTGGCAGGAGATCGCCGACCTCGGCTGGCTGGGCCTGCACGTGCAAGAGCAATTCGGGGGATCGGACTACGGGCTCCCAGAACTCGTCGTCGTCATCGAGGAGCTCGGGCGTGCCGTGGCACCTGGGCCGTTCGTTCCCACCGTCACCGCGTCGGCACTCGTGTCGTATGCCGGTACGTCCGAACAGAAGTCGCGGCTGCTGCCCGTTCTGATCGATGGCTCCGTCACCGCAGGAATCGGTGTTGGGGGGCACGTGGAGATCACCGGTGGGACAACGGTCAGTGGAGAAGCCGGTGTCGTGCTCGGTGCCGGCCTTGCGGATCTGCTCGTGCTGACGGCCGGACCCGACGTCGTGCTCGTCGAACGCGACCGGGCGGGCGTCTCCATCGACGTGCCCAACAATCTCGATATGACCCGCCGCTCCGGCCGCGTCACCCTGACCGACGTGGCGATCACGTCCGATGACGTGCTGGCCGGGGCAAGCGGAGCGTTGCTCGCGCGGGCGAGGACGCTATTCGGTGCGGAAGCCGCCGGTGGCGCACTCGATTGCCTCGACTCCGCCGTTGAATACGCGAAGGTCCGTCAGCAGTTTGGCCGCACGATCGCGACGTTCCAGGCCGTCAAGCATCACTGCGCCAACATGGCCGTCGCCGCAGAGTCCGCCGTCGCCGCGGTGTGGGATGCCGCGCGTGCCTCGTCGGAGGACGAGGACCAGTTTCGGTTGATCGCCGCTGCCGCGGCGACCTTGGCGATGCCCGCATACGTGCGCGACGCCGAACTCAACATCCAGGTTCACGGCGGCATCGGATTCACCTGGGAGCACGACGCGCATCTGCATCTACGGCGCGCCCTGACCACCGCGGCGATCCTCGGCGGCGACGGGCCCGCCACGGACCTGTTCACGCTCACCGCAGACGGGATCGTGAGGGACAACAGTCTCGATCTACCTGCCGAAGCAGAGGAACTGCGCGCGGAGGTCGCAGGCGTAGCCAAGGAGATCGCCGCGCTGGAGAAGAGCGCTCAGATCGACGAACTCATTCGGACCGGCTACGTGATGCCGCACTGGCCCAAGCCTTGGGGCCTGGCAGCCGGCGCGGTAGAACAGCTCGTGATCGAGCAGGAGTTCGCGGACGCGGGGGTCAAGCGACCGGACTACGGCATCACCGGCTGGGTGATCCTGACCTTGATTCAGTACGGAACCCCAAGCCAGATCGAGAGATTCGTCGAGAAGGCGTTGCGCAAGGACGAGATCTGGTGCCAGTTGTTCTCCGAGCCCGACGCGGGCTCGGACGCCGCGGCGGTGAAGACGAAGGCCACTAGGGTCGACGGTGGCTGGAAGCTCAACGGGCAGAAGGTCTGGACCAGCGGTGCCCACCTGTGTGCCCGCGGTTTGGCAACGGTCCGTACCGATCCCGAGGCGCCCAAGCACTCGGGCATCACGACGGTCATCGTCGACATGCACGCCCCCGGCGTCGAGGTTAGGCCGCTGCGCATGATCACGGGTGGATCGGAGTTCAACGAGGTCTTCTTCTCCGACGTGTTCATCCCCGACGAGGACGTCGTCGGCGAGCCGAACGCCGGATGGACCGTCGCGCGAGCGACGCTTGGCAACGAGCGAGTCAGCATCGGCGGCGGCGTCTCCAGCTTCGGGTTCTCCGGCGCCGACCTCGTCAAGATGGCCAACGAGCACGAAGGTCGGTTGGTGGCCGGCAAGCTTCGTGTCGGTGAATACCTCGCCACGCATCATGCGTTGCGGTTGCTCAATCTTCGAAGCGCCGTTCGCCACATCGAAGGCGCAGGCCCTGGGCCCGAGGGCAACATCACCAAGCTTCTGCTTGCCGAGCACATGGGCGAGGGCGCTGCCATCGGCACCGCACTGCACGGCCCCGATGCAGCGCTCGTCGACGGCTCCGCAGCACTCGCCACCATGATGCTGCTCGCGTCTAGAGGAATGACGATCGCCGGAGGGACGTCAGAGGTGACGCGCAATCAGATCGCGGAACGGATCCTCGGCATGCCGCGTGATCCGCTGATCAACTGACCGGGGTCGGGTTCATCCCCAGTTGCGAAGGTCGTTGCCTATCAACACGTCCCACGGGTCCTCGGCCTGCATGGCCGTGCGGCCGAGCCGGCGCGCGTGGTGATTGGCGCTGCCGAACTCGTCGGCCCAGCTGTGCGCGCGCATGGTAGCCAACCACAGCTGGTGCTCGATGGTCACGCCGATCGCCCCGTGCAATTGATGGGCGACGGTGGTGACCGGACCGACCGCGCGCCCGACCGTCACCTTGGCCACCGTGACGGCGTAATCGGCTTCCGCGCTGTCGAAGCCATGATCGGCGGCTGCCGCAACGGCGAGGCTCGCCGCCGCGCGGGCCCGCTCGATTTCGCCTGCCATGCTCGCCAGCGAATGCTGCACCGCCTGGAACGCGCTCAGTGACCGACCGAACTGCGTGCGCTCGCGGGCATGCGTGACGGTGAGTGCCGCTGCGGCGTCGAGGGCTCCGATGATCTGGACGCTGCGTGCCCATGCGCCGCGTCGAATCAGTTCATCGGCAAGGGTCGCATCGAGCTGGGTCATGTCGTCTGCGGCGGTATCGAACGCGAACGACTCACGCGGCTCGCCAGCGAGATTGTGGCCATCCACCAGTTCGGTCGGCTGGATCACTCCGACGTGCCAGCCCTCTTTCGTGCGCACGGCCAGCAGCGTCGCGGCCGCCGCCGCGGACCATGGAACGCCGCGTGCTGATCCGACGACGCGGCCGTCGACGAGTTCGGCGTCGGCGATCGCAACGGTCAGTGGGCCGGACTCTGGCACGTCGAGTCCCACCTGCGCACTGAGCCATCCTGCAAGCAGATCTGTTTCGGCGATCGGTACCGCGGCCGCATATCGTGCGAGGCCTGATAGCACCACTGCCGACTCGGTCGGTCCTGCGCCGAGGTCCGGGGTGCTGGTCAGCCGGGTAAGCCCGGTCTCCTCCAGATTGCGCCACAGTGCGTCATCGAAGGTATCCGGCAGAGTGCGGTGTCCGAGCCTTGCGTCGAACGAGCGCTTGCCGATGTCGCCGACGAGCTGGCGTAGGTCGGCGTGGTCGTCGTCGATGCTCGCCGTTTCGAACACGCCGCCCGCGAGTGCCGAGACGCTCATCCATGTACTCCGCTCTTCGCGCAAGCGCTCATCCATGTACTCCGCTCTTCGCGCAAGCGCTCATCGCAAACCCATCCCTCTCGCCACGACACCACGCAGCACCTCGTTGGTCCCACCCCGCAGCGTGAACACCGGCGCATGTTGTCGGGCATGATCGAGCAGCCTTCGCAGCGCGGGACGTTCGGGAGCCTCGGGGTCTACGTAGTCGAGCAGGTCGGCGACGAGCTCTACCGTCTGCTGCTCGAACCTGGTGCCCAGATCCTTCACCAGCGCCGCCTGGTTCGCCGCATCGCGGCCGTCGGACAGTGCCCGCGCCACCGAGATCGACAGCTGCCGCAGCGAGGCCATGCGGGCGACGAGGTCCCCGACGTCGGCGGCGGTGCGGTCGTCGGCGTCGTCGCCGAGTGCGCGAATCGTCGCCACGATGAGCGGTGCGGTGGAGAGAAATCGCTCGGGCCCGCTGCGCTCGAACGAGAGCTCGGAGGTCACCTGATGCCACCCCGCGCCGATCTCTCCCAACACGTCCGCGTCGGGGATGAACACGTCGTCGTACTGCACCTCGTTGAAGTGGTGCTCACCGGACATCACCACGATCGGGCTGATGGTCACGCCGGGGGAGTCCGTGGGAACGATGAATTGCGAGAAGCCGGCATGCCGCTTCTCGGGGTTCAGCGGGCTGGTGCGCGCGAACACCACTACCTGATGGGCGAGGTGGGCACCACTGGTCCACACCTTCTTGCCGTTGAGCAGCCAACCGCCGTCGGTCTGCGTCGCACGGGCCTGGGCCGCCGCGAGATCCGAGCCCGCGGTGTCCTCGCTCATCCCGATCGCCGAATAGAGTTTGCCCGCAGCGATTTTCGGTAGCAGCCGATGCCGCTGCTCGTCGTTGCCGTAGGCCAGCAGACCGGGCGCCACCTGCCGGTCCGCGATCCAGTGTGCGGCGACCGGTGCGCCGACAGCCAACAACTCCTCGGTCACGACGTACCGGTGAAGGTGGCTCAGACCATGGCCGCCGTATTCCTTCGGGATCGTCAACCCGATGAACCCCGCGTCGCCGAGGCGAACGCTGAAGTCCTCGTCCCAGAGACTCAGCCAGGAGTCGACGGTCGGTTCCCAGCCGTACTCCCTGCGGTCGGCGACCAAGAACTCGCGGATCGACGTCCGCAGCTTGGCAAGCTCGGGCTCGTTGGCGCCGAGCGCCTCGAAATCACTCACCTTGCATCACCCATGGCCACCATCATCCTCGTGCAGGCCGCAGGCCGCGCGTGCGGTTCCCCGCTCGCGGTTCGGTTTTTGCGGACACGCGCGGAGCGCTCACCCGAACTGGTCCACACCATCAGAAAGCTAATGGATCACTAGGGCATCCTGCTCGTCGCCGAGGAGTACTTCGAGCAAGCCGTCGTCGACCGCTTGGTCGGAGACGGATTCGCCCGACCTCGTGGAACTCTCGAAGATCGCGAACGACGTCTTGGGCGACGCCGCGTCGCCTGGCCCTCTGGTCACCATGTTGACTGCGCTGAAGACCGTCAGATGACCGAACTCGCGGTACTCCAGGCGGTTCGGCTCAAGGGCCGAGTGAACGTGGCCGACCTCGCGACCACGATCGGTGAAGACCCGTCGGCCGCTCGTCGACTCCTACCACACGGTGTGGTTCGAATGGCACGAGGAACTGATCGGGCTAGCAGGACTCACTCGCGAGGATGAGGCGAAATCCGGTCACGCTGAATAGAGTTCAGCCGCGCGGAGTCGGCGCAGAACGCCCCCAGCCCGCGTCGCGGGTCATGTCCTTGAGCAGCGGAACGGCCCGGTACGGCAGCGGCGTCGTCAATGCCAGCGTTGTCGTCGAATGCACGACGCCTGGGATGCCGACGATCTGCTCGACGAGTTCCAACAACCCGGCCTGCGATGCCGTCGCGACTCGGACGAGAAGGTCCTCGCGACCGGTGGTGGCGTGAATCTCCAACACGTGCGGAATCTCTGCGAGAGCGTCCACGATCGCAGAGAGCAATGCCTGCTGAACTTCCAGGCCGACGAAAGCTTGCATCGCGACGCCCGCCTTCGCGAGGTCGAACTCCGGCCGATAGCCGGATATCAGCCCACCGTCCTCCAAGCGGCGCAAGCGCGACTGCACCGTATTGCGCGAGATGCCGAGCGCCTGGGCCATTTCCACGATTCCGCGACGGGCGTCGGCCGCGAGCATTTCGAGCAGTTCGACGTCGAGCCGGTCGATGCTGAGCATTTCACTCACCCCAGACTGTCGTGGCCGATTCTAGTTGAGCATTCGGAGCAGTTAAAAAGGTCATAGTTGACCCGATGTGTCACCAAAGTCACTGTTAATGGTACGTGTGCACCACCTACCGAGGACGGTGATCTGACATGACCGACCTACACTCCATCGAGCCGCTCGCGCTCCCCGACACCCTTGCGGCGCGCTACAGAGTCTCCTCCGGACCCGTGCTGCTGACCGGCGTCCAGGCCATCGCCCGTCTGCTTGTCGAACAACACGAACGCGACCACCGCGCAGGACGACGAGTGGCCACCTTCGTCTCGGGATACCAGGGCAGCCCGCTGGCTGGTCTCGATCAATTGTTGTCCGCGATCCCCGAACTACGCTCGCACCACGACGTCAGGCTGGTGCCGGGCCTCAACGAAGAACTCGCAGCGACCTCGGTGTGGGGAAGCCAACTCGAACTGCCCGCAGGAAACCGCTCGCATGACGGCGTCGTCGGCGTCTGGTACGGCAAGGGGCCCGGCCTGGACCGCTCGGGCGACGCGCTGCGTCACGCCGCGATGTATGGCGCGAATCCACACGGTGGCGCGATAGCCCTGGTCGGCGATGATCCCGCCGCCAAGTCGTCGACGGTTCCAGCGGCAAGCGAACGGTCGCTTGCGGCGTTGTCCATGCCGATCTTCTTCCCCCGCAACGCCGAAGAACTCGTCGCGTTCGGCCTGTACGCCATCGCGCTGTCGCGCGCCTCGGGATGCTGGCCCGCCATCAAGATCGTTGCCGACGTCGCCGACGGGCTGTGGACGCTGGCTCGCGACTTCTCCGACTTCGCCATCGACGTTCCCGCGATCGAGTGGGAGGGGCGTCCATGGACCTATCGGCAGCGCGTCCTCGCGGCGCCCCCGGACAGCGTGCTGGCCGAGGCTGACCTGTATGGGCCGCGGTGGGCCATGGTCGAGGCGTTCAACGCCGCCAACGAGATCGACCGGATCGAGGTCGATCCCGCCGACGCGTGGCTGGGCATCGTCGCCGTCGGTACCGCCTACGACTCGGTCCGCGAGGCGCTCGTCGAACTTGGCCTGTCCGAGGCTGACCTGGTGACGGCTGGAATCAGGATCCTACGGGTGGGGATGCCGTATCCGCTTGGTGCCCAACGCGTTCTGAACCTCGCCGAAGGCGTCGAGCAGATCCTCGTCATCGAGGACAAGACATCATTCGTCGAGGCTCAGGTCAAGGACGTCCTGTACGGTTCGAGCCACCGCCCGCAGGTCCTTGGCAAGCACGACGGGGCCGGTCGCAGGCTGATCCCGCCCGACGGCGAGCTGACCGCAGCGCGACTGACGGCGCCGCTGCGAATGGTGCTGTGCAAGCGGGTGGCGCTGACACCCGCTCCACCGCCGCAGTTGGAGCTGACGGTCCTGCCTGCCAACCGCACCGCATACTTCTGCTCCGGATGCCCTCACAACCGATCCACCGTGGTGCCCGAGGGTTCACTGGCCGGCGGCGGAATCGGTTGTCACACAATGGTTACCATGTCAGCGCGGACCGATTCCCAGGTCACCGGGCTGACCCAGATGGGCGGCGAGGGAGCGCAGTGGATCGGCCAATCGTCGTTTACCGACGTCGACCACATCTTCCAAAACCTTGGCGACGGAACGTATTTCCACTCGGGGCAGCTCGCCGTGCAGGCATGCATTGCCGCGGGAGTCAACATCACCTACAAGATCCTCTACAACTCGGCCGTCGCGATGACGGGCGCCCAACATCCCGAAGGCGGACTGAGTGTCCCGGAGTTGACGCACCGGCTCGTCGCGGACGGCGTCGCGAAGGTGATCGTGTGCGCCGACGAACCCAAGCGTCACGAGGGCGCGTCGTTCCCTCACGGGGTGTTGGTGTGGGACCGTGACCGGCTGGACGAGGCACAGCGTCTGCTGCGTGACGTCAAGGGCGTCACCGTGCTCATCTATGACCAGCAGTGCGCGGCCGAGGCTCGGCGCAAGCGCAAGCGTGGCACGCTTCCTGCGCGTCGCACACGCGTCGTCATCAACGAGGCGGTGTGCGAGGGCTGCGGCGACTGCGGTGTGAAGAGCAACTGCCTGTCCGTGCAGCCCGTCGAGACCGAGTTGGGTCGCAAGACGCGCATCGATCAGAGCACCTGCAACACCGACTACAGCTGCATCGACGGCAACTGCCCATCCTTCGTCACGGTCGAGCTGCCGGATACCGCCAATGCTGTTGCACCGCTGCCGGTTCCACCCAAAGTCGGCGATCCGGCGCCTACCGCGATCGCCGGCGTCCACAACGTCTTCCTCGCGGGAATCGGTGGCACCGGAATCGTGACGGTCAACCAGATTCTCGGCATGGCCGCGCTGCGCTCGGGGCTGCACGTCGACGGGCTCGATCAAACCGGGCTCAGCCAGAAGGCCGGCCCCGTCACCTCCCACCTCCGGCTGAGGACCCAGCCCTCCGCGTCGTCAAACCGGATCAGCCCTGCATCCGCCGACTGCATCCTCGCCTTCGACCTGCTCACCGCCGTCGACGCGAAGAACGTCGCGCACGGCGACCCGCTTCGCACGATCGCGGTCGCATCGACGAGCAGGACGCCGACGGGTGAGATGGTGTACGACCCCACGATCGAATACCCCGCCGACGAGACGCTGCTGTCGCGGCTGGACGTTCGAACCCGCTCCCTGGTCACCTTCGACGCGCTCGCCGCTGCGGATCGGCTGTTCGGGAACACCGCCGCCGCGAACCTACTCGTCGTAGGCGCGGCCTACCAGGCCGGCGGAATCCCCACGAGCGCGAGCGCGATCGAGGAGGCCATCGAGATCAACGGCGTCGCAGTCGACATGAACAAGGCGGCGTTTCGCTGGGGTCGGGTCGCCGTCGCCAACCCCGGCGCGTTCGAATCAGCCACTACCGCAGCAATTGTCGGCCGACCGCGAGCCACGGACGTCGTCGACCGCCTCTTGCAGAACTGCCCGGTGACCGGCTCGCCGCGTGAAGTGCTGGAGCGTCGTGCTGCGGACCTCATCGATTACCAGGGGCGCAAGACCGCGGTCCGCCTGATCGACCTGGTCCAGCAGGTGTGGACGCGGGAGCGCGAGCTGTCGGAGCGCACCGAGCTTTCCGAGGCGGTGGCCAAGAACTACTTCAAGCTCATCGCCTACAAGGACGAGTACGAGGTCGCACGCATGCTGACCGACTCGACGTTCCTCGCCGCAGTCGACGACCAGGTGCCTGGCGGTCGCAAGGTCACCTACAAGCTGCACCCACCCGTGCTCAAGGCGCTGGGTCGCAAGAACAAGATCAGCATGGGTCCGCGGACGCACGTCGCTCTCCGGCTGTTGGCGAAGGGGAGGTTCCTGCGCGGGACCGTCGTCGACCCCTTCGGCCAGACTCGGATGCGGCGGCTGGAGCGTCGACTCGTCGCGCACTACGAGGCGATGATCAGCGATCTACTGCCGGCCCTGACCGCAGAAGGCTACGACCGGGCGGTCACGCTGGCGTCGGCGCCCGAACTCGTTCGCGGCTACGAGGAAGTGAAGCTGCGCAACGTGGCGGTCTACACCGAGCGGCTGGCCGAACTGGGCGCGGCGTTCACACCGGTGAGCTGAGCTACGGACCGTAGTCCCGAGAGTCTGCGTCCGTATCGCGGGGCCTGCGCTGGCGGCTGCGCGGCTCGGGTGGCGGCTCGCCGTCGTCGGCGCGATACCGAACCCGGGACACCGGATGGTGAGTTCCGGTTCCGCTGGACCCGTTCCTTCCCGTCGGCGGACCCGCTGGACGTCCCTCGAACGGGTCGAACTCGGGTGCGCGACGGCGTCGCTCGGGCCGTTCAGTCCGCTCGCCGCGCAGGGGACGGTCAGGCCGTTCTGATCGGGCAGCTCGTTCGGACCGCTCTGGCCGTTCGTACGGGCTTCGACGCTCGCCGGGCGGCGTACTGCGCCGTGACTCCTGTGGCGGGTTGGCGCGGCTGCGTCTGCGCGGCTCGATCAGATCTTCGGGCGGACGCGCGGATCGCGGACGCTTGGGCCGGCGTTCGGGGCTCTCGATCGGGTCGACGGGCTCGACGAGTTCGGTGTCGGGAGGACGGTTGTGGCGCGAACGCGACGCGCTCGCCGTCTTGGCTGGTTTGGCCGAACGGCGGCGCGGCTCCGCCACCTCGGCAGCGGCCGCGCGCTCGGCTCGGGCTGTGGCGGTCCTGCGGCTACGTCGTGGGCTCTCCGTCGCCGACATCGTCGTCGTCATGGCCGCAGCGACCTTGCCGTCGACCCCGGCACTGGCATCGTGTTTTGCAGCGCGCCGCGAGACGGTACCGATGTACCACCGGGCCCCGCCGATCAGAACGACGGCGGCCGAGGTGAAGAACATCAGCGGGAATCGCTCGATCAGTGGATAGCCGCAGTTGATGATCAGATCCTTGACGCCCTTGACCTCACCGCCCGTGAGGACGAAGTAGGCAGAGGGGACCGTGAGGAACAGGACGAGCGGCGGCTGAATGACCGCGGTGAACACGCCGGACTGCCGCACTGCGAGAACGGCGGCGACGCACCCGGCGACATAGCAGAAGGCAAAGGCCGCAGTCAGCGACTTCCCACCCGATCCAGCGTCGAAGGCAAACCCGACCGCGGCAGCCGTCATCGCCAGCACTACAGCGCCCCACCAGGGAATTCCGGGCACATTGGGCAGCGCTGAGCGGTGATCGGCCGGTATTGGCGACCGCGCACGCGGTTCTGACACACGTAGACCGTACCGGCTATGACCCAGCGAGTGCTGTCAGCGCGCTCGGGCGTGCCCGTGAGCACTGCATAGACCGCATAGACTCCACTACCCGTGAGCCTCAATCTAGGAATCGTCGGGCTGCCGAACGTGGGTAAGTCGACGCTGTTCAACGCGTTGACGCAGAACGACGTGCTGGCAGCCAACTACCCGTTCGCGACCATCGAGCCGAACGAGGGGGTGGTGGCACTGCCAGATCCTCGTCTTGCGAAGCTCGCGGAAATGTTCTCCTCGGCGAAGATCGTGCCGGCGCCGGTGACGTTCGTCGACATTGCGGGAATCGTGAAGGGGGCATCCGAAGGTGCGGGCCTTGGCAACAAGTTCCTCGCCAACATTCGCGAATGCGACGCGATCTGTCAGGTCGTCCGCGTGTTCGCCGACGACGACGTCGTGCACGTCGACGGCAAGGTGGACCCCAAGTCCGACATCGAGGTCATCGAAACCGAGTTGATCCTCGCCGACCTTCAAACCCTCGAGAAGGCCATCCCGCGGCTCGAGAAGGAAGCGCGCAACAACAAGGAGCGCAAGCCCGTCCACGAAGCCGCCGCCGCCGCCGAGGCGCTTCTGAACGAGGGGACGACGCTGTTCGCCGCGGGCGTCGACGTGGCGCCCCTTCGTGAGCTCAACCTCATGACCACAAAGCCGTTCCTCTACGCGTTCAACGCCGACGAGTCGGTGCTCACCGACGATGCTCGCAAGGAAGAGTTGCGAGCGATGGTGGCGCCCGCCGACGCGGTGTTCCTCGACGCGAAGATCGAGGCGGAATTGGCCGAGCTCGACGACGAGTCCGCCATGGAGTTGCTGGAGTCGATCGGGCAGACCGAACGTGGTCTGGATGCCTTGGCGCGCGCGGGTTTTCACACCTTGAAACTGCAGACCTATCTGACGGCTGGGCCGAAGGAGGCGCGGGCGTGGACCATCCACCAGGGCGACACCGCACCCAAGGCTGCGGGCGTCATCCACACCGACTTCGAGAAGGGCTTCATCAAGGCCGAGATCGTCTCGTTCGACGATTTGATGGCGGCGGGGTCGATGGCGGCCGCGAAGGCTGCGGGGAAGGTCCGGATGGAGGGCAAGGACTACGTGATGGCCGACGGCGACGTGGTGGAGTTCCGGTTCAACGTCTGATCGGCAGCTGAACCGCTGGGCGGGTCTCGCAACCTCGGCTTGGACCACGGACGACTTGCGTTAGATCGGAACTTTGCGATTTGAAGCCGCGAAGTCCGGCAGGATAGCTATGGGTCTATGCGCCCGCCAAGCTACTCGAGCTGGTCGCCGAACACATCCGCGACGCGGTGCCGATGGCCAGAAGCGGGCACGTTGACGAAGCGCGTGTGAATCATCCTGGGTTTCAACGGTTTTCCTGCATCGCCAACACCCGGGGTAAGTCCCTTGGGGTGGTGGGGTTTCAGAAGGGGCCGGCCCGGGCTGAGGTCCGGGGTGTGTCGTTGACGGTGTTGGGGTGGGCCATCGCGTAGTGGTCAGTGAGTTACCGACCAAAGTGACTCACGAAAAGCACACACGACGCGATGACCCAGGATCATTCTGCCTTGCTTGCTCAGCTCGATGCGTTGAAGTCCGCCGATGCCGGGGCGGTGTTCGCCGAGTTGATCCGCGCTGGATTGCAGGCGCTGATCGAGGCCGAGGCCACCGAGACGATCGGCGCCGGCCGCTACGAACGCACCGGCGGGCGCGGTACGCACCGCAACGGGCACCGACCGAAAACGGTGTCGACCACCGCCGGTGACATCGAAGTGCAGATCCCCACGTTGCGCGTGGGCTCGTTTTTTCCCTCGCTGCTGGAGCGGCGCCGGCGCATCGACCGTGCGCTGCACGCGGTGATCATGGAGGCCTATGTGCACGGGGTATCCACCCGCAGCGTCGATGACCTGGTGGCCGCGATGGGTGTCGACAGTGGCGTCTCCAAGTCCGAGGTCTCCCGCATCTGCGCTGGCCTGGACAAGGAGATCGACGCCTTCCGCACCCGCAGCTTGACCCACACCCAGTTTCCGTACGTGTTCTGCGATGCCACCTTCTGCAAGGTCCGAGTCGGTGCTCACGTGGTCTCTGCGGCCATCGTGGTCGCCACCGGGGTGTCGATCGACGGCACCCGCGAAGTGCTGGGCACTGCGGTCGGTGACAGCGAGTCCTTCGAGTTCTGGCGCGAGTTCCTGGCCTCGCTGCGCGGCCGTGGTCTCTCCGGGGTGCATCTGGTGATCTCTGATGCTCACGTCGGACTGAAATCTGCTGTGGGACAACAGTTCACCGGCTCTTCGTGGCAGCGGTGCCGGGTGCACTTCATGCGCAATCTGCATACCGCGGTGTCGGCCAAACACGCCCCGGCGGTGACCGCGGCGGTCAAGACGATCTTCGCTCACACCGATCCCGAGGAGGTCGCGACGCAGTGGGACCGCGTCGCTGACACCCTGGCGGCATCCTTTCCGAAGGTGGCCGCGATGATGGGCGAGGCAAAGACCAACGTGCTGGCGTTCACCGCGTTCCCCAAAGCGCACTGGCAGAAGATTTGGTCGAACAACCCCATCGAGCGGCTCAACAAGGAGATCAAGCGTCGCGCTGATGTCGTGGAGATCTTCCCCAACCCGGCCGCGTTCCTGCGGTTGGCCACCGCCGTGGTCATCGAGGCCCACGACGAATGGCAGGTCACCCGCCGTTACCTCTCCGATGTCTCCATGGCCGAACTCCGGGCCGTCATCGCTAAGAAACACGCCGCGGAAGCGCTTGCCAAACAACACCAAATCGCCTAGCGTTCAACATGACTCGCTGATCACAGCGCGTGAACCACGCCAGATCCGAAGTCCACCAATCCGCGGGACGCTATCTGGGAGGCCCGCAGATCGACGAACGCGACATCGCCCAACGACACCAACCCAGCGGCGAAGTTCATCGCCTGCAACGTGCCAGGTAGCCGCACCTGACGTTTCGACCACTCCCGGTAGAAGCTCGAGAACATGACCTTGTTGAACCTCGGATCGGCGTAGCTGCCGACATCAACGCCGCGACCGTGTCATCCAGCCACGTCTTCGCTTCCGCCTTGGTACGGAAACTCTTCGACCGCTCGCGGGTGTCATCGTTGACATACTCTGCCAGCCACCCCAGTCCACGACCATGGCGCGCAGTCGGACCGCCCATTACTTCTCTGAATCATCCAGGAATCCGCCTCTCGTGCCCCTGGCCGCGGAGCTCCGGGGGCCCGTGAAAGGCGGGTACTGAATACGTCGCTGCCTGCTGATACCTTGTGTCATGCTTGGCTCTGTGGCGACGTCCTCAATGCTGGACCGTGAGGTCTACGTGTTCGCTGAAGTCGACCGACTGATTGGCTTAACCCCCGGCACGGCGAAGCGCTGGATAAACGGCTACGAGCGCGCTGGCGTCTACTATGAGCCCGTTCTGCGCGTGGTCCCTCGCGAAGACGACGCTTGGGTCACGTGGGGTGAGTTCGTCGAGGCGCGGATGCTGGCTGAATACCGCGACATCAAGAAGATTCGTATGGCTCGGTTGCGCGAGACCGTCGACGCGCTTCGCCAGAACTTCGGGCTTCAGTACCCGCTCGCTCACCTTAGGCCGTTCCTCTCGGTGTACGACCGCGAGGTCACCCTAGAAGGCGACGTTGTCGGTATGCCCGAGCACTCCGTCGCGGTTCGAACCGGCCAATTGCTTATCGGCGACGCTAAGTGGATCGCAGAGCGATCAGCGCTCGATTTCGATGAGCAGGGTGATCAGATCATCGCGGAACTTCCTGCTGATAAAGACTTTTCGGACATTGTGATCAATCCGGGCCGATTCAGTGGACAGCCGACCTTCGCCGGCACCCGGATCTCGCCGGTCACCATCGCAGGGATGGTGGAGGCCGGCGAGCGGCCCGAGGATGTGGCCGCTGACTATGGGCTGAGCCTGCAACAGGTCGATGACGCGAAGGTCTACACCGAGCGGTACCGGCTGGCCGCCTGACGGCCGGATCACACCCACATGGTCCAAGTCGAAGACGTCGTCTACGTCGTCGATGAGAACCTGCTCAGCCTCGGCAATGGGATGGTCGCCGTACGTCGCGACACTGCGCGATTCAGTCGTCCACCGATCGAGGAACTACTGCCCCGTGGGATCGATGACGTCGACTGGATTCCGATCGTCGGAGACCGCGGCTGGGTCATGATCACCAACGATCGACACCTGCGGACGCGGCCAACGGAGGCGACCCTGGCAATCGCCCACAAGCTGAAAGTGGTTCACCTGCACGGCAAGATCGGCAATAGCCCGGCGTGGGACCAGCTCATTCGGGTGGCCACGAGGTGGACAGACATAGCCGCTCGGCAAGCCAAGGACGGCCCCTGGTGGCTTTCGCTTCGCACCGGACCGCCCAAGCTCATGCAGTTCGCCCCCGGGGCCGTAGAGCCCCGTCGCTGATGCCACGCCACGCACGGACCGTGGGGTGTTTCTGTCGTGGTCCGCAGTCAGATCGGGCGAGCGCCCCTTCCCCCCGCTTCGATTATCTTCGCGTTGTCACGAAATGTTGATCAGTTGTGTGCGGCGATCGCCGCGCGCAACAACCGCGTGACATCCCTCGTCCAATCTCCGCATAACTGCTGCTTCTGGCAGCGAATATTTCGTGTCGTTCGGCGGTCCCGATGCGCCATTCTTGAAATGATGAGGACCGGCATCAACACCGACCCGCGCATAATCGACCTGTGCAAGCGGCAGGGCCGCTAAGGTGCGGCCGCATACGACGACTTCCTGCGACAGCATCCAGAGTTCGACGGATACCTCGACAGCGACGGGAGGGGTCGTCGACAATGCGTAGTTCCGCCGCTACACCCAAGATCAGGTCGAACGCCACGAACGTGAACGCCGCGCCCTGGCGGAACGAGATGGCGTGGGTGTGCGAGAACCACTTCGGCATCGAACCGAATGTGGGAGTGGCACATAGCATCGAGACCTTCGCCTGGGATGACGACGGGAACCTGCTCATCAAGACCTACTATCCGATGCCGGAAACCGTTGGTGGCGAGGCTGACCCATATGCCTATCCGTTGGAGAGGCAGAAGTAGTCGCGACCCGGCAGCGGCCCCGTCTGGGTGGTGCGTCAGCCATCATGGCCGAGCCGATGAAGCGGGTGTAAGCCAAACGGACGCCGTGGGGTCACTTCATGGGGACGTGGCGGGTCAGGAAGTCGACTTGGTCGGTGACGATCTCCTCGAAGTGCGGGTCCAGGTACGGCTCGAAGTGCGTGATGTCATAAGAGCGGACTTCGCCGTGGGGGATGCGGGCCACGACCTTCTGGGCGGTGGCGTAGGGGGTGACGTCGTCCTTGCGGGCGAGTTGGACCAGTGTCGGCGCGGTGATCTTGGCGGCGTTGCGGCCCGGTGAGTAGAACGGCATGCGTAGGGCGATGCGGGCTGCGACGTCGTTGGCGAGCAGTAGTTCGTCGCGCTTGTCCCCGGCCATTCTCATGACGAGGTCATACGCACCGGGGGACGTCATCATCGCGACCTCGCCTGGCGTGCCGATGGTCTTCACGCGATGCGGTTGCCGTCCAAGCGACGCACCGACCTGATCGCGCAGCGCGGCCACCGCCAAGCGCGAGACCAGTTTTGGCGACTGTGAGAATGCGGATGCCGGTCCGGTGACGTGGGGTACCTGGACGATGGCGGCGACCAGTTCACGGTCGTGTGCGGCCAGGTCCAGTACATGCCCACCGGCGAACGAGGAACCCCACGCCACCACGCGGCTGGTGTCGATGCCTTCGAGAGTGCGGGCGTAGGCGATGGCGGCCCGCCAGTCGGCGTGTTGTTTGGCGATGTCAAGGATGCGGCGGGGTTCGCCTCCGCTGGCGCCCCAGTATCGGTAGTCGAACACCAACGCGGCGTACCCAGCTCGAGCGAACCGTCCCGCGTAGGCGTCCAGGCGCAGTTCGCGGAACGCGCCGAAACCGTGGGCCAGAACGACGATGGGCGGATTCTGGACGCCATCAGGGCGATACAGCCAGGCGGCACATGGTGTGGCGTCGGACGAGAAGGTCACGTTGTGTCGGACGTAGCTACCTTGCTGAGTCACGAAAAACTCCTTGGGCAGATATGTTGAATGCCATTCAACTAAAGTTAACAGTGCCTTGAACGGCATTCAACATGGTGTGATCTAGCCGACCGATGGGAGGGCCTCATGGCGCGGAACAAGCGTCAGCAGGCCGCCGATGAGAAGCGTGCGGAAATCGTCGCGGCGGCGCGGCGACTGTTCATCGACGATGGCTACGAGTCCACTTCGATGAGCCGGCTGGCCAAGGAAGCCGGGGTGGCACCCAACACCATCTATTGGTATTTCGGGGATAAGGACGACGTGCTGATTGCAGTGTTGACCGCCGTCCTGGCCGACGTGTGGCCGCAGTATCAAGATGTCGCCGGCGAGCCGATTGCGGCTCGGCTGCTCTGGGTGTTGCGTCAACTCACGGAGATGAGCCGCCTGGTGACCACCGTCCATGCCAGGGTCGAGCACTCACCTGCACTCGCCGAATGGCATCGCAATTTTCATCTGATCACCGGCAGTGTGTTCCGCTACGAATTGGAGAGCGCCGGAGTTTCCACCCCGACCGTGGACGCCGAGGTGACGATAGGCATCTTCACCATCGAAGGGCTCCTCATGCACGATCACGGCGAAGCAGAGCAGCGAAGGATCTGCGATGTCTTGGCTTCGCGGTGGACTCTGACCGCATCCGCGTAGCCTCGAGGCTCAGCGCAGTCATCAACCGTGGTGCGCCGTCGCGGCCGTCATAGAGAAGGTCATCGATCAGGCCCTTGAAAAGACAGCGGCCTCCGACCGCGATTGAGCGGCGAGCTGTCGGCTCGCGAGCTTGTGAGGCGCCCTAGGGCTCGGAATCACGTTGCCTGCGTTCGAGTTTGCGTTGGACGGCTTCGCGAAGCGTCTCGTCGGCGTACTTGCGCCATCTCTTGCGTCGCCGAGTATGGAGCCGGTCTTCTGCCATGTCGTCGACATCGGGTCGGTGGATGCCGGTAGATCCTTGGAATGCTTGGCGATCGCGGTGCCGGTTGCCTCTGTTGACCCGACGTTTGTGGCGCGGGATGATCTTTCGCGGCGCTTTGTCGCTCTGGCCGTGCGAATTGCGACGGTCCTTGTCGTCGCTCAATTGCTTCTTTTCTTGCGGTGAGCGCCGCGCCGAATCCGGCTTCGTGCCAAGGGGTTTGGGCATGAGGACGACTTCGTCGGGTGCGCGGTTCTCGCCCTGATCCATGTGCCTCAGTATGAACGGTCACCAGTGCGCAGGCTACGCAATTTCGGCGGCTTGGCCATGCTGCCGCTGCGTCCCCGATGGTTCGGCACAGCGTCGTGAAAGCGCTGGCCGCGCAAGTCGGGCCGCGGTCGACGTGAACGATGACCCGCCCCAGCCTCGTCATCTGATGGCGGCGAACGCGAGATCAGCCGTCGGCTATACAGGTCGAACACGGTGGCCAGATAGAGCTTGGCGGACTCGGTGGGGAGTGTCAGCAGCCCTGGTCTCGATGTCCGAAGTGGTTCGGCTGTGTGGGCTGGTCGTCGTCGTCGAATCGTTGCCTCCGTGCGCAAATCTGCGCGGTTCCCTCTTCGCGACTGGCGATTCACCGGCAACGAGCCGCGGTGTCATGGATCGCAGAGTCCGCTTGATCAGCTCGGAGGGCGAGGCTAAATCCGAAGGCGGAGAACCACCCACTTCCGCCAGCCTTGGCAGCTTGTCGTATGCCTGAGTCGTTCCGCTCCTGTCGCTGAACAATCTCATCGTCCGCACCGACGGCGCGGTGTCCGTCGGTGCCTGCGTATTCGGCGCCGTGTGATCCGTCGAATTCAACAGCTCCATGTCAGTCGGCAGGTTGCTCGGTGGCGCCATGTCCGTAGATATCAGTTGCGCGAGTTTGTCGTTACCAGCGGCTTTGTCGGCCGGTGCGGCGAGAGCCATTAGTGGGGACTCGTGCACCGGGCCGGAGATAGCAAAGAGTGCTGCAGCGTTGGCGGCGCCCTCGCGGATTGCACCGGCGAGATCGCTGATCACCTTCGCAGGGTCCAGCGGCGGCACGAGCCGCGCCGGGGTGGGCTGCCACGGCGGGATGGTCCGGTCATAGCCCAGTTCGACCAGCACCCGGAAGAACGGCTCGACGACGTCGATCAACGGCTCAGGCACGCCCAGCGTGCGCAGCGGTCCGAACAACGGCAAGTCCTGCGTCTCGAAGAAGTAGTAGCTGCTGTCCCCGTACGTTCCCTGATAGGCCGGCGACGTCGTCGGATCGGGCGGCAGGCTGACATCGGAAAAGAACGGGTGAACGTAGACGATGCCCAGGAGCGCATTCAGGGTGGCGAATGGGTTGAGCGGATAGAGCGGGAAATCGGCGATGCCGTCGTACTGCCGAATGATGACGTCGGTGTGAAACTGGGTGTTAGTCGGCTCGGGGCCGTCGAACGTCCACCCGATTGGGACATGGAGGCCCGGAAACCGGGCGTGAAGACCGCCGTTGGGCACGTTCGGATCACCGGTCAACACGAAGTTGATATCGGGAGCAGCGGTTCCCTCTGGATACTGCTCGGCGAGCTTGCGTTTCATGACGTTCGCGACGTTCGCGCCTTGGTCATCGCCGAAGATCACTAGATGATCGTTGCCGGCCGCAGCCATCGCCGCCTCCAGATCGGCGACTCCCGCTTGGACCGATTGGTCGTACGTGAGGTCGAACAGCCCGGACAGCTTCCACAACGGATAATCTGGCCAACAATCTCCACCAGGTTGGGTGCAGCCCGGCTCCCCGAAACCCAGAAGTCCCAAGAACCGAAAGGCTCCGGTGAGAGGCCAAACCTCTGAGGGAGTGGTCACCGCGACGTAGGCGATGTCCTGACCGGGATGGGTCGGCGCGATGAACTGGTTCTTGATGTCCTCGACGTGGGCGTCATTCCACGTTGGGCAGCTAATCCCGCATACGAGTAGCGCCGTTGAGTCGGCCGACAGTTTCACGGCCGCCGACTGCGTGGAAACCGGCGCCGCCGCAACCGTCACCACCAGAGCGGCGACCCCGATCGACACCGTCACACGCGTGGCATGTCGCCGGACTGTCACTACTCCTAACGCGACGGCCAGTGCGCCAATGCGACCGATGTGCCTCGCGGCGCTCCAGTTGGATGTCGGGACGTGTCCACTGCGATCGGACATTTTGGGAATCCCTCTCTCGCATGGCTGCGTTGGTTGCGCGGTCTGACAACGGCGCTGGCACCGGGCCGCGTACCTACCGTCGAGGGGTAATACTGCGGCCGACCGGTTCGGCGCGCGTTAAGTAAGTGCGCACTGCAATTTTGTTTGCGACGGCGCGTTCTCACTGAATTGCGCCGAGTGTCGGTGGTGTTCGGCGATGGGCCCATCGCATATTCGCCAGCGTGTGCGAGCGGATCGATGGCGTCTCAGGTCAGAACTCGCCCATGGTCAAGCCTCGTCAGTTGTTGTCGCGACGTTCCTCACGCTCTGCATGCCAGAGCGCCAACATCGCTGCAGCCAACCCAGTCACGGCCCTGAATCGATCGCGAACGCGGGATCACCGCTCCTCATGAGTGCTGCGAGTTCCTCACGGGTGGTCGCACCGGTCTTGGCCATCGCCCGGTAGATGTGACTTTCCACGGTGCGCCTCGACAGCGTCAGGCGTTGGGCTATCTCGGGATTGGACAGGCCCCGACCGATCAGTGCGGCGATCTCGCGTTCGCGCCTGCTCAGCGGCAACGGCACGGCGGCCTCACGAAGCGCTAGGGTACTGGCGCCGCCACACTGCGCGGCGAGGGCTTCGGCTCGCGTGGAGCAATTCAACGCTGATCCGCGGCGCTCCTGCTTGCGATAGGCGAGCGCTGCGTATGCGGCAGCGTCGACACCCGCGACACGGTCGCCCATCTCCTCAAAATCTTTTGATACAGCTGCTAATTCAGCTGCATCGCTGCTGGCCAGCGCGGTGGCGAAACGTCTGGCTGCACCCACGCGAGGGCCCTCGACGATTGCCTCGAGGTCACGCAGACGAGGCGCGGATGTCGGGTCACCGAACTGCGTTGCCGTCTGCAGGCATACGACCTCGGCTGCGAATTGGCCGTTGGCGCGGGCATTTACGGCTGCGGTCAATGCGCTGCTTATCGCATCGCTCGCCGCGCCTTGACTGGCCGCTAGCCACGCCTGAGCCAACTGGCGCTCGTAGTCTACGAATTGACAGCTCGGGTGGCGGTGCTGTCCAAGGTGTGCAAGCGCGAGATTGGCCTTGTCGACCACGCCACGCATGGCAAGTGCTGTTGCGTAGGAGATTTCATACCGGTAACCGAAGCCCTGAAAGTCGCCCCTTGCGAAAAGGGGATTGACGATCGCTTCCAGCAGCGAGCACGCCTCGTCAAGGTCACCGCTTAGGAGGGCTGCGCGACCCGCGAGCGCGGTGTTCAGCAACGGGACAATCCCCGGTATGTCGGCCGCCTGATCGCGCACCTTCGTGGCCACCCGCCGAGCCTCGCTGATCCGTCCTGCCTGCCAGAGTGCCCCGACGTGTCTGTCACCAATCTGCAAGAGCAGGTCCGGAGCATCGCGATACTGAGCGACGAGGGAGTAGCCCTTTTCCGCCGCGGCCACCGCCTCGGTGATGCGGCCGCTGTCTCCATATGCCGTGACAAGCACCGAACTGGACCATTGAGGCGCTGTTCCGGGTAGCTCGTCGAGAACGAATCTCTCCGCTGCTTTCACCGCCTTGTCGGGCCTAGCCAGACTCACCCAATAATGGGCGTACAGGCCGTGAACCCAACTACGGGTTCGCGCCGATGCGCTCCGCGACAGCTCGTCGATGAGCTTCTTCGCTTTCACGGGGTCGGCGAGCCCGACGAGCGTGTTTCCAGCCCGGGCGACGTTCAGAAGGATGTGATCGTCCTCAGTGAAACCGGTCGTGGGAGTGCGTGCGAGCATTTCGTCGCCCTGGCGTGGATCGATCCAGAAAAGCGCCAGCGCACGGGTGATGAACGCTGGCGCTCCAGCGCCCGAACGGATTGCGGCATCGGCCAGTCGATCGGCCATGGGCATGTCGGCGAACGAAAACGCGCCGTGGGCGGCCCTCGTGAGGAGTTCCGGGTCCGGTTCGAGATCGGAATCGATACTCAGCTCGGCGCGTCGCACCACGGTGCGGAGGTCGTCACCGTCGTCGGATCGGGCAAGTTCATCGGCGATTAGGCCGCGCAACCGCCGCAACCGTGTCTCGGCCGCGCGCTTGCGACGCACCTCGCCGTAGAGCGGGTGTGCCACTCGCACTTCCACACGGCCGTCGACGTGATCGAGTGTGATGAGACCCCGCATATCCGCCGCCTCGATCGCCGCCGGATCAACGATTCGCCTCAGCAACGAAAGGGCAATGGGTTCGCATACGGCCAGGACGTCGAGGACATCGCTTATCGACGCGGACAATGCCCCGATCCTGGACTCGATCACATCGACCAGGTCCGGCGGCACGACCGGATCGCCAGACCAGCGCCAAAAGCCGTCCTGTTGCACCAGTCTTTTCTTGGCGACCTCAATGTCGACGATGTTGCGCAAGTACAGCGCGTTGCCGCGCGTCAGTCGCCAGAGGTGCTCGGCTGCTGCCGATTCCAGCGGGCCGCCCAACGTCGCCGACACCAGCGACGCGGCTTCCTTGGCTGACAGCGGTTGGAGGTCGAGCCGGTAAAACGACTGCTCCTTCCAAAGCTCCTGAGTGGCAGTGGGAATCGGCTCACCGGTGCGCTGGGTGAGCACCACCTTCGCGGCCCGCCGCTCAATAATCTGGTGCACGACGAATGTCGATAAATCGTCAAGCAAGACCACGTCGTCGACACCGATGACAACCGTCTTACCCGGAGCCGCAGCACTCAGCGCTCGAATCGCGCTACTGACCAACTCAAGGCTGTCGCTAGACCTTCCGGCCCAGGCCACGAGTGCTCCCAACGGCAGAGACCGTGCCGAGGATGTTCCCGCTACCCAACGCACTTCGCATCCCCGCGATGCCGCGGCGTCGAGGGCTTCGCGGGCGATCCGACTCTTGCCGACACCGGCGGCCCCACGAATCAAGATGCCAGCCGAGTCTGGGTCCGACAATGCAGTTGCGATGAGGCGCATTTCCTCGGAACGGCCGACCAACGGCCACGTCAGCCACATTCGGATAGCGTAAGAGATGCAGTCGCAGCGCAGGGCATTTGTCAGACGACTAGCGCCGAATCCGTGCCGGAGTAGCGGCGGGGATCAGCGACTGCTTCGGAATCAGTGAATGGCCATACTGAGCCGCATGGATCACCTCTCGTTCCTATTCTTGGCGGCCATGAATTTCGCCTCTGCGATCCGAAGAATGCCGTCCAGCGCTGATTCATCGACGCCGATGTATTCGCTGATCACCTCGGGCGCCACACCGACATCCCTAAGCCGTAGCGCCAATGAGTACGTGAGCGGCAAGCTCCGCAAAGCTTGTTCACGGTCGCTATCTTGGTCAGCCACGGGCCAAGTGTGCGCGCGACGCGCTGCCCTGGGCTCAGTGCGCACCTACTTAACTCTCCGCGTCAACCCGCAGACGCACGTGCTGCTGGGCTTGCCGGCCGCGTCGGGTGCTTTGATCGTTCCGACGATGGCGTCGCGTCGACCGAGTACATCGCCACCTGGTGCTCGCTGGGCAACTCACTCGGCGGGATCTGTGACGCGTGGCCGACGGCCAGCGGGGAAGGGGCGGCTCTCGTAGGCCCTACGCCTACATCCGACTGGAAGGTGGACATGTCCAGCCCTCTGTTCACACCTGCATCACCAGCGGTGTCAGTGACCAAGCAATGAATCGTCCGATTGCCGACGCTGACCCATTCAATGCTCCTGTTGTCCAAAACCGTTGGAACCATTGCGTTTTGTGGCATGGTTGCGTGCGCCAGCTCAATGTGTAATTCGCGATGTGTGGGCCGATTGGGAGCGGGAACCGTCAGCGTTGCGTCGTTCGTCCAAATCATCGACGGAACGTCGCACTACCGGGCCTGACGTGCCTGGTTCGGCGCGAACGGGAAATCGTCTCCGACGCAACCAACTCTCGTATGCCTGCGGTGAGTGACGGCGAGGTGCGTGGTGCCCTTTTGCCGGCTATAGGGACCGATTCCGTTTTGACTGCTATCGGAGCATGCTCATTCTGTGAGTGGTGCGGGGGGCGGGTCGATCGGGTCGTCGTCGTCGGCGCTGGCATTGCCGGGCTGGCCGCGGCGTCGCGGCTCCGCGAGGCAGGCATCGACTACGTGGTGCTGGAGGCGCGCGACGGCATCGGTGGTCGACTGCACACCATCGACCTCGCAGGCGTACCGGTTGACCTCGGTGGGTCCTGGATTCACCACCCGATCGGCAGTCCGCTAACAGCCTTCTGGGACGAACACGCGATCGCCCGCGATCCCGGCGAACCACTCCCAGCGCTGTCGGTCTACGACCGGGCAGAGGGAAGGCTCCTCGATGCTGGCGAGGTCGATACGTCGTTCCACCAGGTCGTCGAGGCGTTCGGGGAGGTCGCCGAAACCCTGCTCGAAAGGCTCGGCCCAGCTTCCTCGGCACGCGACGGGATCGAAGGGTTCATCGCCGAGCGCGGATACGTCGGCACCGATGCACGACGGGCGCGTCAGGCGCTCATCTTCGACGTCGAGGCCGACGCGGGACACCTCGCCGATACCCAAACGCTGCGTTGGTTCAACGACGACGCTGGATTCGGAGGCGAGTCACTCGGTGACTTGCCAAGGGGCGGTTACCGATCGGTGATCGACGCGCTGGCGTCCGGCATCGACGTCGCGTTGACCACCGAGGTCGTATCGGTGGTGGTCGAAGCCGACGGAGTCCGCGTGGCTTGCGCCGACGGTTCCGTCGAGACGGGTCACATGCGATCGTCACCGTGCCGCTGGGCGTACTGAAGCGGGGGAGCCCGCGATTCGATCCGCCGCTACCGGAGCCAACGTAAGCTGCCATCGCCGCGCTGAGCTTCGGCCGCTACGAGAAGATCGCGCTCCGGTTCGAAACACCGTTCTGGCACGAGCACGGCATTTCGCACCTGATGGTTTATTCGCCCGACGAGAACGAGCCGGTCTTGTGGGTGATGGACCTGGAGACCTTCGGTGCCGGTCCGGTGCTGTGTGCGCACCTGGTTCACAGTGTGGCAGTCGACGTTGCGGACCGGCCGCCCGCGTACGCCGCGAGGTGGTTCGCCGATGTGCTGGCTGAGGTGGTCGGGCATCCGGTGCCCGAACCCGTTGCGGCAGCGGTGACTTCGTGGGCGCATGACTTGTTCGCCGGTGGCGTCTACACCAGTTGCGGGCTGGGAGCGGAACCAGAGATGCTCGACGCGTTGGGTCAGCCCTTCCACGGGAGGATGGTGCTAGCCGGAGAGCACACGCACTGCGAGCGCAACGGGTATGCCGACGGCGCGTACGCCACTAGCATCCGTGCAGCGAATTGGGTTGGCGCGTAACGCGTTCTATCGTCGTCGCCGAACCGGCGTGGGATGGGCGAAGTCGTTGACCATTGTCGCAACGAGCGCGAGCGGCATGCATGCCGCGTCGAACACCCTGCTGATGCGCCGCCGCCTCCTGCGGTACTTCGCGATCACGACGCCGCCGAAGCACAGCGCCGCGAGCACCACCACGATCCACAGCGTGGCCGCCGCCGCGTAGATCACTTCGACTACCGCCATGACGATGAGCGTGCAGTGCTCCAGTCGCGTGAAGGTCACGGGGAGGGCACACGTCGGCGGCTAATGGTGTGGCCATATACCCGCAATCGGGTGAGCGGATCCGGTCGGCACAACGTTCTTCCATCAGGTGAAGCGCAGCCGACCTGTTGGGATTCATCGTGCGTCGCGTGCTGGGCAGCGACAAAAGGTCTTAGTCGGCCCGCCGACCTCGGGGATGAACGTCGACGAGCCGATATAGCTGAGTGTGTCGACAGGCGGCGAGCGTTACACGCGATGATTTCGCAACGAAAAGGCAAGCGCCCGACCGTCAATGAAAAATGGTTCGGTTCGCCGACCTCGGGGGAATATCGACGAACCGAACCACTCTGTAGAACCGCCGAAATGAGCGAGAAATTCTGAATGTGACATATGGCTCAATGGTGTAACGCCTGCGGGGCGAACGACAACTAAGGAGATCGGTTCGTTACGGGACGACGGAGATCTCGTCGCTCAGGTCGTACCCGGGTGCGAGTGGGAGCCTGTCGCCGCTCCAGAACTTGCCGGGGTCGAACCAGTTCGAATCCTTTTCCGTCGCAAGCAGACCCATGTCCTCGTACGTGACGGCGACGATCTCCGCGCAGTACGCGGTCTCCAATCCGACGGAACGCTTCCTGGCCTTCTTTCGTTGGCTCAATTCGCGTACCTTGTCGTCGACGACGGGGATCCCGCGGGTGAAGTCGTTGGGCGTTGGTACGCGTCCGCGGAACCAGCGTGTCAAGACGCCTGCGGTGGTGGGGAACGGCGTTCCGTCCAGTCGTGCGATCGTGCGCAACATCTTGTCCTCCTGTTCGCGCGTGGCGAAGGGGGTCAGTTGGCGCAGCCAGCACTTCTGTTCGTACAGGCCCATCCATTGCTCCACTGCTTGGCGCGCATCGTGCAATTGCACGCCACGATGATGGGTGCCCGTCCACATGTCGAGCAGCTTCTGGCCGAGTTCCGCATGCCATATCAGTGGCGGCATGTCGTCGATCGCGACCGTCATCCCAACGTGATTCACCGGAGCGTTGGTCAGGGTCCGGATCGCGCGATCGGGGCCAGAATCGCCGCGAAACAACCAGATGTCACCCGTACGTGTCTCGGCCAGCGCGCGCTCTAAGGGGACCGTGTTGGCATTCACCAGCGAAGCTTAGGCACACTTTGACGCATGCGAGGTATATGGAAGTTGGTCGGACTGGCTGGTGTCGCCGGAGTCGTGGCAGGAGGTGTGCTCGTCGCGCGGGACCAACGCAAGCGCGAGGCCTACACGCCGGACGACATCCGGGCCAAGCTGCACCAGCGGCTGGCCGAGGCCAACGAGGCGTCGGCGGACTAAAGGGCGACCGCATACAGGCGCTGGGCTCCGCTGAAGCCCTTGAGCTCCACGTCGCGGCCGTCGTCGAACGCGATCTGGTCCTCGGCTGTGACGCTGTCGCGGACGGGCTCGCTGACGAGGATCTGGCCACCATCTGCAGCTGCCGCGACCCTGGCGGCCATCGCGACGTTGCGACCGAATAGATCGTCACCGCGTCGCACTGACTTGCCTGCGTGAATGCCGATCCTTACCCGGATGCCGTCGGGCCGCTTGCCGAGCTCGCGCTGGATGTCCACGCTGCATCGCACCGCCTCCGAGGCCTGCGCGAAGGCGATCATGAACCCGTCGCCCTGGCTCTTGACCACGTGACCTCCGTGTCGCTTGACGTGGCGGCTGACCATGCGGTCGTGCCGGTCGATGAGCCTGACCCACGCGCGGTCACCGATGCGTTCGTTCAGAGCCGTCGACTCCTCGATGTCGGAGAAGACGATCGCGACGCGACCGTTCGGGGCGAGCCGGGCCAGGTCGGGACGTTCTACCTCGGCCCAGTCGGCGAGGTCTTCGATGTTCGACCTGACCGCTGCGCCGAACCCCTCCTTGCGCAGGATGTTCGCGGTCTGCCACATCGTCTTGACGGCCTGCTGACCTCCAGACAGCAGGGTGGCCCGCGTGTCGACCTTGCGCCGCAGTTCGGCCACTTCGCGCTTCCAACGCCGTATCTGCACACTCAGCACGGCGATGACTACCGCCTCGGCGACGGCGACGGCCATGAATGCATAAATCGCGATCGTCGGTCCCGTCACCGCTCAAGTATTGGATGCTGATCCCGTGATGCGCGCCGAGCCCCCCTATTACGAGAGTCGCTTCGTGCGGGCGAACCATCCGCACCGCCCGCAGGCGCTGTGGCTGAGGGAGACGTTGCTGCTGCCCACCGCCGGGGAATCGGTCGCCGACGTGTGGGTGATGGTGTTCGACCCAGAGGGTGCGGGGAACCGAGCGATCAAGGTCGCCCACCGCCTCGACGCGTCGGATTTTTCGTACGACGCGTGGACCGCGCGGATCGGTGAGGCCACGATCGACGACGTGGCGGTGATAGGCGCCCTAGAGGCTGACGGACACTCCGCGTCATGGGAGATGCGCATCGATCCTGGTGACGAGAAACCGGTAAAGCTGTTGACCGAGTGCGGTTATCGAGCCAAGTTCCCGACGGCCAAGACGACCGTTCGGCATCCGCTCGCGACGTTCGACGGCCATCTCACCCTCGACGAGGGCCGCCTCGACGTCGACTCCTGGATCGGCAGCGTCAACCACAACTGGGGTAAGCGCCACACGCCCGCGTATGCGTTCGGGCAGGTGTGTGGATTCGACGAATCGCCCGATGCGAGCCTCGAGATCGTCACCGCGCACGCGGCGGTGGGCCCGCTGACGTTGCCTGCGACGACGCTGTTCGTGCTGCGGCACGCCCGAGGCGAAGTCGCGGTTCGCTCGATTCTGGCCGCACGCCGCACCCATGGCACCTACGAGCCATTCACGTGGACGTTCGGAGGGCACAGCGGGAGAGCGACGATGGAGGGCGAGATCACCGCCGACCCCTCGGACGTCATCGGGCTCACCTATTACGACACCACGGGGCATGCCAAGTACTGCTACAATTCAGCGCTTGCTACGTGTCGAATAATGTTGCGGGACAGTGCCTTCGGCAACGTCGAGCTCGTCGCATCCCGGCGCGCGATGTTCGAGATCCTCTTGTCGGAGCCGCACCCCAGCGTGCCTGTGCTGACTACGTGAACGCCGCCGTCACCGTCGCCATGTCGAAGTAGTCCCGCCACACGGCGATCTTGCCGTCGCGCACCTCGAATACGCCCATCACGGGCAGGGCCACCTCGCCGCCGCCCTTCTTGCGCATCACGTCGGTCCGTTCGTTCATCACGACGTCACCGTCACCGACTTGGCGGTGTACCTGGAAGTCGATGCCGTCGAATGCGGACACGAAGCCTGCGATGAACTCCTTGATCGCATCCCGACCTTCGGCCGGGGGCATCGGAATGTTGTGGTAGACGGCATCTTCGGTGAACCACGTCGCGAGTTCATCTGGATCGGGGTCGGCCCAGCGCTTGCAGAAATCGGTGACCACTTGATCGGGGGAGCGCGTCATGGATAGATGCTCTGTGAATTCTCCAGAGTAGGCAAGGACCTAGAGTTGACCGCGACGAATCGTCAGGTGCGATGGCCAATGGAGAACGAGGTCGCCGCCCACCGGGGTGCTGTTCCACTGGGCGATGACCTCGTTCAGTCGCCGGTTGATCGACTCCCTCAGCGCCGGCGGGACGGCGACCGGGTCGGCTTCGGGTGGGATCGCTCCGCTAAACGCCAAACCAGCGAGTTCCTCGGACCTGCCGACATCGGATCTGCCCGCGCCGCCCAATCGACGAGATCGCTTGAGCTGCTGCGCCTTTCCCCGCTTTCCTGCGGAGGCGCGGAAGAAGCCACCGACGTCACCTCCGGCCGCGCACTGGCCGAAGATCCCCAGTTTCAATGCGGCCTGCTCTTCGACGACGAAGTGCGCGAGGTCGTGTGGCACGCGGGCATCGCCGGGAGCTAGCCGCACGGCGACGTCCCCGCCGACGTCGCGGGCTCCGTCCCGGATGAGTCCGATTCCGTATTGGCGATCGTTGAGTTTCCTGAACACCACGTCCACGGTTTGCATCTCAGCACGGCTGCCACGTCCCGATCAACGCATTTTGGCCAGGCGCAGTGAGGCTACGTAGATCAACGCCGCCACGGCTGCCGATCCGCAGGTGCTGAGGTCGACGCCGCCTACGACGTTGGCCAGCGGGCCGACGTAGAGAGCGGTGTTGACGGTGAGCACGCCGAGGGCCTCTCGGCCGTCACGCTGCGCCGCGTCGCCACCGACCTAGGCGTCACGCCTGGCCTGGTCAGCCACTACTTCTCGTCGGCTGAGCAGCTGATAGCCGCTGCGTTTCGCACTGCGGCCGATGCCGATCTCGATGGTGCGCGCGCCAGGGTCGTCGACGTGCCGACGGCGAGCGCCAAGGTCGGCGCGCTGATTGACTACCTTCTCGACGACGTCAGCGACGAGGCGAGCGCCTTGTGGCTCGACGCGTGGAGTCTGGGTCGGCGCAATCCGACGCTGGCAGCCGAGGCCGCGGCGTTGACCAACGACTGGTTGGCCTTCATCGGCGGCATCGTGCGGGAGGGTCGCGAATCCGGCGAGTTCTCCGTCGCCGACGTCGACGTCTCTGCACGCCGCCTGCTGATCATGATCGACCGTCTCGGCGCTCAGAAGGTCATTCGCGAGGCCTCGGCCGACGAGCTGAAGCACATCGCGCGGTCGTACTTCGAGTCCGAACTCGGCTTGGCGGGGGCGCGTTAGCGTTTTCCCGAGGCACGCCGTCGCCAGACACTCGTTCGTGCATCTGACGACGCGACACGCCGGTCAGACGTCGCGATCCGCACGAACGGGCTCGGGACAGCGCGAGAAACCCGTAGCTAGAAGCCCTCGGTCAACACCCGGTCCAGCGTGTCGACGTAGAAGTCCGCACCTTCTTCGTCAATGCACAATGGCGGCTTGGTCTTCAGGATGTTCTGATGGTCACCGGTCGGCTGGATGACGACGCCGAGCTCGAGCATCCGGTCGCAGATCGCGGCGGTCTCCTGCGCCGCGGGTGCCAACGTCTCGGGATCACGGATCATCTCGACCCCCAGGTAGAGCCCGATGCCGTGCACGGTGCCGATGATCGGGTGCTTGTCGGGTAGACCGAGCAGCCCTCGCTTCAGATGCGCACCGACGCGTAACGCGTTGCCTTGCAGATCCTCGTCGGCCAATACGTCCAGCACGGTGATGCCGATGGCACACGACAACGGACTGCCCCCGGTGGACGAGAAGAAGTACCCCTGCGAACTGAACGCGTCGGCGACGGCGCGGCTGGTGATCACGGCGCCGAGGGGGTAGCCGTTGCCCGTCGACTTCGCGACGGACACGATGTCGGGAACCACGCCTTGTTGATGAAAGCCCCAGAACCACTCACCAAGTCGCCCGTACCCGACCTGAACCTCGTCGGCCACGGCCAGCCCACCCGCCGCTCGCACGGCAGTGTAGACGTGCCTCAGATAGCCCTCTGGGAGCGCCATTCCGCCGGCGTTTCCATAAACGGGTTCGCAGATGAATGCGGCGGGCGGCCGACCCGCGGCGACGAGTTCCTCGACCTGACGCACCGCGTCCGCTGCGTAGGCTCCGACGTCATCCCCGCGGGCAGCCCGATACTTGCCGCGAAAACTGTTGGGCGACTCCACCGTATGCACCCAGGCGGGGCGCGTCGTCAGCGCATTCGGATTGTCTGCCGTCGACGTCGACACGGCGTCGGTCGCGAACGTCCAGCCGTGATAGGCCTCGCGGACGGCCACGACGTCGGGACGACCGGTCGCCGCCATCGCCAGTCGAAGCGCCAAATCGCTTGCCTCCGAACCGGAGTTGACCAGAAAGACCGTATCCAGTGGGTCGGGAAGGGTGGCAGCCAATCGTTCGCTGAACTCGACGACCGCCTCGTAGTTGAATCGTGAGTTGGTGTTGAGTCTGCTCAACTGTCTGGCGGCAGCGGAGGCGATGCGTGGATGAGCATGGCCCAGGACCGTTACGTTGTTGACCATGTCGAGATAGACCCGGCCGGACGTCGACATCAGGAAGTGGCGCGAGCCTCGCTCGATCTGCGGCGGGCGCCGGTAGTAGTGCTCTTGGACGCGGGCGAAGCTATTGTCTCTGCGTTCCAACAGATCTCGGTCGACCGACGACTGCGACGGTGCCAGCCCAAGCAAGGGGCTGGGGTCGCGGGTCAGGGCCAGCCAGCCAGGTGCCAACTCGGCAGTGGTGAAGGCAGGCGCGGGTGGTGCGCCGACGGGACGTATGCGGACGTCGAGCCACCGGTCCGCGGCGGCCGTTGCCAGTGGATGTCCGGCATCGACGCGTCCGGCAGCCGATACTGCCGCGACCCCCGTCAGCGTCAACTCGTAGTGCGTGCCGTGCAACACCACGGTGTCGCCACCGCGTTCGGCGACCTCGCCCGGCCACGGGGCCGTCACGCTCGCGGCGGTCGCAGGCCACAGTGCGATACCGGTCGGCACGACGTCGGGCGTGTCGTGGCTCAGTGCCGGGGCCCGACGCAGCTGCGGTTGTCCGAATGCGGTGGCCACCATCGCTGCACCGGATTGAACCGCAGCCCTTGCCAATTCGTCTTCGAGACCCGGCCGCAGCCACGCGCCGGGGGAATCGAATGCGTCGGAGGTGGGCGAGAGGTCCAGCGTCACGATCGAGGCGGAATCGAGACCGGCGAACAATGGGCCGCCAAATGCGGCGTCGGTGCCTTCTTGCATGCCGAGCGCCGTCCGAATGACCTCTGTCATCACGTCGACGGGAACGGACGTGGCCTGTTCGAACATGCGATGCTCGGCGTGCGACTGGTCCGTGAGGTAGTCGTTGTGAGGGTCGAGGACCTCCTGCTGCGCGCCGCTGACGATCAGCACCGCCGTGCGCAATACCAGAAGCGGCCACAGCGCGTCGGCCTCCGCGACGCTTAGTGGCCGGATTGCATGAAAAGCCTTGACGCCAGGCAAGATCGAGGTTGGATCCGAGCCAGGGTGACCCAGTATCGAGGACAGGGTGATCGCGAGTTCGGACACGGCCCACGTATCGGAGAGATCGCCGAAGTCGATGATGCCGTCGGGGTGCGGAACCTCGCCTTTCCTCCGCGTCACGACCACGTTCGCGTCGGTCAGATCGAGGTGCACTGCCTGGCGGGGGAGTTCGTCGATCAGCGGCGCGATGCGCGACCACGCCTCGATCGCCGCGGCGGTGAGTCGGTCTCGGTAGGCTTGGTCTGCAACGTGCGCGACGAGTGCAGTGACGACGTCGTGGCCGAAGCGGAGGTCCCACTGCAGTGCTCGGTCCAAACCGTCGTGACGAAAGTCGGCCAACGCCAGGCTAACCCGAGCCGCGAGTTCACCCATGCCCGAGATCACCGACGGCGACAAATAGCCCGTACCGACCAGCGTTCCGCCCGACAGATAGCGAAGAAGTCGTACGTGCGCGGTGCCGTCCAGCAGGTCTGCCACGGCCGTCGACACCTCACCGGCGAGGTTCGGCAAGGGCACCGCGACCCGAAGCGTCGGCTCCGATTCGGCGATCACCCTGGCGGCCGCGTCCTGTGCCGCGAGTTCGGTGGCGTTGAAGGCGGGGTTGGCGATCTTGAGCACGCCGAGCAGGCCGTCCGAGGAGTCGAACACCAGGAAGTTCTTGTCCTGGTTGCTACCAAGCGATTCGGCGCGCGCAGTGATGCCGTAGTACGTGGAGAGGAGCCTTTCTGCCTGCTCCTCGGTGACGTGTGGAGCAGGTAGCTCGGGCTGTTCCAGGAAGTTGAAGCCGGTCGTGGTGGTCACGTCGTCACCGCTTGACGAATTGGACAACGGCCTCGGTGAAGGCATCGTTGTCGTCGCCAGCGGCGGTGTGTCCAGCCCCCGGCAGCTCGACGAGCTCCGCGTGCGGCACCTTGTCCAGGAAGTCCGCGACGCCTTCGGGGCTGACCACGTCGGAGAGCTGCCCGCGGATCAGCAGGATCGGGATTTGGAGGTTGATGGCGGCCTGTTCCAGTTTCTCCATCCGAGCGAACGGATCGTCGTCTGGCTTGTTGAGAAACGCTGGGTCCCAATGCCAATACCACCGACCGTCCCGAAGGCGCAGGTTCTTCTTGAGTCCCTCGTTGCTGCGCGGCCGTGGTCGGTGCGGCAGATATTCGGCGATGGCGTCGGCGGCGTCGTCGAGGGAGTCGAAGCCATGAATGTGGCTGAACATGAAATCGCGGATGCGAGCGCTGCCGTCCTTCTCGAACCGGGGGACGACGTCGACGAGCACCAGCTTGGTGACGATCTCGGGGCCTGCCTCGTGCGCGGCGAGGATGCCCGTCAACCCGCCCATGCTCGCGCCTACCAGCACCACGGGTCGACCGATTTGGTACAGCACCACCAAGGCGTCCGCGCAGAGACTTTCGACCGAGTACTTGCCAGTGGGGGAGCGGTCGCTGTCGCCGTGTCCTCGGCTGTCCATGGCGATGACGTGGAAGCCCGCGTCGGCGAGGATCTGACCGGTCTTCTTCCAAGAGAATCGGTTCTGGCCGCCGCCGTGCAGCATGAGGATCGTCGGCAGGTCGGCAGCGGATTCGGACCCGGCATTCCATTCGTCGGCGACGAGGGCCAGGCCGTCTTCTCCGCGAAGCGTCACGGTTTGCGGTGCGCTGTTCGTTGTGCCCACGGACATCCTCTCGACGGCCCCTGGCCTCACGTTACCCAGGGCATTCTGCTGCTTGATCGACGGCATGGGCACGTTCGTCATGGCCGCGGACGTGGCTCTCGGGAGCGACACGTACTTTGGACCGGACGGCGGGCCACCCAAGAGCCGAACTCGAGCCCGTCGTGCCACTGAGGAGCGAACATGGCGGATGACACTGCCCCCACCGCCGGGAAGGCCGACGAGGCCGACGAGGCCGAGGCGGTAGAGGGTGACGAGGTTGTCGACGACTCGAGCGACACCGCCGAGGGCACTGCCGCGGTCGAGGGCGACCAGGTCGAGACGGTTGAGCGCCGGATGTCGCACCTTCGGCTGGCGACGATCTTCGGCCTGATTGCCCTACTCGCGGTCTCCGGGCTGGCCGGTTGGCTGGGTTATCGCGCCTACGACTCTCATCGAGCCGACGTCACGCGCAAGGACTTCTTGGCCGCAGGCAAGCAGGTGGTCCTAGATTTGACGACGATCGACGTCGATCACGTCGACCAACAGACCCAGCGCATCCTGGACTCGGCGACGGGAACGTTCTACGACGACTTCGAGCGGCGCGCACAGCCCTTTGCGCAGGTCGTCAAGGAACTGAAGTCGAAGACGGAGGGCTCGATCAACGAGGCCGGGGTCGAGTCGGCATCGGAGACGGACGCGCAGATCCTCGTTGCGGTGACCGTGAAAACGTCGATCGCCGGACAACCCCCACAGCCGATTCGCGCCTTTCGAATGCGCATCTCGGTGCAGAAGACTGGCGATGACGTGAAGGTGTCGGAGGTGAAGTACGTCTCATGACCGATCATGACGACGATGAAGCCACCGCGGTGAGTGAGCCCAAGACGGTGGAGGTCGCGACCGAGGAGGCGAAGAAGGAGCCCGAGACGGTCGAGTCCGACGCCGAGGAAATCGACGAATCGGATGCCGTAGACGTCGCAGGGAAGGACGAGCCTGCCAAAGACGAGGCCCTCGAAGAAGAGGCCCTCGAAGAAGAGGCCGAGTCCGAAGACCTCGAATCGGCTTCGAAGAAGCCGCCTTTCGAGTGGTCCAGGATCTTCGCCTACATCGTGCTTCCCGTCCTGGTGCTGGTGGTCGCACTGGCAGCGGCCTGCCTGAAGTACGTCGACACTTCGGTGCGCGACGCCGACGCAGCGGGCGCGCAGGCCGTGCGGGCGGCCAAGGACACGACCGTTGCGATTCTTTCCTACAAACCCGACACCGTGGAGAAGCAGCTCACCGACGCCCGCGGCCTGCTCACCGGTGACTTTCTCGAGTCGTACACCGAGCTGACCACGAAGCTGGTAATCCCAGGTGCCAAGCAGCAGCAGATCTCGGCGACCGCGAATGTCCCTCAAGCGGCACTGGTTTCGGCAGACCTCGAACACGCCGTGACACTCGTCTTCGTCAACCAGACGGTGACCATCGGGGCAAGCCCGCCGTCGGAGACCGCTTCGGCCGTGCGGGTGACGCTCGACAAGGTCAACGGCAAGTGGCTCATCGCCAAGTTCGACCCCGTCTAGCCTCGCTTCTTCATCGCGGGGTGCTGGCGTGCGACGAGCGGCAAGAGCAACTTGCGCGGTAGGAGCTTGGAGGCGGCGCCGGTGACTCTGTTGAGGACGCCAGGCACGATCACCGCTTGGCCCGCGGCGAGCCCGTCGACTGCGGTCTTTGCGACGACGTCCGATGCCACCCACATGCCCTTCGGCAGTGCGGCCTCGACCTCCGCATCGACGAAGCCAGTCCTCTCGTTGAACTCTGTCTTGACTGGTCCCGGGCAGAGAGTCGCGGCGACGACGCCGGTGCCTCGCAGCTCCTCGCCGAGAGCCTGCGTATAGGACAGTACGAATGCCTTCGCCGCGCCGTATGACGCCTGTCCGGGCACTGGGCTGAAGGCGCCGACGGAGGCGACGTTGAGCACGGCGCCGCCACCGCGCGACACCATGCCTGGGACGAATCGACTGCACAGGTCGACGACGGCCGCGACGTCGACCTCGACGAGGTTCAGCTCGGCGGCGGGGTCCGACACCGCGACCTTGCCAAGGGTGCTGAGGCCCGCGTTGTTCACCAGCACGTCGACCACCAGGTCGAGTCCGGCGACGCGATCGGGCAGCGCGGCCCGTTCGTCGGCCTTGGAGAGGTCGGTGGCCAAGATGTTGGCGGCCGAACCCAACTCGGCGGCGAGATCCCGTAGCTTGTCGGCCCGTCGCGCCACCAACACGACGTGTCGACCGCGGCGAGCGAACTCCCGCGCAAGCTGTTCGCCGATGCCCGACGATGCGCCCGTGACGAGGACGGTGCCGTTGCTACTTGCGGCTGGAAGCATCCGCGCAGCCTAGCCTTGCCTGGTGTCCACACAGCGACTGACGCCCATCGATGCGCAGACGTTTTGGACGTCGGCCAAGATCCCCAACGACACGTTCCTGTTGTTCGGTTTCGCGGGCGTTCCCGCCGACCTCGGGCTGGCGATCGACGAGGCCCGAGCGCGGGCGAGCGCGTGCGACGAACTGTGCGTGCGGGTCGATGATCGCGGCGGATGGGCGTATCCGGCGTGGGCTCGACGCGACGTCGACACCACGCAGTTCGTCGTCCACGACCTCGTGGACACCAGCTGGGCGGGCTGCTTGGCGGCGGTGTGCGCGCTGATCGCCGATCAGGTCGACGCCGCGGTGGCGGCGTGGCGACTGCACCTGTTCGTCGGCGTGGACGGCGTCCCCGGTGTCGACGGGCCGGGCACGGTCGCGGTGTTGCAGATCTCGCATGCGCTCGGCGGCGGCGGACGTACCTCGCAGTCGGCGGCGCTGGTGTTCGGCCGCGTCGGCATCATGCCCGAGGTCACGCCCTTCCGCGTGGGTGCGATGGCCATGCCGTTGCTCGGCATTCGGGCTGCCCGGGCTTACCGCCGAATGCTTGCGGACACCGAAGCCGGGCTGGTGCCTGCGCCCGCGTCGTCCTGTCCGGTGTTGCGGACGAACGACGTTCCATCGGGTGCGCGGGGTCTGCGCACCGTGGTCAGGGCACGCACCGATTTGGTGGGTCCGACCGTCACGGTTGCGGCGCTGGCGGCTATCTCCGAGGCGTTGGCCGGGCATCTCCGTGCGCTTGGCGACGATCCCGCGACCCTTGGTGCCGAGTTGATGATCGCCAAGGCGCCCCCGCGTCGGGCCTACAACCACTTCGGCACCGCGGGCGTCGGCCTTCATCCGGACTTGGTTCGTGCAGAGAGGGCAGACCGCATCGCCGCCGACGTCGATGCGCGCCGTCGACGCGCTGCGCACCCGGCGATGCGCGCGTCCGAACTAGCCTTCGCCGCTACGCCCGCGCCGTTGTTGCGTTGGGGGATATCGCAATTCGACCCTCACGTGCGGCTGACGGCGGTGACGGGCAACACGGTGGTGTCGAGCGTGAACTGTGGCAGGGCCGACTTCTCGTTCGGGGGCGCGCCCGTCGTCGTCGCTGCTGCTTTCGCAGGGTTGTCGCCGATGATGGGGCTGACGCACGTCGTCGTCGGCGTGGGCGACACCGTCGCGATCGGCGTGCACGCCGCCGAGTCGGCGCTTGGTGGCCCAGATGGGTTGGACGCCTACGTCGCTCGGCTGGATGCGGCGCTGGGTTAGCTCCGCAAGGCGGCGATGCCGAGGTCGAGGGCGGCCTCTAGATAGCCGAGGTCCCCGGTGCTCAGCAACACCGAAACTCCGCCCTGGATGCCCGCGAGGAGTGCCGCCGCGGCCCTCGCGGAATCCACCGTCTCGGAGATCTTGCCCTGGCGCTGCATCGCAACCACGCCCGCCTCGATCTCGCCACGCCATTGCTCGATCAAGGCGGAGGTCACCGCGTGGGCTCCCGGCGTGCGTCCGATCTGGGACATCACGGTCGAAAGGGGACACTGCTGACCCTGTTTCCGGTAGCGCTCGACGACTACGTCGCGCCATCGCTGCCACGCCGCCCACGAGGTCAGCTGGCTCAGATGGGGCTGTTGATCGCTGAGCACGCGCGCCGCCTCCTGCTCGGCTACCGCTAGCAGTAGCTGCTCCTTGCCGCGCGGGAAGTAGTGGAACAGCTGGCTCTTCGACGTGCCGGTGCGCGCCATCACGTCGTCGAGGGTGGTGGCTACCGCTCCGTGCACACGGATCTCCGCGGCCGCGCCGTCGATGATGCGCTGGCGGGTCGCCTGTCCCTTGGCGGTAAATTTCTGGACTTGCGGGTCCATTTTCATCGGTCCAATCTTGGACTCATGAGTCCAAACGATACGCGGCTGACGGGCCGCACAGCACTTGTCACGGGTTCCACTGGCGGCCTCGGCGTCTCTATCGCGCACGCACTGGCGAAGGCGGGCGCATTCGTCGTCGTATCGGGGCGCAGCAAGGAACGCGGCGACGACGTCGTCGCGGCCATCCGCGCGGATGGGGGAGAAGCGGCGTTCGTGCTTGCCGACCTGGCGGCGGGCGACGCCGGTGTGCGAGCGCTGGCAGAGCAGGCCACGGCGGCGGTCGGCGGCGCACTAGACGTCTTGGTGAACAACGCCGCGACGTTGCTCGTGCCGAAGCCGACTGCGGACGTCTGCGAGCGGGATCTTCAAGAAGTGTTTGGCGTCAACGTCTTTGCGCCATTCCTTCTGACGGGTCTGCTGGCGCCTGCGATGGCGGAACGGGGCAAAGGGGCCGTCGTCAACATCGGATCCGTTGCCGGTCTTCGCGGAGCGTCGGGCTCGGCGGTCTACTCGGCGACCAAGGCGGTCGTGCACTCGCTCACCAGGTCATGGGCCGCCGAATACGGCCCTGCCGGGGTGCGAATCAACGCGGTGGCGCCAGGTCCGATCGCGACCGAACGCGCACTAGAGTTCGCCGATCACGTGGCTCCGGTGCTCGAGCGGATCCCTTCGCGGCGGATGAGCACGCCCGACGAAGTGGCCGCCTCGGTGGTATTTCTGGCCTCCGACGACTCGGCCAACGTCCACGGCGCCACGTTGAGTGTCGATGGGGGCTGGGCAGCGACGTGACACATCCCCTACATTCTGTTGGGTGACTGCTTACGAGAGCGCTGCCGACTTCGGTCTCCTCCTGCTGCGTGTGGTGCTTGGCCTGACCATGGCCGCGCACGGCTACAACAAGTTCTTCGGCAAGGGCGGCCTTGCGGGTACGGCCGGATGGTTCGACAGCATGGGCATGAAGCCAGGCATGTTCCACGCGCGGATCGCGGCAACCACCGAGATGTCCGCAGGCATTGGCTTGGCCCTCGGGCTGCTCACGCCGATACCTGCGGCGGGTTTCGTCGCCCTGATGTTCGTCGCCGCGTGGACGGTGCACAGGAAGAACGGATTCTTCATCGTCAAGGAGGGTTGGGAGTACAACCTGATCCTTGCCGCGTCGGCAGTTGGACTCGCGACTACTGGCGCAGGCACCCTGAGCCTGGACTACCTGCTGTTCCGCAGCAGTGGGCTCTACGAGTTCCTGCACGGCTGGAACGGCTTGGTGATCGCCCTTGTCCTCGGACTCGCAGGCGGCATCGGCCAATTGGTGATCTTCTACAGGCCACCCGCGCCGAAGGCTGACGCCAACGCCGCCTGATCCGCGGCCCTTCGCGGGAGAAACCGACCCGGCGGAACAGGAACACGTTCTAGTCTTGCCCGCATGGGATTCTTGAAGCCCGACCTACCCGTCGTCGACTTCGGTGAGTGGATCAAGGGCACGCGCTCCGAGCGAATCCGCCCCCTGACCCGGCATTGGGCAGAGGTGGGCTTCGGAACGCCGGTCGCGTTGCACCTTTTCTACGTCATCAAGATTGGGCTGTACGTCCTTGGCGCCTGGCTGATCGCGATCAGCACGCCGGGGATCGACGGCTTCGCCAACGTCGCGCACTGGTACGCCGAGCCGATCGTCTTCGAGAAGGTCGTGCTCTACACCATGTTGTTCGAAGTGATCGGCCTCGGCTGCGGCTTCGGGCCGCTGAACAACCGATTCTTCCCGCCGATCGGCTCGATCCTGTACTGGTTGCGGCCCAACACCATTCGGCTGCCGCCATGGCCCAACCGCGTGCCGCTGACCAGGGGCACCGCTCGCACTCCGTTCGACGTGCTGCTCTACGCGGCGCTATTGGTCGTGCTCGTCGTCGCGTTGTGTTCGGGCGGCACGGGACCCGTCGCGGCACTGGGTACGACGGTGGGCGTGCTGCCGTCGTGGCAGATCTGGGCGGTCCTCGGCATCCTGGCCGTCACCGGTCTGCGCGACAAGGTCATCTTCCTGGCCGCGCGCGGTGAGGTGTACGGCTCGTTCACCGTCGCCTTCCTGTTCGCTGGCATGGGCGTCGACATGATCATCGCGGCGAAGCTCGTGTGTCTAGTGATCTGGATGGGCGCGGCCACCTCCAAGCTCAACAAGCACTTCCCGTTCGTGATCTCGACCATGATGTCCAACTCCCCGATGGTGCGCACCCGCGCGCTCAAGCGAGCGTTCTTCGAGAAGTTCCCCGACGACATGCGGCCGGGCAGGCTGTCGCGGTTCGTTGCGCACTTCAGCACCGCGGTGGAGGGTTTGGTGCCTCTGGTCCTGTTCTTCTCGCATGGCGGATGGCCGACCGTGATCGCCGCGACGGTCATGCTGATCTTCCACTTCGGCATCTTGAGCGCGATTCCGATGGGCGTGCCGTTGGAGTGGAACGTCTTCATGATGTTCTGCGTGCTCTCGTTGTTCGTCGGGCATTCGGGCACGGGGCTAGTTGACCTGACGACGCCATGGCCGATCGTTCTGTTCGCGGTCGTCGCAGGCATCGTGGTCCTCGGAAACCTGTTCCCGCACAAGATCTCCTTTCTCCCCGGCATGCGGTACTACGCGGGCAACTGGGACACCACCCAGTGGTGCATGAAACCGTCGGCCGACGCGAAGATCAGCAAGGGCCTGGTGGCGATTGCGAGCATGCCTCAATCGCAGGTGGAAAAGATCTACGGCAGCCCCGAACAGGCGATGGTCATGCTCCACTCGGGCTATGCATTTCGCGCGATGAACACCCACGGCCGCGCGCTGTTCACACTCGTCCACCGTGCGATGGCCGATGGCAACGAAGATGACTACGTCATCACCGAGGGGGAGCGGTTGTGCAGTACCGCCGTCGGCTGGAACTTCGGCGACGGCCACATGCACAACGAACAGTTGATCGCTGCGATGCAGGAGCGCTGTCACTTCGAACCCGGCGAGGTGCGCGTCGTGCTGCTGGACGGTCAGCCGATCCACCGGCAGATCCAGCAGTACCGACTCGTCGACGCCGCGACGGGCGAATTCGAGCGCGGCTTCGTCCGGGTGGCCGACATGGTGACGCGCCAACCGTGGGACGACGACGTGCCCGTCGAGGTGACCTGGTCGCAGACCACCCAAAGTCACTAGTGATGTCACCTACCAACCAGTAGGTTGACCCATTGACCCCGCTGTTCTACCTTCGGTGGTAGCCACCGTACTGGTGAGAGATCCCCCAACCCACTCCGAAGGAGAATCCCCATGGCTGAAGCCGTCATCGTCGAGGCAGTCCGGTCACCCGTAGGCAAGCGCAATGGCGGCCTTTCGGGCGTCCATCCCGGCGAGCTGTCCGCTCAGGTACTCAACGGGCTGGTGACGCGCGCCGGAATCGACCCTGCACTCGTCGATGACGTGATCTGGGGCTGTGTCATGCAAGCGGGTGAGCAGGCCCTCGACATCGCGCGGACAGCGGTGCTCGCCGCAGGCTGGCCCGAGAGCGTGCCCGGCGTGACTGTCGACCGGCAGTGTGGCTCCAGCCAGCAATCCGTGCACTTCGCCGCCGCGGGTGTGGTGGCGGGGCACTACGACGTCGTCGTCGCCGGTGGCGTCGAGTCGATGTCGCGGACCCCGATGGGAGCGTCGCTGGCCAACGGCGGGCATCCGTATCCGGAAGCCTTCCGCAGTCGTTACACGGAGACGCCGAACCAGGGCACCGGCGCCGAGATGATCGCCGAGCAGTGGGGCTTCGATCGCATCGCGCTCGACCAGTACTCGCTCGGATCGCATGAGAAGGCCGCGGCTGCACAGGATTCCGGTGCCTTCGACGACCAGATCGTCGGCATCAAGGACCAGGACGGCAATGCCGTACTCAAGGACGAGGGCATCCGGCGCGGGGGCACCATCGAGTCGATTGGGAAGATCAAGCCGGCCTTCAAGGAGGACGGCGTGATCCACGCGGGCAACTCCAGTCAGATCTCCGACGGTTCGGCGGCGCTGCTGTTCATGTCGGCCGAGAAGGCAAAGTCGCTGGGCCTCAAGCCAATTGCCAAGGTGCACAGCGTCGCGTTGGCTGGTGCCGACCCCGTGATCATGTTGACCGCACCCATCCCGGCCACGCAGAAGGTGCTCAAGCGCTCCGGTCTTTCGTTGGACGAGATCGGCGTGTTCGAGGTCAACGAGGCCTTCGCGCCAGTGCCGTTGGCCTGGCTCAAGGACATCGGCGCCGACGAGAAGAAGCTCAACCCGAACGGTGGCGCCATCGCGCTCGGTCACCCGCTCGGTGGCTCGGGTGCGCGCATCATGACGACGATGCTTTACCACATGCGGGACAAGGGAATTCAGTACGGACTGCAGACGATGTGTGAGGGCGGCGGCCAGGCCAACGCCACCATCCTCGAACTGCTGTGACGGATGCTTCGGAGGCGTCTGCTCCCGCCGCTCTCACCGAGCGGCGGGGCAACGTTCTGCTCATCACGATCAACCGTCCCGAGGCACGCAACGCCGTCAACTCCGCAGTGAGCATCGCCGTTGGTGACGCCCTGCACGCCGCCCAGCACCATCCGGAAGTTCGCGCGGTGGTCATCACCGGTGCGGGGCAAGGGTTCTGCGCGGGTGCGGACCTCAAGGCAATCTCGCGGCGCGAGAACCTCTATCATCCCGATCACGGAGAGTGGGGCTTCGCAGGCTACGTCCAACACGTCATCGACAAGCCGACCATCGCGGCGGTCAACGGCACCGCCCTCGGCGGTGGGACCGAACTGGCGTTGGCAAGCGATCTCGTCGTCGCCGAGGAACGCACGATGTTCGGTCTCCCAGAGGTCAAGCGAGGACTCATCGCTGCGGCGGGCGGAGTCTTTCGGATCGTCGACCAGCTGCCGCGCAAGGTCGCGATGGAGTTGTTGTTCACCGGCGAGCCAATGTCATCGGCCGATGCCCTCGAGTGGGGGCTGATCAATCAGGTGGTGCCCGACGGCACCGTCGTCGACGCTGCGTTGGCACTGGCGCAACGCATCACCGTCAATGCCCCGCTTGCGGTTTGGGCGAGCAAACGTGTCGCTGCCGGAGTCGACGACGGCGTCATCACCAGTGACGAGATCGGCTGGAGCAGGACCATGCGCGAAATCGGTGCGGTGCTGCGCTCCGAGGACGCCAAGGAAGGCCCGTTGGCCTTCGCAGAGAAGCGCCAGCCGGTGTGGCAGGCGCGGTAAGCAAGCAAAGGACTGTTGATGAAGCGAGTTGTCTTCGAAGAAGAGCACGAGGCCTTGCGCGAGAGCGCCCGTCAGTTCATCGAACGTGAGTTGGCGCCCAACGCCGAAAAGTGGGAGGCGGATCGGCTCGTCGACCGTTCGGCCTTCGTCGCCGCGGGCAAGTATGGCCTGATCGGGTTCAACATGCCCGAGGAATACGGCGGGGGCGGGTCGGATGACTTCCGGTTCAACGCCGTCATCGACGAGGAGATTGCACGCTACGGCGGCCCTGCGCCCTCGTTGAGCCTCCAGAACGACGTCGTCGCACCATATTTCAAGCACCTCTCGAACGAGGAGCAACTCAAGCGTTGGATGCCGGGCATCGTCAGCGGCGAGCTCATCCTCGCCGTCGCGATGACGGAGCCAGGCGCCGGTAGTGACCTCGCCGGCATCCGCACGTCTGCGGTTCGCGACGGGGACGACTGGATCGTCAACGGCTCCAAGACATTCATCTCGTCGGGCCTGAACAGCGATCTCGTCGTCGTGGTGTGCCGCACCGATCCCGAGGCGGGCCACAAGGGTTTCACCCTGCTGGTGGTCGAGCGCGACATGCCCGGGTTCAACCGCGGTCGCAAGCTGGACAAGATGGGTCTGCACGCTCAGGACACGGCCGAGCTTCACTTCGAAGACGTCCGCGTGCCCGCCGCGAACGTGCTCGGCAAGGAGGGCAGGGGCTTCTACCACCTGATGGAGAACCTGCCTTCGGAACGGCTGGGCATCGCAATATCCGCCATCGCCGGTGCGCGCGAAAGCTGGCGGCAGACACTGCAATACGCCAAGGACCGCAAGGCGTTCGGGCAGCCGATCGGCAGCTTCCAGCACAACCGTTTCCTGCTCGCCGAGATGGACACCGAACTCGACGTGTCCGAACAGTACATCGACCGGTGTCTTCAGGCGGTCGTCGACGGTGACCTCAGCGCGGTCGAGGCCGCCAAGGCGAAGTGGTGGTGCACGGAGACCGCCAAGAAGGTGATCGACGGCTGCGTTCAGCTGCATGGCGGATACGGCTACATGATGGAGTACCGCGTCGCGCGCGACTACGTGGACTCGCGCATTCAGACGATCTTCGGTGGCACCACCGAGATCATGAAGGACATCATCGGGCGCGATCTGGGTCTGTAGCAGGAACGACGGCGTCTGGCGTCACGCTGCGGTGGAAACGCAGCGTTTGCGATGCTCGGCACCACCCGAGGAGAGGGAGCTAGCCGCCAGCTTCCGGAGACGTCGTCGGCGTCGCAGCTGCCGGGGTGTACGGCTTGCCGGTATTGCTGAACGACGTCGTCGGCGCGAGGGGCTCCGGCGGCGCGTCCGGGTTCAGCACGCTGTCGATGATGTAGATCCTGGCGTTGGCAGTCTGGATGCCGCCGCAGACCACCTTGGTGGAGTCGTTGACCTTGATGTCGCCGTCCTTGCCGGACACCTTGACCTCCGCGCCCTGCTGAGTGGGCCGCTGACCTGCCACGTCACCGGGGCCAAGCAGGCCGAGGAACGCGTGGTAATAGTCCAGTTTGGTCAGCGCGGCGGGGTCGGACTTCAGCGCCTCCAGCTTGCCAGGGTCCAGCGCCGCGAACGCGTCGTTGGTCGGTGCGAAGACCACGTAGGGGCCGTTCTCCAGTACCGGCACGACGTTCACCGCCGGGTTGAGGCCGCCGTTGAGCGCCGAGTAGAACGTGCTCACCGATGGAATCTTCGACAGCGCCGTGCCAAGAGGCATCGTCGCGAGTTGGACGAGTGAGGTCCCCGATGCGGCTAGTTCGGCGCGCAGGGGATCGCAATTGCCCTGCGGATCCGCCGGCGGCTTGACCGGTACCGGGTCATCCGCCTGCGCGGTGATCGCGAACGGCAGTGACACCACGAGTGCGGCGGCGGCAGCTGCCACCCCCACGGCCTTGCTGGTGCTTGTCTTCACGTAATGGCTCCTCAAGTTCATTCGAGCGTGTCGCTCTGAGCCCGACCCTCACGGCGACACCGGACGAATCGTAAATGCACCGGCTGCCAATCGGCAAAGCCACAGTGCGCACGACGGTCGTATCAGTCGGCATTCACCGCGTTGTTTCGCACGTTGAGACATAGCGCCGCCGCGAGCGCGCACAGGCCCGCAGCCAGGTAAAACGCCAGGTCGTAGTTTCCTTGGAGGTCACGCAACCGGCCCGCTCCCGCGGCGGCAACCGCGGCACCCAATTGGTGTGAGGCGAATATCCAACCGAATACCACCGGTGAGCGCGCACCGAAGAGATTGCGGCAGAGAACGATCGTCGGCGGCACCGTCGCCACCCAGTCGAGGCCGTAGAAGATGATGAACACCCAGGTGCTCGGCTCGGCGTGCGGTGAGAGCAGCGACGGTAACACCACGAGCGAAAGGCCGCGGCCCACGTAGTAGACGACCAGGAGCAGCCTCGGGTCGACGCGGTCTGTCAGCCAACCGGAGAACACCGTGCCCGCGACGTCGAAGATCCCGATGGTGGCGAGAAGTCCCGCGGCGACGGTGGTTGGCATGCCGTGGTCGTTCGCGGCAGGGATGAAATGGGTGCCGATGAGCCCGTTAGTCGTCATCCCGCAAATGGCGAAGCTGGCGGCCAACAGCCAGAACGCTGGCACCCTCGCTCCGAGTCGCAGACCGTCGAACGCGGCGCGGAAAGTGCTGGCGGGCACCTCGGCTGGGGTAGCGACGGCCGTGTTGGTCGCGCCGTAGGCGGTCAGGCCCTTGTCCTGCGGGTAGTTCCGCATGAAGACCAGCACCAGCGGGACGACGGAAAGCGCGGCAGCCGCGACGATGAGCGACGCCACACGCCAGCCATGTCGCTCCGTGACGACGGCGATCACCGGAAGGAAGATCAGCTGGCCCGTCGCGCTGGCAGCGGTGAGCACGCCGGTGACGAGGCCGCGACGCTGCTCGAACCATCTGGTGGAGATGGTCGCGACGAAGCCCATCGAGATGGCGCCCGTGCCGGTACCCACCAGCACTCCCCAGAACGCCACCAACTGCCAACTCGCGGTCATCGTCACCGAGAGGGCCGAACCGGTCGCGATCAATGCGAGCGCCGCTGCCAGCACCGGGCGCACGCCGAACCGGTCCATCAGAGCAGCGGCGAACGGTGCGGTGAGTCCGAACAGCGTCATGTTGACCGACATGGCGAGCCCGACGACGCCATGTGACCACCCGAACTCGTGATGAAGGGGATTCATCATCACGCCGGGCACCGAGCGGAAGCCCGCGGCCGCAAGGAGCGCGATGAAGCCAACCCCTGCGACCACCCACGCCCAGTGCAGGCGGGAAGAGCGCGCGGTCTGGCCTGCGGCAGTGACTGTCACCCGATCACTCTCTGGCCTGGCGGCCAAAAAGACTAGTGGCATGAATGCCACCATCCATCAAAAACATGCCAAAATGGGCGCATGCACCGGATCGTCGTTCTACTCGTCCCGCCCGTCGTGGGTTTCGATGCCGCGATCGCTCCGACGTTGTTCGGCGCAGCCGTCGACGCCGAAGGTGCCCCGTTGTACGACGTGACCGTGTGTGGGTTGGGTGACGGGCCCGTCTCCGCAACGACCGGATTCGACATCGTGACGGGCGCGGGACCCGACGTTCTCGCCACCGCGGACACGGTGATCGTCCCCGGCACTCAGTACCCGCTCGCGCGCGAAAGCGCAACGCTCGGGCCCGAGGTTCGGACGGCGCTCGACTCGATTCGTCCTGGCGCCCGTCTGGTGTCGATCTGCACCGGTGCCTTCATCCTCGCGGCCGCCGGGCTCCTCGACGGCCGGCCTGCGACCACCCACTGGAAGTTCGCCGACGCGCTCCGACGGTTGCATCCCGACGTCAGGGTCGACGAGCGAGTGCTGTTCGTCGACGACGGTGACGTGCTCACCTCGGCAGGCCTCGCCGCGGGAATCGACCTGTGCCTGCACATCATTCGCAACGATCACGGTGCCGCGGTGGCCAACGCCGTCGCGAGGTACTGCGTCGTCCCGCCTTGGCGCGAGGGCGGTCAGGCCCAGTTCATCGACCGACACCTCCCAGCTGCCGACGACTCGTCGACCGCCGCGACCCGCGAGTGGGCGCTCAGTCGCCTCGACGAGGACCTCACCGTGGAGCGTCTTGCCAGGCACGCCTGCATGAGTCCGCGAACGTTCAACCGTCGTTTTCGCGAGGAGACCGGTCAGGCGCCAGGCACGTGGATTCGGCACCGGCGACTCGACCGCGCCCGCGAGTTGCTCGAATCCCGTGACATGTCCGTCGACGAGGTCGCGCGCATGTCCGGCCTCGGCTCCGGCGGCAACCTCCGGCACCATCTGCGGCGAGGCGTCGGCATGTCACCGTCGAGCTATCGACGGGTGTATCAGGGCGTTTGAGCGCACACGGATAGCCTTGCGCGCATGCCATTGATCCTGTCCATCAACGGTCACGCGCCGGAGGCGCACGACGAGAGCTGGGTCGCGCCCAACGCGACCGTCATCGGCCCCGTCACGCTCGCGGCGCGGGCCAGCGCTTGGTACGGCGTGGTCCTTCGGGCGGAGTTCGAAGCCATCGCGATCGGCGAGGGCTCCAACATTCAGGACAACGTCACGGTGCACGTCGACCCTGGCTTCCCGGCGACGATCGGCGCGGGTGTGAGCGTCGGGCACAACGCCGTCCTGCACGGCTGCACGATCGAGGACGGCTGTCTCATCGGCATGGGTGCGGTGGTGCTCAACGGAGCGGTCATCGGGCGCGGTTCGCTGGTCGCGGCGGGTGCCGTCGTCCCGCAGGGTGCCGTCGTCCCGGCCGGATCGCTGGTGGCGGGGGTACCCGCCAAGGTGCGCCGCGAACTGAGCGAAGACGAGGTCGCCAACAACCGAATGAACGCACGGGTTTACGAGCACTTGAGTGAGTTGCACCGCAAATCGGTCGAATAGCGCCGCCGCGGGTACATGCCTACGGTGAACAACTTGCGCATCCTCGTCACCGGGGCCACGGGCTACGTCGGCTCGCGGCTCGTCGCCGCCCTGCTAGAGGACGGCCACGAGGTGGTCGTCGCGAGCCGGAACGTCGAGCGCCTCGCGGACTTCGGTTGGTTCGACGACGTCAGGCCGGTGTCCCTCGACGCGGCCGACCCCGAGTCGGTCGCGAGCGCGTTCGGCGTCGCCGGCCCGATAGACGTCGTCTACTACCTCGTCCACGGCATCGGACAGACGGACTTCAGGAACGCCGACAACAAGGCTGCCGAGCACGTCGCTCGCGCGGCGAAGGACGCGGGCGTCAAGCGAATCGTCTATCTCGGTGGGTTCGTTCCCGCGGAAGGCGAACTCTCCGAGCACCTCATCAGCCGGGCCGAGGTCGCCGGGGCGCTCACCATCGACGGTGGGCCGGACGTCGTGTGGTTGGGCGCGGCGATCATCATCGGCGCTGGGTCGACGTCGTTCGAGTTGCTGCGCTATGTGGGCGATCGCTTCCTGTTGATCCCGATGCCCCCGTGGGCACACAACGCGTTGGACCCCATCTCGATACGTGACGTCCTCTACTACCTCGTCGCCGCAGCCGACGCCGAGCGCGTCCCGGCAGGCTCCTATGACATTCACGGCCCGGCGACGACGACCTACGGTGACCTCCTTCTGACCTATGCCCGGATGTCGGAGAGGTGGCGCACCGGGGTGTCCGTGCCGAACGTCGACATGCGACTGGTATCGCAGCTGGCCGCGTTGTTCGTCCCCGTACCCGGCGGCCTCGCAGCGGATCTCGTTGAGTCACTTGACTTTCCGATGAAGGCCTCCAACGACGGCCTACGCCCGTTCGTAGCCGATCCGCCTGGTGGCCTCGTGAGCATCGAGGATGCGATCAGGCTGTCCCTTTCGAGCCGACGGCAGCGCCCCGTCAACGGTCTTGACGATCCGCATCACCTCGCCGACACCGATCCCGATTGGGCGGGGGGCGACATCATGCGGCTGCGTAAGATCGCCGCGATGGTGACGCCGTCGCACGCACGTCCGGCGCTGGGTCTGCTGTGCGCCGTACCTGGTCCCGTCGCAGGATGGTGGCGGATGGGCCTGGACACACTGATCGGACTGGCTCCGAAGCGGGCATCGTGACGGGGCTGATCTCCGAAATCGCCGCGATCATCTCCTCGCCGCCGGTCACGCACGAAGAGGCGCCGTCGCAGGTTCGCAAGCGGCGAATCGTCGTCGCCGTGGTGCTCGTGATCGGCGCGACGCTCCTCGGCTTCTCCTTGAGCCGAACGCCCGGTAGCACCGCCTTCTACGTCTTGACGCTCGCCCTGGCCGCGGTGTGGGCGTTCGGTGCAAGGCTGTCCGGTCCCGTACACATGGGGTCTGTTCAATTCCGCGGCCGAGACCGGCGGCCGCTGATCACCGGATCGGTGATCGGCGTCCTGCTCGGCGCCGTATTCATCGCGGGCGGCCTGGTGGCGAGGGAGATCGGCCCGGTCCGCGACTACATCGTCGAGGTGTTGAACTATGCCAACTACGGCACGCTGTGGTTGGTCGTCCTCATCACGGTGATCAACGGGGTGGCGGAGGAGCTGTTCTTCCGCGGGGCCCTGTACAGCGCGCTGGGTAGGTACCACCCCGAGATCGTGTCGACGATCGTCTACGCCATCGCCGTGTCGGCGGCGGGCAATCCGATGCTTGGGTTCGCGGGCGTCATCCTCGGCGCGGTGTGCGCCTACGAGCGCCGAATAACCGGAGGAGTGCTCGCGCCCATGCTCACCCACTTCTTCTGGGGGCTCGTCATGGTGCTCGCACTGCCTCCGATCTTCGGCGTGTAGCCGTTCGTGGCTAGCGCAGCGGGTTGGCGATCTCGTCGCGCGGCATACGCGCCGCCACCATCGCGACCGCCGCCAGCACGACCGGCGCGATGCCTGCGACGAGGAAGATCGTCTGCATCGACAGGACCATCGACAGCGGACCGACGATCGCGAACGACACCGGCAGGAAGACCAGCGAGACGAAGAAGTCGAGGCTCGACACCCGGCCCAACATCTCCGTGGGCACGCGCCGTTGCAGCAAGGTCCCCCAAATCACCGCTCCCGCACCGTCTGTCACGCCGACGACGAACACGGCCGCCGCCATCATGGGGAACGACGACGTCGCGCCGACGAACACCAACGGCAGCGAACCCGCGCCCCACATCACCATCATGAACGTGAGGTACCGCCGCGGCAGGCGCGCGGACGATACGGCCAACGCACCGATGGCGCTGCCGACGCCGAAGAACGCCAGGATGAATCCGTATGCCTTGGCGCCGTCGGCGAAGCGCTCCTTTGCGATGAACGGCAGCAGGATCTCGATCGGCCCGAGGACGATCAGCACGAAGAAGCTAGCGAACAGCAACGTCCACTTGAGCCACTGGGTACCGAGTACGAAGGCGAAACCGTCTCGTAGATCACGTAATACGTGCGGACGCTCGACTTCGTCGCCGGATTCGGCTTCGTCGTCGGATTGGGAAGTGGCAGTTGCGGGGCGGGTGGCCACGAGAAGGGCGAGGCTGACGCCAAGCAACGTGGCCACCGCGATCGCGCCAACCGAGGGGAACGTCGCGGCGATCAACAAACCCGCGACCGCCGGGCCGATCGCCTCCTGAAACACTGGTCGCACCACGCCTTCGACGCCGTTCGCGGCCAACAGTTGGTCGGCGGGCAGGATCCTCGGAAGTATCGCGCTGTAGGCAGGGAAGAAGAATGCCGCCGCGACGCCAAGTGCGCCAGCTGCGATGGCCATGTGCCAGATGCGAAGTGCGTCAAGCGAACCGAGGATCGCCACGGCCGACACCGCGACGACGTTGAGCGTCTCGACCGCGATGATGATTCTGCGCTGCTCGATTCGGTCGGCGGCGATCCCGCCAACGGGAAGGAAGGCAACCAGACCGACGGCAAGACAGGTCGCCACCAGCGACAGCGAGGTCGGGTCGCTGTCGAGCGCGATGACCTGCAGCGCCATGACGACCGTCCACATGCCCTCGGCGAAAATCGACAGCGACACGGCGGTGATCAGCAGGCGGTACTCGCGTATTCGGAAGGGTGCGAGCACGCGCCAACGGCCGGGCGTCTCCGCCTGCGACTGCGTCTCCAATTCGGTACTCACGGCATCGATGGTGTCCCACGGACCCCCGCCGAGTCGAACGATTTTCCGGCCGCCAACGTCGACGCAGTGGCGCGACCTACTCGAACTTCACCGGCCAAACGTTGGTTTGGGCGAGATGTGGGTCAGGCGTCGGTGAACTTCGCTGGCCGACGCTCTTGGAACGCGCGCATGCCCTCGCGGAGATCGTCTGACTGAAGCAGCGCCAGTTGGCCTTCGGTCTCGCGGTCGATGGCTGCGTCCAGTTCGGTCAGGGTCGCGGCATTGATGGCGTGCTTGGTTCGGCGCAGCGCGACCGCGGGGCCCGACTTCAACGTGGCGAGCACCTTGTCCACTTCGGCCTCCAGCTCGGCTGCCGGATGGACGGCACTGACCAGGCCCGCGGCCAGCGCGTCGGCGGCAGGCAGACGTTCGGCAAGCAGAGCCAGCCGCATCGCCTTCGTCCTGCCGATCGATGCGGCCACCAGGACCGATGCGCCGCCGTCGGGCATCAGCCCAATCTTGGTGAACGCCAACAAGAAATAGGCTTCCTCGGACGCCAACACGATGTCCGCCGCGATCGCCAGCGACACGCCGATGCCAGCCGCAGGGCCGTGCACCACGGACACGACTGGCTTGGGGAGCGCCACGATGGCCTTGATGGCACGGTTCGCGGCGAGGAGTACGTCACCGGGCGTCATGGCTTCCGGACCGCTGCGTTCGGCAGCGCCGATCCCTGCGCCCGAACTGAAGCCGCGGCCTGCGCCACCGATGCGGACGACGCGCACCGCGGGGTCCTCGCCCGCGCGTTGCACGGCGTCGGTGATGGCTTCGAACATCGGCGCGGTCAGCGAGTTGAGGCTGTCGGGACGGTTCAACGTCAGTGCCAGCACGCCGTCGTCAAGTGCCACGGTGAGATCGGCGATCGAGGTGTATGACGGGGTGGTCGTCTCCGACATTTGGCGCCTGCCCTTGGGTTCGGCGAGCGACAAGGCCCGCAGCCGATTGACTTCGTTATACAAGTAAGCTTTGGCGGCGGTCAACCGTGATGTGTGGACGCGAGGAGCAAAAGGGCATGGGACCACTTGAGGGATTGCGGGTAGTTGAACTGGCGGGCATCGGTCCTGGGCCGCACGCAGCGATGATCCTCGGCGATCTCGGTGCCGACGTCGTCCGCATCGAGCGGCCGGGCAAGCGCGCTGGTATTCAGGTCGATGCCAGCACCGACTACCTCTTGCGCAACCGTCGTTCGGTGGCCGCGGACCTGAAGAGCGACGATGGGCGCGAGTTGGTGCTCTCTCTGATCGCCAAGGCCGACGTGTTGATCGAGGGTTTCCGGCCCGGTGTCACCGAGCGGCTGGGCCTTGGCCCGGAGGACTGCGCGAAGGTCAACGACCGGCTGATCTACGGTCGCATGACCGGATGGGGTCAATCGGGACCGCGCAGCCAGCGCTCCGGCCATGACATCAACTACATCTCGCTCAACGGCGTGCTGCACGCGGTCGGGCGGCACGGTGATAAGCCGGTTCCTCCGCTGAATCTGGTTGGCGACTTCGGCGGCGGTTCGATGTTCCTTCTCGTGGGCATCCTCTCGGCCCTCTGGGAGCGCGAGCGGTCGGGCCAGGGTCAGGTCATCGACGCCGCGATGGTCGACGGCTCCAGCGTGTTGTCGATGATGATGTGGGCGTTCCGTGGTCAGGGTCTGTGGAGTGACGAGCGCGGCGTGAACATGCTCGACACCGGCGCGCCCTACTACGACACGTACGAAACGTCGGACGGCAAGTACGTGTCGGTCGGTTCGATCGAGCCGCAGTTCTATGCGGAACTCCTCGAGAAGCTCGGCCTCGACGGTGAAGACCTGCCCGACCAGAACGACACGAGCCGGTGGCCGGAACTGCGTAACAGATTCACCGAGGTCTTTGCCTCGCAGGACCGCGACCACTGGGCGAAGGTGTTCGCCGACAGCGACGCCTGTGTGGCGCCCGTGCTGTCGTTCGCGGAAGTGGAGAGCGAATCTCACATCACCGAGAGGGACACCTTCTACCGCGAGCGGGACTATCTGTACCCCGCACCCGCGCCTCGGTTCTCCCGCACCGTGCCCGCGGCGCCGAAGCCACCCGGCGTTCCTGGCGCCGACAACGAGGCCGTACTTGGCGACTGGGTATAGTCCCAACCAACCAGTAGGTCGAGCAACCGCGTCGGCCGTCCGAAACAGTGCGAAGGGAATGCTCCTGTGCAGATCAAAGACGCCGTCGCAGTCGTAACCGGTGGTGCGTCCGGCCTAGGCCTAGCCACCACCAAGCGCCTGCTCGACGCCGGTGCCTCCGTGGTGGTCATCGACCTCCGCGAGGGCGACGAACTCGGGAAGCTAGGCGAGCGGGTGAAATTCGCCGCGGCGGACGTGACCGACCCGGAGGCCGTCGGCCAGGCTCTCGACCTTGCCGAGTCGCTCGGTCCGCTGCGCATCAACGTCAACTGCGCGGGCATCGGCAGCGCGGCCAAGACGCTTGGCAAGGACGGCCCATTCCCGTTGGAGTGGTTCACCAAGACCATCGAGGTCAACCTCATTGGCACGTTCAACGTCCTACGGCTGTCCGCTCAGCGCATCGCCAAGACCGAGCCGCTCGGCGAGGAGCGCGGCGTGATCATCAACACCGCGTCCGTCGCGGCATTCGAGGGACAGATCGGCCAGGCCGCGTACTCGGCATCCAAGGGCGGCGTTGTCGGCATGACGCTGCCGATCGCCAGGGATCTGTCCCGTGAGCTGATCCGCGTGTGCACCATCGCACCCGGTCTGTTCAAGACGCCTCTACTGGGCTCCCTGCCCGAGGAAGCGCAGCGCTCGCTTGGTCAGCAGGTGCCGCACCCGGCCCGGCTCGGCGATCCTGACGAGTACGGCGCGCTCGCCGTGCACATCGTCGAGAACCCCATGCTCAACGGCGAGGTCATCCGCCTCGATGGCGCGATCCGCATGGCGCCGAGGTAACCGCATGGGAATCACGACGAAGTTCACCGAGGTATTCGGAATCGAGCACCCGATCGTTCAGGGCGGCATGCAATGGGTCGGCCGCGCGGAATTGGTGGCCGGGGTGGCCAACGCGGGAGCGCTGGGGTTCATCACCGCGCTGACGCAGCCGACTCCTGCCGACTTGGCCCGCGAGATCGAGAGGGCCCGCGAGCTCACCGACAAGCCCTTCGGCGTCAACCTCACCATCCTTCCGACCATCAACCCGCCGCCATATGACGAGTACCGCCAGGTCATCGTCAATTCGGGCGTCAAGATCGTCGAGACCGCGGGCTCCAATCCCGCGCCGCACCTGCCGATGTTTCACGACAACGGCATCAAGGTGCTGCACAAGTGCACTTCAGTCCGACACGCGGTGAAGGCACAGAGCCTCGGGGTCGACGGCATCAGCATCGACGGCTTCGAGTGTGCGGGCCACCCTGGCGAGGACGACATCCCTGGCCTGGTCTTGATTCCCGCAGCGGCTAAGAAGATCGACATCCCGATGATCGCCTCCGGCGGCTTCGCGGACGCCCGCGGCCTGGTCGCGGCACTGGCATTGGGCGCAGACGGCATCAACATGGGTTCGCGCTTCATGTGCACGGCCGAGTCGGCCATCCATCAGAACGTCAAGGAAGCGATCGTCGCGGGCAGTGAGCTCGACACCGAGCTCATCTTCCGACCGCTGCGCAACACGGCCCGAGTGGCGAGCAACGCGGTGTCGCGCGAGGTCGTCGAGATCCTCGACAAGGGCGGTCAGTTCGAGGACGTCAAGGACCTCGTGGCAGGCAAGCGTGGCGTGAAGGTCTATGAGATCGGCGACCTGGACGCGGGCATCTGGTCGGTAGGCACCGTCATGGGCTTGATCGATGACATCCCGACCTGCGGCGAGCTCATCTCGCGGATCGTGAGTGAGGCCGAAGAACTAATCAACGGGCGTCTCGGCGGCATGGTCACGCCGTCGCCCGTGACGGCCTCCTAAGCCAGGCCATAGACGCAAAGACGCCGCCGACGCGATGGTCGGCGGCGTTCTTTGCCAATGAGTCAGCCCCGAGGGTAACGCCCGTTTACACCAAGCGCCCGAAGGCTTGGGTCAGACTGCTTGAGCGAGGTCGGGGAACTGCTCGGAGGTATCGCCCTCGATCAGAAAGTCCCCGTGATAGAGGGCCTCGAAATCAACTTTGATGACATCTGCATTGGTGTCGTCGATCCACATGTACTGGACAGTAACCATCACGATTAAGAGAACTTTGAGTTGCGTTTCGCAAAACCCTGGCAATTCTTACTTGCGGGTAGGTTCTCACGGCGCTGGCTTGTCCAAGTGTAGGGGGTTCACCCCGTTCAGCAAGACCCACGTGGCAACGGCGGCGGCAATTGCCACGAAGAACAGCGTGATGGTGATGAGTCCGGGCCACCGCGATCTGCCAAAGAATCGAGCATCGAACGAATAGGTACCTGCACCGGCAAGGAGCAGGGCAGATGCCCCGAACGCGGACACGAACGGCACGTTGAACGGCTCGGCCCAGAAGGCCGACGTCGACACCGTGGCGGCCCAGGCGTCGATCATCGCCGCCATCACCGCGCACGCGGCAATGGGTGTCAGCAAACCAAGAAGCAGACCGATCCCACCCGCCGTCTCGGCGGTCGTGAGCAGCCCTGCGGCGAAGGTTGGTGCCCGCCAGCCCGCACTTTCCATGAAGGCGGTGGCCGTGCCGAAGTCGAACGCCTTGATGAGGCCCGCCTGGATCATCGTGGCGCCGACGCCGAGCCGCAGCATCAGCAGGCCGAGGTCGATCGGCGAGCTCCTTCGCGCTTCTGGCATGTCGCCGGTGGCCATGCGGTGAGCGTATTCGGCTTGAAGGGTGCTGTGGGTCTAGCTCTGCGCTGAACGATTCGCGCGTCCGCGCCGTGGTTCAGCGTGTGAGGGTTTGGATTGACGGTCGTAACTTATCGTTGATAAGTTATCGACGATACTACGACAGAGGGGCCGTCCCGTGCTGAGCAGAATCGCCCGAGTGTCGATCGCGATGCCACGCCGCATCGTCGCCGTTGCCGCCCTGTTGATGGTGGCTGCCGCCGTATTCGGCATTCCCGTGACGAAGAGCCTGTCGGCGGGCGGGTTCCAGGACCCCACGTCGGAGTCGGCGCAGGCGACGCAGCTGCTGGCCGACAAGTTCCATCAGGGCGATATGCAGATGCTCGTCACCGTGACGTCGCCAGAAGGGTTCGACAGTCCCAAGGCGAAGGCGATCGCGACCAAAATCGTCGAAGGAGTGACTCGATCGCCCCACGTCGCGACGGTCACGTCGGCGTGGACGGTGCCGCCGCAGGCGGCGGCCGACCTGGTGAGCAAGGACGGCAAGTCGGGATTGATCGTCGCGGGCGTGACCGGCGGGGAGAACGACGCGCAGAAGTACGCCCAGGCGCTGGCCGACGAATTCGTCCACGACAGCGACGGCGTCACCGTGCGGGCTGGCGGCACCGCGATGGTGTACTCGCAGATCAATGCGCAGACCCAGCGGGACCTGCTGCTCATGGAGTCGATCGCGATACCGCTGAGCTTCCTGGTGATGGTGTGGGTGTTCGGCGGGTTGATCACCGCGGCCCTGCCGATGATCGTTGGCGGCCTTGCCATCGTCGGATCGATGTCGGTGTTGCGGCTCATCACGTTCACCACCGACGTGTCCATCTTCGCCCTCAACCTCTCGACCGCCATGGGGCTGGCGCTGGCCATCGACTACACGTTGCTGATCATCAGCCGGTACCGAGACGAGCTCGCCGACGGCTCTCCGCCGGAGAAGGCTCTGGTTCGCACGATGTCGACCGCAGGGCGCACGGTGTTGTTCTCGGCGACGACGGTTGGTCTCTCGATGGCGGCGATGCTGTTGTTCCCGATGTACTTCCTGAAGTCGTTCGCCTACGCAGGAATAGCGACCGTCGCCTTCGCCGCCGCGGCAGCCGTGATAGTCACCCCTGCGGCCATCTGGCTGCTGCGAAACCACCTGAACGCCTTCGACGTTCGGAAACTGGTCCGCCGCGTGCTGCGTAGGTCGGCGCCCGCGCCCAAGCCCGTCGAGAAGTTGTTCTGGTACCGGTCGACCAGGGTGGTCATGCGCCGCGCCCTCCCGATCGGGCTCGCGGTGGTAGTGCTGCTGTTGGCGCTCGGCGCGCCGTTCCTCGGCGTGCGGTGGGGCTTCCCTGACGAACGCGTGTTGCCGAAGTCTGCGTCGGCGTACCAGGTCGGAGACCAACTGCGCCAGGACTACGCGGACGACTCGTCGACGGCAGTGCAAGTCGTTCTTCCCGACGCAACGGGGCTGACGGCCGAGGCGCTTGAGTCCTACGCGGCCAAACTGTCTCGCGTCGCCGACGTTTCATCGGTATCGACGCCAAGCGGGACGTTCGTAGGGGGCGCCAAGACAGGACCGCCCAGCGCGGCAACTGGAATGGCCGACGGCAGTGCATTTCTCACGGTGGGCAGCACGGCGCCGCTATTCTCCGATCGCTCCGAGACCCAGCTCGACCGGTTGCACGACGTCGCGCCGCCCGATGGTCGCACCGTGCAGCTGGCCGGCATCGCTCAGGTCAACCGCGACAGCGTGCAGGCGATCACGGATCGTCTGCCTTGGGTGCTCGGCCTGATCGCCGTGATCACGATCGGGCTGCTCTTCCTGCTGACCGGCAGCGTGGTGCTTCCGCTGAAAGCCGTTGTGCTGAACGTGTTGTCGTTGACGGCCGCGTTTGGTGCCCTGGTCTGGATCTTCCAGGACGGACATCTGAACGCCCTCGGCACCACCCCCACAGGGACGTTGGTGGCCAACATGCCGGTGTTGTTGTTCTGCATCGCATTCGGTCTCTCGATGGACTACGAGGTCTTCCTCGTCGCCAGGATCAGGGAGTTCTGGCTTTCGATGCATTCCGCCGATGGCGCCATCCCGTCCGGCAGGCATGCGATGAAGCTCGCGCGCAAGGACAACGACGAAGCCGTCGCCCTGGGCCTGGCACGCACTGGCCGTGTCATCACGGCCGCCGCGCTCGTGATGTCGATATCGTTTGCCGCGTTGATCGCCGCGCAGGTCTCCTTCATGCGGATGTTCGGCGTCGGCCTCACACTCGCAGTGCTCGTCGACGCAACCCTCGTACGGATGATGCTGGTGCCCGCGTTCATGCACGTGCTCGGCGGATGGAACTGGTGGGCGCCCAAACCACTGGTGTGGCTGCACGATCGGATCGGGTTCAGTGAGAGTGGCCCCGAAGACACCGTCGAATCACGGCCTGACCGCCGCGTCGTTGCGGCCGCGGAGAACCACTGACGTGACGCTGCCACTCAAGCGAAGGCGTGCCCGCCGCGGCGCGGGTGATCAGTTGCGCGACGAGATTCTCGACGCCACCACCGACCTGCTGTTGGAGACCGGGCACGCGAAGTCGGTGTCGATTCGTGCGGTAGCACAGCGTGTGGGCATCACTCCACCGTCCATCTATCTGCACTTCGTCGACAAGGACGCGCTGCTGGATGCGGTGTGCGCCAGGTATTTCGAGCAGCTCGACGAGGTCATGGCTCAGGTTGCCGATCAGCAGCCCTCGACCATCGAGCGGCTTCGGGCCCAGGGCATGGCGTACGTCCGCTTCGCGATGCAGACTCCCGAGCTGTATCGCATTGCCACGATGGAGGAAGGCAGGCCCGGCAGCGACGTGGACTTGACGTTGAACAGCTCGGCATTCGTGCACATGCGTGCGTCCATCGAGTCGCTGATGGCCGAAGGTATTTATCCGCCAGGCGATTCCACGATGGCGGCCCTCGAGCTGTGGACTGCGGTGCATGGTGTCACGGCGTTGCTCATCGCGCGGCCGTATCTGCCCTACGGTGACGTCGAGGCATTCGCGGATAGGGTGATGACGTCGGCGTGCGTCGGGCACATCGCGACCGGACTGATCGGACCCGACGCTTCGCCCCAGGATGCAGTCGAGCGACTGAAGAGACTTGCGAATGAGTGAGGCGACGAAATGACCGAGGCACCCGCGTCCATCGACAACCCATTCTTCGCACGGCTCTGGTCGAGCATGTCCGCGCGCGAACCGGAGTCGATACGGAAGCTGCGTCGGGAGAACCTCGCTGGACTGACGGGTCGAGTGCTGGAGGTCGGGGCGGGCACGGGTACCAACTTTGCGCTCTATCCCACGACGGTCACCGAAGTCGTCGCGATCGAGCCGGAACTTCGGCTCGCGGAGCGTGCGAGACAGGCTGCAGGGGATGCGCCAATTCCCATCACGGTGTCGACGGAGACGGTGGAGCGGTTCGCCTCTGGCGAGCCGTTCGACGCGGTGGTCTGCTCGCTGGTGCTGTGCTCGGTAGCCGATCCCGATGCCGTTCTGCGACAACTATTCTCGACGCTTCGCGTCGGCGGGGAGCTGCGGTATCTCGAGCACGTCGCGAGCACGGGTCTCCGGGCGCACGTCCAGCGACTCGCCGACGCAACCGTCTGGCCGAGAATGCTTGGCAACTGCCATACCCATCGCGACACCGAGCTCTCGATCGTCGGCGCTGGCTTCGCACTGGAGAACCCCCGGCGGGAGTGGGTGTTGCCCAAATGGGTTCCGATGCCCGTGGCTGAGACGGCGATCGGTCGGGCGGTAAGGCCGGCGTAGGAATGGTTGCCGTCGGCCGGCTAACCCAACAGCGAGGGCAACCGCTGCATCAGGGTGGGGAGCGCGGTGGCGGCGGGTTCGCGAAGCGATACGGTCGCGTGGTCCGAGAACCCCGTGCGTTCCGGGTTGACCTCGATCACCGGGATGCCCTCGGCGAGCGCCAGTTCGGGTAGTCCCGCAGCGGGGTACACGACCGCGGACGTTCCCACGACGATCGCGAGGTCAGCTGCCTTCACCGCTTCCACTGAAAGGTCCCACGCGTCGGCGGGCAGAGCCTCGCCGAACCAGACCACCTTCGGCCGAATCAAGCCGCCGCACACGAGACACGCGGGCGGCTCGACGGCCTCCACGGGTTCGGGCATGGCGGGAAGGTCATCGTAGTAGGGGTGAGCGCAACGGTCACAGTGGAATTCGAACAGGCTTCCGTGAAGGTGGTACACCCGTGAGCTGCCCGCCCTCTCGTGCAGGTTGTCGACGTTCTGGGTGACGACGTGCACGTCGGCGTGGTCCTGCCAGGCCGCGACGGCGAGGTGAGCGTCGTTCGGCTCGACCGCCTTCATCATGTAGTGCCGCCACAGGTACCACGCCCACACCCGTTCCGGGTGTCGTCGCCAGCCGTCGGCACTCGAGATCTCGTAGGGGTCTACCTGCGCCCATAGGCCCGTCTCGACGTCGCGGAACGTGGGCACACCGCTGGCGGCCGATATCCCCGCTCCGCTGAAGACCGTGACTTGCACGTCACCCAAACTAGCCGGTTTGGGTGATACTGGGCACGTGGTGGATCTGGGGGAATGGGTTCGGGTGGATCCCGACGCCGCGAAGCCGTTGTTCGATCAATTGCGGACGCAGATCATCGCTGCAATCCGCGACGGCAGGCTGTCGCCAGGGACTCGGTTGCCGACCGTGCGAGTGCTCGCCGGTCAGTTGAACATGGCGGTCAACACGGTGGCGCGCTCCTACCGCGAGCTGGAGGCCGCCGGGATACTGGAAACACGGGGAAGGTTCGGCACTTTCGTTGCCAGGGCTGATCCCTCCGACTCGGCGATGGCCGATGCCGCACGTGCGTACGCGACCACCGCCAAGTCGCTCGGCGTCGGCAAGGCCGCGGCGCTTCGATACGTCGAGGCCGCGTTCACCTAGCCGAATCGCCTCGCGTTCAAAGGGTCTCGATGATGTCGTTCTTGAGGGCCTCTGCTTCGGTGCCGAAGACCGCTTGGACGCTGTTGCCGACCTCGATGACGCCCGCGGCGCCGAGCTTCTTGAGCCGATCTTGATCGACCTTGCTCTTGTCCGCGACCTCCATGCGCAGGCGGGTGATGCACGCATCGACGTTGACGAGGTTCTCGCGACCTCCGAACGCCGCGATCACTTGCTCGGCCTTGCTGTCGGTAACGGGTGCGGCGACTGCACCGTCCACCGTCACGGCGGTGGTCGAGTCGGCACTCTCGCTCAGGTTCGCTTGCTCCTCGGCCTCGAATTCACTCTCCGGTTCGCGCCCTGGGGTTCTCAGGTTCCACCGCGTGATCGCGAACCGGAACAGCAGGTAGTACACGACGAAGAAGACGAGGCCCATGACGATCAGCAATGGGATGTTCTTGGCGGCAGGCGCGGTGCCGTAGAGAACGAGGTCGGCAAGGCCTGCGGAGAACGAGAACCCGAGGTGGATGTCGAGCAGGTACGCGATGGCCAGCGAGAGTCCCGTGAGCAGCGCGTGGATGACGTACAGCGGGAACGCCACGAACATGAAGGCGAATTCGAGGGGTTCGGTGATACCGGTCAGGAACGCGGTCAGTGCCGCTGCCAGAAGGATGCCGATCGCGACCTTCTTCTGCTTCTTGTTCGCCACGTGGATCATCGCCAACGCGGCTGCGGGCAGCCCGAACATCAGGATCGGGTAGAAGCCGGCCGTGAACGCGCCTCCCGTCGGATCGCCCGCAGTGAATCGTGGGATGTCGCCGTGGATGACCTTGCCGTCTGCGCCGGGGTAGTTGCCGTAGAGGAACCAGACGTACGAGTTCACGATGTGATGAAGCCCGAGCGGGAGCAGCATGCGGTTGACGAAGCCATACACGAATGCGCCCAACGCTCCGCTTCCCGCGATGAAGGCGCCGAGGTGATTCAGTCCCGCATTGAAGATCGGATAGAAGTAGCTCATCGCGAACGCGAGGAAGAGGCACGCCACCGACACGACGATCGGCACGAAGCGCCTGCCGCCGAAGAAGCCTAGGTACGAAGGCAATTGGATGGTGTGGTAGCGATCGAACAGAAGCGCAGCGACCAGGCCGACCACGATGCCAGCGAACACGCCGTAGTTGATCTGGGCTTGTTCGCCCGCCTTGTCGACGACGCCTTCCAGCACGACCGGCGACATCGTCTTGAAGACTTGCTGCACGACCAGGTAGCCCACGACGGCGGCAAGGGCGGTGGAGCCGTCGGCCTTCCTCGCGAATCCGATCGCGACGCCGACGGCGAAGAGCAGAGCGAGGTTGTCGAACAGTGCGCCACCGGCGGCGCTCATCGCCTGGAAGAACGGGCCGATGACTGGCGCCTTGATCCTGCCGAGCAGATCGTCCTGGCCAAGCCGTAGCAGGATGCCCGCGGCGGGCAGTACCGCGATGGGCAGCATCAGGCTCTTGCCGAGGCGTTGCAACTGTGCGAACCCCGGAATTCGCATGCCCGACTTGGCCTGCACCCCTTCAGTTTTCGTCGTGTTGCTCATTCGCGGAACCCTCCTCTGCCGCCACGGCGCCGCCCGGCGCCGAAGCTGTGCGGAAGCTTAGACGAGAACACGAGAATTTGAGACCGTCTTGCGCCGACGCTCGTATTGTTGGTGCCCACGAGCTCGAGGAGGCACGACAATGGCCCAGACGTCAGTTCTCGCCCCGGTCGCCGGGCGTGCGGTCTTACTCGCGGACGTCCCCGACCCGGTGTTCTCGGCGGGCATGGGCGGCTACGGCGCTGCCATCGACCCGCCGCGCGAGGTCGTCGACGCGGTCGCTCCGGTTAGCGGCAAGCTCCTGAAACTGATGCCGCACGCCTACGTCGTATTGACGCCGGGCGGCGTCGGCGTACTCGTGCACCTTGGGTTGGACACCGTCGCGTTGAAGGGGGAGGGATTCACGACCCGCGTCAGCGAGGGCGACGACGTCACTGCCGGCCAGGTCGTGATCACCTACGACGTGCCGTTGATCGAGTCGAAGGGACTCAATCCCATCGTCCCCGTCGTGGTGATGGACGAACGATCACCGGACAACGTCATTCCGTCCGCCGCAGTCACCGGGGGAGCAGACATCGCTTCCGGGGCAAGCCTTTTCACCGCGAACAAGTAGATGGAAGTCGTCATCCTCGAGGATGCCAAGGACATTGGAGCCGTCGCCGCGGACGCGATCTGCACGTTGGTCGAACGCAAACCCGACGCGGTCCTCGGCCTGGCGACCGGATCGTCACCGATGCCGATCTACGACGAACTCGCGGCCCGCTGCGATGCGGGCCTGGTGTCGTTCCGGCTGGCCCGCGGGTTCACCCTCGACGAATACGTGGGTCTGCCAGCGGATCACCCCGAGCGGTACCGCAACGTGATCGATACGGCCTTCGTGACGCGCGTCGACTTCGCGCGAGGCGCGGTTGCTGGCCCCGACGGCCTCGCCGTCGACATCCCTGCGGCATGCGCGGCGTACGAAGATGCGATCCACGAGGCGGGCGGTGTCGATCTTCAGATCCTCGGCATCGGCACGGACGGCCACATCGGATTCAACGAGCCGGGGTCGTCGCTGGCGTCGCGAACTCGGATCAAGACGTTGACGCGACAAACCCGCGTCGACAACGCCCGCTTCTTCGGTGACGACGTCGAAGCGGTGCCGACGCATTGCCTGACCCAGGGCCTGGGGACGATCATGGAGTCACGGCACGTCATCTTGGTGGCGACCGGCCGTGGCAAGGCCGAGGCCGTTCATCATCTCGTCGAAGGCGCGGTGAGTGCGATGTGGCCTGCGAGCATCCTGCAGCATCACCCGCACGTGACTGTGCTGCTCGACGGTGCAGCGGCTCGTCGGCTTCAGCTCGTCGACTACTACCGCGAAACGTACCTGTCGAAGCCGGACTGGCAGGGTATCTGAGTGCTGCTCACGGTAGGCGAGCTGCTCACCGGCCGAGAACTGTTGCGGCCCGGATGGATTGAGGTGTCACGGACCGCTGGCACGATTGCCGCGCTCGGCCTCGGTGATCCGCCGCGGCCTCCGGATCGAGAGCTCGGCGCGGCAACGGCGGTGCCCGGCTTCGTCGACACCCACGTGCACGGGGGAGGAGGCGCGAACTTCACCGTCGCGGCCGCCGCCGAAACGGCCACGGCCGTCGCACTGCATCGGAGGCACGGCACCACCACGCTGGTCGCCTCCCTGGTGACCGCGGGCCCGGCCGAGTTGCTGCGCCAGGTAAGCGAATTGGCCCCCGACGTTCGTGCCGGGCTCATCGACGGCATCCATCTCGAAGGTCCCTGGCTGTCGACTGCTCGCTGCGGAGCGCACCAGCCGTCGCTCATGCGCGATCCCGATCGGAACGAGATCGAGCGAATTCTCGACGCTGCGTCGGGCGCAGTCCGGATGGTCACGATCGCCCCGGAACGCGACGGCGGCATCGCGGCGATCGAGCAACTCGTCGATGCGGGCGTCGTCGCCGCCGTCGGTCATACCGAGGCGACCTACGAGCAGACGCGAGCGGCGATCGGGGCTGGCGCGACCGTGGGAACGCATCTGTTCAATGCCATGCGCCCGATCGACCGCCGCGAGCCCGGTCCGATCGTCGCGCTGTTGGAGGACGATCGGGTCACCGTCGAAGTGATCACCGACGGGGTGCACGTAGATCCGGCGATCTACCGACTCGTCACGCGCAGCGCGGGCGTCGACCGGGTGTCGTTGATCACCGATGCCATGGCCGCCACGGGCATGGCCGACGGCGAGTACGAACTCGGACCGTTGGCCGTGACCGTCGCGGACGGCGTGGCGCGCGTAGCGGGGACGCACACCATCGCAGGGAGCACCGCGACGATGGATCGGGTGTTCAGGTTCGCCGTAGAGCACGGTGGGCTTCCGCGGGACGAGGCACTGTTGGCCGCCGTGCGCCAGTCGTCGATCAATCCTTCTCGCGCGCTCGGACTGCCATGCGAGGGTCTCGTTCCTGGGGCTTGGGCCGACCTGGTGGTGTTGGACTCGAACCTCGCCGTGACGGGGGTGATGCGTCGGGGATGGTGGGTCTAGCGCCCCAGCGACTAGCCGAATTCGAGCAGCGTCAGGGTGGGTCGAATCGCGTCGAACAGCGGAATCCGCTGCAGCGCCCACGAGACGGTGTTCAGGACGCGACCGCGGCCCGGCGGATAGATCACGTCGTGGACGGTCCGGATGCCTGGCACCGTGTCGACGAGCCGGGCTGCCTCCGACGGGGACATCGAGAACGGCATCGGCGGGATTCGATAGCGAAACGACGTCCGCATGCCGCGGCTAGTCAAGCCCGAAACCCACGCTGGCGCCACGTCGAACATCATCCGCCCACCGGGAAACCGCTTGGCGCATTCGGTGATCAAGCCCATCGCCTCGCTCGGCTCCAGGTACATCAGCAGTCCCTCCGCCGTGATGAACACGCCGTTGGTGCGGTCGACCTTGTCCATCCACGTGTAGTCCAAGGCCGACTCGGCGCACATCGTAACGCGATCCGAGTGGGGTAGCAGCTTGCTTCTCAGCTCGACGATGCGCGGCAGATCGACGGTCAGCCAACGGAATTGGTCGCTAACGCCACTGGCCTCGATCCGGTAGAAGCTGGTCTGCAAACCCTCGGCGATGGCGACAACGGTGGCCGCAGGATGGTCGACCAGGTACCTCTTGGTCGCATCGTCGAAGGCCAGTGCGCGCAACGCCATGTCTTGGCGACGGGCATAGCCGAACTTGGCGAAGTCGAAGTCGATGCCGTCGACGAGCTCGATGGCCATCGGATCGTCGATGATCGAGTCCGGTCGCCGCGCCTCGTTCGCGCGCACCTGCAGGGTCAGTAGGGCCGTCTCCGAGACGCCGGTCAGCGCTGCGTTCACCTTCGATCCGGGATTCACTTCCGCGAATGTACCGAAATCAGGGCTTCAGCAGCTTTTCCACCGTGCGAAGGTTGCGCGTCGTCGTCGTGGACTTGTAACGCTTCTTGCCCATCGTCTTTCCGATCGTGCTGTCCAGGGTGCCCTTCTTCGACACCTGCCAGTACACGACGCCCTTGCCGCGTGCGATCTTCTCGTCGGATCCAGCCTCGTCGGCCAGTGCGACCAGCTCGTCGAGCACGTCCGCATCGGTCACGAAGGTGACGTACGAGTGATGACCCTCGACCTCGCGCTCGAAGGGGAACGCCTCGGAGATTGCGCGGACGTCCTCGAGGTCGTAGGCCAGCACCCAGGCGTCGTAGCCGAACGTGTCACGCAGTGCGCCTTCGGCTTTCGTCCGTACCGTCTTCACGGAAGCCTTGCTGTCGAACAGCACGTTGCCGCTGGCGAGAATCGTCTTGACGTTGCCGAACCCTGCGTCGGAGAACGTGGCTGCGACGTCTGCCATCTTGAGGTTCACCCCGCCGACGTTGACCCCGCGCAGCAGGGCGGCATAACGAGTCATGGCCTCATGGTAGGAGTTGGTCGTACGCTTGCGACATGACCCGTCAGGTGTTCGACGACAAACTGCTGGCGATGATCAGCGGAAACTCCCTGGCGGTGTTGGCCACCCTCAAGCGGGATGGTCGGCCGCAGCTGTCCAACGTCTCGTACTACTTCGATCCCCGCGCCGTCGCGATCCAGGTGTCGGTGACCGAGCCACGCGCCAAGACCCGCAACCTGCGCCGCGATCCGCGTGCGTCGCTATACGTGGGGTCCGACGACGGTTGGGCGTACGCGGTGGCCGAGGGCGACGCCATGCTCACTCCTCCCGCCGCCGCGCCGGACGACGAAACCGTCGAGGGTCTGATCGCGTTGTATCGCAACATCGCTGGTGAGCATCCCGACTGGGACGAATACCGGTCGGCGATGGTGCAGGATCGCCGCGTTCTGCTGACCATGCCGATCACGCACCTGTACGGGATGCCGCCTGGCATGCGCTAAAGCGCGTCACGAACGTCGTCGTTCCACGCTACGGTTGCGGCATGGCCGATGAACCCGAAGACGAGCAGAAGCGCAAGTTCCGCGAGGCGCTCGAGCGCAAGAAGGCGAACTCGGCAGGCGGTACCAACCACGCCGACGGGGGTAGCAAGAAGTCGCGGGCGCACGGCCCCGTGGAGAACCGCCGCGAATTCCGGCGCAAGAGCGGGTAGCGGGCCGCCGAAACCGCACTGAGGGTCGTGAAGTCGTCGGGTCAACGACCGTCAGTGCGGTCTCGACGTCGACTCCTGAACCAGGATCGCTGCAAGACATATCGCCGACACAATTGCCACGGCGATCGCAAAGCTGACGCCCGCGGTGCGCAGCCCCAGGTCCTGAGCCGCCAATCCCAGCCCGACGACGGGTAGCGAGATCCCGACGTAGGCGATGACGAAGTAGCTAGAGCTGACCTCGGCGCGGCGCTCGAGGGGTGTGCGCTCCACGACTGCGGCGAGGCCTCTGCTAAAGCTGATTCCCTGTCCAATGCCGGCCAGTACGGCGGCGGCGATCAGACCCGTCATCGACGAAATCTGAACGGCTATGGCAAGTGCGACCATGGCGAGCACCAACAGCGCGCACCCGATGGCCATGGCGCGCGGCGGCGCCATCCGCCTCGCGACCAATTGGGCAGTCGCCGATGCAAGGAAGATCGAGCTGGCCAACGCTCCGGCCACCGCATGGTTGTGATTGCCGATGACGGTCGCGACGAATGACGGCGAGACCGACGTGAACAGCCCCATCACCGCGAAGCCTGCGAACGCCGCAGTGCCCGCCGTGATGAAGATCGAGCGCGTCTCGGCGGGTACCGACAACCGCTGAAATCCGATGCGTCCGGCCCTCTCCGAGGTTTCCGGGGCCAGCAGTACCGCCCCTATTGCGAGGACCAACAGCACGATGTGGACGACGAACGGCAGTTGCAGGGGATGGGGGAGGTACTGGACCAGGGTGCCCGCGAAAACGGGTCCGAGCCCAAGGCCGCCCATGTTGGCCGCCGTCGCCACGGCGGCGCCACGTTCCCGCTGGTCGGCGGGCACCGCCTCGATTACGGCTGCGGTTGCGGTGCCCGTGAATATACCCGCCGACAATCCGGAGAGAAGTCGTCCGACGAGGAGCAGCGGAACGTCGTCGGCCACCAGGAACACGACGGCGCTTGCGAGGCCGGCCACCGCGCCCGCGAGCAGCACCGGGCGTCGACCGATGGCGTCGGACCAGCGGCCGAACAAGAGCAGCGCCGCCAGAACCGCAATGGCGTAGCTCGCGAAGATCACCGTCGTCGTAAAGACCTGGAAGTGCATGGTCTCGGCGTAGAGCGCGTAGATCGGCGTCGGCAGCGTCGTGCCCATCATGACCGCCGCGAACGCATACGCCAGTAGTGGGAACCCGTACCTACGGGCCGGAGGCGTCTGCGCGGGAGTCGTCACGAATCGAGTCTGGGGCATGCGATGTCGAACACCGAATGCGCCGCGCCCCATCCCGAGATCAGTGCGGTGTGGCCTTCTCCGCACCGACGCCGGTGAGCGATCGCACTTCCATCTCCGCATTCACGGCAGGGTTGCCGCGATCCGACGACGACAGCGTGCCGACGACGCCAAGCAGGAATGCCAGCGGTATCGACACGATCCCAGGATTGGCAAGTGGGAACCACGCGAAGTCCGCGCCAGGGATCATCGCCGTCTTCGCGCCGGAGACCGCAGGCGAGAACACGATCAGCACCAGCGTCGAGACGAGGCCGCCGTACATGCTCCACAGTGCGCCACGGGTGTTGAACCGCGACCAGTACAGCGAGAACAGGATCGTGGGCAGGTTCGCGGCCGCCGCGATCGCGAAGGCCAGCGCGACGAGGAACGCGACGTTCTGACCGTTGGCGAGAATGCCGAGACCGATGGCGACGACGCCGAGTACGACGGCGGTTATCCGTGAGACTCGCACCTGTTCTTCCTCGCTGACACCGGTGCTCGACTTCAGCACGTTGGCGTAGATGTCGTGCGCGAAGGACGCGGACGCCGTGATCGTCAGGCCTGCGACTACGGCGAGGATCGTCGCGAACGCGATCGCGGAGATCACGCCGAGAAGGATCACGCCGCCGAGTTCGAAGGCGAGCAAGGGTGCCGCCGAGTTCTGGCCGCCCGCTGCGGCCAGGATGCGATCTGGGCCGACCAAGGCGGCAGCGCCGTAGCCCAACACCAAGGTGAACAAGTAGAACGCCCCGATCAAACCGATGGCCCAAACCACTGATCGCCGAGCCTCTTTCGCGGTCGGCACGGTGTAGAAGCGCATCAGGACGTGCGGTAGGCCCGCCGTGCCCAAGACCAGCGCGATGGCGAGCGAGACGAAGTTGATCTGCGACGTGAATGACCCGCCATACTGCGCGCCGGGTGCCAGTACGTCGCGGCTGGAGACACCCTTCGTCGTCGCTTCGGAGACGGCCTTCTGCGCCGAGCCAAGGATGTCGGACAGGTTGAGCCCGAACTTCGCCAAGACCACGATGGTCATGACGCCTGCTCCGATGATCAGCAACACGGCCTTGATGATCTGCACCCACGTGGTGCCCTTCATGCCGCCGACGAGGACGTAGACGATCATCAGGACCCCGACGATGGCGATGACGAGGGACTGCCCGCTCTTGCTCTTGACGTCTAGGAGCAGCGCGACGAGTCCGCCTGCGCCTGCCATCTGCGCCAGCAGGTAGAACAGCGACACCGTCAGCGTCGACGTGGCGGCCGCCATGCGTACCGGCCGTTGCTTCAGTCGGAAGCTCAGCACGTCGGCCATAGTGAATCTGCCTGTGTTGCGCAACAATTCGGCCACCAGTAGCAGTGCGACCAGCCACGCGACCAAGAAGCCGATCGAGTAGAGGAAGCCGTCGTAACCGTAGACCGCAATGGCCCCAGCGATGCCGAGGAAGCTCGCGGCCGACAGGTAATCGCCTGCGATCGCGATGCCGTTCTGCGGACCGGAGAACGATCGACCGCCGGTGAAGAACTGGTCGGCGGTCTTGTTGTTGCGGCTGGCGCGGATCACCACGAACAGCGTGATGACGACGAACAACGCGAAGATGCCGATGTTGGCGACAGGGTTGCCGACCGTGGATCCGGCAGCGAGGACGAGGACGTTCACTTGCTCGTCTCCAATTCGGCCTCCAGCCGTTCGCGGATCGCGGTCGCCCGTGGGTCGAGTTCTCGGTTGGCGAACCGGACGTACAGCCCGGTGATGACGAACGTGGTGAGAAACTGCCCCAGTCCGATCAACAGGCCGACGTTGACGTTGCCCCAGACCTGAGTCGCCATGAAGTCGTGCGCGAACGCACCGAGGACGACGTAGATGCCGTACCAGACCAGGAAGAACGCCGTCATCGGAAAGACGAAGCGGCGCAATCGCGCTCGGAGTTCGGCGAATTCGGGGCTGGCTCGAGTGGCTAGGTAGAGCTCATCGTTGCGCTCGATGATGTGATCTGACGGGTGGTCCGTTTCTGGCACCGCGGCTCCTGACGTCGATGTGCAGGTTTGGTGATTCACACCCTACTGAGAGCTGGTTCACAGTTTGGCCGATCCCGCGGACTGGCCGAGCTATTGCACCCACTCGGTCGTCGCGTACGCGGATGCGCAGTCCGCCGGCAAGGGTCCGACCTCTAACGACACGCTCTAAACTCATCAAGATGCCCACCCTGCAGCTGGTTCAAGATCCTGCGGCCGACGCGCTACTCGAGTCAAATCCGTTCGCGCTGCTGGTCGGAATGTTCCTCGACCAGCAGATACCCATGGAGGTCGCGTTCGCCGGGCCGAAGAAGCTCGCCGACAGGATGGGTCGCCTCGACGCCAGCGACATCGCCGCCTACGACCCCGATGCGTTCGTCGCGCTGTGCTCGGAACGCCCTGCGGTGCACAGGTTTCCGGGATCGATGGCCAAGCGGCTGCAGGTTCTCGCTCAGACCCTCGTCGACGAGTACGACGGTGACACCGCGGCGTTGTGGACGGCAGGGGAGCCGGACGGAGCCGAGGTGCTTCGCCGGCTGAAGGCGCTACCCGGATTCGGTGACCAGAAGGCAAAGATCTTCCTGGCATTGCTCGGCAAGCAATACGGGGTGAGGCCGACGGGGTGGCGGCAGGCGGCCGGCGACTACGGCAAGGCGGGCACGCACATGTCGGTCGCCGACGTCGTGGACACCGGTTCGTTGGAGAAGGTGCGGTCGTACAAGAAGCAAGCCAAGGCGGCGGCCAAGGCCAAGGCGACCACGAAGGACTAAAGCGGCGGGCCGTCGAACCGTTCTCGGGTAACGATGTCGTGCAACGGCTTTCGCTTCAGCTTCGTGACCCGGTGTACCGGCCTGCCCAGCGGCACCACGGAGGCAACCGCGTAGTCGTCGGGAATCCCGAGCAGGCTTTTCACCGCAGGTTCCCGTGCGACGGCCATCGTGGTCGGAACGCCTCCGAAGCCCTCGTTGCGGGCGGCGAGCAGTACGTTCCACACGAACGGATACACCGACGCGCCGCTGATCACCCCGATGCGGTCCAGGTTCTGGTCCGTCGCCGCCACCGCGCCGAGGTCGAGGCAGAAGACGAGCAGCACCGCCGCGCCGACCATCGAGGCCACCATCGGGCTGCCGTCGGTCGCCTCGACCGTCGCGTCGTCGACACCGCGTGCGTGCAACGGATTCCACGGTGACTCCCCGTTGGCTGATTGCGCGAGGTAGCGCTTGGCGCCCAGCAGGCTCAACTCGGTCAACTGCTGGCGCGTGGCCGGGTCGCGAACGACGATCACCCGGACGCCTTGTCGGTTGCCACCGGTCGGGGCGAAACGGGCGTTGTCGAGGATCCGCTCTAGCACGTCGTCGGGCAGAGGTTCGTCGGTGAACTGTCTAACTGCCCCAGTGGTGCGCATTGCGTCGTACAGCTCCATGTCGAACATCATCCCGGTGTGGGATCGTGACTACATGGCAAAGACACATCTGAACTGTCCCTGCGGCGAGGCCATCACCGGCACCGACGAGGACGACCTCGTCGAAAAGGCTCAGACGCATTTGGCGGAATCGCATCCCGGGCGCGAGTACGACCGGGACATGATTCTGTTCATGGCGTACTGAGCTTCACCTAGCACGCCATCAGGGCACGACAGTCGAGCCGATCGTCGGCATGAACTGGCACTGCTTGTCGGTGGTGGTCACCTGACCGAAGATCGTCGACATCACGCTGCCAGACCCCGTATCGACGATCGCGGTGAGCGTCGTCGGTCCATCCGGGTTGATGTCGGCCTGCGGCTTGAGCGTGGCTCCGCCGGACTTGCCCGTCGTCAGGTTCACCCAGGTCACGTTCAGCGGAAGCTTCTGTTCGGCTGCCGGGCCCGGAGTTCCGATCGCCGTGAACACGTAGGCGGTCTGGCCAGGTCCTGGACCGGGCGATGGAATCGTTGCGGGACCCGCAACTGAAACTGCCGTCGCCAGAACGTTGCCTCCGTCGGACAGGCAGCCGTTGCTGATCGACGGATACATGAAGTCCTGAGTGGTCGTGGCAGGCGGCGGTGCAGGCGCAGGAACGGGGTCGGGCGGTGGTACGACGTCGCCGGCGGGCGCAGGCACGGGTAGCGCCACCGGCGTTTCGTCGAGGACGGGGCCGACGGCGTTCGCCGGGTTGGTGCCCTGCGGTAGGTGTGCCGTCAAACCGGGAGCAGCACCTGCGGCGGGGACGTGGGCGACCTGCGGGTCGGCGACGAACTGGTTCACCGCCGCCGCCATGTCCCTCGAGTCGCCAGGAGCATTCGCGTTCCCCGCGAAGGCGGCGGCAGCGGCCATCAACATCGACGTCGCGTTGGCCGGATCATTGGCCGCCTGCTGGATGGCGGGCGCGAAGCTCTGCATCGCCTCGAGTCCGGGCGCCTGCACACCCGTGATCGGGATCGGAAGCGGTGCAGGGGGCTCTGCGTTGGCGACCGGGTGGCCGCCCAACGCGAGAGCGACCGCCGCCCCTAGTGCGGTCATCAGTGTTCTGGTCGATGGCATGGCTCTCCCGTTGTCGATGGCGGCTGTCGATCTAGGCGTCGTGCGTATCGGTTACGGCAGGGCGGCGGTCGGGAAGATCAGTGCGGGATTCGCAACCGCAGGCAATGCGGGCGCCGCGACGGCGGGTGGCACGGCGGCGGCAGCGGTGGCCGCGGCTGGGACGGCCGTTGCGGCCGCCTTTGCAGGCAACAGACTCGCTAGCGGTGAACCCGCTGGCATCAACGACGCGAGATCACCCGGGAAGTCGAGTTGTTGCGGAAGCGGCAAGGGCATCCCCGGCACCTGAGGCACCGTGACTTCGGCGGATGGCACCAGATTCTGTGCCGCCGCGACGGGGCCTGCTGAGGCGGGCGCTGCAACGGGGGCCGGTGCGGCCAGCGCCGCAGGCAGTGCGGCGGGTGCCGCGGCGGGCGGGGCTGTCGCTCCCTGGGGCAGATTCAGCGACGCGCTGGCCAGCGGCGGTGGCGTCGCGGGCGCCGCGGCGGCAGCGGGCGACGCGGTGGCGCCGAAGGTGGACGCAAGGCCCTGCAGGAGCATCGGCGCGTTGGCGGGCGAAAGTGCGCTGAGGAACGGCAGATTCGGCATACCGGGAATCGCGGGCGCGGGTGCTGGATCCGCCGCTGCGCTACTGCTGAGTGCGACGGCAGCCCCGAACGCGCACGCAGCGGCGAAAACGGTGGTGGTTAAGGCTTTTCTGGCGAAGCGCATGATTCTCCCAATTGGTTGACGGCCGCGGACGCGAGAAGCTTTGGCTCACGTCTGTCACCGAAGCTATCCAGTTACTGGAGTTACTCAAGTGACACGTGTGGCATTTACTGAACCGTTACTGCACTGACGGCGGACGGTGACCGCTCGCTAGAGTCGGGCGCATACGCACCCCATTCGCTCAACCTTCAAAGGCTGCTCGCCTCGCGACGCTGACACCGTGGCTGCTCGCGCTGAGCATCGCGGCGCGGCTGTTGATGTCGTACCTGCTCCCACACGGCACGAACTTCGTAGACCTGCACGTCTACGTCGGCGGCGCCGCAACGATCGGGACCAGCGAGCCGCTCTACGACTTCGTTTACGGCGACAAGACCCCCGACTTCAAGCTTCCCTTCACGTATCCGCCCTTCGCGGCCGTCGTCTTCTACCCGCTGCACTTCATGCCCTTCGGCGTGTTGGCCTTCGTGTGGCAGATCGGGATGATCGCGGCGCTGTTCGCCGTGGTCTCCGTGACCTTCCGTCTCCTCGGGTCGCCGAACCCGCGCGCCGCGATGGGGTGGACGGCCGTGGGCATCTGGACCGAACCGGTGCGCAGCACGCTCGACTACGGCCAGGTCAACATCCTGCTGGTGCTCGCCGTCCTATGGGCCGTGTACAGCACTCGGTGGTGGGTGTCTGGCCTGCTGGTCGGCTTGGCGGCGGGGGTAAAACTCACGCCGGCCGTGTCGGGGCTGTACTTCGTCGGGGCGCGGCGGTGGGGCGCTGCGGTGTTCTCGGCGGTCGTCTTCGCGGGCACGGTTGGCGTGTCGCTGCTGGTGCTCGGCGACCAGGCGCGCTACTACTTCACGACGCTGCTCGGCGACGCCCACCGCGTGGGTCCGGTCGCCACGGTGTTCAATCAGTCGTGGCGAGGCGGGATCTCGCGCATCCTCGGCCACGATGCCGGCTACGGCCCGATCGTGCTCGCTGCGCTGGCAGTCACGGCGGTCTTGGCGCTGGCGGCGTGGCGTGCCGTCGATGGCGACGACCGGTTGGGTGCGATCGTCGTTGTCCAGTTGTTCGGGCTGCTGCTGTCGCCGATCTCGTGGACGCATCACTGGGTGTGGTTGCTACCGCTGATGATCTGGCTTCTGCACGGTCCGATGAAGGACGCCCGAGGCGCGCGAGTGCTCGGATGGGGTTGGCTGGCGCTGTCGTTGGTCGGCGTGCCATGGCTGTTGAGCTTCGCGCAGCCGACCATCTGGGTTGTCAGCCGACCGTGGTACCTCGCATGGGCAGGCCTCGTCTACATCGTGGCGGCGCTGGCCACGTTGGCGTGGATCGCGGTTACTGGCCGACGATCGAGTCGATGTCCCGAGCCATCTCAACGTCCTTCTCCGTGATTCCGCCCTCGGAGTGAGTGACCAACACGAAAGTAATGGTCCGCCAACGGATGTCGATGTCCGGATGATGATCCTTGGCCTCGGCGTGCTCGCCGACGCGGCGTACGGCGTCGATGCCGTCGAGGAAGGCGGGGAACTTCACGGAGCGTTTCAAGGCGCCGTCGCTGCGTTCCCAGCCCGCCAGGTCCGGAAGGGCGGCGTCGACCTGTTCGTCAGTCAATACGGCCATGTTCGTGCGCTCCTCACCATCGAAATCATCGAAAACCGTTACCAAATCCGACGATACTGCGTGGTCGCGACGTAGCTACGGGATCATGCAGTCGTGCAAGTGATGCCCGCTCCCGCAACCGGTAAAACGTCGCGCGATGGATGGAGGCCGCTTTGATCGTCGTCGCCGGCGCTATGATCGCCGGCGGGAAACTCTTGGTGGCCCAGCGTGATCGGCCGCCGGAATTGGCAGGGATGTGGGAGCTGCCTGGAGGCAAGGTGGCTCAGGGGGAGAGCGAGGTCGATGCGTTGACGCGCGAGCTGCGCGAGGAGCTCGGCGTCGAGGTCGCCGTCGGCGAACGCGTGGGCAACGACGTCGACATCAGCGAGACGATGACGCTGCGTGCCTATCGCGTCACGTGCGTCGATGGCACGCCGCGAGCCGATGATCACCGCGCGCTGCGATGGGTCACCGCCGCCGAGCTCGAGGACGTGGAATGGGTGCCAGCCGACCGCGGCTGGTTGCCAGACCTCGCGGTGGCGCTCACTCCGACTACGGCGATCCGTCCGCAGACGGCCTGGTGCTCGTCCTCTTCACCACGCCACTGACTAGCTCCTTCGCGCGCGCTTGAAGATCTTCTCCAGTTCCTTGCCTCGGATGCCGTTTCGTTCGGCCTTGTGAACTTTGTTGATGACGACGGGGCAGCGCTTGCAACGAGGTTTGCTGCGACAGCACCTCTTCTTCGGTTTTGCGGCAGCTAGCTTGCTGAGGTTCACGTGATGAGGCTCTCTCGTTTTCGCGAATGGTTACTTGCGCTGCGACAATCACAAACGTGGATTTTCGTAACGTAGCAATCGTGGCGCACGTCGATCACGGCAAGACGACGCTGGTCGACGCGATGTTGCGGCAATCGGGGGCGTTGCACCACCGCGGTGACGACGTCGTCGAGCGCCTGATGGACTCCGGTGACCTCGAGAAGGAAAAGGGCATCACCATCCTGGCGAAGAACACCGCCGTGCACCGGAAGAACCCCGACGGCAGCATGACGGTGATCAACGTCATCGATACTCCTGGCCACGCCGACTTCGGCGGCGAGGTCGAGCGGGGCCTCTCGATGGTCGACGGCGTGTTGCTACTCGTCGATGCCTCCGAGGGACCGCTGCCGCAGACCCGCTTCGTGTTGCGCAAGGCACTCGCCGCACATCTGCCCGTGATCCTCTGCGTCAACAAGACGGACCGCCCCGACGCCCGAATCGCCGAGGTGGTCTCCGAAAGCCACGACCTGTTGCTCGACGTTGCGTCGGACCTCGACGACGAGGCGCAGAAGGCGGCCGAGGACGCACTTGGTCTACCGACGTTGTACGCCTCGGGACGTGCGGGCATCGCCAGCACCACCGAGCCCGCCAACGGGGAGAACCCCGATGGCGAGAATCTCGACGCGCTGTTCGACGTGCTCCTCGAGCACATTCCGCCGCCGCAGGGCGATCCAGAGGCTCCGCTGCAGGCGTTGGTGACGAACCTCGACGCGTCGGCCTTCCTCGGTCGGCTGGCCCTCATCCGCATATACAAGGGTCGGATCAAGAAGGGCCAGCAGGTCGCGTGGATGCGCGAGGTCGACGGGCACCCCGTCATCACCAATGCCAAGATCACCGAACTTCTGGTGACCGAGGGCGTCGAACGCTCGTCGACCGACGAGGCCATCGCCGGTGACATCGTCGCCGTCGCGGGCATCCCCGAGATCATGATCGGCGACACCCTCGCCGACACCGAGCACGCACATGCATTGCCGCGCATCACGGTCGACGAGCCTGCGATCTCGGTGACGATCGGCACCAACACCTCACCGTTGGCGGGCAAGGTGTCCGGGCACAAGCTCACCGCGCGCATGGTCAAGTCGCGGCTGGACTCCGAGCTGATCGGCAACGTATCGATCAAGGTCGTCGACATCGACCGCCCGGACGCATGGGAGGTGCAGGGCCGCGGCGAGCTCGCGCTGGCCGTGCTCGTCGAGCAGATGCGCCGTGAGGGATTCGAGCTGACCGTCGGCAAGCCGCAGGTGGTCACCCGTACCGTCGACGGCAAGCTGCACGAGCCGTTCGAGGCGATGACGATCGACTGTCCCGAAGAGTTCGTCGGCGCCATCACACAGCTGATGGCCGGCCGCAAGGGTCGCATGGAGGAGATGGCCAATCATGCGGCGGGCTGGGTTCGGATGGACTTCATCGTGCCCAGCCGTGGCCTGATCGGCTTCCGCACCGACTTCCTGACGCTCACGCGTGGTACCGGCATCGCCAACGCCGTGTTCGATGGCTACCGGCCGTGGGCTGGCGAGATCCGGGCCCGTCACACTGGTTCGCTCGTGTCCGACCGAACCGGCAAGATCACGCCGTTCGCGCTGACTCAGCTAGCCGACCGCGGCCAGTTCTTCGTCGAGCCCGGTGATGACACCTACGAGGGTCAGGTCGTCGGGATCAACCCGCGAGCCGAGGACCTCGACATCAACGCGACCCGCGAGAAGAAGCTCACCAACATGCGGTCGTCGACGGCCGATGTCTTCGAGACGCTCGCCCGTCCTCTCGAATTGGGTCTCGAGCAGGCCATGGAGTTCTGTGCGGACGACGAGTGCGTCGAGGTCACGCCGGAGATCGTGCGGGTCCGCAAGACCGAGTTGAACGCCAGCCTGCGCGCGCGCTCGAAGGCGCGCGCCAAGGCCCGCGGCTGACTTGACGGTCAGTCCGTCGAACGCCAACCTTGGCCACCGAACACCGTCGTGAGCGGCGATTTGAAGGCGACCCAGGCGACGTCGCATGCGGTTCCGCGCTTCGACAGCGCTGTTGTCCGCGCGAAGCGCAGTCACACTTCGAGGGGTTGCGATATGTGGCATAGAGAGCCCGTGGTGGCATTGCACCGCGGCTCGATGTGCGTCTGCTCGCGGCGACGACGAGGTGATCGACGCCATTACGTAGATCGCCAGATCGGGTGTGGGAACCGCCGACAACATCGACACCGGATCACTATTGTCACTTCGCGAAATGGCGACTCGCACAGGCGGACTGACAGTCCGAGCTAGTTACCTTAATCAGGTCGGCACGTTGTTGGAAAAGTAGTGCGGCGAGACCTCAAAGAGGGCGGCGACGTCATTTACCAACGGCAGCTTGGGAGAAGCCTCGCCGTTGCAGTACCGGTAGAACTGCGTTGGAGAACGGCTCAGGGACGGATTTGCGTCGCACAGCAAGCCCCACAGTGTGTTGGGGTTCAAACGGGTTCGCTGCCCACGAAGGATTCGCGGCTCGCTGGATTCCATGAGGGCGCGCAGTTGCTTGGCGAAGAACACGTTGGCTGGATGATTCACCAGCATTGTCCAACCCCCGGCGGTCGCTGAATTCGGGCCCGCAGCTTTACCAATTGGCTTGGGCGACGGCACGTCCCCGGCACGGTGATCGCTCCCGCTAGGCTGGCGCGAGGTAGCGCACGCACGTGTGTCGGCGCCAGCGGCACTCTTCAGCGAGCTGAATGACGGGGTGGTCCTTATGGAGGCGCAAGACCAACGGATGCACTGGCATGAGGAACCGGACCTGACAACGATGCAAGTCCTACCGTCGGTCATCAGCAACAGGGTCGCGCACATCGGGGGCATCGGCAATCCCAACGCCCCGCAAAACCCTTGCCCGGCAGGAGGCTAATCATGAACGACCCCGTCCTCGGGAACATCACCTTTACCGAAGTTCGCGGCTGGCAGGGGACCTATACCCACCCGTTCTTCGGACACCCCGTGACTGTGCCGCTCACGCTCGGCGGTTGGCACGAATCAGAGCCTCCAGAGCCAGGACAACGAAGCGCCGTGGAACACTTCAACGCGCGCAAAGACGAACTCTGTGTCGCTGCAGAGGACGCGATCTGGCGTCACTACCTCGAGCGTGCGCCAGAGCTTCGCGAGCAGTTCGGCGCCGGCGCCGATGAACTCATGCCCATCATCGATCACAAGAACCAGATCACGCGGTTGGTCAAACCCACAAATTTCTTTGTGCCACTGGCGTTCTCCGACGACCGCGTCATCGGAGTCTTGTACGACTGCACCTGGGAACCCGAACTCGGCCTAGCCGTAAAATTCGTCAATGAAACTATCGACGAAGTAGGCCCACAAGACATCGTGCTATGAGGTGGTCGTCCGCGAAGATCGATGCACCCTAACTAGAATGGAGACATGATCCGAACCGGAACCAGCCTCCTCGCCGCCGCCGTCCTCGGGGTTCTGGCCGGCATCGCCCTGTGGGTGGTTTCGGTGTTTGCCTTGTTCGCCTTGGGCTTTTCGTTCTACGCTGTCAACACGGCTCTGCCGGTGGCACTCGTCGCTGCCGCCCTCATGGCCGTGATTCTCTACCGGCGCAGCCGGATTCGTTCGCCGCAAACCCTTCGACTCATTCTCGCATTCTTCATCGGCGCCTCGGCGGTCCTGCTCTACGGCTGTATTGCAGTCGTACTCACCGCGCCACATACCATCGTGTTCTTGACCTGACACCGAGACCCGAGAAACCTCGTCCCGCAGTATCGTTGCGGTCATGGCCCCGCAACAAGGTACCCAGCTTTAGTCAGGCGCACTGGAATCGAGCCGCGTTGATCGGCGCTCGGCGGCAGTGTCTTCTGGGCCGTCGCGGCACAGATCATCAGCGCCTCACATGCCGCGGCGTCAGCTCCTCCGGGGTGTGCTTGGCCGCCGCGCTCGTCGTCACCATAGGACGCTCGTCGTGACATAGGAGTAGTCCACCAAAAACGCTGCACCGGAGTGCGCAACCATCCATGAAACAAGTCCAAATCAGCTGTGGGGGAGCTGCATTCGCACACCAAGGCGTCACAGCGACGAATTGGCTCTTGCCAAGGGCGGTGGACGACTGGAATCTAACGCTGTGGCGAATCTCTGTCCCCCGCGCACCTCAGACTCGGCGAGGAAGGTCACCCGGCGGAGCGTATTGATCCAGGGGTTTTCGGCGCTCCCACCACGGTGCCGACCTCCATGCGTGGCCGCTCTCTGCGGTGGCGGCGCGATAGCGTTCGTCGAGTTTAGTCACAGCGGCCCGCAACCGGTGGGCACGTCGCCCACCGTTGCGCATCAGCCCTTCCAGCCGCGCACGAGCGTCGCCGGCCCCTCCAGGGCGCACCGGGTCACAACAAGGGCAATCGTCAGGACGGTCCGCCACGTACCCACCTCGACGCGCGAGGCGCTCGGTGTCCTCCACGCGCGTGCGCCACTCGTCGAGGTATCGCAGCGCAGCGCCATCCTTGCGGAGCTTTCGCTGACGGTGCGGGTTCATCCGCGCGGAAAGGCAACCGCCAATTGAGAAGATTTGTCCATCGACTACGTCGTGACGTGACGCTACCGCTGAAGCGACGACCGTGATGCCGTCGACCAAGACGATACATTCGCGCTCTGCGCGTGCCATCTTGCGGGACCGCGCGCCGCGAGCACCGCACGACCTGCACCGCCGTGGCCCCCAAGGACGTCTTCACCGTCCGCGCATAGGCCGCCCAGACACCCTACGTACCGCTGGCTAGTGCACGGTCGCACCAGGAAGACAGCAATTGCCCAGCTCGCAGACCTACGGAATGACCGACCCGCAACGGCGATGAGAGTCACGTTAAACAAGCCGCCCGCGGGTGCCAGAGGAAAGCGGGTCGGCCACACCGAGGAGAAGGCGGCATCATGACGCTCGATCAAGGTGGACTGTTCGACACCGTCGGCGTGTCAACGCGCACCCGGTTTCTGGAGTTTCCTGATACGCCCGATCACGGGCCATGGCGCAGCGGTGAGATCGAGCCATCGAGGCTGCCGATAACCTGAGTGGCGTGCCGACCAACTTGCGACGACTTTTCCGCGTCGCAAGCGCACTGGGCACCACGTTTCTGCTGATCGCTGCCTGCACCGTCAGCCCGCCCCCTGCGCCACAGAGCACCGAGACCGCCGAGAGCACGCCGCCCCCGCCGCCGAAGGCACTGCAGATCATCATGGGGATCGACTCGATCGGGGCAGGCTTCAACCCGCACCTGCTGTCGGATCAGTCGCCCGTGAACGCCGCGATCTCGTCGCTGGTCCTGCCGAGTTCGTTCCGGCCCATTCCCGATGCGTCGACTACGACGGGTTCGCGCTGGGAAATGGACCCGACGCTGCTGGTGTCGGCCGAGGTGACGAGCGACAACCCGTTTACCGTCACGTACAAGATCCGGCCAGAGGCGCAATGGACCGACAACGCGCCCATCGGCGCCGACGACTACTGGTACCTGTGGCGGCAGATGGTCAGCGAGCCCGGTGTCGTCGATCCTGCCGGCTACGACCTCATCACCGGCGTCCAATCGATCGACGGTGGCAAGACGGCCGTCGTCACGTTCTCGCAGCCGTATCCGGCGTGGCGGGAACTGTTCAACGACATCCTTCCCGCGCACATCGTGAAGGACATGCCGGGCGGGTTCCCTGCGGGATTGGCAAGGGTCATGCCTGTCACCGGTGGTCAGTTCCGAGTCGAGAACATCGATCCGCAGCGTGACGAGATCCTGCTCGCCCGCAACGACCGGTACTGGGCGGCGCAGGCCAAGCCAGACCAGATTCTGTTTCGCAGAGCGGGAACGCCTGCGGCGCTGGCAGATTCGATCCGCAACGGGGATACGCAAGTGGCCCAGGTGCACGGCGGCCAAGCCACGTTCGCTCAGTTGGGTGCGATCCCCGACGTGCGTACCGACCGCATCGTGACGCCTCGCGTCCTGCAGCTGACGTTGCGTGCACAGCAAGCCACGCTGTCTGACTCGCGCGTGCGCAAGGGCGTCCTTGGATTGCTCGACGTGGACCTGTTGGCTGCCGTCGGGGCGGGCACCGACAACAGAGTGACGCTCGACCAGGCACAAGTCCGTTCGCCGTCGGATCCGGGCTACGTGCCGACGGCGCCGCCCGCGATGTCTCGCGACGCCGCGTTGGATCTTCTGAGGAGCGCCGGCTACACCATCGAACAGGTGCCACCACCGACCACGGCGCCGCCGACGACGGGCGCGCCGCCGCCAGGTGCTCCGCCACCGGCGAGCGTGCGCAGCAAGATCACCCTGGACGGCCAACAGCTGACTCTGGTGCTTGGCGTGGCTTCGAACGATCCGACGTCGATCGCCGTGGCCAATACCGCCGCAGATCAATTGCGCAGCGCGGGAATAGCGGCGTCGGTGCTCGCGCTGGATCCGCCGGTGCTCTACGGCGACGCGCTCACTCAGAATCGATTCGATGCAATCGTCGGGTGGCATCAGGCGGGTGGAGACCTCGCAACCGCGCTTTCGTCGCGTTACGGCTGCCCAGCACTAGAAGTGGCAGCCGTGTCCACCGCGCCAGCCACCTCGACGTCGACCACCACCCCAGGCCCGAGTTCGACGACCTCGCCGTCACGTGGTCCGTCGCCTACTACGACCCCGTCGTCCGCCCCGGCCACGACGACAACGCCCGCACCCGCGCCTGCGCCTGGCGAGCTGGTGCAGGCGCCAAGCAACCTGACCGGAATCTGCGATCGAAGCATTCAACAGAAGATCGATGCCGCACTCGACGGCAGCGAGGACATCGGCGAGGTGCTCGACGCGGTGGAACCACGGCTGTGGAACATGTCGACCGTGCTGCCGATCCTGCAGGACACCACCATCGTCGCTGCCGCGCCGAACGTCGTGAACGTCAGTCTGTCTGGCGCCGTGCCGGTGGGCATCGTCGGCGATGCCGGGAAGTGGATCAAGACGAGGTAGGTCTACTCGCTCGCTTCGACCTCCGCCGAGTCTTCGCGATTTCGATCGCGGAGCAACCGGATGCCGTATGCGGCGTATGCGGTGACCGCGAATACGATCAGAAGCCAGTACGGCGGTCTCGCCAACTCCCAAACGAACAACGCGGCCCATGCAGGCGCGCGCTGAGTTATCGCAAGCACGCCCGCGGCACAGGTCAAGGACACGGCAGCAATCTCGAGATGCACGCCGCCCACGTGGTTGAGAAGCAGCGTCGTCACCGAGCCCGCCGCGGCACCCGTCGCCAAGGCGGGAGTGATCATGCCGCCGACGGCGCCGGTCCGGAGATACAACGCGGTCAGTAGCGGCTTCAAGAAGAGGATCACGGCCGCCCCGGTCAGCGTGAGACCCGCGTTCACGCTGACCGTCAGGATGCTGCGGCCGTTGCCTGGAAGCTCGGGGTACCAGATCGAAGCGATGCCCGTGGCCAGGCCTGCCACCGCGATGGCGGGGATCAACGTCCATGACCGGATCTGCGGCTTCGGGCGGGCCAGCGACATCAGTTTGTCGAAGCCAAGACCCACCGCAACGGAGAGCGGCGCGATCGCAAGCGCCAGCACGATGAATAGATAGGACAGCGAGGCGTCGGGCCACTTCAGAGCGTGTTCGAGATGGGTGACGGGGGCGGCGACGGCGACGGCGAGGCTCGAAGTGATCAGAGCGGTCCCGACTGCCCGCGGATGCCACGTGCGGAGCATGATCCGGGCCGCGAACAGCGCGCCACCCAACGGCACGCTGTAGACCGCGCCGAGGCCTGCGCCCGCTGCACAGGCAAGGAGAATCTCGCGATCTCGGGGAGTTAGCGACAGCCGCCTAGTAGCAGCGTCACCGAGGGCGGCGGCGAGTTGACGAGGTGCCCCTTCCCTGCCGAGCGATGCCCCAGAACCGACGAGCAAGACTTGAAGTCCGGCGTCGATGGAGAATCGCCAACGCGGGATCGCACGGTGCTCGGCGATGGTCGACGTCAGGCTGGGCACCTCTTCCCTGCGGCGCAGGATCCACCACCCGAGCGCGGCAAGGATGCCGCCGACCATCGGCCCGACGGCCCGACGCACGGGACTGCTTCCACCGACGCCAGTGAGCAGGGTGCCGAACGTGTAGTGGTAGGTCGCGTGTTCGATCCAGTGCAGTACCACCGTGGTCGCGGCGCCCGCAACACCAGCCAGAAGTCCGATGAGCAGAACCGCGCACGTGTACTCGAGGGTGCGCCGCGACACGAGGTCAATCTATCTTGTGCGCATGGAGATTCCGCGGTTGCTTTTCGTTCACGCGCACCCCGACGACGAGACGATCTCGACTGGAGCCACCATCGCGCACTATGCGGCGCTTGGCGCCCAGGTGAACGTCGTGACGTGCACGCTCGGCGAGGAGGGTGAGGTCATCGGCGAGCGCTGGGCTCACCTCGTCGTCGACGAAGCGGATCAGTTGGGTGGCTACCGCATCGGCGAATTGACCTCCGCGCTAACGGAATTGGGTGTAGACAAGCCCATCTTCCTTGGAGGTGCAGGGCGATGGCGTGACTCGGGGATGAAGGGCACGCCGCCGCGTGCCTGGCAGCGGTTCATCGATGCCGATTCGGAAGAGGCCGTCGGCGCACTGGTCGAGATCATCCGCGATCTTCGCCCGCACGTCGTCGTCACCTATGACCCCAACGGTGGTTACGGCCATCCCGATCACCAGCACGCGCACGAGGTGACGACGGCAGCGGTCGCGGCGTCGGGCGGATCGCTCTACCCCGGTGAGCCGTGGGCGGTGCCGAAGTTCTACTGGAACGTGATGGCGAACAGTTCGATCGAGGAGGGCGCGCGGCAACTGGCCGACATCGATCTGCCGCCGACCTGGTCACGCGTGTCGCGCGAGGAGTTCGACTGGGGATACGCCGACGCCGACATCGACGCGGTCATCGACGCGCCCGACAGTCGCGCCGCCAAGGTGGCCGCGCTTCGCGCCTACACGACGCAGGTCACGGTGGAGCCAGGTGGCCGAGCGTGTGCGTTGTCGAACGACTTGGCCGTGCCCATCGGAGCGAGCGAACACTACGTCCTCGCGGCGGGGGTGGCAGGGGAGCGCGACGACCGGGGGTGGGAGACCGATTTGCTGGCGGGCCTGAATCTCGGTTAGCAGGCCGGGATCGGGGTAGGCTTCTCCCGAACCACCTGCGAGGAAGGCATTGCGATGGACCCGGACCTGGATCCCAATCTGCAACATTGGCAGGACCGCCTGGACAGCTTCCAGTGGACGGTTGGCGCCATGGTGGGGTTGCTCGACAGCATCCCGACCTGAACCGACCATCCGTCGCCGCGGCGCGGTTGGCGATGCTCGCGCTGCTTGCCTTCGATGGCGTCCTGTCCGCCGTCGCCGGGGTGTTGTTCCTCCCGATGTTCATCGGCACGATTCCGCTGCCAATCAGTGCGCTCGTCAGCGGCATCCTGAACGCTGCGCTGGTGTGGGCGGCGCTGCAATGGACGACCAACCCGCGCTTGGCCGCGTTGCCGCTGTGGGCGTTTCTCTTGACGGTCTTGCTGCTGACGTTCGGCGGACCGGGCAGCGACATGATGTTCGACGGGATCGCCGGCGCGGTCGTGATGGTGTTGTTCGGTACTGCGCCCCCGGCCTTCGTGCTGTGGCGAAGGGCGAACGCGGCTAGCTAGTTGCCTCGGGCTTTTCCTTGGCGATGCGGTCCCGCACCGGATGCGGCGCTGACGAGACCAGATCGCGAACGGCCGAGGTCATCTTGGCCACCATGCCGTGGACTCTCGGACGAGGCTGTTCGCCCGCCGCGTCTTGTTGGCCAAGGGTGCCTGCCGCTTGGGTGACGACCGAGTTCCTGCTCGCGGTCGTAGCCCTCCCGGTGAACTTCTGCACGAAGGTCGCGAGTCTGCCGTCCCTCCCCTTTTGGGCGATCGGCCCGGCGATCTGGAGCGCGGGCGCTTCGGTGCCCGTCGACACTGCGTCGACGAGTTTGTCAACGGGTCCTGGCGCAGCCGATGCCGTGGTCAGTCCGGTGCGACCTGCGAGGATGGGTGGACGCGGGAAGTTGGGAAGCCAGAAGTCCAATTGCTGGTTGCCGAACCGAATGAATGCGTCGACGGTGTCTCTTGCGACATTGTTCAAGCCCTGCGCGAAGCCGATGTTCAGGGTGATGACGTCGGTGACGTTGAACACGATGCTTCGGGTGATGCTCTCGCCAAGGTTGTAGAAGATCATCACCTGCGGCGACAGCCATCCCACCCACGGAATCCAGCCGACGCCGTATGCGACCCATTCGAAGCCGTAGCGGACCCACTTCTCAGCGGTGAGGTAGGCGTTCTTGACGAACGAGTCGACCGAAGTAGGAGCTGGGGCAACGATGACGCCTGGCGTAGGCACCGGTGCGCCTGCGCTCGGCGGTACGACGATGCGCTCGATCCAATCACCAAGAAGCGTGGGCAGCGCCGCTACCGACAGGGGCTGCGATCCCGCCGCCAGTTCGGTCGGCATCGCCATCACGTGGACCGTCGCACCGGGTGTCGCGGTCGGTTGCGGTGCGGGTGCGGCCACCGACGGGACGAAGGCGATGGCTGCGGCGGTCATCGTCGCGACGCCGGCAGTAAGGCAAGAGCGAACGGTCTTGTTCATGGCAACCTCGGGTCAGGTCGGCGTCGGTGTGTTGCTGAACTTACGCGCACGAAAACCCCACTGAGCGAACTTGGACATATGACGAATGACGTGGCGCACCGAAGAACGCGCGCCTGGTACTACTGTTGCCGGTATGCCAGGCGGCCTTGTTTCAGATCGTGAGACGCGCGGATGAATATCGGCGACACCGGGGTTACAGGGGAGTGGCTCTGAACCCCCAGCGCGGCACCGCACTGCCCGACCCGGTTTTTCCACCCAAGGCGCACGTGCCCAGCCCCGCTGCGTTGCGGCGGGTCTTGCGGCGTGCGCGCGACGGGGTGGCGCTCAACGTCGAAGAGGCCGCGCTTGCCATGACTGCGCGCGGTGACGACCTCGCCGACCTCTGCGCGAGTGCTGCCAGGGTGCGCGATGCCGGACTAGAGGCTGCCGGGCGACGAGGCCCGACGGGCAAGCTCCCGGTGACGTACTCACGCAAGGTGTTCATCCCCGTCACGCATCTGTGCCGCGACACCTGCCACTACTGCACGTTCGTGACGGTGCCCGGCAAGCTTCGCGCTGCAGGCATGGGCATGTACATGGAGCCCGACGAGATCCTCGACGTCGCCCGCCGCGGTGCCGACCTGGGTTGCAAGGAAGCGCTGTTCACACTCGGCGATCGGCCGGAAACTCGGTGGCCGGAGGCGAGGCAGTGGCTCGACGAGCGGGGTTATGACTCGACGTTGGACTACGTGCGGGCGATGGCCATCCGAGTGCTAGAGGAGACCGGCCTCCTGCCGCATCTGAACCCAGGCGTGATGAGCTGGTCGGAGCTGTCGCGGCTCAAGCCGGTCGCACCGTCGATGGGCATGATGCTGGAGACGACGTCGCGCCGTCTATTCGAGACGAAGGGCTTGGCGCACTTCGGAAGTCCGGACAAGGATCCGGCAGTGCGGCTGCGCACGCTGGACGACGCAGGCAGGCTGGCCATTCCGTTCACCACCGGATTGCTCGTCGGGATCGGTGAGACGCTGATCGAGCGTGCCGAGACCATGCACGCAATTCGCCGTTCGCACAAGGAGTTCGGGCACGTCCAGGAAGTCATCGTGCAGAACTTCCGGGCCAAGGACCACACTGCGATGGCTGCGGTGCCCGACACCGGCCTCGACGACTTCGTGGCGACCATTGCGGTGACCCGCCTCGTGCTAGGTCCAAAGATGCGCATCCAGGCCCCGCCGAACCTGGTGTCGCGCGACGAGTGCTTGGCTCTCGTGGGAGCCGGAGTCGACGACTGGGGCGGCGTCTCTCCGTTGACGCCCGACCACGTCAACCCCGAGCGGCCGTGGCCTGCACTCGACGAGCTGGCCGAGGTGACCGCCGAAGCGGGATACGACCTGGTTCAACGGTTGACCGCCCAGCCTCAGTACGTGCAAGCGGGCGCAGCCTGGATCGACCCGCGCGTGCGCAGCCACGTCGACGCGTTGGCCGATCCCGCGACGGGGTTGGCGCTCGACGTCAACCCGGAGGGCAGGCCCTGGCAGGAGCCCGACGAGGCCGCGGAATCGCTGGGCCGGACCGACCTGCACACCGCCATCGACACCGAAGGACGCTTGACGGAGACCCGCAGCGACCTCGACAGCGCGTTCGGTGACTGGGAGTCCATCCGGGCGAAGGTGGAGGAGCTGGCCGCGCGCGCACCGGATCGCATCGACACCGACGTGCTCGCGGCGCTGCGCTCCGCGGAGCGAAACCCGGCAGGCTGCAGTGACGACGAGTACCTCGCGTTGGCGACCGCTGACGGGCCAGCCCTCGATGCGGTTGCAGCGCTTGCGGATTCGTTGCGGCGCGACGCCGTCGGTGACGACGTGACGTTCGTCGTCAATCGCAACATCAACTTCACCAACATCTGCTACACCGGCTGCCGGTTCTGCGCGTTCGCCCAGCGCAAGGGTGACGCCGACGCCTTCTCGCTGTCCACCGACGAGGTCGCGGAACGGGCCTATCAGGCGCACCTGGTGGGCGCCACCGAGGTGTGCATGCAGGGCGGCATCGATCCCGAGCTGCCGGTCACCGGATACGCCGATCTCGTCAGGGCCGTCAAGGCGAGGGTGCCATCGATGCACGTGCACGCGTTCTCGCCGATGGAGATCTCCAACGGAGTAACCAAGAGCGGCACCAGCATTCGGGAATGGCTGACGAGCCTTCGCGAGGCCGGCCTAGGCTCCATCCCTGGCACGGCCGCTGAGATCCTCGACGACGAGGTGCGGTGGGTGCTTACCAAGGGCAAGTTGCCTACCTCGGCATGGATCGAGATCGTCAGCACCGCACACGAAGTCGGGCTGCGCTCCAGTTCGACGATGATGTATGGCCACGTCGACACCCCTCGACACTGGGTCGGCCACCTCAACGTCCTTCGCGACATTCAGGACCGCACTGGCGGGTTCACCGAGTTCGTGCCGCTGCCCTTCGTCCATCAGTCCTCACCGCTCTACCTTGCGGGAGGTGCTCGACCGGGGCCGACGCACCGGGACAACCGGGCGGTGCATGCCCTCGCGCGAATCATGTTGCACGGCAGGATCCCGTCCATCCAGACCAGCTGGGTCAAGCTCGGCGTCGAGCGGACTCAGGTGATGCTCAACGGCGGCGCCAACGATCTCGGCGGCACGTTGATGGAGGAGACCATCTCGCGGATGGCAGGCTCGGAGAACGGTTCGGCCAAGTCAGTCGAGGAACTCGTCGCCATCGCCGAGGGCATCGGCCGTCCCGCCCGTCAGCGGACTACGACGTATACGCCGCTCGCTGCCTGACGCTGCCTACTGTCGTACGATCTTGATCGTTCTGCGGCAGTCGATTCGGTGCACGAAGCGACTCGCAGTCGCTGCCAGACAGGAGGCACCGTGGAGTTCCTCGTCACCATGACAACCAGCGTCCCGCCGGGTACGTCGGACGAGACCATCGCCGACGTCCGGCAGCGGGAGGCCGAAAACTCCAAAAGGCTTGTGGCCCAGCGAAGTCTGTTCCGCTTGTGGCGGCCTCCGTTGGCGCCCGGCGAATGGCGCACACTCGGCCTGTTCGCCGCAGCGAACGCCGACGGACTCGAAACCGTCCTCGCTTCGATGCCTCTGCGGATCTGGCGCACCGACGAGGTGGAGCCACTTTCACCGCATTCGAACGATCCGGCACTCGTCGGTGTGGGAGCGGGCAGCGAGTTCCTCGCCACGATGGTCGTCGCAGTCCCCGACGGAACGACGGAGGCTGCGGCGCAGGACAGGTTCGGCCGCGAAGCCGAGCGCGCCCGCGAACTTGCCGATCAGGGACACCTTCGGCGATTGTGGGCGCTCGATGCGCCCGTTGCCGTGCACCGAACGCTGGGGCTGTGGAACGCCAGCAACCCCGCAGAACTCGGCACCATCGTGGAGGCGCTGCCGCTCCATCCATGGATGACGGTGACGACCACGGAGTTGTCACCTCACCCCAGCGACCCGGCCAGGTTGGCTTGAATCGGCCAGGCGACGTCGAGGACCGATCCGAAATCGTGCGGCGTGGTGAACTTACTGCCAGGCTCGCCCGTGTACGAAAGTGACCGTCGCCGTCGACAAGCCAGGAGCACCATGACCACCATCGGCGGATTGCCTGCCCACGCCCTGCTAGTGCACGCCGTGGTCGTGCTCGTCCCATTGCTCGCGCTGCTCGAGATCTCGTGTGCGCTCTGGCGCCCTGCGCGGCAACGGTTGGTGTGGTTGGTGCTTGCGCTCGGGATCGCAGTCATGGTGGTCACGCCGTTGACCGCCGCGGCGGGTCAGTGGCTGTACGACCAGGACCAGCAGCATCAGCCCATCACCGACATTCACGCGGAGCGGGGTGAGTGGATGAAGTACTTCGCCATCGGCTTGCTCGTCGTCGCGGTCATTCAGGCGGTGCAGCACTGGCGGGAATCGCGGTCGAACGAGCCAACACGCGTGTTTGCCATAGCCGCCGCAATACTGGCGATCCTGGTCGGGGTGTCGTCGATCGTGGTCGTGGTGTGGATCGGGGACGCAGGCGCCCATGCCGTGTGGGGCGGCGGCTGAGCGTGACATCGCCCCAGACTCACACCGCCGACGGACGGCCCCGCGCGCGAGGGGCGGGCATCGAATTACAGGGCCTGCCAGGGCAGCTCAATGCGATCACCGACGTACCAGGCGTCGAGGTCGGAACCGTCACGCTGATCGAGGGCGATGGGCCGATGCAGGTCGGGCGCGGGCCCGTGCGAACCGGCGTCACCGCAATCCTGCCTCGCGGACGCGACGGCGTCGGACGACCATGTGCGGCGGGTTGGTATTCGCTCAACGGCAACGGTGAGATGACGGGTACGACCTGGATCGAAGAGGTCGGAGCGTTCAATCTCCCCGTCGTGCTGTCGAATACGCATGCGATCGGCGCATGTCATACCGGCGTGGTGAGGTGGGTGAACCGAGTCAACCCGCGGCTCGCACGTCAGTGGCTACTGCCCGTGTGTGCCGAGACATGGGACGGCTACCTCAACGACATCAACGGTGGTCACGTTCGACCCGAACACGCCGAGGCGGCACTCGATTCAGCTACGCCGGGACCGGTCGCCGAGGGTTCGGTCGGCGGCGGTACCGGCATGAACTGCTACGACTTCAAGGGCGGCAACGGAACCGCCTCCCGAGTCGTGCAATACGGCTCGCACGCCTTCACCGTGGCCGCGTTCGTGCAGGCGAACTTCGGCTCTCGTGGCGAACTCACCGTGGCAGGCCGACACGTCGGCCCATCGCTCGCCGACGACAACCCGCTCGACTCCGACTGGTTCGCCGCCGACCTGGGCCTACGGCCGCCACCGGGTGCGGGTTCGGTGATCGCGGTCGTGGCGACGGATGCGCCGCTACTGCCAGGACAGTGCAAGGCGTTGGCCCGCCGCGTGCCGCTCGGACTGGCAAGAACCGGCACGACGGGCAGTCACTTCTCCGGCGACATCTTCCTAGCGTTCTCGACCGCCGACGCCGACGGACTCGAAAGTGGATTTCCGATCGGGCCGCCCGCCGACGACGAGTTCGGCACTCTGAGATTCGTGCCGTGGGGGCGGATGGACGATCTCTACGCCGCCGTCGTGCAGTCCGTCGAGGAGGCGGTGCTCAACGCCCTCTTGGTCAACGAGGACATGGTCGGCCGCGACGGGCATCGGTCACCGCGGTTGCCGGTCGATCGATTGCTGCGACTGCTGGAGTGAAACGGACGCGGTCCGGGTGTCCGGTGTTTCGTGTATCACATCTCCGGGCAGTCCTAGACGATGAGCACAGACCAGCAGCAAACCCAGAACGATCAGCAGGCCAAGGATCAAGATGGCCGCGAGATGACCGAGAAGCCCGAGGTCACCGACGAGCACAGGGCGAAGGCCAAGGAAATGGCCAAGATCTACAACGAAGACCCGGTAACCACGACGATGCCGGGCACCGGCGGTGCGGTCTCCGGAACGGCCGTCACGGGCTGGGTCGACGAGAAGGACAAGGGCCACGTCGAAATGAGCGCTCAAGAGGGCGACGTGGAGTTCCGCAAGACCGAGGAGTATCGCAAGCAGAAGGCGGAGCGCGAATAAACCGGACTGAGGTCCGGAACAAATGCGGACCGGGGTCCGTTTGGTTTCAATGAGGCGCTGACAGTCGGCGTCCGGAGCCAAGGAGACAACCATGACCGCAGTCGTATCCACCGAACTCGCCACGGGAACGTGGGCCATCGACCCCGCCCACTCCTCGATTGGGTTTGCGGTGCGCCACCTGATGGTGAGCAAGGTGCGGGGCACGTTTGGGTCGTTCAGCGGCGCGATCGTCGTAAACGAAGACGGTACGCCGACGGTGAACGCCGAGATCGCGATCGACTCGGTCAACAGCGGCAACGAGCAGCGCGACGCGCACCTCAAGGCCCCTGATTTCTTCGACGTCGAGAAGTACCCGACCGCGTCGTTTGCATCGACTGGTGTGCGGGCCGATGGCGACGACTACGTCGTCGAAGGTGACTTCACCCTCAAGGGCGTTACCAAGCCAATCGAACTCAAGCTCGCGTTCAACGGCACGAATCCCGGAATGGGCCACGGAGAGGTCGCGGGCTTCGAGGCCTCGGTCGTGCTCAACCGCAAGGACTTCGGCATCGACATCGACATGCCACTGGAGACCGGTGGCACAGTCGTCGGCGAAAAGGTGACCATCACCCTCGAGATCGAGGCGCTCAAGCAGGCCTAGTCCTTCCTCCAAGCCGCCCGACGTCGAAGCCACGGCGAGATTTCACCGAATCTCTCGCCGTGGCTTCACGTTTGCGAGGTTGTGGCCTCTTCAACCCCATCGCTACCAGGCGATGGCTCCGTTGACGTCGAAGAAGCCCCCGCTCGGTCCGTCGGGGCTCAGTTCAGCCATCCGGACGATGATCTCCGCGCCCTCCTCGACCGTTTGCGTGCCGGTGTTGTGATTGAGGTCTGTCTTGGTGTAACCCGGCTCGACTGCGTTGATCCGAATGCTCGGAAAGGCTTTCGCGTACTGGACGGTGATCATGTTCAGTGCGGCCTTGGACGATGGATAGGCGACGGCGGGATAGAAGTGTGACCTCGACTCCGGCCTGATGAGCTCCCGTGTCAACGCCAGTCCGCTGCTCACGTTCACGATGACTGGGGCATCTGAGTGTTCGAGCAACGGCAGGAACGCGTGCATTACCCGCACGACGCCGAAGACGTTTGTCTCGAAGAGCGTCTGCAGCGTATCGGCCGTGGTGTCCTTCGCAGACACGAAACCGCCATCAGGGGTGCGCCCCTCGACCCCGGCATTGTTGATCAGCACGTCGAGGCCTCCGTCGGCTTGAATTTGCTTGGCGGCGGCCGTCACCGACGCATCGTCGGTGACGTCGAGCTCGACGAATCGCGCCCCTAGCCGGTCCGCGGCTGCCTGGCCGCGGTCGGTGTCCCTGGCGCCGACGTAAACGGTGTGGCCTGCGGTCACCAGTCGACGGGCGGTTTCGTAACCAAGACCCTTATTGGCTCCGGTGATCAGTGTGGTCGTCATGATGTATCTCCTTGCGATTGTTGGGGTTTCGTCGGTTGAGCCATTCGAGAGCTTCGGTGATCACGGCGTCGGCCGACTCGGGGTGGTCATCACCGGGCATGTCCGGGTCGACCGGGTATCCGCGATGGCCGAAGTAGTAGGCCAGCATTCGATAGCTGGCCCGTACCTCGGCCATCTCGGCGTGGTCGATCCGGATGAGCTCGCCGGGCATCACCGGGGTGAGCGTGTCGCGTTCGTAGATCGTCGACAGATCGCAGATTGCGTGTCTGCCTGCGCGACGTTCCAATCGATAGATGCCGCGGGCATAGCTGACCAAATCGGCTTCCACACCGTGTATTTCGATACGAAATTCGATCGCCATCGGCGTCGTCACCACCGCACGCTCATCGCGCAGATGCACGCTTGGCAACGACAGCCGGTGTCTCGCGTGGTCGCCGCTGGCCGCCATGTCGCGTGATGCGTCGGCGAAGTCCCGGCCGCTGCCGGAGAACCACATCGACCGGACCCGCGAGTCTTCGTGGTAACAACTCGCCATCTGCTGCCACCACCCGCGATCGCGCCCTTCCCGCTCGTGTGCGATCACGCCGATCAAATCGGCGACCGATTCATCCACCGTCCCTACCTCCTTTCGGTTTGCGCATCGGTTGGTGCGCTCACGTCAAGTTTCGAAAGGCATGCGGCGTCGTGGGTAGGCCTAGATGATCCTTAGGTCTGGCAAACCCACCTTGAGTATTCTCAGCTGGTGACTAGAGGTGACCCACTCGGTGAGTACCTCAAGCTACGACGCAACCAGGTCCGTCCGGCCGACGTGGGCCTGGTTCCCGGTCCGCGACGACGCGTGCAAGGGCTGCGCCGCGAGGAACTGGCCGCCCTGGCCGGCATCAGCACCGACTACTACCTGCGCATCGAACAGGGCCGCCACGCCAACCCATCGCCGCAGATCCTCGACGCGCTAGCCCGAGCGCTGCGGATGGATCACGCCGCAACCGCACATCTGCACGAGCTCGCCCGTGTCGGCGACCGCGGACGGCGTGTGGACGCCGAGCACCTTCCCGACGGTGTCGCCACGCTTGTCGATCAGCTCGGCGTGCCCGCCCTGGTTCTCGGCAGATGCCTGGACTGCCTCGCGTCCAACCCGCTCGCGCGGGCGCTGTCCCCGAACTTCGCTCCGGGACGAAACGTGTTGCGGCAACTGTTCTTGGATCCCAGCGAGCGGCTGCTCCACGCCGACTGGGACGACGCCGCCGCTGGCGTCGTCGGTGGTCTCCGGCAGGTCGCGGGCGGTGAAGTCCCAGACCCACGCCTGGACGTAATCGTGGACGAACTCTGTTCGCAGAGCGAAGAATTCGCGGCACTCTGGGCACGTGCCGAGGTTGGGTATCGGCCTGCGGGCGCCAGCCACTTGCGCCACCCGCGCCTGGGCGAGCTGCATCTGCTGCGGAACCGATTCCTCGTTCCGGACTCCGGCGGGCTTCATCTGCAGATCTACCATGCACCGCCTGGCTCCGAATCGGCCGGCAAGCTCGCGCTCCTGCGAGCCGAAGCCTAAAGGTGTGCTGCGAGTTCGGTTCCTTGCCGGATCGCCCGCTTGGCGTCGAGCTCGGCGGCGACGTCGGCGCCGCCGATCACGTGCGGTTCGATGCCTACCCGCCGCAGACCGTCGAGCAGATCGCGCACCGACTCCTGCCCAGCGCAGACGATGACGTTGTCGACGGCGAGTACACGGCCCCCGGAGCGATCGCCGCCGAAGCTTATGTGCAGACCATCGTCGTCGATTCTCTCGTAATTCACACCCGAAAGTTGTTGCACACCTTTGGCCTTCAGCGACGCGCGGTGCACCCAGCCGGTGGTCTTGCCAAGGCCCCTGCCTTGTGCGCCCTTGGTTCGCTGCAGTAGGTACACCTCGCGGGCTGGCGGCAGCGGAATGGGTGTGGTCAACCCGCCGCGCGCATCTTGCGGAGCGTCACGAGGGTCGAGGATTCCCCACTCGGTCTTCCATTCCTTGACGTTCAGCGTCGGAGACTGGTCGGTCACCAAGAACTCGCTCACGTCGAAGCCGATGCCACCCGCACCGATGATCGCGACCGTCTTGCCGACTGGTTTTCCGAGTATCGCCTCGGCGTAGGACAACACCATCGGGTGGTCGATCCCGGCGATGTCGGGAATCCGGGCGGCGACGCCCGTCGCCAGTACCACCTCGTCAAACCCGGCGAGACCGTCGACGTCGGCGCGCACTCCGAGGCGTACGTCGACGCCGTGCTTCTCGACCATTCGCGTGTAGTACCGAATGGTCTCGTTGAACTCCTCCTTGCCGGGAATCCTTCGTGCCAAGTCGAATTGGCCGCCAATGGCCTGCCCTGCCTCGAAAAGCGTTACGTGGTGGCCGCGTTCGGCAGCGGTTACGGCCGCGGAGAGGCCTGCGGGTCCTGCGCCGACAACCGCAATGCGCTTCGTCCACCTGGTGGGGCCGAGCACCAACTTCGTTTCGTGGCCTGCTCGCGGATTGAGCAGGCACGACACCGTCTTGTGCACGAATGCATGGTCGAGGCACGCCTGGTTGCATGCAATGCAGGTGTTGATCTCGTCGGCGGCGTCCTCGGCGGCCTTGCGCACCCAGTCCGGATCGCTCAGCAGGGGGCGGGCCATCGAGATCAGCTGCACGTGGCCGTCGGCGAGAATCTGCTCGGCGGCTTGCGGCATGTTGATCCTGTTGGACGCGACGACGGGAATCTTCACCTGCTCGGCAAGGGCGTTGGAGACGTCGACGAAGGCGCTGTTGGGCACCGAGGTCACGATGGTTGGCACGCGCGCTTCGTGCCAGCCGATGCCGGTGTTGATGATCGTCGTGCCCGCTGCCTCGACTTCGCCTGCCAGCGCCACGATTTCGTCCCAACTCTGGCCATCTTCGACGTAATCGGCCATGGAGAGTCGGTAGCAGATGATGAAGTCCCGGCCAACCGCCTCGCGGGTGCGTGCCACGATCTCGACCGGCAGCCTGCGCCGTTTCTCTGCCGTGCCACCCCACGCGTCGGAACGCTTGTTGGTGCGCGGCGCCAGGAACTGATTGAGGAGATAACCCTCGCTACCCATGATCTCGACGCCGTCGTACCCCGCTTCGCGGGCCAAGACGGCGCACTTCACGAAGTCGCGGATCGTGTCGTCGACGCCGCGGGTGGACAGCTTGCGCGGCCGGAAGGGATTGATGGGCGCCTTGATCGACGAGGCGCTGACCGAAAAAGGATGGTACGCATAGCGTCCCGCATGCAGGATCTGCAGCAGGATCTTGCCGCCCTCGTCGTGCACGGCCGACGTGATGCGACGATGACGCCGTGCGTCGGAAGACGACAGCATCGAGGCAGCGAACGGTAGCAGCCACCCAGCGCGGTTCGGGGCGTAGCCGCCGGTGATGATGAGGCCGACGCCGCCGCGAGCTCGCTCTGCGAAATACGCTGCCAGCCGGTCGATGTCGCGCGCCCTGTCCTCCAACCCGGTGTGCATCGAGCCCATGATCACCCGGTTGCGCAGGGTCGTGAACCCGAGGTCCAGCGGGGACAACAACTTTGGGTAGGGGTTGCCGGTCACGGTGTGCCCTTCAGTGCGGCTGCCACTTCGTCGAGCCAGTCGATCGACCCTTCCTCGGCGCGGATTCCGCCACGCAGTACCAGGTACTGGTGCAGCGATGCACCGTGCAACGTGGAGGGATCGGGGAACTGTCGCTTGGCCAAGCCCAAGTACGTGTCGAGCAACTCGGCGCGTTCGTCGCGCAGGGAAGCGACCTGCGTACGAAGCGCGGTGAGCGACGAGTCGTCGGCATGGGCGACGCCCCGAATCTTGACGGCCAGCTCGCGCGTACGAGAGTCGGTCACCGAACTGCCGCGGCCGTGCAACGGTTCGGCGATCCAGCGCGAGAGTTCGCCGCGGCCCGCGTCGGTCACGCGGTAGACCTTCTTGTCGGGTCTGACATGTTGTTCGACGACGTCGACGTCGACCCAGCCGTCGTTCTCCATCGAACGCAACGTTCGGTAGATCTGCTGGTGGGTCGCGGCCCAGAAGTAGCCGATCGTTCGGTCGAAGCGGCGGGCCAGTTCGTATCCGGAGCCCGACTGCTCACTGAGGCTCACGAGGATCGCGTGGGGGAGGGCCACGGCGCCACGGTAAGCGCTACCGACGGTCCTATGCAACTTGTTGCACTGAGCACGTATTCGGTCGTGTTGCAACTGGCCGACTTGTATATGCAACGTCTAGTATCAGTTACCACTCGCCACCCCTATCGGGGCGGCGGGGAAGTTAGGGCACACTGAGACAGCCGTCCAAGTATCGACACCGCATACTTGGCGACGGCTCCTCGGGGCCCACCAGGCTGAACGCAAGAACTGACCGGCAGCCCCACTGGACAGGAGAGACATCTAGTGACGTACACCATTGCCGAACCCTGCATCGACATCAAGGACAAGGCATGCATCGAGGAATGCCCCGTCGACTGCATCTACGAGGGCGCACGCATGCTGTACATCCACCCCGATGAGTGCGTGGACTGCGGCGCCTGCGAACCGGTGTGCCCGGTAGAGGCCATCTACTACGAGGACGACGTTCCCGACCAGTGGTCGGGCTACACGCAGCACAACGCGGACTTCTTCGCCGAACTGGGATCGCCCGGCGGCGCATCGAAGGTCGGCCAGACCGACAACGACCCGCAGGCCATCAAGGACATCCCGCCGAAAGAAGAGGACTAGCCACGGCCATGCGGCTATCGGCGTCGCTGCCGGTATTTCCGTGGGACACGCTGGCTGACGTCACTGCCGCCGCGCGGGCTCATCCCGACGGCATCGTCGACCTGTCGGTGGGCACGCCCGTCGATGCGGTCGCGCCGATCATCCGCGACGCATTGGCCGCCGCCAGCAGCGCGCCCGGATACCCCACCACCGCAGGCACGCCTGCGTTGCGCGCCTCCGCCGTCGCCGCGTTGCGTCGTCGGTACGGAATCGACGGTCTCTCCAACGACGCAGTTCTACCGGTCGTCGGTACCAAGGAGCTCATCGCGTGGCTGCCGACGTTGATGGGCCTAGATGGCGACGACGTCGTCGTCATCCCCGAGCTGGCCTACCCGACCTACGACGTCGGCGCACGGCTCGCTGGCGCTCAGGTGCTGCAGGCGGACTCCTTGACGCAGCTCGGGCCGATCAGGCCCAAGCTGGTGTACCTCAATTCGCCGAGCAATCCGACTGGCGCGGTGCTCGGTGTCGATCATCTCCGCAAGGTCGTCGGCTGGGCCCGCGAGCGGGGGGTGCTGATCGCCTCCGACGAGTGCTATCTGGGTCTGGGCTGGGACGCAGAGCCCCTCTCGGTGCTGCATCCGGATGTGTGCGACGGCGACCACACGGGTCTGCTCGCCGTGCACTCTCTGTCGAAGACGTCGTCGCTGGCTGGCTACCGCGCCGGGTTCGTAGCAGGCGATCCCGCGGTAGTCGCCGAGCTGCTCGCGGTGCGCAAGCACGCCGGGATGATGGTGCCGTCACCCATTCAGGCCGCGATGGTGGCGGCGCTCGACGACGACGCGCACGAGAAGGAGCAACGCGAGCGCTATGCACGGCGGCGAGACCTACTGCTGCCCGCCGTTCGTGGCGCCGGATTCACCATCGAACACTCCGAGGCCGGACTGTATCTCTGGGCGACGCGTGGTGAGCCGTGCCGGGACACCGTCGCGTGGTTCGCCGAACGCGGAATCCTGGTGGCGCCGGGCGAGTTCTACGGACCTCGCGGCGCCAAACACGTGAGGATCGCGTTGACCGCGACCGACGAACGGATCGACGCTGCGGTGGCGCGGCTGACTGCGTAACGAGCTTGCCGTTCGGCGCTAGGGGGCTAGACGCGCAGGCTTAGCGAGAGCAGAAGCCGCGCATCGGGATCGGCGAGCGAGGCGCCGAGGTAGTCCTCGATCTTCCGCACCCGGTAGCGGACCGTGTTGGGGTGGACGTGCAGAAACTGTGCCGCGGCCGCGACGTCGCCGAAGCTGTCCAGGTAGACCCGCAACGTCTCGGCCAGCACGGAGTCCTTGTCGCGCAAGGCCTTGACGCGCGGGTCGACGAGTCGCTCGTCGGCGCCGATCATCGTGACGATCTCGTCGAGCAACACGGTGGTGCGCGCCTCGGCGAGCGAGGTCACCTGACCGATCGCGCTCGGGTGGCGTTCGGCGCTGTCGAGCACCCGGTCCACTTCGACGCGGGCTGCGGCGACGCCTGCCAAACCCGTTGTGGGCGTACCGATCACGGCCCGCATCTCGAGCCCAAGCTCTGCCCGCAACGCCGCGATGGTCCCCCGGATCCACGACGTCACGGCACCCTTCCCGTCGCTTCGCTCGCCCCGGACGGACGCCCTGCCCGTGTGGGGAAACAGCACGTACACCCGGGAGCCGCGTGCGACCACCTGGGCGTCGGGCCGGAAGGCGCTGGCACTCAAGGCCATCACGTCGACGAGCCGGCTGGAGTCGTCGCCCGCCACGGTGAAGCCGATGACGGCCGTGCGTCCGTCCGGCGTGATGCCAAGCTCGCGTGCCGTTGCGACGACGTCGACGTCTGCGTCGCGGAACCCGAGCAATTCCTGCACTCGAACGGCGTGAGTCGACGGTGTGGCCGCGAGCCTTCCCAGGATCCTGGCCGCGAGTACCGCAGCACCTCGCAACACCTCGTCGGTGTCGTCGGCAAGCGGGCGGGATCCCTGTTGGACCCAGATGGTGCCTGCAAACGTCGAGGGCCGGCCTGCGGCGGAGGGGTTGAGATGGATGCCTACCGCGCGACGCGGTTGCAGGCCGAGTTCGGGACGCGCATCCACGCTCACCACGTCGCCTGCGCGCACGGCGTCGAAGATCCCCCACCGACCGATCCACTCCAGGTGTTCGGCGGGCCCGGCCCTGCCGAGGATCGACGCTCGTCGAAGTTCGTCGGCCTCGTCGTTGGATGCGGAGTAGGCGAGTACGTGGGATTGTGCATCCTCGATGCTGACCATTCCTCTGGTGCGGTCGGCGATCGACTGGGCCAGCCCGAACAGATCGGTGCCCGAGTCGTCTTGAGGATCGGTTCGGCGATGTTCGAAGACGTGGTCGATGAGGCGGTAGAGCCGCTCCCAGCGGGCGAGCGGTTCGACGGCCACCACGGCCGTACCTGCCTTGGTCCCTTGCCTGATGACGGCATCGGACGGTTGCTTGACGAAGATGGCCACCGGCGTGCGGGGGGAGGACTGGCGCACCAGCCACGACAGCACCTCGTCGTCGCCGACGCCAAGCAGGAGGAACACGTCCGCCGACACCGATGCGGCGGCCAAGCCCAGCCGAACGTCGTCGGAATCGATGAGAGCCGCCGACGCCACGGGGAGATCGAGTCCCCGAGGTGCGTTGACGAGGGTGACCATCGTGGAGTCGAGCGCAAGCAGCAGTTGACCCAGGCTGACTCCACCAGCGCTCATGTTGTCCGATCCTACTAGCGATGCCAAAAAGTCTGGCGTATCGGCCAACGGTTATGCGGGGTGCCGCGCGGGAACCTTATGGTCATGGACGCGATCACCAACGTGCCGATGCCGGCCAACGAGCCGGTTCACGAATACGCCCCGAACAGTCCCGAGCGTGCGCGCCTGACCGCCGCTCTCGACGCGCTAACCTCCTCCGACCCCGTCGACTTGCCGCACGTCATCGGCGGCAAGCACGTGATGGGAAGCGGCGACCGCATCGACGTCGTTCAGCCGCACCGCCACAACGCGGTGTTGGGCACGTTGACGAATGCCGGGCACGCGGAGGCCGCCGCGGCCGTGGACGCCGCGATTGCCGCCAGGGAGGCGTGGGCGAATACGCCGTTCGACGAGAGGGCCGCGGTCTTCCTGCGCGCCGCCGACCTCCTCGCAGGCCCGTGGCGCGAGAAGATCGCCGCCGCGACGATGCTCGGCCAGTCCAAGACCGCCTACCAGGCCGAGATCGATGCGTCGTGCGAACTCGTCGACTTCTGGCGGTTCAACGTCGCGTTCGCGCGCCAGATCCTTGCCCAGCAGCCAATCAGCGCACCGGGCGTCTGGAACCGTACCGACTATCGCCCGCTAGAGGGCTTCGTCTATGCGATCACGCCGTTCAACTTCACCGCGATCGCGGCCAACCTCCCGACCGCGCCCGCGTTGATGGGCAACACCGTGGTGTGGAAACCGTCTGTCACGCAAGCACTCTCGGCGTACTTGACGATGCAACTGCTCGAAGCGGCCGGCCTTCCGCCTGGCGTCGTCAACCTCGTTGGTGGCGACGGCCTCGCCGTGTCCGACGTCGTCCTGAGCGACCCTCGGCTCGCGGGCATCCACTTCACGGGGTCGACGGCCACCTTCCAGCACCTGTGGCGGGAGGTCGGCACCAACATCGACAGGTATCGCACCTACCCGCGACTCGTCGGCGAGACGGGAGGCAAGGACTTCGTCGTCGCGCACGCCTCGGCACGGCCGGACGTGTTGCGCACGGCGCTGATCCGCGGTGCATTCGACTACCAAGGGCAGAAGTGCTCCGCCGCATCGCGAGCGTTCATCCCTCGCTCGGTGTGGAAGCAGATGGGCGACGACTTCCTCGGGGCCACCGCAGCATTGACCTACGGCGACGTCACCGACCTCTCCAACTACGGCGGCGCGCTCATCGACGCTCGCGCGTTCGCGAAGAACGCCCGCGCTATCGAGCGGGCGAAGAGCGCACCTGGCGTCACGATCGCCGTCGGAGGCGAATGCGACGACAGCGAAGGCTATTTCGTGCGGCCGACGGTCCTGCTGTCGGACGACCCGACCGACGAGGCCTTCTCATCGGAGTACTTCGGCCCAATCCTCGCCGTGCACGTATACGACGACGAGCGATGGGACGACGTTCTCGGCGTAGTCGACGGCGGCTCGAAGTACGGATTGACCGGCGCAGTGATCGCCGACGACCGATCGGCCGTCCTCGCGGCCCAGGGCCGGTTGCGGTACGCGGCGGGCAACTTCTACGTCAACGACAAGCCAACGGGTGCCGTCGTCGGCCAACAACCGTTCGGCGGATCCCGCGCGTCTGGCACGAACGACAAGGCCGGTTCTGCGCTGAACCTGCTCCGCTGGACGTCGGCCCGTTCCATCAAGGAGACCTTCGTCCCGCCGACAGAGCATGCCTACCCGCACATGGGGGTGAAGTGATGCCCGGCGTCTTCGACAGGGTGGCGCGTCCGGCGATCCTGGCGGCCAGCCGATCAGGCGGCCTGCGCCGGATGGCCGAGCGCATGCCGGTCACCCGCGACGTGGTGCATCGGTTCGTGCCGGGTGAGACGGTGGCCGATGCCCTGGACTCGGTTGCAGTGCTGCGGGATTCCCGACGGTTCGTCTCCATCGACTACCTCGGCGAGGACGTCACCGACGCCGAAGCCGCAGACACCACCGTGCGGGCCTATCTGGAACTTCTCGACGCGCTCGGTCGGCTCGACGAAGCCGACGACGTCCCGCGCAGACTCGAGGTGTCGCTCAAGCTCTCCGCACTTGGCCAGGCGCTGCCGCGCGACGGCGAGAAGATCGCACTGGAGAATGCGCACACGATCTGCGAGAAGGCCCGCGACGTGGGGACGTGGGTCACCGTCGACGCCGAGGATCACACCACCACGGACTCCACGCTGTCGATCGTTCGCGAGTTGCGTGGCGACTTCGAGTGGCTGGGAACGGTTTTGCAGGCCTATCTGAAGCGCACTCACGCGGACTGCGAGGAGTTCGCCGGCGGTGCCGTCGACTCCTCGCGCGAGCGCTCGTCGGGCGGTGCCCGGATTCGGCTATGCAAGGGGGCATACGACGAACCCGCGTCCGTGGCCTACCGGGACCGGTCCGAGGTCACGGATTCCTACCTGGATTGTCTGCGAGTGTTGATGTCGGGCTCGGGCTACCCGATGGTGGCCTCCCACGATCCAGTGATCATCGGCGCAGTACCCGCCATGGCTCGCGAATTCGGCCGGGGTGCAGAGGATTTCGAGTATCAGATGCTATACGGCATCCGCGACGCAGAGCAGCGCAGGTTGGCCGACGGTGGCAACCACGTCCGTGTCTACGTTCCGTTCGGGACCCAGTGGTACGGCTACTTCGTGCGGCGGCTCGCCGAACGGCCCGCGAACTTGACGTTCTTCATGCGGGCACTCGTCGACTGACGGATTGGACGCAGCCTCCCAGCATCGTGTCCTAGGCTGACCATGCCGTGAGGAGGTGCGCATGACGGTCACCGGCCCCGGTGCAGAGAAGCGACGAGTCGACGGATTCGGGCGGCTCGATCTCGGCCTTCGACAGGCGAGCGAGTGGTATCTGTGGGGGCCCTATCTCAGTGAGCGCCAGTGGGGCACCGTTCGCGAGGACTACAGCGCGGACGGCGACGCCTGGACCTACCTGCCGCACGAGCACGCTCGCTCCCGCGCCTACCGCTGGGGGGAAGAAGGTCTTGCGGGCTGGTCCGACATCGAGCAGCGACTCTGTCTTGCGCTGGCCTTGTGGAACGGCCGTGACGCGACGTTGAAGGAGCGGGCATTCGGGCTTACCAGTCACGAGGGCAACCACGGCGAGGACGTCAAGGAGTACTGGTGGTATCGCGATGCGGTACCCAGCCACGCGTGGAACACCTGGCGATACCACTACCCGCAGAAGGCCTTCCCGTACGACGACCTCGTCGCGGAGAACGCGCGCCGCGGGAGGCTCGACCCGGAGTACGAACTCCTGGACACCGGCATCTTCGACGGCGACGAGTACTGGGTCGTCGACGTCACCTATGCCAAGGCCGACGCATGCGACATCCTGATGACGATCGACGTCACCAACGCCGGGCCCGAAACCGACGTCCTTCACGTCTTGCCCACCCTCTGGTTCCGGAACACTTGGTCCTGGAGCGAGGAGAAAGAGACGCCACCACGGCTGTCCGCGACCTCCGCCGACACCGTGACGCTCGAACATCCTTTCCTTGGCAAGCTCGAAATGGTTTGTGACACAGACCCGCTCGGCGCGCCGCCGGAGTTGATCTTCTGCGAGAACGAGACGAACGTGGCACGGCTCTACGGCACGGAGCCGACGACGCCGTGGCCCAAGGACGGCATCAACGACCACGTCGTCTCGGGCGCCGATACCGTCAACCCCGAGCGGCGGGGCACGAAGTGTTCGGCGTGGTACCGACTGACCATCGCACCCGGCCAAACCACGCGGCTGCGGCTGAGGCTAAGAGCCAGCGACCCCCAATCATCAGGTCTTTCAACCGACTTCGACTCCGTGCTCGACGACCGTCGCGCCGAGGCGGACGAGTATTACGCAGAACTGACCCCTGCGCAGGCATCGACCGACGAAGGGTCCGTAATGCGCCAGGCCTTCGCCGGCCTGCTGTGGAGCAAGCAGTTCTACCACTACGACGTGGCTCGCTGGCTCGACGGAGATCCCGGCCAACCGCCGCCACCGCAGGGACGCAAGTACATCCGCAACGGACGCTGGCGCAACTTCGAGGCACTCGACATCATGTCGATGCCGGACACTTGGGAGTACCCGTGGTTCGCAGCATGGGATCTTGCGTTTCAGTGCGTGGCACTGACGCACGTCGACCCCGCGTTCGCGAAATACCAACTAAGCCTTCTGTGCCGGGAGTGGTTTCAGCATCCCAACGGTGCACTGCCCGCCTACGAGTGGGACTTCAGCGACGTGAACCCACCGGTTCAGGCCTGGGCAGCGCTGGAGATCTTCGCGATCGACGGCGGTCGCGACATCGACTTCCTCAGCCGCATCTTCGACAAACTCCTGGTCAACTTCACGTGGTGGGTGAACCGCGAAGACGCCGACGGCTCGAACGTGTTCGAGGGTGGGTTCATGGGGCTGGACAACATTGGGCCGATGAATCGTTCGCATCTGCCCATCGACGGCGTGCTCGAGCAATCCGACGCGACGGGTTGGATGGCGACCTACGCGCTGTGGATGGCGATGATCGCCACCATCCTGCACGTCTCTGGTCATCGTCCCGCGGTGGATCTCGTGCAGAAGTTTCTGGAGCATTTCGCTGCGATCTCGGAAGCCCTTGACACCGTTGGGGTTTGGGACGAGCAGGACGGCTTGTTCTACGACCGAGTCTTGATGCGCGACGGTAGCTCGGTGCCGCTGAAGGTGCGTTCGATCGCCGCCGTGATTCCGCTCTTGGCGGTGGCCGTCGTCGACGACGAGGCGCTGGACCTTGCTCTGGTGACCAACAAGCGCTTCGCCAGCTACCTGCGTCGGCAGCAGGATCGCCGCGATGACGGGCTCCCCGCTGGCGGGATACTGGAAGGCAAGAAGGAGCAACGGCAGACCCTGGTCGGAATCACGAGTCCCGAGCGGGTTCGGCGGTTGTGCGACAAGCTGTTCGACGTCAACGAGTTCCTGTCGCCGCACGGGCTGCGTTCGCTGTCGGCGTACCACCGCGAACACCCCTACGAGGTGGAGATACAGGGCGTCCGCGCGGGCATCGACTACGAGCCCGCTGAGTCGACCACCCCGATGTTCGGAGGCAACTCCAACTGGCGCGGACCGGTGTGGTTCCCACTGAACTACCTCATCGCCAGGGCGCTAGAGCGCTATTACGAATTCTTCGGCAACGACTTCACGGTCGAATACCCCACCGGCTCAGGCGACTTCGCCACGCTCGACGCGGTAGCGTGCGAGATCTGGAAGCGGCTGGTCGATCTGTTCCTGGTCGACGACGGTGGTCGCCGACCGTGCTTCGGCAGCGTCGAGCGCTTCCAGAGCGATCCGAGGTGGTGCGATGGCGTGCTGTTCTTCGAGTACTTCAATGGCGACGACGGCGCTGGTCTTGGCGCCTCCCACCAAACGGGCTGGACCGCGCTGGTGGCCGACGTCATACGCCGTCGGCACGGCACGCTGCCGACCGTCAACGACATCATTGCCAAGGTCATGCGCGACCCCGCTCAGCCTTCGACGCCTGACTAGGTCGCTGGGAACGCCGCGACGTCCATGACGACGTCGCCGTCGCACGGGCCTCCGTCGATATCGGTGCGCCACACGCCGCGCAGTGACTTCCCGTCGGGTTCGGGCGTGTAGTAGGCCACCGAGTGCGCTGGCGCCCACACCTTGGGAACCCCCTCGCCCATGAAGCAGTCCCACTGCCAGTCGTAGACGTGCACCCAACGCGATCCGTCCCACGTGTACTGCGGTGGCTGCGGCAGCGTCGGGTTCTTCGGTTTCGGGCCGTTGACGACGGTGGCGATGCACGCCGTCGCCGAGCATTGGGTGACGAACAGATAGTCGTCGCTGAACGTCGGTTCGGGTTGTCGCGCCGCCAGACTGGTACCGGTCTTCTGTGCGGCGTAGCGGACCAGTGACCAGGTCCCGGTCCACCCGGGAAGCACCGCCGAAGCGCCAGGTGCAAGCGCGGTCGAGCCGAGCATCACGGCGACCAGGGCAGTCGCCAGGCGACGCAGGGGCATCCGACGAGCGTAGGCGTGGCGGGCTGGAACACCTCGATGAAACGCCGCGAACCCGAAGGCTCGCGGCGGGCGGCCCAGAGGTTAGGCGGGGTAGTTCTGGCAGGTGCTCGCCAGCGTGAGGATCTTCGGCGCATTCACGGGATACCGGGCCTCAGCCTGTTCGTACATGCTCCGACGCTGCTCGGGCCCCGCGTTGATCAGGTTGTGCAGAAACCCGACCGCCAAGGGGTTGTTGAGGATCGTCGCTGCGAGCTCGGGCTCGGTTTGGTTCATCGCCTCGACGACCTGGTCGTATGTGCAGGTCGAGGTGAGGAGCGGCGTGATGTCTGGGTCTGCGGATGCAATCCCGGTTCCAGCGATCATCGACAGTGCCAGCCCCCCGGCGACGGCAATCAATCTGGTCGTCAACGGCATTTCGTAGCCACCTTCCAGTCCCCGACGGTGCCCGACCGGCAAGTCGCCAATCCTTATACAGCTCTTAATATTTGGTGACACCAGCGGCCAGTCTAGCCGTTGCCGTCGGCGAGGCGTAGCAACATCCATCCTGCGATCGACTGAGCGTCGGTGATGATGCCGCTCAGGATCATTTCTTCGATCTCATCATCGGTGAACCACGCGCTGCGCATGTCCTGCTCTTCGGGTTCGCGTTCGTGAGGCCCCTCCTCGAGCCCGGTGGCGAGGAACACCCAGCCGCGCTGACTGCTCATCCCCGGCGCAACGTCCAGTTGGCCTAGTGGCACGACCGACTGTGCGCGTAGGCCGGTCTCCTCGCGCAGCTCACGCCGGGCGAGCTCAGCTGGCTCCGGCTCGGCGCCGTCGAGTGTCCCAGGAGCCGTTCCTTGCGGAAACTCCCACCGCCGCAACCCGATTGGATAACGGAACTGCTCGACGAGCCGGAATCGATTGCCGTCGCGCGCAATCACCAACGCGTAGGCGGGCTTGTCGATCACCCCGTAGATGCCGTAGCTGCCATCCTCGCGACGGACGTCGTCCTCCCGCACGGTCATCCAGCGATTCCGATACACCTCACGGGATGCGACACGCTGAAAAGGGTCCACGCCCCAAGTATCGCCGAAGCCCGGCCGAGTAGCCTCGCTCGTGTGCTGCTGGACTCGCTGAACCCCGCGGCCGTCGCCGCAGGCCATGACCTTGCGGATGCCGTGCGGATCGACGGGACGACGCTCAGCCGCAGCGATCTCGTCGGCGCCGCCACCTCGGTGGCCGAACGCATCGGCGGCGCGCGCCTCGTCGCGATCCTGGCCAGGCCTTCAGCGACGACGGTGCTCGCCGTCACCGGCTGCTTGATCGCAGGGGTGCCGTTCGTGCCGGTGCCCGCCGACGTCGGTGCCACCGAACGCAGACACATGCTTACGGACTCGGGCGCCCAAGGGTGGCTGGGCGAACGGCCCGCAGACGACGAGCTCGAGGGGCTGCCGCACGTGCCGGTGCGGACGCACGCGCGGTCATGGCACCGGTACGCCGAACCGCGACCCGAGGCCACCGCGATGGTGATCTACACCTCGGGAACCACTGGGTCGCCGAAGGGCGTGGTGCTGAGCCGTCGCGCGATCGCCGCCGATCTCGACGCGCTCGCCGCGGCGTGGCAGTGGACGCCCGAAGACACACTGGTACACGGTCTTCCGCTGTTCCACGTGCACGGGCTGGTGCTCGGACTGCTCGGTTCGCTACGGGTGGGGAACCGGTTCGTGCACACCGGCCGGCCCTCGCCTGCGGCGTACGCGGAGGCGGGTGGGTCGCTGTACTTCGGCGTCCCCACGGTCTGGACGCGGGTGGTGGGCGATCCCGACTCGGCGCGCGCGCTCTCGTCGGCCCGGCTCCTGGTGTCTGGCAGTGCAGCGCTTCCGGTGCCCGTGTTCGACGGCCTCGTGCGGCTCACCGGACACGCGGCGGTCGAGCGCTACGGCGCCACCGAGTCGCTCATCACCGTCAGCACCCGCCCCGACGGGGAGCGGCGGCCCGGGTGGGTCGGGTTGCCCCTGCAAGCCATGACGACACGGTTGGTCGACGAGTCCGACGCGCCGGTGGCCCACGACGGAGAGAGCATCGGCCGCCTCGAGGTGCGGACGCCGACGATATTCGACGGATACCTGAACCGTCCCGATGCGACCGCAGAGGCCATGACCGCCGACGGCTACTACCGCACCGGCGACGTCGCGGTCATCGACGGCGACGGCATGCACCGCATCGTCGGTCGCGAGTCGGTCGATCTGATCAAGTCCGGCGGTTACCGGATCGGCGCGGGTGAGGTCGAAACGGCGCTGCTCGGCCATCCCGGTGTCGCCGAGGTCGCCGTGGTGGGGGTGCCCGACGACGACCTCGGGCAGCGCATTGTTGCGTTCGTCGTAGGGGACGCCGATCCGCAGGCGTTGATCGACTACGTGGCGCAGCAGCTTTCGGCGCACAAGCGCCCGCGCGAAGTGCGCAAGGTCGATGCGCTGCCCCGCAATGCGATGGGCAAGGTGCTCAAGAAGGAGTTGGCGAAATGACGCTGGTGTTCGACGAAATCTGCGTGGACGCCCACGACATGCGGGCCCTTGCGGGGTGGTGGTCGATGGTCCTTGGCTGGCCCGCCGAGGACACCGACGACGGTGACGTTCTGCTGCGCCCGCCGCCGGGGCAGGGGCCGCCCTGGCTGTTCATCGCGGTGCCCGATGAGAAGGTCGTCAAGAACCGCATCCACTTCGATTTCCGGCCCGACGACCAAGCGGCCGAGGTCGACAGGGTCATTGCGCTGGGTGCGCGGCAGGTGGACATCGGTCAGATCGACGAATCCTGGGTGGTGCTCGCCGATCCCGAGGGCAACGAGTTCTGCATCCTCGCTGCCGAATAGACGGTTAGGACCAAAACTGGTTCCACTCCGCGCAGTCGGCGGGCAGCGTACGGATCGCCGTGACGACACCCTCCGACATCTCGTAGACCGTGTTGACCAACATGTTCAACGATCTACCGTCGCGGAGTGCCAGCGTCCTCTCGATCGCCACGACGAACTGTTCGCCGCCGAGTATCTCGATGATTTCGGTGCCAAGTGTTCCGTCGGTCATCTTCCAACACTCGGTGATGTGTGCGGCGATCGCTGAGGGGCCGCGGTATTCGCCCCCGCGGGAGTTTCCGCCAGGTTCCACCCAGACGGATTCGTCGTTGAAGACCGCGAGCGCCCGATTGGGGTCGTGGTCGGCCATGGCCTGATACATGTCTGTTATCACTTGACGATTCGACCGGGTCTGCGTTCTCAACCCATCAATACTTCGAAGGAGGTCCACTTCACTCTTTCTTGCGGATCGGTTAGCTGTCTGTGCGGATGCATAGGTCGGCTACTTTGCGGGGGGTTGCTTCTCTGTCAGGATAGCGCATGTGAAGACTGTCTATGGAGTTAGCTGGATATTGACTCAACCGAAGGTGGACAGTTGCCCCTAGGAGTCGGTTCGCGAGTGGCGATTACGACCAGAACTCGTTCCATTTCTGGCAGTCGAAGGGGAGCACGCGCACCTTGTGGATGACGCCGTCGGTCATCTCGAAGACCGTGTTGACCAGCATGTTCAACGCCATCCCGTTCCGCAGGCCCAGAGCCCTCTCGACGACGACGACGTAGCGCATGCCGACCAAGATCTCGAGGACTTCGCTGCCGAACGTCGAGTCGGTCAACTTCCTGCAGTGGATTGCGTGCAGGGCGATCTCCACGACGCCACGGAAGACGCCACTACGTTCGTTGCCGGCGGGCTCTTCCCAGACGGTGTCGTCTGTGAAGCAGGCGTAGGCGGGTCCGCGGTCGTGGTCCTCGAAGGATGCGTACAGGTCCTCGATCGCCTGACGATTTGTCTTGGTTGGCACCATCTGTCCCTCTGGGTTCTCCAAGGAATTACAACACCGATTCATGGCAAGGGTGTTTGCGGTGGGTGTGTTACTTGTCACTTAGGTCTGTTTGCGGTGGCGTTGGCGCAGCCACCGGGCCGTGCCTACGCGATCTTACGTGATGGTCAATTCGATCCTACCTGTTGGGATCATGTTAGTTAGCTGGAAATTTTTTCTCGTCGGCCGGCAGTCGCTCGCAGGTAGGCCGATGAGGAGTTGAAACCGCCGAGACTCAGCGGTGCCACGCTCGTCAAACCATGCCTAAGCGCGATGCGCTCTCCGATGAAGCGTTGTCACTTTTGCCGAAAGTGCCAACTTTGTCAATGGTTGTTTACTTTGCGTGCAACGCTGACCATCACGGAATCATCGAACTAGAAGATGCCGCATCGCGCTTGGTCACCCGGCGACGAACCTAGCCGCAATGATTGCGGGAGGCGATGCAGCAACGCTTGCACGGAAGTTTGCGAGGTTTGCGAAGCCGTCAATTCAGGGCGACCGCGGCGTCATCCTCTGATCGTCCGTGGGGTCGATCCGATAGCCGCGCAGCAGCTTTCGGGCGAGTTGGGCGCGCTCACACGAGCATCTGCTCGACGTGCGACCCAATGACCGCAGCGAGCGTTTGAGCGCAGCGCGCACATCGCAGAAGGGTTACTCGCACCGTGCGGAGTCGCCTCGCGGATGGCACGCGATGGGTAGGGGGGCCGCGCCCCTAATTGGCGTGCAGAGCCTCGTTCAGCGTGATGCCGCTGCCGTCGCGGGCGACGACCTCGACCGCCCCCGACAACGAGTTACGGCGGAACAGGAGGTTGCTCGCCCCCGACAGATCGCGGGCCTTGGTCGTCGTGCCGTCCGACATGGCCACCTTCGTTCCGCCGGTGACGTACAGCCCCGCCTCGACTACGCAGTCATCGCCGAGGGAGATGCCGACGCCGGCGTTGGCGCCGAGCAGGCAGCGCTTGCCGATCGAGATGACTTCCTTGCCGCCCCCCGACAACGTGCCCATGATCGAAGCGCCGCCGCCGACGTCGGAACCGTCATCGACCACCACGCCCGCCGAGATCCGGCCCTCGACCATCGACGTCCCGAGCGTGCCGGCGTTGTAGTTCACAAACCCCTCGTGCATCACGGTCGTCCCCGACGCCAGGTACGCCCCGAGTCGCACTCGATCCGCATCCGCGATCCGGACCCCGGTGGGCACGACGTAGTCGACCATGCGGGGGAACTTGTCGATGCCGTACACGGCGACGGGCCCACGCTTGCGCAGGCGCGCACGGGTCAACTCGAAACCGTCCACGGCGCAGGGGCCTTGGCTAGTCCACACCACGTTGGCGAGCACGCCGAACATCCCGTCCATGTTCGCGCCGCGTGGGGCGATCAGCCGGTGCGACAGGAGGTGCAGTCGCAGGTACGCGTCGTAGGCATCGGCAGCCTTGTCGTCAAGCGAGCCGATGGTCGTGCGAACCAGTACGGTGTCGACGTCGCGGGCGTCGTCGTGACCTTCTAGCGCGGCGAGGGCCTCGGGGACTTCGGCGGTCGACAGCTTGATCGTCCCCGGCTCACCGTCCTCGGAGAGCTCGGGTTCGGGGAACCACGTGTCGAGAATCGTTCCGTCGGCCGCGATGGTGGCCACGCCGACGCCTGATGCGGAAGTCACGCTGCCAAAGGTTACTGGAAGTCAGGCGGCGGAACTGCGCTCCGCGGCGAGCAACGTCGCTGCGGAAGCCAACGCCGTCGTAGATCGGGTGGAGTTGGTGGGTCCGTCTACTCCGACGATGTGACGTGGCGTCGGGAGCACCCTCTAGCCTGGTAGTCGTGCTGGACTTGAGGGCAGATCCGATCGCGCTGACCGCGGCGTTGGTCGACATCCCGAGTGAATCGCGGCACGAGCAGCGCATTGCCGACGAGATCGAAGCGTCACTGCGCGCGCAGACGACCGGGTTCGAGATCATCCGCAGTGGCAATGCGGTGCTTGCTCGTACCAATCTCGGCCGACCGTCGCGGGTCCTGCTGGCCGGTCACACCGACACCGTTCCCGCCGCGGGCAATCTGCCGAGCCGGCTCGATGGCGACGAACTGCATGGCTGCGGTACCTCGGACATGAAGTCGGGCGACGCGGTCTTCCTGCACCTCGTGGCGACGGTCGCCGAGCCTGCCCACGACATCACTGTGGTGATGTACGACTGCGAGGAAATCGAATCCAGTGCCAACGGCCTGGGCCGCATCGAGCGCGACCATCCTGACTGGCTCCGTGCGGACGTCGCGATCCTTGGTGAACCGTCCGGCGGATACATCGAAGCTGGCTGCCAGGGCACCATCCGGGTCGTCGTGAGCGTGGCGGGCGCCCGCTCGCATTCGGCGCGAGCGTGGCTGGGCGACAACGCCATTCACAAATTGGGGCCCGTCCTGGATCGGCTCTCCACCTATCGGCCTCGCAACGTCGACATCGACGGGTGTACGTATCGCGAGGGATTGTCGGCAGTCCGCATCGACGGCGGCGTCGCGGGCAACGTCATACCCGATGCCGCGTCGGTGACGGTCAACTTCCGGTTCGCACCCGACCGCAGCGTCGAAGAGGCGTTACGTCACGTCCACGAGGTCTTCTCCGGACTCGACGCACTCGACTTGAAGATCGAACTGACCGACGCCGCCGCGGGCGCGTTGCCTGGCCTGACCAAGCCCGCCGCCGCCGCGCTCGTCGAAGCGGCTGGCGGACAGGTCCGTGCCAAGTACGGGTGGACAGACGTGTCCCGATTCGCCGCCTTGGGCATCCCAGCGGTGAACTACGGCCCCGGTGACCCGAACCTTGCGCATCGCACCGACGAGCGGGTGCAGTTGTCCCAGATCACCGCCGCCACCGACATGCTGCGGAAATATTTGGTTGGCTGACGCCGCTACCATGGTCGGCAAGAGCCGTCGAGACTGAGGTGGGCCGAAGACATGGTGGGAGACGACATCTCCGGGTGACCCGGAGTACGTCCTGATCGTCCCATCACGTCGCAATGTGCGGCGTCTCCAAGAAGAGACCATCCCATGTCTTCCATCGTTCTTTCGCATCTGTCCTTCGCGTGGCCCGACGGCACTGAATTGTTCTCCGACCTCAGCTTTGGCATCGCTGGCGGTCGCACCGGACTCGTCGCGCCGAATGGAACGGGCAAGAGCGCTCTGCTCGCGCTGATCGCTGGTGAGCTGGCGCCCACCGCTGGATCGGCCACCGTCGACGGGTCGCTCGGCTACCTTCCCCAGACGTTGCCCTTCGCGGACGTCGGAGCCGAATGCACCGTCGCCGACGTCCTCGGCGTCGCACCCGTCATCACCGCACTCGACGCCTTGGCAGCAGGTGACGCCAGCGACGAGGTGTTCGCGGCGATCGGCGACGACTGGGACCTCGAGGACCGACTACACGCACAGCTCCACCGACTCGGTTTGGGCCACGTCGCGATGGAGCGACGGTTGACAACCCTCAGCGGTGGGGAGGTCGTGTCCATTGGGCTTGCCGCGCAACTACTTCGGCGCCCCGACGTGCTGTTGCTCGACGAGCCGACGAACAACCTCGACGGCGATGCCCGCCGCCGCCTCTACGGAGCGCTCGACGACTTCGGGGGAACCTTGCTCGTCGTGAGTCACGATCGCGCCCTCTTGGAGAGGATGGATCGCATCGCAGAACTGCGTAGAGGTGAAATCGCCTTCTACGGTGGGTCCTTCACCGAATACCAGAATGCTCTCGACGTGGCGCAGCGGGCGGCAGAGGCCGACGTGCGCGCAGCCGAGCAACTGCTGAAGCGCGAAAGGCGGCAGATGCAGCAAGCTCGAGAACGCGCCGCGCGACGCTCCAGCACCGCCGCCCGCAACGTCAGGGACGCCGGCCTGCCAAAGATCGTGGCGGGCAAGCTCAAGCGCGACGCCCAGGAGTCGGCTGCAAGGTCGGACGAGGTTCACGCCAAACGCGTCGAGGGTGCGACGGCGCGGCTCAGCGATGCCGAACATGCGGTGCGCGACGACGACGCCCTCGTCATCGATCTGCCAGACACCGAAGTACCCGCGGGGCGAACAGTTCTGGTGGCGCGGGGGCTTCGCGTGAGCAGGGGCGGACGAGAACTGTTCGGCGGCAACGGTATCGACCTCGACGTCCGTGGGCCCGAACGCCTCGCCCTGATCGGCGCCAACGGTGCTGGCAAGTCGACCCTGCTGCGGATGCTCAGCGGTGAGCTCCTGCCCGAGTCGGGTGAAGTTGAGCACGCCGACGGCCGCACCGCGTATCTGTCCCAGCGGTTGGACCTGCTCGATTCGGCACGTAGTATCGCCGACTGTCTGGCAGAAGCTGCGCCTGGTCTGTCGCATACCCGACGCATGTACAGGTTGGCCCAATTCCTGTTCAGCGGCAGCAAGATTCACCTTCCCGTCGCAGAGCTATCGGGCGGCGAGCGCCTGCGGGCCACTCTGGTGTGCGTGCTCAACGCCGAACCCGCGCCGCACCTCCTGCTGCTCGACGAACCGACGAACAATCTCGATCTGGTTAGCGTGCGTCAGTTGGAGACTGCGTTGAACGCCTATCAAGGCGCTTTCGTCGTCGTAAGCCACGATGAGCGCTTCCTAGAGGCGATCGGGGTGCAGCGGCGGTTGGTACTCGCCGACGGTCGCCTACGCGGATGACTGCTGAGGCCGAGTTTGCGCGGGCTGTGCGGGCCTCAACGTGCGCTCGGGGACCGGGCCCTCGCCCTTGCCGCCGGCCTCGGCCTTGTCGCGGGGCGGCGGTGCACCCTCGCCCTTGCCGCCCGGCTGGGCCTTGTCGTCGGCTCGGGCCGTGTCGTCTGGTCGGGCCTTGTCGTCTGGTCGGGCCTTGTCGTCTGTCTCGCCCACCTTTTCGCCAAGAGGACCGCCGGCCCCACCGGCGCCGACCGCCGACTGCACGATGCCCTGCACACCCTGCATGACCTGCAGGGGGATCTGCGCAAGACCCTGCACCGACTGGGCGAGTGTCTGTCCGAGTTGCCCGACCTGCTGGCCCACCTGGCCTGCGATCTGGCCAACGCCATCGGCGCCACCGGCACCACCGCCGCTGGTGCCCGAACCCGCTCCGGCCGACCCCGCGCCGCCCGGGCCACCGCCCGCAGAGCCTGCTCCCGCAGCACCGTCGCCACTCGCGCCGGTACCACCCTGCTGGGCCTGGAGAGCCTCCGCGGCCGCCCTCAGCTTGGCCGCACCCTCGCGGTCACCATGCTCGTACATCTCGATGGCCCTGGAAACCAGATCCGAGATCGTCTGACTAGCGGTCTGCGTGATACCGAGCACGGCCTCCCTGCTGGGCAGAACCGAACCCAGGGCAGAGGTGACGCCGAAGGCGATCGGGCCGTGCGAGTTCTCGATGCCCAGGGCGTCCGGGGCCGTGCCCACCACCTGCAGCAGGCGAGTAGCCGCGCCATCGAGGGTCTGCTTGATGTTGCGTATGGCCTCGGTGTTGGCGTAGAGCTCGCCGCCGTCATTCATGTCGGGTCTCCGTAGGTCAGAGGATTGGCCTCGTCCATCGTATGGCGGTCGGCTTCGGGTCACTGACACCAACTTGACCCTGCCGACGATCGTTAGCCGCGAGCTACGGCTGAAGATCGCGCCGACGCGTCCGCGGCAGCGCCCGCCATCCCGATGGCCGCGAAACCGTCTGCCACCACCGTCAATGCCGTTGCATCACTGGCACTTTGGGCCTTGGCGTAGTCGAGGGCCAACCTGCCAACCGCACAGTCGACATCGAGCCGCTCGATGGCATCGGCGGCATGAGCGTCGCCGAGGCGCACCGCGTCGAGTAGTGCTCGCAGGGCTACTGCCGACTGTCCGCCGCGTTCTGCCGCCCGAGCCGCTTCCCTCGCCGCCTTGATCGCGCCGGGACCGTCGCGGCGCGCCGCGCATGTCCACGCCTTCGCCAGCGACAGCTCCGGTGCGAACAACATCGACTTCAGGCCATGGCGTGACTCCGCCTTGGCCACCATCCGGCCCGCGTCGGAGATCCGACCCAGTTGACCGAGCGCCTGCGCCAACAACATCCACGCCAACGGACCCCACGAATAGCCCGTCGGCGCGAGCGCCGTCGCCGCACCCTCTAGCAGGTCCACCGCGCCCGCTGGGTTGCCTCGGGCGATCAGCACGTCGGCGACCAGTACCTGGCCGATCGCATGACCTGGCTGCGGCGGCTGCGTGGCGTCGTGGAGTTCGCGTGCCAACAGCTCGGCGCGGTCGAGCTCACCAGCCATCACCAACGCCGTCGTCTGGCCGAAACCACTGGTGAACCGCAGAAGACCGGGGTGCCCGGCCGCGATCGCCCGCGCCGCCAGATCGTCGACGTCGTCGAAGACGCCCATCCTGGCGTTGGATAGCGCCGCCGCAGCGGCGGCCCATCCGATTGCCTGATCGTCGGCCCCAGGGGAGTCGAGCACGTCGCAGGCAATCTGAATCGCTCGCTGCGGGCTGCCTGCGTTCATCGCGAAGGTGCCGAGCAGCGCGTCGAGCGTCGCGCCCGCCGGCACCGACGTCACCCTGCCCCGCGTCGTCCGCAGAAAGGCGGTGGCCTTCTCCGGCTGGTCGAGCATCCAGAACTGGTTGGCCGCCCTCGGCAACGCCCACGCCATCAGCTCGGCTTCCGTCAGCGCCGACGGGTCGACCGCTTCCAGCACTTCGTCGGCGTCGCGTCCGCGTCCTTGCCAGGCCAGGGCCTGTGCGAGGGTGAGACGGGCCTGCAGTGACTCACCGCCCTTCAGCGCACCACGGCTCAGTTCTTCCGCCGCCGCCAGGTCGCCCCTACCCAGAGCTTCCTCGGCCGCGGCGATTCCTTCGAGCACGGCGGAAGTGTATGGCCGTCGGCGTGGCCGCCATTGAGGAACCCGAGTACCTTGCACCCGTGTCCGCCGAAAGCCCGCAGGATCGAGATTCCAACCGACCGTGGGCGGTGTGCGTCTACTGCGCATCCGGCCCGACCCACCCCGAGTTGCTGGCGCTGGCGAACGAGGTCGGTGCTGCCGTCGCCGACCGCGGCTGGACGCTGGTGTCCGGGGGCGGCAACGTATCGGCGATGGGCGCGATAGCCATCGGCGCGAGGGCTCACAACGGCCGAACGATCGGCGTGATACCGAAGGCCCTGGTCCACCGCGAGGTTGCCGACGTCGACGCCGACGAATTGATCGTCACCGAAACCATGCGTGAGCGGAAGCAGGTCATGGAGGACCGCGCCGACGCGTTCCTCGTGCTACCCGGCGGCATCGGCACGCTGGAGGAGTTCTTCGAGGCGTGGACGGCCGGATATCTCGGCATGCACGACAAACCGCTGGTCATGCTCGATCCGTTCGGCCACTACGACGGCCTGCTGACGTGGCTGCGCGGGCTGATCGACACCGGATACGTCGGGGATGCGGCGATGGATCGCATGATCGTCGTCGGAGACACCCAAGCGGCGATGGCGGCGTGTGCACCGGCCTCGTGATGGCGGTCACCCGCGCGGATAGGGTTGTTGCTCATGAGCGACCAGAACTCCGGTACCCGTAACAGCGTCGGCCTGCTCGACATCGCCACGCGCGTCCCCGGTCTGCTGATGGACTCCCCGGCGATCGTGCGCGGCGTCGTGACCGGCTTTCTCGCACGGCCGTCGGCGAAGACGTCCATCGGCAAGGTCTTCCAGGACCGCGCAGCACGCTACGGCGACAAGGTCTTCCTCCGGTTCGGTGACGAGTCGCTGACCTATGCCGAGGCGAACGAAACCGTCAACCGCTACGCGGCGGTGATGGCAGCGCGGGGCGTCGGGCACGGCGACGTCGTCGGCATCATGCTGCGCAACTCGATCGACCCGGTACTGCTGATGCTCGCGGCGGTGAAGTGCGGCGCGATCTCCGGAATGCTCAACTACCACCAGCGCGGCGACGTCCTCAAACACAGCCTTGGCCTGTTGTCGGCGACGTTGCTGGTCGCCGACACGGATTTCATCGAGCCGATCTCCGACAGCGGCGCCGACACCGACGGCCTGCTGACCGTCGACGAGTTCAAGCAGCTCGCCCAGACGGCTCCTACGAACAATCCGGCCACGACCACCGCGGTGCTTGCCAAGGACAAGGCCTTCTACATCTTCACGTCCGGCACGACGGGCATGCCAAAGGCCAGCGTGATGACGCACTATCGATGGCTGCGGGCGCTCGCAGGCTTCGGTGGTCTCGGCATGCGGTTGACCAGCGACGACACGCTGTATTGCTGCCTGCCGCTCTACCACAACAACGCGTTGACGGTCGCGCTGTCGTCGGTGCTCAACTCGGGTTCCACACTGGCGCTTGGCAAGTCGTTCTCGGCGTCGAAGTTCTGGGACGAGGTGATCCGCTACGACGCAACCGCGTTCGTCTACATCGGCGAGATCTGCGCCTACCTGCTCAACCAGCCGGAGAAGCCGACCGACCGCAAGCATCGCGTTCGGGTCATCGCGGGCAACGGACTGCGACCGGCGATCTGGGACGAGTTCACCAAGCGGTTCGGCATCGCGCGCGTATGCGAGTTCTACGCCGCCAGTGAAGGCAACACCGCATTCCTCAACGTCTTCAACGTGGACAAGACGACCGGCATCTGCCCGTCGCCGATAGCGTTCGTCGAATACGACGACGAGACCGGGGGACCGTCGCGCGGGGACGACGGTCGGGTCCGCAAGGTCAAGGCCGGTGAGCCGGGGCTGCTGCTGTCGAAGGTCAGCAACTTCCAGCCGTTCGACGGCTACACCGACGCCGAAGCGACCGAGAAGAAGCTCGTTCGCGATGCCTTCAAGGAAGGCGACGTGTGGTTCAACACCGGTGACTTGATGCGTTCGCAGGGGTTCGGCCATGCGGCGTTCACCGACCGCCTCGGCGACACGTTCCGATGGAAGGGCGAGAACGTCGCGACCACCGAGGTCGAGGCCGCGATCTCGCTCGACCCCCAGGTCGAGGAGGCCACGGTGTTCGGCGTCGAGGTCGAGGGCGCAGGCGGCAAGGCAGGCATGGCCGCGATTCAGCTCAAGGAGGGTGAGGAGTTCGACGGCAAGGCGCTGGCGAAGGCCGCCTACGAACACCTCCCCGGCTACGCCGTGCCGCTGTTCGTGAGGATTACGAAGGAACTGGCGCACACCTCGACGTTCAAGAGTCAGAAGGTCGACCTTCGCAAGCAGGGCTACGGCGGGAACACCGGCGAGGGCGACGAGGACGCTGGACAGATCGAGGATCCGATCTACGTGCTGGCCGGTCGCGACGAGGGCTACGTCGAGTTCTACGACGACTATCCCGCCGAGGTCGTGGATGGCAAGCGCCCCAAGAACTAGGGCTTCTCGCAAGTAGCCTGGACTACGTGACGTCGACGTGCTCCGGCCGCTTCCTCGGCCGTCCCGTGGCAGGCGACCGCGCCCTGATCATGGCGATCGTCAACCGAACGCCGGACTCGTTCTACGACCGCGGGTCCACGTTCTCCGACGAGGCAGCCAAGGCGGCTGCACACCGCGTGATCGAGGAGGGGGCAGACGTCGTCGACGTCGGCGGCGTCAAAGCAGGCCCAGGGGGGCCGGTCGGTATAGACGAGGAGATCACCCGTGTCGTGCCGTTCATCGAATGGCTTCGCGATACCTATCCCGACCAGCTGATCAGCGTCGACACCTGGCGCGCTGCCGTGGCCAAGCAGGCGTGTGCGGCAGGGGCGGACCTGATCAACGACACCTGGGGTGGTGCCGACCCGGAGCTACCCGCCGTCGCAGCCGAATTCCGAGCGGGGCTGGTGTGCTCGCACACCGGAGGAGCGGTGCCGAGGACGCGACCGTTTCGGGTCAACTACGGGTTGACCGAGCACGGAGTGGTCGACGACGTGATAGCCGAAGTGACCGGAGCCGCCGAGCGGGCAGTTGCCGCCGGGGTGGCCCGCGATGCGATCTTGATCGATCCAACCCACGATTTCGGCAAGAACACTCACCATGGTCTTAGTTTGTTGCGCCACGTAAAAGATCTTGTAAATACCGGATGGCCCGTACTGATGGCGCTGAGCAACAAAGATTTCGTCGGGGAGACTCTGGGTGTGGGCTTGACCGAACGCCTGGAGGGCACCTTCGCCGCGACGGCACTTGCCGCCGAGGCCGGTGCCGCGATGTTCCGGGTGCATGAAGTCGGACCCACTCGGCGCGTACTGGAGATGGTCGCGTCGATACAGGGAAGGCGTCCACCGACGCGGACCGTGAGGGGACTGGCATGAGCTTGACACCTGAACTCGACGCAGCCGACGCCGTAGAGAACCACCGCTGGCTCACCGATCACACCTGGCGCAGGCCGAAGTGGACCGTCGCCGAGCTAGAAGCAGCAAAGGCGGGCCGCACGGTTTCGGTCGTCCTGCCCGCACTCAACGAAGAGGAGACCGTCGGTTCTGTCGTCGAAACCATCACGCCGTTGCTCGGCGGTCTGGTCGACGAGATCGTGGTGCTGGATTCTGGGTCGACCGACGACACCGAGATCCGTGCGCTCGCCGCGGGTGCCAAGGTGATCAGCCGCGAGGTTGCGCTGCCCGAGATCGCCCCGCAGCCGGGCAAGGGTGAGGTGCTGTGGCGCTCGCTCGCCGCAACTACGGGTGATCTGGTGGTGTTCGTCGACTCCGACCTCATCGATCCCGACCCGATGTTCGTTCCCAAGCTGCTCGGTCCATTGCTCACCACCGACGGCGTCCATCTGGTCAAGGGCTTCTACCGTCGTCCGCTGATGGTCAGCGGGCGCGAGGACTCCAACGGCGGTGGGCGGGTCACCGAGCTCGTCGCGCGGCCCCTGCTTGCGGCGCTGCGTCCGGAGTTGACCTGTCTGCTCCAACCGCTCGGCGGCGAATACGCGGGCACCCGCGAGCTGCTGACCTCCGTACCGTTCGCACCCGCATACGGCGTGGAGATCGGGCTGCTGATCGACGCCTACGACAAGCTGGGACTGGACGCCATCGCCCAGGTGAACCTCGGCGTGCGCACACACCGCAACCGGCCGCTGACCGAACTTGCTGCGATGAGCAGGCAGGTCATCGCCACACTCTTGTCACGCTGCGGCATCCCTGATTCGGGCGTCGGCCTCACGCAGTTCTTCGCCGACGGCGAGGACTACACGTCCAGGACGTCCTCGGTGTCATTGGTGGACCGCCCCCCGATGAACACGCTGCGGCCCCGCAAGACCTAGCCTTGCCGCGTCCTGTGTGCAGATGCGTCGGTCCCCTCAGGCAATATCAATGACGTGACGCTCATTCTGCTGTACCTGGTGGTCCTGATCCTGGTGGCCGTCGTGCTGTTCGGTCTCGGCAGCGTGCTGTTCGGCCGTGGCGAGCAGTTGCCGCCACTTCCGCGTGCCACCACCGCAACGGTGCTTCCTGCGTCCGACGTGACCGGGATGGACATCGACGCCCTCAAGTTCACCCAGACGCTGCGGGGCTACAAGACCAGCGAAGTCGACTGGGTGCTCGACCGCCTAGGCCAGGAAATCGACGTCCTGCGCGGGCAGTTGCATGCGGTTCGAGCGTTGCACGGCGTCCAGCAGGGTGCGCAACCAGAACAAACCTCCGCCGATGGTCCGTTCCGTGAAGAGGGCGCACACGTCCTTCACGATCACGCGGACGAGTCATGACAGAGCCCGACGACGACGGTCGGGTGCGCTGCGGGTGGGCGTCGTACTCTGGATCGCGCTCCGCCACTGCCGATTCCAAGCTGTACCGCGAATACCACGATTCGGAGTGGGGCCAGCCGCTGCGAGGTAGCCAGGCGTTGTTCGAGCGATTGTCGCTGGAGGCGTTTCAGAGCGGTCTGTCATGGCTGACGATCCTCAAGAAGCGGGAGAACTTCCGGAAGGCGTTCAAGGGGTTCGATCCCGCGAAGGTCGCCAAGTTCACCGACCGAGACTTCGAGCGACTGATGGGCGATGCGGGGATCGTGCGCAATCGAGCCAAGATAGAGGCGACCATCGCCAACGCGCGGGCGTTGAGGGCGCTCGACGTCGACTTCAGCGAGTTGCTGTGGTCGTTCGCTCCGGCGTCGCGACCGCGTCCCGCCGACTTGTCCGACGTGCCCGCAACCAGCCCCGAGTCCAAGGCTATGGCAAAGGAATTGAAGCGACTTGGCTTCGCGTTCGTGGGCCCCACGACCGCGTACGCGTTGATGCAGGCGACGGGCATGGTCGACGATCACATCGCGTCATGTTGGGTGTCGACCGGGGCGTCGACGCGGCCGTGAGCACCTTGGCGGAGGGCAAACAAGTGCTCTTGGCAGGGTCTTCGCACACCCACTGCCGCCGATAGGGAACAATGTAGAAAGTTCAGAAGCAGTTCAGTGCCGGGAGCTGTCGGTGGTCGCCCAAGGGTAGACACTCTCGGTCTCGACGGATCCGCTGACGCGGGACGGCACGTGCGGAGGGAGCACTCGATGGCGGCGATGAAGCCCCGGACCGGCGACGGTCCACTGGAAGCAACCAAGGAGGGGCGAGGGATCGTTATGCGAGTACCACTGGAGGGCGGCGGGCGCCTCGTCGTAGAGCTGACCCCAGACGAAGCCGCTGCCCTCGGCGACGAACTCAAGGGCGTCACCAGCTAGCGCACGCCGTACCTACGCGGTGCCCGATAGCTCCGCTCCGCTACGCGGTGCCCGATAGCTCCGCTCCGCTACGCGGTGCCCGATAGCTCCGCTCCGCTACGCGGAAACCTTGCGATAGATCTCGAGAGTCTGCTCGGCGATCTGTGCCCAGGAGAACTCCGCTATGCATCGCTCTCGGCCTGCCGCGCCGTACCGTCTCGCTCGGTCCGGGTCGGCGACAAGCTCGTTGACGGCGGTGGCGAGCGCCTTCTCGAACGCCTCTGCGTCGTTCGCGTCATAGTGGACCAGCAAGCCGGTTTCGCGGTCGGCCACCACCTCGGGAATCCCTCCGACGTCCGACGCGACGACTGCCGTGCCGCACGCCATCGCCTCGAGGTTGACGATACCCAGCGGTTCGTACACCGACGGACACACGAAAGCCGTTGATGCCGAGAGGATTTCGCGTATCTTCGGCGTGCCAAGCATGCTCTGCACCCAGAACACGCCTGAGCGGGCGGCCTGAAGATCCTCCACCGCGCCCTGCACCTCTGCGGCTATCTCTGGGGTGTCGGGTGCGCCCGCGCAAAGGATCAGCTGGACGTCGGGGGCGAACTCGTGCGCCGCAGCGACGAGGTGCGGTACTCCCTTCTGCCTGGTGATTCTGCCGACGAAAGCGACGATCGGCCGCGTCAGGTCGACGCCCAGTTCTGCGAGCACCGAATCTCGTGCGTCAGGCTCGACGGGATACCAGACGGAGGTGTCGATTCCGTTGCGCACCACGTGCACCCGATTCGGGTCGAGCGCCGGATACGTTCTCAGTACGTCCTCGCGCATCCCCGAACTGACCGCGATCACGGCGTCGGCAGCCTCGACGGCGGTGCGTTCCACCCAGGACGACACGCGGTAGCCGCCCCCGAGCTGCTCGGCCTTCCATGGCCGCATCGGTTCGAGTGAGTGAGCAGTGAGTACGTGGGGTATGCCGTACAGCATGGAGGCGATGTGGCCGGCCAGGCCGGTGTACCAGGTGTGTGAATGCACGACAGTCGCCCCGGCGGCGTCGTTGACCATGACGAGGTCGGCCGACAGCGTGGTGAGCGACGCATTGGCTCCGGCAAGTGCAGGATCGGGTTTGGCGACGATCGCGGTGTCTCGCGGCGCGCCCATGCAGTGCACGTCCACTTCGCAGAGACGTCGCAACTCTGCGACCAATTCCGTGACGTGTACGCCTGCGCCGCCGTACACCTCTGGCGGATACTCCCGCGTCATCATCGCCACTCGCATGGGTACGACGCTAGTGGAACGGCGCAACTCGGGAGGCAGCTGCGCCAATTGCGTTGACCGGCAATCCGACATAACACGCCGCCAAAAGCTCCAATGCCTAGCCGCGGCCCGTGACGGCCGATAGGTTTGACACATGAGGGAATTGCCGCACGTACTCGGCATCGTCCTTGCCGGAGGTGAGGGCAAACGCCTCTATCCGCTGACGGCCGACCGGGCAAAGCCCGCGGTTCCGTTTGGCGGCGCGTACCGGCTGATCGATTTCGTCTTGTCCAATCTGGTCAATGCGCGGTATCTGCGGATCTGTGTTCTGACGCAATACAAGTCGCACTCGCTGGACCGACACATCTCGCAGAACTGGCGACTGTCCGGTCTGGCCGGGGAGTACATCACCCCGGTTCCCGCTCAGCAACGCTTGGGCCCGCGTTGGTACACCGGGTCGGCGGACGCAATTCTGCAGTCCCTCAACCTGATCTACGACGAGGATCCCGATTACGTGGTCGTCTTCGGAGCCGACCACATCTATCGGATGGATCCCGAGCAGATGCTTCAGTTCCACATCGAGAGTGGTGCGGGGGCGACGGTCGCCGGCATTCGCGTGCCGCGGGCGGAGGCCACGGCGTTCGGGTGTATCGACGCCGACGAGTCGGGTCGCATCCGCGAATTCGTCGAGAAGCCGGCCGATCCGCCCGGCACCCCCGACGACCCCGAGGCAACGTTCGCTTCGATGGGCAACTACATCTTCACCACCAAGGTGCTCGTCGACGCGATCCGGGCCGACGCGGACGACGACCATTCGGATCACGACATGGGCGGCGACATCATCCCGCGACTGGTACGGGACGGCATGGCGGCGGTCTACGACTTCAACGACAACGAGGTACCCGGCGCGACTGAGCGCGACCACGGGTACTGGCGGGACGTCGGCACGCTCGATGCGTTCTACGACGCACACATGGATCTGGTGTCGGTGCACCCGGTGTTCAACCTCTACAACCGGCGCTGGCCGATCCGCGGCGAGCCGGAGAACCTCGCGCCCGCCAAGTTCGTCAACGGCGGCTCCGCGCAGGAATCAGTGGTCGGCGCGGGAAGCATCATCTCGGCTGCGTCGGTCCGCAATTCCGTGCTATCGAGCAACGTCGTCGTGGACGACGGTGCGATCGTCGAGGGAAGCGTGCTCATGCCCGGCGTACGAGTCGGCCGCGGCGCTGTGGTGCGCCACGCGATCCTGGACAAGAGCGTCGTCGTCGGACCCGGCGAGCACGTCGGTGTCGACCTGGAGAGGGACCGCGAGCGGTTCGCGATCAGCGCGGGCGGTGTCGTCGCGGTCGGCAAGGGCGTCTGGATCTGACCCCCTGGCTTGGCGGCCTGTTCAGGCGGCGTCGCAGCCTGCACGTATTTCGGTTCGATGCCGCGCAACACCGTTGGACCGGCGTCGGCTCGCATGAAGCGATTGGTTCCGAGGTCGATGAACTGACGGTGTCGACCTTCAACATCTGGTTCGAGAGTTATTACGCGGCGAAGCGCTACCCGGCGATCGTCGAGCTCCTCGCGCGGGATGCCCCGGACGTCATGGCATTTCAGGAAGTCACCGCCGATGCGCTGACGGTGTTCTGTGAGCAGTCCTGGATCCGGGAACGCTACTGTCGAGTCGCGGTGACGGGTCGTGGCGTCGGCAATTACGGCATGCTCGTGCTGTCACGCATTCCCATTCGTCGGGCGACCTACATCCCGCTGCCGACGCGAATGGCGCGCGGAATCGTCGTCGCCGAACTCGACGTCGGCGGAAGCGGACTCGCCGTTGGCTCAATCCACCTGGACAGTGGGAAGACGTCTGCACCTCTGCGGGCGAGACAGATGGCGAAGACCTTCCGTGCGGTGGCCGAGCACGAGAACGCCGTCCTGGTCGGCGATTTCAACATGCGTGACAGCGAGAACGATCAGATCGTCGAGCCGTTCACGGACGTATGGCCGGCGCTGCGCCCCGACGATCCCGGCTTCACCGAGGACACCTCGATCAACCTGATGCGTTTCGACAGCAAGAACAAGCACCGCCACGTGCGCTTCGACCGCGTGCTGCTCAAGGGGTCGGGGTGGGCGGCAGCGGACATCGGCCTGATCGGAACCGAAGCCATCGCGCCCGATCTCCCGCGGGTGTTCCCGTCGGATCACTTCGGCGTGCGAAGCCGACTGGTTCGCCGTCAGCGGCCTGGCTGAACCTCACGACGCTTGCGGCGACGACGCAGGAGCGACCATCCCGCCCACGCCAACGCGACGAGAGCCACCACGACCAGTAGCGGCAGCAGGATGGCGATGAATACCAGCCCGATGCTGGTGACGTCCTCGATCGTGCTCAACGCGGGTGCGGCAACCCCTGCCGTCGCGACGTTGGCCACGGGTCGCACCGCGGTCTTGGTCAGCGAGACGACCAGCGCGGTGACGACCCCGATCGCGATGGGGATCCATTGGCCCGACGTCACGAAACTGCCAGGGTCGGCAACGGCGGCGGTTTGTGCGGCGGTGCCGGAACCGAAGACGATGCCGCCCGCCGTCGGACGGACGAAGGTCTGGATAGCGTCGTTCACACTGTCGAGTGCGGGGATCTTGTCGGCGACGATCTCGACGACCAGTAGCACCGCCACGATCGCCATGACCCAGCCGTTCTCCAACCAAGTCCAGCCGTGGGGGAGCGTTACGAGATGGGTGAAGCGCGCCAGCAGGCCAAGGGCCAACAGCGGGATGTACGCGTTGAGTCCTGCGGCCGTGGCCAGGCCGAAGCCGGTGAGCAGTTCCACGAAGTCAGTATGCGGCCGCTTGATCGAATCTCATCGACGCCGCTTGTGGTCGTCGCTATGGGGCCGCTCGTGCGGCGGGACCTTCGGCGTGTTGACTACCGTCTTGCCCTTGCCAGCGACGGTGCTGAGCGCGCGCCGGCATCGGGGGCATATCGGCTTGCCGGCATTGTCGACGGTCCAGTTCTTGCCGCCGCCGGGGCAGGGGTGCTCGGTCATGTTCTCGCCATCATGGCATCTCGCTTGATCGAGGGGTTTCGAAGTCAGGCGGCGCGTGGCCAGTAGCGGTCGATGATCAGTGGTGGTGGTCCGGGTGGTGGTGGTGCGTGGGAGTGGTGCACCGCGCCGGTCGGGGTGCTGAATCGTGCGGTGTGGGTGCCGGTTTCGGTGGTCGTGGTGCTCACCTGCCAGCCGGGGGCTTGTTTGGCGTAGTTGCAGGCTTCGCATTCACCGAGCCCGTTGAGTGCGCTGGTCGGCCCGCCGCGGGCGTTGGGGTGGGCGTGGTCGTGATGGCGGATCGGGGCGTCGCAATACGGGGTGCGGCAGGTGTCGTCCCGCAGGTCGATGAAGCTGGCCAACCCCTTGGGGAACAACCTCGACCGCGATTCCATCGCCACCAGTGCCCCGGAGGTCGGATGGCGGTAGAGCCGGCGCAGGGTGGCGTGGGAGCGTTCGTCGAACACCGCGGCCGCGATCATCCGCCGGGCGATGCCGGCCGGGATGGGTCCCTGGCCAGGGATACGGGCCGGGGTGGACCCGCCGGCGAGCAGACTGTCGTCGGTGATGACCACGCTGACTGCGACCGGGGTGGGAGCCTCGGCGGGTCGGCCGGTGAGGCGTTCGACGACGGTGTCGGCCATCACCTGGCCGCGGGTGCGCCCATCACAGGTGCTGTTGGCCACGTCGTCGAGTGCGCGGTAGGCACAGACCCCGTGCCGCATCGGCAGCAGCACGCTCAGGTAGCTCATGGCGTTGGGAGCCGGTCGCAGGGTGACGGTGCGGTCGGCTTCGGCGCGGGCGGCCCGTTCGGCGGCGCCCTGGGGGTCCAGGCGGGCGGCGATGGCCTTGGCGTCGCGGCCGATCCGCTTGTCGCCCTTGCCCGTCAACGCCTCTTGGCGGGCGCACATCTCGGTGTCCAGCACGGCGCGGTCGGCGGCGCTGAGGTGGGCGGCTTCGGCCACGATGGTCATGGCCCGCCGTTCGGAGAGCACACCCGCCTCGAGCGCGGCCAGGGTGTGGGGCATGTCGGTGATCAGGATGCGGGCGAAGCTCAGCAGTCGGGTACCGGTGTGCGGTGACTCCTGCCGGGCCAGGCCGATCTCACTGCCCACGCCCTTGCCCCGCCTGCCGGCCGGCACCCCGCCGGCGGCCTGGCGAGCACGACGGGCGCGGTCGAATTGGACGGTCAGCTTGGCCTGCTCGGCAGCATTGGCCGACTTGGCCCGCTCCAACTCCGCAATCCGATCCACCAACGCGGCCTCCTCGGCACACGCATCGGATTCATCGAACATGTGAGCGACTATAAACAGCACCTGTGACATTGAACGTTCCGCGAGGTCAAGGCAGAATCGCGACTTCGAGCGCTTCGAGACGAGCGCGTTCGCCGACGATGTCGATCCCGGTGATCCGGCCGTCGCGGACCGTGAATTGCAATATGAGCACGAGCTCGCCGTCCGGTGCGACCACCACACCTACCGCGCCGTCGATCGAAGCTGCTTCCGCGTGATGGGCGTTGTCGCCGAACCGCTGCGCGCTCGATGCCACCGCATGCGCGCCGCGGACGGTCAGCCGTGCGGAACTACCCGTCGCCGCGGCATCGACCTCGAGTTCGACCTCGGGGTGCAGTACCTCCATGAGCCCATCGAAGTTGCCCTCACGCGCGGCGGCGAGGAAAGCCTCCACGACCCGGCGCTGATCGGCGAGGTCAGTTGCGGGCGAGGGTGTTTGGCCCCGGACTCGTCGCCGAGCCCGCGAGGCAAGTTGGGCCGCCGCGTTGGGGGATCGGCCGACGATCGGCCCGATGTCGGAGAACGGAACGTCGAACATGTCGTGTAACACCAGTGCGAGCCGCTCGGGCGGCGACAGCGTCTGCAGCACGACGAGCAGTGCAGCACCAACGGAGTCGGCCAGAAGGGCCTCCTGCTCCGGATCGACGACACGTGTGTCGGCGACCTCTTGCTCTAGTGCGTCGAGCGGTTCCTCGTCATGGGTGCGTCGTGCCCGCAGGACGTCCAGACAGATCCGCGCGACGACGGTTGTCAGCCAACCTCGCAGGTTGTGTACGTCACCGACCTCGGCACGGTTCATCCGCAGCCAGGCCTCTTGCACCGCGTCGTCGGCGTCACTTTGCGAGCCGGGCATGCGGATGGCGACCGCCCGCAGATGCTCGCGGTGCTCGGTGAAGTCGTCCACTGTGTCCTCTGCGTCCTGTGTCGTATTCGCTCGTTGGGGTCCGTCATATCTAGTGACGACGGAGAACCCGTCGACGTGACGAGAGGGACGAGATGAGCACGTTCTTGCCGACGGCCATACCCGCCACGGTCTGGATCAGCCTGGAGCCCAAGGAGTACCTGATCGTCTACCTCGTAGGGGCAGCGGGGCTAACGGTAGCGGTATTGTCCTTCGGCGCAACGAGACTCACGGATCGGCAGGCGGTTGGGCTCGTCATCGCGACGTTGGCCGTCATGCATGGCGCGAGCGGCCTTCTCAACGTGTTGTACGCAGCACAGACGGGGTGGACGACTGTGCTCGCAGTGAACACCTCCGCTCGCCTGGCCGCCGTCACCGTGCTTCTCGTCGCGTTGGCAAGTGGATGCGCGCCGAATTCACCAGACGTAGGGCACCAACCGATCGTGCACCTTGGCCATGTATTGCTCGTACCCGGTGAGTTCCTGGCGCATCAGCTTCTCCTCGTCGAGGATGCGCACCGCTAGCACCGCGAGGCCCGGCAGTAGCACCGGCAGCGCCCACAGGGAAGCCAAGGCGAAGGGCGAGCCGATCATCATGATCAGCGCTCCAAGGTACAGCGGGTGTCGTACGACTCCGTACAGCCCCGTCGACACCAGCGGTTGTTCCTTCTCGACCGTGATCGTCGCTGCGGCGTAACCGTTTTGGATGACGGCCCATTGCGCGAGCACTAGTCCGGCCGCCACCAGTAGGTCGCCTACGAGCACCGCTGGCACGGGTACGGTCGACCAACCGAAGCGGTGGTCAAGTCCCGCGGTCACCATCATCACTGGCGTTAGCAGAAAGCTGATGGCAATGACGACGCGCTGCACGGGCCTGGTCTCGTTGGTCGGACCTGCCTTCATCCGCCGCTGCAACGCCTTGGGGTTCGTCACGCCGAGGTAGACGCCCGGCACCAGGGTGGACAACCCGAACACGACGATGAACGTCCAACCCTGCCAATAGTTCAGGGTCCCGGCGGGGACGAACAGAAGTAGGACGAACACGCCAATGCCGAGCACCGACGTGACGGCGGTCTGCAATGCGAGTTTCACGATTCCTCCTCGGTGATTCACCACAACCCCGGCACCAACCTGTAGTGGACCTTCTTCATGTACTCGGGGTACCCGACGAGGTCCTGTCGCATCGCCTTCTCCTCGTCGAGGATGCGTGCGACGAATACCAGCACGCCCGCGACGACCACCAGCAGGCCCCAGTAGGACCCCAGTGCAAGCGGTGTTCCGAACGTCATGATCAGCGCTCCCACGTACATCGGGTGTCGAACGATGCCGTACAGACCCGTCGATACGACCACTTGGCCCGTCTCGACGGTGATCGTGGCTGCGGCGTAATTGTTTTGGATGATCACGACGTACGCCATGCCGATTCCGACCGCGACGAGCACGTCGCCTACCACGACCAAGGCCGTCGGCACCGACGACCAGCCAAATCGGTGGTCCAACGCACTGACCACGGATACTGCGATCACGCTCGCCATGATGCCGAGGTTGATGAGCTTCTGCGCCAGCCTCGTCTCGGCGAGTGGGCCGGAACGCAGGCGCCGCTGGAACGCGTCGGGGAGGTCGATTGCGAGGTGGATGGTCGGACCCATGGTCGCGACGAGGAACACGGCGATGAACACCCACGCCTGCCAGTAGTCGAACGTTCCCGCGGGCCAGAACAACAGCACGCCGAAGAACAGGACGCTGCCGACGGCAGAGCCGATCAGTTCCACGGCTATCTTCACGTTTCCTCCTAACGGATGTCGCGGCGTCGAAAGGCCATGACTCCCAACGTGATCAATGCCACGTCGATGACGAGCAGCCATATCAGCGGCGTCGCGACGAAGGAGCCCGATCCGACGTGCGGGGTGTGGCTGAAGGGAGTCAGATCCAGCAGCCATTGCGGCGAGTTGGCTAGCGAGCCAAGCATGTACAACGCGATGAACGCCACGAGCGCGCCCCACGCCACCGGGGTGTAGCGGGGCAGCAGGCCGAACAAGGTGACGGTCACGGCGACCGACAGCCAAATCGCCGGAAGCTGCACCGCCGCAGTTCCGAGTGCCATGGACAGCTTGTTCCCGACCTCGCCTGCCGCAGAACCCCAGGCCACACCGGCAGCAACGGCTGCGATCATCAGCGCGGCTGCCGACCCGAGGATCGCGATGACGAGATGGCTTGCCAGCCAACGTGTTCTGCCGACGGCGCCGGCGAGCAGAGTTTCGGCGCGCTGGCTTGCCTCTTCCTGGTGCAGTCGCAAGCTCAGCGAGATCACGAAGGCCGAGGCGACCATGCCGAGCATGCTGAAGGCGATGGCGACGAAGCCCTGCTCGAGGGCGTCGGTTCCGCCGAGTCGCGCGACGACTTGCTGCGCAACGCCATCCTTGCCGATCTCCCCACCGATGCCGTTGACGACGCTTCCGATCAACAGCCCGTAGAGGCACAGCCCGACGGTCCACAGCACTAGCGAGCCGCGGCTCAGTCGCCACGCCAGACCCATTGGGCCGCCGAGTGCCGATCCGGCACGGGCCCTTCCTGAGCGTTCGGCGATCATGCCGGACCCGACGTCGCGGCGCGACAGCAGCTGGTACGCGACGACGATCAGGGCCGCAGTCGTCGCCACCGAGAGCAGCAGCACCCAGAAGTGGTCGCCTGCATACGGTTTGACGAGCAGCGCCCAGCCGAGCGGCGAGAACCACGACAGCACGCCGTCGCTCGCGTCGCCGACCGCGCGCAACGTGAACGCGGCGGCCAGCACGCCGAATGCCGCGCCGCGAGCGAATCGAGCGCTTGGGGACAGCTGTGCCGTCACCGCCGCGACTGCCGTGAACACGAGACCGGAACAGGCGAGCGCCAGCCCGAACGCCACCGAACCCCCCGCGGGGATGTCGAGCGTGAGCAGTCCGGCCATACCGATCAGGCCCGTGAGGATGGAAGCACCACAGCACAGCAGCAGCGCTGCAGTGAGATTGGCGTATCTCCCCACCGCGGTCGAGTCGATGAGCTCGGTACGGCCAGTCTCCTCGTCGGCGCGCGTGTGCCTGATCATCGTGAGGATCACGGCCACGGCGATGAGCAGGTGGAACATGCCCGCCTTCCAGACGCCCGTCGCACCGAGGCTGTCGCCGTACACGTTGCCGTAGAGCGCGCGCTGGGCGGGGCTGGCCATGATCGTCGCGGCGAACGCTGTGCGGTCGGCCTGAGTGGGATACACCGCCTCGATGCTGCTGACGTACACGGTGGCGAGCGGAACCGATAGAAGGAGTATCCACAACGGCGCGACGATCCGGTCGCGGCGGAGATAGAGTCGAAGCAGCCCAAGGGTTCCCGAGAAATTCGAGCCTCGCGGTGCGGCGCGGTGGGCATGCGGGTTCGGCCGGTCGAGGACGGTGGCCATCATGCATGCACCCTCTCGGCGGATTCCGTGTCGTCGTTGTCGTAGTGACGCAGGAACAAGTCCTCTAGCGTGGGCGGCTGGCTCACCAGCGAACGGACGCCAGCGTCGCCGAGGCGTTTGATCACTTCGCCAAGGCTGTCGCCGTCGACCTGTGCGCGCAGCATCGAGCCTTCGAGGCTGAAGTCCGCGACGCCCTTGATCGTGCCGATGTCGCCTGGATCGCCGATCATGTCGGCCTTGATCGAGGTCCTCGACAGGTGGCGCATGGAGTCGAGCGTCCCGCTCTCGACGGTCTTGCCTGCGCGGATGATGGTCACGCGATCGCAGAGCGCCTCGGTCTCGGCAAGGATGTGGCTGGACAGCAGCACCGTTGCGCCACGATCGCGTGCCTCGCCGACACACTGCTGAAAGACGTTCTCCATCAACGGATCAAGGCCGCTGCTCGGCTCGTCCAGCAGTAGCAGTCGTGCGTCCGATGAGAACGCCGAGATCAGCGAAACCTTCTGCCGGTTGCCCTTCGAGTAGGTGCGCGCCTTCTTCGTGGGGTCGAGGGCGAATCTTTCGATGAGCTCGGCTCGACGACCGTCGTCGATGCCGCCGCGCATTCGAGCCAGGAGATCGATGGTCTCGCCGCCCGTCAGTGACGGCCATAGCGTGACATCGCCTGGCACGTAAGCGATCTGGCGGTGTAGGTCGACGGCGTCGACCCACGGGTCGCCGCTCAGCATCCGTACGGTGCCCGCGTCGGCTCTGACGAGGCCGAGCAGCACGCGGATGGTCGTCGACTTGCCCGCGCCGTTGGGACCGAGGAAGCCGTGTACCTCCCCCTCGGCGACGGTGAGGTCGAGCCCGTCGAGTGCCCGCACCGAGCCGAAGTTCTTGGTCAGGCTGCGAACCTCGATTGCAGGGGCTGATTTGGCTGTCATGTCTGTTAGTCCTTTTCCTCCGCTGTGGACGTCACGATCGGAATGCCTTGTTCGCGTTGGGCCGTGAACGCGTCGTACATCGTCGAGTCGGTCATCAGCCCTCGCGTGTAGACCTCGAGCGCGGGCAGCACCATGTCCTGGGCGTAGTCGTGCAGCACGGCGCGAAGGTCATTGGGCGTGTCGTGCAGCTGGATGTAGAGCATGAGTGCACCGCCACCGGTCATCGCAAGGAACTTCGCCCTTGCCTTGGGATCGGGGCTCGGTTTGATCGTGCCTGCGCGCACGCCTTCCTCGATGTACTGCTCGGTGTTGTCGATCATGGTGCGCCACATCGCCTTTGCCAGATCTCCTCCGGCTTGCATGCTGCGGACCAGGTAGGCCATCTGCGGTGCGAACGACTCGATTTCGGCCAGCTGCGCGAACCAGGTTGCGGGATCGGAGGTCTGTACGGATTCGGTCTTGGTGGTTCGGATGTTCTCGGTGATGAACTCGTCGCAGGCGCGACGGAGGCCGTCCTTGGAGCCGAAGTGGTGAATCACTAGGCCGGCGCTGACACCCGCCGCCGCGGCGATGGCCCGTAGGCCGACGTTGAAGCCGTGCTCACCGAACTGCTCGATGGCCGCGTCTCGAATCCGCGCGACCGCGGTCAGATCATCGACTGAACGCATGTTTAGTACACTAAACATGCGTTCAGTGCGTCGTCAAGCCTTCCGGACGTCAGGAAAGCGTCAAGATCGCGCATCACCGCACACTCGGCGATGGCAAAGCGTCACCCAGCGTGCGGGACGGTAGGGGGTCAGTCGCGAGCGGCGGCAAGCAAGCCGTCGCCGAGCGGAATCAGAACGGGAGTTAGCAGTTCGTTCTCGGCGATCATCCGTGCGGCCTCCCGCACGGCGCTGACTTCCTTGTCGCTGGCGCCAGCGTCGCCCGCACGTCCGCCAAGTGCGGCGCGGTGGACGATGATCGTGCCGCCGGAGCGCAAGAGGCGGACGCCTTCCGCGACGAACTGCGGTTGGTCGATCGGGTCTCCGTCGATGAACACCAGGTCGTAGGAGTCGTCGGCCAGCCGCGTCAGGACGTCCTGGGCGCGACCGCTGATCAACCTGGTTCTCGACGCGCCGATGCCCGCCTCGGAGAAGGCTTGCTTGGCGAGGCGCTGATGTTCGGGCTCGACGTCGATCGTGGTGAGAACGCCGTCGGGACGCATCCCAGAGAGGAGCCACAGACCGCTCACGCCGGACCCGGTGCCGACCTCGACGACGGCCTTGGCGCCCGCCAGCTTCGCCAACACGCTGAGCAATGCGCCGACGGCAGGCGTGACGGCCGCTGCGCCAACGTCGGCACCGCGCTCGCGCGCGGACGCCGTGATGGCATCCTCGGAGATGGACTGCTCTGCGTGCGTGACGATCGACAGCGCGCGATTGGCCTCGTCTGAGTTGCCGCCGGAATCGTCGGTGGGGGCCATGCCCGCAGCGTAGAGCGAACGGCGACCCCTCCCGGCGGCGACACGCCCGCGTCGGGACGCGAAAATCTCGCCGAATCAGCGAGTTTGCGCAGCTCGGCTTGGGGGTACTTGAGCTTTCTCAGGAAAAGTTCAGTTAGCTCATATGCCAGGCTCACGCGGGTGGTGAACGGTTAGCGCATGACAAACGGCGGAAGTTGGCCATCGGACACGAACGCGGGTACTGACGCCGGGAATAAGCCACTCGACATTCCCGTTGCCGCCGGTATTGGTCCGTCGCTCACTGCCGACGCGTCCGTTACAGATCTGGAGGATCAGACCACCCTGATGACCGCCCCCGCGTTCATGTCGCACTTCGAACAATCCACCGAAGAAGATTGGGTTGAACCCACCGATGAGCTGACGGGCACTGCCGTGTTCGACGCGACCGGAGACATGACCACCATGCCGTCCTGGGACGAACTCGTCCGCCAACACGCCGACCGCGTCTACCGACTGGCCTACCGGCTTTCCGGGAACCAGTACGACGCAGAGGATTTGACGCAGGAGACGTTCATCCGGGTGTTTCGGTCCGTGCAGAACTATCAGCCGGGCACGTTCGAGGGCTGGTTGCACCGCATCACCACGAACCTTTTCCTCGACATGGTTCGGCGTCGCAATCGCATTCGGATGGAGGCGCTGCCCGAGGACTACGAGCGCGTTCCCGCCGACGAGCCCAACCCCGAGCAGATCTACCACGACTCCCGATTGGGTCCCGACCTGCAGGCCGCGCTCGACTCGCTACCTCCGGAGTTTCGCGCCGCCGTCGTCCTGTGCGACATCGAAGGGCTGTCGTACGAGGAGATCGGTGCGACGCTCGGCGTGAAGCTGGGCACGGTTCGCAGTCGGATTCACCGTGGACGCCAAGCGCTGCGCGATCACCTTGCGCGGCACTCCGACGCCAATGTCGATGGTGTGGCGAAGTCGGCCTGACCGTCATCGATGTCTAGTGCGGCCCGTCGCGCTACATTCGAGGGTGCAAACGTTGCGGTAGGTTGCGACGTCCCCGAGAGGAGCTGGCCGATGTTCGATCCGGGACACGTGTTCCGTCGGGCGTTCTCCTGGTTGCCTACCCAATTCGCGTCGCAGAGCAACGGGCCCGTCGGTCCTCGCGAGTTCGGCTCCACCGAGCACTTGTCCACCGAGGCGATCGCCGCATTCGTCGACGGCGAATTGCGAATGAATGCACATCTGCGCGCGGGGCATCATCTGTCGCTGTGTCCGCAATGCGCCGCCGAGGTAGACGCACAGGGGCAGGCCCGAGCGGCTTTGCGGGATTCATGCCCCATCAACGTTCCGAGCGGGTTGTTGGGGTTGTTGTCCCAGATACCGCACAGTACGCCAGAGGATCCAGCTACGGGCGACGCCGCTAATGAGTTTGCCACTGACCAAGTGCGGGACCGTCGCAAGCGCTTGTAGGCTGGATGTGCGAAGTCGATCGAATGCGCCCGCCGAAATTCGGCGGGCGCTCCAATGGAGAGTGAAACAAGCGTGACGAATCAGGACCGGTCGAAAACGGCCCCGCGCTTGATCCCTCGCCCAGTCGATCGCCCGCCGGTCGACCCGGCTGCCACGCGTGCATTCGGCCGTCCCGACGGCTTCGAGGGCGCGTTCCTTGCCTCCGATCAGGTGCCCGACCAAGGCGCCGACGCTCCGATCGATCAGCCTCCGGACCGCGTACTCGCCGAGGCGTTCGGACGAAACGGCGTCGAGGCGCCTGCGGATTACGACCAGACCATGGCAGCGCCGGTGGTGGCCGAGGAGGTTCGCGAATATCCGGCGGCCGAACCGTTGCCGGAGGAGGCCCCCGCCCCAGCCGAGGTTCATGCCGCTCCCGTTCGGAAGCTCGGCGTCAGCGAGTTGCTGTTCGGCCGCAAGACGACGTGGACGGCACTGGTCGTCCTCGTCGTTCTCTTGCTGGGGATGTCCTTCGTGGGCGGAGTGATCGGCCGCTACACGACCGAGGTGTTGGGGGCGTTCACCGCCTCGAAGGTTTCCCTTGGCGACGACGCGAGCCCACAACCCGCCGCCGACGGCCGGTTCGTGAAAGCGGCTGCAGCGGTGTCCAATTCACTCGTCGCCATCGAGGTCGCCGGTGACGATGCGGTGTTCGGCGGGTCCGGGGTCGTCATCGACGGCAATGGCTACATCGTGACCAACAACCACGTGGTGTACGACAAGGCGAAGGAACCGAACAAATACGTGATGTCGGTGATCTTCAACGATGGCACCAAGGTGCCTGCCAATCTGGTGGGTCGCGATCCCAAGACCGACGTCGCCGTGATCAAGGTGGACAACGTCGACAACCTCACCGTCGCCAGACTTGGTGACTCGGACAAGCTGGTGGTCGGCGATCAGGTGATCGCAGTCGGTGCGCCACTTGGCCTGCGCAACACCGTGACTCACGGCATCGTGAGCGCGCTGCATCGTCCCTTCACGACGTCGGGTGCAGAGGGATCCGGCGACACCGACACCGTGATCGACGCGATTCAGACCGACGCCTCGATCAACCACGGCAACTCCGGCGGCGCGCTGATCAACATGGACGCCGAAGTGATTGGGATCAACGCTGCGTTGGCCGCGCAAGGTGACACCGGCTCGGTCGGCCTGGGCTTTGCGATTCCGATCAACGAGGTCAGGTTCGTCGCCCAAACGCTGATCAGGGACGGCAAGATCGCCCACCCCGACCTCGGCATGGCCGTGGAGTCGGAGTCCGATACCGCAGCCGCTGGTGCCAAGGTGACCAAGGTGAACCCCGGCTACCCTGCGCAGGCCGCCGGTGTTCTCGAGAAGGACATCGTGGTCAAGCTGGGTGACAGGAAGGTCGACGACGAAGAGGGCTTCGTCGTCGCCGTGCGTCAGCTGACGGTGGGCAAGGATGCGCCGATGGAGGTAATCCGCGACGGCAAGCACATCGTGCTGACGATCCGGCCGCAAGCGGACAAGACCCCCTAGCGGTGTCGGCCGCATTGCAGGAGGCGTCGGTACTGTGAATCAACGAAATGCGTCCACCCAGGAAAGCGATCGCGCGTGACCAATGAAGACCACTCCGACCCCCGAATGGGGCCTCGGCCGGTCGCGCGTCCACCTGTCGATCCCGCGGCGGCGCACGCATTCGGCCGACCGCGGGGCTACAGCGGCTCCTTCCTCCGGTCCGACCGGCCCAAAGACCCCAGCGAGTACACGCCGAGGGACACCGTGCCCGACCCTGTGCTCGCAGAGGCGTTCGGCAGGCAGATCCCAGGCGAGGGGCTGCAGCGCCACCCCGCCGACGCTGGCGCGTTGGACGCCGAACGGAATCCGGACGGTCCCGAACTTCCGCCCGACCCCTGGCGCGATCCAGAGGCCGTCCCGTCGCTGGGCACGCCCGCCGCTCGCAACGCGCCAGGCAGGATTGCCGCCGCCATCGACAAGCTCGGCGTCCGCGACGTCTTGTTCGGGCACAAGGTGTCGTGGCGGGCACTCACCGTCTTGATCGTCGTGACGGCCTTGATGGTCCTCATCGGCGGTTGGGTCGGCCACTACACGGCCCACGTCGTAAGAGCCGTGACTACCAACAACCTGTCGGCCCAGACGGACGACAACCCGGAAGCTCCTACCGACAGGTTCGCCAAGGTCGCTGAACAGATGGCGAATTCGCTGGTCTCGATCGAAGTGCGCAAAGACGACGGCGGCTTCGGCGGTTCGGGCGTCATCATCAACGACCAGGGCTACATCGTTACCAACAACCACGTCGTCTATGCGTTCGCCCACGAACCAGCCGCGTACAAGATCTCCGTCATCTTCAACGACGGCACCAAGGTACCCGCCAACCTGGTCGGTCGCGATCCCAAGACCGACGTGGCGGTCATCAAGGTCGACAACATCCCCAACCTGTCAGTCGCCCGCCTCGGGAACTCGGACAAGCTGACCGTTGGCCAAGAGGTCGTCGCGGTGGGTGCCCCGCTCTTCCTGCGCAACACGGTCACTCAAGGCATCATCAGCGCGCTGCATCGGGCACAACGAGGCGCGCCCCCTGATGAGACGGACGACACCGACACGGTGATCGATGCCATCCAAACCGATGCCTCGATCAACCACGGCAACTCCGGCGGCGCGCTCATCAACATGGATTCCGAGGTGATCGGCATCAACGCCGCGGGTCTTTCGGGTGGCGGCGGGTCCATCGGGCTCAACTTCGCGATCCCGATCAACGAGGTCAAGTTCGTCGCAGAAACGCTCATCAAGGACGGCAAGATCTCGCACCCCACGCTCGGCGTGACGGCCAAGACGGTGGCCAACTCCGTGATGACCGGCGTGCAGATCGACAAGGTGGTCCCCGGCCGTGCGGCCGACAGGGCTGGCATCGAACCGAACGACGTCGTGGTCAGGGTCGGCGACCGCAAGGTGACCGACGTCGATGACTTCACGGTCGCGCTGCGACAGCTGAAGATCGGTGAGGATGCGCCGATCGAAGTGCTGCGCGAGGGCCGTCACGTCGTGCTGACCGTCAGGCCCGACGCTGACAAGGCTCCCTAGGAGACGCACGGTCGCGTCCGCCGAGTGTGTAGTGCCCGACGGTAATGTGGAAACGAAGCAGATGCGTCCACCGGTGGTGAACGCTCCAACCGAAAGTGATCACGGGTGACCAATCAGGACCAGTCTGGCCCTCGCCTTGGGCCGCGTCCGGTCGTACGCCCACCCGTCGATCAAGCGGCCACCGAGACGTTCGGTCGGCCAGACGGTTTCACCGGTTCGTTCGTCGAAACCGATCACGATCTCGCCGACCGCGAGTACACGCCGACCGACCACCCCCGCGACCCCGAGTTGGCCAAGGCGTTCGCACGGAACGGCGCAGGCGAGTCGTTGCAGCGCCCGCCCGCCGAGGCAGGCGGGTCGGAGGCAGGCGATGGGGCAGGCACGTCGGGGGAGGTAGCGGGCGACCCTTGGAATGATCCGTCGGCCGCTCCCTCGCTGGGCACCCCTGCAGTGCCGAAGCCGCGACGGGTCCAAACCGCTGAAACGACGACGGACAAGGTCAAAGTGCGTGACGTCCTGACGGGACGCAGAGTGTCGTGGACGGCGCTGGGGATGCTCGCCCTCAGCGCGTTGGTGATCGGCCTCGTCGGCGGCGTCATCGGGCGCAATACCGTCGAGCTCAAGCCGCCCGTCAACGATGCCGAGGTGACGCTTCAGACCGATGAGAGTTCGCACCTGCCGACCAGTCGGTACGCCGCGGTCGCCGCTGCGGTGGCCGACTCGGTCGTCCAGGTGAGGACCTTCAGCGACGACGACGAGACCCCTGGCTCCGGAGTCATCACCGACCCTCGCGGCTACATCGTCACCAACAATCACGTGATCACCGACGCGGCAAGGGATCCCGCGAAGTACAAGATCTCCGTCGTCTTCAACAACGGCACGGAGGTGCCCGCCACCCTGGTGGGACGGGACCCCAAGACCGACATCGCCGTCGTGAAGGTCGACACACCTGACAAGTTGACTCCCGCGCGCCTCGGCAACTCGGACAAGCTAACGGTCGGTGAAGAGGTGATCGCGGCGGGTGCTCCGCTCGGGCTGCGCAGCACCGTCACCCACGGCATCGTCAGTGCACTGCACAGGGCCGTGAACTTGGGACCGCCCGACGGATCCGACGACACGGACTCAGTTCTCGATGCCGTGCAGATTGATGCCGCCATCAATAGGGGCAACGCCGGTGGTCCGTTGATCGACATGAACTCCGAAGTGGTCGGCATCAATGCCGCGGGCAATGGCGGCGGCGGAAGCGGGTCGATCGGTCTGAACTACGCCATTCCGGTCAACGAGGTCAGGTCCGTCGCCGATGCGCTGATCCGTGACGGCAAGATCGTGCACCCCACACTCGGCCTCACGGCGAAGTCGGTGAGCGACTTCCTGGCCACCGGTGCCAAGGTGGCGAACGTCGTCGTCGGCGGTCCAGCCGAGAAGGGTGGAGTCATCGAGAACGACGTCATCGTCAAGGTGGGCAACCGACCGATCGCCAACGCCGACGAGTACGTCGTGGCAGTGCGTCAACTCCAAATCGGCCAAGACGCCACGATCGAGGTGGTGCGCGGCGGTCGCACCATCACGCTGACCGTCGACCCCGCCGCAGACAACCCCGCGTAGCCATGTTTGCCAACGTGGGATGGGGTGAGATGTTGGTGCTGGTGGTCGCCGGTTTGGTGATCCTCGGGCCCGAGCGACTGCCCGGCGCAATCCGCTGGACCACCGGCGCCATTCGTCAGGCTCGCGAGTACCTCAGCGGTGCGACCAGCCAACTGCGCGAAGACCTTGGCCCCGAGTTCGACGACCTACGTGAACCGCTAGGCGAACTCAGGAAGTTGCGCGGCATGTCGCCACGGGCCGCGTTGACGAAGCACCTGCTGGACGGCGACGACTCGTTCCTGACGGGCAACTTCGACACGCCGCAGAAGGCCACCGAAAACCCTGGGTCCGCCGATCCGCCCGTGATGACGCCTCGTCCGCAGGCCACGCCTACGACACCAACCGAGCCGCCCGACACGACGCCCTTCGACGTCGACGCGACCTGATCCGGCTGCTAGCGACGGGTCGTATCGAGACCCAGCGACATGCCTGCGAGTCCGCGCTTGCGCGAGGCCAGTGCGTCGGCGACCTTCGTCAATTCCTTGCCCGCAGCCGAGTCCGGCGAGCTGAGCACCAGGGGTACTCCCGAGTCGCCAGCCGATACCAAGGCAGGGTCGAGCGGCACCTGTCCGAGCAGCGGCACGTCCGCACCGACGGTGGTCGACAGTCGTTCGGCCACCTGGGCCCCGCCGCCCTCGCCGAACAGGTGCATCGTCGTTCCATCGGGAAGAAGCAGTCCCGCCATGTTCTCGACGACGCCAACGATCCGCTGGCGGGTCTGTAGCGCGATCGCACCGGCCCGCTCGGCCACCTCGGCTGCCGCGAGCTGTGGCGTCGTGACCACCAGGATCTCCGCACCGGGGATCAGCTGCGACACCGAGATCGCGATGTCGCCAGTACCCGGCGGCAGGTCGAGTAGCAACACGTCCAGGTCGCCCCAGTACACGTCCGCGAGGAACTGCTGCAGCGCACGGTGAAGCATCGGTCCGCGCCAGACCACCGGGGTATTGCCCTGGGTGAACATGGCGATCGAGATGACCTTTACGTCGTGTGCGACCGGCGGAAGGATCATCGACTCGACCTGAGTCGGTCGATCGGTGGTGCCCATCATGCGGGGCACGGAATGGCCGTAGATGTCGGCGTCCAGCACGCCGACCGACAGTCCGCGGGCTGCCATCGCGGCGGCCAGGTTCACGGTGACGCTCGACTTGCCGACGCCGCCCTTGCCGGATGCGACCGCATAGACCCGCGTCAGCGATCCAGGTTGGGCGAACGGAATGACCGGTTCACGGGAGTCGCCGCGAAGTTGCTTGCGCAACTCGGTGCGCTGCTCGTCGTTCATCACGTCCAGGGTGACCGTCACGGCGCCGGTGCCTGGGACGTCGGCGACGGCCTTGGTCACCTGCTCGGTGATCTCGGTCTTCTTGGGGCACGCGGCGATCGTAAGGAAGATTCCGACGTGGACGCGGTGGTCGGCGTCGATCGTCACGTCCTTGACCATGCCGATCTCAGTGATCGGCCGACGCAGTTCGGGGTCGATCACCTTGGCGAGCGCAGCCCGAACCGCGGATTCGAGTTCGGTTGGATTTGAAGACATCACCCGCGAGTGTAGGCGGCCGCGACGAGCCCTTCGGCAGTGGTCAGGACGCAGGGCCCGGCGGGGGTCCCAAATGCGGCTGATCGGAGGCGACGGGGATCGCGGGCGCTTCCGTCGGCGGCGCAAGCGGCTGCGCCTCGGGAACCGCAGCCAGCGGGCCCGTGGGCGCGCCAAGCGGGCCGAAGGGGAACGGTGACGCCGGCTGCGTCGTCTCCTGCGGCGGTTGGCCGTTCAGACAGAAAACCCGGCAGTCCTGCACCACGTTCGACGGCAAGCCAGTCTCGGCGGGCCCTGGCAACGGACCGGCCGTCGGCGGGATCATCTGGCCTGCCTCGTCCCAGCGGCCGAGTTGGAAGATCGAAGCGAGCGCCATCGGGTCGGTGGACGGGAGCCCGGCCGCACTGAGCGGCAGCCCTGGGCCCAGGCCCTCCGGATTGGCGTCGAGGTGAGCGTCGCCGATTGGCGCGGAGCCGCTGATGGGTGGCAGGTCGACGGGGACGACGCCCGTCGCGTACGCCGCGGCCCAACCCAGCACGTTCTGTGCGTATGCCGCCGAGTTGTTGTAGCGCAGGATGGCCGCGAGCACCTGCGTGCGATCGCGCAGGTTCAGGCCGCCGCTGCACAGGTACCGCGCTGCCGCCAGCGTCGAGTCGTAGAGGTTCTGTACGTCGGCCTTGCCGTCGCCGTCGCCATCCGAGGCGTAGCGAGCCCAAGTACCTGGAAGGAACTGCATCGGGCCCATCGCGCGCGCATAGGTAACGCGGCCTGATGCGACGCTTTGAACGATCGTCTCGTTGCCTGCAAGGGTGCCGTCGAGGGTGGGACCGTAGATGGGCTGCACGGGATTGCCGCGCGCATCGGTGGCGCCGCCGTTGGCGTGCCCGGATTCGATCCTGCCGATGCCTGCCAGCAGATTCCAGCTGATGCCACAGCCGGGGTACGCCGACGCCATCATCTGCTCGGCGTTGCGGTAGGCGTTCAATGCCATCGCCGGGATGCGCAGACTGCTCCCGCCGCTTACGACGAAGGAGGGAGGCGGTCCAGCGACGCTGGCCGCTGCGACGCGGAAGGCCTGCGGCGGCCGCACGGCGGCGACGATCTTTGCCGTCGTCGATCCGTCGGAGTCGGCGACGGCGGCCATTTGGGCGATGCCTGCGTCACCGACGGTGTTCTTCGGCGTTGCGGGGGAGCCGCCGACGGCACTCAGCAGCACGAGCGGCACGATTGCGACCAGGCCAAAGGCAGGTGCGCCAACCACCCGCTTGGCCCCGCGCTTCATCGCCGCGAAGGCGTTGAGTGCTTGGCCGCCGCCCGGAATCTCCACTCAATTCGTCCTAGCTATTCGGGCGCTCGCCGTGGAGACCGAGTCACCGGAAACATTGTGAACCCCGTCACCATACCTATTTGTTTCATTCGCGATACCGCAATGCCTGAGCAAGCTTTCACTCCGATTGTTTGGAGCGCTTCTCGGACGCATCCGCCTTCGACGAGGCTTCGCCCGCCTGGTCCCTCTTCTTGTCGAGTTTCTTCATGAGCGCGCGCAGCTCCTCGATCTCGCGCCGTAGGTAGTCGCGGGTGGCCACTTCACCCACCGCGAGGCGCAGCGCCGCCAGTTCACGTGCCAGATACTCGGTGTCGGCCTTGGTCTGTTCTGCGCGTCGCCGGTCCTCTTCCAACGCCACCCTGTCGCGGTTCTCCTGACGGTTCTGCGCCAGCAGGATCAACGGGGCTGCATAGGCAGCCTGGGTCGAGAAGGCCAGGTTGAGCAGGATGAACGGGTACGGGTCCCAGCGCAGGTTCAATGCGAACAGGTTCAGCAGAATCCAGACGACGACGAACACGGTCTGGATCGCCAGGTAGCGGCCCGTGCCGAGAAACCGCGCGAACGACTCGCCGAATCGACCGGCCGCCTCGACGTCGAACTGCGGCGTCAGCCGACGGGACGTGCGGGGCGTGTCCAGCCTCTGGCGGGCCGAGAGGTCGCTCACGACGTGCCTCCCGTCGCGATGTCGACCTCGCGCAGATCGGGTTCTTCACCACTGAGGCGCCAGTCGTGGGGCAGCAGATGATCGAGGACGTCGTCGACGGTGACGGCGCCGAGGAGGTGGCTCTCCTCGTCGACGACCGGTCCGCAGACCAGGTTGTACGCAGCGAAGTACCGCGTGACGGCCGCCAGCGAGGTGTCGGGGGTCAGGTTGGGCAGGTCGGCGTCGATGATGCCGCTGACGAGGGCCGAGGGTGGTTCGCGCAGGAGTCGTTGTAAGTGCACGCAGCCCAGGTAGCGCCCCGTCGGGGTGGACGTGGGCGGCCTGGCAACGAACACCAGCGAGGACAGCGCGGGGGTGAGGTCCGGATCGCGGACGCGCGCCAGTGCTTCGGCGACCGTGGTGTCGGGGGCGAGCACGACCGGGCTCGGCGTCATGAGACCGCCCGCGGTGTCCGGCAGGTGCTTGAGCAGCCGGCGCACCGGCTCGGAGTCCTCGGGATCCATCCGTGCCAGGAGTATCTCGGCGCGAGATGCGTCGAGCTCGCCGAGCAGGTCGGCCGCGTCGTCGGGGTCCATCTCCTCCAGCACGTCCGCAGCGCGCTCGGTGTCGAGCTGCTCGAGAAGCTCGACCTGCTCGCTCTCGGGCAGCTCCTGAAGGATGTCGGCCAGGCGTTCGTCGCCGAGTGCGTTGATGACCTCGGTCCGCCGCTTCGACGGGAGTTCGCGGATCGCGTCGGCGACCTCGATGGGACGCTGGCCTTCGAACTGTGCGAGCAGCTGTGCCACTCCCTGACCCGGCAGCGCCAAGGCTGACGGCGTCAGGCCTGAGACGTTCTGCCAGTCGACGACGTGTACGGTCGTGCGGCGGCCGAGCCTGCGGTGGTTTCGCACCGCGATCCTCGTCACCATCCAGTCGCGTGTCCGGACCTGCTCGATCGCCAGGTCGACCACGACGACGTCGATTCCTGCCAGGTTCTCCAGCTCCGGATCGTTGACGCGCACGCGCGTGTCGAGGATCTGGCCAAGCACGAGCACCTCGCCGGGACGTTGGGCGAAGCGCTGTAGGGATACGTTGGCGGTCGTCAGGGTCACCGCGTTGGGTTCGATCGCCGTGACGCGCAGGATTGGAACGAAAATCCTTCGACGCGTAAGCAATTCGACGACGAGGCCGAGCACGCGCGGCTGCTGGCGCACGATGCTGATGCTCACCACCACATCGCGGACGCGGCCGATCGACTCGCCGTCGGGACCGAGCACCACGAGCCCAGCGAGGCGGGCCGCGTAGACCCTGTTGACCGCCACCATGCCTCAAAGGGTAGAGAGTGAATCCGTGGACAACGTGTATCGCCCCCGGCGAACCTGTCTTTCGGTTCCTGGCAGCAGCGCGAAGATGATCGAGAAGGCCAAGCGATTGCCCGCCGACGAGGTGTTTCTGGACCTCGAGGACGCGGTCGCCCCCGATGCCAAGGCGCAGGCGCGCGGTCGGGTGGCCGCGGCGCTCGCCGAGCCTGGATGGGCGGGCCAACTGCGTGGCGTTCGCGTCAACGACTGGACGACGCCGTGGACCCACGCCGACGTCATCGAGGTCGTCGCGGTCGCGGGTGCGCAACTCGACCTGGTGGTCTTGCCGAAGGTGACCGACGTCAGCCACGTCCATGCACTGGACTTGCTGCTCACTCAGCTAGAGACCATCCACGGACTTCCGGTGGGACGAATCGGCGTCGAGGCGCAGATCGAGAACGCGCAGGGGCTCACCAACGTCGACGCCATCGCGGCAGGGCCTCGCGTGCAGGCGCTGGTACTCGGGCCCGCCGACATGATGGCGAGCTTGAACATGCGCACTCTGGTGGTCGGCGAGCAGCCAGAGGGCTACGACGTGGGAGACGCGTACCACCACGTGCTCATGCGCATTCTGATAGCCGCGCGGGCGCATGGCATCAACGCGATCGATGGCCCCTATCTCAAGGTGCGCGACGTCGACGCGTTCCGACGGATCGCTGGTCGCTCGGCCGCCCTCGGCTACGACGGCAAGTGGGTTTTGCACCCTGACCAGATCGAGGCTGGCAACGAGGTCTTCAGTCCCCGTCAGGACGACTACGACCGGGCGGAGTTGATCCTCGATTCCTACGAGTGGCACACCTCGAGGGCAGGCGGCGCAAAGGGTGCCGTCATGCTCGGCGACGAGATGATCGATGAGGCCAGCCGCAAGATGGCGCTGGTGATCGCAGGGAAGGGAAGGGCGGCCGGAATGTCGCGCCTTGCCAAGGGTTTCGAGCCGCCGGAGTAGGTGCTAGACGGCCGACCAACCGCTGACGGCAAGGCCGAAGATCAATATCAGATAGAGCACCCAGCCTGCCGTGACGAGTCCACCGACGATTACGCCTGCGAGCGCGAGCCCGTAGCCGTCCTGGCCGGTCTGTTTCGTCTCGCGCATGGCGATGATCCCGAGGATGAGGCCGACGATCGAGGGGAGTCCGCAGAAGAACAGGCCGGCAAGGGAGGTGACGAGCGAGGCGATGGCCTTGCCGTTGCTGCCAACGGGATGCATGGCCCGGTAGGGATCATAGGGATCTAAGCCATGAGGAAACCCGGGTGCGCCCGGGTAGCCGCCGGGGCCTTGGGGATAGCCGACGGGCGGGGGATAGCCCGCGGTGGCTGGATAACCGGGCGGGGCCGGATACCCCGACGCGGGCGAATAACCGGCGGGTGGGCCATAACCCGGTGCAGCCGGGTATCCGGGAGGCGTCGGGTATGTGGGCGCGATGACGGTTTCCGGCTGACCCGGGTTCGTCGCCGGATAGTCCACGGGCGCATAGGGATCGTATTGCTTGGGGGTGTTCTCCAGCGGCGCGAATTCGTTGGCGCCGCTTGGCTGCTCGGGAGGGTTCGTCATGGTCAGTAATGCATGACGGTGGCGTAGAAGATGCCGCCGAGCACCAACGTCACTGCACCGACGGCGATGCCTGCGATGGCGAGTCCGCGGCCGGCATCGTTTCCGCTCTGCTTGATCTGATTCAGCGCGATGATGCCGACCACGATGCCCGCGATCGAACCGAAGCCGCAGAAGATGCCGACGAGGGACAGCACGAGCGACGCGATCGCCATGTTGTTGTTGCCGCCCTGCGGGGGGCCAAAGCCATAGCCCGGTGCGCCGTAACCGGCCGGTCCGCCGAACTGCTGAGGCGGCGGCGGATAGGCGCCAGGGGGCGGGGGATAGCCAGGGGCCGGACCTGGCGGGGGCGGGTAGGAAGGTGGCGCGTACTGCGGTGGCGCAGGCGGGGGTGGCGGGGGATACGACGGTGGTTGCTGGGACGCCTCGATCGGAGGTGCCTCGTAGGCGCCTGCCGCGGGTTCCTCTCCGCCCGGATTCGACATGTGTGCCAACCTAGCGCAGATGCAGAAGCCCGGCGGGGAGTCCGGTTGAAGGGCACGATTGGCCTTCGTGAGACGTTGCCATAGCGATAGCCGCCGAGCACGAGGAGATGACGAGCGATGACCAGCCCGCTACAACCGGGACCGACCCCGGGGCGCGGTGGGGCCGCAGGCCTGCCGACGCCGCCGAAGGGATGGCCGATCGGTTCATACCCGACCTATGCCGAGGCGCAGCGGGCGGTGGACTACCTGTCCGATCAAGAGTTCCCCGTTCAGCAGGTGACCATCGTCGGCGTCGACTTGATGCAGGTGGAACGGGTGACGGGCCGGCTGACCTGGCCGCGCGTCCTCGGCGGCGGAGCGTTGACGGGGGCGTGGCTGGGCGTGTTCATCGGGTTGGTGCTGGGGTTCTTCAGCCCCAGCCCCTGGGGTGCCCTCATCGCAGGCTTGATTGCCGGTGTGTTCTTCGGCCTGATCACGTCGGGCATCCAGTACGCGATGGCGCGCGGCACAAGGGATTTCAGCTCGACCATGCAGCTCGTCGCGGGCCGCTACGACGTGTTGTGCGACCCGAAGGGTGCCGAACAGGGCCGGGATCTGCTGGCGCGCTTGAAGATCTGACGCGGCGCGCACGGCCCTGGACGTCGCTGGCCTTCGCTGGAGCGCCTTGCAGAGGTCACGATTGCGACGCGCGTTTTCGAAAGTGTTGCACTTCACAGGTGGTGCGCTCTACGGTTTGCGCGCGGGTTGAACTCGCAATTCGGACGCGGACAGGAGGCGGGCGGTGCGCGCTCGGCGGCTACAGGCTGCGGCGTTGGCTGCGTTGATGACGGCGTCGACGGTCTCGTCGTGCAGTTCTCAGGGTGGCGGAAACGTCATCAACCTCTACGCACCCGCTAGCGATGCGGGGACCTTCGCGGTGTTGGCCAACGCCTGCAATGAAGAATTCCACGACCGATTCACCATCAAGACGATCACGTTGCCCAAGGGCGCCGACGATCAGCGACTTCAGCTAGCGCGCCGGCTCACCGGCAACGACACGACCCTCGACATCCTGCCGCTCGACGTGGTGTGGACCGCTGAGTTCGCCGCGGCGGGCTGGGCCGTGCCGCTCTCGGAGGATCCGAGGGGCCTGGCCGTCGCGGATGCCACCGACGACACGCTGCCCGGGCCGTTGGAGACCGCCAAGTGGCAGGGTCAGCTCTATGCTGCGCCCTTGAACACGAACACCCAATTGCTTTGGTACCGAGCAGATTTGATGGCTGACCCGCCGACTACGTGGGACGGCATGGTCGGCGAGGCCACCCGTTTGCACTCCGAGGGCGGCCCGAGTTGGATTGCGGTTCAGGCCAAGCAGTACGAGGGGTTGGTGGTCTGGTTCAACACCTTGCTGGTGAGTGCAGGGGGCCAGGTGCTCTCGGATGACGGCAAGACCGTCACGCTTACCGATACGCCCGAACACCGGGCCGCGACCGTCAAGGCCCTGCAGATCCTCAAGGCGGTCGCGACGGCACCGGGCGCCGATCCGTCGATCACCCAGACCGACGAGGGCACTGCACGGTTGGCGTTGGAGCAGGGCAAGGCGGCGCTGGAGGTCAACTGGCCCTTCGTGCTCGCGTCGATGCTCACGAACGCGATCTCGGGAAGCGTGGAGTTCCTACCGCTCAACGACGTCGCGAGCCTTCAGGGCAGCGTCACCGCGAAGGGTGACTTCGCGCCAACGGCCGAGCAATTCACCGAGGCACTCGAGCAGAGCAGGAAGGCATTCGGATTTGCGGCCTATCCCGGCGTGCAGCCCGGCCAGCCTGCCAGGGTGACCATCGGCGGGCTGAACCTGGCGGTCGGTGCGAATAGTCAGCACAAGGCGGAGGCGTTCGAGGCGATTCGTTGCCTGCGCAGTCCGAAGAGCCAGAAGTCGATGTCGATCGACGGCGGCTTGCCCGCGGTCCGCGCGTCCCTCTACGACGATCCGGACTTCCAAGCCAAGTACCCGCAGCACGCCCTCGTTCGCGAGCAACTCGTCAACGCCGCCGTGCGGCCGGCCACCCCCGTCTATCAGTCGGTGTCCACCCGCATCTCGGCGACGCTGGCGCCCATCACCGACATCGACCCAGAGCGGACCGCCGACGAGCTCGCCGAGCAGGTTCAGAAGGCCATCGACGGGAAGGGGTTGATCCCGTGACCGCCGTCATGCCCGACGCGCCCGCCCGCGGCGAGACCGACGACAGCAAGTCGGACCGACGGCTGGCCTTCTTGCTCGTCAGCCCGGCCGTGGTCTTGATGCTCGCGGTGACGGCCTACCCGATCGTCTACGCGGTTTGGCTCAGCCTGCAGCGCTACAACCTCGCAACGCCGAACGACGTCGAGTTCATAGGTCTCGACAACTACGTGACGATCCTGACCGACAGATATTGGTGGACGGCCTTTCTCGTCACGGCGGCCATCACGCTCGTCTCGGTGGCCATCGAGTTCGTCCTCGGCATGGCGCTCGCGCTGGTGATGCATCGGACGATCTTCGGCAAGGGCGTGGTGCGCACCGCGATCCTCATCCCGTACGGGATCGTCACCGTCGCGGCGTCCTACAGCTGGTACTACGCGTGGACGCCTGGCACCGGATATCTGGCCAACCTGTTGCCGGAGGGCAGTGCGCCATTGACGGAGCAGATCCCGTCGCTGGCCATAGTCGTGCTCGCCGAGGTATGGAAGACGACGCCGTTCATGGCGCTGCTGCTCCTCGCGGGTCTTGCGCTGGTTCCGCAGGACCTGCTCAACGCCGCTCAGGTCGACGGGGCTGGCCCGTGGAAGCGGTTGACGAAGGTGATCTTGCCTCTGATCAAGCCGGCTATTCTGGTCGCGCTGCTGTTCCGCACCCTGGACGCGTTCCGGATCTTCGACAACATCTACGTGTTGACCGGCGGGGCCAACGACACTGGGTCGGTGTCAATCCTGGGCTACGACAACCTCTTCAAGGCCTTCAACCTCGGCCTCGGCTCGGCGATCAGCGTGCTGATCTTCCTGACGGTCGCGGTGATCGCGTTCATCTACATCAAGCTGTTCGGTGCGTCGGCGCCCGGCGCGGATGAGGCGAGCTGACATGGCGGAGCGGGTGGGCGCAGGCCGCGCGACGGGCTGGACGGTCGTCAACGTACTGGTCGTCGTATATGCACTGCTGCCTGTGTTGTGGATCTTGTCGCTGTCGCTCAAGCCGACGTCAACGGTCAAGGACGGCAAGCTGATTCCGTCAGAAGTGACCTTCGCCAACTACAAGGGAATCTTCACGGGCAACGTCTTTAGCTCGGCGCTGGTGAACTCCATCGGCATCGGTCTGATCACGACCGTGATCGCGGTAGTAATCGGGGGCATGGCCGCCTATGCGATCGCGCGGCTGGCGTTTCCTGGAAAGCGGGCACTCGTCGGGGTGGCACTTTTGATCGCGATGTTTCCCCAAATCTCGCTCGTCACACCGCTTTTCAACATCGAGCGGCGCATCGGCCTGTTCGACACCTGGCCAGGCTTGATCATTCCCTACATCACGTTCGCGCTTCCGCTCGCGATCTACACCATGTCCGCGTTCTTCAAGGAGATCCCATGGGACTTGGAGAAGGCGGCGAAGATGGATGGCGCCACGCCGGGTCAGGCCTTCCGCAAGGTCATCGCGCCGCTGGCTGCGCCTGGCATCGTCACCGCGGCGATCCTCGTTTTCATCTTCGCGTGGAACGACCTACTGCTCGCGTTGTCCCTGACCGCCACCCAGCGCGCCATCACGGCGCCGGTGGCAATCGCGAACTTCACGGGCAGTTCGCAATTCGAGGAGCCGACCGGATCGATCGCGGCGGGCGCCATGGTCATCACGGTGCCGATCGTCATCTTTGTTCTGATCTTTCAACGCAGGATCGTGGCCGGGCTGACGTCCGGCGCGGTGAAGGGGTAACCGATGGCAGAAATCGTGCTGAACCACGTGACGAAGAGCTATCGGGATGGTGCGACGGCCGTATCGGATCTGTCGCTGACCATCGCCGACGGCGAGTTCATCATCTTGGTCGGACCCTCGGGTTGCGGAAAGTCGACCACCCTCAACATGATTGCCGGTCTAGAGGAGATCAGCTCCGGTGAGCTGACGATCGGCGGCGAGCGGGTCAACGAAAAGGCGCCGAAGGACCGCGACATCGCCATGGTCTTCCAGTCCTACGCGCTGTACCCGCACATGACCGTCCGGCAGAACATCGCCTTCCCCTTGACGTTGGCCAAGGTGTCCAAGGCCGATATCGCCGCCAAGGTGGAGGAGACCGCCAAGATCCTCGACCTGACCGAATTCTTGGATCGCAAGCCCGCCCAACTCTCGGGTGGGCAGCGTCAGAGAGTGGCAATGGGGCGCGCAATCGTGCGCAGCCCCAAGGCATTTCTGATGGACGAGCCTCTGTCGAACCTGGACGCGAAGTTGCGCGTGCAGATGCGCGCCGAGATCGCCCGGCTGCAGAGCCGCCTCGGCACGACGACTATCTACGTCACCCACGACCAAACGGAGGCGATGACGCTCGGCGACCGGGTCGTCGTCATGTTGGCGGGCGTGGCCCAACAGATCGGTACCCCCGAGGAGCTCTACAACAGCCCGGCGAACTTGTTCGTGGCGGGATTCATCGGATCGCCCGCGATGAACTTCTTCCCTGCGCAACTGACGGACGTCGGAGTGCGGCTGCCCTTCGGTGACGTCACGCTGAACTCCGAGGTGCACGAGATGATCGCGCGACACCCCAAGCCCGCCAACGTGATCGTTGGCGTGCGGCCGGAGAACATCGATGACTCGGCGCTGATCGATACGTATGCGCGGATCAAGTCGTTGACGTTCCAAGCGACCGTCGACGTCGTCGAATCGCTTGGGGCCGAGAAGTACCTGCACTTCCGGACCGACGGCGCAGGTGCGCAATCAAGACAGTTGGCGGAGCTTGCGGCCGAGTCCGGCGTCGGGGAAAACCAATTCGTGGCAAGGGTTTCCGCCGATTCCGTGGTGAAGGCAGGTCAGACCGTCGAGCTCGCCATCGATACCACCAAGCTGACGCTGTTCGACGCGGACTCCGGGGTCAACCTGTCGATTCCGCCTGCCGTGTGAGCTCAGTCGTTTGAACGACGTCCTTCTCGAGGTCCGGGCCCGCCTGCGCGAGCATTTCGCGGGCATCGGCATCACCGGTGACCCCGATTCCGCCAGCGTGACATTCCTCGGCCTGGAGGCCATCGACGTATTGCGCTTTGGGCCCGATGCCGAGTCGCTCCTCCACTACGTGTCGGTGGGCTGTTCGCGGCATCCGATGGCCGACCCGAGCGAGATGGTGGCGGACGGCGGTGGCCCCCGCGCAGAAGTGTCGATGTCGCTACGCGGGCCGACGCCGAGCGGACTGGTCCAGTCGATCGCAGTGGTCGCCGCAGCGCCGGCGGTGGAGGGCGTTGTGCTGGTGCGCGACGCGCTTATCGACTTGGAGACGCCGCTGTGGGTCGGCGCACCGTTCACGGCCGTTCTGCTCGGGCAGAGCGGCATCGACGACGTCGAGTTGCCGCAGCCGTTGTCTCCCGTGACGGTGTTGTCGGCGACCCCGATCACCGCAACGGAGGCTGCCTGGGTGCGACTCAAGGGTGCGGAGGCCCTCCGAGAGGCCTGGAGCGCCGACGGCGTCGACGTCTCCGACCCCCGACGCCGAGCGTCGAAACCCGTCTGAACTGGAGAAATACTCCACTCGCGCGGCGGTCCAAGAATTCACCAAGCCTGCCAATCGATGCTGAGCCCGCGATCCATGCGACCTCGGCAAAGGAAAGGCGGCACGAAGTGTTTCGGTTCATCAAGCGGCGATTGGCTCGCCACAAGGCGGTGTCGATTCGCCACTTCCAGTAGGGAGGTGATGCGCTGGCTTAACGACAACTCCTCAACTAAGCGAGAATGACAGGCTGACCCCGGACTGCTGTCCGGGGTCAGTTGTCGTTGTCTGTGGTGAATCGTGCTGCGCTGCTTGGTGATTCGGATGGACTCGCCAGGAAGGTCTACAGTCCATCGACGGATTCCATTGGCGCGTAACGTGTTTCGGCAAGCCGACAGCCCCGTCCCAAGGATATGCCAAGAATCCGCCAAGCCGAATGGCGAATGGTGGAGTCACAGATCCAGAGGGTAGGTAGCAGTAACGGGACGCTGGGGGGTGTCGTCGTTGAGGCAATCGCCGACTCTCGCGACGCAGGGAGGTGGACGAGGCACTGCAGAGCTCGTGGCGCAGCCTTTGCTCGGGATTCCGGGGGAGGGATTCCGGGGGAGGAATTCCGGGGGAGGGATTCCGGGGGAGAGGGTAGAGAACGCGCCATGTTGATCGGGTCAGGTTCGCAACCGCGAACCTGACCCGATTTGTTTGGTCCTGTGTCGACTCAGAGCCAGTCGTTGTGGCGGAACGTCACGTAGAGAATCGAGCAGACCACCAGCATGATCCCGATCACCATCGGATAGCCGTAGGTCCACTCCAATTCCGGCATGTGCTCGAAGTTCATCCCGTAGATACCCGCGAGCGCGGTGGGGACGGCGGCGATGGCGACCCACGCGGAGATCTTGCGCATGTCGGTGTTCTGCTGCATCGCGACCTTGGCCAAGCCGGCGTGGACCAGCGAGCTGAGCATCTCGTCGTAGCTGGAGATCCGGTCGGCGGCCTGACTGTTGTGGTCGAGGACGTCGCGCATGTAGCGGCGTACCTCCACCGAGACCAGGTCTTCGTGGTCGGCGAGGAGGCGCTGCAGGGCCAGCGTCAACGGGCTCACTGCACGGCGCAATTCGACGACCTCCCGCTTGAGCAGGTAGATGCATTCGATGTTGGTGTTGCTGCGCGCCGAGAAGATGTCCTCCTCCATGGCGTCGATGTCGGCCTCGATCAGGTGCGTGACGTCAAGGTAGTCGTCGACGATGTGGTCGGCGATCGCATGCATGATCGCGTAGGGGCCGAGTTTGAGAAGCGCAGGGGCGGCCTCCAATTGTTTACGGACGCCTGCCAGCCCGCCGTGTTCGCCATGTCTGACGGTCACCACGAAGTCGGGTCCGACGAACACCATGATCTCGCCGGTCTCGACGATTTCGCGCGCCTTCGCCACCGACTCGTGTTCGACGTAGGTCACGGTCTTGAGCACGAGGAACAGGGTGTCGTCGTAGCGCTCCAGCTTTGGCCGCTGGTGGGCGTGCACGGCGTCCTCGACGGCCAGCTCGTGCAGGCAGAAGCAGTTGGCCACGGCCTGCATCTGATGCTCGTCGGGTTCGTGCAGTCCGATCCACACGAATGCATTGGTGCCGTCGCCTTCGAGCTCGCGCACCTTGGCCAGCGCGGCGGCGTGGGTGTACTTGCCAGGCAGGCGGTTGCCCTCGGCGTAGACCGCGCAGTCGACGATCGCCCGCGCCGTGGGGACGTGGATCGGTGGCGCGTCCAGCTCGACCCCGCGGCGCAGCATCGATGGCTGCAAGGCCCGAAACGACGGCATGGTTTCACCTCTCGTAGGGCGATTGAGCAGCGTGTGAATCGTACTCGCGAACCCTGGCAGAGCCCTGGATGAGAATGACGTTCCGCTGAGATATGACGGTGGCGTAACGTACGCGGAGTGTCAGAACTGGTACGTACTCCCCAAGTTGTCATCAATGATGCGGACATCTTCGAGGCTCACGAAGGCGGCAAGCTCTCGGTCGAGCTAAAGGCGCCGCTCGATACGCAGCGAGCACTCTCCATCGCCTACACGCCGGGCGTGGCGCAGGTCAGCCGCGCGATCGCGTCGGACCACACGCTCGCCGCCAGGTACACGTGGGCCAACCGACTCGTCGCGGTGATCAGCGACGGCACCGCGGTCCTCGGCCTCGGTGACATCGGGCCTGCGGCGTCGCTGCCCGTGATGGAGGGCAAGAGCGCGCTGTTCAAGACGTTCGGCGGGCTGGACTCGATCCCCATCGTGCTCGACACCAAGGACCCCGACGAGATCGTCGAGACGATCATTCGGTTGCGGCCGACGTTCGGCGCGGTCAACTTGGAGGACATCTCGGCGCCGCGATGCTTCGAGATCGAGCGCCGCGTCATCGAGGCGTTGGACTGCCCCGTCATGCACGACGACCAGCACGGCACTGCGATCGTCGTGCTGGCGGCGCTGATTGGTGCCACCAAGGTGCTCGACCGCGACATGCACACGCTCAAGGTGGTCATGTCGGGCGCGGGCGCGGCCGGTGTCGCATGTACGAACATCTTGCTGGCCAAGGGAATCAGCGACATCACGGTGTTGGACAGCCAAGGCATCCTTCACACCGGCCGCGACGACATGAACCCCGTCAAGGCAGAGCTGGCCACTCGGACCAACCCGCGCGGCCTGACCGGCGGCATCGCCGAGGCGCTCAACGGCGCTGACGTGTTCATGGGCGTTTCGGCGGGCCTGGTCCCGGAGGAACTGATCGCCACGATGGCGCCTGGCGGCATCGTGTTCGCGATGTCGAACCCGGACCCCGAGATTCACCCTGACGCGGCCCGCAAGTACGCGGCCGTCGTCGCGACCGGACGCAGCGACTTCCCGAACCAGATCAACAACGTGCTCGCGTTCCCTGGAGTCTTCCGCGGGGCGTTGGACGCGGGTGCGCGACGCATCACCGAAAAGATGAAGGTGGCTGCCGCCGAGGCGATCTTCTCCGTGGTCGGCGACGACCTCGCGGTCGACCACATCGTGCCGAGCGCATTGGATCCGCGTGTCGGACCGGCCGTGGCCGCTGCGGTGGCCGCGGCCTCGAAGGACTGAGCTTGGCGATGCGCCGGCTGGCGATCGCGCTCGTCGTGCTGCTGATCGCCGGTTGCGGGGATCAAACCGCGCAACCATCGATCGCGGTCGGTGCAGGCCCTGACCCCGAGTCCACGCTTCTCGCTCACGTGTACGCCGCCGCGCTGCGGTATTACGGCAGCCCGGTACACGTCGTGTCGAGTAAGGATCCGGTAGCCGACCTCGACACGGGCGACGCCAAGGTGGTGCCTGGCCTCACTGGGCGACTCCTGCTCCGATTCGATCCGACGGCGACCGCACGGGCAGACGAGCAGGTGTACCGCACGATGATCTCGTCGCTGCCCGAGGGCATCGCCGCGGGCGACTACGCGCAGTCGGCCATGGACAAACCCGCGCCCGCGATCCTGGAATCCACGGCCAAGGAGTGGGGCGGTCGCGACGTTGCGGTGCTCCTCGGTCATTGCGACAAGCTAACCGTCGGTGCCGTCGCAGGGACCCACCCTCCCACCGCAGTCGGCACCTGCAAACCGCCAGCAGCGCGCGAATACCCCGACGCTGCAGCGCTATTCGCGGCCTTGCGCTCGGGTCGAGTGAACGTGGCATGGACCTCGACCGCGGCGTCGGGCGGCAAGGACGACGTCGTTGTGTTGGCCGACCGCACGTCGCTGATTCTGGCGGAGAACGTAGTGCCGCTGTATCGCCGCAACGAACTGACCGAGCGCCAGGTGTTGGCGCTCAACGAGATCGCAGGGGAACTGGACACCGCGGCGCTGGCCGACATGGTGCGTCAGGTCGCTGGCGGCGCCGAGGCGGGTGCCGTCGCCGCTGCGTGGTTGGACGCACACCCGCTCGGCCAATAGCCGAGCTCGTACCTTGCCGTCAGGCCGACTTGCCTAGCGTGCCTTGGGTATGACGCGTTCAGCGGCAAGGGCGAACAGCCGCTGGTACCCCGATCCGGTGATCCGGACGACGATGTCGAGCACCTTGGCATCCGGTCCGACGAGCACTCGCGCCTTGTTCTTGCGCACGGCTTCGAGGATGACCTTGGCAGCCTTCTCCGGCGTCGTGCCGGCGAGTCGCTTGTCGAAGGTGTTGGCGAGCTTCGCGTGGTCGATGCCCTCGACCACGGTCATGTTGCGGGCGATCCCGGTCTTGATGCCACCGGGGTGCACGGTCGTCACCTTCACCGGATGCTTGGCCAGCTGCATCTCCTGGCGCAGTGCCTCGGTGAAGCCGCGCACGGCGAACTTCGCCGCGTTGTAGGCGGCCTGGCCCGGCACCGCAAAGATGCCGAACAGGCTGGAGACGTTCACGACGTGGCCGTCGCCGGACTCGATCAGATGGGGGAGGAAGGACTTGGTGCCGTTGACGACGCCCCAGAAGTCGACGTCCATGACGCGCTCGATGTCCTTGTACTGACTGACCTCGACGTCGCCGGCGAACGCGATGCCCGCGTTGTTGTAGATCTGGTTGACCTTGCCGAAGTGCGCCTTGACCTCGTCGGCGTACACCTCGAAGGCCTCGCGTTCAGTGACGTCGAGCCGGTCGGACTTCACGGGCGCGCCGATCGCCTTGAGGCGTTCCTCGGTGACGGCGAGGCCTTCGAGGTCGACGTCGCTGATGGCCACCTTCGCGCCGGAGCGCGCGAGTTCGACGGCCAACGCCTGCCCGATCCCCGATCCCGCACCGGTGACGACGCAGACCTTTCCGGCGAAGCCCTCCATGAACACTCCTCGGGTTGTTGTTGGACGCGTGTTGAGCGACCCACAGGGTAGCCGATACCGCGGGTCCGCCTTCGGTCACCCTGTGCCCTCAGCCAACAGTACGGTCGTCGATCTGTAACGGTCGGGCGCAACGGACACACGATCTCGGGGTGGAGCAGACCATCTGCACGCAGCTGAAGGGAAATCGATGAGCACCAGCACCTCAGACACTGACGCCGACCGCGCCGAGGGGATGACCGGTGCGCTCGCAGGCAGACTCATGGCCGTCGGCGCGCTGGTATTTCGATACGGACTGGTCGTCGTTCTGGCGTGGATCGGCTTCGGCAAGTACGTGAAGATGGAGGCTCGGGTTCTCATCGAGCACAACCCTCTGATGTCGTGGATCTACGACGTACTCAGCGCCGGGGCGGTTGCCGCGACGCTCGGCACCGTCGAGATCGTCGCGGCGGTGCTCATCGCCCTGCGGCCGGTGTGGCCACGCATCTCCGCAGTGGGCAGCGCGATGGCCGTCGTGCTCTTCCTCGGCACGCTGAGCTTTCTATTCACCACCCCCGGTCTAGTGGTCGGGCACCTGGCCGGGGTACCCGTGCTCGGTGCACTCCCAGGGCAGTTTCTGCTGAAGGACGTCGTCCTCCTCGGCGTCGCGGTGTGGACGCTGGGGGAAGCGCTGAGCACCTCACGGCCTCACCCGCGCTAGAGGCGGAGTCCGTTCCACGGGTAACGGTTCCCGGCCGGGTTACGATTTGCTCACCATGCAACGAATCCGTAGCGCCATCATCGCGTCGTCAGCCCTGGCAATCTCTGCAGCGGCGATCTCCCTGTCCGCACCAGCTCAGGCCGATCCCGGCGACGCCTTCCTTTCGGCGCTCGATTCGAGCGGGATCAGTGGCATCGACCCTGGTACCGCCGTCGAGGTGGGGCAATCGGTGTGCCCGATGCTTTCGGAGCCGGGCCAGCGCATGGCCGACGTCGCGAGCAACGTCGCCGACGCTCTTGGCAGGCCGTTGGGCCCGTCCACGATGTTCACCGGCTTGGCCATCTCGGTGTTCTGCCCGTCGGCAGTCTCACGGCTGGCCGACGGCCCGTCCTCGCTCCCGATGCTTGGCGACGTCCTCGGTGGCTTCTAGCGAGGACCCGCAGGCCGCCTAGCCGAACGCCTCGTCGATGATCTCCTGTTGCTCGACGGCGTGCACCTTCGACGACCCCGACGACGGTGCCGACATGGCCCGCCGCGAGATGCGCTTGATGCCCGTCAGCTTGTCGGGCAGCTGCTCCGGCAAGGTGAGGCCGAACGTCGGCCACGCCCCCTGGTTGGCAGGCTCCTCCTGTACCCAGAAGAACTGCTCGGCGTTCGGATAGTCGTCAAGCGTCGCGCTGAGACGCCGTTTCGGCAGCGGGTAGAGCTGCTCTATGCGGACGATGGCGACGTCCGCGCGATTCTCCTTGGCCTTGCGGGCAGCCAGGTCGTAGTAGATCTTGCCGCTGGTCAACAGGATTCGCGTTACCTTCGACCGGTCGCCGTCGCCGTCGGTGTACGTCGGCTCTTCCATGACGGAGCGGAACTTCTGCTCGGTGAAGTCCCGGATGTCGCTGACGGCGGCCTTGTTGCGCAGCATCGACTTCGGTGTAAAGACGATGAGCGGTCGGTGGATGCCGTCTAGGGCATGCCGACGCAGTAGGTGGAAGTAGTTCGCAGGCGTCGACGGCATCGCGACCGTCATGGAACCCTCGGCGCACACCTGGAGGAACCGCTCGATGCGGCCCGACGTGTGGTCGGGGCCCTGGCCCTCGTGGCCGTGCGGCAGCAGCAGGATGACGTCCGACAGCTGGCCCCACTTGGCCTCGCCCGAGCTGATGAACTCGTCGATGATCGACTGCGCACCGTTGACGAAGTCGCCAAACTGCGCTTCCCACAACACCATTGCATCGGGGTTACCCACCGAGTAGCCGTACTCGAAGCCCACGGCGGCGTATTCGGACAGCGCCGAGTCGTAGATCATGAAGCGGCCACCGGTCGGCGTGCCGTCCTCCTTGAGGGTCAGCAGCTGTAGTGGCGTGAACTCCGCGCCTGTGGTGCGGTCGATGATCACGGCGTGCCTCTGGGTGAAGGTGCCGCGCCTGGTGTCCTGCCCGGACAGCCTGACCAGCTTGCCCTCGGACACCAACGTGCCAAGGGCGAGCAGCTCGCCGAACGCCCAGTCGACCTTGCCCTCGTACGCCATCTCGCGGCGTCGCTCCAGGACGGGGAGTACGCGGGGGTGCACGGTGAACCCCTCGGGAACGTTGAGGTGCGCGTCACCGATGCGCGCGAGGAGCGACTTATCCACTGCCGTACTGAGTTTCGCGGGCAGCTGCTGGTCGGACTCCACCGACTCGCTCGGCTCGATCTCGTGTTTCTCCAGATCGCGGACCTCGTTGAACACCCGCTCCAGTTGGCCCTGGTAGTCGCGAAGGGCGTCCTCGGCTTCCTTGAGCGAGATGTCACCGCGGCCGATCAGGGCTTCCGTGTAGGTCTTGCGGACGCCGCGCTTGGTGTCGATCTCGTCGTACATGTAGGGCTGTGTGACCGATGGATCGTCGCCCTCGTTGTGGCCGCGCCTGCGGTAGCACAGCATGTCGATCACGACGTCCTTGTTGAACGCCTGACGGAAGTCGACCGCGAGGCGCGCCACCCACGACGCGGCCTCGGGATCGTCGCCGTTGACGTGGAAGATGGGTGCTCCCACCATCTTTGCGACGTCGGTGCAGTATTCACTGGAACGGGAGTCCTGCGGTGAGGTGGTGAAGCCGATCTGGTTGTTGACGACGATGTGGATCGTGCCGCCGGTGCGGTAGCCGCGCAGGAGGGCAAGGTTCAGCGTCTCGGCCACTACGCCCTGCCCTGCGAATGCCGCGTCGCCGTGCAACATCATCGGGACGACGGAGAACCTCTCCGTCTCGCCCGCATCGAGCAGGTCCTGCTTGGCGCGCACCAATCCCTCTAGAACGGGGTCGACGGCCTCGAGGTGCGACGGATTGGCGACGAGGGAAACGTCGATGTCGTTGTCGCCGAACATCTGTATGTACTGCCCGCTCGCACCGAGGTGGTACTTCACGTCGCCAGAACCGTGTGCCTGCGACGGGTTCAGGTTGCCCTCGAACTCGCTGAAGATCTGCGAGTACGGCTTGCCGACGATGTTGGCCAACACGTTGAGCCGACCTCGGTGGGGCATGCCGATGACGACCTCGTCGAGCCCGTGCTCGGCCGCCTGGTCGATCGCGGCGTCCATCATCGGGATGACCGTCTCGGCGCCTTCTAGTGAGAAACGCTTCTGGCCAACGTACTTCGTCTGCAGGAAGGTTTCGAATGCCTCGGCGGCGTTCAGCTTGGACAGGATGTACTTCTGCTCGGCGACGGTCGTCTTGTCGTGCTTGACCTCCACCCGCTCCCGGATCCACTTCTGCTGTTCGGGCTCGAGGATGTGGGTGTACTCGACGCCGACGTGGCGGCAGTACGCGTCGCGCAGGACGGACAACACGTCGCGAAGTTTCTTGAACTCGGCGCCCGCGAACCCGTCGACCTTGAACACCCGGTCCAGATCCCACAGCGTCAGGCCGTGAGTCAGCACGTCGAGGTCGGGGTGGCTGCGGAACCGGGTCTTGTCGAGCCTCAGCGGGTCGATGTCGGCCATCAGGTGCCCGCGATTGCGGTATGCCGCGATCAGCTCGATGATGCGAGCGTTCTTGTCGCTGATGGGATCTGGGTTGTCGATACGCCAGCGTACGGGCTCGTACGGAATGCCCAGCTCGCGGAAGATCTCGTCGAAGAACTCATCGGACAGCAGCAGCTCGTGGATGGTGCGCAGGAAGTCACCCGACTCCGCACCCTGGATGATGCGGTGGTCGTAGGTGGACGTCAGCGTCATGAGCTTGCCGACGCCGAGCTCGGAGATCCGCTCCTGGCTGGCACCTTGGAACTCGGCCGGGTACTCCATCGCACCCGCACCGATGATGGCGCCTTGACCGCGCATCAGCCGGGGCACGGAGTGCACGGTGCCGATGGTGCCGGGGTTGGTCAACGAGATGGTCACGCCTGCGAAGTCCTCGGCGGTCAGCTTGCCGTCGCGGGCCCGCCGGACTATGTCCTCGTACGCGGCGATGAACTGACCGAAACGCATTGTCTCGCAACGCTTGATGGCGGCGACTACCAGTTGACGGGCGCCGTCCTTGCCCTGCAGGTCGATGGCGAGGCCCAGATTCGTGTGGGCAGGCGTGATGACGTTGGGCTTGCCGTCGACCTCGGCGAAGTGCCTGTTCATGTTCGGGAACTTGTTCACCGCTTGGACGATCGCGAAGCCGAGCAGGTGAGTGAAGCTGATCTTGCCGCCGCGGGTGCGCTTGAGGTGGTTGTTGATGACGGTTCGGTTGTCGAACATCAGCTTGGCCGGGATGGCCCGCACGCTGGTCGCCGTCGGAACGTCGAGTGACGCGTTCATGTTCTTCACCACGGCCGCGGACGCACCGCGCAGAACGCGCGACTCGGCATCGTCCGCCGGTGCCGCATCGGGGGTGCTTGCCTTCGTCTTCGCAGGCTCTGTGGCGGCCTTCGCGGCGGGCTCGGGCTTCTTCTCTGGGGCCTCGGCCTTGGCAGGAGCCTTCGCGGGGGCGTCTTCGGCAGGAGCGGACTTGGCAGGAGCGGACTCGGCAGGAGCGGACTTGGCAGGAGCGGCGGCAGACTTCGCAGGTGCCGACTGACCGTTGCCCGAGGCTGCCTGCTCGGTCGTCGGCTCCGGGGAGTAGTCGACGAGGAACTCGTGCCAGCTCGGATCCACCGAGGAGGGATCCTCGCGGAACTTGCGGTACATCTCTTCGACCAACCACTCGTTCTGTCCGAATGGTGAAGGTGAACTGCTCACGGCAGCTTCTCGCCTCGATTCCTCTGCCCCGGCACGCGTATCGAAGCTCGCGCGCCACTGTGTCAAATTTTTCGACCCGCGGTTGCCCGCCGAATACCGCCTTAAAGGCTAGTCCTTCGGGTCGCGGCCGCACCGCCCAACGGCTTTAGTTCGGTCATTGCCTTGGCGCGGGCAACACGAGAAGCGTCGCGGGCCAGCGCGGCGGCGGATTGCCAAACGCGAGCTTGGCGTTGGAGACGATCTTGCGACCCATCATCCTGTTGCCCACTCCACCGATGACGGCGCCGATGCCGACGGGAAGCATCTTGCCGAACGCGATGGCCCCACGCTTGAGCGCGTACTTCTTCACGAAGAACTTCAGTAGTCGGCCGTTCAACTGCGATACCGCGGGCAACGGGAGGGAGGCCGCCCCGTCCGCGAGCCACGCGCCGCTGGTCCTGCCGGGCCCGAGGAGGTCCATCACCGCGTGCTTGCCGTCTTCGCCGACGAGCACTGCCAACACCAGCGCACGGCGACGTTCGCGGTGTTCGGCGGGAATTCCGTAAACCTCGGCGACGGCAAGGACGAACAGGGCAGTCGCTTCCAGGAACACCACCGTCTCACCGGCGACGGCGGACATCGCGACGAGCGTGCCGATGCCGGGGAACGCGGCAGCCGAACCAACGGCAGCGCCGCTGGCCATCACCGCGGCGAGGTAGTGCTTTTCGAGCTTGGTGACCATCTCGGCAGGCGTCGCGTCCGGGCTTTGCGCGCGCAACCGGTCGACGTAGGCCTTCACCGCGGGGGCCTGTACGCGAGCCCCGCTCTCGATGATGTGCGACAGGACGCGTACGGCAGCGCTCGGATCGTCATCCACCACGGCGGGTGTCTGGCTCTTGGCAATGGATCGAGCGCTCATCGGATCGGCCTCCATGTCCGGGACTCTCAGGCTAACGCCTCGTCAACGAACGTGACCGGCCCCTTCGTGCCCCGAGGTGATCGTCGTCACGTACAGGAACAATTATTTGATGCGCCTTGCTAAACACTTTCGTGGCAACATCGGCTGACGTGGAGCTTTCGAATGCCGTCACCGACGGCCCAGGGGGTTTCGCCGTGGCGGTGAAGACGCCGAGTCGAACGCGGATGATCGTGGTTCTTGGCCTTTTGGTGGCGCTCGGTCCCCTGACCATCGATATGTATCTCCCGGCGTTGCCCCGCATTGCCGAGGACCTCTCCGTCTCGTCGTCGGTGGTGCAGCTGACGCTCACCGGGACGCTCGCCGGACTCGCCGTTGGTCAGCTGGTGGTCGGCTCCCTCTCGGATTCGCTTGGCAGACGTCGCCCGCTGATGGCCGGAATCGTCCTGCACATGCTCGCGTCGCTGATATGCCTGTTCGCACCCAACATCCTGATCCTCGGCGTCGCCCGCGGCCTGCAGGGCGTCGGCGCGGCAGCGGCTGCGGTCGTGGCGATCGCGATCGTCGGTGACCTGTTCGTCGATTCGGTCGCGGCGACGGTGCTGTCGCGCCTCATGCTGGTCCTCGGCGTCGCGCCGGTGATAGCGCCGTCGCTCGGCGCAGCGGTGCTGTTGCGTGCGTCCTGGCATTGGGTGTTCGCCGTACTGGTGGTGCTCGCAGGCGCGTTGCTGCTTCTCGCGGCGCTCGCCCTACCCGAGACCCTGCCCGCGTCGCATCGACGGCCACTGAAGGTGCGCAGCATCATCGGCACCTACCTCGAGTTGCTCCGCGACTTGCGGTTCGTGGTTCTCGTGCTGGTCGCGGCGCTCGCCATGTCCGGTCTCTTCGCGTACGTCGCAGGCGCATCCTTCGTGCTGCAGGGTGGATACGGGCTCAATCAACAGACCTTCGCGTTGGTGTTCGGTGCGGGTGCCGTCGCGCTGATCGGGGCGACGCAGCTGAACGTCGTTCTGCTGCGCCGCTTCACTCCTCAATCGATCGTGATCTGGGCGCTGGTGGCGTCGACGGTCGCTGGCGTGATCTTCGTCGGCCTGGCATTGGCTGGCGTTGGCGGACTTGTTGCCTTCGTCGTGCCGGTGTGGGCGATCCTCGCGGCGATGGGGCTGGTGATCCCCAACGCGCCCGCCGTTGCGCTGTCCCGTCACCCCGACGCGGCGGGCACGGCGGCCGCGCTCCTTGGCGCCGCACAGTTCGGCCTCGGTGCCGCGGTGTCGCCTCTTGTCGGGTTGCTCGGCAACGACGAATTCGCGCTCGCGATCGTCATGACGTCCGGCGCCGCGATCGCCTTGGTGGCATTGCTCCTCGCGGGCGTGTCCGGCCCCGCCGTCGAGGGACGGGGAATCGGCGCCGCTGTGGCCGACGCCGCCTGATCGGCGCAGGTCGCAGACCCGTCGACTTGTCCGGATCCTGTCGGGTCCGTAGCGTCGACCATAACTTTATGGTTCGCACGGTCGAGTAGATGTTGCAGACACTGGCTCTCGAGAAGATTCCCCCCACGGGCGCGGCTTGGGTCGTGGGGCGAGACCAGTTGGTCTTGATGGCGCGATGACCACGTCGCAGAGAACGTCGCAGAGAACGTCGCGGCCAGCATCGCAGGGCAACCCTTGGCATGCCCTCTGGGCCATGATGGTCGGCTTCTTCATGATCCTCGTCGACGCGACGATCGTCGCCGTCGCCAATCCGTCGATCATGGACAAGCTCGACGCCGACTACGACTCGGTCTTCTGGGTGACCAGCGCCTACCTTCTGGCCTACGCGGTGCCCCTGCTGCTGGCCGGCCGCCTGGGCGACCGGTTCGGACCCAAGAAGCTCTATCTCGTCGGGCTCGCGGTCTTCACCCTCGCCTCACTGGGGTGCGGTCTGGCGGGCAGCATCGGCGTGCTGATCGCCGCCCGCGTCGTTCAGGGGTTGGGCGCCGCGTTGTTGACACCGCAGACGTTGTCCACCATCACCCGGCTGTTCCCGCCGGAGCGCCGCGGTGTGGCCATGAGCGTGTGGGGCGCGACCGCAGGCGTCGCCACGTTGGTCGGGCCGCTCGCGGGCGGGGTGCTCGTCGACGGTCTCGGCTGGCAGTGGATCTTCATCGTCAACGTCCCGATCGGCATCGCGGGGTTGGTGCTCGCGTACCGACTCGTCCCCGATCTCCCCATCGAGAACCACGACTTCGACGTACTGGGCGTGCTGCTCTCCGGAGTGGGGATGTTCCTGGTGGTGTTCGCGCTTCAGGAGGGCCAATCGCACGATTGGGCGTTCTGGATCTGGGCGATGATCGTCGTTGGAGCGCTCTTCATGGCGGGCTTCGTCTACTGGCAGGCGGTCAACCCCGGCGAGCCCTTGATCCCGCTAACGATATTCCGCGACAACGACTTCAGTTGGTCGAATCTTGGCATCGCGGTGATCGGTTTCACCGTGACTGCGATGGTGCTGCCCCTGTTGTTCTTCGCGCAGGCGGTATGTGGTCTCTCGCCGACCAGGTCTGCCTTGCTGATGGCGCCGATGGCGATCGCGACGGGCTTGCTGGCGCGGTTCGTCGGCAAGATCGTGGATCGAACTCCGCCGCAGCCGATCGTCGGATTCGGTTTCTCGACGCTGGCCATCGCCCTCACGTGGTTGTCGGTCGAGATGACGCCGACGACGCCGATATGGCGCATCGTCCTTCCGATCATGTGCATGGGCGTCGGGATGGCGTTCATCTGGGCGCCGCTGGCCGCCACGGCCACCCGCGGCTTGCCTCCGCACCTCGCGGGCGCAGGCTCCGGCGTCTACAACGCGGTCAGGCAGGTGGGCTCCGTGCTGGGCAGCGCGGGCATCGCGGCCTTCATGACTGCGCGGATCAGCGCCGAGATGCCCGGCGGCGGGGACGCCTTGAACCCCGAGGGCTCCGTCACCCAGCTGCCGCGGTTCCTGCACGAGCCGTTCGCCGCAGCGCTGTCGCAATCATTGCTGCTGCCTGCGTTCGTCGCGTTGTTTGGCGTCGTCGCTGCGCTCTTCCTCGAGGGTACGGGCGATGCGGTGACTCGTCGTCCCGCAAAGGCGAAAGTCGGTGCCGGTGCCGATGAGCTGGAGGCGCACACGGCCTCGCTGGGTTCGTTGGCTCGTCGGTCCTCAGCCCGCGGTTCATCGGTTCCGAGGCGGGCGCCGGCGCACGTTGCGACCCGCTCCGGCTATGTCGAGAACCTCGATCGCTTCAGTGATCCCGAGTACGCGGACGATCCAGGTGGCGACTACAACGACCGTGGCGATTTCAATGACCGTGGCGATTTCAACGACCGTGGCGATTTCAACGACGATGAGTACTTCAACGACGATGACGACTACGTCGAGTACACCGTCGACTGGGATGACCCCGGTCCCCAGGTCCCCCCACCCACGGTCGCGCCGGTAGCGCCCAGCGCACCGGTTGCTCCCAATGCCCCCGTCGATCCGCACGCGTTGGAGGCCGCCTACGACGAAGCCTATGAAGTCGACGACGCGGATGCGATCGCCCTTGCCATCGCGAATGCGCGCCAAGTTGCCCTCGACGTCGACGAGGTGATCGACGCGGTCGTCATCGTCGACGAGAGTGACACCGAACCCCTGCCTGTCCACGCTCCGCATCCGCTGCACGCGCCTGCCGAGACATGGCACGGTGGCTCGGCCGAGTCATGGCGACACTGGGTCCCCGACGACGAGCAGGCGCCCGTCCCTAGCAACAACGGCCACGCGCCACGTCACACGATGCTGGACGATTGGTTCGGCGGGACCTTGGGCGCCGGCGAGGCCGAACCCATGGAGCCAACGCACAACGGCTTTCGCGGCAAGGAGCTGCGGCGCACAGAGGTGCCGACGCCGCCGTCCAGTCGCGGCGGTAGGCACTCGCGCGGCGACGACGACGCAGGCACCTACGGCAGGCATTCGATGCCGCACGGCTGATGTCAGCTGAACAGCACCGCGGGGTTGAGATATCCGGTCGGATCGAACGCGGCCTTGAGGGTCCGCATGGCGGCGATGTCGGCGTCGGTACGTGACATCGAGAGGTAGTCCCGCTTGCGGCTGCCGACGCCGTGCTCGGAGCTGACGTTGCCGCCGAAGCGGGCGATCAACGCCATCATCGCGGCGTAGAGCGCCCGCTCGCGTTCGCCATCGAGCGTGCAGCGCACCAGGTTCAGGTGCAGGTTGCCCTCGCCGATGTGTCCGAACAACACCGGGATCGCGTCGGGCGCGTGTTCGGCGACGAGTTCGGTAGCCGCGTTCGCGAACGAGGGAATCGCGGAAAGCGGAAGCGAGACATCGAATTTCAGTGGTGGCCCGTAGATGCCGAGCACCTCGGCCACGGCCTCGCGGACCTGCCAGAGACGATGCGCCGCACTCGGATCGATGCCCACCGCTGGTTCACCTGCGAGGTTCGCGCGTTCGAGTGCGTCGGCCAGTCGTTCCGTTTGATCCGTGTCGCTTGCGAGTTCGATCAGCAGTTGCCATGCCCCGTCGACGGGAGCGCCGACGCCGACATGCTCGGCGGTCAGCGCGCTTGCCCGAGCATCGATGAGTTCCAGTGCCGCGATGCCGTCCGAGTCGCGGAACTCGCGACCGACCTCGATCAGGTCTGCCAGCGAGTCGAATCCCGCGACGGCCGTCACCCGGTGTGGGGGGGTGGGATGGAGCCGTACGTCGAGGCCGGTGATCACGCCGAGGGTGCCCTCCGCGCCAACGAACAGCGAGGCGAGGTCGTATCCGGTGTTGTCGCGTCGAACTTCGCTGTGCCGCTTGACCAGTGAGCCGTCTGGCAACGCGACGTCGACGCCGAGCACCTGTTCGCCCATGTTGCCGTAGCGCACGGTCCGTAGGCCGCCTGCGTTGGTCGACGCCATTCCGCCCATCGTTGCGGAGTCCCGCGCAGCGAGGTCGACGCCGAAGACCAGTCCGGCATCGCTCGCTGCGCGCTGTACGGCGGCAAGCGTGGCGCCCGCGCCGACGTACACCCGCCGCTCGATGGTGTCGACTTCGCCGATGTCGGAGATTCGCTCGGTGGACAGCAGGACGTCGTCGTGCTCCGGGACGGTGCCCGCGACGAGAGAGGTCCGCCCGCCTTGCACGGTGACGAATACCCCTGCGTCCCGGCAGGCGGCCAAGACCTCCGCCACCTCCTCTGCGGAGCCGGGCCGCACCAGCGCGCTCGCCGATCCCCGATAACGCCCGGTGTGGTCCACGCTGTGCGCGGCGAGGACGTCGGAATCCGAGCTGACGTATCGGTCGCCGACGATCTTCGCGAGTCGTTCGGTCAGCGTTTCACTCACTCAGTGTCCCTATCACACGAAGGGTCCCTATCACACGAAGGCAGCGACAGGAACGCACCGAGTTCGATCAGCCGGTCGGGCGTCGAAGGCAGGTAGTCCGTCAGTAGCGCCGACCGGACGACGATCGCGCTGTACTTGGCGCGGCTGACCGCGACGTTGAGCCGATTCCTGTTGAACAGGAACGAAACTCCACGCGGCACGTCTTCTGCCGCCGAGGCGGTCATCGACACGAACACCACCGGCGCCTGGCGGCCTTGAAACTTGTCGACGGTGCCGACCTCCACGTCGGTCAACCCCGCCGCGTCGAGTCGGCGCCGGACCATGATCACCTGCGCGTTGTACGGAGTGACGACCAGGACGTGTTCCTGTGCCAGCGGAACGGTGCCGTTCTCGTCGGTCCATCGGCTGCCGAGCAAGGCAGTGATCTCGGCGACGATGGCGTCGGCCTCCTCGGGACTCTCGGTGGCGTTGCCCGTGTGAGGCACCGTCAGCACCCGAACCCCCGGGGCCACACCGTCGAGGTGGCGTTCGGCGCTGATGTCCTCGCGCGCCTGCAGGCGGCCGTCGTAGGACAGTCGCGACACCGGTCGGCACACCGCGGGGTGCATCCGGTACGAGTACTCGAGGAAGTAGCCCCGTTCCTCGGGCAGAGTGTGTTGACCGTCGACCAGCCAGCCGAGCGCCGATTCGTTGACGGGTTCGGGGTGGGTGCCCTGGCTGACCTGGGGCAGCTGTTGCGGGTCGCCCAACAGCACGAGGTTGCGGGCAGACGGCGCGACGGCGATGGTGTTGGCCAGGCTGTACTGGCCGGCCTCCTCGACGACGAGAAGGTCGAGGCTGCCGCGCGGCACTCGCCCGGCATTCGCGAAATCCCATGCGGTGCCACCGATCACGCAGCCACCGGATTGCGCGATGAAGGCCGGATAGTCCTTCTCGTCGACGTCACACCACCGTGCACCCGAGCTCTTCTTCTTGCCAACCCGATCGGGATCCACCCCTGCTTCAATGACGCAGCCGAGAAGGTTCTCGACGACGGCATGCGACTGGGCCACCACCCCGACCCGCCATCCGCACCCAGTGACGAGCGAGGCGATCACCCGCGCCGAGGTGAACGTCTTGCCGGTGCCGGGCGGTCCGTGCACGGCAAGGTATGACGAGTCGAGGTCCAGGAGTCCGGCGGTGATGTCGTCGGCGGGGCTGCCCCCATGTGGGAGCGGATTGCCGCTGACGGTCCGCGGAGCGCGCCGCAACAGGATGTCGGTGACCGCGTCGGCGGGCAGGTTGGGGAGCCCTGCGGCGACCATGGCCGCGGTATCTTCGATCGACTCCTGCAGCGGCTTGGTGTTGATTGGCGAACCTGGCGTCAGCGCGAAGGGCAGCCGATCGAACACGTCGCCGTCCTTGGGCTGCCGTTCGACGATGACGGCTTCGGTGGGAGCCTCGGGGTTGTCACACTCGACGACCGTGACCGAGGCGAAGGCCCGCCGGTCCGGATCGTCGGAAAGACCTGCGGGAGTGGGCGGGTCGTATAGCGCGAACATGTCCTTTGCCAGGTCGCCGTTGGCGAGCTCGCCGGTCAACCGCACGTGCCGCTGAGGTTTGCGCGCCCGCGGCGGCGTATGCCAGTCGTTGACGATCTCGGCCCGCTCGGCGATGAAGACGTCGGCGTTGTCGGCCCATTCGTCGACGGGGTTGTTGACGCGGTCGAAGTGGGCCCACCAGAAGGGTTTGTCCTCGCGCTTGTGGAATCCGCGCGCCGCGGCGACCATCGCCACGGCGGTCTGTTCGGCGGTGCGTTGCTCGATGCCGTCGCCCGCGAATTTCAGCAGCGTGCGTTCGAGCGCGTCTGCCGGTTCGGCTGGGCCGCCGTCGACAACCGGCTGAGGACCCCGCGGCGGCACCCCGGATTCGATGGCGCGGGCCATCATCCAGTCGCGCAGTCGGCGGGTCGACCGGCAGTCGTAGCGGTTGTACTCCTCGATCTCCTTGAGCACCGTGGCCGCGTCGTCGGTGCGGCCCTGGTCGCGCAGCGCGCAGAAGCGGGCGTACTGGGTGATGGAGTCGGCGGCGGTCGTGACCTCGCCGCTTCGCAACTCGTTGCCCATGTAGAGCGGCTCGAGATACTTGATGCTGTAGCTCTCGGTGCCGACGCGAATGCTCTTGCGCACCAACGGATACAGGTCCACCAGTACGCCGTCGCGCAGCATCTCGTCGACGTCCTGTTCGCCTACGCCGTAGCGGCCCGCGAGCCGTAGCAGCGTGCTCTTCTCGTAAGCCGCGTAATGGTAGACGTGCATCCCGGGGTAGCGCTTGCGTCGCTTGCGCACCATGGCGAGGAAGTCGACGAGGGCTTCGCGCTCGCTGGCCCGGTCGTGCGCCCAGTACGGGGTGAATTCGTCGGTGGTGGTCAGCACGCCCCACAGGTATTCGAGGCCCCACTCGCTGCCGTCGACCGTCCACAGCGGGTCGCCCTCGAAGTCGAAGAAGAGGTCGCCCTTGTTGGCGTCGGGAAGCACCATGAGCGGCTGAGGATCGATTACCTCGTACGGCGGCTTGCCGTCCACGCGTTCGGCGACCTGGAGTCTGGCCTGCGCGGTGAGGGACTTGGTCGTGCGGGCCGACAACTCGGGTACCTGGCCGTCGTGTGTCGCCAACTCCGCAATGGTGGTGATGCCCGCGTCGAGCAGTCGCGCGCGCTGGCTGACTCGCATCCCCGCAACGAGAAGGAGGTCCTGATGGGCGCGGACCTGGAGCGTGCACTCGGGACACCGGAAGCAGGCACGGACGTCTGCGTCCTCCCACGAGACAGCCGCACCTCGGGCGAGGTGGCCGTCGAGCAGTCGTTCGAGGGCTTCTCGGCGGGGCAGGTATATCGGTAGCAGCTCGTCTGTGCGGTAACTCGCTACGACTCCGTCGCCGAGCACCAAGTCGACTTCGGCCGCCACAGGGATACCCGCACGCGCGAGCGTGTCGGCGTAGGCGGCCAGCTGCAGGAGCGCCTCGACCTTCACCGAGCGCGCGAGTTTGGTGTCGCGCAGCCGGTACCGGTCGGGGCCTGCGCCGTTTTCGAGGTGCTCTAGCACCAGAAAGTCGGCGAAGCCCAGGAACCGACCGTCGTACATGGCGGCTTGGTAGACGACGGGCGAACGGTCTCGAACGGCCCGCAGCGTCTGATCGTTGGCCGCGCGCAGCGCTGCGTCGCTGTAGCTCGGCCTGCCGATCACCGTGATCTCACCGCCGAATTCCGCGCGGAGGTCCTCTAGATGGCGACGTTCGTGCTCGTCGCCGAGGGTGGAGGTGCGTGCGAGCAGTTCGTCCTCGACGGCGACCTGTGGGCCGCGACCCAGCTTGGCGTCGAACGCGCGCAGCAGCGCGTACTCACACCGCGCGGCGGCGGCGAGATCGGAGGCGCTGTAGACGACGCGGTCGTCGGCCCCCTCGGACAGGACGAACACGCCCGCAACTGTAGGTCAGCTCACCGACGTCGACGCCCGACCGCAGGGCACTTAGCCCGTATTGCCGATCAGCTCGACGCCGTTGCCGTTCCAGCGGAATCGCACGACGCTGTCCAATCCGGTCGTGCCATTCGAATACTTCAGCGCCACGGTGTCGCCGGTCGAGACGGTTTCGTCGATGCCGTTGAACCCGTACGTGTCGGGCACACCGGTCGGGATGAACTTCCCGAGGTGGAACATCACCGCGCGGGTGTTCGGATTGGCCGCGTTGGTGTTGGCCCTGATCACCACCACCGACAGTTGAGCGCATTCGTTGTAGTTGCCTGCCAACGGCTCGGGGCTCCACGGCTGCTGGCTGCGTGGATCGCGAGGCAACTGGGCGACGGCGTGGGCGATCTCCGGTGCGGCGAGATTGACCGCGCACGGGTCGACGGGTCCGGCCGTGGTGGTCGGGCCTGCCGCGATGGTCGGTGACGGGGACGGCGGGGCAGCTGACTGCACGGTCTCCGTCGCCGACGCCTCCGGTGTCTTCGAGACGGTCGAATCGCTTGATCCGCAGCCAGCGAGGACGAGCGCCGCCGCCAGGATCGCCACCGATTTCACGTCGCGTTTCGGGTCCGATCTCACAGAAGGGCACCGTACCTGTCGCTGCTCGACGTCGTCGTAGAGGCACGCGGCGATCAATGAGCCGTTGAGCACGTAGACTGCCAACTCGATGACGACGCCGGAACCGGACGCGGACAACGCCGCCCCTACCTTTGCTGACCTGCAGATTCACCCGTCGGTGCTGCAGGCAGTCGTCGACCTGGGATACGAGTCGCCCTCGGCCATCCAGGCGGCGACGATTCCCGCACTGATGGCGGGCTCTGACGTCGTCGGTTTGGCTCAAACCGGGACGGGTAAGACTGCGGCCTTCGCGATCCCGATCCTCGGCAAGATCGACACCTCCAGCAAGGCCACTCAGGCGTTGGTCCTTGCGCCCACCCGCGAGCTGGCCCTGCAGGTCGCGGAGGCGTTCGGCCGCTACGGAGCGAAGCTGCCGGGAGTCAACGTGCTCCCGATCTATGGCGGCCAGTCCTATGGCGTCCAGCTGGCCGGCCTGCGCCGCGGCGCCCAGGTGGTGGTCGGGACGCCTGGCAGGGTCATCGATCACCTGGAGCGCGGCACCCTCGACCTTTCCAAACTCGACTACCTGGTGCTCGACGAAGCCGACGAGATGCTGGCGATGGGCTTCGCCGAGGACGTCGAACGCATCCTCACCGGAACGCCGGAGTACAAGCAGGTCGCACTGTTCTCTGCGACGATGCCGCGGGCCATCCGGGCGATCACCTCCAAGTACCTGCACGACGCCGTCGAGGTCTCCGTCGAGGCGAAAACGACTACGGCCGAGAACATTTCGCAGCGCTACATCCAGGTGGCCGGGCCGCGCAAGATGGATGCGCTGACCCGCGTTCTGGAGGTCGAGCCGTTCGAGGCGATGATCGTGTTCGTCCGCACCAAGCAGGCCACCGAGGAGGTTGCCGACCGGCTGAAGTCGCGCGGCTACGCCGCGGCGGCAATCAACGGTGACATTCCCCAGGCGCAGCGCGAGCGCACCATCGCTGCGCTCAAGAACGGCACCGTCGACATCTTGGTCGCGACCGACGTCGCGGCGCGTGGCCTTGACGTGGAACGCATTTCGCACGTGCTCAACTACGACATCCCGCACGACACCGAGTCGTACGTGCACCGCATCGGCCGAACGGGCAGGGCGGGCCGGTCGGGTGCGGCCCTGCTGTTCGTCTCGCCGCGAGAGAACCATATGCTCAAGGCGATCGAGCGTGCGACGCGGCAGAAGATCACCGAGGCGCAACTTCCGAGCGTCGACGACGTGAATGCGCAGCGGGTCACCAAGTTTCAGGACTCGATCACCGACGCCCTCGGCGCGCCGGGGTTCGAGTTGTTCCGCCGCATGATCGAGGACTACGAACGCGAGCACGACGTCCCGATGGTCGACATCGCCGCGGCGCTCGCCGCCCAGCCACGCGATGGCGAGCACTTCCTCCTGTCGCCCGACCCGCCTCCGTCGGAGCGTCGGCGCCGCGACGACGACGATCGTCCGGACCGCTCCGCCAAACCACGTCGCACGACGGAGGGGCTGGCGACCTATCGCATCGAGGTCGGCAAGCGGCACCGGATCGGCCCGGGGGCCATCGTCGGTGCGATTGCGAACGAAGGTGGCTTGCACCGAAGCGATTTCGGCCACATCACGATCCTGCCCGACCACTCGTTGGTGGAACTGCCAGAGAAGCTATCCGGCGAGACCCTGAAAAAGCTCGAGCACACCCGGATCTCGGGTGTGTTGATCAACCTGAAGCCGGACGGCGGAGGCTCGCGCGGCCCCCAGTCGCGCGGCGGGGGCAAGCCGCCCGGCAAGAAGCATCCCAAGTCGTCTGGTAAGCCCTACCGAAAGCCGTGATGAGCTCTCCGCCCGCCGCACAGGTCGGCGAAGACCGGGCGGTCGCATCGCGTCGCGTCGATTCGCTGACCGGCATCCGCGCGGTCGCTGCGATGACCGTCGTCTTGACCCATGCCGCGTACACCACTGGCAAGTACGTCCAGGGTTTCGGCGGAGTGGTCTTGTCCCGCATGGAGATCGGCGTCCCGATCTTCTTCGTCCTCTCCGGCTTCCTGTTGTTCGCTCCGTGGGTGCGCAACGCCGAGGCGGGGAAGTCTGCGCCATCGGTGCGCCGATACGCATGGCACCGAGTGCGACGGATCATGCCCGCGTACGTCGTCACGGTGTTGATCGCCTACGCCCTCTACCACTTCCGGATGGCGGGACCGAATCCCGGCCATACCTGGATCGGTCTGTTCCGCAACCTGACGCTGACCCAGATCTACTCCGACAAGTACGTGTACACGTATCTGCACCAAGGGCTTACGCAGATGTGGAGCCTCGCGGTCGAGGCGTCGTTCTACGTGGCGCTGCCATTTCTCGCCTACCTACTGTTGGTCGTCTTGTGCCGAAGGCAGTGGCGGCCAGGGCTATTGGTGGGGGGACTGTGTGGGTTGGTGCTCATCACACCGGCGTGGATCGTGTTGTTTCACACGACCCACTTTCTGCCGGATGGCGCGCGGTTGTGGCTTCCGACCTACTTGGCGTGGTTCATCGGCGGCATGCTGTTGGCGGTACTGCAGTCGATGGGCTTTCGCGCGTACGCGATCGTCTGCATACCCCTTGCGCTGATCTGCCTTCTCATCGCTTCAACGCCGATCGCCGGTGCGCCGACGACGTCACCGGCAGAGTTGCGTGAGGGCTTGGCCAAGGCGGCGTTCTACGCGGTGATCGCCACCCTTGCGGTCGCACCCCTCGCGCTGGGGAATCAGGGTTGGTATGCGCGGCTCTTGGCGACACGACCGATGGTCTTCCTCGGCGAGATCTCCTACGAGATCTTCCTCATCCATCTGGTGACAATGGAATTGGTGATGGTGGAGATCCTGCGATACCCGATCTACCACGGCTCGTTCATATGGCTGTTCATTGGGACGATGGTGGCGACGATCCCGCCCGCGTGGCTTCTACACCGGTTCACGCGGGTGAAGAGCTAGACGGGCGACTCGTAGGCCCAAATCCCCGTGCCCGCACACGTCCCGCCATAGGCTGTGGCCCTCGGACTCGAGGAGAGTGGTTCGAGATCGCCGTGGTGGCGATTACTTCGGCGAGTGGACACATCGTGAGTTCTTCCGACCAGGCACCATCAGTCCGACGCGACGTCCTTCCCATTCCCGACGTCGCCCACGTTGGGTTGACGACGTACGACGCCAAGGATCCGGACACGAGCTACCCACCGATCAGGGACGTGCGACCACCCGCGACAGCCCCCAACGTGCTCGTCATCCTGATCGACGACGTCGGCTTCGGCGCCAGTAGTACCTTCGGTGGTCCGTGCCAGACCCCCAACTTCGAGAAGCTTGCCGCAAATGGGCTCAAGTACAACCGGTTCCACACGACGGCTCTGTGCTCGCCCACCCGCCAAGCGTTGCTGACCGGGCGCAACCACCACTCGGTGGGGATGGGCAACATCACCGAGACGGCCACCGCCGCGCCCGGGTACACGTCGGTGCTCCCGAACACGAAGGCACCACTTGCGCTGACTCTCAAGCTAAACGGCTACTCGACGGCGCAGTTCGGCAAGTGCCACGAGGTGCCGGTCTGGCAGACCAGCCCGGCAGGCCCGTTCACCGCGTGGCCGACGGGCGGTGGTGGGTTCGAGTACTTCTACGGCTTCATCGGCGGCGAGAACAACCAGTGGGATCCGGCCCTGTACGAGGGTACGACGCCCATTGAGCCACCGAAGACCCCGGCCGAGGGCTATCACCTCACCGAGGACCTGGCCGACAAGGCGATCAACTGGGTGCGGCAGCAGAAGGCGCTGCTGCCCGACAAGCCGTTCTTCATGTACTTCGCGCCCGGTGCGACGCATGCGCCGCACCACGTGCCCGCCGAGTGGATCGAGAAGTACAAGGGCAAGTTCGCCCACGGCTGGGACCGCCAGCGTGAGCTCACGTTCGAACGGCAGAAGGAACTGGGCGTCATCGCACAGGATGCCGTGCTCACGCCCCGCGATCCCGAGATCCCTGCGTGGGACGAGATGGATCCTGCACTGAAGCCCGCGCTAGAGCGCCAGATGGAGGTGTACGCCGCGTTCATGGAGCACACCGACCATCACGTCGGGCGGTTGCTGGACGCGATCGAACCCATTCTGGACGACACGCTCGTCTATGTCATGATCGGCGACAACGGTGCGTCTGCGGAGGGCACGCTGCAGGGTGCGTTCAACGAAATGGCGAACTTCAACGGCCTTGCCGACATCGAGACTCCCGAGTTCCTGATGTCCAAGATCGACGAGTTCGGCGGCGAGGGTTCATACGGCCACTACGCGGTGGGCTGGGCGTGGGCGATGGATTCGCCCTACCAGTGGACCAAGCAGGTGGCATCGCACTGGGGCGGCACGCGCAACGGCACGATCGTGCACTGGCCCAATGGGATCAAGGACAAGGGCGGTCACCGCAACCAGTTCACCCACGTGATCGACGTGGTACCGACGGTCTTGGAAGCAGCAGGCATACCGGCGCCGACGTTCGTCAATGGAGTGATGCAGAGCCCGATCGAGGGAACGAGCATGCTCTACAGCTTCAACGATGCCGACGCTCCCGAGCGGCACGAGACGCAGTACTTCGAGATGTTCTGCAACCGCGGCATCTACCACAAGGGTTGGAGCGCGGTGACCAAGCACCGCACGCCGTGGGCGATGGGCGGCGCGGTGATGCCCGCCTTCGACGACGACGTCTGGGAGCTCTACGACGGCAACGTCGACTGGACGCAGGCCAACGACCTCTCGAAGGAGAACCCGGAGAAACTTCACGAACTGCAACGCCTTTGGCTGATCGAGGCGGTGAAGTACAACGTGCTCCCGCTCGACGACCGCCAAATCGAGCGCATCAACCCCACCACCGCCGGGCGGCCGTCTCTGATCAAGGGCAATAGCCAGTTGCTGTTTGGAAACATGGGTCGGCTCTCGGAGAACAGCGTCGTCGACATCAAGAACAAGTCGTTCGCGGTCACGTCGGAGGTGGACGTCCCCGCTGACGGCGCCAACGGCGTGATCATCGCCCAAGGTGGCCGATTCGGCGGATGGAGCCTGTACGCCAAGGACGGTCGAGCGAAGTTCCACTACAACGTGCTTGGCATCAAGTCATTCGACGTCGAGGCGAGCGAGCCCGTCCCGACCGGTACCAGTCAGGTGCGGATGGAGTTCGCCTATGACGGTGGCGGAATGGGCAAGGGCGGCAACGTCACCCTGTACTACGACGGAAGGGAAGTCGGCAGCGGTCGCGTCGAGCAGACCCAGGGCTTCATCTTCTCGGCTGACGAGACGACTGACGTCGGTCGCGAGACGGGCACCACGGTCAGTCCGGACTACACCGCCCACACGAGCAAGTTCAGCGGCAAGATCGACTGGGTGCGCATCGATCTCGGCGAGGACGCGGAGGACGCCGATCACTACATCCATCCCGACGAACGCTTCCGGGTGGCGATGGCGCGGCAGTAGCTCAGCGCGCTGCCTTGGCGGGGCTGGGCGTGACCGCCGGCAGGACGAACTCCTCGAGCATCGCCCGCTCGTCCGCTTCGTCGTGACCGGGGAACACCAGAAGGGAGATCATCACGCGGACGACCCAGCGGGCCTTCTGCTGGACGTCCGCGATGCCGAGGGACGTCAGGTAGGCCTCGGTGAGGGACCTGATCAGGTCGGAACGCTCGGCCATCTCGCCGCCGATCGGTCGCTGTGATGGCGCGAACCACGATGAGAGAGCGGGGTTTTCGCGGACGAGGCGCAGTGCTCCCAGGATCGCGTCGACGAGCCGCTGGGCTGGGGTAGCCGTCGGATCCAGACGTGCTCCGAGGTCGCGGAAGACGCGGTGGGTCTCGCGGTGCACGAACGCGGTGTAGAGCGCGTCGCGGTTCTCGAAGTACCGGTACAGCGTGGCGCGGGAACAACCTGCTGCCCTTGCGATCTCGTTCATGCCGACCGCGGCGGCGTCGTGGCGGACGAATAGTTCGTCGGCCGCGTCGAGGATCTTCTCCGCGGCGACGTCGCTCCGGCTGGCGGACAGCCAGTCACCTGCCACTACGTCACCCTGAACGGCACGGACAGCGGACGTCGCACGTAACTCCCACCGGCCCAGACGATCTGATCCTCGTCGACCTCGAAGTCGGGTATTCGCGTCATCAGCTCCTCTAGCGCCACCCTCGATTGCATGCGAGCAGCAGCGGCCCCGAGACAGTGGTGGGCGCCGTGGCTGAAGGTGAGGATGTTGCGCGGTCTGCGTGTGACGTCGAGTTCGCCTGCATCGTCACCGTATTGGCGTTCGTCGCGGTTGCCCGAGCCGTAGAGGAACATCACTCGGCGGCCTTCGGGAATGGTCGTGTCGCCGACGGTGACGTCGCGCGTCGCCGTGCGGCCGAGCATCTGGACCGGCGACGTCAACCGGAGAAGTTCGTCGACGGCGTCGGGGATCAGGCCGGGGTTCTCGGCGAGCATCCTGCGTTGGTCGGGCCGCTGATGCAGCAATTGCACTGAGCCGCCAAGCATTCCGGTCGTGGTGTCATTCCCTCCAGTGACCATCGTGAAAGTGAAGGCCAGGATCGACAGCACGCCCGCGATGTCGCCGTCTGCGCCGATTCCCGCGGCTACCAGATGCGACACCGTGTCGTCCTCGGGCTCGACCCGACGCCGTTCGACGAGCGCGGTGAAGTACGCCATCATGGCGCCGAGCGCGTCGCCGAGCGTCTCCAGCGCACCACCGATGCCGCCATCGGCCGTGTTGGCCGCGACGATGGCCTCAGTCCAGGCGTCGAACTGGTCGCGGTCGGCTTCTGGTACGCCGAGGTAGTGCGCGACGACCATCGATGGCAGTGGCTTGAACAGTTCGCCGACGATGTCGCCGCCGCCGTTGTTTCGGATCCGCTCGACTCGTTCCCCGACGTACTCCCGCACCTTGGGCTCGACCGCCTCGACCTGGCGCGGGGTAAAGCCGCGCGAGACGAGCTTGCGAAACTCGGTGTGCACCGGCGGATCCTGCATCACCATCGGCGGATTGTCGGCCAGCCCGATCAGCTCGAGCTCGCCGTAGTTGACGGTGAGTCCCTGCGCCGAGGAGAAGGTCTCGTGGTCGCGGGCGGCCGCGAAGATGTCGGCGTGCCGGGACAGGACGTAATAGTCGTGGTCGGGATTGTCGCGCGGCACGACGTGGTGCACGGGATCGCGGTCGCGTAGAGCCCGGTACATCGGCCACGGGTTGGGCCACGTCTCGGCCTTGGCCAGCTGGAACAGGGCAGGGACGCCGTGAGACAAAGTAGCTGTCATGTCTTATTCGTACGACAGCAATCGTCCAGTGTCAATCCTCGTGTGAGGGCGGATCGACCAGCGCGAGCCAGAAGAGTGCGGCGAGCAAGCCGAAGATGAGCAACGCCGAGACCAGATCGAACCACTGGAAGGGGTACAGCGCGCCGTCGATCGACAGCACGAGCAGGGTCTCGACGACGCCGAACAAGAAGAAGAAGACCGCCAGTCTCACCCCTGGCAGCTTGTGGTGCAGCTCGGTCCGCCGAAGCTCGACGGTGAGCGTCAGTAGCAGGATCGGCAGTATCTGCGCTAGTGCCGTGGCGGTGGCGGGGTCCACCAGCACGATCGTGTGGCTCGGGTCGCCCATCCCTGGCACGCTAACGGCTATTGCGCGATACCGTGGCCGAATTCGGCTGTGCGTCTGCTGAATTCGCCCAGGTTTTAGATCGCGGCGCCCGGGTTGAGAATGTTGTCCGGGTCGAGCGCCTTCTTGATGCGGTGGTTGAGCTCCATCGCCTCGGGGCCGAGGTAGCCCTCTAGCCATGGCCGCTTCAGCCGGCCGACGCCGTGCTCACCGGTGATGGTTCCGCCGAGGCCGACGGCCAGGTCCATGATCTCGCCGAACGCCGTCTGCGCACGCTCGGCCTCCGCGTGGTCGGTCGGGTCGAACACGATCAACGGGTGGGTATTGCCGTCGCCCGCATGCGCGATCACCGAGATCATCAGCTGGTGCTGCTCGGCGAGCTTCTCGACCCCTGCCACCAGATCGGCCAAAGCAGGCAGCGGCACCCCGACGTCCTCCAGCAACAGCGAGCCCTTGGCCTCGACGGCGGGGATGGCGAACCGGCGGGCGGCGACGAAGGCGTCGCCCTCGTCGGGGTCGTCCGTCGAATAGACCTCCGTCGCACCAGCTTCGGTGAACACGCGCGCCATGTACTCGGCGTCCTGGATGCCCGCGGGGCCCCTGTCGTCGGTGGCGGCCACCATCATCGCCGCGGCCGTGCGGTCCAGTCCCATCTTCAGCTTGTCCTCGACGGCATTGATGGCAACGGCGTCCATGAACTCCAACATCGACGGCCGGATCTTGCCGGTGATCGTCACCACGGCGTCGGCCGCAGCCTCGACGCGATCGAACGACGCGACCACGGTGCACCCGCGGTGTTGCGCGGGCAGCAGCTTCAGCGTCACCTCGGTAATGATGCCGAGCGTTCCCTCGCTGCCGACGAAGAGCTTCGTCAAGCTTAGTCCCGCAACGTCTTTCAATCGCGGCCCGCCGAGGCGCACTGCGGTGCCGTCGGCAAGGACGACCTGAACCCCGAGCACGTAGTCAGAGGTGACTCCGTACTTCACGCAGCACAGGCCGCCCGCGTTGGTGGCGATGTTGCCGCCGATGCTGCAGATCTCGAACGACGAGGGGTCGGGTGGGTACCACAACCCGTGCTCGGCGACGGCCTTCTTGACTTCGGCGTTGAAGAGTCCAGGTTGTGCGACGGCGGTGCGCGTGACCGGGTCCACGGCGATGTCGCGCATCCGCTCGGTCGACAGCACGATGCCACCGTCCAACGCGGTCGCCCCTCCGGAGAGCCCGGTGCCCGCGCCGCGCGGAACGACGGCGATTCGATGAGTGGTGGCCCACCGCATCACCGCCTGGACCTCCTCGGTACGCCGCGGTCGAACGACGGCCATCGCGGTTCCGGCGTTCGGATCGGCGGCCCGGTCCTGGCGATAGGACGCGACGATGTCGGGATCGGTGACGACAGTGCCCTCCGGCAGCTCTGCGATCAGGTCCTTCAGCATCGTTGCGCTCACGTGTCGATGCTAGCGAGGTCGGTCACGGCACCATCCACGACAACACCGGCGAGGCCTGCAGCGCGGCAAGGAGGCAGAGCAACGCGAGGAATCCGAGTGCCCAGAGGATGACGCGCCGGAAGATCTCGCCTTCCTTGCCGTTCAGGCCCACCGCTGCTGCGGCGATCGCGAGGTTCTGCGGCGAGATCATCTTGCCGACTACGCCGCCAGAGCTGTTGGATGCCGCCATCAGCACGTCCGAGAGGGCCGCCTGGTTCGCGGCCGTCACCTGGAGCGCGCCGAAGAGAGAGTTGGCGGACGTGTCGGAGCCGGTGACGGCGGTACCCAGCCAGCCGAGAATTGGCGAAAGTAGGGCAAACGCTGCGCCCGCACCCGCCATCCAGGTGCCGAGCGTGATCGTCTGACCCGACAGGTTCATCACGAAGGCCAGCGCAAGCACCGCCATCACGGTGAGGATGGCCCAGCGCAGCTGGTGCAGCGTCGCTCCGTAGGCCTTGAGCGCCCGCGGCATCGAAAGTCGCAACACGATCATCGTGAGCACACCCGCGACGAGCATCTGAGTGCCCGGCGTCGTGAGCAGGTTCAGGGTGAACTTGGTCAGGCTCACGGGGTCGCCATCGGTGTCGATGACGTCCAAGCCAGGCCATTTGAACGCGAACGTCGCCTCGTCGAGAAGACTCTTCACCGGTGCGATCTGGCACACGACGAACACCGCGATGATGATCCCGTAGGGCGCATACGCCTTGACGACGTCGGCCCGGGAGTCGTGGTCGCCATGCGCGCGCGAGACTCGCTCGGCGAAGTCCGCCGTCGGTTCGTCGGCGGCGCCGCCCGCGACGACGGGCACCTTCGTCGGGGCACTGCGCGGAGGCCGTACCCGCACCATGGCGACGACGAACGCGGCCGACAGCAGGGCGGCGACCACGTCGGCGAGCGGGACCGACACGAAGTTCGACGTCGCATACTGCGCGACCCCGAACACGACGCCGCACACCACCGCGACCAGCCACGTCTCACGAATGCCCCGGCGGCCGTCCACGATCGCGACCAGTGCCAACGGGACGAAGAGCGCCAACAGCGGGGTCTGACGGCCGACCATCGCACCGAGGGTGTCGACGGGGAGTTCGGTGACCTTGCCGAGCGTGATGATCGGGGTGGCCATCGCTCCGAACGCCACCGGCGCGGTATTGGCCACAAGCGCCAGCACGGCCGCCTTCAACGGCTTGAACCCGAGCGCCATCAGCATCACCGACGTCACGGCGACGGGGGTGCCGAAGCCGGCAAGCGCCTCCAACAGCGCACCGAAGGAGAACGCGATGATGATCGCCTGGATGCGCTGATCGTCGCTCACCCTGGCGAAGGATCGGCGGAGTACGTCGAAATGCCCTGTCTCCACGGTCATTTGGTAGACCAAGATCGCGTTGATGACGATCCAAAGAATGGGGAAGAAGCCGAAAGCCGCGCCCTCGGTACCCGCCAACAGAGCCTGCTCGACCGGCATCCCGTACACCGCCACGGCGATGACGAGGGACACCGCGAGCGATATCAACGACGCCACCCACGCCGTCATCTTCAGCGCGCCGAGGAGAACGAACAACAGCAGTAGCGGCACTGCCGCCACCGCGGCGCTCCAGGCGAGGGAATTGGCGATCGGGTCGAGAACTTGCTGGTACATGGCAGACCTCGGGTGTGGCGTTCATCACATTTGTGACGGGCTACCCGCGGCGCGCGCGTCTGTAAACGCTTTCAGGGCCACAGCAAGGCGCGGGTCCAGCCGCCGGGCTGCGAGGTATAGAGCAGTCGCTGATGACGCCGCTCTGGATCGCCCTGCCAGAACTCGACCCTTTCGGGTGCGACGGCATACGACACCCATTCGTCGGGGACGATTCCGGGATCGGCGTCGAGAGCGGCGCGCGCCGCCGAGAGTGCGCCGTCGACGTCGGCAGCATCCGCGAGCGGTTGACTCTGTCTGCCCAAGAGCACGTGTGCTCTGGCGCCAGGCGACCGAGCGAGGAAGTCGTCGGCGGTCACTGCCGCCGGGTCGGCCACTACGGTGCCTCGCACCCGGACCTGACGGACCAGTTGCGGCCAGTAGAACGTCAGGGCGGCGACGGGGTTGGCGGCGATGTCGGAGCCCTTGCGGCTGACGGCGCTGACGGCGAAATGCCAACCGGCCGAATCGACGTCCTTCAGGATCAGCATCCGGGCGTCGGGCCGACCACCTTCGTCGACCGTGGAGAGCGACATCGCGTGCGGCTCGGGCACTCCGGCGGCCACCGCGATCTGAAGCCACTCGACGAACAGCGACATCGGGTCGTCCGGCGCTCGACTGGGATCGAACTCGGGCGCACTGCCGGTGAGCACGGGTAGTGCGCGCAAGACCGAACGCATCTCCATCGCAGTCCTCTCAGCTGGCGGTAGTCGTCGACGGTGTCTGCCCCGGCTCGGGGGCGTGGTCGAGATGCCGTAGCGCAGGCAAGAAAATCGCCCCGAGGCCGAGCACGAGCATCGGCAGCGACAAGGCCAGGAATGTCACGTGTAGTCCTGCGGCGTCGGCGAGCGGTCCAGCCACCACGAGGCCGAGCGGCCCCGCGGCGTAGGCGAGCGAGCCCATCACGCCAACGACGCGGCCGCGGAGGTGCGCCGGTGCGCGGGTCTGCATGACGTAGTTGTAGATCGGTGCCATCGGCCCGTAGACGAAGCCGACGACGGCACACAGCACCAAGATCACCGGCAGCGGTGGCAGGAAGGCGATGACCGTCATCGCGATGCCAAGGACCAAAAGGGCGACGAGCACGATCGTGCGCCGATTCGAGTACTTCGACAGCGCGGCATAGCCGAGGGCGCCGACCAATCCGCCGACGCTCAGCGCCACCAGCACCCAGCCCAGCTGCGCTGGCTCGTTGCGATCGGTGAAGTACTTGGGGAAGAGCACGCTCTCCATCGGCATGTAGAGCCCCGTCGCGGTCAGCTCGACGAACGCCAGAGTGCGCAGAACCGGTGTGTGCCAGACGAATTTGAGGCCTTCGACGACGCCTGCCCACACCTGGGGCAGGTGCTCGCGATTCGGTGTGCCCGCACCCTCAAGCCGCAGGACGGCGACCGCGGAGATCGAAACCACGAATGCCCCGGCCGTCACCCACATGGTGTTGATGCCGCCCAACGTTGCGATCAACAGCCCGCCGATGCCGGGTCCGACGATGTAGGCGAGGTTGAACACGGCCTCGTAGACGCCGTTCGCATGATCCAACGTCCAGCCTGCACGCGTCGCCGCCTCCGGAAGCATGGTCTCGCGTGCGGTCATCCCCGCCGGGTCGAAGAATGCGCCGAGCGCGGCAAGGCTTGCCAGCACGGCGACGTTGATGGCGCCGACGCCGAAGGCAAGCGCGATGACTGGGACCGCGATGACGGCCAGTGCCGACAACCCGTCCGAGATCATCGACACCCGCCGTCGCCCCAGATAGTCGACGGCCGCGCCCGCGATCAGGGTGGCCACCAGCAGCGGCAGTGTGCCAGCCATCGCCACGATCGACGCGTCGAGCGCAGAGCCGTTGTGCTGCAACACCAGCCACGGAAAGGCGACGATCGAGATGCCGTTGCCCGCTCCCGCGGACAGCGCAGCGAGAAAGATCAGGAAGAGGGGGCCGCGCTTCGAGAGGTTCATGGGTTATCGCGGCTGAATCTAGCAGCGGGACGCCCCGGGCCGCGACGATTTATCGCCTGCGTGCACAGTGTTGTGGTGATACTGCCGCATGTCCGCACCGGCGTGGACTTCGATTCGCCGGTGCCTGCTGGTAAGGGCTGGCCCGGCGATCCGGCGCGACCGGATACACCAATCGCCCGCACGCCCGCTCGGGTCGCGTCGATGGCGAGGGCCCTCCGCACCGTCGAGAACCTTGATGCTGCGATCAGCGTGTGTCGCGCATGTCCGCGACTGGTGCAGTGGCGCGAACGCGTCGCCGTCGAGAAGCGCCGCTCCTTTATCGGCGAACCGTATTGGGGCAGGCCGGTTCCCGGCTTTGGCGCCGCAAATCCGCGCATCGTGATCGTCGGACTCGCTCCTGCGGCCCACGGCGCAAACCGGACGGGGCGGGTGTTCACGGGCGATCGGTCGGGGGACTTCCTGTTCGCCGCGCTGCATCGGGCCGGGCTTGCCTCGTCGCCGGACAGCGTCGACGCGGCGGATGGGTTGACGCTCAAGGATACTCGCGTGATGGCAGCGGTCCGATGCGCTCCACCGGACAACGCCCCGACGCCCGCTGAGCGTGCCACGTGCGCGCCGTGGCTGGACGCGGAGTGGCGCCTCACGGGAACCGAAACCCGCGTCATCGTCGCGCTTGGCGGCTTCGCATGGCGGGTGGCGCTTGACATGGTCCGCGCTGCCGGGGGTTCGGCGTCGTCCCCGCTGCCCAAGTTCGGCCATCGCGCCACTGCCACGCTCGGCACGCCACACGGTGACATGTCCCTGATCGGCTGCTACCACCCGAGTCAGCAGAACACCTTCACCGGCAGGCTCACCCCCGCGATGCTCGACGACGTCTTCGCCGACGCCAAAGCTGCCGCCCAGCCGTGATTCGTGCACCTCAACCCACGCCCACCGCGGGTGGACGTGCACGAATCACGGGTGCGGGGAACGTTCGGGCGGCGCGAGATGTTGGATTACACGTGCGACTTTCCGTTCTCGACCTCATCCCAGTACGTAGCGATCAGAGCACGTCGGACGCCCTCGCGGCGACGGTGCGATTGGCGCAGACCGCCGACGAACTCGGATACACGCGCTACTGGGTCGCCGAACACCACAACATGCCCGCCGTCGCGGCAACCAGTCCGCCCGTCGTGCTCGCCTACCTCGCCGCGCAGACGAAGCAGCTGCGGTTGGGTTCGGGCGGAGTCATGCTGCCCAACCATGCGCCGCTTGCGGTGGCCGAACAGTTCGCATTGCTAGAGGCGGCGGCGCCGGGTCGCATCGACCTCGGGCTCGGGCGCGCGCCGGGTACCGATCCGGTCACCTCGATCGCATTGCGGGGGCCAGCGGGCCGCACGGACGCTGACGTCGAGAACTTTCCGCAGTACCTCGACGACGTCGCGGCGCTCATGAGTGCCGACGGTGTCACGGTTGCGTTCCAGGGGCGAAACCTGTTGGACCAGAACTACATACTAAAGGCGACGCCGGCGGCTACCGGCGAGCCGCGGCTGTGGCTGCTCGGGTCGTCGATGTACTCTGCCCACCTCGCGGCGGCGAAGGGGCTGCCGTACGTGTTCGCGCACCACTTCTCGGGCCAAGGCACCGAGGAGGCACTCGCCATCTATCGCGCGGAGTTCCGGCCAAGCGAGCTGCTCGCGCAGCCGACCACGTTCATGACCGTCAACGCCGTGGTGGCCCCGACGCGCGCCGAGGCGCAGGCACTGCTGCTGCCCAATCTGCAGATGATGGCCCTTTTGCGGACGGGCCAGCCGTTGCGCGCCTTGGATCTGGTCGAGGACGCAGAGGCCCTTAGGTTGCCGCCGCAGCAGCAGGCCGTCGTCGACTCGGGTCTGGCGCGCGCGATCGTTGGCAGCCCGACCGAGGCGGCCGATCAGGTGCGCGAGCTGGCGAATCGCTTCGACGTCGACGAGGTGATGGTCAGCCCGGTCGCGTCGGCACGCCGCGGCGTCGACCCCCGCGAAGCGCCGGGGCGTGAACAGACCCTGGAACTGCTTGCCAAGGAATTGTTCTAAGGCGTCAGCTTCACGACTGGGATGGGACGCGTCGTGCGGGTCTGGTAGCCCTCGTAGACGTTGTGGTTGTTCTCGTTGACGATGCGAAACAGCCGGTCGTAATCCGGATCGCCGGGCAGCACCGGCTTGGCGGTGACCGCGAAACGCCTTGGCCCGACGTTGATTTCGACGCTCGGATTGGCCTTGAGGTTGTGATACCAGCCGGGCGCCTTTGGGTCACCGCCCTTGGAGGCGACCACCAGGTAGGAATCGCCGTCCTTCGAGTAGCTCAACGAGTTGGCCCGCTGAATGCCGGTCTTCGCGCCGACGGTGTGCAAAATCAGCAGTGGCGCCATCCCCGGCAGGGGGATCCGATGACCGATCCGCCCGTTCGTCCCCTTGTAGATCTTGTCGTGCAGATCCAGTAGGGGCTTGCCGAGATGACGTTCGTACCAAGGCATGTAGTCGGCCATGGGTTTACTCCTTCACCGAATCGAGTTTGGTCAGCGCGTCGCGCAGGATGCGTCCCGTCGCTTCCCGGTCCGGGTCACGCCGCACGATCAGCCCCTTGGCGAACGACAGCTTGTCGCCGGCCTGCCGCGGCGCGACGTGCAAGTGGATGTGGAACACGCTCTGAAACGCGGCCTTGCCGTCGTTGATGGCGATGTTGCTGCCGTCGGCCCTCAACTCGGACCTACGCGCGGCCTGCCCGATGCGTTGCCCGATGCGCGCCAGGTCGGCGACGGTCGATGGCGGTGTGTCGGTCAGGTCGACGGTGTGCTTCTTGGGAATGACGAGGGTGTGGCCGCGGACGATCGGCCTGACGTCGAGGATCGCGAGGTAGTCGTCGTCCTCGTAGACGCGCACCGCTGGTGCGTCGCCGGCCGCGATGGCGCAGAACACGCATGACATGCCGCCACCGTAGTCCCGCACGGGATCTGCTCCTTCACCAACTCCACCTTGCCCGCGAGCGCCAGTATGGTTATGTTGGCTGTAACGATCCTTACAGAAAGGGTTGCGGTGCCGACGTCGCCAACCAAACGACAGCAACAGGGGGAGAACTCCCGCGAGCTCATCCTGGACGCAGCCGAGCGACTGATGGCCACCCGTGGCTACGCCGCGACGGCGATCAGCGACATCCGCAAGGCCTGCGGTCTACCCGCGAGTTCCATCTATTGGCACTTCGGGTCCAAGCAGGGCGTGCTCGCCGCCGTGATGGAGCGCGGCGCCGAGCGCTTCTTCGGCGCGATCCCTCGCCACGGCGACACATCGGAGCCGCCCGATGTCGAGGTTCAGCTCACCGTGATCGCGAAGCTGCTCTCCGAGCGCCCCGATTTCCTACGGCTCGTCTATCTGCTGGGGTTGGAGCGCACCGACGATCCCGCCGTCGGCGTCGCGGTCCGCCGGGTGCGGGACAACGCCGTAGCGGGCTTTCGCGCCGCGATCGCGACCCTGCTGCCCGCCGACGTACCCCCAGCCAAGGCCGTGCGTGTGCTCGACGAGCTCGCTGCGCTGGCGACCGCGATGTCCGACGGGGTCTTCATCGCCGACCATCTCGAACCCGATTCGACCGACGTCGAACGCATGTACCGGCGGCTGCTGCAGGCCGTCACTGCTCTGCTGCCGATCCTGTTGGAGGAAGAATGACTACCCGCACCGTCATCATCACCGGAGCCAACACTGGCCTCGGCCTCGAATGCGCGCGAAACCTGTTGGCGCGAGACAGCTTCTGGCACGTGGTACTCGCCGTGCGCAATCCCGACCTTGGCAACGCTGCGATCGCCGAACTCGGAGCACCCGATCGATGCTCGGTCATCCGCTGCGACCTCGCGTCGCTTGCCTCGGTGCGCGACTTCGTCACGGCGTTCGCTGCCGCCGACCTGCCACCGTTGCATGCCATCGTGTGCAACGCAGGGTTGCAGACGGTGGATACCAAGTTCACCGACGACGGTGTCGAAATGACCTTCGGTGTCAACCATCTCGGACATTTCGCGCTTGTCACGGGATTGCTCGACCGGCTCGCCACGCCTGCGCGGATCGTCGTCGTCGCCAGCGGAACTCACGACCCGGCCAAGTTCACTGGGATGCCCCACCCGAGCTACACCTCGGCCGAGGAACTCGCGCACCCGTCGGCCGATGCGGCAGCCGACGGCCGACGCCGCTACACCACGTCGAAGCTGTGCAACATGCTGTTCGCCTACGAGTTGGACCGTCGCCTCGGTGAGGGTGCCAGCGGCGTCACCGTGACCTCGTTCGACCCGGGCCTCATGCCGAGTTCGGGGCTGGCCCGCGACTACTCGCCTGCGTTGAGGCTCGTCTGGCGCGTCATCGGTCCCGTGCTGCGCCTGCTGCCCAACGTCAACAGCACTCGCACGTCAGGAAGCAGACTTGCGGCGCTCGCCGTTGACCCGGCATTCGAGGGCATCAGCGGCCGGTACTACGAAGGCGCACGGGAGATCCGGTCGTCGCACGACTCCTACGACAAGGCCAAGGCACTCGACCTGTGGCAGACCAGCGAGAGGCTAGTTCAGCACGTCACGACTTAGAGCGCGGTTGAGTCGCTAGTGTCTGGGCGATGAGCGACCCCATGGAGCCTCGCGAACTGGCGTTTGCCGGCGCGGCCGAACAGGCTCGCTTGCTGGCCTCGGGAACCGTCACGTCGCCCGAACTGGTGCAGATCTACCTGGACCGAATCGAGCGCATCGATCGCGAATTACGGTCATATAGGGTGCTTTTCGCCGATCGGGTGCGAAGGGAGGCGATCTCCGCGCAGGCCCGGCTCGACGCGGGGGAGCGGTTGCCGCTTCTTGGCGTGCCGATCGCCGTCAAGGACGACATCGACGTCGCCGGTGAGGTCACCACGTACGGCAGCAGTGCCCACGGCCCCGCCGCAACCGCCGACGCCGAGGTCGTCCGGCTGCTGCGAGCCGCCGGTGCCATCGTCATCGGCAAGACGGCGGTCCCAGAGCTGATGATCTGGCCGTTCACCGAGACGCTGACCTTCGGAGCGACCCGGAACCCGTGGAACCTCGACTTCGCCCCAGGCGGGAGCAGCGGCGGTAGTGGTGCGGCGATGGGCGCGGGCCTCGCGGCGTTGGCCCTGGGCTCCGACGGCATGGGCTCGATCCGGATTCCGTCGACGTGGAACGGACTGTTCGGGCTCAAGCCGCAGCGAGATCGCGTCCCCTTGGCGCCGCACGAAGGGGCGTGGTGCGGGCTGTCGGTCAACGGACCGCTCGCGAGGACGGTCGAGGACGCGGCGCTGTTCCTCGACCTGACGACGACGCTGCCAGGGTCGGATGGCGGCTTCGTCGCAGCTGCTGCGCGGCCTCCGGGACGGCTGCGGATCGCCGTGAGCTCCAAGCTGCCTACCGGGCTGATCGGCAGGGTCGGTGCGCCGCAGCGTGCGGCGGTGTCCGAGGCCGTCTCCCTTCTGCGCGAACTCGGACACCACGTGGTCGAGCGTGATGCCGACGTGCCGGCGTCGGCGGTGGCCCATGCGATGGCGCGCTACTTCCGCGGGGTCTTCGACGACGTCGGCACGCTGCCGCATCCGGAGCGGCTCGAGCGACGGACGCGGACGTTCGCGCGCGTCGGCGGTCTGCTGTCGGAACGCCGGATGGCCACGATCCGCGCCGCCGAAGGTGACCTGTCCGCCCGCATTCAGTCGGTTTTCGACGACGTCGACGTCCTCCTCACCCCTGGCTCGGCGGCTGGGCCGTCACGGATCGGGGCGTATGCACGCCGCGGTGCCATCTCGACGTTGACGCTCGTTGCCGCGCGGGTGCCGTTCCAGGCCATGTTCAACGTGACGGGGCAGCCCGCTGCCGTCGTTCCGTGGGGTCTCGACGGGAACGGCATCCCAACGTCGATTCAGTTGGTGGGCAGAGCCTTTGACGAGGCGACGCTATTGTCGCTCGGCGGTGAGATCGAGCGCGCGCGACCGTGGGCGCATCGACGGCCACCCGTCGACTAGGGCCGCCCGCGAGTGATTTGTGGAGTATTTGCAGCGCTCACCGCTGGTTTCCTTCCACGAATCGCGACGCCATCACGAGATCTCACCCCAGCGCGAGAGCTTGTCCGCGAACGACATCGGCAGGGCGCCGCTACTCGACGGCAACCGGACCACGGGTAGCGTCGTCGCGACGTGAGCCTCGAACAACTCCAATGCCGTCAGCCCGTTCACGAAGACGCGGTCGATGTCTCGGTGCTTGGCGAAGAAGGCCTTGAAGTCGTTCACCACCAAGCTCTTTCGATCGATCTTGTTGTCCATGCTGCCCGCGCGTCGGCAGCTCGCGATCACGTCCCACAGCGCGATTCCGTGACGCTTGACCTCCTCGATGCGCGCTTCGTACGGCGCGTCGGCGTCGAAGTCGAAGAGGCTAGCGATGATCGGCCAGAACTGGTTTCGCCGGTTCGCGTAATACTCGCCCGCAGTCAACGACCTCTCGCTGGGGAACGAGCCGAGGATCAGCACGCGGGCACCCCGGCCCACGATCGGCGGAAGGCCTTCACGCATCGGTTCGGTCATCGACTCTGATCATCCGGTATACGTTGAGCCGGTGGGCACAGAGGTCGACATCGAAGCCGCGGGTCTACTGGATGGTCTGGAGGGCGAGGCGCGTGCTCAGCGGGCCGAACTCATCGAATGGCTGCTCTCGAAGGACTTCACCGTCGAGCAAATTCGTGAGTCGATCGCGCCGATGCTGCTGGCGTCGCGACGAATCCTCGGCGACGACGGAACCCACGTGTCGATGCGCGAGATCAGCGAAGCCACCGGGATGGACGTCGAGTTGCTCCAGCGCGTGCAGCGGGCGGTCGGACTGCCAAGGGTCGACGACCCCGACGCGCGGGTCCTCATGCGGGTCGAAGGTGAGGCATTCGCGGACACGCAGAGGTTTCGCGAACTGGGTTTCAGCGACGACCAGATCGTCCTCGTCGCTCAGGTGTTGGCGGACGGGCTGACCCGTGCGGCCGATGTCATGCGCTACGCCGCGTTGGCGTCGATCATGCACACAGGCGCCAGCGAGCTCGACATCGCCAAGGGATCCGAGGCTCTCCTACGCGACGCCGCTCCGCTGCTTGGCCCGTTGATCCAGGACATGCTCCGCTTGCAGCTGCTGCACGTCATGGAGACCGAGGCGGTGAGCACCAGCGAGCGTGCGGAGGGCGTGCCGCTGCCGGGTGCGCGCCTCGTTACGGTCGCATTCGCCGATCTCGTCGGCTTCACCCGACTTGGCGAGGCCGTCGACCCAGAAGACTTGGAGAAGCTGGCCCATCGCTTGACCGATCTTGCGCGCGACGTGGCGGTGCCGCCCGTTCGCTACGTCAAGAGCATCGGCGACGAGGTCATGTTGGTGAGCAGTGACCCGGTGGCGATGCTGGAGGCAGCGCTCGACCTGCTCGACGCCACGGAGGCAGACGAAGAGTTTCCTCGACTTCGCGTAGGACTTGCCACGGGCATGGCGGTGAGCAGGGCCGGTGACTGGTTCGGTCGCCCCGTCAACCTCGCAAGTCGGGTCACGGGCGCAGCGCGCCCCGGCGCAATCTTGGTGTCGGAGTCGACCCGCGACGCCATCGGCGATGCAGACCAGTTCGCGTGGTCGTTCGCGGGGGCTCGCAGCCTCAAGAACATTAAGGATGACACGAAGTTGTTCCGTGCCCGGCGTGTCTTGCATGACTGAAAAGCGCTGGTCGCCAACGGTGAACCTGGGAATCTAAAAGAATCGTGTGAGTAAATTATGCGCAAACGGAGATCTGCCGTTACCGTTCTGCCGTGCCTGAGATGGATCGTCGCAACCTGATGCTGATGGCGGGATTCGCCGCAATGGGGGCGACGATGCCCCTTGGGATTGCCAATGCAGAACCCGTGCCAGCCCCCGTCCCCGCCGTGCCGCCAGCGGCGGCGCCACCGCCGAAGTACATCTTCCACGACGAGTTCGACGGCCCCGCTGGGTCATCCCCGGACCAGTCGAAGTGGACGATCGCGACCGCCCGCGAGACGATCAAGAATCCCGTCTTCTGGGACCGTCCCGAGAACATGGGTCAGTACCGCAATGACCGTCAGCACGTATTCCTCGACGGCAAGTCGAACCTCGTCATCCGTGCCACCAAGGACAACAAGGGCAAGTTCGTCAGCGGCAAGCTCAAGGGCACCTTCTGGGGCGGCATCAACACCACGTGGGAAGCTCGAATCAAGTTCGACTGCTTGACCAATGGCTGCTGGCCGGCGTGGTGGCTGTCCAACGACCACCCCGTCGTCGGTGGCGAGGTCGACCTGGTCGAGTGGTATGGCAACCAAAACTGGCCATCGGGAACCACGGTTCACGCACGTGAGGACGGCACGTCGTTCGCGACGCAACCCTGGCCGGTCGACAGCGCGTGGCACACCTGGCGGGTCAGCTGGACCGACGCGGGCATGAGTTTCTGGATGGACTACGTCGACGGCATGCCGCCGTACTTCGAGGTGCCCGCCAACTCTCTCGACGACTGGCCGTTCAATCTGCCGGACTACCGGGTGTTTCCCGTATTGAACTTGGCCGTTTCCGGTTCGGGAGGCGGCGACCCCGCAGGGGGTATCTACCCTGCGGACATGCTCGTCGACTACGTGCGGGTCTGGTAGCTCACCGGGTCGTCCTGGGCGAGCGAAGTGACGGGATGGTTGGCGTGAACCGGCGCAGACGTAGGCTGTTCGTGACGACGAACACCGAGCTGAAAGCCATTGCGGCACCGGCGATCATCGGATTGAGCAAGCCAAGCGCGGCAAGCGGAATCGCTGCGACGTTATAGGCGAACGCCCAGAACAGGTTGCCTCGGATCGTCCGTAATGTGGCTCGGGACAAGCGGATTGCGTCTGCAGCAGCGCGTAGGTCTCCGCTGACGAGCGTCAGGTCGGACGCCTCGATCGCGACGTCCGTTCCCGTGCCCATCGCAAGCCCGAGGTCGGCCTGAGCAAGTGCGGCTGCATCGTTGACGCCGTCGCCGACCATGGCGACGACCTTGCCTTCTTCCTGCAGTCGCTTGACGTGGTCGACCTTGTCGGCGGGCAGCACCTCGGCGATGACCTCGGTGATGCCGAGCTCTCGCGCGACGGCATCCGCGGCCCGGCTGTTGTCGCCGGTGAGCAGGATGGGCGTGAGCCCGAGCCGGCGAAGGGACGAAATTGCTTCGGCAGCAGTGTCTTTCACGGTGTCCGCGACGACGACCACCCCGGTGATGCCTCCGTCGACCGCCAGCCAGACTGGTGTGCGGCCAGCCGCTTCGGCATCGTCGGCGGCCGCCAGCAAGTCGGCCGGTGCCGTCGCGGCGAGCGTCTCGGTGAGCCACGAAGAGCGTCCGATCGCGACCCGGTGGCCGTCGACTACGGCGGTGACGCCGCGCCCGCCGTGGTTCGCGAACTCCGTGACGGCAGCGAGCGGACCATCCTCGGCCGCTCGGGCGGCGATGGCACGCGCTATCGGATGTTCGGATCCGTCCTCCGCTGCTCCCGCGAGGCGGAGCACGGTGTGGACGGATGTGGCAGTGCTGTCGGAGGCGGCGTGCACCTCGGTGACCGTCATGCGTCCCGTCGTCACGGTGCCGGTCTTGTCCAGGACGACGGTGTCGACGCGTCGCGTCGACTCGAGTACCTGGGGCCCCTTGATCAGGATGCCCAGTTGCGCACCGCGGCCGGTGCCGACGAGAAGCGCTGTTGGCGTGGCCAGTCCCAGCGCGCAGGGGCACGCGATGATCAGTACGGCGACGGCGGCGGTGAACGCCATGCTCGGCGCCGCGCCGACGGCAAGCCAGCCGATTAGCGTCAGCAGCGACACTGCGATGACGATCGGAACGAATACCGCGGACACGCGATCCGCGAGGCGCTGCACGTCAGCCTTGCCGTTCTGTGCCTCCGCAACGAGGCGAGCCATCTGGGCCAGCTGGGTGTCGGCACCGACGCGGGCGGCCCGAACCTGAAGCGCGCCAGCGACGTTCACCGTCGCTCCCACGACGTCGTCGCCCGGTCCGACCTCGACGGGCACCGATTCGCCAGTGACCATCGAAGCGTCGACTGCCGATGTTCCCGCCGTGACCACGCCGTCGGTGGCGATCTTCTCGCCGGGGCGGACGATGAAGTCGTCGCCGACTGCGAGCTCGCCGATGGGAACGCGGACTTCCACACCGTCGCGCAACACGGCGACGTCCTTGGCGCCCAGGTCGAGTAGCACGCGCAGGGCGGCGCCCGCCTGCTTCTTGGCGCGCGCCTCGAAGTAACGGCCCGCGAGCACGAACGTCGTCACGACGGCGGCGACCTCGAGATAGACATGCTCCGAAGAGCCTGCGATCAGCACCCACGTGGACCATAGGTATGCGGCGAGCACCCCGACCGAGATCAAGGTGTCCATGCTGGCCGCCCCGTGGCGCAGATTTGCGAAGGCAACCCGATGGAACGGCAATGCACCCCACAGCACGACGGGCGTCGCCAAGGCGAAGGCCACCCACTGCCAGTGTCCGAACTGGAGCGCCGGCACCATCGACAGCAGCAGCACCGGCACGCTCAGCCCGGCGGACACCAAGACTCGGCGACCGTACGGCTCCTCGGCGTGGTGATGGGCGTGTTCGTCGGCGGCGGGCAGGGCGGCGCTGTATCCGGTGTCCTCGATCGCGGCTACCAGGTCGTCGGTGCTCACGTGGTCGGGACGATCGATCGAGACTTGCTCGGTGGCGAAGTTGACGCTGGCGTGTACGCCGTCGATTTGGTTGAGCTGCTTCTCGATGCGGGCCGCGCACGACGAGCACGTCATGCCACCGACGTCGAGGGTCACGGTGTTCATGCTTTCGAGTATATACCCATAGGGGGTATAGGTAGAGCGCCGCTATCAGGTGGTGAATCGACTGGCCAGTGCCTTCTTGTCGACCTTCTCGCCTGCAAGTGTCGGCAGGGGATCCGACCGGATCTCCCATCGGCTCGGGATCGCGAAATAGGACACTGCGCCATCGAGGTGGTTTCGCAGCTCCTCCTCGGTCGGAGCCGGAGCGTCGGGGCGGTGGACGACGACGGCCACTAGCTCCTCGCCAAGGTCGGCATGCGGAACGCCCATCGCCGCCACCTCGACGACGGCGGGATGCGTGGCGATCGCGGCCTCGACGTGCGGGCACGCGATGTTCTCGCCGCCGCGGATCACGATGTCCTTGCTGCGCCCGTCGATGTACAGGTAACCGTCGTCGGTCAGGTGGCCGAGATCGCCGGTGTGCAGCCAACCGTCGTCGTCGATCGACTGATCCTCCGGCATACCCACGTAGCCCAACATCACCGTCGGTGCGCGCGCCAGCACCTCGCCGACGCCGCGGTCGTCTGGATCGGCGATGCGCAGTTCGACGACTGGATACGGCCTTCCCACCGTGCCGGGATGCGCTGTGAGGTCGCGAGAGTCGGCGGCAGTGAGGAATCCGCCTGCCTCGGTCATGCCACAAGTGTTGCTCAGCCCTCGCGTGCGCAGGCTCGGCACTTTGGCCTGGATCCGGTCGAGGAGATCGGTGGTGACCGGCGCACCTCCGAGTGGCCATGACTTGAGGCTGCTGAGGTCGAAGGAGTCGAATTCGGGGTGAGCGAGCACCCGTACGGCCATGGTGGGCACCGCGCCCCAGACCTGGACGCCTTCCCGCTCGATCAGGCCGAGCACCTGCCCGGCGTCGAATCGGCTTTCCGTCATGACGATCTTGCCGCCAGTGAGAAAGTGGGTGAGCAGACTCGAAAGGCCACCAACGTGAAACATCGGCGTGGTTGCGAGGCTGACGGCCTGCGGCGACGAGACGTCAAGCAGGTGGGGGAGCCGTCCGCTGCGGCAGAGGATGTTGTGCTGATTGGCGATCACCGAACGCCGCGACAGCTCAACGGCTTTCGGCATGCCGGAACTTCCGGACGTGAAGAGGATGAGTGCGGGTGCGTCGAGGGCGAGCTCAGTCTTGCTGGCCGGCGGTCTGACGGGTGGATGCTCGAATGCGGCGCGAAGGTCGGCGAGCGGACTCGTCGACGTGCGCACCGGCAACGCGGTGTCGGCGAGGACGTGCCGCACTGCCAACAGATCGACGGCGTGTTCGATCTCCTGCGCACTCCACCACCGGTTGGCCAACGGCCACGTCGCACGCCCATACCGTCTCGGGCACGTGCGTCAGACGGTCGCGACCTGAATGCCCTCTGACGGCTGCACGATGACGAAGCCCTGGCCGTAGAACGAGACCTGGACCGCCTCCCCGGAGCCGCGCCCGATCAGCGCACCCGCCTTGAAGCTCGTCTTCAGTTGTGTCTGTAGGTTCGCCGACCACGCGACGATCGCGTTGGTGTCGGCGAAGGTTGGCGCCTCGGCGGCGTTGAGCACCACCGGCGGTCCGTCGGTCGTGATGGCGACCCAGCCAGTGCCGCGCAGGGTGGTGTTGAACAGGCCGCCCACCGCCATGCTGCCGCCCTTCACCCGTTCGATGTTCCAGTCCAGGCTGGAGGAGAAGGCGAGGACGTTCTTGCCGCTGATCGACAGGCCGGAGTTCGTGAGGTTGAGCAAGTGCACGTCATGAGCGAGTTCGGCGAGGAACACGTCGCCCTGGCCCTGGCATCGCATCAGCGGCACGCCCTCGCCGGTCAGCGCCTTCTTGAGGAACTTCGATGCGCCGCCGCCCTCGAAGGCGAAGTCGACGTTGCCCTGGTAGGCGACCATCGACCCCTGGCGCGCCATGAACGGCTCGCCGAGGCGCACGCGCAGCATCTTCGAGTTCTGGTTTGCGACCGCCTTCGACTCCTTCTCGCTGAATCTGCCGTCGACGAGGTCTCCGGTGATGCCGGCGAAGCCGTCACCGCCTTGTGGCTGGGCCTGTGAATAGTCGGGCTGGACCTGGGCCGGAGCGTGGCCGTATCCACCGTACTGCTGGCCGGCCTGGGCGGGGTCCTGCTGTTGAGCGGCATGGGCGGCCGCGTGCTGTTGGTGATCCTGGTGTTGTCCAAGGTCCTGGTGTTCGGCCGCGCCCTGGTGCTGTGGCGCGTCTTGACGTTGCCCGACGTCCTGGTGCTGAGGGGCGCCACCCAGCGGCGACGACAGCACCTGACCCTGGTGCGAGACCTGGTCGGTCCACGCCCTGCCATCCCACCACCGGTACTCGTAGCGCCCCTCGGGATCGGCTTGCCAACTACCAGCTCCAGGTCCTGTCACGTCCAACTCCTCGATTCGATGGGGATTCGACCCGCAGACTATGGCAACCCGGTGAATCGCGGGGTCGCTCACGCCCAGTCAGTGCCCTTGGCTGGCATTCTTGGCGCATGGCAAAGGAAATCGATCCCGTTCGGGCCAAGAGCGCGCTCGCAGTGATCAAGCAACACCCCGGGATGGTGCTGTTCCTGGCGTCGCCGGGGATCATCGCGCTAGCCCTGGTGTGGGTGTTCGTCGGTCACGGCTGGGCGGTGCTTCTACTGGTCGCGCTGGTTCTCGCCGGCGGTGCTGCGCTGCTGCTCAAGCGCTGATCACGGCACCACGGCTTCGCCAGCGGCGAAACTTACACGTTTAGGGCTGTAACGATGTAATCATGTAAGCATGAGACAACGTCACCATGTACACGGCCAACGCTCGGGACGCCCAGGCGGCTGGCAACAGGCACAACAACCCGACGCGACCGGCGCGCCCGAATGGATCGCGGGCCGTCTTCCCGATGGCTGGTTCGTGGGCGACCCGAAGGTGGTCGTCGACCGTGAGGAAATCACCGTGATCGGTAGGCTCCGCGAACCCGAGGGCGGCGAGAGCCAGGAGCGTGCATCCGGGCACGCGGCGCGTTTCCGTGAGGAGACGCGGCCAGAGCGGATGCGCATCGCCGACGAGGCGGAGGACCGCTACGGACGCAGCCTCGCGTGGGGTGTCGAAATCGGCAGCGGCGATTCCACCGAGCAGATCCTGTTCAGCCACATCGCGGTCCCAGTGATGACCCGGCTTCGGCAGCCGGAACGCCAGGTGCTCGACACGCTGGTGGACGCCGGCGTCGCGCGATCGCGATCGGACGCGCTGGTGTGGTCGGTCCGGCTGGTCGGCGAGCACGCCGACGAGTGGCTAGGCAAGCTGCGCGAAGCGATGTCGTCGGTGGAGGACCTTCGCACGGAGGGCCCGCAGCTCTAGCGATTCGTGCACTCGCACCCGCGGTGTGCGCGGTTGCGAGTGCACGAATCAGGATCAGCCGACGCGCTCCACGCCCACGTATGTCGAACTGAGTGTTGACGTTTGGGAGAGTGGATCGATGTCCTGGGTGGCAGAGCCCACCAGCAGGTTGCGGTTGACGCCGAACGACTGAGGCTCGGCACCCCCGCGCGGGTCGAAGACCCTAGAGCCCCAGCCGTGGTCGACGACGACGAGCCCTCGACGCGGGCGGTCGCTGAGCGCCGCGCGTAGCTCGATCTCGCCGACCGGCGAGAACACCCTCACCCGGTCGCCGTCCGAAATGCCGAGGGCGGCCGCGTCGGCGGTGTTGATCAGCACGTCGTTGCCCTTGCCGGAGCGGTGCAGTCCCGGTAACTCGTTGAGCCAAGAGTTCATCGAATGTCGATTGCGCCGGTTGCCCAGATGGAACGGATAGCCTTCTGGCGCAACGGTATTTGGCTCGCCGAGCAATTCTCGGGCCCGTGCCACGAACTCGGGCGGGGCGGCGTGCACCCTCTTGTCGTCGGTGCGTAGCGCGTTCTTGAAGTGCCCGAACTCGCGTGGTCCCAACACCAGTCCGTGTGGATGACTCATCAAGTCGCGCCACTTGAGCCTGCGTCCGTTGAACTTTCGCGACATCCTCACGACGAGGTGATCGAGCCAGTGCGGACCGAACGCGAGAGAGGGCAGTCGCGTCGCCGCCGCCAGGCGTCGCGTTGCCTTGATGAATCCGTTGAGTCCCGTTGCGCCGAACAGCGGCTTGCGCATCGCCATCGCCAGATCGACGAAGATCTGCCATTCCTCCCTGGCATCCGGCGGTGGCTCAACGACTTTCGTACCGTACTGAACGAACGGTTCGTCGTGCATGTTGCTGGTGAACGCAAGCAGATCGTTGCGCTCCAACCAGTGCACCGCGGGCAACAGCCAGTGGGCGTGCCGATGGCTCTCGCGCTGCACGAGGTCGATGACCACGAGCAGATCTAGCTGCGCGAAGGCCTCGTCCAGCTTGGCGCCGTTGGGTCCCGATATCACCGGGTTGCCGCAGTTGATGAGCATCGCCCGGATCTGGCCTTGGCCGGGAGTTAGGATCTCGTCGGACAATTCGGCTAGTGCGTGCGCACCGGCCACCATCTCGCGGCCTGCCACCCGGCTGACGTGCGGCTCGGTCTTGACCATCCCGGCGAGTCGCAGCGCGTCGAAGTAGCCAGGCTCGAAGCGGCGACCGCCAGGGCGGTCCATCCGGCCGGTCATCACGTTCAGCACGTGCCCGAGCCACTCGGCGACGGTGCCCGCTGCGTGCAACGAGACACCGGTGCGCGTCACCACCATCGCGCCGTTCGCGGCCGCGAAGTCGCGAGCCGTGCGCTCGATCTGGTCGCGTTCGATGCCGCAACGGCTGGAGAGTTCGCCGACGTCGGCTTCGGCTGCCAGCGCGCGCAGATCCGCAATGCCCGTGGCGAGTTCGGCGCAGTCCAGGCGATGCTCGAGGCCCTCGTCGAGAATCACCTTCACCATCGCGAGCAGCAGCGCCCAGTCCTGACCCGGTCGCACGGCCAGGTGAACGTCAGCCTTCTCCGCCGACTCGGTGCGGAGCGGATCGATGACGATGATCGTCGCGCCTGCGCTTTGTCGATCGAGGGCGCGCCGCCAACCTCCGGGCACCGTCTCCAGCCAATTCCAAGCGCTGACAGCCGGATTCGTGCCGACAAGCAGAAAGTAATCGCAGTTGTCGACGTCGGAGACCGGGACCATCAGCGACGATCCATACATTGCCTCGGCCACCACGTGCAGCGCATTCTGGTCGACCGAGCCAACGGCATAGCGACTGCGCGTTCCCACCGCATCCATCCACGCGTTCATGAACATCACGTTCGACGAAGAGTGCCCGGACGGGTTGCCGTAGTAGGCGCCGATCGCATCGGGTCCGTCGGCGTCGATCAGCGCGTTCATCCGGTCGGCGATGTCGCGGATCGCCTCGTCCCAGGTGGCCTCTACGTAGGCGTCTCCGACCCGGCGCATGGGCTTGAGAATGCGACGCGGATGTTCGACGAGTTGATTGGCGGTGCGGCCCTTCGCGCAGAAGTCGTGCCAGCTGTGCGGGTTCAGCTTGTCAGGGGAGATCCTGGTGACGCGATTCTCCTCGACGGTGACCTCTAGCCCGCACGACGCCATGCAGTAGCGACAGAAGGTGTGGACCGTTCGGCTCTCCGAGCGCGAGGTGGTACCGGCATCGGTCAAGCGTGCCGGCGCGGTGCTCATGAAGCCATGGTGCCAAACCCGAATTGAGCAGGTCGCTCAGATCCCTTGCGATTTGTGCACGTGCACCGCGCACACCGCGGCTCAGCGTGCACGAAGCGCCTGTCTGATCTCAGCGATCACGCGTTCGGGGTACTCGGTCAGGTCCAACCAGGTGAACCGGAGCACCTTCCACCCGGCCAGCCTCATGGCGTTCTGCTTCTTGCGATCCCGATTGAAGTCGTCAGGGTCACTGTGGAAGGCGAGGCCGTCAACCTCGATGGCGACTTTGACTCCGACGAATGCGAAATCGGCTTTGTAGCCTGCTATCGGATGGTTCGCTTTCCAGCCTCTGATACCGGCCGCATTCATCAGCCGCGCCAGCAGCCGCTCCGCTGCCGAGCAGTCACCGCGACTTGCGCACACGCACGCGCGGTCACCGCGGCCCACGGTGCACAAATCGCGCGTATGGGGGGCTCACGCCTGGGCCATCGCCCAGTACTCGCCATGGCGGGCGAGAAGCTCGTCGTGAGTGCCCCGCTCGACGATCTTGCCCGCCTCCATCACCAGGATGACGTCGGCGTCGCGAATCGTCGAAAGGCGGTGCGCGATGATGAAACTCGTCCGGTCACGACGCAGCTCGGCGGTCGCTTGCTGGATCAGCAGCTCGGTGCGGGTGTCCACGGAGCTGGTCGCCTCGTCGAGGATCAACAAGGCGGGTCTCGACAGAACTGCCCTGGCGATGGTGATCAGCTGCTTCTCGCCAGTGCTGATGTTGCCGCCGTCGTCGTTGATGACGGTCTGGTAGCCGTTCGGCAGGGTATGGACGAAGCGGTCGACGCGCGCCGCGACCGCCGCCTCGATGACCTCGTCCTCATCTGCGTCTGGTCTGCCGTACGCGATGTTGTCGTAGATCGTGCCGCCGAACAACCACGCGTCCTGCAGCACCATGCCGATCCTCGAGCGCAGCGCGTGCCTGCTGATCTCGGTGATGTCCGCACCGTCGAGCAGGATCCGGCCCGAGTCCACCTCGTAGAAGCGCATGAGCAGGTTGACCAGCGTGGTCTTGCCTGCGCCAGTCGGGCCGACGATCGCGACCGTGCTACCCGGCTCGGCGACCAGCGACAGGTCCTCGATGATCGGCGTGCCCGTCCGATAGGCGAAGTCGACGTGTTCGAATTCCACGCGGCCGGGCCCCTTTTGGTCGTCTTCGGCGGGAACGGCAGGATCGGGTGCCTGCTCGTCAGCGTCCAGAAGGTCGAAAACCCTTTCCGCACTGGCGATTCCCGACTGCAACGTGTTGTACATCGAAGCCACCTGGGTAAGGGGCTGGTTGAACTGCCGAACGTACTGGATGAAGGCCTGGATGCTGCCGAGCGTGATCTGGCCCGTTGCGACCTGCAGTCCACCGACGACGGCGACTCCCACGTAGCTCAGGTTGCCGACGAACGTGGTCGCAGGCGACACCAGGCCGGAGAGGAACTGAGCGCCGAAGCTGGCCTGGTACACGTCGGTGTTGAGTTCGCGGAACCTCTCCTCCGCGAGCGCCCTGTGGCCGAACGTCTTGACGACGGTAAAACCGCTGTAGGTCTCCTCGATGTGAGCGTTGAGCCGTCCGGTGTTCCGCCACTGCGCTACGAACATCCGCTGTGAACGTCGCGCGATCGTCCTGGTCGCCAACAAGGAAAGGGGCACGGTCAACACGGTGATGAGGGTCAGTAGCGGCGAGATGGTCAGCATGACCACGAACACCGCGACCACGGTGAGCAGCGACGTCAGCAGCTGGCTGATCGTCAGCGACACCGACGTCTGAATGTTGTCGACGTCGTTGGTGACGCGGCTGAGCACTTCGCCTCGCTGCCGTGAGTCGAAGTACGCCAGCGGCATTCGGTGCACCTTCGCCTCGACGTCGGCCCGAAGCGTCACCATGGTGCGCTGGACGACGACGTTGAGTAGTCGTGCCTGAAGCCAAACGAACAGGGCGGCAAACAGATACAGCGCAAGCGCCAGCAGCAGCGTCCGTCCAATCGCGGCGAAGTCCACGCCGTGGCCAGGGACTACGTCCATGCCGGACAACAGATCCGCGCGCGTGTTGTCGCCGCGCGCCCTCGCGGCCTCGATCGCCTGTTCCTTGGTAATGCCTGCGGGCAGTTCGCGACCGATGACGCCGTTGAAGAGCAGGTCCGTCGCATGCCCGAGGATCCGTGGGCCGATCACCCCGATCGCGATCCCCGCGATGCCAAGCAGCACTACGACCAACGTCATCCCCCGTTGCGGGGTCAGCCGTTTCAGCAGCCGTGTCGCAGATCCCTTGAAGTCTCGGGAGCGCTCCGTCGGCCGTTCCATCGTGGCGCGCACCTGGCGACCCATCGGCCCTGTCACCGCGATACTCCGGCTGACTGCGAGTCCGCGAACTCCGCGTAGATGGGGCAGTCCGCGAGCAGCGAGGCGTGGCTGCCGGTACCCACGACCCTGCCATCGTCGATCACGATGATCTGGTCCGCCTCCGCGATAGTCGAAATACGTTGCGAGACAATGACGACGGTCGCTCCGGCGGACACTTCTCGAAGTGCAGCCCGCACACGCGCGTCGGTGTGCACGTCGAGGGCGGAGAACGCGTCGTCGAAGAGGTAGACCGCAGGGCGGCGGATCACGGCCCGCGCGATCGCGAGCCGCTGACGCTGGCCTCCCGAGAAATTGATGCCGCCCTGCGCGACGGGCATGTCGAGGCCGTCGGGATGAGCTGACACGAAACCGTCCGCAGCAGAGACCCGCAGCGCCTCCCACATCTCGTCGTCGGTCGCGTCGGCCTTGCCGTACCGCAGGTTGTCGGCAACCGTTCCGGAGAAGAGATGGCTGCGCTGCGGCACCAGGCCGATCGATGACCACAGCTGCTCGGTGTCGTAGTCGCGAACGTCGATCCCGTCCAGGCGCACGGAGCCGCCGGTCACGTCGTACAGGCGGCAGATCAGCGATATCAGCGTCGACTTGCCAGATCCCGTGGAGCCGACCACCGCCGTCACGGATCCGGGCCGTGCCGTCATGGAAACGTCTTGCAGCACTGGGCGATCAGCGCCGGGATGGCTGAAGGTCACCGCTTCCATCGTGATCTCGCCCGCCACCGTCTCCGGTCGCTTCGGGTGCGCTGGACTGCTGATGGCCGCGACGGTGGACAGGACGCCGGTGATGCGTTCTGCGCACACCGCGGCGCGGGGCAGAAGCACGAGGATGATCGTCACCAAGAGCACGGCCATCAAGATCTGCATGAAGTAGGACAGGAAAGCGATCAGCGACCCGACTTGCATCTGCCCTTCGTCGATCCGCATGGCGCCGAACCAGATCACCGCCACGCTTGACACGTTGATCACCAACGTCGTGACCGGCAGCATGAGCGCCTGCCAGCGGCCAACCGAGAGCGCGGTGTCCGAGAGCGCCTGGTTGGCCTCTGCGAACCGGGCCCGCTCCAGAGGCTCCCTGGCGAACGCTCTGATCACCCTGATGCCGGACAACTGCTCGCGTAGCACGCGGTTGATGCCGTCGATCAGTCTTTGCATGCCGCGGAACAGCGGCAGGAGGTGCCTGATGATCCAGTAGTTGGCGAGCGCGAGGACCGGGACGCTCACTACGAGGAGCCAGGACAGGCCCGCGTTCTGGTGAACGGCCATCGCGATGCCGCCGATGCTCATGATGGGAGCCGTGATCAGCATCGTGCAGGTCAGTTGGACCAGTAGCTGGATCTGCTGGACGTCATTGGTGGTCCTGGTGAGCAGGGACGCAGCCCCGAAGCGGGCGGTCTCCTCGGCCGACAGGCCCGTGACGTGGTGGAAGATCGCCGAGCGCAGGTCGCGACCGAAGCCCATTCCAGCTCGCGAGCCGAAGTACACCGCACCGACCGCACAGGCGACCTGAAGGGCCGTGACGGCAAGCATGATGCCGCCCAGCTCGGTGATTACCGTGGTATCGCCCTTGGCCACGCCGTCGTCGATGATCCTCGCGTTGATCGTCGGCAGATATAGCGACGCCAAGGTGCTCACGAGCTGTAGCGCCGCCACGATCGCGAGCAGCCGCCGGTACGGCCGCACGTACTGTCGCAGCAGACGCATGAGCATTCCGCAACTGTCGCACACCTCACCGGAGCAGATCGGGACCGCCCGCAGACCCGAAAACCGCCTTGAAATACCAGGTCAACCGGCATGTCGGTAGGTGCACTGCGAACGTGCCGCTACAGTTGCGGGCGTGAGAGGACGATCGTGCGACCGCAAGCGCGTGCGCAGGGGAGGGGCATTGGCCGTTGCCGTGGCAGCGCTGATACCGATGGTTGCCGCGTGCTCGGGTGGTTCGGGTTCGTCGGGCGGACCCGAGGCTTCCGGAAGCCAGGCTCCCGACTCCGCCAAACACGGACCGATGTTTCCCGAGTGCGGCGGCATCAGCGATCAGACGGTTGCCGAGCAGACCAGGGTGCCCGGTTTGGTCAACACGGCGAAGAACTCGGTGGGGTGCCAATGGCTCGCGGGCGGCGGCATCAACGGGCCGCACTTCTCCTTCTCCTGGTACCGCGGCAGCCCCATCGGTCGTGAGCGCAAGACCGAGGAACTGTCACGCGCCAACGTTGAGAACGTCAGCATCGAGGGCCACGACGGATTCATCGCCATCGGCGACACCCCTCCGTTGGGCAACAGCCTGTGCGAGGTCGGCATCCAGTTCGGCGACGACTTCATCGAGTGGTCGATCAGTTTCTCGGAGAAGCCGTTCCCGGACAGCTGCGCAGTCGCCAAGGAATTGACCCGTCAATCGATCGTGAACGCCAAATGAGCCGCCAGGGCGTCCGGCGCAGAGCACTGGCGGGATTCGCCATTCTGCTGACCGCGACCACCGTGCTGTCCGGTTGCAGCAAGACCGTCGACGGCACCGCGTTGAAGGCGGGCTCGGGGGACGTCCCCCGCAATGAAGACTCCCAAAAGAAGTACCCCAACCTCCTCAAGGAGTGCGAGGTTCTCACCGAGGACATTCTCGCCAAGACGGTGGGCGCGGATCCGCTCGACATCCAGAGCACCTTCGTGGGTGCGATCTGCCGCTGGCAAGCGCTCAACCCCGCTGGCCTGATCGACATCACCAGGTTCTGGTTCGAGCAGGGCAGCCTAGAGAACGAGCGCCAGGTTGCCCAGCACCTGAACTACAAGGTGGAGAACCGCCGCATCAACGGCATCGACTCGATCGTGATGAAGACCAACGATCCCAACGGGGGCTGCGGCGTGGCCAGCGATGCCCTCGGAGTCGTGGGCTGGTGGGTGAATCCGCAGGTGCCTGGCATCGACGCGTGCGGGATGGCGGTCAAGTTGATGGAGCAGACGCTCTCCACCGATTCCTAACCCGAGTAACCCTGGAAACAACCGTGCGTCCGGCGTTGCGGACTAGCGCGGTACGTGGAATGCCGTCAGCGTCGCCCCGTGCAGCGTGAGCTCTTGCCACTGCTTGTCGGTGCGCAGCACCGCGATCGCCGAGGTGGGGTACTTGGTCGAGAGGTCTCCGGCCGCCGCCGCGTCGCTGGTCTTGGCGTCGGCGAGGCCGAGTGCAAGCTGGGACATGGTGGGCTCGTGGCCGATCACCAGCAGGGTGTGGACCTCACGTGAAGAGACTCCGTTGATCACGTCGAGCACCGTGCCCGCAGCGGCGTCGTAGAGCCGGTCGGAGAACTCGGCGGGCGCGTCGATCCCCGTACGGGCCAAGGTCTGACGGGTCCTGGTGGCCGAGGAGCAGAGCACGGCGTCGACGGATGGCGCGTTGGCGCGTAGCCAGTCACCGGCGAGCGCCGCCTCGCGAATGCCGCGCGGCGCCAACGGTCTGTCGTGGTCGGCCACGCCCGACGGGTAATCCGACTTCGCGTGTCGAAGCAGCAGAAGCGTTCTGAACTCGTCGGTCACACCGAACACGTTATGCCATGCCGACGCGCGTCCCCTGGCTTGTCGGAACGCGGACCTACACTCGCCTTGCCCGTCAAACGATGGGGCCGAACTCGAAGGGAGATGACCGCCATGCGCTTCGTGCACACCGCCGACTGGCAACTCGGCATGACGCGCCACTTCCTCAACGGTGAGGCGCAGCCAAGGTATTCGGCCGCCCGCCGGGACGTCGTCGCGGGCCTCGGTCAGCTGGTCGCCGAGTCTGGCGCCGAGTTCGTCGTCGTTGCGGGCGACGTCTTCGAGCACAACCAGCTCTCGCCGCGCGATGTGAGCCAGTCACTAGAGGCGATGCGCGCCATCGGTGTTCCGGTATTTCTGCTTCCCGGCAACCACGATCCGCTGGACGCGTCATCGGTCTACACCAGTGCGCTGTTCGTCGACGAATGTCCTGCCAACGTGACGGTGCTCGACCGGGCGGGCGTGCACGAGGTGCGACCAGGCGTTCAGATCGTCGCTGCCCCATGGCGTTCCAAGGCGCCGACGACCGAGTTGGTCGGTGAGGTGCTCGCAGGGTTGGACAGTGACGGCGTGACCCGAATTCTGGTGGGCCACGGTGGGGTCGACATCTTGGATCCCGATCCCGAGAAACCCTCAGTGATACCACTTTCCGTGCTCGAGTCTGCATTGGCGCGAGGCGCCGTGCACTACGTTGCCTTGGGCGACAAGCACTCTCGCACCAAGGTGGGCTCCAGCGGCAGAATATGGTACTCCGGCGCCCCCGAGGTCACGAACTTCGATCACATCGAGGCGGATTCCGGTCACGTGCTCGTGGTCGACGTCGACGAGGCCGATTCCTCGCGCCCGGTCCGGGTGGACGCGCGACGTGTTGGGCGTTGGCGCTTCGTGACGCTGCGACGCACCGTCGACACGAGTCGTGACATCGCCGATCTCGACTTGAACCTCGACCTCATGCCGGACAAGGAGCGCACCGTCGTTCAGGTGGGCCTCACGGGCACACTCACGGTGACGGACAAGGCCGCCCTAGACGCGTGCATCGATCGCTATGCGCGCCTGTTCGCGTCGTTGACGATGTGGGACCGGCAATCCGACATCGCGGTCGTGCCCGCCGACGGTGAATTCGACGGTCTTGGCGTCGGCGGGTTCGCGGCTGCGGCCGTCGACGAACTCATCGCCACGGCGAACGACGGCGGCGACAAGGCCGACGAGGCCCGCGCCGCACTGGCTCTGCTGCTGCGTCTTGCCGACCGAGGTGCCGCGTGAAACTGCACCGCATGTCGTTGCGCAACTACCGCGGAATCGCGCAACGCGACATCGAGCTTCCCGAAAACGGTGTCGTCGTCATCAGTGGCGCCAACGAGATCGGCAAGTCGTCGATGATCGAGGCGCTCGACCTTCTCCTCGACGCCAAGGACCGGTCCACTAAGCGGGAAGTCAAGCAGGTCAAGCCGACCCATGCCGACGAGGGCTCGGAAGTAACGGCGGAAATCTCCACGGGGCCATACCGATTCGTGTACTTCAAGCGTTTCCACAAGCGCCCGGTCACCGAGTTGACGGTGCTGGCTCCGCGCCGTGAACAGCTGACCGGCGACGAGGCTCACGACCGCGTCCTGGCCATTCTCGAAGAGACGGTCGACGTCGAACTGTGGCGGGCGCAGCGGGTACTGCAGTCGGCGTCGACGGCGCCAGTCGATCTCTCCGGATGCGATGCGCTATCGCGAGCGCTCGACGTGGCGGCCGGTCAGGCGGTGGCGCTTTCGGGTACGGAGAGCCCCTTGATCGATCGCATCGACGACGAGTACCGCACGTACTTCACGCAGACCGGTAGGCCGACGGGTGAGTGGGCAGCAGCGATCAACCGGCTTCGTCGCGCGGTGGATCAAGTCGCCGAGTGTCAGGCTGCGATCGCCGAGGTCGAGGGTGCGGTGACCCGGCACGCCGAACTCGCCGACGAGCTCGCACATGCGGCAATCGAGTGCGCGACGGCCGCGAAGCGTGTGGATGCTGCACGGGCGGCTGCCGAAGCGGTGGAGCGATTCACGAAGCGACTCAAGGACGTTCGCGTCCTCGCCGAGGCAGCGAAGTCCACGCACGCGGCGGCGGTCTCGGCACTCGACGAGCGTCGAAGGATGCGGGCCGACGTCGACGAACGGACGGCGAAGCTCGCAGAGCTGGAGCAGTCGGCACTGACGGCCGATGCCGAACGCATCGTGGCAGGCCGGGCGCGGGAGGCCGCCGACGCAGCGGCGGCCCAGGCGCGCACCGTCGTCGTTTCGTGCCAGGCCAGGGTCGATGCCGCCCGCTCGACTGCCGAGCAGATCGTCGATCGCGACGAGGCGCAGCGTTTGACGACCCGGCTAGCGCGGATCGACGCGTCGGACGAGCAGCTGCGGGACGTCGAGCGTGAACTCGCCGGAATCACGGTCTCGGATGCGACCATCGCGATGCTCGAGACGGCGACGGCCGCGGTGGAGAAGGCAAGCGCCAGGGCCGAGTTGGCGTCGGCCAGGGTCGAACTGGTGGCCGCCGCAGACGTGGAAGTCCGCTTCGCAGGAGAGGCGATCGACTTGGTCTCGGGTGCCGGCTGGTCGGCCAACGTCGCCGACCCCACCGACATCGAGCTGCCTGGGAAGCTGACCGTTCGCGTCGTCCCTGGAGCGCCGGCGGCGGCCACACGTGCGGCGCTCACGGCAGCCCGGCTCGAACTACACGAGGCGCTCGCGAGGGCTGGAGTTGCCGACGTCGCCGCCGCCAAGGTGCTGCACGAGCGGGCGCGCCAACTGTCGGCATCCCGCGACACGGTCGTCGCCACCCGTGACGCGCTGATGGGAGACGACACCGTCGAGAAGCTCCGCGACAGGCTCGCCGAACTGAGCGCCCGAGTCGCCTTGGACTGCCCTGGGGACGCAGCGGCCGCCAAGACCGAACTGGTCGCGGCAGTGGCGGCGCATCGCCAGGCGATCGCCGAGTGTGATGCGCGCACGACCCAGGCGGCGGCCGCGGCGACGACCTCGACGGAGAAGACCACGCGCGTGACCGTACTCACCGAAAAGATCGCCAGCTCGCGGGCCGAGCTGGCGGCAGTAGCCGATCGGCTTGCGCGACAACGGGAATCACTGACCGATGACGCCCTAGTGATCTGTGCTGAGGCCGAAGGCGAGCGCAGTCGGGCAGCGGCCGAGCAGGTGGCGGCCATCGAGGCCGAGCTCGCAGCTACGGCGCCCGAGGCCGTGGCTGCCGAGCTTGATGCGGCAGTGGCGCTCGCAGAACGGGCCGACCGCCGATACGCCACCACCGCGGACCAACTCGGCGAGGTCACGATGCGGCTCAAGGTGTATGGCAACGAAGGTCGCAAGGGACGGCTCGACGCGGCAGAGACGGAGCGGTCACACGCCGAAGCCGAGCACGCGAGGCTGCAGCGTTGCGCCTCCGCCGCAGGACTGTTGCGCTCCGTCATGACGCGACACCGCGACGACGCACGCCTACGCTACGTCGATCCATTCCGCACCGAGGTGCAGCGGTTGGGACGCATCGTGTTTGGCGCCGACTTCGAGGTGGAGGTCGATGCCGAGCTCCGGATTCAAAGCCGCACGCTCGACGGACGCACCGTGCCCTACGACTCGCTGTCCGGGGGAGCCAAGGAACAGCTCGGGATCGTCGCGCGGCTGGCCGGCGCGGCACTGGTCGCCAAGGAGGACGGCGTCCCGATGGTCATCGACGACGCACTGGGCTTCAGCGATGCCGATCGCCTAGCCAAGATGGCCGGGGTGTTCGACGCGGTCGCCGGCGCCGGGCAGGTCATCGTGCTGACGTGCAGCCCAGACCGCTACGCGGGCGTCCGGCAAGCCCTTCACGTCGAGCTGACCGCATAGCGCTCCCTGGTTTCACGCAGGGTTTGTCCAGGGACCCGTGACAGCATCGGGAGCATGAGGCGTCACGACTTCAAGCGGCCGCGTTCCGCGGCGGTGGTGAGGACGGTCGTCGCCGCCGTACTGGTGCTGGTGACCGCGGGCTGTACCAAACTCGTCGCCGGTGCACCGATGCCGATGAGCGCACCCAGCGGCCAGACGGCGGCAGCCCACTTCGGACCATGCCGCCTGGTCGGCGGAGGCGGCGGTGGCGGCGGTGGCGACGCGGCGAGAATCCTGGCAGAGGCGCAGTGCGGCAGTCTCGTGGTTCCGATCGACTACGCGAAGCCCGACGGCGCAACTGCTCGTCTGGCCCTGATCAGATTCCCAGCCACCGGCAAACGGATCGGCTCGCTGATCGTCAACCCAGGCGGGCCAGGGGAGTCGGGCATCGATGCCGCTGCGAACCTGGTGGATGCCGTCCCCGACGAGATCCGGCAACGGTTCGACCTGGTCGGCTTCGACCCGCGCGGGGTGGCATCGTCGACTCCCACGCTCGTATGCAACTCCGACGCAGACAGCGATGCGGCCCGCGCTGACCCCCAAGTCGACTTCAGCCCTGCCGGTGTCGCACACATCGAGGACACGGAGAAGAAGTTCGTCCAGCGCTGCGTGGACAAGATGGGCAAGGACTTTCTCGCCAACGTCGGGACGGCCAACGTCGTCAAGGACCTCGATGCGCTGCGTGCCGCGTTGGGCGACGACAAGCTGAACTTCCTGGGCTATTCGTACGGCACGCTGATCGGCTCGGCCTACGCGGAGGCATATCCGGACAAGGTGCGGGCGATGATCCTCGACGGCGCCATCGATCCGAACGCCGATCCGGTGCAGGCCGACATCGATCAGGCGGCGGCGTTCCAGAAGGCATTCGACAACTACGCGGCCGACTGCGCCAAGGACCCGAAGTGCCCCCTCGGCACCGACCCGACCAAGGCGGTGGACACCTATCACGGCTTGGTCGATCCGCTGGTGACCAAGCCGGCGATCACGACCGATCCGCGCGGCCTGGGGTACAGCGATGCAATCACGGGCACGGTGATGGCGATGTACTCCCCGGACCTGTGGCGAGACCTGACCGCCGGTCTGACCGAGCTGACAAAGGGACACGGCGACGGCCTCCTGGCGCTGTCCGACGAATACATGAACCGCGATCCCGACGGCCATTATTCGAATGCCACCGATGCGCGTACTGCGGTCGATTGCGTCGACCAGCCGCCGGTGACCGACCACGCGAAGGCGGTCGACGAAGACCGTCGCACGCGAGAGCTGGCGCCGTTCATGAGCTACGGGCAGTTCACGGGCGATGCCCCGTTGGGCGTCTGCGCATTCTGGCCGGTGCCACCGACGAGCAAGCCGCACGTGGCGAGCGCGCCGGGTCTGCCGCCCGTGCTGGTGGTGTCCACGACGAACGACCCGGCGACGCCGTATCAAGCCGGCGTCGATCTGGCCAAGCAACTCGGCGGCGGGTTGTTGACCTACCAGGGCACGCAGCACACGGTGGTCTTCCAGGGCAACTCCTGCGTCGACGGGTACGCAACGACGTACCTTGTCGACCTCCAGCTGAAACCGGAGGGCGAAAAGTGCTGAGCGCGCGGTGTTCGTGCACCCGCAGCCGCGGTGTGCGCGGCTGACGGTGCACAAATCGCGCGATCTACAGCAGATTGACAGGTTGGACTGCGCGCTGCGGCGGGCACAATGACAGCGATGACCATGAACGCCAAGCGCCGCAAGGCTCACGACAGGCTTGCGGCGCTTCCTGGGGTGCGTTCGGTGCGCCGACCCGTGCTCGCAGGCGGTGATGGCGGTGATTTCGACCTGTTCTACGTGCGAACCGGGCCGAATTCCCCCCAACCCCTCGTCATCATTCCCGGCGGCCCGGGCTCGGCGTCGATCGCGCGGTACCGCGGCTTGCGCCGACGCGCGAACGCGGCCGGCCTCGACGTCATCATGGTCGAGCATCGTGGCGTCGGGATGTCACGCCACGACGACGCCGGCGCCGACCTGCCGCCGGATGCGCTGAACATCGAGGCCGCCGTCGACGACATCGCAGGCGTGCTCGACGACGCCGAAGTCGAATCGGCGGTCGTATACGGCACGTCCTACGGCACGTATCTGGCGTCGGGCCTCGGAGTGCGGCATCCCGACCGCGTGCACGCGATGATCCTCGACTCACCTCTGCTGTCTGCCGACGACATCGACATGGTGCGCGAAGCGACCCGCCGCGTGCTGTGGGACGGCGACGAACCCGAGACCGCGGAGTTGGCCGTCAAGGTCCGCATGCTCGTCAAGGACGGCGTGCTCACCCCGGCGGCCGCTCAGCTTGCGGTGGGCATGTACGGGTTGACGGGCCCCGACGTGCTTGGGCGCCAACTCGACTTGCTCTTGGCGGGCCGCGACTGGCTGTGGGGCGGGATAGCGCAGGCGGCAAAGCTGTTCTTCGAACGCAAGACGCCGTACCAGCACGAGCCAGACCTGGTCGGCCGGATCGGCTACCGCGAGCTGAACTATGGCGCGGTGCCCGACGGACTGCCGCTGGATCCCGCCGTGACCTTCCGCGAGTTCGCCACGGGTGACGTGGATTTCGTCGAGGAACCGTTCGACCTCATCGACGCCATGCCGCGCTTCGCATGGCCGACGGTCGTCATTTCCGGCGGCCGCGACCTCACCACGCCGCCCGCGGTCGCACACCGGATCGCGTCGCTGATACCCGAATCCGTTCTCGTCGAGCTGCCCACCGCGGGCCACAGTGCCCTCGACACCAGGGAACGGTCCGCGCTGGAGATCGTGAAGGCCGTCTACGCGGGCAGGGCCAACGAATTACCCAGCAGGTCAGCCGAATTGGATGCAACGCCCAGCGAGTTGGGCATGCGGATGCTGACGTGGGCGATCGGCGCTGCAGCCGTCGCCGAGTCCGCCGTCCCCGCCGCCGTGCCGCGGGTGGTGCGGCGCGTCACTGCTTCATGAACCCGATAGCCGTGTAGTTCACGTCGGCAAGTCCCGCAGCGCCGTAGTTCGCCAAATTGCTTCGTACGGCGACGTTTCCGGGCGCTTGCGTCAGCGGCAGGCTGAACCCGATGGCCCACAGCATCTTGTCGAGTTCGTTGGAAAGGGCGCGAGCCTTCTCAGGATCGAGCTCGGAGAGCGTCTCCTCGATCTTGGCGTCGATCTCCGGCGATCCGATCTTGCCGACGTTGCTCTCGCCCGTCGAGAGGTAGATCTGGGTAAGGCCCGAGAGGGGGAAGGCGTCGCCGCCCCAACCGAACTGGGCGATGTCGAAGTTGCCGACGTTGACGTACTGGCTGAAGAACCCGTTGCCACCCTTGGCGTCGATGTCGAGCTTGACGCCGATCTGCGCCAGGCTGTTCTGCGCGATCTGGGCGAACTGTCGGGTGGCCTGCGAGTCGTACAGCACGTCGCGGATGACGAGCTGCCTGCCGTCCTTCTCACGGAACTGGCCGTTCATCTTCCAGCCCAATTCGTCGAGCTCCCGCTTGGCCTGTTCCGGATCGAAGGCGACCACTGCGCTGTTGTCCTGGTAGCCCTTCTGGCCGGCGACGAAGATGTGGTTGTTCAGCGGCACCGGATTGTCGGTCAGGCCGCGCTGGGTCACGTTCGCGATGGTCTGGCGGTCGATCCCCTTGGCGATCGCAACACGCAGCTTGGGGTCGGCGAGGATCGAACCTGGCGCGCCGTTGAAGGTGAAGTGATACCAGTTCAGGGCGGGCGCGCGTCGGATCGAGATGCCCGGCGTGCGCCTGGCGATCGTCAGCTCGTCGAGCGAGGCGAGACCGGTCGCGTCGATCGTGTTGTTCTGCAGCGCGGGTAGTCGAGCAGAGTCGTCGAGGATCAAGTAGGTGATGGAGTCGAGCCGCGGCACGGTGCCCCACCACTTGGGGTTGCGCGTCGAGGTGAGCCGCTGGGCGGTCTTGTCGATGGACGTGACGATGAACGGCCCTGCGGACGGGGGAGGCTTGTCCAGGAAGCCCTTGTTGAACGCCTCGGGGGTCGCGGTTACCGACTTCGGGTAGAGCAGACCGTTACCCGCGAAGATGCCCTTCCAGTCTGCGTAGGGCTTGGCGAACGTCATGATGGCCTGCCGGTCGTCGACTCCGCGGGTCACGGAACCGACGCGGTCCATGCCGTTGGTGCCCGCGATCGTGTACGCCTTGTTCTTGCCGTTGGTCGCATTGAACTGCGATGCGAGGTCCTCCCACGTGATGGGCGTACCGTCGCTCCACACCGCCTTCGGGTTGATGGTGTACGTGACGACCTGCGGGTTGGTGCTGGTGAGCTCGACGTTGGTGAAGTAGTCGTGGTTGACGGTCGCCGAGCCGTCTGCGGCGATGATGAACGCACGTGGCATCGTCGGCTTCAGGATGGCGTACATGTCGACGGTGTTGCCGTCGATGTTCATCGCGTTGTAGTTCTCGGGGAACCCGGAAAGGCCCACTCGTAGGGCGCCGCCATCGTGGAGGGTGGCCGGGTCCTGTGGATTCATGTCGTTGGTGCTGCCGACTTCTGCATTGCCGCCAGCCGATGGGGGTGGCTCATTACCGCCGGAGCAAGCGGTCAGGGTCAGAGCGGCGACGAGCGCGGTCGCGGACAGGCGTCGGAACATCACCCCGCCGATGGTAGAGGGTGACGGGGCAACTTCTAGCGGTCTGCCTTCGGCACGGCGGCCAAGAGGCGTTGGGTGTATGGATCACGGGGATTGGCGAACACGTCGTCGGCTGGCCCCTGCTCGACGATCTTGCCCTTGAACATCACCGCGACGTCGTGGGCGAGATGCTTGACGACCGACAGGTCGTGGGAGACGAAGAGGTAGGACAGCCCTAATCGCTCCTGAAGATCGAGCAGGAGGTTGATGATGCCCGCCTGGATCGACACGTCCAGTGCGGACACGGGTTCGTCGAGGGCGAGGATCTTGGGTTGCAGTGCGAGGGCCCGCGCGATGCCGATGCGCTGCTTCTGTCCGCCAGAGAACTCGGCGGGATACCGGCTGGCGTCCTCGCGACGCATCCCGACGATCCCGAGCAGCTCGGCGACCCGTTCGTCGACGTAGTCGCCGCCGAAACCGTTGGCCGTCAGTGGTTCTGCGAGCAATTCGAACACCGGTAATCGAGGGTCCAGCGATGCGACGGGGTCCTGGAACACGACCTGCAGGTCGCCTCGTACGGCTCGACGGCTCGTCCGGTCGAGGCTCGCCACGTCGGCACCGAGCACCTCGACCGAACCCGACTGCGGAGCAGTGAGATTCAGGATCTGGTGCAACGTCGTCGTCTTGCCAGAGCCGGATTCGCCGACGATGCCGAGCGTGCGACCCTGGCGAAGCTCGAAGCTGACGCCGTCGATCGCACGCACCTCGCCGGTCCTTCTACGAAACACGACTCCCTTGGTCAGGGCATAGGTCTTGACGAGATCCTTCACGCGCAGCACGACGGGCGCGTCGGCATCCAGTGGTACGTCGGGCGGCGAGATGGAGACGCCGTAGACCTCGGCGGCGGACCGCCCTGCCACGTCGTCGGGGCGGATGCACGCCGCAGTGTGATCGGTAGCCACCTCGACCAGTGGTGGCTCTGCCGTGCGGCACTCGTCGATCACCAGCGGACAGCGCGGGGCGAACGGGCATCCGGGTGCCAGGTCGACCAACGATGGTGGCGAGCCAGGGATCGGCACCAAACGCGCGCCTCTAGGCGCGTCGAGTCGAGGGACCGAGCCGAGAAGGCCTGCGGTGTAGGGCATCCGGCGGTCGCGGTACAGCGTGTCGACTGGCGCGACCTCGACCGCCCTGCCCGCGTACATCACCAGCGCGCGGTCTGCGAACTCGGCTACGACGCCGAGGTCGTGGGTGATGATCAGCACTCCGGCGCCTGTGACGTCGCGGGCAGTCTTGAGCACGTCGAGGATCTGCGCCTGCACGGTGACGTCCAGCGCGGTGGTCGGCTCGTCGCAGATGAGGAGGTCCGGGTCGTTGGCGATCGCTATGGCGATCACGACGCGCTGCCTTTCGCCTCCGGACAGCTCGTGAGGAAAGGATCGCGCCCGTTGGGCGGGTTGGGATATGCCGACGAGCTCGAGCAGTTCGACCGCGCGGCTGAGAGCGGCCTGCTTGCCGAGTGTGCGTTGATGAGTCCGAAGCGCCTCCGCGATTTGATCGCCGACGGTATAGACCGGCGTAAGCGCCGACATCGGATCTTGGAACACGGTCCCGATCCTCTTGCCGCGGATGTCCGACATCTCGCGGTCGTCGAGCCCGATGAGCTCCCTGCCGTCGAGCCGGACTGATCCCGCCACCTCGGCGTGCTCGGGAAGCAGTCCGATCACGGCCATCGCCGAAGCCGACTTGCCAGAACCGGATTCACCGACGATCGCCACCACCTCGCCCGCGTCGACGCGGAGATTGAGTCCGCGCACCGCGGTGACGTCCTCGGGGGTGGAGGCGAACGTGACCGCGA